>Ga0315280_10000052_pt1 | contig 198661 bp, 134 predicted proteins | sample YL17G06_40_MG_FD_203697 | JGI IMG/M metagenome (GOLD analysis project Ga0315280, IMG submission 203697) | Sediment microbial communities from Yellowstone Lake, YNP, Wyoming, USA - YL17G06_40 | ecosystem: Environmental > Aquatic > Freshwater > Lake > Sediment | place: USA: Wyoming | collected... | reverse complement strand
AGCTCCCAGCATCAATGAGAACCAACCTGCATCCATCCCAGCTCGTCATGACGCCCAGTATACCTCCTGAGCCCATTTTCGTCGTCTTCGGGTGGGCCGAAGGCCCATGAACGGCTCCTAAGAAAATGGCTTCTGGCTTGTGTGGCAGAAACAGCCATAAGTCTTGCAGCCACCAAGTGTTACAGAAGAACATGTGATAAAGGCCATTTTCTTCCTGACATTAGCCGCGCAGCGGCGCAGCGACTCGCAATGACATGAAGGGGCACGGTATGTCATTGCGAGCGAAGCGCGGCAATCTACCACCCATAGTCGTGGAACTTGCGAAATGCGAGAGTAGCTCGCGCGCGGAAGTATTGCAGTTCGGGGTCTTTCCCGTTAGAGTATCCGCACGGATTGAGTCGAGAACGTGTGGTCCGCAGGGGCCGTAAACGATCTGTCGTACTTGCGGGGTGTCGAAGATGACGGAACGAGTGCCGACGCGTGAGGAGGCTCTGACGCTGCTGAAGCAGTACAACCAGAATGAGGCCCTGGTCAAGCACGCCCTGGCGGTCGAGGCGGTGATGCGGTACTGTGCCCGCAAGCGGGGCCAGGATGTCGAGCAATGGGGCGCGATCGGACTGGTTCATGACTTGGACTACGAGCAGTTCCCCGAGCAGCACTGCCATAAGAGCGAGGAGATCCTGCGCGAGCACAGTTGGCCCGAGGCGTACATTCGCGCGGTACTGTCTCACGGCTGGGGCATCTGCACCGAGGTCCAGCCGCAGACCGACTTGGAGAAGACCCTTTATACGATCGATGAGCTTACGGGCCTGATCGCCGCCACGGCTCTGGTGCGGCCGAGCAAGAGTGTCCTTGACGTGGAGCCCAAGTCGGTCAAGAAGAAGTGGAAAGAGAAATCGTTCGCCGCCGGCGTCAATCGCGAGGTCATCGAGAAGGGGGCTGCCATGCTCGGAGTCGATCTCGGCGAGCTGATCGGCGATGCCATCCTCGCCATGCGGGAAGTGGCCGACCAGATCGGTCTGGCGGGCAGCGGGGCCGGCGCGGCATGAAAGGGAGTTCATCAAGCGTGAAAGGTGAGCCGTTGAGTCAGTCTCGTACTATGTCGTGTGGAAGGCCGCGTGCACGGGGCCGGAGCGTCCGCGTGTACGTTGTGGGCGGCGTCTGCCTCGCGGCAGCCGTCCTGTCCGTGGCCGGTTGTGAGGGATCGACGACCAGCAAGAAAGAAGCGTTGACCGATCAGGAGATCAAGAGGCTGACCCTTGCGCAGAAGCCGGATCGGCCGGACCGCCTGATCGTCCGGGGCGAGACGATCACCTGGGAGGATGTCCTGGCCTCCATGCCCGAAGAGAGTACCACGACGCCTCCGCTCAAGGAAACGCTGGAGAAAGCGGCCAAGGAGATGTCGCAGCGGCGCTTCATGGAGGAGGAGCGGCTCCTAGTGCACCAGAGGCTCAACAATCGCATTTCCAATGTCGTGCTTTCGAAACGGGCGCGGACGGAGCTGGGCAACAAGGCCGATGAGAAGCTGAACGAGTACACGGACCGAGAGGTGCGCAGGTTCATCCTCGAAGAGCACGGCGGCAATGGCGCCGAAGCGGACGAGGCCCTGCAGAAAGTGGGGATGAACCGCGTCTCCTATTCGCAGTGGAAGAAGAAGGAAATCCTCGCCCACTATCTGGTCGATTCGAAGTACCCGCGCAATCGGCCGATCACGTACGGCGAGATGCTCGCGCGGTACGAGGAGATCAAGGACCAGCAGTTCGTTCAGGAGGGAGTCCTGCAACTGCGCGTGATCGATATCGACACGGCCAAAGTGAGACGGACCGACGCAAACGACGATTCGTCTCGGGCGGCACGGCAATTGGCGGACGATCTGCGTAAGAAGATCGACAGCGGCGCGGACTTTGCCGAGTTGGCGAGGAAGTACTCGCACGATTCCCGCGCCGACGAGGGCGGTTTGTGGCGACCGCGAAACCCAGAATCCATGGCTGCGCCATATGATGTACTGGCGCGTGCGGCGCAGGAGGTGCCGCAGGGCCAAGTGGCAGGGCCGATCGAGTCCGGCAGCCATTTCTTCGTTATCAAGGTGGAGGGCAAGCAGGCGCAGGGCTACCGGCCGTTGAACGAGGTACAGGAAGAAGTGCGGAAGGATATCGCGGAGCAGCGCTGGCGTGAGACGTTGGCCGAGTTGGACGCCGAGATTGCACGACAAGCCGCCTTGGCGGACACGGACCGTTTCGTGAATTACTGCTTGGAGAGATTCTACCAGCAGGTGCATGAGCAGCCGCCTGCGCCGTAGCGAGACGAGGCGATGGAGATTATTGCGCATGGCATCGACTTGGTGGATTTCCCTCGCCTCGAGCAGATGATCGAGCGGCACGGGCAGCGGTTCGTGGACCGGATCTTCACCGCCGCCGAGCAGAGCTACGCCCGCCGCCACCGCAATGCCGTAGAGACGTATGCCGGTCGGTTTGCCGCCAAGGAGGCTATCCTCAAGCTGGTGGGCACCGGCTGGCGGGGCAAGATCGCCTGGACGGACATCGAGGTGATAAACAACGCCGCCGGCCAGCCGGAAGTGACACTCTCAGGCGAGGTGAAAGAGATTGCCGACCGCATGAAGATCACGCAGATCAGCATCAGCATCACGCATACCGCCAATTTCGCCATCGCCTCGGCTGTCGCGCTGGCTCAATCGACGGCCGCGCCGGGCTCGCCGTGACATGATGGGAACGCACGATTTTGACTGCATCGTCATCGGAGCCGGCCACGCGGGCATTGAGGCCGCCCATGCGGCGGCGCGAATCGGCGCTCGGACTTGCCTCGTTACCTTGAGCAGGGCCACGATCGCCAAAATGAGCTGCAACCCGGCGATTGGCGGGCTGGCCAAGGGGCAGATCGCCCGCGAGGTCGATGCTCTTGGCGGACTGATGGGCCTGGCGACGGATGCGACAGGCATCCAGTTTCGCCTGCTCAACCGCTCGAAAGGCCCGGCGGTGCAATCGCCGCGCGCCCAGGCGGACAAGTACAAGTACCAGGACTTCATGCGAGCGAGGCTCGAAGAGACGCCCAACCTCACGATTGTCGAAGCAATGGCGTCGGATGTCCTGACGGAAAGTCAACAGGTTTGCGGGGTTCGCTGCAACAATGGGATGATGCTCTCGGCCCCGACGGTGATTCTGACCACGGGGACGTTCCTGCGTGGCCTGATGCACATCGGCCCCGAGCAATTTCCGGGTGGGCGGCTGGGCGAGCCGGCGGCCCATGAGCTGTCGCAAAGTTTGGAGCGAATCGGCTTGGAGCTGCGCCGGTTGAAAACGGGCACGCCGGTCCGGCTGGATGCCAAGACGGTCGATCTCGACAAGCTCGAAATTCAGCACGGCGACCCGGAGCCGGTGCCCTTCTCCTTCTTGACGGATCGGATCGACCGGCCGCAGACCCCGTGCTGGATCACGTACACCAACGAGCAAATCCACCAACTCATTCGCGACAACCTCCATCGCGCGCCGCTGTATACGGGCCAGATCAAGTCGGTCGGCCCACGGTATTGTCCCAGCATCGAGACCAAGATCGTGCGCTTCGCCGACAAGGAGCACCACCAGGTCTTCCTGGAGCCGGAGGACGAGGCCCGCACGACGATTTACTGCAATGGCATCAGCACGTCGCTGCCTCGGGATGTGCAGGAACAGATGCTCAAGCTCATGGCGGGTACAGAAAACGCCCGTATCGTCCACTATGCCTACGCGATCGAATACGACTATTGCCCGCCGGTGCAACTACAGCCAAGCCTGGAGACGAAGAAGGTCGCCGGCCTTTTCCTGGCCGGACAGATCAACGGCACCAGCGGGTACGAGGAGGCAGCCGGCCAGGGCATCATCGCGGGGATCAACGCGGCCCGAAATCTCCAGGGCAAGGAGCCGCTGGTCCTGGGACGCGACCAAGCGTACATCGGCGTCCTGATCGACGATCTACTGACCAAGGGCATCGACGAACCGTACCGGATGTTCACATCGCGCGCGGAGTATCGCCTGGCCCTGCGCTCGGACAACGCCGACCGAAGGCTGACACCGATGGGCCGGTCCGTGGGCTTGGTCGAGGAGAGTCGCTGGGCCAGATTCCAGAACAAGCTCAAGATCATAGACGATCTCCGACAGCACCTGCAAAGCACTCGCGCACAGGGCGTGAGTCTATGGGATTTGCTCCGCCAGCCCGACAGTCACATGGACGAGAGATTGCCGGAGTTGCCCGAGATCAAGTCAGCCGCGTACGGGCGAGACGTGCTCGAGGCAATCGTGGTCGATGCGAAATATGAAGGCTATCTGGCCAAGCAGGAGCGACTGGTCGCCCTCCAGCGTAGTCTCGACAGCAAGAGAATCCCAGCCGGACTGGACTACACGGTGATTGAACACCTGCGGGCGGAGGCCAAGGAAAAACTGACCGCGTTTCAACCGGCCACCCTCGGTCACGCCTCCCGCATCGGCGGCATCACCCCCGCTGACATCACGGTCCTACAAGTGTATCTTAAGAGGAAGTCGGAAGTGTGAAGTTTGATGTTGGAAGTACGGAGCACAAGCCAGTTCGCTCATGCTCAACTTGTCGGACAACTCGTACAATCGTAATGTGGCCCGGGACGAGCCCAAGTTCAAGCTCTGGCGGTCGGCGGGACTGATGCTCACGTACCAGTGCAATGCGGCGTGCGAGTTCTGTTATTACCATTGCTCGCCCCGGAAGGGTGGGCTGATGCCGGTCGAGACCTGCATGGCGGCCTGGCGGTCGCTCAAGACACTGGCGGGCGATCAGGCCAAGATTCACCTGACCGGTGGCGAGCCCTTCCTCTACTGGGACCACCTCGTCGAAATCCTACGAGAAGGTGCGGCGCAGCAGCTTGGCCCTGTCGATCTCGTGGAGACCAACGGCTTCTGGGCGACGGATTACCGGCTCATCGCGGATCGGCTGGAGACGCTCATCGCGTTAGGTGTGCAGCGGCTCAAGATCAGCGTCGATCCTTTCCACCAGGAATACGTCGATATCGAGCCGCCCCGGCGGCTGGCCGCGGCCGCAAAGGAGAAGCTCGGCCCGGATCGTGTCCTGGTACGCTGGGAGAAGTACCTCCGTGGCGAGGGCGTCCCGCCCTTGTCCTCTCCCTGTGCAGCGACGGTCGATGGCTGGAATGCCGCGGAGGACTTGTCCGACGCGGGAGTGCAAGGCCAAGATGGCCTCGCTACAGACAAGGGCGGGACGCCCTCGCCACGGGACAGGACCTACGTCCGAGCGTATCGCGACCATCCGTTTCGCTTCAACGGGCGTGCGGCGGGGCACCTGGCAGGATTGTTCGCGTCGGAATCGGCAGAGGCTTTCAGTCATGTGAACTGTATGCCGGGCTTTCTCGGTGCCAAAGGCGTTCACATTGACCCCTACGGCAACGTCTTCAGCGGCACATGTAGTGGCATTGTCTTGGGTAACGTCAATCGGACGCCCCTTGAGGAGATCTGGAAAGCATTCCATCCGGAGCGAATCAAGCTGGTCCAGACCCTTTGCGAGAGGGGACCTGCCGGTCTGCTCCCAAGCGCCAAAGCACTCGGCTACGAGGAGTTGCCCACTTACGCGGACAAATGCCATCTCTGCACTCACATCCGCCAGTTTCTGTTCAAGCAGGGGCAGGATGTGTCGGCTATCGGCCCTGCCGACTGTTATGGTTCGTAGTGTGCCCGTAAGGGCATAAGAAGAAACGCCTTACGGCGTCACTACGAACGCACCTGCTACTTCGATAGAGGCGCTTACTAATCCGTGAGGAGGGCTCCCCATTTCTGCGTGAGCCAAAAATTTTTCAAAAAATCCCAGAATCAGGCTTGACTCATTGTGTTACAGATGTAACATTTGCTGGTGTTACGAGTGTACCATTAAAAGGAGATCGCCATGAGAAGAACACCGAAGATCTCGGAAGCCGAGTGGGAGGTCATGAAGGTCCTCTGGGAGCGTTCCCCTTTGACGGCCAACCAGATCGTTGAGACCTTGTCCAAGGGGACGAGATGGCAGCGGGAGACGATCCGGACCCTCATCAACCGGCTTGTCCAGAAGAAGGCGGTCGGTTTCGCGAAGGAGGGGCGTCAACACCATTACTATCCCCTCGTTGCGGAGGCCGACTGCGTCCAAACCGAGACACGCTCATTGCTGAGACGATTCCGGGTCAGTGCGATCGAGCCGATGCTCGCGGCCCTTGTCGAGGAGCAGCAGTTGTCCGCGGAGCAAATCGCTCGTCTCAAGGAGATCCTGGATGGGAAGGACGCGGCCGTGAGGCATCGCAAACCCGAGTGACACTCGGCGTAACGAAAGGGGAGATCATGGGAACGTTTGACGCGCATCTGGCCACCTTCCTGCAATGGCTGCTCAAGGCGACCCTGCAAGGCAGCCTCCTGGTCTGCCTGATCCTGTTGGTCAAGGTGATTCTGCGAGACAGGCTTCCGGCCCGATGGCATTACTGCCTTTGGCTGGTTCTCCTGATGCGCCTGGCGCTACCGTGGGCGCCGCCGAGCCGCATCAGCATCTACGGTCTAATCCCCCGGTCATTCTCATCGTACGATGCAGCATCAGGCTTGGCCGTCCCGCCGCCGAATGAAGCACGCGCCAGACCTGATGCCATAGTCCGAGGGAGCAGCGCAGCTCGCATGTCGGCTGCCGACCGGACGGGGACCGCGCAACCGGGGCAGGGTGGGACCGCCGAGCCATCAGCAATGCAGCCGCCTTTGGAGACTCCCGCGTCAGCCAACGAGCTATCTTCACAGGCGAGCGGCCAAGACCGCCGATTTGCATCGGTCGTCGCCCGTGTGCTGGCTTGGGTCTGGCTGGCCGGAACCGCAGCCTTGGCCGGATACATCCTCATCAGGGCCTTTGGGCTCTGGCGGGCCGTGGCGTTCGAGCGGCCGGTGACGGACCAACAGGTCCTGGACCTGCTGGAGGACTGCAAGATGCAGATGCGGGTCCGGACGCTGGTGGGCGTGGTCGTCACCGACAAGGTCCAGACGCCAGCCCTTTTCGGCGTCATCCGGCCGCGAATTCTGCTGCCGCAGGGATTGATCGGGACGTTTGGCCTCGACGAGCTGCACTGTGTGTTTCTTCACGAGCTGGCTCATCTGAAGCGGCGGGACATCTGCCTGGCGTGGCTGGTCTGCCTGCTGCAGGTGCTCCACTGGTTCAACCCGCTCATCTGGTTCGCCTTTCGCCGGATGCGGGCCGACCAGGAGATGGCGGCCGACGCCCTCGCCCTCACGACGGCTGGGGCCGAAGAATCACGCCGATACGGCCATACGATCGTCAGCCTCGTCGAACGATTCTCCCGGCCTCAATACCTGCCTTCCCTGGCTGGGATCTTGGAGAACCCCTCTCACATCGAAAGGAGAATTCACATGATTGCTCAATTCAACCGGACTCCACGCAGGCCGTTGCTGGCTACGGCGATTCTGGCCGTTCTGGGCCTGATCGCTTTGACCGACGCCCAGAACAGGCCCGAAGGCGCCAAGCCCGCGTCCGTCACTCCGCAGGCAAACAGTGCGGGAGCCATCGAAAAGACCCCTCTCGCAGGGGAGAGCAACGTATTCGTTGACCCGAAAGCCGGGATCAGATTCAGAAAGGTCAAGGCTTTTGTGGGCCCTGATGACGTCATTGGCTTCTTCCAACGCGAGTATCTTCAAGTGTCGCCCAACGGCAAGTTCCTTCTTGACCGGCACAGCCTGACGGCGATTCCCTTGGACGGGGGCAAGTCAGTCAGCCTTTTTGATCTCTCATCCCGGCACGCCTGGTGGGCATACGGAGCCACTGAGGGGTTCTGGTCACCCGACGGCAAGAAGGTCGTCTTCCACCTTGTCCAGTCCGGTACTGCCCGGGTGCGGGAAATCTGGGTAGTCCATGTGGATCCCGACACGGCGCAACCAACGGGTCCGGCGAAGAAGTTAGCCGAGGGGCAATGGTGGGTACGTCGGTGGTTGCCGGATTCAGAAAGGATCATGGTTGCTCGAGACGACAAGCCGGCGGGCGGCTGGACCGACTGGATCGTCTCCATCAGCGACGGGGCCTTGACCCAGATCACGGATGTCTCAAGCGTGGGGACTCTCTCACCCGACGGCAACGACATCGCCTACTCGGAAGATCTCTTGGGGAACGGGCCTATATGGGTGAAGAGCACCAAAGGCGGACCAGCCAGGAAGATTGCCGATGACAGAGGATATCCTGATGGCTGGTCGGCGGACAGCAAGTGGATCTATAGTCGAATGGTGGGCGGCTTTATCCGGATAACCGATGGCTACAAGGTGGATTTCGGATCACTCGCGCAGGCAAACAAGATTCTGGGCGGCCCTCTTTGGCTTCCTCAACCATCGGTGGATGTGAAGAAGATGTATTTCTTCCGCGTGTCGGAGGACTACATGCCTGTCGTGAAGGTTGTGTCCGTTGTGGGAGGTTCTCCTTGCGAGCTTGGAATAGGCATGAGCCTTGAATCCGCGAAACATTTCTGGTGTCCTGACAGTCAGGCGATCATCGTAGGCGGGAGACGGATGGGTAACGACGCGAACCTGTGGGCACTGCCGCTAGATGGTGGCGAGCCGATCCCATTCAAGACAGACGTTCCCGTAGGAGGTGGGGACCACCTATTTAGTTTCTCGCCCGACCGCAAGAGTCTCCTGGTCACCGCATACAAGGCAGATGACCCAGATACCGGGCGCGTTCTTCACGATGTTTCGGTGGTTCCGGTGTCCTGGCAGGAAATGCGCACGACGGGTCCAGCAGTCCTGATCTTCAAGAAGTGGCACTGCGGCGATTTCCTTGACCGGACGTATGGCAACGTCTGGTCGCCGGATGGCAAGAAGGTTGCCCTCGCAGACCTTGGCAGTATCTATATTGTCCCGGCGACAGGCCGGGATGCGGTGCAATTGCTCAAAGCTCCCAACGCGATAGACTGGCTGAACTGGTCCCCCGATGGCAAAATGATTGCGTTTCACCAAAGCAGCACCGACGCAATTGAAGTGGTTTCTTCCTCCGGGGGCGAGGCAAGAGTAGTCTTCCATGGGCCCCAACGGTTCGATATACGAGGCGATTTCTGCTGGTCGCCCGATAGCAAGGCGATCATCATCGCGGCACGAGGCGACGGGGTCATTCGGTCCGTATCCATTGCCGACGGCAGCACCAGATCCCTCGTCAATCTGAAAGACCTTGATGTGGACTGGGTCGTCGGGCTGCAATTCTCACCCGATGCGAGACTCTTGGCTTTTGGAGACCCCGACGAGCCGTTGTTCCTTTTGCACATGGAAAGCGCCAAGGTAGACAAGTTGCCCGGAGAACCCGATCGTCTTTGTTGGTCCCCTGATGGCAAATGGCTGTCCTACTACCATCCCCAGTATGTCAAGGTACGTTCAGAGAGTGTCCTCTGGGAAATGGACGTGGAGGAGGCCCTGGCCAAGCTGGCGAAATAGCGTAGACGCGTGCTGCTATCTTGCAGCGGCGATGGCCTCTCGCAGATTGAGGGTGCCTTCGTAGAGACTGCGGCCGATGATCACGCCGGCGACACGGATGGGCTTAAGACGGCGGATGTCATCGACCTCTTTTACGCCGCCCGAGGCGATCACGGGCGTGCGGACGGCCTCGACCAGCCGTTTCGTACTCTCAATGTTCGGGCCGCTGAGCATGCCGTCTTTGGCGATGTCGGTGTAGATGATGGCCGCCAAAGGCAGCTTGTCTGCCTCGGCGGCGAAGTCCAGAACCGTCTGCCGGCTGTCCTGGAGCCATCCGTGCGTGGCCACCATCGCGTCGCGGGCGTCCAGGCCGAGCACGATCTGGCCCCGGAATTTCTCGGCCATCCGGCTAAACCACGGGAAATCGCTGACCGCCTTGGTACCGATGATGACCCGGGTCACGCCCAAGTCGAGCAGTTGCCGGATCGAGGCTTCCTCGCGAATCCCGCCGCCGACCTCGACTTTGAGGAGACCGAGAGCGGCGATGGCGGCAATAGTCTGCGTGTTGACCGGTTTGCCTGCTTTGGCCCCATCGAGGTCCACGACATGGAGCCAGTTGGCCCCGTCGTCGTGAAATTGCCGGGCCTGCTCCGCGGGGTCATCCCCGTAGGTGATCTGGTGATCGTACTGCCCTTGAATAAGCCGGACGACCTTGCCGTCTCTCAGGTCGATGGCGGGAATCACGTCCATATTGACTATTTCCCACTGGTGATTGATTATTTCATATTGACTATTTACTATTGGGTGCCAGGTTCCAATCGTAAATCGTAAATCGTAAATCGTAAATAGCAAATAGCAAATCGCTGGAGGCCGACTATGACCAGACCGTTCCTCTGGGCCAGTTCTCTTCTGCCGGTCTTGCTGACGGCGACCCTGACCGCCGCAACCAAGCCTGTGTATAGCGCGGCAGCTCCCACGCCCGTGATCCTAGATACCGACATTTGCGACGATATCGACGACACCTGGGCCATCGCCTTGATGCTGCAGTCGCCGGAGCTCGACTGCAGGCTGATCGTGACGGCGGTGGGCAATACGGAGGCCAAGGCCAAGGTCGTGGCGAAGTTCTTGGAGAAAGTGGGACGGACGAACGTCGCCGTGGGGGTCGGGGTCAAGCAGAGCGACGGTGCGCATCGGCAGACGGCTTGGGCGGCGGACTACAACCTGTCGTCCTATCCGGGCCGAGTGTGTAAAGACGGCGTGCAGGCGATCATCGACACGATCATGAACTCCCACACCCGTGTGACGCTTATTGCCACGGGGCCGCTGCCTAATATCGCCGAGGCCCTGAAGCGCGAGCCGCGCATCGCCGAGAAAGCGGATTTCATCGGCATGCACGGCAGCATCTACGTCGGTTACGGCAAGGATAAGCCCGATGCCGAGTACAACGTCAAGGCGGATGTCGAGGCCGCGAAGAAGGTCTTTACGGCTGCGTGGCCGATGACGATCACGCCGCTCGATACTTGCGGGCGGGTCGTTCTCGACGGCAAGGAATATCAGAAAGTGCTCAACCGCAAGAGCTTCATGACCAGCACGCTGCTGGAGAACTACCGCACCTGGTACAAAGAGGGCCTGCGCGAGCGCAAGGATCTGAAGGAAGCCGATTTCGACCGCCTGACCGACGAGAAGCTCAAGAGCAGCAGCACCACGCTTTTCGACACCGTGGCCATCTACCTGGCCATCAACAAGGACCTCGTGCAGATGCAGAAACTGCCGGTTCGCATCACCGACGACGGCTTCACACGGGTCGAGGAAGGCGCGAAGGACGTGGACTGTGCCGTAAAGTGGAAGAGCTTGGAGGGCTACGAGAGCTGGCTCGCCGAGAGACTGACGAAGTGATTGATGATTCGTGATTGTCGATTTGAGATTCAGTCTCTCGTAGTGCCGCAAGCCGAAAATCGTGAATCAAGAATCAAAAATCGGAAATCATAGATCTCAGGAGACTCGCCATCGTTGAGGATGATTTCAAACTCGTCGTGGTCGGCAGTTCGAACATGGACTTGGTCGTCAAGTCGCCCCGGATTCCGGTCCCGGGCGAGACGATCCTGGGCGGCGACTTTCTGATGGTTCCGGGCGGCAAGGGAGCGAACCAGGCGGTCGCCATCGCCAAACTGGGCGCGCACGCCATCCTCGTGGCCCGGCTGGGCGATGATGTCTTCGGGCACAAGTCCCTGGAGAATTTCAAGAAAGAGAACGTGGACACCCGGTTCGTGACGCTGACCCCGGATACGCCCTCGGGGGTGGCGCTCATCACGGTCGATGAGGCGGGCGACAATGCGATTGTGGTCGCGCCCGGCGCGAATGCGAAGCTATCGCCCGATGATGTCTACCGGGCGCAGTCGGAAATCTGTTCCGCCGGGGCGGTGGTCGCCCAACTGGAGGTGCCCCTGGCGACGGTGCAATGTGCCGCAGAGTTGGCGCACTATGCGGGCGTGACGTTCGTCCTCAATCCGGCCCCGGCCCAGGAGCTTCCGCCGGCGCTGCTGGGGATGGTCACCGTGCTGACGCCCAACGAGATCGAAGCGGAGATCCTTACCGGGGTGAAGGTCGTGGACCCGGAATCGGCCTGCGAAGCGGCGGACAGACTCCTCGATGTCGGACTCAATGCCGTTATCGTGACCATGGGAGCAAAAGGCTTTCTGCTGGCCCAGGGGACCCGGCGGGAGTACATTGCGGCCGAGAAGGTAAACGTGGTGGACACGACGGCCGCCGGCGACGCCTTTACCGGCAGTCTGGCGGTAGGGGTGGGACAGGGCCATAACCTGCACGACTCCGCGATCTTCGCCAATCGCGCCGCCGCCTTGTGCGTCACGAAGATGGGGGCACAACCGTCGATGCCCACGATGGAGGAAGTGTGTTCTTTTGTCCCCACCAGGGGAGATTCAAGGAGAATCCGGTGAATCGACTTAAGATTTACGATTTACGATTTACGATTTTGCGTGGATCTACGGGCCGCGTTGATGCCCATCGTTCAGCGCCAAATAGTAAATCGTCAATCGTCAATAGTAAATTGCGGGCCTGCATGAGCCGAGCGCTGCTGGCTGTGCTGACGTTGAGTCTGATTTGGGCGGGCGGGTGTCAGCGGAAGAAGGACAAACCGATGGTGGCGCTCGTCATGAAGTCGCTCGCCAACGAGTTCTTCAAGACGATGGAAGAGGGGGCCAAAGCCCACCATGAGCAGCACAAGAGCGAGTACGACCTCAAGGTCGTCGGGATCAAGAACGAGACGGACGTCACGCAGCAGATCGAGTGTATCGAGCTGATGATCGCGCAGAAGGTGGACGCGATCGTGGTCGCGCCGGCCGACTCCAAGGCCCTGGTCCCCGTCTGCAAACGAGCGATGGACGCCGGCATCATCGTGGTCAATATCGACAACAAGCTCGACGAGGCGGTGCTCAAGGACAAGAACGCGAAGATTCCCTTTGTGGGCCCGGATAATCGCAAGGGAGCCAAGCTGGCCGGCGCGTATCTGGCTACGAGACTGAAGGCCGGGGACAAGGTCGCCATCCTCGAAGGGGCCCCGAACGCGTACAACGGCATCCAGCGCAAGCTCGGGTTCGAGGATGCCATGACCGGCAGCAGTCTCACCATTGTTAGCTCCCAGACCGGCTACTGGGAAGCGGGCCGGGCCCAGCCCATCGCCTCGGCCATGATCAACGAACACCCGGATCTGAAGGCGATCCTCTGTGCCAATGACGACATGGCCCTGGGCGCCGTGGCCGCCTTGAACGGTGCCGGCAAGCTGGGGAGCATCTACGTCGTCGGCTTCGACAACATCGCCGCCGTGCAGGAGCTTCTGAAACAGCACCGCGTCCTCTGCACGGTGGACCAGCACGCGGATAAGCTGGCCCTGTTCGGCATTGAATACGCCCTGGAGATGCTCAAGACCAAAGCCCAGCCCGCCGACAAAGAGACCCCCGTCGATCTGATCACGGCGGAAACGCTCTGACGATGAATCCCGGCGGCGATACACTTCTTGTGGCAGCGGGCATCGATAAGGCCTTCCCGGGTGTCCAGGCTCTTGCGCAGGTCGATCTGGACCTCCGTAGTGGCGAGGTTCATGCCCTGGTCGGCGAGAACGGGGCGGGCAAGAGCACGCTGACCCGGATTATTGCCGGGGTGGAAGTCCCGGATGGAGGGCACATGCTCCTTGCCGGCGAGCCCTATGAGCCCCCGTCCCGGGTCGAGGCCGAAGGCCGCGGCGTCCGCATGATCATGCAAGAGCTAAACCTGATCGGCAATCTGACGGTTGCGGAGAACATCTTCATCGAGAGGCTGCCGAGCCGGTTCGGATTCATCAACCACACGCGGTTGCACCGCGCAGCACGGGAGGCCATGGCGAACGTGGGTCTGGCGGATGTGGACCCCGCCACACCGGTCCGAATGCTGGGCGTCGGTCGCCAGCAAATGGTGGAGATTGCGGCGGGCCTGTCACGCCGGTGCCGGGTCCTGGCTCTCGATGAGCCTACTGCCTCGCTGACGCACGGCGAGGTAGAGCTCCTTTTCGCGCAGATTCGCAGGCTCAAGGCGGAGGGCGTGGGCATCATCTATATCTCGCACCGGATCGAGGAGGTGCTGAGCATTGCCGATCGCGTCACCATCCTGCGCGACGGCAAGGTCGTTGGAACCCACGCGACCAGAGAGGTCGATCCTGACGCGGTGATCCGGATGATGGTGGGCCGGGACTTGGGGCATGAGTGTCTGGCGCCCGGCGGCGAACGAGGCGCCTTGGCTTTGCGAGTGGCCGGGCTCAGTTGTGGCGACAAGGTCAGGAACGTCTCTTTCGAGGCCTATCGAGGCGAGATTCTGGGCGTCGCCGGTCTGATGGGGTCGGGTCGCACGGAGACGATGCGGGCGATTTTTGGCGCCGATCCGGTCGATGCCGGTGTGGTCTATCTGCACGGGTCCAGTGAGCCCGCCCACATTCGAAAACCGAGTGACGCCGTCCGCCACGGGATCGCGTTACTGACAGAGGACCGCAAGGAGCAGGGTCTGTTTCTCTCTCTCCCGGTGCGGGCGAACATGTCGATCACGCGGCTGCGCTGCTTGAGCCGGCTGGGTTGGATCGATTCCGCACGCGAGCGGGAGGTTGCCGAACGGTACGTCGCATCCCTGGGCGTCAAATGCTGGTCCGTCGAGCAGACGGCGGGGCAGCTCAGCGGCGGCAACCAGCAGAAGGTGGTCATTGCCAAATGGCTCTTCCGAGACTGCGATATCCTCATTTTTGATGAGCCGACCCGCGGGATCGACGTCGGGGCCAAGTTCGAAATCTATCGGATGTTGAGCGACCTCGCCCGCCAAGGCAAGGCGATCCTTTTCGTTTCCTCGGACCTCAAGGAGTTGATGGCCGTGTGCAACCGGATTCTGGTCATGTCGGCCGGTCGGGTGGCAGGGACCTTCGCACGCGGTCAGTGGACCGAGGAAGCGATCATGGCGGCGGCGTTCAGCGGGTATGTCCAAGCCCAAGGAGTGCCAGAGATCCATGGCCGATGAGTTAACGAAAAAGAGAATGGGCCGTCTTCTCGCCGATTACCTGGGCATGGCCCTGGCGCTGGCTTTGCTGCTCGTCGTCTTCGGTATTACCGCCGAGAACTTCTTCACGCTAACCACGTTCCGGACGATAGCGAACCAGATTCCCGATACGACGATCGCGGCCGTGGGAATGACGCTGGTGCTGATCATCGCCGGTATCGATCTGTCGGTCAGCTCGGTGCTCGCGCTGTCGAGCGCGGTCCTCGGGATTGCCCTGGTCCATTGGAGCCTGCCCCTGATCCTGGCGGTTCCGGTCTGTCTGTTGGTCGGCCTTGCCTGTGGCGCGGCCAACGGGCTGATCATTGTGCGGTGGCGGCTGCCTTCCTTTATTGTCACGCTCGGGATGCTCGAAGCCGCCCGCGGCGCCGCCTACCTGGTGACGCAATCCCGCACGATCTACGTCGGCGGCCCTATCGAGGTCGTCACGGCAACGGCGCTCTTGGGCTTGTCGCTGCCTTTCCTTCTCGCGATGGCCACCGTCGTCCTCGGCCAAGTGGTGCTCTCGCGGACGGTGTTCGGCCGGTATCTGGTGGCGGTTGGCACGAATGAGGAGGCGGTTCGTCTGTCCGGCATCGATCCACGCCCGTACAAAGTCGCCGTTTTCGCTCTCTCCGGCCTACTGGCCGCGGTAGCCGCCGTAATCCAGACGGCCCGGATGTCGTCGGCCAACCCGAACACGGCCATCGGCTTCGAGCTCCAGGTCATCGCCGCCGTGGTCATCGGGGGCACCAGTCTCATGGGCGGCCGGGGCTCCGTTGTCAGCTCGTTCTTCGGGGTCCTTATTATCGCCGTACTCGGGGCCGGACTGGCCCAGGTGGGGGCCCAGGAATACACGAAACGGCTGATCACCGGCTGTGTCATCGTGGCCGCCGTCATCCTCGACCAATACCGCCACCGCCTCGGTGGTACTCCGAAGACCCGTTGAGGGCAAGACTTACAGCCCTCGGCGGAGGGGAGAGCCGGTGGGCTTGTCTCGCGTCGGGCGTGTCAGAATCTTTCCACCGCCCGCTTGACAGAGTACTTGTCAAACGTGATAATGGAGCCATCAATGGGAAGGTCTCTTCCGTGCGTCCATTCGCACCAAGGGACTCCGGCTCCTCATGTGGAGGTACTGACGATGCGTCTGGTACTCAAACAGAAAGACGGCGAGACCAAGGAATACCAATTCGCGCAGGGTCCCATTCAGATCGGCAGGGCTGCCGAGTGCCAGGTCTCTTTGCCCGATCGCACCGTCTCGAAGAAACACGCCATAATTGCCTGCAATGGCGATGGCAAATGGCATGTTCAGGATCTGGACTCGGCCAATAAGACATACCTCAACGGCGAGGCCATCCACACGGCTCTCATCAAGACGGGCGACGCCATTCGGATCACGGACTTCACGATCGAGGTGAACGTCGAGGACAAGGTTTCGCCGGCCGACCCCTCGGAGTTGGAGGACACGCTGAACCTGGAGGCCGGGCTCGCGACGCCTCTCCATGAGACGGTCGTGCGCAAGCCCGATGCGGGACACGCGCCGGCCATGCGGCTGCCGGCCAAAAGGCTGTCGGAGTTCTCGCACGCGTGCGACGCCGTCTGCAAAGCAAGGAACCTGGAGGACCTGCTGGTCACGCTGCTGAACCTCGGTCTCAAGCAATTTGGCGCCTTTCACACCTGGTGCGCGTTGCGCGAGCAGCCGAGTGGGCCAATGACATACCACGCAGGCAAGCGGCGGGACGGCCAGGCGGTTGAACTGAGCGAGATCAAGCTGGCGGACAAGATCAACCAGGCGGTCGAGCGTAGCCAATCGCTGGTCATGCCGAGCGTGGGGGCGGATGTGGAGGAGAAGGCGCGCATTCGCTCGGCGCTGATCGCCGCCATCGCGGGTCCCACCGGCTGCTACGGCGTCATGTACGTGGATAACGCGATGATCCACGACCATTACACGTTGGGCGATCTGGACTATCTCATGCTCGTGGCCGCCCACACCGCCGCCGTGCTGAGCAAGTTCCTGACGTAGCTGCATCTCTCGCCTATCGTCCCAGGGTTGCGCGGCTCGTTTCGTCAACCGGTTGCGTCGAGTTGAGTGTGCGCCGCTGCACCCTTCACAGAAACGATACGAGGGTCGTAACCGCCACCACGCGACGGTCCTTGAAACTTCGGTTTTGACCCCGAACGCACGAGTTATAGGTCATTGTAGTTTTTCCCTACCTTTTCCCTGTGATTTTCCTTGGCCGGCCGCTCCTGATGCGTTATACTTTGACGAATCAAGGAGTGACGGTTTCGGCACGTTCCTGTGGGGATGCAAAAGGCATCAATGGGATGCATCATACCGGGGGTGATTCTGTTGTTTTGGGGAGGAGGTCTGGAATGAATCGTTCCACGTCACTGTGCTTCATGATTCTTGCTGGTTCTATTCTCTCGGCGTGTGCGCCGGCGGATGAGCTCGTGCTGAACTTCGGCCCCGAGGAGGTCATCAAGGCTGACGGCAATGACATCGTCGTGCCTGGTTATTCCGTCCCGTCGTTGGTGGACTGGAACAACGATCATCTGCAAGACCTGATCGTTGGGGAGGGCGGTGCGATCGGAACGGTGACGCCGGCGAAAGTCCGGGTCTATCTCAACCGGGGAACGGAGGCGGAGCCGCTTTTCCAGGACTATTTCTACGTCCAGGCGGACGGCAAGGATCTGACGTTGACCCCGGAGGGCTGCATGGGTTGCTTCCCCCGCGTGGTCGATTGGGATCAGGACGGCCGCAAGGACCTGCTCGTCGGCGTCTCGGATGGCACCGTCCGAATCTACCTGAATATCGCGGACGACAACAATCCTTCCTTCGACGCCGGGCGGAACCTGAAAGTCGGACCGGATGCCACCCTGGATCTGGATGTGGGCAAGCGGCCGACGCCCATCGTGGTCGATTGGAACAATGATGGCATGCTGGACATTGTGAGTGGCGCCTGGGACGGCAATATCCACGTCTTCTACAATTGTGGTTGCGGGGGTTCGGTCCCGCCGCGTTTCACGACCACGTTCACGCCCCTGGGGTTGATCGTGCAGGAGAGCGGACGCGATTTGCTCGTGCCCAGCACACGCTCGAGTCCGATCGTGATGGACTTCGACGGGGACGGCAAGAAGGACGTGCTCACCGGCAGCACCGATGGCACGATCCTGCTCTACCGGAATAGCGGGACGGATTCGCTGCCGGTGTTCTCGGGATACTCTCTCGTGCGATCCAACGGTCAACCCATCGATCTGTCCAGCAATCAACGTTCGCGGCCGTTCCTCTGTCATTGGACGGGTGAAGGCTACTCCGGCCCGAAGGATGGTTATTGGGACCTCCTCGTTGGTTACGGGGACGGCAAGATCCGTCTCTACCGCGGGATTCCCAAGGCCGGCGATCTCAATGGCGATGGGGCGGTTGATGGCGCCGATCTCACGATCCTGGCTGGGGCGATGGACAAGCCGGTCCCAGCCCAAGGCACGCCGGCCGACCTCAACCAAGATGGCTTCGTGGATGTTCTCGATCTTCGTTCTTTCGCCGATCTGTGGCTGACCGAGCCCGGAAGTGATAAGGAATAACGACACGTTCTCAAGGCGTCCGTACGCCCGAGGGAATGCTCACCTGTCCGTGTGGAACCGCCCCGCCCTTGCCGGGCGGCTTTCTTGCGGGACGCCGCAGGGGTCCATTGTCTCCCCGATTTGTCTTTATCCCACCTTTTTGCTTGACATGCTTTGTCTGGTCGGTTACAATAGATTTATCAAGGAGGAACAGTATTTAGGTCTGGACGTGCATGTACGCGCGTACGGGCACCATCTTCTGATGGGGGTCTTTGTCTACATCGGTATCCTTGGAGGGCATGGGAAATGAAACGTCTCGCGTCGATGGGCATTCTGTTGTTGGCCTGTTCCTTTCTGTCGGTGTCCGCACTGGCGGACAGCGGCGTGATCAATCTCGGACCGGAGGAGATCGTCAAGGCGAAAGGCAAAGAAATCGCCGTGCCGGGCTATTCCGTGCCGTCGTTCGTGGACTGGAACAATGACGGTCTGCAGGACCTCATGGTCGGCGAAGGCGGCGGGGGGGCGACCGGTAAAGTCCGTGTCTACCTCAACGTGGGAACGGAAGCGGATCCCTGCTTTACGGATTATCTGTATGCCCAGTCCAACGGCAAGGACCTGACCTGCACGCCGGAAGGGTGCCTGGGGTGTTTCCCACGCCTCGCGTACTGGGATGACGACAAGAAGAAGGACTTGCTCGTCGGCTATGGCGACGGCACTCTCAAGATCTTCCTCAACATCGGGGCCGACAACGAGCCGGCATTCGACGGCGGCAGCCCGGTCAAGGTGGGCAGCGACAACGCCTACACGCTCGATGTTGGATCGCGAGCGACGCCCGCCTTCCTCGATTGGAACAACGACGGCATGACCGATATCGTGGTCGGCGCTCTCGACGGCGCGATGCACGTCTACTACAATTGCGGCTGCGGCGGACCGATTCCCCCGCATTTCTACACCTCGCCCGTCGATGGCCTATTCGTGCAGGCGAACGGGCATGATCTGCTCGCGCCGACCGGCCGCTCCAGTCCGGCGATCATCGACGCGGACGGCGATGGCAAGAAGGACATCCTCACCGGCAACACGGACGGCCAAATCCTGTTCTATAAGAATATCCAGATGGATTCGCTGCCGATGTTCGCCGGGTATACGCTGGTCCAGTCCAACGGCCAGCCTATCGATCTGGCCGGCAGCCTGCGTTCGCGACCCAGCGTTTGTCACTGGACCGGCGCGGGCTATTTTGGTCCCAAAGACGGTTATTGGGACCTCCTCGTCGGCTACGGCGACGGCAAGATCCATCTCTATCGCGGCATCCCGAAGACCGGTGATTTCAACGGCGATGGCGCCATTGATGGTGCCGACTTCACGCTCCTGGTCAAGGCCCTGGATAAACCGGCGGCCGGCTCGCCCTGCGATCTCAACAAAGACGGCGTCGTGGACAATCTTGACCTCCGCCTCTTCGCCGATCTGTGGCTGACCGAGCACGGCGCCGACCAGAACTGACGGGATTCCCCCGCTCGGAGCATGCCGGTAAAGACAAGAGGAGGAGTGTGAAGTTCGAAGGCTCAAGTGCAAGGACGCGACGGGGCAGCCCTCCGGCTTCCCACTTCACACTTGAAACTCTGGGACAAACGCCTTACGGCGTCACTACGAACCAATCAATCAATCAGTCAACCAACCGCCCGGCTCTGGCCGGGCGGTTTTGCTTTTGCTTCTCAAGGGGATGACTCGCGTGCCTGTACAGAGTATATTATCGCCCCACATTGCCTTTTTTAGGAATTCCGCGGCTTGACATCTGCCACCGGCTATGCTACAATAGACCTCTTCATGGAGGAATGATAATCGTTACTCTGCACGTGCCGGAGTACGCGCAGAGGCCATCTTCTGATGGGGGCGTGATCCACATCTGCATCCTTGGAGGGCGTTGGCAATGAAACGTCTCGCGTCGATGGGTCTGGTATTACTGGCCGGTTCCTTCTTCTCGGTGTCCGCGCTGGCGGACAGCGGTGTGATCAATCTCGGACCCGAGGAGATCCTCAAGGCCAAGGGCCAAGAGATCGTCGTGCCGGGCTATTCCGTGCCGTCTCTGGCGGACTGGAACAATGACGGTTTGCAGGATCTGATCGTCGGCGAGGGCGGCGGGGGAGCGCCGGGCAAAATCCGCGTCTATCTCAATGTGGGGACGGAAGCGGACCCCTGCTTCACGGATTACTTCTACGTCCAGGCGAACGGCGGGGACCTGACCTGCACGCCGGAAGGGTGCCTGGGTTGTTTCCCCCGCGTGGTGTATTGGAATGCCGATCAGAAGAAGGACCTGCTCGTCGGCCTGGGCGACGGCACGGTTCAGTCCTTCGTGAATATCGGGACCGACAGCGACCCGGCCTTCAACATCGGCCTGGATGTCCGAGTGGGCAGCGGCGACGCGTATACGCTCGATGTCGGAATGCGGGCGACGCCTGTTCTCATCGACTGGAACAATGATGGTATGCTGGATATTGTGGCCGGCGGCCTCGACGGCGCCGTTCATGTCTACTACAACTGCGGCTGCGGGGGATCGGTCCCGCCGCACTTTTCTTTCTCCGAGCCGCCAGGCGAACTCCTGATGGACCAGGGGCATACCCTGCTGGTGCCCAGCGGCCGTTCCAGCGTCGTAGCGGCCGACTTGGACGGCGACGGCAACAAGGATCTGCTCCTCGGCAACACGGATGGGCAAATCCTGTTCTACAGAAATGTGGCGGCGGATTCGCGTCCGACGTTCATGGGGTACACCCTGGTCGAGTCCAACGGCGTCCCTATTGACCTCGCGGGCAGCCTGCGTACGCGGCCCTTCGCCTGTCACTGGACCAGCCGGGGCTATTGGGACCTGCTCGTCGGTTACGGCGACGGCAAGATCCGCCTCTATCGCGCCATCCCCAAGCTCGGCGATCTCAACGCCGACGGCGTCCTCGACGGCGACGACCTGACCATTCTGGCCCAGGCACTGGACAAGCTGGCCCCGCTCGGAGGCTCGTCCGCCGATCTGAACAGAGACGGCCTGGTGAATATCCTCGACCTGCGTCTCTTCGCCGACCTCTGGTTAGCCGAGTACGGCGCCGACAAGAAATAGCGAAGTTGCTTCGCCTGCAGAGTGTGCCGCGCACACCTTCTTCTATCGCCAACACTCGCCGCCCGGTCCGCACCGGGCGGTTCTTTTTGTGTCTTCGTGGGGTGAGCGTCCCCGCTCGCCGGTTTGTAGTGTGCCCGTGAGGGCATAGGGTCCCAAGTCTGAAGTTGGAGGTTTCAAGAGTAAAGGCGGAAAGACGAGCCCCTCCGGCTTCGCACCTCACACTTGGCACTTGCGACTCCTGGATAAAGGCCTTATGGCGTCACTACGGACGCGTAGACCACGACTCGTAGATCGCCCCTTGCGAACATTTCTTCCCGAAAGTATGTTACCTTCGTGCCTTTGGGTGCCTCAATCATAGGAAGTGGACCCCGTTCCTGTTCATTGGAGGCGGTGGAACATGAGAGCGAGTGCGTTATGTTGGCTGATAGCGGCCGTTATGCTTCTCGCCGGCTGTGGCAAGAAGCCCCGCCCGGATATTACGACCGACCTGCACCGTGCGGCCCAGCAGGGCGATTTGGCGGAAGTGCAGACGCTCATTGCTCACAGCGCCAATGTGAACGCAAGAGACGATAAGGGCCGCACGCCACTGCACTTAGCAGCCGAGGAGAGCCACGAGGATGTGGCCGAAATCCTTGTGCGCTGTGGGGCTGGGATCGAGGTTCAAGACAAGTCCGGCCTGACGCCCATGGTGATCGCCATGCGCCGGGATTGCCGAGCGATGGTCGAATGCCTCATGCATGCCGGAGCTACCGTCGACCTGCACTTGGCCGCCTGTCTCGGGGATGCGAACCAGGTCACCAGCCTTGTCAATGGTGGGGCCAACGTCAATGCGGCAGAAGGTGGTGGCTGGACGCCTTTGCATTATGCTGCGAAGCGTGGTCGACAGAAGATCGCGGGGCTTCTCCTCGCTGCCGGCGCGGATGTCAATCCAAAGATCGGCAGAGCACTCACACCTCTGTACCTGGCGGCTCAGGCGGATGCGGCCGATATGGTTCAGCTACTCCTAGCCCGCGGCGCGAATACCAACGCCGGGGACAGAGGTGTCGAGCGGCCTTTGCATTGTGCCGCAGCTCATAATCGGCGGGACATTGCGGAACTTCTGGTTTCCGCTGGAGCGGAAATTGACCCTAAGAACAGCGAAGGACTCACCCCTTTGTATGTTGCAGCCGACAACAACTCTGTCGATGTGACGCAACTGCTGCTCGCCAAGGGTGCAGACGCCAATACGACAGACGGGAATGGATGGACGCCGTTGCACGTGGCGGCGAGGGGCCGTCGCACGCGTCTGGCAGAGCTTCTTGTTAGCGCGGGCGCTGATATCAACGCGAAAGATTGCTTTGGCGCAACTCCACTGTCTTGTGCAGTGGAGTGGGGTCTGACCGAAATGGTCGCGCTTCTGGTCGCCAGAGGCGCCGATGTCGACACAGGAGAGCGGAACCCAACCTTCTTCAGCCCTCTGGCGGTGGCCGTAAGGCGCGGCTACATCGACGTGGTGACGCTCCTAGCCCCCCGCATGAAGGATATCGACAGATATGAGCCTCTGCACGGTGCTATCGAGGGCGACCTCACCGGGGCGAGAGAGCGTTTCGAACGCGAACATCCTGAGTTCGACACAATGAAAGAAGGGTACAATGGAGCGGGATACGTCGCGGCGTGGAGCAAGGAGGTAACCAGGCTCAGCACTGCCATGGTCGAACTGCTCCTGAGCAATGGGGCCATGGTGAACGCTCCAGGCGCACCTCGCACCCTATGGACGAGACGGGGCCCACTCTCGGTGTCCGGCGCCACTCCGCTTCATCTCGCAGCCTGGCATGGATACGACGCGATGATCGATCTGCTTCTCCGCCATGGGGCTGCCGTCAACGCCAACGATAGCAGAGGGGCAACACCGCTGTGCTATGCGCTGCTGACGGGCCATGTGGAGGTCGCGAAGAAGCTGATCGCCGCCGGTGCTGAGAAAGCAATTGTCGAGAATGAACAGGGCCAAATGGTGCTACATGATGCCTTCAACGATATCGAGTGTGTCAGGCTCCTGCTCGCCAACGGTGCCGACACGGAGGAGAAGGACGAAGACGGCAACACGCTACTGCACTTGGCAGCTCGCGGTCCGCACCAGGAATTGGCCCAACTGCTTATCGCTCACCGTGCCGACGTCAATGCGAGAAATCAGGGCGGGATGACACCGTTATGCTATGCGGCATCCAGGGGATGCAGTGATCTGGCCGTGCTCCTTCTGGCGAACGGGGCTGACGTGAACGCGCGAGATCACCACGGTGACACTGCACTGCGCCGCTCTTCGCGGCCACAAGCAGATTGCCGAATTGCTGATAGCCCACGGTGCAAGCGGCAGCGTTAGAAATAGCCGGGGCCGCACACCCGCGGACGAAGCCGCTCGTCGCGGGGACGAGGATATTGTCCAACTCCTTACGGTCAAGACCGAAGGTGCCAATGCAGATGCTCCACAGCGTGCGACCAGGAAATAGCGTATCCTGGAGGGAACGGGAAATGGGACGGAGACTACTCCTTTGCATGATTCTGGTGTTGATGGTGGCCAGCGGCGGGTGCAAGAGGGATCGCTCCAAAGGCCCTGCAAGGTCGGGCACGCCGAAGCAGACCAGAACGCTGTTGCACAGGGCGGCGGGAGATGGCAACGCTGAGGCCGTGCGCTCGCTCATTGCGCACGGAGCCGATGTCGACGCCAAGGATGGAGATGGCGAGACCCCGCTGCACGTGGCGGCCTCGGAGGCTCCCCTCGATGTCGTGCATATGCTCATCGCTCATGGCGCAGACGTAAATGCCAGAGACCGGTACGGCCATGCACCGTTGGACAAGGTATTCTATGGGTCCGAACGACGCGAGGAGATAGCTGAGTTTCTCATACGTAACGGTGCGAAGGCGACAGTTGAGCACCTGATTTCTGCAGCAAGAGCGGGATATACACGCTTGGTGGAGTTGCTCATCACGCAAGGAATAGACGTGAATGCCAGGGGCAAGGACGGCTCTATGGCGTTGCACGCTGCGGTCGGACGCTGGCAGAAAGAGGTCGCCAAATTGCTTCTGGCGAAAGGGGCAGACGTCAATGCAGAGACGCTTTCCCGCTGGGGCGTGAGCGGCTCGAGCACGTTGCATGTGGCCGCCACGCGCGGCAGCCGTGATTTGGCGGCCCTCCTTATTGACGGCGGCGCCAATCTCAACGCTAAGGACTCAGACGGTCGAACTCCTCTGCATGTGGCGGCAGCAGACGGTCACTATGAGGTCGCGAGGTTGCTCGTCGAAAAGGGAAGCGATGTCAACGCCGAGGACAGTGATGGAGACACCCCCTTGTATGCGGCGGTCCTGGCGGGGGATAGCCACACTGCCGAGCAACTCATCAACGCGGGTGCCGATGCCAAGGTGAAGAACCGGCAGGGCCAGACGCTTCTGCACACGGCCATTCTGTCTCCGAACTCCTCGGTTTATAGCGACACGATTGCTCTTCTGATTGCTGGCGGGGCTGATGTCAACGCGGTGACGCCCTCTGGCTGTACGGCACTACACTATGCGGCGCGGGAGGGTCAGGTTCGTACGGCCGAATTGCTGCTTGCGCACGGAGCTAATGCCACCGCGAAGACAACCTTAGGCCAGACTCCGCTACATCTTGCCGTTTGCCGAGGACATGAGGACATAGTCACGCTGCTCATAGAGAAGGGGGCGGATACCTCAGCCAAGGACCGGGACGGCAAGACGCCTCTGGACCATGCGCGTGCGGCAGGGTACGGCCAGATCGTGGCACTTCTCACTGGCGACACGGCGCCGGCGAGCACGCAAGCCGAGCAGCAAGAGATACAGGCAGATTCTGCGGCGGTCGCGCCGTCCGAGCGCAGGCGAGAGCCACAAACAGATGTCGAGAGGCTCATCTCAGACAATTCCAGTTTTGCTGTCGACCTTTATGAGAGACTGCGTGCTCGAGAAGGTAATCTGTTCTTCTCACCTTACAGCGTCTCGACGGCGTTGGCGATGGCTTACGCCGGGGCGTTTGAAAATACCGAGATGGAGATGGCGAAGACCCTCTGTTTTTCAATGGACCAACAAAGGCTCCATCCCGCATTTGCCAACCTGCAGGCGAAGATGAACAGGATTCAGGAAGCTGGCCACACTAAGCTGTGCCTCGCGAATTCGCTGTGGCCGCAGGCGGGGCATCCTTTTCTGAAGGAGTATCTGTCTCTGATCGAGAGACATTACGGCGTCTCGGCCACCGCGGTAGACTACCAAACCGATGGTACGCGGGAGGCCGCACGGCAGACAATCAACCGGTGGATCGAAGGTAAGACGGAAAACAGGATTAAGGATCTGATCCAGGCAGACAGCCTTACTGATCGCACACGTCTTGTGCTGACGAACGCGATCTACTTCAAGGGCAAGTGGAAGAACGAATTCGACGCGAAAGACACAAAAGACGCGGCCTTCTTCGTCTCGCCGGCCAAGTCTGTCCAGGTGCCGACAATGCACCAGGAAGAGGTCTTCCGGTATGCACAGATGAAGTCCTGGCAGATTCTGGAATTGCCTTATCGCGGTGGCGCGCTTTCCATGCTCGTGCTGCTGCCGACGAGAATCGAGGGGCTCAAGCCGCTTGAGCGGAGCCTGTCCGTCGAAGACCTGCAGGAGTGGAGATCCTATCTGCACGAGAGGAAGGTCATCGTGTTCCTGCCGAAGTTCCGAATGACCTTCCGAGCCGAACTGAAAGCAACTCTCCAAAGCATGGGAATGCTGGACGCTTTCAAGTGGCCGGAGGCGAACTTCGCCGGCTTCGACGGCGATCCGAGATGGTTCTACATTGGCGAGGTGATTCATAAGACGTACGTCGATGTCAATGAGGAAGGGACGGAGGCCGCCGCAGCGACGGCAGTGGAAGGCATGATGGGAGGCATGCCCCCCCAGCCACCGGTGTTTCGGGTGGACCATCCGTTTCTGTTCCTGATCCAAGAGAACAGCACGGGCAGCATCCTCTTCATGGGTCGTGTGGCCAATCCCGTCCAGGCAGGGCAGTAGCACTGCATTTGAGGTCTCACGCGTCTGCTCCGGCGCCTGGCTCGATCCTGCTTGACTTGGCGAGGAGTGCTGGGTACATTCACGGCTTGGTTGGATGAGAGTCTCAAGTCGTGCAGTTGGGAGTTCAAGAAGAAAAGGCTTCGAACTTGACACTTCAAACTCCTCACTCTCTTCCCTCGTGAAACTGGAAACTACTGGAGAAAGAGGTAATTCGATCATGGCCTATTCAGGAGGTGCGGGTTGGGGGGATCGGAATCCCAACGCCAAGCTTTTCGCCCTGCGCTGCCAAATCCCGGAGGTGAGCGGGGCGACGTTCAAAGAACTGAGTGCGGCTGCCCAGCAGGTGCGGGCGACGATGGGGCCGGTCAGCAAAATCCGGTCCAAGAAAGAGGGCGATGCCCGAGAAGTGACCGTGTATATCGCCGGTAAAGAGGCGTTCGAGAAATTCGCTCAGAGTGTGGAAGCGATCCAGGGGGTGAAGATCGTTGCCGTTACGGACGAGTTGCAGCTTCACGAGCGGGGGGCCCTGCGAATGGTCAGCCGGGTGCCGATCAAGACGCTCGGCGATCTGCGCATGCTCTATACGCCGGGCGTGGCAACCGCGTGTGAGGAGATCGAAAAGGACCCGGCCAAAGGTTGGGAATTGACGGGCATCTGCGACCGCATCGCTATTGCGACCAACGGGACCGCCGTCCTGGGGCTCGGAGATATCGGCGTTCTGCCGTCGCTGCCCGTGATGGAGGGCAAGGCCGCGATTTTGGCGGAGTTCGTGAACGTGAGCGGCGTCCCCATCCTGATCGAGACCAAGGACGTGGACACGTTTGTCGAAACGGTCGTGCGAATCGCGGCGGGGTTCGGGGCGATCCAGCTTGAGGACGTGGCCGCTCCGGCGTGCTTCGAGATCGAGGAGAAACTGCGAGCCAGGTTGGATATTCCCGTCTTCCACGACGACCAGCACGGGACATCCACCGTCGTGCTGGCCGCCCTGATCAACGCCCTCAAGCAGACGACCCGCAAGGCCCAGGACAGCAGGGCGATCATTGTCGGCGCGGGCGCCGCCGGCACCGCGATCACGAAGGTCCTCTTGGGATTCGGGATCGGGGACATTGTGCTTTACGACTCCGTCGGGCCGATCTATCGCGGGCGGACGGCGAGCATGAATCCCTATAAAGAGCAACTGGCCCAGATCACGAACCGAAACGGGTTCCAGGGGCCGATGGGCGCGGGCTTTGCCGGCAAGGATATCTTCATCGGTGTGTCCAAGCCCCACATGGTGTCGAAAGACATGATTCGCTCGATGGCCAGGGACCCCATCGTCTTTCCATTGAGCAACCCTATAGGCGAGATCGACAAGGAAGACGCGGTCGAGGCCGGCGCCGCCATCGTTGCCGATGGCCGGGACATCAACAACGCGTTGGCCTATCCCGGCATCTTCCGGGGTGCGCTCGACGCCAAGGCGCCTGACATCACGCTGAAGATGGAATTGGCCGCTGCGGAGACGTTGTCGAAACTGGCGCCGGCCGGCCAGCTTCTGCCTCGGATTCTCGACCCGAACGTCCACAAGAAGGTGGCCCAGGCGGTGATGGCCGCCTCGCGGTCGTGATTGTCACTGCGTCTCGTCGTCCATGTGACGATCGAGCCGGCGTGTCGCGCTTTTGGGGGGCCCAGGCTTGAGGGACTCATTGACATCGGTCTGCCCTGGACCGGTGATAGCGCTGACGTGGGGTGTCTCCAGGAGCTTCCGCACAGCCACCTGGGTGGTGCTGCCGGCGTCGTGAAAGCCGGCAAAGGAGTGGACCACGTCGCAACACCAGGCAAGGCAGGAGAGATTCGGGTTCCCCAACGCGATGCTCTGCGTCTGGGGTCCCTTCGCTTGCTGGGGCTGCTTGGCCAACGCGAAAACGCCGGCGATCCTATGCTCGGCCAGCGGCGTGGTGGTCAGGACCAGGGCCACGAAGCTCAGCACGAGGAAACCCGCCAGGAAACCGACCACGCCGGACAGCAGGACATCGAACAGACGCGGAAACGGAATGTGGAATTGGCCGGTCAGGAAGACGTACGAAAGGCCCTGGAGAAGGGCGAAGCAGCCCCCGGCTAGTGCGACCATGCATAGAGCGATGTGATAGGAGGCCGCGCCGCCCGGTGCGGGGACCAGCTCGGCCAGAATCGGCGTGCAGAAAACGGAGACATAGATCGAAACGACCGTATTGAAGAGCAGGACCCACGTCTCGTAGAAGCCCAGGCGGACCGCCAGCCAGACGAACAACGCCCCCGCCAAAATGGCAATCCAAAACATCATACCTCTATCCTACCACCCGCTTGACCTCATCAAGGCTGGTGATCCCCGCCACGACCTTCTTGAGTCCCTCTTTGCGCAGCCCGGCCAGACTCTGCACGCCTTCGATCCGCAATTTGTCGATGAGCGACTTACTTCTGGCGATTTCCGCCTTGAGGGCATTGTCCACGATCATCAGGTCGCAGATCGCCATTCTACCAGCGTACCCGGTTTTATCGCAGTGCGTGCAGCCCGCCGCCTCGAACACATGGGAAGGGTCAATGTTCTTCTTGTTGAGTCCGTCGATCTGGCTGTCATTGAGATGGGCGGGCTGCTTGCAGCGCTCGCACAGGCAGCGCAGGAGCCTTTGCGAAACGACCAGATTCAGACCCGCGGACAAGAGCAGCGGTGAAATACCGAGATCCAGAAGCCGGATCAGGGCCGTGGCGCTGCTCTCGGAGTGAATCGTCGCCAGCACCAAGTGACCCGTCTGGGCGGCGCGCAGGGCGATCTCCGCCGTCTCCTCATCGCGAATCTCACCCACGCAGATCACGTCCGGGTCCTGCCTCAGGACGCTGCGCAGCGCGTTGCCGAAGGTGATATTGGCCTTCGGATTGATCTCGATTTGGCTGGTTTGGGGCAGCACCGCCTCAATCGGGTCCTCGATGGTGATCACATTCCGGGTGAAGCGGTCGATCTCGTTGAGCATGGCGTACATCGTCGTGGTCTTGCCGCTGCCGGTGGGACCGCAGATCAGGATCATGCCGGCTGGCTTGGCGATCTGGCCGGCGAGGGTGACGTATTGCTTCTTGGAAAGACCCACTTTGGTCAGCAGGAGCGTTCCGGCGTCTTTGTTCAGCACGCGGATCGAGAGCTTCTCGCCGTGCAGAGCCCCGGCGCTCGCCACGCGAAACGAGGCAACGGAGACGCCTTTGCGGGCGGTGAAGGCCCCGTCCTGCGGCCTCCTGCGCTCGGAGATATCCATCCCGGCGACTGCTTTGATACTGTTGATCATGGAGCGGCAGACCTCGCCGTTCACTTCTTTCATGATCCGGAGGGTGCCGTCGATGCGCAGGCGGACCGTATACGTAGCCTGGTCCTTGGGGTCGATGAGAATATCGCTGGCTCGACGTTCCAGGGCCTCCGCGACCGTTGCCTCGGTCAGGTCCAGGACTCGAGCGTCCTCGTGCTTGGCGTCCCCGCGTCCACAGATCTCGTCGATGCTGCGGCCGGAGGTGTCAAGCAGGCGCAGCGTCGATTCCTCCTCGGAGTCGGACGGCTGCGAACGAAGGGTCGCCAGCACTTGCTGAACCTGCTCTCGCAAAACGACGAGAAAACTGTCGCCGGTCCCCCGGGTCTTCCTGGCGGCATCGATCACAAAGAGGGCCAGCAGCAGGAAGGGCCCCGTGAACAGGGTCACGGCATTGGCGATCAGCTTGTAGTTCTTGGGCACGAGCGGGCTGAAGTACACCCGCTGTACGAAGTAGACGCACAGATACACCCACCCGACGAGTAGAACCAAACGAATCGGATTGAAGGCGAGATCCGCGGCGGACAGGACGAGGGACAGGCCCGTGTCGACTACGGCTGTAAGCGGGAATTCGGGAACCGTGACAGAGCCTAGCATCGCAGCGGTACCTCTCTTGCCTCTCGGAATCGCGACACAATCACCGTCTCCCCTATCGTACCGTGTCTTGCCGGGACTGACAAGGCCGCGCGTTCGAAATCGCCCCGATTGAGGCCGGGGGCACCATGGTGGAATCGCCGCGGAAAGGTCGAGACTCGGTCAGACGTTCTTGAGGTCTTCCAGGTCGGAGTCCGATTCGTCGAGATTGATGAAGCTGTCAGACACGTCAAGATCGGACAGGTCGCTGTCAGCCTTGCTGCCGGACTCGTCACCGGCGAGTTTCGGCTTGGGTCTGGCCTTTGCCTTCGGCGCCGGCGGGGCGGCTTTCTTGGGTGGCGTGACCTTCTCCGGCCGGCCGTCGATCTGGCAGACGAACGTCAGGGGACCGATGCGGATGTAGTCGCCGGCCTTGAGGGTGATCGGGTCCCTCACCCGTTTGTCGTTGACGAAGGTGCCCCCCCGGGAGCCAAGGTCGCGTAGCTCGACCGACTTATTGTTTACCAGGCTGAGCTGACAGTGCCGCCGTGACACCATCGGCAGCGGAATACGCAGATCGCAGTCGTCCCTTCGGCCAATGACCGTTACGGTGCTGGGAAGGGGGAAGGCTTTGTGCGAACCGTTCTTCTTGAGAAGCACCAGACTGGTATCCATCCGGCCTCCCTTCATTCAACTGAGCCGTAGCACGGGCGTCTTACCCGTGATCCTGAATCCATGGGCGCTCGCGTCCATGCTACGGAAGACTCCAACGAGCGCATTATAGCACGCTGCTCGTCCGATAACAATACCTAAAGCGCCGAAAGTGCCGTTGTCAAGCCGGCCCGGCCACAATATTCTGGCAACCCGGCCGCGAATCCGGACGATGCTTGACACCGGAAGCGGGCTCGGTATATTCAGACAAACATAAACGGGATGCAGTATTTGGGAAAATGTATGGTAAAGGTCACACTTCCTGACGGCAGCACACTGGAGATGGCGGAGGGCAGCACCGCGAAGCAGGTGGCGGAGAAGATCGGTTCGGGCTTGGCGAAGGCTGCGATCGCGGCCAAGGTCAACGGCAAGCTGGTCGATCTGGCCACGCCCCTCGCTGACAGCCCGCAGGTGCAGATCGTCACATCGAAGGACAGAGACGGGCTCAACGTCATGCGGCACAGTTGTGCGCACGTCATGGCGGAAGCCATCTGCAGTCTCTGGCCCCAGACGAAACTGGTATACGGGCCGACCGTGGAGGATGGGTTTTATTACGACATCGACCTCGATGAGCCGATCCGCCCGGATGATTTTCCCCGCATCGAGCTGCGCATGCGGGAGATCGCCGACGCGGATAAACCAATCCTCCGCCAGGAAATGTCCCGGCAAGAGGCGCTGGAGGTGCTCAAAGGCGACCCCTACAAGACGGACAACATCGAGCGTGCCGAAGGCGACATCATCAGTTTCTACGCGCATGGCAATGGCTTCAAAGACCTCTGTCGCGGACCGCATGTCCCCAGCACGGGCAAGATCGGTTTCTTCAAGATCATGTCGGTCGCCGGAGCGTACTGGCATGGCGACCCGACACAGAAGATGCTCCAGCGAGTCTATGGCACCTCTTGGCCGACCCAGAAGGAATTGGACGAGTACCTCAACCGGCTGGAAGAGGCCAAGCGGCGCGATCATCGGGTGCTCGGTCGGCAACTGGACCTGTTCAGCTTCAATGAGATGGGGCCGGGCTTCGCCTTCATGCATCCCAAAGGGATGGTCATCTGGAATGAGATCGTCGATTTCATGCGGCAGTTGAACCGCAAGTACGGCTACAAGGAAATCCGGACCCCGATCATTCTCAACGAAGAGCTCTGGCACCGCAGCGGGCACTGGGACAACTACAAGGAGAATATGTACTTCTGCGAGATCGACAACGTCGGGTATGCCGTCAAACCGATGAACTGCCCGGGCGGCTGTCTGTTGTACAAGACCACCAAGCACTCGTATCGCGAGCTGCCGCTGCGTCTGGCCGAGTTCGGCATGGTGCATCGCCACGAGGCCAGCGGCGTGATGCACGGGCTCTTCCGGGTCCGCCAGTTTACCCAGGACGATGCCCACATCTATTGCGCACCCACTCAGATCGAAGCGGAAATCATCGGCGTCATCAACCTGATTTTCGAAACCTACCGGTCGTTTGGGTTCCAGGACTTCGCCGTCGAGCTGTCGACCAAGCCGGAGAAGCATATCGGCTCGGATGAGATCTGGGAGACGGCGACCAACGCGCTCAAGGCGGCTTTGCAGCACAAGCAGATCCCCTTCAAGATCAACGAGGGCGATGGGGCGTTCTATGGCCCCAAAATCGACTTCCACATCAAGGATTGCCTGAAGCGGTCCTGGCAGCTCGGCACGATTCAACTCGACTTCTCCATGCCGCAGCGGTTCGAACTGACGTACGTAACGGAGGACAATGCCGAGAAAACGCCCGTCATGATTCACCGGGCGGTGCTGGGCTCGATGGAGCGGTTCATGGGCATCCTGATCGAGCAGTACGCCGGGGCGCTGCCTTTGTGGCTTGCCCCCGAGCAGGTGCGCCTGCTGACGATCAGCGAGAAGACGAACGACTATGCGATGGCAGTGCAGGGCCAGCTCAGCGCGGCCGGCTTGCGGTGCGGGATCGATCTGTCCGATGAGAAGGTCGGAGCCAAGATTGCGAAATCCCATGGCGAGAAAATCCCGTACATGTTGGTAGTAGGACCGAAGGAAGCCGAAGCCAACTTGGTCAGCGTGAGAATGCGTGGCTGTCAGGGCACCCGGACGGTACCCGTAGAGCAATTCCTGGCGGCGGCCAAGCAGAAAATCGGCGACAAAACGCCCGATCTCGTGTTTTGACGTTCCGAAATGGCTAGAAATGTGGTAGACTACGGCAGAAACCATTTTTGAGTTTTTATAAGAAAGGCAAGGTGGTGCTCACCAGTGAAACGAGGTCTGCGTATCAACGGGCAGATTAGAGCCGCTCAAGTTCGGCTCGTGGATGAGTCAAACAGTCAAGTCGGCGTGATTACCAAAGAGGAGGCCATGAGCAAGGCTCAGGAAGCGGGCCTGGACCTTGTGGAAGTCTCGCCGAACAGTGAGCCGCCCGTTTGCCGGATCATGGATTACGGCAAATGGCTATACCAGCAGAAGCGGCGGGTCCGCGATGCCCACAAGAAGACCCAGCACCCGATCGCGACACTGAAGGAAATTCGACTTCGGCCGGAGACCGACAGTCACGACCTGGAGATCAAAGTCGGCCACGCCCGCGCATTTCTGGAGAAGGGGCATCGGGTGCAGTTCTCCGTCTTCTTCCGCGGCCGGCAGATGCTGCACAAGGAACAGGGCAACGAGATGCTCAGTGCGATCATGGCGACCCTGCAAGACGTGGCCAAGATCGAGCGACCGTCCATGATGACCGGACGCCGAATGACCTTGTTGCTCGTACCCAAATAGCCGCGTGGGCGGGTCGGGGTCAGGATCGCGGTTCTCTTCGGTCAGAGAGACAGGAAGGGGTCCTTTCGCGCTTCCATTATCCTGAGAGCGACCGAATCATGCGATTTTCTTGTATTCTTGGTTGACCCTTCCCACCGCAGAAGGTATACTTCCGGTTTTACCCGTATGCCCTAAGAGGATGGACTGGTTGAGGTAACGTATGCCGAAGCAGAAGACGCACAAGGGGTTGGCCAAGCGAGTCAAGGTGACCGCCAATGGCAAGATCAAAATCCACAAGGCCGGCGCAAGCCATCTGATGAGCGTCAAGAACGCGAAACGGCGCCGGCGGATCCGGCGTACGGCCACGATTAAGAGCAACACCTTCACGAAGAAATTCAGAGAAGCGCTGCGCGGTTAAGGGGAGCCGAGACGCGAAATTCCGCGTTGGGGACCCCAGACACCCCCGACCGACGGGTCAGGGGGAATAGAGTAGAGCTTGCTTCCCGGCGTCCATCAGCTGCCGTAGCAAGCGGGAATTAGATAGATTTAAGGAAAGCTGATATGCCGAGAGTACGAAAAGGTTCTGCCGTACGAAAAGCGAAGAAACGCGAATTGAAGCGAGCGAGAGGCTTTCGGGCGATGCCCGGCAATACGTGGCGCTTGGCCACGGAAGCCGTACGTCGGGCGGAGGTTTATGCCCGACGCGACCGCCGACAACGCAAACGCGATTTTCGCAGCCTGTGGATCACGCGGCTGAGCGCCGCCTGCAAGCAGCGCGGGATACGGTACAGCGAGTTCGTCAACGGGTGCAAGAAGGCCCACATCGCTTTGAATCGCAAGATGCTCAGTGAAATGGCCATCGCCGACCCGCAAGGGTTCGACGCGATCACCCAGGAGGTCCGAGCGGCCCTTGCCTGAGTCGCTCCGTATCACCCATGCTTGAGCAATTTGAACAAGTTGCCGGACAGGCTCTCGCGGAGTTGGAACGAGTCTCGGATTTGAAGGCCCTGGAGGATTTCCGGCTCAAGTATCTGAGCCGCAAGGGGCTCATTATGCAGTTGCTCAGCGAGGTCGGCCGGCTTCCTCGGGAGCAGAAGCCGCAAGCGGGGCAACTGGCGAACAAAGCCAAGAATGAGGTGAGCGCGGCTTTCGAGCAGCGTAGAAAGGCCTTGGAGGACGCGCAAAAGCAAAAGCGAGAGTTGGTCGATGTCACCCTGCCCGGCGTCCCGCTCCTTGTCGGTAAGCCGCACGTCATTACCCAGACCATCAACGAACTGCTGGACATCTTCGGACGGATGGGCTTCGGGGTTGCGTATGGTCCGGAGGTCGAGGATGAGTGGCACAACTTTGTCGCCCTCAACATCCCGCCCGAGCATCCGGCGCGTGATCCGCTGGACAACTTCTACATCGAGGACAACGTCCTGCTGCGCAGCCAGACCTCGACGATCCAGATCCGTGTGATGGAAAAGACCAAGCCGCCGATCCGGGTCGTCGCGCCGGGGCGGGTCTATCGGCCCGACACCGTCGATGCGACCCACATGTTCATGTTCCACCAGTTGGAAGCTCTCGTGGTCGATGAAGGCGTCACCATGGTGGACATGAAGACCACGATCGAGCAATTCATCCACGTCTTCTTCGGCGCCGACACCCAATGGCGGTTCCGGCCGAGCTTCTTTCCCTTCACGGAGCCCAGTGCCGAAGTCGATCTGTTGCTGACCGACAAGAGCGGCAACGCTCGGTGGGTCGAGATGGGTGGCTGCGGCATGGTGGACCCCAACGTCTTCGACGGCGTCGGGATCGACAGCGAGAGATACACCGGCTGGGCCTTCGGTTTTGGCATCGAGCGCTTGGCGATGCGCAAGTACGAAATCCCCGACATCCGCTGGCTCACCGAAAACGACCTGCGCTTCCTGAGCCAGTTCTGACCGCCTACCATCGCCTGCTGGAAGACACTCCAAATCGCCAGAGCCAGAGGCCATCCGTGAAGATGGCTGCTGCAGCCGGTGGGAAAATGCAAGAGAAGCGAAGTGCCGGGTTGGCGTGTTGTCCTACGCGAGGGGGCCAGCATAGAGTTCGCCTGCGTCGGTGTCTCGATAGCGGTTCCGTTGGCCTACGAAGCCGGCAAATGGCAGCACTTGGCCTGTACGCTGGACCAAGCCAGCAGGACAGGCAGAGTGTATCTCGACGGAGCCCTGAGAGAGGCCGGAAGCACGACGAGCTACGTTGCGGATGAGAACACACCGCTGAAGATAGGCAGCTATGAAACTCCGGAGACCAAGTTCCACGGGACGCTGGATGATGTACGAATCTATGACCGCGCGCTGTCAGAAACGGAAATAGCGGCGCTCGCCTTGGGCCAGGAAACCAACTGATCTGCCAGGACATCGAAACCACAACCGATTGCGGGTGCCCGTGCGACGAATCAGCGGACCGAATCGTCTTCGGGCAGACCGAGCTTCTTGTAGAGACCGCGGCGGCCGGTCTTGTCGCCCTCCATGATCCCTCGGGCGTACTCGGCGACTTCCTTGGCCTTCTCGCGCGGAACGACGACGACGCCGTCACCGTCGGCGACGATCACGTCACCCGGCCGGACCAGGACGCCGCCGCACTCGATGGGGCGGTTCACTGACTCGATCTCGTTGCGGCCGGGGCGGATGCCGCGGGCCACGTGCCGCAAGTACAGCGGCATCTGCTCGGTCGCGACTTCGTCGGTATCGCGGCCCCCGACGTTTGTGACGACGCCGACGCAGCCCCGCGCCTTCCAACCCATGATGTTGTTCGAGCCGATGGTGCCGACATCGGAGTCGGGCGCATCGTCGATGACCAGGGCCGTGCCTTTGCGAATCAGTGGCACGAAGGGCTCGGGCGACAGTTCGCTGTACCACTTGCCGGACCAGGCGTCATAGGGCTTCGTTTCCATCGCGGGGGCTGGGGGCCGATTCGTCGGCACGTAGCGCGCGGTCACGGCGATGCCGATAAAGCGGTGCTTGTAGTGCGTCGTGTCCTTCCAGACGGGATGAATCTCCGGTGACATCAACATCACGTTGGTCAAGCCGACCTTGTCCAGCCCATCCGTGACATCGGATACCCGCAGTCCCTCGAATAGTCTGAGGGTCTCCTGGTCGTCCTGCTCGCGGTAGATTCTTGTCTCGATGAAATTCCTGCCGGTCCGCAAGTCGTCGGCAGTCGGCTTGGCGCCTTGCTGGGCGGCGGCGGGGCCGGAAACCAGCGCCATCCACAAAGCCGTGACAGCGATCAGTACGACCGCCATGACCAAACTCAGAACGGTTCCACGGATTCGATTGCGGCTCATCATCTCTATCTCCCTTCATCCATCCATCGGTTGTCAATACGACGGCCGGGATTCCCGGCGGACGCCGATACTATAAAGGCTTCGCCGAACGGCGCAAAGGGAAAATCCGCCGTCTTTCCTCAGACCTCGATAGATACAACCGGTGGCGCAATCGGATTCGTGACATCAGGCGCTCAGGTGAGCAAGCGTGGTGAGAAAAAAAGGGCCCCTGGAGAGCCGCAGCGAGGACATTCCCATAAGCCAGTGTGGTTGAGTTGTTTGAAATACCCGCCCGGTGCTCTTCAGGGGCAACCATCATGCCATGTTTGATTTTTTTCTCCTCAGCACCTCCCTATTTTCAAAACCGCCTTGTCGATCCTGACAACATCTTTTTCGTTGACCCAACAGTGACCATCGGCAGGCGCCGCGGAAGCTCTTGAACGATTCTGCGAGGTCCGGACTGAGCCTGGAGATACGTCGCCAAAGCGTGGAGACTCCGCCGCGCGACGACGATCATCCGGGAGTCCCCAGCCTGCCTCAGGTCCTCCGCGGAGGCCAACGACTTCCTTCGCTGGCTTGGATGGCTTGCCTGGTTTAGCCCCGATAACACGCTGGGCCAGGCAGCGAGTCTGCCACGATTTTTTGTGCAGAATTGTGGATTTTCGCGCTCGCCGAGGGGCGGTGAGTAACAAGGCCCCGTCGGCTCAGGATTATCCTGATTCTGTCCCCGCGCGGGCCTGTGATAGGCTACGTCCCGTAATCGAGTTTGACCGGTGAGACGCCAGTCCGAGAACTCTGTCTGCTCTCAAGGAGATGCGCATGAACGTCTTCGAATATCTGGACCAGTCGAACGCCCAGTACTCGGTCAGCGAGCACGCCCCGACGTATTCCGCCCAGGTGATGGCGGCGGAGGAGCACGAGAAGGGTCAGTATGTGGCCAAGCCCGTGGTCATCAAGGCAGAGGGCAGCTACCTCATGTGCGTGCTCGCCGCGCCAGACAAAGTGATCTTCGACAAACTCCGCGACTACCTGGGCACGGACGATGTGATGCTGGCTTCGGAGGAGGAAATCCGGGGGATCTTTCCCGACTGCGAAGAGGGCGCGGAGCCGCCGTTTGGCAGGTTGTACGGCGTGCGAACGATCATGGACAGCGGTCTGGAAGACGACGACCACATCGTCTTTCAGGCGGGCTCGCATGACCGGGCCATTCGCATGACCATGAGCGACTACCTGGTCCTGGCCCAGCCGGAGATTGTCGATTTTGCGTATCGGCCGGAACGCAGAGACTGATCCACGGGCTTGCCCCGGAAGCTCGACGCGGGTACCATAGTGGCTGAGCGTAAGTTGGAAACGCGCGCGGTTGGGGCCGGTCAAAGATGATGGATGCAGCCGAAGGCGTTCTCATTCCCGAGAGCGAGCTGGTGTTCAAAGCCTCGCGGAGCAGTGGTCCGGGCGGCCAAAACGTCAACAAGCTCAACACCCGCGTGACGGTGCTCTTCGATGTGGTCGGATCGCCGAGCTTGTCCGAGGAGCAGAAGCAGCAGGTCCTGAGCCGGCTTTCCCCACGCGTGGATAAGAGCGGCATCCTGCATGTCGCCCGCAGCAGCACCGTAGCCAGGAGGCGAACCGTCGGGCGGCGGTGGCACGCTTGCAGCAGTTGGTGCGGCAGGCGCTGACGCCTCGGCCGGTTCGCAAGAAGACGAAAACGCCGGCCGCCGCGCGAGAGCGCAGGCTCAGCGAGAAGAGACATCGCAGCGACCGCAAGCAGCAAAGGACCGGGAAGGACTGGGGGAAGGATTGACCGGGCCGCCAACCGGCTCGTGTTTGACTGCTACTTATTGACGTTTCGTCCGCGCACCGCGAGCAGGACCACTACGGCCGTGATGACCATGAGCACGAGGACCTCGCCTGGACCCAACAAGATCACGCCTAACACTTGGCCACATCTCCTTACCTGAAACCTGTGCAGCAACCGTTTACCCCGACCAAATGTACCGCAGCCGGCTTCCAAAAGCAAGCGATTCCTCACGCCGAGGTGAGCGCACCCGAAGGATCTGGCCACCGAATGGAAGCTTGGTCTCCGTTGCAGTGCAGATCCTTCACTTCGCTACGCTCCGTTCAGGATGACAAGCGGGGCACAAGAATCAATCCTGATCGGTATCAGGGGTCCCGTGAGTCCCATCTGCTCCGTGTTGCTTCGCACCTTCGCCCAAATATTTTCGCGTCGCCCTGTAATAGATTGGCGTTTCGGGCGTCTTAATGGGTGAAGGAAAAACGATATGGAATGGATCATCACCCAAGTGAATACCGCAGGCCAAGCCTTTGTTGGGCTGGCCCTGCCGATGTTGCTCACCTCGATGGTTCTGACCGGCCTGATTGTGCTGGTGGAGTCCATCCTGCGGGCCAGAGTGCGGGCCAGTCTGCGATATTGGCTGGTCACGTGCGTCTTGCTCTACTTGGTTCTAACACCCTTGCTCTCACTAAGTCCTCCTTCTACCCATTGGCTGACTGGCGAGGATTTCTCGAAGGCGCTCCTGCGCCTTTGGGAATCCAGCACTGCTCTGGCAGACCCGACACCTGCGCCAGCGAGCCACACGGGGGCTGCCTCACGCGACCCAACGCGTGTGGGAACCCCAAACGCTCCCCTATCCCAGCCTGCCACCGGACAGACGGAGGCCTCGAACGCTGCTGGACGCGTCGGGGACTCCTCCCAGACCACTTTGGTTGGGGTAGGGGAGCAACCACGTCATCTGACTTGGCAGGGGGTCGCTTTCTTGCTCTGGCTGACCGGGGCCGCGATCATGGGCGGCGTGCTGATCGGCCGGGCGCTGGCGGCCTGCAAGCGTGTCGATAACACCCTGGCCGCCAATCACCTGATGAACGACATTCTCATCTACTGCCGCAACCGCATGGGCATTCGCGAGCCGATCCGCCTGCGCATCGGCGAAGAAGGAACCGCGCCGGTCGTCTGTGGCTTGGTCAGTCCGGTGATCGTCGTACCCCGCAACCTGGCGCCGACACTCGGCTCGCGGCACCTGCGCGATGTGCTGTTCCACGAGTTGGCCCACGTCAAGCGGCATGACCTTTGGGTCAATCTCGCGCAGAACGTCCTTCAGGTCCTGTACTTCTACAATCCCTTGCTGCTGGTAATCAACGGCCTCATTCGCCGTCTGCGCGAAGAAGCGGCAGACGAGACCGTCCTCGACACCATCGGCGACGCCGACCACTCCTACGCCCAGCGCCTCGCCGACGTCGCGACCCTGGCCACCAAACCATCCACCCCCAGCCTCAACCTCATCGCTGTGGCCTGAGAAAATGGAACGGCCTTTTCTGTTGAAGAGCGGCGGAGGCTCTGGTATAAGTTCTCGGACGTTGTGGTTGGGTGCACGGGCTCTCCAAAGGCAAGTGTGTCGAGGGGCGTCCCGCCCTCGAACTGCGGGCTGGAAGCCCGCGACACGACTGTTTGGGGGTCCTCAGGGAAGGCTGGCATGGCGGTGCAGTTTGTTCTTGGACGGAGCGGGACGGGCAAGACGAGCTATTGTGTTCGGGCGCTGGCTGATGCGCTGCTGGAGCCGTCCGAACAGCCGCTGCTGTTCCTCGTGCCGGAGCAGGCGACGTACCAAGCGGAACGGGCCATCCTTTCCGACCCACGGATCGGGGGCTATCACCGGCTGCACATCTTGTCCTTCGACCGGCTGCAATTCCTTCTCTTGGGCAAGAACACGGCCCGGCCGGCGATCTCCCGCATCGGCCGGCAGATGGTCATCCACAAGATCCTCCGGGATAATTTGGACAAGCTGCGGATCTTCGGCTCCTCGGCCCTGCTGCCCGGCTTCGCCCGCGAAATGGCCTCCACCATTACGGAATTGCACCAGTATGCGAAGAATGCGGACGACATAGAGGCGCTGCTGAAGCACTTAGAGAGTAGCGAAGCGCGCGAAGTTTCAAGGGGAGAGTTTGAAGTTTCAAGTCTTCCAACTTCACACTTCACACTTCACACTCCTAACCGCCTCTCGGCCCTCAAATTTGCCGATATCGGCTTGGTCTTTCGCCGGTACAACGAGGCGCTCCGCGATAAGTTTATCGACCCGGATGCCCAGATCACGAGCGCGTGCCAGGCCGTCGCCAAGGCTGACTTCATCAAAGGGGCCCGGCTGTGGGTGGACGGCTTTGCGTCCTTCACGGGCGGAGAGATGGCTCTGCTCCTGGAGGTCCTGAAAGCTGTTGATCAAGCCTACGTGGCGCTATGTGTCGATCCGGGGGAGTGCGCATTATGGGGTGGCATCGCCAAGGGCTGTGCCCTTGACGACGGCTCGGCAAAATGCGAGAGGACCATCGTCAAGGCCAGAGGCCTTGGCGATGCCACCCATCATGCCGAGTTCGGTGCAACGGCGGGCCTCTTTGAGCCGACTGCACGGACATACCGCGACCTGCTCGAACGGCTTGCCGAGGCCAAAGTCAAGGTGCTCAAGCCCACGATCCTCCAGCAAGTGCCGCGTTTCCGGGATAGCCCCGCGCTGGCGCACGTGGAGCAGAACCTCTTTCGCCTGGGGGCGAGCAAGTCGAAGGCCGGGGGCGCTATTCGCCTCGTGGCTGCACCGAGCCTGCGGCTGGAGATTCAATCCGTGGCGCGGCAGGTTCTCGGCCTGGTCAAGGAGAAGGGCTACCGCTATTGCGACATCGCCGTGGTCGCCTCCGACCTGAGCTATTACGAGCAATACGTCCGGGCCTACTTCGAGGACTATGGGATTCCGTTCTTCATCGACAAGCGCAAGCCGCTCAACCAGCATCCGGTCGTGGAGCTGATCTGTGCGGCCCTCCAGGCGGCGACGAAAGGGCTGGCCCACGCCGACGTGTTTGCCTATCTCAAGACCGATCTGGTCCCGCTGGCCCGTGCAGACGTCGACACGCTGGAGAACTACTGCCTGGCTTTCGGCGTGGACGGGCGCGACTGGGCCGATCCTGAGGCGTGGCGGTTCAAGGATGAGGACGACGAGGAGTTCGACGAGGACCAGATCAACCGGATTCGCGACGCGGCCATTGGGCCGCTGCTGGAACTCAGGCAGGCCTTGTGCCCCGAGGGGGACCTTCAGAAGCGGCTAACGTCCAGCGAGTTCACCCGCGTCATTTTCACGTTCCTGGATCGGCTGCACGTGCGAAAGACCGTCAGCCGCTGGATCGAAGAGGCGAGCGAAAGCCACGACCTTACCACGGCCGATGAGCATCGGCAGTTCTTCGATACCTTCGTGGACATCTTCGATGCCCTGGTCGAGATCTTCGAACGCCAGGAGATGACGGCTCAGGACTACTTTGGCCTGCTGGCTTCCGCCTTCTCGCAGATGACTCTGGCGTTCATCCCGCCGAGCTTGGACCAGGTGCTGGTGGGCTCCATCGAGCGAAGCCGTCACCCAAACCTCAAAGCGATCTTCCTGGTTGGGGCGACGCAGAAGCAGTTCCCGATCCCGCTGGCGAGTTCCGGCGTTTTGGCCGACGAGGACCGCGATGTGGCGGAGGCCGCCGAGTTCCACATCGCCCCGTCCTCTACCCAATCGTTGACCGACCGCCAGTATCTCGCCTACATCGCCTTCACGCGACCGTCGAAGTTCATGTGCATCAGCTACCCCTGCGTCGATGAAAAGGGCAGTCCCATCATGCGGTCGCACTTCATCGACGAGCTTCAGTCGCTGTTCGAGGATGTGACCGAGCAGTTCGTGGCGGATGACCTGCTGACGCTTAGCGAAGTCCAGAACACCTCCGAGCTTGGCGAGCTTCTCTGTGGCCGATTGGGTAGAGACGTGTTCCTTCCGGCGGGCGGCTCCGACGAGGGGCTGGCGGGGCTGCTTGGAACCTTGCAGTCGGATAGCGAGTACCAGCCGCTGGCCCAGCGGATCGTCTCCGCCTTGAGCTATGAGAATCGGGCCGTTCTGGAGCCGAGTGTCGCCAAGGAGCTGTTCGGGCACCACCTGCGGGCGTCCGCGACGCGGCTGTCGGCGTTCGCGGCTTGCCCTTATAAGCACTTCGTGCGGTACGTGCTGGACCTCAAGCCTCGGCGAGAGTTCACACTGGAGCCCCTGGACCTCGGACTTTTCTACCACAGCGCTCTCGATGCGCTCCAAAAGCGGCTGGCAGACGAGCGGGAGAGTCTTGCGGATGTTGAGAAAGACCGTCTCGTGCAGGTCCTGCGCGAAGAGGTTGCTGGATTGGTGGAGAAGGACTCATTCTTCGCGCAGTTCGTCCGGCGTTCCGCGCACAATGCGTTTCTCATCGATAGCGCGGGGCAGGTCTTGGAGGAGTGCGTGCTGGGGCTTTGCCAGATGGTGCGGGCCGGGTCCTTCCGGCCGCTACTGTCCGAAGTGGATTTTGGACGCCCGGTGAGTATAGCGGGGCGGCTGGGCCGCTTCGAGCTGCCGCTGCCGGAGGGACGCGTCCTGTCTCTCGATGGCAAGATCGACCGGCTGGATGTGGCGCAAATCAACGGCCGCAACGTCGCTCTCATCATCGATTACAAGCGAAGCCGCTACGGCGCCTCGTTCGACTGGGGCGGCTTCTACCACGGACTCGACGTCCAGTTGGCGATGTACATGCTGGCAGTGCATCACTGCGGGGCGGGCCTCGCGGACGAGGTCGCGGGAGCCCTGTGCGTGCCGATTGAGACTACGCCGGCGAGCGCCACACTGGCCGAGTTGGCCGATGAGGAAAAGCCCCGCAAGTTCCCCTACAAAGCCGGCGGCGTCATCAACGGAGCCTACTGGCAGCACCTGGATCCCAACGCGGTGAAGGATAGTGCGTTCTACAATTTCTTCGTCAAGAAGGACGGCGACCCCTACGGAAAATACGACTCCAGCAACGCTTTGACGCCGGTCCACTTCGCCCGACTGCTGGACTGGGCCAGGGACAACATCGTCCGGCTGGCGACGGAAATCGTCTCAGGCAGAATCGAAGCGAAGCCGTACCATTGCGGCACGGAGCGAGGCTGTGCCTTCTGCGACTACATGGCCGTGTGCCATTTCGATTGGCAGATCAACGAGTACAACTTCCTGCCGTCCGTGAAGAAATCCGACCTGATCGCGAGGCTGGACAACAAATGACGGACAAGCGTGTCAATTGGACCGAGCAGCAGAAACAGGCAATCCAGGCCCGTGGCGGCAACGTATTCGTCACCGCCTCGGCCGGCACGGGCAAGACCGCCGTGCTCTCCGGCCGCTGCGTCAGTATCGTCTCGGACGCGACTCTCGGCCCGGATGTGCTGCATATGCTCGTGCTGACCTTCACGGAAGCGGCCGCCGAGCAGATGCACGCCCGGATCGCCCAGCAGCTTCGCGAGGCCTACCAGCAGACCCGCGACACGCGTCTGCTCCGCCAGTTGGTCCTGCTCCAGGGCGCGAACATCAGCACCATCCACTCGTTCTGCAAGCGGCTCATCACGGAGCACTTCCACAAGCTGTCGCTGGACCCTTCCTTTCGGGTGATCGACGCCGACGAGGCCATGCTCCTCAAAGGGGAGACGCTCGAAGAGACCATCGAGTGGGCCTGGCGGCAGGAGCATCTGGTCCAGGGGCTGCACGAGCTTCTGCACCGCCGGGATCTGCGCGGCAGCGACGGTTTTCTGGGTGGCGTCATTCGGCTCAGCGATTTTCTGGAGGGGGTCGTCGCGCCGGACCGCTGGTGCGACCGGGCCCGCTGGCTGGCGGAGCAAACCGATCCGCTGGGCAGCGAATTGGGCGATCAGCAGCAGCAGATCATCAAGGACCGCCTCGGCACGACTCTCGCCCAGCTTCGCGTGGCGAAGAGAATCTACGAAGACGCGGTGCCGGAGGGCGATTGGGGCAAGAAGGTGGAGGAGAACCTGATCGAGCCGATGGCCGCCTGCTGGGACCAACTGAATGTGAAGAATTGGCGCGGCGGCGCCGAGAGGATTCGCAGCTTCTGCAAGCCGCGACTCAGCTCGCCCAAAGGCTTGGCAGAGACGGTGACGGAGGTAGTCAAGGGACTCCAGAAGAATGCCGTCGAAGCATTCGTGAGCCTCAACGACCTGGCAATCCTGAATCCGAACTACCTGGACATCGTGGGACGCTCGGCGAGCCTCCAGACGCGGATTCTCATGGAGTTGGTGCAACGGTTCAACCAGTTGTATGCGCAGCGAAAGCACCATCTCAACGGCCTGGATTTCGCGGACCTGGAACGCTATGCATTGAAGCTGCTGGCCGTGGCGGACCCGTTTGGCGAGCGGCTCAGTCCCTCGGAGACCGGCCTGGCCCTGCGCCGGCGGTTCAAGTATATCTTTGTGGATGAGTACCAGGACATCAACCCGGTACAGCAGGCGATCCTCGATGCTCTCAGCTCTGGTAACAATGTCTTTGTCGTGGGCGATGTCAAGCAGAGCATCTATGCCTGGCGTGGGGCAGAGCCGGCGATCTTCCTCGACCGCCTTCGGCCGGCCTCGCCCGACGCGCAGGACCCCTCCCACGGTTTCCGCGTGGACCTCAACTACAACTTCCGCTCGGTCAAAGGCATCCTGGACTTCGTCAACAAGGTCTTCGGACGGATCATGACCCGCGAGGTCGCACACATCGACTACGATGAGGCGTCGATGCTGCGTCCCGCGCCTGATGGCGAGGACAGAGGACAGAGGACGGCGGACGGCAGCGTCGCAAAACCGATCGTGGAGCTGCACATCCTGGATGAAAAAGACAGGAGCCGGGGGGCACAGGATGAGGAGGAAGAAGAACCGAAGATTCCAGATGGCAGCGTCAAGGCCGAAGGCCAGGTTCGTAGTGTGCCCGTAAGGGCATATCAAGAAACGCCTGACGGCGTCACTACAAACGGACTTGACGCTGCCACCCAAGAGGGCCTGGCGCTCATTGATTCCCGACAACGCCAGGCGGCACTGATTGCCCGGCGCATACGCGAGATCGTGGGGGTGGAGACCGGCCGGGCGGAGTTTCAGGTCCAGGACCGGCAGACCGGCGACTATCGCGACGTGCAGTATCGCGACGTTGTGATTCTCATGCGGTCGCTGGCGAAGAAAGCGAATGACTACGTGGAAATCCTGCGGCTGGCCGGCATCCCGGTGAACTGCGAGGCGACGGCCGGGTACTTCGAGGCGACGGAGGTCCGCGACATGATCTCCCTGCTGAAGGTCCTGGATAATCCCCAGCGGGATATTGAGCTGGCGACTGTGCTACGCAATGCCTTCTTTCAGATCACGGACACGGAACTGGCGAAGATTCGGCTCCACAAGCGGGAGCCAGCGAAGCACAGGAGCTTCCACGCTTGCGCTACCGGATACCTGGAGGATGGGCCGGACGACAAGCTGCGGGACAAGCTCCAGCAGGTGTTCGGGCAATTGGAGCGCTGGCGTAGTCTCGCGCGCCGGGGCCATCTGGCTGACCTGATCTGGCGGATCTACCGCCAAAGCGGCTTCCTCGCGTTTGTATCCGCGCTTCCGAACGGGCAGGCGCGCAAGGCCAATCTGCTGCGATTGCACGATCGCGCTGTCCAGTTCGAAGGCTTTGCCAGCAACACCGGCATTGCCTCGCTCACCCGGTTCGTCGATTTTCTGGAACGCCTCCAGGAAGCGGGGCAGGACTGGGCTCCGGCCCAGCCGGGCAGTGCCGCAGGCAACGCGGTACGCATCCTGAGCGTTCACAAGAGCAAGGGGCTCGAATTCCCCGTCGTCTTTCTTGCGGAGTTGGAGACCGAGTTCAACAAGCGGGACATCCACGCGGATTTGATCGCCGATGCCGGCGATGCCGTGGGCTTGCAGGTGATCGAACCCCGCTCCAACACGAAACTGCGCTCGCTGGCCCACGAGGTCATCAGCGAGAAGAGGTTGGCGACCTCGCTGGCGGAGGAAATGCGTATCCTCTACGTGGCGACGACGCGGGCCCGCGACCGCCTGATTCTGACAGCCTCCCAGAAGCGGACCGACTGTGGCAGGATCCTCGCGAACGGCTTATTGCTAGGCGGCGACACGATCCCGGCCTGGCTGCTCAAGCCCTGCAAAAATGCCCTGGAGTGGGTCCTGTATGGACTGTCCGACCAGCGAATTCTGCACCAGGCATTCGGGACCGGTCTGGAGACGGGCACACGAGAGCAGGGGCTGTTTGCTTTTCGACTTTACGCGGAGGACGAACTTAAGGCATTGTCCCGCTTCGTTCTGACTTTGCGGTCCAGCAAGGCGAAGTCCGTCTTCTTCACGAGGAAGAAGACCTCGGCGGACGAGGAGGGCCGAAGAATGCTCGCCCAGGTCAAGAGCCTACTGAGCCACAAGTACCCCTTCGCCCACGCCGTGCATCTGGCCGCCAAGAGCTCCGTGACGAAACTCACCCACCAGGAGGACATGTTTGCGCAGCGGGACTATTCGGAGGCACTGGACCGCCAGCCTGTCACCCTGGCGACCTCGTCCCAGACAGCCCTGCACGAGGCACGCACTGGACGACTGGTGGGCACGGCCGCCCATTTGGTGATCTCGACGCTCGATTTGAAGAAGCCCGTCACGTTGAGCGTGATCGAGAAGACGAGAGACCGGCTTGTCAAGGAGGGGGCCATCCCTCAAGAACTCGCCGCGAGCATCGATACGGCAGCCATTGTGGCGTTCTTCGAGAGCGAACTCGGCACCGTCGTGTGCGACAATCGCAACACGGTCTGGCAGGAATGGCCGTTCACGTTCGGGCTGCCGGCGAGTGAATCGGTTCGTAGTGTGCCCGTAAGGGCATATGAACAAACGCCTCACGGCGTCACTACGAGCGGCAAGGAGATCATCGTGGTCCAGGGTCTGATCGACCTGCTGGTACGCACGCCCGAGGGGCTGCTGGTGCTCGACTTCAAGACGGATCATCCGATCTCGGGCGATGCCGTGGCCAAACGGGCGGAGGCTTATCGCGGGCAACTGGAACTTTACGGGCGGGCCGCGGCCGCCATCTGCCGGGAGAAGGTGCTTGCACGGTGGTTGTACTTCCTCGCCCCGCGACAGGCCGTCGAGGTCTGAGCTATGAACGTATCCAAGTTCGGCAAGAAGATCGCGGTGCAGTCCGGCATCGGCCAACTGATGGACGATCTTGGAGTGGCGCGATGCCAGGAGCAGGAAATCCTCATGCTCGGCGGCGGGAATCCGGCCCACATCCCGGAGGTGGATCGCTGTCTACGTCAAAGCCTGACAGCATTGGCGGCCGACGGCAACCGGTTCGCGCGGGCAATTGGCAGTTACGACCCGCCGGAAGGCAACGCCGAATTCGTCGAGGCGATTGTCGGTCTCCTCCGCGGCCGGTTCGGCTGGGACATCGGCCTGCAGAACGTCGCCCTCACCAGCGGCAGCCAATTGGCCTTCTTCATTCTCTTCAACCTCTTCGCCGGCGACTACGAGGATGGGACGAAGAAGAGAATTCTCTTTCCCCTGATCCCGGAGTACATCGGCTACTGCGATGTCGGCCTGACGTGCGATCTCTTCACGGCCCAGAAGCCGAAGATCGAGTGCCTCGACGAGCACACGTTCAAGTACCACATTGACTTCGACCGCCTCGACATCGCCGAGGATATCGGCGCCATTTGTGTCTCCCGGCCCACGAACCCCACGGGCAATGTCGTGACGAATTCGGAGCTCGAAAGGCTCAGCAACCTTGCCCGGGCCCGGGGAATTCCGCTGATCGTGGACAACGCCTACGGAACGCCCTTCCCGAACATCGTCTTCACGGATGCCGAGCCGCTGTGGAACGAGAACACGATTGTCTGCATGAGCCTTTCGAAGCTGGGCCTGCCCGGAGCGCGGACGGGTATCGTGATTGCCCGCCGGGAGGTGATCGAGATGGTCGCCCGGGTCAACGCCGTGATGAGTCTGGCGCCGGGTGGCATCGGTCCCGCTCTCCTCACGGACCTGGTCCGCTCTGGCCGGATTGTCGATCTGGCCCGCAACGTCATCCAGCCGTTCTACCGGGGGAAAATGCAGGAGGTGGTGCAACAGATCGACAGGTGTTTCGCGGGCGTCGAGTATCGTGTCCACAAACCCGAAGGGGCCTTTTTCGTGTGGCTGTGGTTGCCGAACCTGCCGATCACGAGCCAGCAGCTTTACGAGCGGCTCAAGCAGCGAAACGTGCTGGTGGTCCCCGGCCATTACTTCTTCCCCGGCCTGGCGGAACCCTGGTCCCACACAAACGAGTGCCTCCGCGTCAATTACGCCCAGGACCCCAAGATTGTCTCGGCAGGCATTCACATCATCGCCGAAGAAGTCAAACGTACGTACGCCCACGGCTGAGATGCGTCACATCACGCGTGACAAGGGCTACGCTCTTCGTGTCATCCCCGCGAAGGCGGGGGTCCATTACCATCCGATGGGTCCCTGGATTCCCGCCTTCGCGGGAATGACAAGACAGGGCACGGTCCCAGACCAAAAAAGATGGTTTCGGACTCTCATGACCTCGGTCAGGGATGGACCTGTTCCTTTGGTGCGTCCACTTGGGCCGGACCCTTGATCGTCACGTCGAGAATCTTGCGCTTCTCCGACACCCACTTGTTGTCACGGTAGTTGAACGGGATGGCGACGAGCCGGTCTGAGGTGATACGAAGGACGGTGAACTCATTCGAGGACTTCGGCTCGGGAGAGGGGAGTTGGACAAAGTGAACGCCGCGATACTGGTTCACCGTCGCCTTGTGATAGTGCCCGCCCAGGACCAGGATCACGTTCGCAACGCCCAAGGCATCCACGAACTCGTCCCGGTTGGTGATCGCCTCGAAGCACAGATGGGTCGCGACCACCACGGGTTTGCCCTTGGGGACCTTGGCCAGAGCCTGACGCAGGTAATCCAGGGCCGCCTTGGTGATTGGTTGGGCCGGGTCATTCAACTTCTCGTCGTATTCCGAGAACAGAGCGACAAAGAACACGCCGCCTTTCTCGAAGGTGTACCGCAGGGCTCCGTGGCGTTGGACGACCCAGTTGAGCACAGTGTCGCTGGGGGACAGTCCGCCGATGTCATGGTTGCCCGCGATTTCGTACGAGGGGAATTTGAGCCGCTTGGTGATGAGTTGCTCATAGGTGTCGAGGGCCGCTTGGCTGGGCCATTCGCTGATGTCCCCCAGGTTGAACACGAAGGCCGGCTTTTCGACCGTGCCACCGATGGCCTCCGGGTAGGGCCTTCCGGGGAGGGCGTTCATCGCCTCAATGGCGGGGATCAGGTGCCTGCCGTCACCATCGGTCTTGATGTGCTGATCCGACCAGCCGAAGAAGGTCAACGCCGGCGGTTGGCTGGGTGTCTTGTCCGCACAGTATCCTGCAGAGGCGAGCCAAAAGCCCAGCAGGGCCGCCGTCACGAAGCACGTTCTACGTAACATTATGTACCTCCTGTTTTCCAAGCTTGTCTGTCCCAAGCATAGCGATTCTCACGCGGGAAGAAAAGCCCGCGAGAATTTTCCTGGTTGCGCTTGTTAAGTGTGATGGGGTTCGTTATATAATGACACGTTTGCATAAGTCGAAGAGGTGTCAAGTGGTTCCCCATGCCGCAGGTCGCGACGGGAGCCCTTTCAAGCAGATGGGCGGGTCAGAAGTGTGCGGACCGCCCGCGTTAGTATGGAGATCATCGATATGGCAAGCGCACCCAAAGCAAACGCCGTGGTAGGGCAGTCCGGTGGGCCGACGGCGGTGATCAACGCCTCCTTGGTCGGCGTGGTCGAAGAGGCGAAGAAGCACGCGGAGATTCAAACCATCTACGGCGCGGTCCACGCCGTCGCCGGCATGGTGAAGGACGAATTCATCGACCTGGGCAAGCTCTCGGCCGAGACCCTGGAGATCGTGGCCGGCTCGCCCTCGTCGGCGCTCGGGAGCAGCCGGGACAAGCCCGATGCGGCGTACTGCCGCCGGATCCTGGACGTCTTCAAGAAACGCAATATCCGCTATTTCTTCTACATCGGCGGCAATGATTCAGCGAATACCGCTTTTATCATCAGCACGGTGGCCCGAGAGGCCGACCACGACATGCGGGCGTTCCACGTGCCCAAGACCGTGGACAATGACCTGCTCGTGACAGACCATTGCCCGGGCTACGGCAGTGCCGCCAAGTTCGTTGCCTGTGCGCTTATGGGTGACGACTTGGACAACCGGGCGCTGCCGGGCGTGAAGATCGACGTGATCATGGGCCGCAACGCCGGCTTCTTGACCGCTGCGGCCGCCCTGGGACGGCAGCGCGACGACGACGGCCCGCATCTGCTGTACTTCCCGGAACGGCCGGTCTCGATTGGCAAGTTCCTGGGTGATGTGGAGGCGGTCTACAAGAAGCTCGGCCGGGCGGTGATCGCCGTCAGCGAGGGTGTGTGCGACGCCGACGGCGAGACCTGGGCCAAGAAGATCGCCCAGACAGCGGAGAAGGACCAGCACGGCAACATCCAGCTCTCCGGCACCGGGGCCCTGGCCGACTTCCTGGCCGCCCAGGTGAAGAACAACCTCAAGATCAAGCGCGTTCGCGCGGACACGTTCGGCTACCTACAGCGAAGCTTCCCCGGCTTCCAGTCGCCGGTGGATGCGGACGAGGCCCGGCGCTGCGGCCGTGAGGCCGTCAAGTACGCGATGGAGCGCGACAACGGCTCTGTGGCCATGAAACGGACGGGTAGCGGCAAGAGCTACGGCGTGGAACTGTTCCGCACGGAACTGAAGAACGTGGCGGAAAAGACCAAGTCGATGCCCGATGAGTTCTTCAATGCCGACGGCAACGACGTTACAAGGGCTTATGTGGACTACGCCATGCCGCTGGTCGGACAACTGCCCCAAACCGAGTACCTCGGCGGTTATCCCAAGGCGTAATCTCGCGCAGTTCTCTTCAGGCCCCGCCCGTGCTCAAACCAAGAGTACGGCCGGGGCTTCTTCTTTGGTGTCATGGCTGCGCCAGCGCAGGCATGATTCGCGCATCAAGCCGAACATGTCCACCCAAGCGTGGACATGGTAGCTCTTACCAAAGGCACAGAGTCGGGTCTATCTTGTGTATTTGTGGCGAGTGTTTTCGTCCAGAAGCCTGATTTGCTGGAGGACCAGGCCGTAGTGGCTGCCGGGGGGCTTCTCCTGCATTACCGTGCCGCGCCAATCTTTGGCGAAGTTGCCGGAATAGCACAGCCAGGCGGTTCGGCCGTCAGGGCTGATGAACTTGGTCGGAATGTTGAGGAAGTAACCCTGCTCGCCGAAGTCCTTCATGTAGGTCACGAGCCGCCAGGGGCCGGTGATCTCGTTCGCTTCGAGGATGTAGGAGTTCATCTTGGCACAGGTGGGCCAGCCGTCGGTGACGCACATGAGGTACTTCTTCAGCGGGGCGTCGTAGGTGATGGTGACGCAGCCGCAGTTGTTATTCCAGTCGATCAGCGGCTGGATTTTGGCGAGGCTGTTCGTCCAGACGGGCTGGCCCTGGTCGTCGCGGCCGGCGTAGAACTCGTACTTGGACGCGTCGTTCATGTTGGCGATGCTCGGCGTGACGCGGAGGAGGTAGATCTGGTCGCCGCTGATCCAGCTCAGGTTCCCAAAACGCGGCTTGGGATCGGGCTCTGGGGCACCGTGCGCGACGAGGTAGGCCTTGCCGTCGGGGGAGTGCTCCATGTTCCGGCCGAAATCGACGAAGTGGGGCGAGCCGATCTTGACCGGGTAGCCCCACATGCCCGTCTCGCCAAAGAGCGATTTGGCCGGCGTGTGCGGCGTCTCCGTCCACGTCTTGCCGAAATCCGTCGAATAGCGAAAGCCCACGAACGGTCCCAGCCAGGGCCAGTTGTAGGCCTCCGTGCCGTAGTCGACCTTGCCGTCCGGCGCCAGGCAGTAGGTGCCGTAGTACCACACGTTGTTATAGACAAGACTGCCACACGGATAGCGGCCCTTGTACGGGGAGGCGTCGCCCTTGGACAGACCCAGACTGACGATCTTGAGGGAAAGCGGGTCGTCCCCGATCAGGACGGCCTGACCCGTGGTCGCGTCCTTGCCCGTCCCACTGTTGGAATTCTCGCGGGAGCCGTCGGTACGCGGCGCGGACCCGTCCGTCCAGGGCGAGTACAGGTTCCCGTCCGAGGCCCAGCTCGGATACCATGTATCGGCCACGTGATAGTCGCTGTGAACGCCCAGGAAGGCGATGCCCACGATATCCTTCGACGGCTCGAAGGGACAATCCTGCGGTGGCTCCGACGGCCAGATGAACGGAGAGAAGTGCTGGCCTTCCCTGGGGCCCGCCACAGCTATCGCGCACATGCCCCAAACCAACGGCATGAGAGCAACGTGGCTCAAGATCAATCTTGTTGTCGTGGATGCCATGGCCTTACCTCCGTAATCCTTCCCAACGGTTCTCCCCACCTATCACCATGCGTCCGGCAATCATCGGTAGACATCTCGCCGATGACCAATGTGCAGAATGGTGATCACGTGATTGGGGTCATCGATTTCGTAGATCACACGATATGAACCAACTCTGACCCGCCATCCGGCACGTTGGGTCAGTTTCCTCAATCCACTCGGCCTTGGCTCTTCTGCAAGCAACCGAATGGCGTCTCGTACCCGAACATAGGATTCCTTCGGCAGACCCGACAGTTCCTTCTGTGCCCGCCGCAAGATGGTGATCGCGTAAGTCACTTCCGGTCCCGCTCAATCTCGGTGACAGCTTGCTCAAACGGAATCGCTTCGTCTCTTGCCGCTTTGGCGGCATCGTACGCGCGAATAGCCTCCAGTTCTTCTACCTCCTCAAGCAATCTCTTGTACTCTGCGATATCCAATATGACAGCAGTCTTCTCCCCGCGGTCATCAACTATGAAACGAGGTTGTTCAGGAATTGCCATTTCTCAATTCACCTTTCATGCAATGCTTCATTGCAGCCAGTATCACGTGTCGTGGCCGGCCGAACACCCGTTCGCGTGAGCACCATGGTTACGGCTTTCCCCTGAGAGAGCCCTCGGCCAAGAGTCGGTACAGAATATAATCGATCTCCTGAGGTTGTACGGCGAAACGTTTTCGTAGCTGCGTATCCACGGCTTGGTTGTACCGCAAGTAGTCAGGAACAGTCCGAGAGCTTGGCAGTTCTTGTCCCGCGACCGATGACAGGGCTTCGCTCAGGAAACCCAGCCACACCGAATAAGTCTCCGGGTGCTTGAGATAGAGAATCATCGTAGGCAGACCAGTACCCGCTCCCTTTATGCGCGAAGACCGCCAGAATGAACCGAGGGTACCGAGTTCGTCGGTCCTGTCTTTCCAAAGGAGAGCTATCCACTTGTTGCATTCTTCTACTGTCCGCAGCATCAGACATCTGTTCTGACCGATGAAGGCAAGTTGAAACCGCGTGCGCGTCTCTGATGCTCGAAACTCGTCAGACACGTTTGGGGGGACCAGTTCTGTATTGCAGAGATCTAGAAAACGGGCGAGGTCCTCCGTCGTGAAGAAGCCTGCCCGCGCATCCAGAAGCTGCCGCGCACTTCTCTCAGCATCGGTCCGTGCTCGGAGGAACGGGCCGGTACTGGAGACTCTCTGCCGAATCTCGCCGATTCTTCGGTCCAGGTCCAACATTACCTCTTCTCCTGGGTTGCACTACGCAGTTCGTGAACTGCTGTCGCCGCCACCATATTCTATCACCACCTGAAGAAAACAGCAATTGTCTGTGGAAATCCTCCCGCCTCTTGGAAACACCTTCGTTTGACTCTGGGCCAAGCATGAGCCACGCAGTCTGTCCTGCAGTATCGAATGCCGTTGCGAATCGGACGGAGCCTACGGTTTGAGCGCACGCAGCTTCTCCAGCAGACCGGGCAGGTTGGTGACCAGAAGGCCCTCGGATTCGAGGCTCTCGTGGACTCTGGCGATCAGGACATGCTGGTCGGCTCGAATCAGGTCCGCGACCTTGTTCAGATGTCTGGCGTCGCTCAGGGAGGGACTGGCCGTCAGCTTGGTCTCGACAGCCCAAAGGGACCGGCCGAAATCCAGAACCAAATCGATCTCATACTGGTCTGCGGTATGCAGGAAGAAGGGCTGTACGGTCCTGCCCCAGGCCGCCAAATGACCTAAGACCTGCTCGACGACAAAGCCTTCCCAACTGGCGCCCACCCAGGGCTGAGCCAGAAGATCGTCGCGTGTCCGCGTCTGCAGGAGCGTGTGGAGCAGTCCGGTATCTCTCCAGTAGATCTTGGGCGACTTCGTCAAGCGCTTGCGGATATTAGCGTGATACGGCTCTAACCGGCGGATCAGGAAGGCGCCGACCAGGTAATCGAGATAGCCGTTGATCGTCTGGTAGTTCAGGCCAAGACTTTGGCCGATCCGGGAGGCGTTCCACGTCTGGCCATGGACCGCCGCGATCATCCGTAAGAGCCGCTCCGTGGTCTGTGTCCTGGCAGGGAGTCCCCACTGCGGTAGATCATGCTGTGTCAGAAGGGTCAAGTAGTCCTGTTGCCATCGTCCGAACGCAGGAGCGTCTAGTATCCCTCCGTCCGGGTATCCCCCGAATAGCCAGAGATCGTCGAGCCTGTCGGGAGACAGCTCTTCCAGGAGAAACGGCGTCAACTCCACCAGACTAAGCCGGCCGGCCAGCGACTCGGAGACATGCTTGGCCAAGCCCGGCGAAACGGAGCCCAGCAGGAGGAATCGCCCCATCGTCTTGCGATCTTGATCGATAGCGGAACGGAGCCGAGGGAATACTTCCGGCCAAGCCTGGGCCTCGTCCAGAATGACCAAGTCCTGTCCCTGGATCAGCGAGGCCCACTGAAGATCCAGGCGGAGCCGCTCGGCCTCGACCTCCAGATCGAAGTACCGACCCGCAAAGGATCGGGCTAGAGTGGTCTTTCCACACTGGCGCGGCCCAGCCAAGCCTACAGCCGGAGACCGCTGTAAACGCTCCCGGATCAAATTGGCAGCCAGTCGCTGGATCATTTCTTGCAGATTACAAATCCATTTGTATTTTGCAAGAACCTTTTCGCGGGTACGCCGCAAACCGATTTCCTCGTAGGTTGGGCGTCCTCGCTCGGCTTCTTTAGGCGAGCGGGGACGCTCGCCCTACCAAGAATGCCCTTACGGGCACACTACGAACCTCATTTCGCCGGACCCGTTGGTGCAAACAGAGCTTCGACGAAGTTGGCGGGGTCGAACTCGGCGATGTCCTCGGGTTTTTCGCCCAAGCCGACGAATTTCACGGGGATGTCGAGCTTCTCCTTGATGGCGATGACGATCCCGCCGCGGGCGGTGCCATCCAGCTTGGCCAGGAAGATGCCGGTCACGTTGATGGCCTCGGTGAACAGTTGGGCCTGCGAGATGGCATTCTGGCCGGTGGTTGCGTCCAAGACGAGCAGGACCTCGTGCGGCGCGCCGGGGATCTTCTTCGCCACGACATCGCGGATCTTCGTCAGTTGCAGCATCAGGTCCTTCTTGGTGTGCAGCCTTCCGGCGGTGTCAAGGACGAGAATGTCCGCGCCCCGGGCAACCGCCGCTTCGCACGCGTCGAAAGCGACCGCGGCGGGGTCGCTGCCGGCCTGATGTTTGACGATCTGGACGCCGATCCGCTCGGCCCAGATAGTCAACTGCTCGACCGCCGCCGCCCGGAACGTGTCGCAGGCCGCCAGAATGACTTTCTTGCCGTTGCGGTGGAAGATATAGCCGAGCTTGGCGATGCTGGTGGTCTTGCCGGTCCCATTGACGCCGGCGACGAGGATCACCGTCGGCCCGCTCGCGGCGGTGTGCGGTTGCCGGTCTTCGGGCGGCCAGTAGCTCTTCATGTGCTCCTTGAGAAACGGGACGATGTCTTCGCATTTGGAAATCTTGCGGCTGCGATAGGCCTCGCGCAGCTCCGCAATCAGCCTCTCGGTGGTTTCGACGCCGAGATCATCGCTGATCAGCGTCTCCTCCAGCTCGTCGAGCAATTGATCGTCAATCTTGCGGCCGAAGCTCAGAACCGTCGAAAGCGAACTGCTGATCTTCTCACGGGTCTTGCCCAGCCGCTCCTTCAGAAACTCCGCCGTCTTCGAGAATATTCCCATGTTGCTTCCTGTGCACAGAATCCAATGTCATTCCACGGCGGCAGCCTGTGATGCACTGCGCCTTCCGGGTGCCGATGGTACCGGCATTTCGAGAAAATGCAAGAATTTGACAAACGGCCGGCGTTTTGGTACATAGACACGTTCGACGATTGGTCATCCGCGTGGGCTGAAACTGTGTATAGGAGGATCGCTTTGTCCGCTCGTGAAGTGGAGAGCATCTTTGCCGAGATCGTGGAACGGGCAAGGGCATCGGATCCTACCAATGCCCGCAAGTGGTTCGACGAGCTCAGAGTCGTGCGCTTTGACGGTGGCTCCATCGGGATCGGCTGCCCGGATGAGGCGAGCGTCCGATTCCTGGATCAAAACTGCAAGGCCAACTTCACGCGTACCGCCCAGCAGATCACGGGCCATCTGGTGACCGTGGACTTTCTCATCAGCAGCGGCGATTCGCAGAAGACGGTCGAGGCGCTGCCGCCGGGGCCGGCTCTGCATCCCGATTATACGTTCGACAACTTCGTGGTAGGGCCGAGCAACCGGCTGGCGCACGCCAGTTGTGTCGCGATCAGCCAGTCGCTGGGGGCGACCTACAATCCGTTGTTCTTGTACGGCAACGCCGGATTGGGCAAGACGCATCTTCTGCACGCCGTCTGCCACGAGGTCCGCCACCGGTCTACGGCGGCCTCCATCCAGTTGCTCAGTTGCGAGGAGTTCGTCAACCGCTTCATCCGCGCGATCGAGCAGGGCAATCTCGCCAGTTTCCACAGCCAGTTCCGCACGGTCGATGCCCTTGTCATCGACGACGTGCAGTTCCTGCGGGAGCGCGAGCAGAGCCAGGAGGAGTTCTTTCACACGTTCAACGCCCTGTACAACAACGGCCGGCAGATCATCCTCAGCGCTGACAGCGCGCCGGCGGAAATCCCCTCGCTCGAAGACCGGCTGATCAGCCGGTTCAACTGGGGCCTGGTCGCGCGGATCGATCCGCCGAGCTATGAGACCCGGGTGGCCATCGTGCAGAAGAAGGCCCATCTGCGCGGCTTGCAGGTGACCGATGAAATCGCGGAATACATCGCCCGGCAGGTGCAGGCCAACATACGCGAGTTGGAGGGGGCCTTGACGACGATCTACGCTCTGGCGACGACTACGCACGAGCCGGTCACGCTGGAATTGGCTCAGCGAGCGTTGGAAGGGCAGATCCGGCTCGCGACCCGCCGGATCACCATCATGGATATCGTGGACGTCGTCGCGAAGCACTTCGACGTGCGTCTCACCGATCTGCAGAGCAAGCGACGCAACCAGAGTATCACGGTCCCCCGGCAGATCTGCATGTACCTGGCGCGTCTGCTGACCAAGCACAGCCTGGAAGAGATCGGCGGCCACCTCGGCGGACGCGATCACACGACCGTGATGCACGCGTGCTCCAAGATCGACGAGGAGAAGCAATCCGATCCCAAGATGCAGGCGCTCCTCGCCGAACTGACCAAGCAGATCACGCAGACGTTCCTGATCTGAGAGACGATGAGTATCATGCAGCAGGATCTCGTAGGTGAAGAGGACTATTCGGAGACGGCGACGATCCGCCGGTCGTTGCGTCCGGCCTTGATCCTCTCTCGGCGCAGCATCACCGAGCATACGACTTTCGTCCGGCACCTGCTCGTCGGGCTGGCGGATGAGTCTATTCCCGCCGCCCTGATTTGCCCGCCGGCACAGAACACCGAGTCCGTGACGCCGGCACCGGCGGCCGTGTTCACACATCCTCCGGTCGCTCTGCCTTTGATGGAGCGTCTGGGTATCGAGCGGCTGGCCGGGCAGTTGGAGAAGTTCAAGCCGACGGTCCTGCACTGCCTGTGCGAGAGCAGGGCGGGATTGGCCCGGCAACTGTCGCGGGTGATGGAACTGCCCTATGTGCAGATGATCAATTCTCTGGCCAAGAGAATCCACAAGCTCCCGATCTCGATCCATCGCTGCGCGAAGATCATCGTGCCGGCGGAGAGCATCCGGGACAGCGTAACCAGGGCTCTGCCTCGCTTCGCGGAACGCGTCGACCAGATCAACATCGGGGCTTTCGTGGAAACCGATACGATTTGCTTCACCGATCCCTCCCGGCTGCCGAGCATCGTCGTGGCTCATCCGCTCCGTCACGTGTCGGACTTCGAGAGCTTCTTCGGAGCGATCAAGTCGCTTCGGACGGATGGACGCGAGTTCATGGTCGCCGTCATGGGCACGGGACCGGCCGAGCATCACATCCGCAAACTTCTGGTCTCCCTGGGTCTGTCCGACATCGTGACGATTGTGCCGGTCCTGGACCCCTGGCGCTCCGTCGTGGTGGCGGGGGATATCTTCGTCCAGCCGCAGCCGCTGCGGGCGTTCAGCGTATTCCTGCTGGAAGCGATGGCCGTCGGCACGGCGGTGGCAGCGTGCTGGGGTGGGGTGGACGATCTGATTATCCCCAACGAGACGGCGGTGGTCTTCGAGCCCGACAGCGAGCCGAGTATCCGCCAGACCCTCCGACAACTGCTCGATGAGCACGATTTCGCCCGCCGACTCGCCACGACGGCCCAGGAGCATATTCGGGCCCACCACTCTGTCAGTGCGATGGTTTCGGCCACGCTAAAGACCTACCTGGAGGCTCAACGGCAGTATTAGCCGTAGGGTCAGGGGAATCTTTTTTCTCCACCGGGGGGTCTTCTTGAATCACTCTGGCTCCCAGAACGCTGTATAATGGTAGGTGTCCAAGATAGGACACGGCCAGGAGAGATCAAGATGGCGGAAACCGAAGCAGTTCTACTGAGGCGGTTCACGGGCAGCGGGGACGCGGAGGCATTTGCTGAGATCATCCGGCGCCATGCGGGAGTGGTGTATGGGGCGGCGCTGCGCATTCTGGCTGACGTCGATCGGGCGTCGGACGTCGCCCAGGAGACCTTCCTGCAACTGACTAAGGACGCCGGCCACGTGACGGGCTCGCTGCCCGGCTGGCTGCACCGGGTGGCTACGCACAAGGCCATCGACGAGAGGCGTCGCGATGCCTCCCGCCGACATCGGGAGAGAGATTATGTGGTCAAGGAGCCACCACGTGACGCGGCCGAATGGAAGGAGATCTCCCCTTACGTCGATGTTGGACTGCGTGAGCTCGATCCCGAGATCCGGGATGTCCTGATCCTGCACTTCCTGGAGGGCCGCACGACCCGGGAGATTGCGCTGGCCCGAAACACCTCGCAGGCAACGATCTCCCGGCGGATTGGGTCGGGGGTGGAGCAGCTTCGCGCCAAGCTGCGTCGACGCGGCATTCTTGTCGCCGTGGGTGCCTTGAGTGCCCTATTGGGCGACAATGCGGTCCAGGCGGCGCCGCTGCCGCTGCTCACGGAGTTGGGCAAAATGGCCCTCGTCGGTGGGGCGGCGGGGACGGCGAGCGCCGGCTCCGGTCTCCACACGATTGGCACGAGCGTTCTGACGGCCGTCAAGACCAAGGTGGTGGCGATCGCCGCCGTGGCTGTCATCAGCGCTGGTTCTGTGGTGATCTGTTACGAACTGACCAAATCCGCGTCGGAACCGGCCGCCGTCGCACCTGCAGGATTCGCAGCAGCAAGCTTGGCGCACGACACGACTGCCTCGCCCTCGGAGATCCAACGGAGGCCCGCCCCGTCAGGCAGTGTGCCCCAGGTCCGGACACTATCGGATCAGCCCACGGTCGCGGCTCAAGATTTGGCGAGCACGCTGGATGGTGAGACGCTGGAGGCTCAACAGGCGGCCACGGACCTCTCTGGTGGCAGGGCGGAGTTGGCACTCATGGCGATCAGGAGGTACAGCGGGGCGATGGGCGGCTTTGGTGGCATGGTGTACGCATCCACGCCACCGCTGGAGGGCCAACAGAAGCAACAGACCGGACCAATGGGAAACGCTCGACCCGGCGACGGCAGCGACGCGAACCTGCCGGTCGACCCGAATCTTCACGATCCGAATGATCCCGGCGAACCCCAGCCGAGAAGCCAGTAGATTGTGAGAGGACAGACCCGTACCGAAAGAACTGCGCGAAGGGAGGTTTCCGATGAATCGTCGAATCCACTTGGCGGTGGCCGTGCTTGCGATCCTGTCGCAGGCGACAATGGCAAATTCACTTCTATCGGGGCAGTGCAGTCGGTCAGCGGGGTTTGCCGGCGGGACGAGTCTGCCCGAGCGGGTCCTGCATTTTCCGGCGAATCAATCGGTCGGTGAGATGGCCCTGATCGACGAGAGCTACGTGGTACCCGAGATCTCCCGGGAGTTCCACCCGGGCTATGTGTTTGCGCCGAGCCAGCACCTGGGACCGGCGCGGGATGAGGTCCACATCCCGGCCGGCAAATGCGCGATCCTGCATCTGGGGGGCAAGGGGGTGACCCAGCAGCAGTGCTTGGATGTCTTGAAGTCTCTGGGCCCGAACGATGCCCAGGACCTGGACTTCCTGCTGCCGATCCAGGCGGACGACGCGTACATGCCGTACATTGCCAAGCTGACGGGAATGACCCATTTTTGCCCAGTGTACGCCCACTTTTCGCCGAGGAGTTGGGCGCTGCTGGCGTCGTTGCCTCGACTGGAGCACATCTGCACACCTTATGGCCTGACGGATGCGGATATGGCGGAGATCGCCAAGCTCCAGACCGTCAACGAAATGGAGCTTGTCGCCACCAAGCTGACCGATGCCGGGCTGGCTTCGCTGGCCAAGCTCCGCAACCTGCAAGTCCTGCACCTGGAAGGCACGCCGATGATGACGGATGAGGGCCTCAAGGCCCTTGCCACTCTGCCCAAGCTGCGACACTTGCGGCTCTCCGGCCCGTTCACGGACAAAGGTCTCTCCTATCTGGCTGCTGCCCCTTCGCTCAAGGCGCTCTGGTCGGAGACACCCAACGCGACCGAGGAAGAGCTACGGCACCTCTCCCAGATGGGGTCGCTGGAGCGGCTATGCCTGCCATACCTGGACCAGATCTCCGCGCGCGGCGTCGCCTACCTCAAGTCGATGCCCAAGCTCAAGGCCCTCGGGGTAGGCGATGCTCGGAGTCTGGATGCCGGCGTCACAGCACTGGCCTCTCTGTCGAACCTGGAAGTTCTCGCCCTCAAAGGCAGCCCTAGTTTGACCGACAGCGCCCTGAAGCCCTTGGCGACCATGCCAAAGCTGCGAGCCCTGGAGATCTACAGCAGCCGGATCACGGAGCAGGGCTTGGCTCACTTGTATGCGTGCAAGAGTCTCGATTCAGTCCAGATCAAATCGACTGCACCAGTCAACCGGCAGGCGATTGCCCGTCTACAAGCAGAGTTGCCAAGCTTGAAAACCGTGGACATCTCCCAGCCCGAGCCGCCCACGAGACCCCGGCCTGTCCAAGCTGCCAGAGCAGCACTCGCGCGGTGAGTTCGCCAGTATGATCGGATGCCATCGTTGGCATGACTTCGAAGCTGGTCACAGTCATTGGATCGGATGCTCACAGGTCATCGGGAGTGAGACCGGTGTGGCGGGCGATCCTCGCCAGCATTCGGGGACCGATTTCGTCGCGATCGTGGAAGGCGAAGACGAAATCTGGCCAGTCCGGCCGGGAGAGAATCCGGTGCGATGTGCCTGATTGACGCTTGAGAGTCCATCCGATTCGCAGCAAAGCGGCCAAGACCCGGTTTGCCTTCATGGACGACCATTGGCTCATGCCGGCACCGCGAACACTCCCTTCAGTTCGGGAATCTCCTCACCATGCTCGAGCCGGTCGGCAAGAACACGCAGTGCCAGAGCCTTAGCTTTGGAGATCGCGGTGTCGCGCGTCGAGCCGTACACTATCACGCCGGGAAGTTCAGAAATCTCGGCGATCCAGCGGCCGTCGTCTTCTCTGTCCACTTCGATTCTCATGGCTCCGCACCTTGGGTATTGGCGTGCGTCTTGGCAAAGGCGGGTGAATGCTCTTCAATCTTTCGCATCGCTTGGCGGCCGTAGACTCTCTCTCCGCAGACCGGGCACTCGTAGAACTCCAGGGATGGAACCGTGTAGGGCTGGCCTCGGAACTTGCCGCGCCAGTTGCGCCGGACTCTCCTGATTCTTTGGCTACCGCAAGACGGGCAGACGGTAATTCGTAACGCACTCATCTCGTATCAGATCGCCCTTTTGGACGAAATCAGAAAGTAATAGGTTTCGGTGTCCGCCTCATGCACCAGCTTACCTTTGGTGTAAATCATCAGTCCCTCCAAGTTGGTGCTTTGGATGACGTATAGGTACTCCTTCGATCGCGTACGCGACAGACTGTGCGAACGGAGCCTTTTGTAGATCGCAACGGCATTGAGGATGGATTCAGCCACATCGAGTTCCGTCAGGCCGCTTGCTTCCATCTCTATCCGGGCTTTCTCACTGAAGGCGTAGCATCCTGCCAGAACAGCTCGTTTGATCCGTATCAGGATATCGCTCATCGAATGACAGTATACTGGGTCGCCATGGACAAGTCAACCCAGACCCTCCAAGCGGAATCGCCGAAGAGCGCCGTCATCCAAGGCACCATTGACTAACTCAGCAGGCCGTAGTCTTTCAGGGTCTTGCGCAGCGAGTCTTTTTTGCTGTCTTCGAGCGGGGTCATCGGTAGACGTAGCTCCTCGGAGCACATATCCAACATAGCCATCGCCGCCTTGATCGGGATGGGGTTGGTGGCCAGCGTCAGCATGTTCTTGCTTAGGGCGAAGAGCTTGCGGTGCCATTGGCGGGCGGAGACGAGGTCGCCTTCCAGAATGATGTCCGTCATGGCCTTGACGTCGGCCGGGACGATGTTCGCCACGACGCTGATGACGCCTTTGCCGCCCACAGAGGCCAGGGGCAAGGTGAGTGAGTCATCGCCGGACAGGATCGTGATGTCACAGCGCATGGCGATCTCGCTGGCTTGGTCGAGGCTACCGGTTGCCTCTTTGATCGCGACGATGTTGTCGATCTCGGCCAGCCGGGCCACCGTCTCGGGGGTCAGACCCGCGCCGCAGCGGCCGGGAATGTTGTACAGCACCATCGGCAGATCGACCTCGTCGGCAATGGCCTTGAAATGCTGATAGAAGCCTTCCTGCGTCGGCTTGTTGTAGTAGGGGCACACCTGCAGCGTGGCGTCGGCGCCGACTTTCTTGGCGAAAGCCGCCAATTCGATGGCCTCGGCGGTGCTGTTCGACCCGGCCCCGGCGATCACGCGTGCGGCGTCGCCGACCCGTTTGACCACGGCTTCGATGACCTGCTTGTGCTCCTCATGGCTGAGGGTCGGACATTCGCCGGTGGTCCCCACCGGGACGATGGCGTCGATGCCGTTATCCAGTTGGAAGTCGACCAACTCATCAAGCGTCTCGAAGTCAATTTCCCCGCCGTGGAACGGCGTGACCAGTGCCACCATGGCCCCTGTGAACATCCAGTGTCTCCTCATTGTGATTTATTATTTACGATTGATTATTTACTATTTGGTCTGCTGCGTCGGACATGTTGTCGTGAAGGAACGGCGTCTAGTCTGAGGCTTGCCTCCAAATCGCAAATCATAAATCGTCAATTTGGCCGCTTCGCGTATTTGTCGATCAACTCAATCATCAGCCGGGTCGCCTCGCGAATACCGACCAGCACGGCGCGCGAGACGATACTGTGGCCGATGTTGAACTCGCATAACCCTTCGATCCGGGCGACCGGGCCGATGTTGCGGTACGTCAGTCCGTGTCCGGCGTGGACGATCAGACCTTTTTCCCGCGCAAAATCCCGCCCGGCCTCCAACTCCGCAATTCTCTTCTTTACGGCTCTGTCGGTCTGGGCGTTCGCATAAGCGCCGGTGTGCAACTCGACCGCATCGCAGCCCGTCTCCGCAGAGGCGGCGATCTGCTCCAGTTCCGGCGTAATGAACGCGCTGACCAGGATGCCTTTCTTGTGCATCCGCTTGACGACTTCCGCCAGCCGGGCCCGGTACTTGACGCAGTCCAGCCCGCCTTCGGTCGTCAACTCCTGGCGATTCTCCGGCACGAGGGTTATCTGATCGGGCACGACCTGCTCGGCGATCTTCGCGATCGGCTCGGCCATCGACATTTCCAGGTTGAGCTTCGAGGCGACGCTCTCCTTGAGAGCCCGTACATCCCGGTCGTTAATGTGCCGGTGATCCTGCCGGAGGTGCACGGTAATTCCATTGGCCCCGGCCAATTCACACTCGGCCGCCGCCCACACAGGGTCCGGCTCGTCTGTTCGCCGGGCCTGACGGACAGTTGCCACGTGGTCTATATTGACATTCAGAACCGCCATCGTTTTAATTCACCATTTCCGATTTACTATTTGAGATTTGAAGGCGATAGTAAAGGGTAAATCGTCAATCGTCAATGGTAAATCTATGGTGCAACGAATCACGATCACGGCGGGAAAGAAGCAGTTTCAGGCCCAGTTGAACGACACGGCGACGGCTCTGGCCATTATGGAGGCACTTCCTATGGAAGCCCGGGCCAACCGTTGGGGTGGGGAGATCTATTTCTCCATCTCTGTCGAGGCCGGCATTGAAGCCGATGCACGTGAGGTCGTCCAGGCCGGCGAGCTCGGCTATTGGCTGCCGGGCAGCGCATTCTGTATCTTCTTCGGGCGCACCCCGGTCTCCGAGGGCGACGAGATTCGCGCCGCGTCGGCGGTGAATATCGTCGGGCGGATCGAGGGCAAGCTGGATGACCTGTGGAACGTCCCGGAGGGCGCCAAAGTCTCCCTCCGCGAGTTCTCAGAATCGGTATAGATTACTGTAGAACTGCATGGCGCACAACAGAACCACCCCGGCCGTGACGGCGAGCAGGATGAAGTAGATCACCTTCGGCAGTCCGCTGGCGAACGTGGTGAAGAACAGGTCGGCGCGATCCCCGGCGATTTCCGCGATCTTTTCGGCGGTCTTATCCAAATCGCCGGTTTCTTCCCCGATCTGCCAAAGACTGCGGTACTCGGCCGGCAGTCGCACAGAAAACCCCTCGGAAGCTACGCTGCCCTGACGGACGCTCTCTCTTCCTCCCGCGAACTGGTTCGCGACAATGAGGTTGCCCGCGGTGCGTGTCGCCCGTTCGGTGGCCTCGGTGATCGGCACGCCGGCCTTGTAGAGCATGGCGAACACCTTGGCGTAACGGCACACAGACACGTGATATATGGCTTGCCCCAGGACCGGGACTTTCAGCGCGACCAGATCCAACGGCCACTTGAGCACGGGAATCCTTTCGCGCAGGTACACAAACACCACGACGACAATCACGGGCATATAGAGAAACAGGAGAATGCCCAGGATCTCCCGGAAGTACCCCCAGATCGTCACCTGCCCCATGATAAGCCTCGGAAGCCCAAAGACGCAGGCGGCGATGTTGAACAGGAGAAACGGATAGAGCAGGGCCGTCATCATGCGGCGGGTGATTTTGCAGATGAATTCATGCCATTGCGACAGCATCTTGAAAGAATCGCCGAGCGTGCCGGAGGTCTCGCCGGCCTGAATCAGCATGCGGTCGACCTCGGGAAAGACCAGGTGATGCCTGTCCATGGATTCGGAGAGGCTCGATCCCTGGGAGAGAGAGTCGCGGACGTGGGTGAAGGCCCGTTTGAGATAGCCTTGCCGCCCCTGAATCATGATGTCGAAGGAGCGCAGGATCGGCACGCCCGCATCCAGCAGCATTGCCATGTCGTAATAGGCCTGCGCCAACCGGACCCTTGCGCCCATGGGCATTCGCTCCGCCTTGGCGATCTAAGTCAACTCTGGAACGTCCGAAGGGCGCCAAGGTCTCCCTCCGCGCGTCCTCAGAACTGCCCCATGTTGCTATAGACCTTGTTCCACATTTGCAGGACCTTCATGGCCAGGACAATCATGACGGCAAAGTAGATGAGTTTCGGCAGCCCGTTGGCAAAGGCGGTAAAGAAGAGGTCCGCCCGATCCCCGGACATCTCGGCCACCTTGGTGGCGACCTTGTCCAACTCCCCGGTCTCTTCTCCAATCTGCCAGAGATGCCGGTACTCGGCGGGCAGTTTGCGGGAGAATCCTTCCCAGGCCGTGCCGCCTTGGCGAACGCTGTCCCTGCCTCCGGCGAACTGCTCGGCTACGATGGCGTTCCCGGTCGCGCGGGTCGCCCGTTCCGCCGTTTCCGTGATAGGCACGCCGGCTTTGTAGAGCATGGCGAACGCCTTGGCGTAGCGGCAGACGGACATGTGGTAGATGGCCTGACCTAGGACGGGCACCCGCAAAACGAGAAAATCCAAGGGCACGCGGAACAGAGGAATCCTGTCCCGCAGGAATACAAAAACAATCACCACGATCATAGGGATGTAGAACAGCACGAGCAGACGCGCGACCTCGATGAGGTACCCTGAGAGAGTAACCTCTCCCAGGACGAGGCTGGGAGCCGCGCCGATGAACGCCCCCATGTGCAGGATGAACACCGGGTAAATCAAACCCATCTGCATCCGGCGGGTAATGCGATGGACGAACTCATGCCACTGCGACAACATCTTGAAGGATTCCCCGAGTGAGCCGGCCGTCTCCGCTGCTTCGATAAGCATCCGGTCCAATTCGGGAAACACATTGCGGTGGCGATCCATGGATTCGGAGAGACTGGACCCTTTGGACAGGGATTCTCGCATCTGGATGAAGATGCGTTTGAAGGGGCCTTGTCGGCCTTCGATCAGAATATCGACCGACCGCAGGATTGGCACCCCTGCATCCAGCAGCGTCGCCATGTCGTAGTATGCCTGCGCCAGCCGGCTCCTTGCGCCCATAGGTATTCGCTCCGCCTTATCGAATGTTGTGCGTCTCCGGCCTGCTTTGCGAGGAATCCCTATTGCCAGGCCGCAGAAGCTCCTTTAGTATAGCACTACTTTGCAGTGGATGCAACGACGAGCGGCTGCCGGAGTCAGAAGTGGACGAGAACACGGATGAAAAGGAGTTGCCCGGGGTGCTGAACTGGCTCAGTCGCAGTAATGAGCTCCGGTTGAGTTGGCCGACGCGCATCACGCTCGTGCGGATCCTGCTGATTATCCCCTTCGTCGACTGTATGCTCAGCATGCACGATCCCTCTCTCACCGCGGCAGGGCGGAGTTTCCTCCGGCACGTAGCCATTGGCCTGTTCTTTGTCATGGCGATCAGCGACGCCATCGATGGTTACTGGGCCCGTCACGGCCAGCAAGTTACCAAGCTGGGGGCTTTCCTCGATCCGCTGGCCGACAAACTGCTGATCACGTGCGCGTCGCTGCTGCTCGTCTCCGGAAGAGGCCATGTCGATGGTTTTCTGCTGCCGATGACCGTGGTGGTCCTGATCATCGGCAAGGATGTCCTGATCACCCTCGGCTTTCTGGTCATGTATCTGATCACGTCGCACGCGCACATCGTACCAGTCATGGCCGGCAAGTTGTCCACCGCGCTTCAGCTCACGATGGTGATCGCGGTCCTGGTCGGGCCCGATCTGGTGGAGGTGATCCCGGGCTATCATGGGTTCGTCCGTGTGCTGTGGTGGTCGTCGGCAGCGGTGGCGGTGGTGGCGGCCCTCGTTTACATTCGCGACGGCAGCCGCTATATTGAAGATTACGAACGGACCCAAGGTCAGCACCCGGGCCCGCCGGGCGTGTGATGTGCGGGTTGTGGGTTGGAAGGCACGTCCGTCGGTTGCGGTTGCGCGGCTCGTATCGGTTACGTTATGCGTGGAGCGGTGCGAGCAACGCCTGACGCAACCGCTCCATGACACGAGTTGCCCAACCGACGGACGCTTAACGAAGTTTCTGTGCAGGAGAAGAATACGGTAGAGCAATTCAGCGAAATTCCGGAGGTGCTGGAAGACCTCCGACAAGGGAAAATGATCATCCTGGTGGATGCGGAAGACCGGGAGAATGAGGGGGATTTGGTCTGCGCCGCGGAGAAAGTCACGCCGGAGTTGATCAACTTCATGGCGAAGTTCGGCCGGGGCCTGATCTGTCTGCCCCTGACGGCGGAGAAATGCGATGCGCTGGGCCTGTACCCACAGACGCTGGAGAACACCGCCCGTTTCGGCACGGCGTTCACGGTTAGCGTCGATGCGGCCGAAGGAGTCAGCACGGGCATCAGCACCGCCGACCGCGCCCACACGGTTCACGCGGCGATTGCCGAGGACGCCAAGCCCAAGGACTTGGCGCGGCCGGGCCACATCTTTCCTTTGCGGGCCCGCGCCGGGGGCGTTCTCGTCCGCGCCGGCCAGACCGAAGGCGCCGTCGATCTGGCCCGTCTGGCAGGGCTCCAACCGGCCGGCGTCATCTGCGAGATCATGAACGAGGACGGCTCGATGGCCCGCGTGCCGGAGCTTCTGGAGTTTTGCAGGCAACACGGACTGCGGATCACCTCGATCGCCAAACTGATCGAGTATCGCCTCCAGCGGGAAAGCCAGGTCAAGCGTTTCGAGAGCATCTGTCTTCCTACGGACTATGGTGAGTTCAAGCTGATCGGTTACGAAAGCGTCACGTCGCCCGAGCCACACCTGGCCCTGTGCAAGGGGGGGGTGGGCGAGCTCGACGCCCAGGGCCAGCCCATTGAACATCCGGAACCGGTGCTCGTGCGGGTCCATTCGGAGTGCATGACCGGCGACCTGTTCCATTCGCAGCGCTGCGAGTGCGGCTATCAACTCATCACCGCGATGAAGATGATCGAGCAGGTGGGCAAGGGCGCCCTGATCTACCTGCGGCAGGAGGGCCGGGGCATCGGCCTGTCCAACAAGCTCCGGGCGTACAAACTCCAGGAGCAGGGCCTCGACACCGTGGACGCCAACCTGAAGCTGGGCTTCACGGCCGACCGCCGGGACTACGGCATTGGGGCGCAAATCTGCCGGGACCTGGGGCTGCGGGCCGTCCGCATCCTCACCAACAATCCCAAGAAGGTCAGTCGCCTGGAAGTCTACGGCATCAAGGTCGTCGAGCAGATCCCGTTGCGGGCCAAGCCCGGCAAGTATAACATCGATTACCTGCGTACCAAGAAACGTCGGCTCGGACACATCCTGGATGAGGACCTGTAGATGAATTTACGACTTACTATTTCCTATTTCCTATTTTGTCTCCTGGTGACCGCAGGATGCAGCCGGCCGCAACCGGCCACGCGGCCACCTGTGGTCGAGCCGGCGACCGTTGCGCCGCAGAGCGTAGCCCAGCCGGTGGAGAATACGGCTAAGACCAGCGCGGCTTCGGGAACGGGCACGTTCGCGCCGGTTAAGATTGGCATTCTCCCGCTGACGGAGTTGTCGAGTCCCTCCGGCGCAGGTCACGGCACCAAGCTGAACGCCTTCGTTGCACTGCTGGACGCGTTCGGGTGCCAGATGAAGGCTCCGGGCGTCGTGCGGTTTGAGCTCTATGAGTACGTCCCACGCTCCGCCCAGCAAAGAGGGCAGAGGCTGGCGCTCTGGCCGGACATCGATCTGACCGGCCCAGCCGAGAACAACAAGTATTGGCGGGACTTCCTGCGGGCCTACGAATTCGAGCTGGACACCCAGGCCGCTCGTGACAAGACCTACACGCTCCAAGTCACCTGCCTGTGCCCCGACGGAAAACGCCTCTCCGGCGAGTATACTCTTCGAGCCAACCCGTAGCTTCCGGCGCGGTCACCACCATAACTACAGCCCCGCGTCCCTGCAATTCGGAACGACCCATTACTGGAAGGTCGATGAGGTTGGCGCCGGAACGACTCCGGATACCCAGGCGGGGTGACCTCTGGAGTTTCACCGCCAGAGAGTATGCGGTTGTGGAGGACTTCGAAAGCTACACCGACGACGAGGGCAACTGCATCTACGAGACCTGGGTCGATGGCTGGACGAACAACACCGGCTCGGTCGTCGGCTACCTGCAGGCCCCGTTCGCCGAGCAGACGATCGTGCACGGCGGCAAGCAATCGATGCCGCTCGAGTACAACAACGTCAAGACACCCTACTACAGCGAAACCGAGCGGACCTGGGACAAGGCCCAGAACTGGACCGGTAATGGGGCCGACACGCTCGTCCTGTACTTCCAGGGCCGGGCCGTCTCGTTCCTGGAGCGTGCCGACGGCGGCATTGTGATGGGCGGGGGCGGCACCGATATCTGGAATTCGGCCGACCAGTTCCGCTTCGCGTGCAAACGCCTTACCGGCAACGGCGCCATCATCGCCAAGGTCGAGAGCGTCGGCAACACCGATCCCTGGGCCAAAGGCGGCGTGATGATTCGGGAGAGCCTCGATCCGGGGGCGCGGTTCGCCGCCGTGTACGCGACCCCGGGCAATGGTGTGCGTTATCAGGCAAGACTGCTGGCCGCCGGCGCGGCAACCAGCGATACCTCTGTCGCGACGCCCGAGCAGATCGCCCTGAAAACCCCCGTCTGGGTCAAGATTGAGCGGACGGGCGCCAGCTTCAGTTGCTTCTACTCCACCGACGGCGTCAAGTGGACAGCCATGCCCTGGAACCCGCAGGCCGTCAACATGTCGGGCACGATTTACATCGGCTTGGCGGTGACCAGCCACAACGCCAACGCGGCGACGACCGCCGAGTTCTCCAACGTCTCCACGACGGGCGGGGTCACCGGATCGTGGGAAGTAGCGGCCATCGGCGTGGCCCAACCCGCCAACGACGCCGCGCCTCTGTACGTGACAGTCCGGGACAGTGCCGGCAAGAGCAAAGTAGTCACGCATCCCGACCCGGCGGCGACTACCCTGGCGAACTGGCAGGAATGGCGCATCCCGCTCAGCCAGTTCACCGGCGTGAACCTGGCCGGCGTGAAGAAGGTCGCCATCGGTGTGGGTGATCCCGCCAGTCCAGCAGCCGGCGGTGCGGGCCGGCTCTATATCGACGACATCGGCTTCGGCTCTCCGGCGGCGAAGTAGGCCGCGGGACAACTAACCCAGGGCGTCGACGCCGATCGGGGCCCGTGTCACCCGACGCGGGCCCCGTATCTTTTGGCAGCGGCAACACCTCCTTGTGCTACCTTATCTGACTCAAGGCCGCAAGGACCGATAATTCCCTTGAAATGACGAGGGCAGATGTGGTAAAGATAAGGAGGTTACGCTCTGCAACGCTCCTTGGCAATCGGTCGTCGGCGGGTACGGATGTACCGGTTCTTCCTTTAGTGACATCTGTAGCCGTCCGATATAGAGGGAACATGTAGCAGGGCTCCCAGATGGACAGCTTCGCGTGCAATATGCAACTCTGCGTTCCTCATCTTTGAGAAAGGAGACAGTCATGCCTAACAGAAAGTGGATTTGCCTGGTGGGTGGTATCTATGCCGCAGCGCTGATCCTGCCGGCCATCGCCGGGGCGGCCGTGCCGGACCCGGATGTGTTGTGGTGGAAGTTCGATGAAGGCACGGGCACCGTGGCCAAAGACAGTTCCGGCAAAGGCCATGACGGTACCATCACCGGGGCTACGTGGAAAACGGGTGGTGTCGGCGGCACCGGATCCTGCCTGGATTTCCCCGGCAGTCTGGCCGTGAGTGTGGAAGACAAGAACGCTCCCAGTTATCTCAACGGCCTCGGAGCTATCACCGTGTCGCTCTGGATCAAATCCCGGGTCACAAACAGCGATAACGGCTTCATCATCGGTGAGAACCCGGCCGGCAACGACAGTTTCGTCACCATGCGGTACGATGCCGCCGGGGCCAGCTTCGGCGGAACAAGCATCTTGAAGATGGCGGTCACCTCAACCCCGGGCGGCGAGCAGCAGTTGGAGGCGGCCAGCGGCCTGCAAACCACCAACTGGCAGCACGTGGTCATGACGTGGAAGGGCGGCGAACTGCTTCACTTCTACGCCGATGGCAAAGCTATCACGCCCACGGGCCAAGGCGCGGCGAACGCCGGCACCATCTCCGGGTGCACCACGCTGATCGTCGGCAAAGGCGGTAAGGACTTGTCCGGGAACCCCGGTACCGGTTGGAACGGCTTGATTGACGATGTGCGGATCTATAGCACCGTCCTGACGGCGGCCCAGATCGCCGAACTGGCGGTGAACAAGCCGATGTTGCTCAAAGCGTCCACGCCGACTCCGACCGATGGCGCGGTGGGCGTGGGCACGCCTCTGCTACAGTGGGTGAAAGGCGACACGGCGGTTTTCCACAACGTCTATCTCGGCACCACGCCGGAGCTGACGGAAGCCAACGTGGTGGCCAAGAATCAGCCCTTTGCCCTGTACTTTCACGTGCCGGGCTTGCAGCCGGGTGCCACATACTACTGGCGGGTGGACGAGATCGAGGCCGACATGACGACGATCCGCACGGGCGATGTGTGGACTTTTGTGGCCCAGGCCTTGACGGCTTATCATCCTTCGCCGGTCAACGAGGCTGGGAACGTTTCGCCTGGCCTGACCCTGACGTGGTCACCGGGTTTGAGCACTCTCAAACACCACCTGTACCTCAGTGACGATCTTGACGCGGTCAAGCAGGGGACCGCCAGCGCCGACAAAGGCGAGCTTACCGACACCACGTACACCCCCACGGATCTTCAGGGAGGGACGACCTACTACTGGCGCGTCGACGAGCTGATTGCCGGGGGTACCGTCAAGACCGGCGAAGTCTGGAGTTTTACCACCTTCATGCTCGTTGATGACATGGAAAGCTATACCGATGACGAAGGTGGTCGCATCTATGAGACGTGGATCGACGGCTGGACCAACGGCACCGGCTCGACGGTGGGCAATACCATCGCCCCCTTTGCCGAGCGGACGATCATCCACGGCGGCAAGCAGTCCATGCCGATGGACTTCAACAACACGAAGACGCCGTTCTACAGCGAAGCCGAGCTGGATTTCGCCCCGGTCCAGAACTGGACCGCCACTGGCGCCACGGACCTGAGCCTGTGGATTCGAGGCAACCCGATCCGCTTCGTGGATAAGGGCAATGAAGCTTTCACCGTGGGTGCCTCCGGACATGATATCTGGGACAATGCCGACGACTTCCGCTTCATCTACAAGAAGCTCAGCGGCAATGGCTCCATCGCAGTCAAGGTCGAGAGCCTGGTCAATACGAATGTCTGGGCGAAGGCCGGCGTGATGATTCGCGACAGCCTCGATGCCGGCTCGCAGATGGCGTACATGATTCAGAGCTTCTCCAGCGGCGCTTCCTTCGGCTGGCGGCAGACTGCCGGCAGTACCTGCGGCAGTGGCACCCAGACGGGCATCACAGCCCCGCAGTGGGTAAAGCTGATCCGCACCGGCAATGCCTTCACCGCCCAGTACTCCGCCGACGGAAAAACCTGGAAGGACATCATGGACACGACTACCAACAAGCCCGTCTCCACGAATGTCACCATGGGCGCCAGCGTGTACCTCGGTCTGTGCGTCACCAGCCACGACACGGCACTCACCACAACCGCCGAGCTCTCCGAAGCGACGACGACCGGTGGTGTGACGGGCTCCTGGCAACCGGTGTGGATCGGCGACGATCCGGATCGCACCAACGGTTCCGCCAACCTGTACGTGGCGGTCGAGGATAGCGCCGGCAAAGTGGCCGTAGCCTCCGATCCCGCCTTGGTGAACGCGGCGGCTTGGACCGAGTGGAAGATCCCGCTGAGCAGTTTCACGGGCGTGAACCTGGCGAAGGTCAAGGCGCTGTACATCGGCGTAGGCGACCGCAAGAATCCCGTCGCGGACGGCGCCGGTCGCATCTACATCGATGATATCCGTGTGATCAAGTAACAGTTCGCGAGGTGACACCGACGCGTCGCGAGGCATGACCCTGCGGCGAGGAACACTTAGGGGGGCCTGGCTGCCGCAGCCCAGGCCCCTTTTCTTAGACCAGGCTCTGCTATCGGGCACACACTGACGGTACAGATCCTGATGTATCTCATTCGTAGAGGTCATGCGGAACGGCCTAACCTACTTTGAAAGGAAGCAGCAATGTGCCGAAGATCAGTAAGTCTGCTGGTGGTGATGGGACTGTTGTTGGGGGCCGAGCTCGCCGGTGCCCAGTCGTTCACCGTCAAGGTCAATTTCCAATCCAACTCGCAGGGGGATCGGTCGATTCCCGCCGGGTATCTGCCCGACTACGGTTTACCTTTCGGGGATCGGGGCAATGGCTTCAGCTATGGCTGGAACCGCGACATTTCGGCGGATGCCCGCGACCGTAACTCGGCCAACTCCAAGGGGGATCAGCGTTACGATACGCTGATCCATTTCCAGAAGGGCGCCGACGCGATCTGGGAGATTGTCATCCCGAACGGCAAGTACGATGTCCTCATCCTCTCCGGCGACCCGGACAACACCGACCAGACGAACACCTTGAACGTGGAGAACGTGATTGTCGTGGATCCCAACGGGCAGAGCGGCAACTGGGACAAGTACAACGTGGTGGTGACCGTGGCGGATGGCCGGCTGACGGTCAAGCCGGCCCCGGGCTCGTCCAACGCCAAGATCGCCTTCATCGAGATTTCGGAATGGACCGGGAAGGCCAAGAACCCGAATCCGGCGAATGGCGTGGTTGGCGTCGCCACTCCCTTGCTGCAGTGGACCAAAGGCGACGCGGCGGTCTTCCACAACGTCTATCTCAACACGACGGCTGACCTGACGGAAGCGAACCTCGTGGGCAAGAATCAGCCCTTTACCCTGTACTATCACGTGACGGGCTTGCAGCCGGGCGCCACGTACTACTGGCGTGTGGACGAGATCGAGGCCGATATGACGACCGTCCGCACGGGCGACGTATGGACTTTCGTGGCGCAAGCCGTGACGGCGTATTATCCCACGCCGACGGACAAGTCCGCGGATGTCGCGCCGACAGCGGCACTGACCTGGCAGGCGGGCTTGTCTGCCCTGAAGCACCATCTGTACCTCGGGACCAGTCTCGACGACGTCACCAACGGCGCGGCGGGCACGGACAAAGGGGAGTTGACCGATGCCACCTTCACGCCGGCGGCCCTCGACAGCGTGACGACCTATTACTGGCGTGTGGATGAGCTGGGGCCGGGCGGCACCGTCAAGACCGGGGCGGTCTGGAGCTTCACCACGTCTTTGCCTGTGGATGATTTCGAGAGCTACACCGACGACGAGGGCAGCCGCATTTACGAGACTTGGATCGACGGCTGGACCAATGGCACCGGCTCAACGGTCGGGAACACGACTGCTCCGTTTGCCGAGCAAAGGATCGTCCGCAGCGGCAAGCAGGCCATGCCGATGGACTACAATAACGTCAAGTCGCCCTTCTACAGCGAGGCCTACCGGGAATTCTCCCCCGTTCAGAACTGGGCGGGCAGTGAGCTCGCCGACCTGAAGTTGAACTTCTGCGGTGTGGCCACCAACGGCGCCGGCGCGCTGTATGTGGTCGTCGAGGACAGCAGCGGCAAGACTGCCGTGGCGACCCAGGCCGACCCGGCGGCGGTCAAGGCGGGCACCTGGACGGAGTGGAAGATTCCGCTCAGCAGCCTCACGGGCGTGAATCTGGCCAAGGTCAAGAAGATGTATGTGGGTGTGGGCGACCGCACGAATCCCGTCGCGGGTGGCGCCGGCCGCATCTACATCGATGATATCCGCCTGACCAAGTAGTTCCACAGACTCAGAGCGGATGGTCACGGTCACGGATCGAATCCAGAGGCCCCGGCAAACCTACGCCGGGGCCTCTGTCTGTTCTCACTGAACCTGTGCCGAGCAACCGCACGCACCGCCGAGAAGCCTACCCGAGTGCTTTCACCCCGTTCATAGAGAAATCCCGACTTGAGGTCTTTGGTGCCTCCGCAGGATAATTGGCATACCAGGACCAGCGCCGCGCCGTCGCCACTCTTCCGTTCGGCTGGTTGGTGGATCGCACGAACCGCACTGGTGTGCTGGCCATTACCGTCGCGTTGTGGGGGGTGGTTATGGGCCTCAGCGCGGCGGCCGCGTCTTATCTCAGCCTGCTGCTCACTCGTCTGGCGCTCGGCGCGATGATTGCGGTAGTGGTGCCGGCGGTCGCCTCGCTGGTGGGCGACTATTTCCAGCCGCATCGGCGCGGACGCGTTTACGGTTATATCCCGGCGGCCGACCCCATCATCATCTCGCCCATGAAGTCCTTGCCCAGCATCGACCGGATGGCTCGCACGTACTCGTCGATGAGCTTGGAGTCGCGGGGCGACAGGTCCTCGAGATGCTGCTTCAAGGTCTCCAAGTCGTAGTAGTCCCGGAACAGCTTACCGTCAGGGGACGCGACACTGACGCACTCCTGCACGCGGACGAGTTCTCGGGGCATCGCGCCTAGCTCATGCCAGAGGTTATAGATCTTGGAACTGGGATTGCAGCCGAACAGATGGTGAATGCAGGCGTCGAAGGCATATGCTTGGCGTCGCCAGGCGGTACACTGGCCGCCGGGCAGAGTGTCCATCTCGAAGATCTGCGTCTGGAAGTCGTTGAGTTGGCCGTAGATGCCGGAGGCCAAGCCGCCCATACCGGCTCCAATGATGATGATCGACGTGTATGCCATGTCTCTCTTTCTTCTTCACAGGGAACAACCGCCGACCCCAGACAAATCATACAGCCAAGCAGGGTACTTTCGTGCTCCGTGGATTTCCTGTGCGGCGGGTGCAGACGGAAGTGTAAGTTGCCGATGGTCTCTGCAGAACACGGGCTTTGCCCCCGGCGGGCGGTTATCGGTCTGTCACTGAATTCGATTGACCGGTGCCGCGGGATTTGGCATGATGGGCACCCCGAGTGAGTGGGGTCCGAGACGCGAGCCATCGCGTTGGGGCCCGGTTGAGTATCGAGCTCTGAGCTCCTGCACGAGGTATACTTGAGGACGGCAAGCATCAACATCGATGATTCCGTGCTGGTCCGGCAAGCGCAGGCCGGGGATACCATGTCCATGGAGCGGCTGATCCTCAAGTACCAGCATCGCATCTACAACGTCATCCTGAAAATGTGCGGAAATCCGGATGATGCCGCGGAACTCACGCAGGAAACGTTTGTCAAAGTAATTGAGAGCATAGAGAAGTTTAAGGGAAGGAGTAGCTTTTACACCTGGCTCTTCCGCATCGGGGTCAACTTGACGTTGAACCATTGCCAGCGGAGCGCCAGGACCGCTACCCGTTCCCTCGATGCTGAAGAAGTCGATCCGGAAGGCGATGCCAGCCAGTTGCTGAAGGACCTCCTGAGCGACGACCGCGTCGTCGATCCGGCGTTGCTGGCGCAGAGCCGCGAGTTGTGCGACTTGGCCAAGCGGTCGCTGCTGGAGCTCGAAGAGCCGCAGCGGGCCGTCGTCATCCTTCGTGATATCGAAGGAATGGATTACGCACAGATCGCCGACGTCCTGGATATTGAGTTGGGGACGGTTCGGAGCCGGCTGAGCCGCGCCAGGAGCAGCTTGAGAGATACGCTGGAGAACATGCTGAAATGAAGCCGAATCCAAATCTTGATGAACTGCTTAGCAGCTTCATGGATGGGGAGTCGAGTCCTCGTCAGCGCACGGAGGTCCAGCGCATGGCGGCTCACGACCCGCAAGTGGCTCGGCGACTGCGGCAGCTTCAGAATTCCCGGTCCTTGTTCTGCTCGCTGCCTCTGGCGAAGGCCCCCAACGACCTGCTGGACCAGATTCGGGGCTCGCTGGAGCGGCACTCGCTGCTGCAGGAGCAGCCGGTCCTGGGAAATCGCTCGGCCGGGGCGTGGCACCTGGCGTTTCGCCGGTTTGTGTCCGCCGCCGCCGTGATTGCTCTGATGGGGGTTTTGGGCGTGGTGGTCTACCAGATCGTAGCGCCCGTTTCGCCGGGGGGAACATCGTCCGTGGCCGACAGCCAGCGTCCGCCGGCGAGCATGCCTGGCCGGACAACCACCCCCGTGGTCATGGTAGCGGACGCCGGCTTTACCGGTCGGCTGGAATTGCGGACGGCCAGACTGGTGCAAGCGGACGCGTTTGTGGCCAGGGCCATCGAAAACAGTGGATTATCGGGTGTCAACGAGCCGGACCTCAGGGACGATAAGCGGGTCTACCGGATCGCGGGCTCCCGCGAAGGGGTCAACCGCCTGGTGGCAACGCTCAGTGGCGTTTGGCAGAATTTCGAGAGCACCACGCTGCAGGTGGATCGGCCCGAGAACTCCGCGACACCGGTAGTAGTCGAGTCCGTTACTCCCGAGCAGGCTGTCGGCATCGTCGCCCAGAACAGCACGATGGCGTCCGTCCAGGCCGCGGCGAGCTACGCCCTCTCGAACCGTATGGCCAAGAGCATGCCAGGCAGCGAGATCCGGCCCTTGATCCAGTACGATCCAAGCGCGCTGCTGGCTGCTGTCAGCATCCCAAGACCTACGGAAACCGGACCTGAGACCTCTCCACGAACAACCCAGGCTCCTTCTTCCGAGACGGCCCAAGTGAATCTGACCATCGTTCTTCTCGGCACACGCTAACACACTCACGAGGGGCAAGGGAATGCTCGAAACCCAGGACTGCTGCCTGATCGTCGTCGATGTGCAGGGCAAACTTGCCCAACTCATGGTCGATAAGGAAGCCCTCTTCAAGAACATCCGAATCCTGATCCAGGCAGCCAGGATTCTGGACCTTCCTATCCTCTGGTGCCAGCAGGTGCCCGAGGCGCTAGGGCCGACCGTCCCCGAGATCGCCGAGCTTCTGACCGGCATTAGTGTCGAGGGCGTCCCGCCCTCGAATCGCGGGCAGGATGCCCGCGACACGCGCGTTTGGGAACCCGTCGAACCCATCAACAAGGCCAGCTTCAGTTGCTGCGGCCTGGAGCAGTTCAACGCCGAGCTTAACGCGTTGGGCAAAGAGCAGGTCCTCCTGTGCGGCATTGAGACTCACGTCTGCATCTATCAGACGGCGATGGACCTGATGGAAGGGGGGCTGGATGTTACCATCGTTGCCGACGCGGTGTCGTCACGCACCGAGCAGAACCGACAGATCGCCCTGACCCGCCTCGCCGCCGAGGGCGCCCACGTCAGCAGCACCGAAATGGCTCTCTTCGAGATGCTCAAGACTGCCAAGCACCCGCAATTCAAAGAGATCGCCAGGCTGGTCAAGTAAACGTGCTCATTGTCGCGGCAGGGGCACCATAAGCCGCCTTTTGCCGGTCGCTTCCATCGCTATCTCGTCCACGCACGCCACCTCGACCGTCATGCTGCTCTCTACGAAGCTCCGAATTTCTTTCTCAATGTGTTCTTTCACCCCGTCGTTCATCCGTTCCGTGGGGACAATTCGTATCACCAGCGCATCGGGCGCGCTCTGGACCACCTGGAAGTGTCTGACATATGGGTCCAAATACTCGAAGAACCCGGTAAAGAACTGCACCGTGATGTCCTTCCCGGCGGGCGTGGCGATGATATCCGACGGTCTGCCGCTGAGCGTGCGCATGAGGGGGAGATTGATGCCACACCCGCACACGCCGCGGCATGGCTCCCCGAGATCGCCGATCCGGTAGCGGATGAAAGGAAAAACGTAGTTGTTCAGGTTGGTGACGACAAGGTCGCCTCCGTTGCCATCCTTGGCAGACCCCGAGCTATCCAGGCACTCAAAGTAGTAGTTGTAAATATCCATATGGTATCCACTTTGGCGCCGGCACTCGAAACCCATCCTCATGCACTCCGAAGCACTGTAATCCATCGAGACGGGACAACCGAAGAACTCGGAAATATAGTCCCTTTGTTGTCGCAGGAGCCCTTCGCCGATCGTGATCACGTGCCTCATGGGCGCCACGCACCGCAGCGCCGACAGGTATCGTGCCAGGGAAAAAACGGAAGAAGAATAGCCGTAAATCACGCGGATGTGTCTGTCTTTGATGATCTGCGCGATCGTCCCCACGCGTTCGGGGGTAATGTCGTTGGTGCTGATCCCGATGCCCTCCGACGCCAACAGCCGCTTGCAGGAAAACCGTTTGCCGGGGCGGGGCAGCGCGCCGCCGGTGATGTCGTACCTGTTCTTGGGCTGCACTTTCAGAACGAGTTCATTGAGCTTGTCATAGGGGACGATGCCGATGGCTTCCCGGTTCAGCACAAAGGCGGCGGACGTGTGGGCGGCTTCGGTAATAGGATCGGTGTAGAAGCGAAACGGCTCCCCGGAAGAACCCGAGGTATAGGCTGGGACCAAGTCCATCTCTCGCACGTGCCTGGGGAGGATTTGCCGGGCATGCCGACGGTAGGTCTGCTTGTCGGTCGTAGGAAGCCGGAGCAGGTCCTCGGAGTGTTGGATGTCGTCGGGTGTCAGCCCGGCCGAGGTGAAATACTGCCGGTAGAAGTCCGTGTGGTCAAACGCGTACTGCAACAACTGTTTCAGTCGCGTCCACTGGAGTCTTTGAATCTCGGGCAGAGGCAGGGTGCGGATGCGTCTCTGCTCCTGCAGACTCAGGTAGAAGCGGTTCTGGAACAGCCTCCAGTACGTGTCATACAGAGGTTTTCGGAGATGCCGCTGCCACGTCATTTCTCGATCCTCCCTATCCAAGAGCCGGGGGCCCGGAAGGCGGGGACGGCCGCCGCGCAGGACCCCGCCACCCGGATCTGTTCCGGACGATTGAGGCCGATAGGATACTTCTCCAGGGCCAGAGCCTTCGTAATCAGTCTCAACTTCGTGTAATCGAAACCCATCATCTCTGCCGCTACAATGTCTGTGGCGATGGGGTCCGCTGCGGCCAGGATGGTGCCGCAATTTCGGGCCGTGGGCGTCAGGGGACCCTCGCCTTCCCCAGCAATGATGCCATCAACAACGACCAAGTATTGGCGTTGTCTGTCCGGCCGCATCACGCCGTAGCGATCCGCATAGAACAGGATCTTGTTCAGGTCCAGGACACCTCTCCAGACCGTGTTGTTGCCATACCATGACCCTGTTTGCGCTTCCGGAGAACAATTGACGCCCAGGAATCCCAACAGTCTCACGGTGCTCCTCATCACTCTCTTTGTTTTGACCCATTGGATCATCGACTCGCTCCGGGTGTAGGCTCTGTCTCTCTCGTCGCCACCGTCCGCCTCTGTCCCTCGGCGAAAATGCGGGACCCAGTTCTTCTGGTTGGAAATGCCAAAGGTGTTCTTGAGCGCAGCGCTGACGCCGACCTTCGCGTGCGTTTTCAGCTTGGGCACACTGATGACCGCATCCGCCCGCAGGACAGTATTGGAGATGCTGTACTCGTGCTTGGCGCCATCGTGGTGCTTCCGCGGAGTCGTCGCGTCCCACTGGTTGAACGCACATCTGCTGGGACTGTCGATTCCCACGTACTCGCTGTTCGGTCCCAAGTCGATGACGGTAGAGCCCAGGGGATCCCCTGGGGCAGCGGCGCCTATGGTCCTGCCGGCGCGCGGCGGTGGCGTGCGTAGATCGTACGCACAGATCGGAACGCCCTGTCTTTGCAGGTACTCTATAACACCCTCTGTTCCGGTGTTTCTCAGGTTGTTCTGGAAGGTGGACAAGGGCGTCGTGTGCATGGTGTTATCCGCAATGACGATCCTGCCGGTCGTGCCGGTGGCCAGAAACGCGTAATCGGCGACGGCCCGTAGGATACTCCCATGCACGATCACGCCTTCTCTCCCGTCACAAAGTCTGTCCCTGCCATATAGCGGGTGGCGATCGGTGACGAAATTCGGCTTGATGAGGACGAAATCCCCCTGGCGAATGACATCTCCCAACGGATTCCAAGCCGGCGTCCCCACGTGCGTTTCGTCCAAGCCCAGATGGAGGAAGGCCGTGCGCACCATCTCGTAGACCTGATTGCCTTGCTGGAGGCAAACGTCTCTCCAGGGTGATTCAGGATAGGCCCGCGGCGGATGGAAGGGCGGTGCGTCGGGATAGTCAGGCACGTGCGCCTGGACCGCCGCAACCACGCACGAGCTACCATCCTTGCCATCGTTCATCGCCTGGGTTCCTGTTATTTCGTTTGCACAGCCGCCGAGATCAACGTTCACACGGCATTGTATGCCCAAGCCGTCAGGCCGGCAAGGAACCGACCCCTGTACCGAAGCTTCCGGCAGAGGCCGAACAAAAAAATCTGCCACAAATCAGGTTTTCTCGTTGACGCGTTCGACATGTGTCGAATACATTCTACGCATATAGAATACTCGGAGGTACACACGGCATGGCAGCATCGAAGACAGGAAAAATACCCGAGCGGGTCCCGGCACCGGTCGAGTTGACCGAGGCCGAGTGGGGAATCATGAAGGTCGTCTGGGACAAACAGCCCTGTACGGCGGGAACGGTGCAGGAGGAACTGGCCGGGGCTCGGAACTGGGCCTATAGCACCGTCAAGACCACGATGGACCGTATGGTCGAGAAGGGATTTCTCAAGATCGAGAAGATGCGCAATCTGCAACTGTTCTCGTCCCGCATCAGCGAGGTCGAGGCCAAGCGGGGCGAGTTCCGCCGGATGCTGCAGCGAGCCTTCGATGGCGCTCTGACCCCGATGATGCAGTTCCTGATCGAGCATGAGGGCCTTTCGTCGCAGGAAGCTTCCGAGCTTCGCAAGCTCGTAAACAAGGTGGAAGGCAGAGAAAGCGAAACGTAGCGGAGCCGGTAATCCTGCGGAGGTTGTGGAAATGAATCAGTTCCTCACTATCTGGATCACGGGTCTGAACAGCATCGGCCGGGGGTTCTGCAACAGTGCTGCGGCCATGTTCCTTCAAGTGGGCGTGCTGGTGGCGGTGCTCTTCGCCATTGACATTCTGCTGCGCCGTCGCCTCCGGGCCACCGTGCGGTACTGGATCTGGATGCTCGTCTTCGTCAAACTCCTGCTGCCGCCGAGCCTCTCCGTACCTACGGGGATAGGCTACTGGTGCGGCACGCATCTTGACCTGTCCCCGGCCGTCTCTACGCCGGCTCCGCAAGTGATTCTGCCACCCTCTATGGGCGTAGTCGGGGCCGCTGGCGCCGGAGCAGAGATGCGCTCGATGCCACGGCCCGACCCCGATCCTGTATCGGCCGCGGCAGAGCCGGCCGAGCCCGTTGCCCTCTCGCACGAGCACCTCACCTGGCAGGCCGTTGCTTTTCTCGTGTGGGCCGCGGGCGTGCTGGTCTTGGGTGGACTGGTGATCCAGAGGCTGTCTTTCGTGAGGGGACTGATCGCCCAGGGGCAGCCGGTGGAGGGCGACTTGCTGGACACGCTCGACCAGTGTCGCCAGCGGATGGGCCTCCGGCGAGCGGTCGGCCTGAGACTGTCCTCCGGCGCCTTCAGTCCGGCCGTCTGCGGCCTCCTTCGACCCACGATCGTCATACCGGCGGCACTCCTCGAGCGGTTGTCGCCCGATAGCGTCAAAGCGGTTCTGATCCACGAGTTGGCGCACGTTAAGAGAGCCGATCTGTGGATCAACAGCCTCCAGACGGTGCTTCAGGTCATCTACTTCTACAATCCGCTGATCTGGCTCGCCCACGCGATCGTACGGCGCGTGCGCGAGCAGGCGGTGGACGAAATGGCGCTGGTAGCTCTTGGCGCGGAGGCCAGGAGCTACGGCAACACGCTGATTGACATTGCGGAGATGGCTTTCCTGCGCGCGAGCCCGGCCCTGGGTCTCGTCGGCGTGGCCGAATCGCGGAAGTCATTGGAAGGGAGGATCAGACAAATGATAGCCCGACCGATTCCGAAGCGCGCCAACGTGGGCGCGACAGCAGCGCTCGCGATTGTAGTAGTAGGAGCGTTGGTGCTCCCCATGGCGGCGGCCAAAATGGAGGGCGACAAGTCGAAGTTCACCGCGAATCTGCCCAGCGGGGCCACCGTCGAGTTCGTGGGTGTCTGTAACTGGCCGGCCTCGGAGCCAGTCTGTTGGCGCGCCGATGGCTCACCGCTCGACACGCCGCTGTATGTGCGGAGGGAAGGGGATATGCACCCCGGCCCGAAGGAATATGCCTTCGTGTTCAGAATCACCGGGACGGATGACATCATCATGCAATGGTATCAGATTGAAGACGCAAACGGCTGGGGAGGATCCTGGAACGTCGTGGACAGCCAGGGGAAGCCCATGGAGGGTTACACCGTTAGCGTGGCTTCGTTCAAGGAGCCGTCGGCGCAAACCAACCTGCGGGTGGGCTTGGCTACGGGACCGTGGACCACCACATCGAGTCACGATGGCAAGCGGATGAATATTGGCAAGGAGGCCGGCGTGTTGTGGTCGCAGGCCTTCGAGGATGGCCGAGGGACATATGTCGTTGCCTCCGCACCGTGGACCAGGGAGCGAAAGGTACGGATCGCCGCGATCGACACTGAGGGAGCGGTGCACCTCGGGTGGGGAGGCTCGGTAGCCTCGGGAGATGTGGATCAGTTCACTGCTTACTTCGCCGACATGAAGCTCCGCCAGATCAAGGAGTTCCAGTACCAGATCCGCAAGTGTGAGATCATCTCCGTTCGAGGTATTTCGCTCCGGCCTGGTCAGAAGACCGACGCACGCGTGGAGACAGCCGCCGGCGGGAGGGAAGCTGCCCCTGTCAGCAGGGCTGTCCCACCCTCGGAGACGGCGGCGCCGTCACCCCAGGGCAGCACGTCCAATCTGCTGCCCAACCTGTTCGTCTTCGCGCCCCTTCCGATCGGATTCAATGATGCAATCAATCCGGTTTTCGTGAAGGCGCAAGACTGGACATGGAACAAGACGGGCGGGGATCATTCGCGGGAATCCTATGACAAGGTCTTCAACGGCACGCACCACCGGACGAATCACGACGTGCTCGTTCTGATCTTCGCGCTGGACCAGGAGACGCGTATCCCCAAAGAATATGAGGACCTCCTGCCGCAATCATGGGCCCAGATTCAGGAGCAACTGCGGCAGGGACAGACCGTAGAGCTTTCCGGAAAAGCACGCGATCTGAACGTCGTGGTTCTGGCGGCGCCCCGGGCTGAGCAACTGGAGCAGGCGGTTGCGACCTCGCGCTTTCTGAACCATCCGAAAGACCTGCTGGGCAGTTCGGGCCAGGGATGTGACGCAGCCATCGAGGACTGCCGCGTCGTGCCCGAGGAAGGGAAATACCGAGTCCACGTCTCGATCCGGAACCTTGGCAGTGTCGCCAGTCCGCAATTCGTCGTCGGCTTTCAGACTGACGATCCCAAAGCCCCCAGGTGGGCGACCCATGGGGCCGGACCGCTGAAGCCGGGAGAGGTCTGGAAGGAGGCTTCGTCGTTGTTTGACCTCAAGGAAGGTGTTCACACGATCTACGTCTCCCTCGACGCGGCCAACCGGATGGACGAACTCGACAAGACAAATAATCGCGTCCTGTTGACGGTCCTTTTCCAGGGCGGGCAGATTGCCAGACAAATCCTGAGCCGTATCACGGCCGACAAGCTGCAGCAGAGTTTCGTCCCCTATCTGGTCAATCGCTCGGTCGCCGACTTCCCGCCCCGGGAGGATCTCTCCACGCCCGAGGCCGCCTACGCCACGATGAATCGCCTGCGCCGGGGAGACTTGTCCGCCTGGCAGAGAGTGAGTATCGCCGGGCTGGCGGAGGGGTTGGCACGTGAGGAACCCAAGCAACAGGAATGGGCCGAGGTTCTGGCCCATGCCCGCATCCGTCAAGTCATGGTTTGGCACAAGGTCCGGGCCGCTGTGATGGCGGAGCTGCCCCAAGAGCTTACGAGCGAGAAGATCGTCGCGCCGATCGACGTGCGCTACCTCCAACTGGAGAACGGCCGTTGGCTCAATGCCGGCAACGACCGTGTCTCCGTCCTGGCGGAAGGGATAGCTCTATTCACGGCCTCCTTGCCCTGGAACGAGGAACCAGACACTCGGCCGTAGGGGAAGGGTCTGATCCATGAGTCAGCGACAACCACGCTGCAAGGCGCCATCCGCTTTTCCAAGGTGTTCGTATTCAGGTACCTGGCGCTCCAGCAGCACTGGGAAGTGCAATCCGGCTTGGATTTGCACTTGGACCCGCAATGGAAGGACTTCGCCAAGGCCAAAAAGGAGACGTCTCGGTGACGACGGTCAACCCCGGGCGTGGTGTCGCGTGTAGGGTGGGTTCTTAACCCACGCGTCAGGTGCGCATCGGTCGAGAGCACGCGTGGGTTAAGAACCCACCCTACGGATTGGCCTCGGCGGCACCGCCGATGCGGGTGTCCCTGGATCGAGCGCACTGTATCGATGTGATTGGAGTCTCACGCTTGTGCGTTGAGCACCTGGGCAGCGATGCGGTGGATGTAGTGATAGAGGGGGGCGGCCATGCCGAAGTGGTCCATGAGTTGGTCGGCAAAGCCGGAGGACAGGATCGCATCGTCGATGTTCCGATTGCAGGTCAGATAGAAGCTCTTGTGCTGATACCAGGTGCGGATCGGCTCGGGCTTATCCTGGCCGAGGGGACGTTTGTACCGTTCCCCCTCAAGTGTGAATACATCCTGCTTAGCGAACCAACCGACCGCTTTGAGGAAGGATGGGGGGTCCTCGTCGATCTGGCGGCGGAACTGGGCCATCAGGTTCGGGGCGGCATCGTAGAAGCCCAGGCCGTAGCGATACCACGTGGGATTGATCTCCAGAAAATAGCCTGGCACATAGCGAGCCCAGTCCTTGGCGGACCGCTTGAACGTGAGCCACATGCAGTCGCGGAAGGGCGATTTGTCCGCCGAGAAACGCGTATCGCGGCAGATCCGGGAGATCGTCTTGCCCACCGTGGGGGCGACCTCAAACGACAGGTCGATCCCCAGCATGGAATCGGCCATATCGTTCACGAGGGCCCGCAAAGGAGCGAGCACGTGCTGCTCATAGACAGACCTGTGGGCCTCAAACCACTTCTTGTCGTTGTTACGTCCCAGGTCCCGCAGAAACACAAACGTCTGGCGGGAAAACCCCTGAAACTGCCGCTCGGATTTCGGTGCCATTCTGCCTGCCCTGCCAATCAAGAGTCATGATAGCCTGTGACTTTACTCGCTGGCCATGCCAAGATCAACAGGATCGCCGGCGCAGTGCGGCCGGCTTCCGGGATAAGGCTGCCGAGACCCGCGCGCACACGGAGCGATTGCGGCAACTGCTCCTGAGCCTCAATCAAGGAAGCAACTGCTGTCTTGGGCCATAACGTTGCCGGTCTCAGCCAAGGCACGGCCGCGGCAGCCGCCGCAGATCTTGCGCCAGCGGCACCCGCCGCAACGGCCCTGCAATAAGGTCTCGCGGTTGCGGAGCAGGCGGAAGACTTCGCCTTGCCGCCAGATTTGCGGAAAGGGGGTCTGGCGGACGTTGCCGGCGTTGATCTCGATGAAGGGGCAGGGCCAGACTTCGCCGTTGGCCTTGATGTAGACGAATCCTCGGCCTGCGGCACATCCGTGGAAGAACCTTTCGGCGCGGTGCAGCCAGCGGTCTGACTTCAAGCCCGCCTCCTGCAGCAGGTACGCCCAGTATTGCGGCCCCGCGACCGGCTCGACCATCACGGTTGTTCTTCTCTGCTTACGTGCGAGACGCTCCAGGAGTTGCGCATTCAAGTCGCGGTCCAAGGTCGCGTCGCCGATCCCGCCGCCCCGACCGACGCCAACAAGCTGGTACATCAGGATGATCGTTGCCCGGTTCGCGTCGGCCAAGTCGATAATATTCTCCAGATCGTCAAAGTTGTACCGCATCGCCGTCGTGTTGATCTGGAGCGTGAGGCCGGCGTGCCGGACGGCCTCGATGCCCCGGAGCGCCCGGGCAAACGCCCCGTCGGAGCGAATCCGGTCGTGCACGCGCGGGCAGGAGCCGTCGAGGCTGACCGCGATCTCGGCCACGCCGATCCGCTTCAGATCGCGAGCCATCTCGTCCGTAATCAGCGTACCGTTGGTCGCGATCACGTTGATGAAGCCCTGGCGATGAGAATATTCGAGGAGTTCGAACAGGTCCTCTCGGACGAGCGGCTCGCCGCCGGTGTAAACGAGCATACGAAACTCATCGACCGCGCGAATGCCGTCGATCAACCGCTTGGCCTCGTCCGTGCTCAGATCGCTCTGGCCGCTGTTCTGGTTGGCGTGACAGTGGATACAGCGGAGATTGCAGCGGCCCGTGACCTCCCAGGCCGGATGCGCCGGGTAGCCGATGCACCCCATGCCCACCGCGCCGGCGGCGATGGGCAGTGTCCTGGCCCCGTGGCGGCATAACCAGCGCCCGGCCCGTCCCCAGCGGGCCGCGTAGGCGTAGCACGCCAGGGACCCCGCTTGCCGGAGGATAAGGCTTGGGGGCAGGAAGATTCTTCGCCACGGATATTGGAGCAGACTGCCCGTCATCACTGTCCCCTAATATTCCAGAGCGCCGACAATGAAGACCGCTGTGGTCGACAGGTTCACCACGATGGTCATCGCACACAGAGCCATCAGGACCTTTCGATACCGATACCCGCGTCGCAAGACCATCACCGCCGCGGCGGTCGCGAGGATCCCCACGGGCAGATACGCCTTCCAGGCGATCGGTGGAAAGAACGCCGTCGCCGTGGCCATGGACAGCGCCACGCCGGTGATAGCCACCGTCGCGTATACGAACGCCGCTCGGTCGAGGCCCAGGCGCACGGCCATATTCCTTTTGCCGGCGGCCCGGTCGCCTTCATAGTCGGGGTACTCGTTGATCAGAATCACGTTGAAGATCGTGCAGGCGATCGCGGCGGCGACCGGCAGCACCACGAAGGCGATCCGACCCGCTTGGAGGTAGTAGCCGGTCGCCACGGTCAGCCAGCCGTAGCAGTATCCGATCAGGATCTCGCCGATCCCCCGGCTCGCCCAGCGCACCGGCGGGACCGAGTAGAGCGCACCTGCCACGACTCCCGTGAAGCCGAGGGGGATCGTCCAGAAACCGGTCTGGAGAACGAACTGCAACAGCAGCCCGATCCCGCATGTGGCCGCGATGGACCCCAGGCTGACGGCTTTGACCGCGCTGCTGCGGACCCGCCCTTCGACGACCAGCCCGCTGCCGCCGGAAAAGGGGTTCTTGAAGGTCGCTTGGCTGATCCGGTCCTCGGCGACATCGAATACCTCGCCGTTGAGGTAGGTGGTGAACATGATGAGGATCACGGCCGTCAGTCCGAGCGCGAACACCGGCACGTCGAACGTGCCCTCCAGCCGCCACGCGAGGATATTGCCCAGAATGAAGGGCAGCACGCCCACGCTGTGGAACGGCGCCCGCCCCAGCTTAGCCCATTGCACTATGCTGTCTCGTATCATGGCACCAGCGGGGCACCTCATGGTCCGGCCGATCCCTGCCGTCGGGTGGCAAGCGATTCCCGGTCCGTGACTCACGCGATCTTCTTCTTCGGTTCCTTGGGCTCGGATTTGGTCTCGGCGGTCGCGGCGGGCTTGGTTTCCGGCTTGGTCTCGGCCGGTTTGCTGCCCGCGCCGCTGTCCGTCTTAGCCGCACTCCGGTAACCGTCGCTACGATAATCCGTGCAGTAAAATCCGGAGCCTTTGAAGATGATCCCGGCTCCGCTGCCGATGAGACGTTTCAGCGTGGCTTGGCCGCACTTGGGGCACTCGCGCAGCGGCTTGGCCTTGATGCCCTGGAAAGCGTCGAACTCGTGGTGGCAGTTGCCACAGACGTACGCGTAAGTCGGCATAGGTGTTACTCCGTGCTACTGTCTTGCCGGGTCCCCCATCCTATTCTTTGGATTCCGGGTCCCGATCTCCCTCCGAAGTCGCCTCCGCTACTTCCGTGCCCTGTTCGGAGGCCGGCTCTTCGGGCGGTTGTGCTTGAGGCCCAGGCTCCGTCGCAGGGACCGGAGCCAGCTCTTGGACTCTATTGATCGCCACCCGGCTGGGCCGGATGACGCGGCCATTGAGCGTGTAGCCCTTCTGGAATTCCTCCAGGACGACGTCGTTCTCCTTGTCCGGCTCCGAGCGCCGAAGCATGGCTTCGTGCCGCTGGGGGTCGAACTTCTCCTGCAAGCTTTCAATCGGCTCCACGCCGTAGGACTTGAGAATGGCCAACATCTGGTCGCGAATGATCTCCACGCCCTTGATGACGGCTTCGACGTTCTGTGCCGCACGAGCCTCCCGCAGCGTACGATCGAAATTGTCGAGGATCGGCAAAAACGACCGGATGAACCTCTCCTTCTCGTACGCGACGGTATCGGCGATATTCTTCGGCACGCGCTTCTGGAAGTTGGCATAGTCCGCGTAGACCCGCTGGAGCCGGCTGAACACCTCATCTTTCTCTTTGCGCAGCTCCTCCAAATCTTGCCGGAGCTTCTCCATCTCCTTGTCAAGGGTTGGGGCGGATTCGTTCTCTTTCTGCTCGTCTTGCTCTTGTGGTTTGTTCTCTTTCTCGCTCATGAGTGGTTACCGAGATGCCGCTTTAGTCTCTCGAAGAAGCTCTGCGACTTCGGCGAGACGTTCTTGTTTTCGGTTTGCGCAAACTCCCTAAGCAATTCTTCCTGCCGAGCATTGAGATTCGTTGGAGTTTCAATCGTGACTTGGACCATTTCGTCGCCGGCCCGACCGGTCCGCACATCGGGCAGCCCTTGTCCGCGAATGCGAAAGACGCTGCCGTACTGCGTTCCGGGCGGGACCCGCAGTTGTCGCGTTCCATCCAGGGCGGGCACGTCGATCGCGGCCCCGAGAGCGGCCTGCGTGAAACTGATCGGGACGACGGCGATCAGGTCGTTGCCGTCGCGTTCGAGGAACTCGTGCGGCCGGACGCGCACGTAGACGTACAGATCGCCGTTGGGCCCGCTGTCGCGGCCGGGCTCGCCCTCGCCGGCAACGCGGATGCCCTGGCCTTCGTGCACACCCGGCGGGATCTTGATCGTAACCGTCCTCTTTTTGGGTATGCGTCCGCTGCCCCGGCACGTCGGGCAGGGATTCCGGACGATCTGCCCTGTCCCCTGACACTGGGGACAGGTCGAGACCATCTGGAAGAATCCGCCGCCTTTGGCCACCTGGCCGCTGCCGCCGCAGGTGGGGCAGCGGGTCGGCTGCGTACCGGGCGCGGCACCGCTGCCGCCGCATTCCGGGCAGCGGTCCTGCCGGGTGAACTCGATCGTCTTCTCCGTGCCATGCGCCACTTCATTGAGCGTCAACTCGACGCCGGTTTCCAGGTCGTACCCGCGCACCGGACCGCCGCGTCGGCCACCGCGTCGGCCGCCGCCACCTCCGCCAAAGACACTGCCGAAGAAATCCTCGAAACCAAACATGCTGAAGATGTCTTCGACGTTCATCCGCGAGAAGTCGTGCATGCCGGTCCCGCGGAGCCCTTCATGGCCGTACTGGTCGTACTGCTTGCGCTTATCCGGATCGCTGAGCACTTCGTAGGCCTCGGCGCACTCCTTGAACTTGGCCTCGGCCTCTTTGTTCCCGGGGTTCTTGTCGGGGTGATACTTGATCGCCATGCGGCGATAGGCGCGTTTGATCTCCTCGGGCGAGGCGTTCTTCTCTACCCCCAGAACTTGATAATAGTCCTGTTTGGCCATCTTTATACGAGAATCAGCCACAGAGGACACAGAGAACCGAGTTTGAAGTGCGAAGTGTAATGGCTGGTCTTTGGTTCGGAAGAGCGCCTTCTTACTTCAAACTTCAAACATCAGACTTCTCACTTCTTCTGTGTCCTCTGTGGCAAAGTATTCCGCAGCTACCGGCTATCGGACCGAGCCGTGGATCGGCTCTTCTTCTTTTTCCTTCACTTCCGTGATCAGCACGTTGGTCGTCAGCATCAGGCCGGCGACGGAAGCGGCCATCTCCAGCGCCGTGCGCGCGACCTTGGCCGGATCGACAATGCCGGCCTTGAGCATATCTACGTACTCGCCAGTATTGGCATTGTAGCCGATATTCTTGTTCTCGTCGAGCTTCTCCAGCAGCTCGGCCACGACAACATCGCCGGGCTCGCCCGAGTTGTCAGCAATCTGAGCGGTGGGCGAGCGCAGCGCCTGGGCGACGATATCGAAACCGACCTTCTCGTCGCCCTTGGCCTTGGCGCGACCTTTCTCCACCTCTTTGAGGGCTCGCAGGAAGATGACGCCGCCGCCGGGAACGATGCCTTCGGCCGCCGCCGCACGGGTGGCGTGCAGGGCGTCGTCGAGCAGATCCTTACGCTCCTTCATCTCGGTCTCGGTCGGCGCGCCGGCTTTGACAATGGCCACGCCGCCGGTCAGCTTGGCCAGCCGCTCCTGGAGCTTCTCGCGGTCGTAGTCGCTGGTCGTCTTGGCGATCTGGGCGCGGATCTGGTCACAGCGGGCTTGCACGTCCTTCTTGCGGCCGGCACCTTCAATGATCGTCGTGTTGTCTTTGGTCACGACAAGTTTCTTGGCCTGGCCCAGTTGCGCGATCTCGACGTTCTCCAGCTTGATGCCGAGGTCTTCCGTAATGACGCTGCCGCCGGTGAGGATCGCGATGTCCTGGAGCATGGCCTTGCGCCGGTCGCCGAAGCCGGGGGCCTTGACCGCACAGACCTTCAGCACGCCCTGGAGGCGGTTGATCACGAGTGCCGCCAACGCCTCGCCTTCGATGTCCTCGGCGACGATCAGCAGGGGCCGACCTAATTGGACGATGTGTTCGAGCAGCGGAACCATCTCCCGGACGTTCGAAATCTTCTTCTCGTGCAGGAGGATGTACACGTCCTCGAAGACCGTCTCCAGCGTCTCGGGATCGGTCACAAAGTAGGGAGAGATATAGCCCCGGTCGAACTGCATGCCCTCGACGAGGGTCAGCTCGTTGTCGACGCCTTTGCCCTCTTCGATTTCGATCACGCCTTCCTTGCCGACGGCGTCCATCGCATCGGCGAGAATCTTGCCGACCGACGCATCGTTATTGGCGCTGATCGTACCGACCTTGGCAATATCGTCATGGCCTTTGACCGGGACGCCCGCGTCCTTGATGAACTTGGCCGCGATCTCGGTGGCCTTGCCGATGCCCCGGTAGATCGCCATCGGGTTGGCGCCCGCGGCCACGTGCTTGAGGCCCTCGAGGTAAATGGCCTCGGCCAGCACGATGGAGGTCGTCGTGCCGTCGCCGACCACGTCGGAGGTCTTGTTAGCGACCTCGTTGACCATCTTGGCGCCCATGTTCTCGAACGGCTGGGGCAGCTCGATCTCCTTGCTGACCGAGACGCCGTCCTTGGTGACCCGCGGCGAGCCCCAACTCTTGTGCAGAATCACGTTGCGGCCGGTAGGCCCGAGCGTGACTTTGACCGCGGCGGCCAGTTGCTTGAGGCCCTCCAGCAACTCCGTCCGCGCCTGATTATCGAACATCAATTGTTTTGCCATTTTACTTCTCCACAATGCCAAGAAGGTCGCCTTCTTTGACGATCACGTACTTCTCATTGTCGATTTCGATTTCGTTGCCCATGTACTTGCCGTAGATGACCTCGTCACCCTTCTTGACGGACATGGGGGCCCGCTTGCCATCGTCCTGCATCTTGCCCGGTCCGACCCACAGAATCTTGCCGATCATCGGTTTTTCCTTGGCCGTATCCGGCAGGAAGATTCCCCCGGCGGTCTTCTCCTGGGCTTCCGACGGCTTGATCACCACTCTGTCATCCAATGGTCTGAGTTCCATACCTGGTTACTCCTTCTCCAACAGAACACTTCACACAACGATTGGTTGTTATTTGGTTATTTGCTCTTCAGCACGAGTACGACCACGCTGTCGATGGAATCCGGTGCCGTTTCGGGCAGGGAGATCGTGACCTTGTCCGCGCCGGCCGTGACCGGCAGTCTTGCCTGCTTCTTGTCGGCCAGCAGATACGCCCTATCCACCGTCGTAGCGGCCAGGGGCACCGCGAGCTGACCATTCGCCGGCCATTGGAACACGTGCAGATAGCGTTTGTTGGCCTTGGCGGTGCAGCGGCCCCAATCGGGCCGGCCGAACGGGCTGGCGGTCGTGCCGTGAATGCTCTCGCCGTTGATCGCCATCCACTTGCCCATCTCTGTCAGCCGCTCGACGCTGGCCTGCGGGATCAAGCCCTCAGGCATGGGTCCGACGTTGAGCAGGAAGTTGCCGCCTTTACTGGCGACGTCCACGAGCGTGTGGATCATCTCCTTGGTGGACTTCCAATGATCGTCATAGGACTTGAAGCCCCACGTGTCGTTCATGGTCATGCAGGTCTCCCAGTCCACACCCGGTAGACCCGTGGCAGGCACTTGCTGCTCGGGCGTGCCGAAATCGCCCGCGTCTTCCTTGCTCTTGTTCAGGCCTTCCATGCCTTGGCGGCCCTTGCCGACGCGGTTGTTGATGAGGATCGTCGGCTGCAGGCTGCGCACGTATTCGTACAGGGCCTTGCCCTTGGGCTCCGTCCAATCCTTGACCCATTCGCCGTCGAACCACAGCACGCCGATCGGACCATAGTTCGTCAGCAGTTCCCGAAGCTGCGGCTTGAGATAGCTCTCGACGTAGCGGTCGAAATTCGGGTTGGACTTGTTCGTATCGTTGTAGTTCGGATAGAAGGGGGCCTGGGCGTCCGGGTGATGCCAATCCATGATCGAGTGGTAGAAGCACAGTTTGACACCCTGCTTCTTGCAGGCGGCCGCCAACTCCTGCAGAATGTCACGCTGGAACGGCGTGGCGTCCACTACGTTGTAGATGCCGATCTTCGACCCCCACAGGCAGAAGCCATCGTGATGCTTGCTCGTGATGACGATGTACTTCATGCCCGCGTTCTTGGCGAGGCGGACCCATTCGTCCGCATTGAACCCGATGGGGTTGAACTTGTCGGCAAATTTCTCATACTCCTCGACCGGGATCTTGCCGTTGTTCATGATCCACTCGCCGATGCCGTTGACCCGCTCGCCCTTGTAGGTGCCGGCGGGCACAGCGTACAGACCCCAGTGAATAAACATGCCAAACCGGGCTTCGCGCCACCAGGCCATCCGCTCATCCTTCGTCACGGCTTCCTTGTCCGGGGATGCCGCCTTCGTCGCCGACTCCTTTCCGCCCACACTCGTCTTCGTCTCCTCATGGCAGCCGGCAACGATGTACAGAGCCACCAATAGGCTCAGCACCACCGCCCCAACCGCGATCCATCGTCTATATCCGTTTCTGACCATTATGACCTCCCTAATAGGTAGCGATCTATGGCTGAGCCGAGCTCACCTGCGGATCGCCTTGAAGCTCCAACACGACGACCGTGTCGATCTTGTCCGGCATCACCGGCGGCAGCGCGATCGTGACCTGTTCGTTGCCCGGCGTGACGGCACAAGGCTGGTCACTGGCCGCGAGCAAGTAGGCCTTCGTGACCCTATTCTTCAGGCCGGGCACGGCGAGTTTGCCGCCCTCCGGCCAGTCGAACACGTGCAGATAGAGCTTGCCGCTCTTGGCGGTGCATCGGCCCCACGGTGTCTTGGCGAACGGGCTGGCGGTCGTGCCGTAGATGCTGTCGCCGTTGACCTTCATCCACTTGCCGACCTCGCGAAGTGTGCGGACCGAGCCGTCCGGGATGGTCCCTTCAGCGGTCGGGCCGACGTTGAGCAGGTAGTTGCCGCCTTTGCCAGCAATGTCCGCGAGATTGCGGATGATCGTCTCGGGCGACTTCCAGTCCTGGTCGTTCTTGTTGTAGCCCCAGTGCCGATTCAGGGTCATGCAGACCTCAAAGAGGTTCTTCGAGGCTTGGCCTGGGATACGCTGTTCCGGCGTGCCATAATCGGCCGGCAGACCGAGCCGGTTGTTCACCAGACACATCGGTTGCAGCTTGTGGATCAGGTCGATGATCTCTTGGGCGTGAATCAGCTCGGCCATCGGCTGCTTGTTGAAGGAGCCGCCGCCGTCGAACCACATGATCCCGATGGGGCCGTAGTTGCTCAGCAGCTCGCGGACTTGGCCTTTCATATACTCGACGTACTTGTTCAGATCGGCATTGGGATTCGGGTTGCCGTGGAAGCCGCCCTGGGTGCCGCGGCCGCGCTGGGAGTACTGGGCCGGGAATTCCGGGTGATGCCAGTCCACGACGGAGTAGTAGAAGCAGAACTTCAGGCCCGCCTGGGTGCAGGCCGCCGCCAACTCTTTCATCGGGTCGCGTCCGAACGGCGTGGCCTGCATGATGTCGTAGTCCGTCAGCTTGCTGTCGTACATGCAGAAGCCGTCGTGGTGCTTGCTCGTGATCACCAGGTACTTCATGCCGGCGTCTTTGGCGAGCTGGACCCACTCCTGGGCGTTGAACTTCACGGGATTGAACCCCGTCGCGAACTTCTCATACTCGGTCGAGGGAATATTCCCGGTCAGCATGACCCATTCGGCGTGGTCCTTGCCGTTCTTCCACTCGCCAGCGGGCACCGAGTAGATGCCCCAATGTACAAAAAGCCCGAACTTATCGTTGCGGAACCATTCGGTCCGCTTCTCGTTGCTGGGCGTACCCTGATCCTGGGCGGCGGCCACGGGAAGACCTAAGCCGCTCCACACCAGCATGCTCCACGCCACACCGCCGAGCCACAGCCGGCGCAGCGGCCAGCCGAGGCGGTTGCTCTGTTGCACACGGGTCATAGGTTTACTCCTCAACCACGCCTTACATCATGTCCATGTCTTCTTCCATGCCGCCGCCGTGGTTGTGGCCGCCATGACCCGCTTCTTCCTTCTTGGGCTTCTCAGTGATGAGGCAGTCGGTGGTCAGCAGCAGACCGGCAATACTGACGGCGTTCTGCAGAGCGATGCGCGTCACCTTGGCCGGGTCGATGACGCCGGCCTGCACCAGGTCCTCGTAGGTATCGGTGTCCGCGTTATAGCCGTACGCCCCCTGGCCTCCGGCAACTTTGTTGACGACGAGATTGGCCGTGGCGCCGGCGTTGTAGGCGATGTAGTAACAGGGCATTCTCAGGGCTCGCGCCAGGATCTCGGCGCCCGTCTTCTCATCGCCTTGCAGCTTGACCGAGTTGGCGGCCTCAATGCACCGAATCAGGGCCACGCCGCCGCCCGGGACAATGCCTTCCTCAATGGCGGCACGGGTCGCGTGCAGGGCGTCCTCGATGCGGGCTTTCTTCTCCTTCATCTCCGCCTCGGTGGCCGCCCCGACGTTGATCTGGGCCACCCCGCCGGTCAGCTTGGCCAGGCGCTCCTGAAGCTTCTCACGGTCATAGTCGCTCGTGGTCTTCTCGATCTCATCCTTGATTTGCTTGATCCGGCCCTTGATAGCGTCTTGGCTGCCTGAGCCTTCTACAATCGTAGTATTGTCGTTATCAATAGTCACCTTGCGTGCTTGACCGAGTTGCGAAAGGTTGACTTTGTCCAATTCGATGCCGAGGTCCTTGAAGATGGGCTCGGCGCCGGTCAGCACGGCAATGTCTTCGAGCATGGCCTTTCGGCGGTCGCCGTAGCCGGGGGCCTTGACCGCGGCCACCTTCAGAATGCCCTTGAGCTTGTTGACGACCAGCATCGCCAAGGCTTCGCTCTCCACGTCTTCCGCGATAATCAGCAGGGTGCGCTTGGCTTGAGCGATCTTCTCCAGCAGGGGGATCAGCTTGGACACATTGCTGATTTTCTCTTCGTACACCAGGATCAGGGGCTGCTCCAGCTCGCAGACCATCTTATCCGGGTCGGTCACAAAATGCGGCGAGAGATACCCGCGATCGAATTGCATGCCCTCGACGAACTCGATCGTCGTCTCGAAGCTCTTCGCTTCCTCCACAGTAATCACGCCGTCTTTACCGACACGCTGAAAGGCCTCGGCCATAATCTTGCCGATCTCGCGGTCGTTGTTGGCCGATATGGAGGCCACGTTGATGATCTCATTAGCCTTGCCGATATCCACGGGCTTGGCCAGTCCGGCGAGCTTATCAGTAACGGCCTTGGCCGCCGCTTCCATACCGCGTTTGAGGGCCATGCCGTCGGCGCCTGCGGTCAGGTTCTTGTAGGCCTCTTTGAACAGGGCCTCGGTCAGCACCGTCGCGGTGGTCGTGCCATCGCCGGCGATCTTGGAAGTCTTGCTGGCGGCTTGCTTTACGAGCTTCGCCCCCAGGTTCTCCGCCTTGTCCTTCAGATCGATTTCATCGGCCACGGTCACCCCGTCCTTCGTCACGGTCGGGCCGCCCCAGCTCTTATCGATGACGGCATTGCGACCGCGAGGACCGAGCGTCGCTTTGACCGCCGCCGCCAGTTTTTCCACTCCGGCCAGCAGCTTGGCCCGGGCTTCGACATCAAACGCCAATTCTTTCGCTGCCATAATTGCGTGCCTCCTTAATCTGCATGCGCTACGAACAGTTTTTTCACCAATTTACGCATAAGTAAACCGTATGTGCAAAAAACATACCAGACGCCCAAACCTACGCCGGCGAATTGAGACGATAGTCGATAAATCGCGAATTCGCAAGTATTTATGGGAATTTCGAATCCCACCGCCCCCCTGTGAGTTGCGCCTAGACACGGTGGCGAGGTGCCAATTCGGGCACGCTCACCCGACCCGGTACGCCAACTTGACAGCCGTGCAGGCGGCACGCCCAAGCGCAGCGACCTTCCTGAGCCACGAAGGATTGGGCGTGTCTTCGTATGTCTTGGAACATGCCTGGCGGGCACGGTCAAACGAGTTTGTCCGTGCCACCCAATACGTCATCTGTTAGACTAAACGCAGGAATTGAGTCTGAAGCCGGGAGGACTGATCGGGCTGTGCACAGAGGTGCAGTGATGGTCGGATTCAGAAGGTCAATTCGTTGGTGGGCCGGTCTGCGGATCATGTTGCTTGTCGCGATCCTTGGCCTTTGGGCGGCGTGCAGTCATCAGCCGGAACCGGGCCAGGTCCCGACTAGTTCCGTCGGTACCGCGCCGGACACCCTGGCCGGTGAGCAGTCTGCGCGGGCAGGGGGCCAGGAGCCGGCAGACCCTAACGGCACGCTTGAACCCCGCCTCACGCGCCGGCATCCCGCCTTTGGCGAGCGGACCGGCGAGCGCCGGCGGATGGTGGTCCGCCAGATTCAGGCCAGGGCTGTCACGGACCCGCGCGTGCTGGAGGCCATGCGGGAGGTTCCACGCCACGCCTTTGTGCCGGAGTCATACCAGGACGAGGCTTATGAGGACTATCCTCTGCCTATCGGCCAGGACCAAACGATCAGCCAACCCTACATCGTGGCCTTCATGACCGAGGCCCTGCACTTGGACCCTAACTCCCGCGTTCTGGAGATCGGCACAGGATCGGGGTATCAGGCAGCCGTGTGTGCCCAAATCGCGCGCGAGGTCTACACGATGGAGATCGTGCCGGAGTTGGCCCAGTCGGCGGCCCAGACCCTCAAGGAACTGGGCTACACCAACGTACACGTCCGGGCCGGCGACGGTTTCTTCGGCTGGCAGGACCAGGCCCCCTTTGACGCCATCATCGGTACGGCCGCCGCCGGCCAAATCCCCAAGCCCCTCCTGGACCAACTCAAGCCTCAGGGCCGGATGATCCTGCCCTGTGGAGACGCCGACGGCCTCCAATATCTGACCCTCATCACCAAAGACCGACGCGGCGAACTCTCCCAGAGGCGAATCCTGCCCGTGCGCTTCGTCCCCATGACCGGCCGGGTGCAACAGCCGCAGGCCCGGTAGGGGCGCGAGGACCTTCGGACTGCCGCCGCTGGTATCCGCCGGAGGTCAAGGCAGATCCACCTCGAACGGCTGACTCAGATGCAGTCGTATCGTCTTGTCCAAGGAGGCCGCCAGCCAGCATTTGCCTGGTGTCGCCGTCCCCAAAGACGCCAGGATGTCACGGTCGATGCTCCCGGTCGCCATCTCGCCCTTCCAGAAGGTTTGGAGCGTATTCGAAATCGTCCGCAGCCGGTCGCAGAGGGGGCTGAGCCTGACATTCCTGGCGCAACACGCCAAGGGCCGGTGCGGGTGAAGGTCACCCCCGATGGCCCGCAGGATCGTCGCCAGGCTGCCCACAAAATCCCAGCCGCACGGCATCAGGAGATCGATGGCGAAGGCCAAGCTGATCTTGGATTCCCGGCCGTCGACCGTATCATGAAGGATCGTTTCCTTGGTCTGCTGCCAAAAGGCCGAGTCGCCTCTATAGTGCTCTGCCGCACCGTCTGCCGCGTTCAAGGCCAAATTGTGGTACGGACGCTCTGGGTCCAAAGCGTGACCAATCCGGTCTACGACCCTCGCCACCTGCCATATCTTGAGGCGATTCGGTTCGCCAAGGAAACCCGCCAACTCATCCACCCGGATGCCGCCAACCTCCCCATCTATGCCCGGGAGCACCGGGTTCTCGCACCACCCGGCGAGGATTCGGTGCGCATTCTCCAACTCCCTCTTGCGCTGCGGCGGCCGTTCGCTCGACCGCGGGGGGCTGTATCCCACACCGATGGCTCCGGCGATGGACTCCGCCTCCCGATCCGCCTCGTGATAACATGCCTCAAAGAGCGTGATCAACCGTCGGATTTGGATCGTCTGTTCGTCCGAAGGAGCGAGGGAATCCTCCATCCGATCGATGAGGCTCACTTCCTCATCATCCGCCCCCCAGCAGTTCTCCCAACAGGGTCTCAATGCCCTGGTCGTCATCGGTGTAGCTCATGCGCCAGCAATCTCATGCTCTCCCGGAGCCGTTGCATGTAGGTGTCTTTGGACATCTCCATGATCCCCAGGGCGTCGGAGAACTTGGCCCGGACAAAGCCACACGATTTCTCGATGTCGTCCATCATCAGGTGCGCATCGGCGATATCCGGAGCGAGAACGTCGATGACCAGACCCGTGTACTCCCCCTGGTGGTCCGGCACGGCCAGGTCCAGAATCCCATTGCTGTCGGCGACGCCGAACCGGACATCGGGGACCTCATACAGGAGCGACGCGGACTGGTCCAGCCGCTGAAAATACGCCTTCATGGAGAGAATCAACTCGTCGGCGGTGGGGAACAGATCGTCCAGCCGGACTTGCCGCTTCTTGAAGCCCATCTCGGAAAGGCCCTCCAGTCCTTTGTATTGCACCCTGACTCGGTAGCCTTCCAAATGAATCATATCCGGTCGTCCAGAGCACTCGTCACCGTGGGAGGAACGCACGCGCCCTCAGCCTAACGCCGGGGCCGGCCATCAACAAGAGAAATCAGACGAGAACGGCACGCGTAAGGGTCGATTTTGGGACTCGCTGTAGAAATAATATGGAATTTGTCCTGAGTTGCCACGATACCGCTCCCGCAATCCGCGTTCTCCTATTGCCTTGAGCCTCCTGGGCTGGTAGAATAGATAGCTCCGGCAGGGGAACACCTGACCCGGACCGGGCGTTCTGCTCGCGGTGGCAGAAGCGTTCACTAGTGAAGGAGGATTGTGGCCATGCGTAGACACACAGCTTTCACGCTCATCGAACTCCTCGTCGTCATTGCGATCATCGCCCTCCTGATGGCGATCCTGATGCCGGCCCTGAAGCGGGCCCGGGAGGGGGGCAAACGGGCGTCCTACCTGAGCAACCTCAAGCAGTTGGCCCTGGCCTGGAACATGTACGCCGATGAGTACGACGAGCGGTTGGTCAACGGGGCCACGGGGTTCAGCTACTCGAATCAGTCCTGGGGAGATCATTCCAAGGAGCTATCCTGGGTCAACAGCTTCGACAACACGAACTGGGACAACCAGATCCAAGGGATCAGGACCGGTGCCCTATTTCCCTATGTCAAGAACGAGGATCTCTACCGCTGTCCGACGGGACGGCGGGGGCAGGCGCTGACCTACTCGATCATGTTCTCCATGAACGCCGTCAACCACCCCTGGTCCCAGGGTATCAAGGGCGCCCATGTCAAGAAGCGAACCGAGATCCTGCCGAACCTGGCCCAGAGATTCATCATGATCGACGAAGGTTTCATGACATCGGACGCTTACGCGGTCTACATTCATCTGGAGCAGTGGTTTGACAACCCTCCCGTCCGGCACGGGGATGGCGTGACTTTCTCCTTTGCCGATGGCCACGTGGAGTACTGGAAGTGGCGCGGCACCGACACGATCAAGCACGCCCGGGACTATGAAAACATGAATCCTCTCGTGGGCTGGGTCCCGACCACGGATCCCGGCTTCGAGGACCTCTACGCCGTGCAACGGGGTTGCTGGGGCAAGCTGAACTACACCCCGAACCATTGAGGCCCGGCCCGTAGTACCCCCGACCGACGCACACATGACGCGTGGGTTGCTTATCGAAAACAAGAGTGAAGCCAACACCATCTTGCCGGACCCACGCGCATCAATAATCGGTAGTCGTCCCCGGTTCTTATCCGAAGGGGTAAAGGGAACAGGGTAAGCCCGGGTAGGGTTACACCCCATAGAAGACCGGACCAGGGAAGGATAATATTAGGGCTATCGGCAGGGTACGTTCCACGTGGAATCCCTCAACAGACCGTCATTCGTAACGGTCTCCCGAGATCCGCACAAACCGAGGTGAATTATGTTGGCAGTGGCTTCCTACTGGACATTGATTATCGTCATCGTTGTGACCGTGCTCGGCGTCTATGGGTATCGAAAAATGGGGCCCAACTAAGAGGGACAGACCCCATGGGAGTCAGTCCCTCATAGGGCGCGTCCCACATTTTGCTTCCCAACGGTCCCTTCCACGACGCGTCTGTGAAGAGACTCGCCCCGAAAGCGAAAAGAAATCTACATTGTTGAATCGAGTACGCGCTTGGCTCTGGCAAGTATACGAGGTGACAATCAAGGCCCTCTTTGAACCGAGCGAGCAAGCCTTGACACAGAGGGCAGACGCGAATGGGAAATTCTGACGACCCGAATAGCTCAGAATGAGAACCGGTTCGTTCGAGTATCAGATCGTCGCCCTCGATACGGTAGATGAGTAGCCAGTCCGGGGCGATATGGCACTCGCGGTGTTTGTTCCATTAGCCGCAGAGGTTGTGGTCTCGTCAAGGAGAAGTCCAGAAAATCGCATTCGTGGACGATCCACGTACGCCGACTGAGAGAAAGAACCGCATTTTCGGCAGTATCAGTGCAGTCTCCCGCCGTTGACCGTGCTTCTGGTCTGAAAGGCTGTCCACGCGGAGTACAGATACCAAGGAGTAACACGCGAGAAGGGTTATGCTGACGAGAGTGGAGACGAAGGGAATCGAACCCTCATTCCGGCGATGCGACCGCCGTGTGCTCCCGTTACACTACGTCCCCGGGAAAAACAGGCGCTATTTTACCGGCTGATGGTCAGAAGTCAAGCACTGTTTAATTGCCTTTGGCAAAATCACTTAAAGCACGTCAGAATTGCCATTTCTCGAAGCTGGCGATGCGGTCTATGGGCTCGCGTCGGTGCTCTTTGGGTGGGTCGGCCGGATAGCCGAGGGCCATCAACTCAATGATCGTCACGCCGTCCGGGATGCCGACAATCGGCTTGACCTTGTCGGGGTAGAACGAGCCGATCCAGCAGGTGGCCAACCCTAACTCGGTGGCCTGCAAGGCGATATGTTCGAGTGCGATGGCGACATCGATGGGGCCAACCGCCTGGCCGCAGCGCATCACGTGGTCGCTGACCGTGCAGGCCACGATGATCGCACCGGCCTCTTCCAAGAAGGTCTGGTTGTTGGCCGCCGCGGCCACCTTCTTCTTGGTCAACTTGTCGGTCACGACGACGAGCCGCCAGTCCTGGAGATTCTTGGCGGAAGGGGCCTGCCGGGCCGCCTCCAGAACCGCCGCTAACTTGTTGGGCTCCAAGGGTTTATCCTGGTAGCGCCGACAGGAGTACCGGTTGCGAATGGCCTCTGACACGTCCATGATTTCACCCCTCGAAAGCTGATGACGACAGTATCTTCACTCACTTGCCTGTACCGAGAATATACGGGTTGGGTTCTACCGGTGCAAGCGCGAAAAGAGCCGATATTCAGGCGTTGCGGGACGGGCGGTTGCGCATAAGCCCGCCAGCGACGGCAGCCAGGTAGATTCACTTGTTCAGGTGCAGGATCTTGGCGCCCTCGAAGCCGTTGAACCTTGTGGAGGAGGCGATGCTGTAGGCCCCGATATTCTGGGTGCACAGGCAGTCCCCGATTTGCAGGTCCGCCGGGAGTTGCTCCGATAGGGAGATCTTGTCGAAGCTGTCGCACGTCGGTCCGACGACCGCGCAGACCTCCGTCGGTCCGGACTTGAACGCGTGGAAGTTGGGGATCCAGTGATCATAGACGACGCCGGAGAACGATTGATAGACGCCGTCGTTGATGTAGTAGAAGATCTTGCCATCCCTCCTTGCTCTTCCGACGATTTCCGAAACCAGCACCGCGGCCGTAGCCACCATGAACCGTCCCGGCTCGGCGATGAGCTCCACGTCCTGGGGGAACAGCCTTTCGCACTCGGCGGTGATGATCGCGGCGAGCTTCTCGAAGTGCGGCACCCGCGCGTCGTAGGGGACGGGGAACCCGCCGCCGATATCCACGATCTTGACGTTGTAGCCTTTGTGGCGGGCGTCGTGCAGAATCTGCGACGCGATGTCCAAGGCGGCGGTGTAGTTGTCGAAGGTCGTGCACTGGCTCCCGACGTGGAAGCTCAGTCCCTCGACCACCAGCCCCAGATCGAACGCCTGGGCAATCAACTGTCGCGCATCGCCAGGCTCGGCCCCGAATTTGGAGCTCATCTCGACCTGCGAGCCGATATCCGGGACCTTCAGCCGCAGAACCACGCCGGCCGTGTCACAATGCTCTTTGATTTTCTTGAGCTCATCCTCATTGTCGAAGGTGACCAGCGGCTTGTACCGCCGGATCTTGCGGAGCGTGTCCCGGTCCTTGACCGTGTTGGAGAAAATGATCCTGTCCCAGATGTAGAAATCCTGGTCCTTCTCCTCGAAGTGCCGGATGTATTCGTAGACCTGCATGAACTCGTTGTAGGAAGCCACGTCGAAACTCGCGCCTTCCTCGAACAGCGTCTTGACGATCTCCTGATTGGAATTCGCCTTGACGGCATAGTACGCTTGGACGCGAGGCAGGTGCTTCTTGAACGTGCGGTAGTTCTCCCGGATCACCTCGTGGTCGATGATGAACAGGGGGGTGCCGTGCTCCTGGGCCAGTTTGAGAGAGTCTTGGTTCATATTTTTGCCGGAAGTTCCAAGTTTGAAGTCGTAGGGTGGGGTCTTACCCCACGCGTTATGCGCGCATCGATTGGGTCAACGCGTGGGTTGAGAACCCACCCTACAGTTCCATATCCTCGTTGTCCCCATCAGGCGTCGAGTTGCCCAATGAGCTTTCTCAGGGCCTCGATCTCTTCGTTGTTTTCGAGATAGGACTTGGCCAGCTTTTCGCGCAGCTCCGCCCCGCGCTCGTAGAGCCTCTTTTGCTTCTTGGGCTTGGTGGTCTTGAGGCAGTAGCCCACCATCATCGGCAGGGCGGCGGTGACGTCGAGGTATGCCGTCACGGTCTCTTCCAGTTTCGTCGGGTCGATTTTGCCCCAGCTTGCAGCCTCGGTCGGCGGGGCCCCCGAGAGTCCCCCGGTGTCGGGCCGGGCGTCCGTCACGTTGATATCGTAGTCCTGACCGACCTCCGGAATCATCAGGACTTCCTGAATCTGCGGCTCCGTCTGGAGCATGAAGTTCTTCGGGCTGCCGCCGCCGATCAGGATAACGCCGGTCTTGCCGTTTTCGTATTTCTTCGCGTTCAGGATGATGGCGGTCGAGTCGTTGACATCGATGCTGGGATTGATCTTGAGCTTGAAACGGTCCTGCAGGCCCGTCGCCTCGGCCAGTAGCTCGATGCCCGCGACGTTCATGCCAATCGTCGAATCGCCGGGGGACGAGGTGAACACGGGAATCCCGTTGCGATAGGCGGCCGCCAGGATGCTCACCTGGCCGGTGCCATTCTTCTGCTCGTGCTCGGAGAGGATCTTGCCCAGGTGATAGTAGAACTCCCGTGTGCCCATCTCCTTCTGGAACTCCGGCCGAACGAGAATCCGCCGGAGCCGCCGGTCGGTTTCCATCAGGACGTCTTCGTAGTCGAACAGAATATCATAGATACGCGTGACGCCCTTGTCGCGGAGATCCGCATCATCCACCTGATGGCTGCCCCGGTGCATCGGCAGGTCGAACGCGAAGTGCATGTCGTGATACATGTTGGCGCCGGTCGCCGTGATCCAGTCCACGAAGCCGTGGTTCATCAGCGGGATGATGGCGGAGGGCCCCAGCCCCGCGGGCGTCAGGGCGCCGGCCAGGCTCAGGCCGATGGTCACGTCGTCCTGGGAATACCGATCCCGCAACAATTGACAGGCGGCTCTCAATCGCCCGCCGTTATAGGCGTCCATGCCGTCGATCAATTGCACAATATCGGTAGTGCCGGAGATCGGCTCCGGAAGAATGCGTTGGCCGCGGAGATACTGCAACTTGCCGGAGCACCGTGGTTTATCCTTTGCCATGATCCTATCTATTCCTTTCCATTGCTCTGCGAGTCTGTTCATTCACCACACACGATGGGAAATCGTGCGGCGGGTATTCTACTGTGCTGCCCGCATCATGGGAAGCCACAAAGGGGATTCTCCTAAGCGTCGGCCGGACCTTACAGGCATTGCGGCGTGTGCCGTGACGCCGTCACCGGGGCGGTCTGCAGACGTCGTGGGGGCGGGTCGCTCCCCGATGTGACACGGGGACACGCCCACGCAGAAATTTCCGAATTCTTCCGTTTTTTTTGCTTGACTTCTGCGGCCAGGAAGACCATAGTGTGTTCCATTCAATTGACGCAGCGTTGGAGAATGACGGTGTGTAAGGCACCGTTGCTGTGAATCAGGATGAACAGGTGGGAGTGACGCTCAGCGGACAACCACTGGTGGCCCAAGGATGATGGATGTGGCGATGACAAAGACTGCACAAGGGGTCGGCGTAGTCGCGAGACGACCAGGGCTGTATGTAAGCTAATCTCCCCTCAGTGACGTAACGGAGTTGGGTAACTCAAGGAGTGAGGACAGAGGGTTGATGAAACACACGCTTCTATCTCAAAGATTGCCTCTATAGGTTCCCGCTCCCGGCGTAACAACAGGACGGCGGTGCGGCATTCGGTGGAAGTCCCCGGCCTTAGCGGGGGTTCACTGCGCTGTGGGAAGGTACCGGCAGGGAAAGGGGTTTCTCTCCAGCCGTGCCCTCTCCCGTCGGTTGGGTTCGACGCCGGGCTGCAAGCTCAGTAAAGGGAGGAGCGGCACTTCATAGAGACGTAACACAATCTCCGATATCCGGAATAATAAAACTACAACCTGGATTCCCGGTTTGCGCACCTGCCCAACCGGTGGAGGTTGATGCAGAGAACGACGAGGCAGAACACTGGGGCAGCATCGAATCGGGAGGGCAGGCAGAGTGCCGGATGGATCTGGCGCCCTGCTGCTCTCCCGGATCATCGACCTGGCAAGACATGCGGGTACACCGCGCCAGAGTGGTGAGGTGCCGCGGAACACAAGAAGTTGCTGTCGACGGTAGTCAGGCGGCAGGCCCACGAAGAAAGAGGGTGAGCGATTGTCCCCTCGTCCGGCTACAGTTCCACCGGCGCTGTGGCGGACCAAGAGTTTCTCGCCGATCGGGGTGCAGATCGATCCCGGCGGTGCCGGGTGGTTGCGCCCGAGGCACCCGTCAGCAGAAGAAGTCGGGTGTCACCGACGGGGACGGAGTATGCCTGGGTGCTGTCGAATTCCAAACCCGATTCCCGCCAGTTGCAGGGACCAATACGCGGCCGGCAGTTCGGCCCGGCTTCGCGTTTTGGAAATTCGGTTCTTCGAATTGGTCTGGAATTCCGAGATTGTGACTTCCAGCCGCATGTTTGCCAAATCCGCTATGAAGCTCCCTGAAGCACCGGACCCTGGTACCTGCTGATGACTGCGACCAACCCTTTACCACTGCACCTGGCCTTTGATCGGCCCTGCATTGTCATAGGAGAAGTGGCCCAGGCCCATGAGGGTAGCGTTGGCATGGCACATGCGTTCATCGATGCCATCGCCGATGCCGGGGCCGACGCCGTGAAGTTCCAGACTCACATCGCAGACGCGGAGAGCACACCCGGCGAACGTTTTCGCGTCCGATTCAGTCTGCAGGATGCCAGCCGGCAGGATTACTGGAAAAGGATGGAATTTACCGAAGAACAGTGGCTCGGCTTGGCCGCACATGCCAGAGATCGAGGGCTGAGCTTCCTGAGTTCGCCGTTCTCCACTCAAGCCGTGGAGCTTCTAGCACGCGTCGGCGTTGCCGCCTGGAAGATCCCCTCCGGCGAAGTATGCAATACGCCGATGCTGGAGCACATCGCCCAGACCGGCTTACCGATCATTCTGTCGAGCGGTATGAGCCAGATCGCAGAACTGGATGGGGCAGTGGAATGGGTCAAATCCCGACGATTGCCGTTGGCGGTTCTGCAATGCACGACGGCATACCCATGCCCACCCGAGAAGATCGGCCTCAACCTGATCCCGGTACTGCGTGACCGCTACGAATGCCCGGTGGGGTTCAGCGATCACTCGGGCAAGATCTACGCCGCGCTGGCGGCGGCCACGTTGGGCCTCTCCGTATTCGAGACCCATGTTACTTTGAGTCGGCATATGTTCGGCCCTGATGTGCCAGCTTCGCTGACACCGAGGGAACTTCACACGGTAATAGAGGGCATTCGCTACATCGAGCGAATGCGGGCTAACCCTGTCGATAAAGACCGCGCGGCTGACGAAATGAAGGAACTGCGAGAACTATTTTCGCAGAGCGTTGTCGTCGTCCACGCCCTCGGTACGGGTGCGGTCCTTCAACGAGAGGACTTGACGACCAAGAAGCCGGGTACGGGCATTCCGGCCGCCAGGCTTCCGGAAGTGATTGGCTGCCGGCTTAAGCATGCGGTGGAGGCCAACACTCTTCTTCGGGAGGGTGATCTTGATTAGCTCAAACCGCCGAAAAGTCTGTGTTGTCCTCGTGGATCGTGCCAACTATGGCCGGTTGAAGCCTGTCATGGCCGCGATTCAGCAGCGACCGGAACTGGAGCTGCAAGTGTTGGCCGCAGGCACGATGGTCCTCGCCCGTTTCCAGCAACCCGTCAACATCGTGTGGGGGGATGGGTTTCCGGTGGACGGACAAATCTACATGGAACTCGAGGGATCGACGCCCACCACGATGGCCAAGAGCATTGGCTTGGGGATCATGGAGTTCTGCAACGAATTCCATCGGCTCAGACCGAATATCGTCCTGCTGATCGGAGATCGCTATGAAGCGCTGGCCGCGGCCATTGCGGCCGCCTATATGAATCTTTGCATCGTCCATGTACAGGGAGGCGAGGTCTCCGGATCCATCGACGAGAGTGCCAGGCACGCGATCACGAAGTTCGCTCATTTCCATGTCCCCAGCACCAAGCGGGCCGCCGAGTACCTTGTCCGTATGGGGGAGAGACCCGATACGATTCTGACGGTTGGCTGTCCGTCCAGTGATCTTGCGAGGAGCATGAACGGCTTGCTCACGTCTGACATCGTGAACGGACGAGGATCGGGTGCTCTCATCGACCCGTCCCAACCATTCCTGCTTTCTGTATTTCATCCGACCACCACGGAATATGGAAGCGAATCAGGTCAGATGCGAGCTCTTCTGGAGGCTCTGGACAACATCCGCATGCCAACCCTACTGCTCTGGCCCAACATCGATGCTGGCTCGGATCATATATCCAAAGGAATTCGCGTGTTTCGGGATCGTCAGGCGGGCAATAGCTGGTTGCGTGTACACACGAATATGAGTCCGGACGACTACATGCAGGTGCTGAAGGCGACGGCCTGTGCGGTTGGCAATTCGTCGAGCTTCGTTCGTGATGCTGGGTATTTCGGAACCCCGGTGGTGCTCATCGGCGGCCGGCAGGATGGGCGTGAGTGGGACAGCCACGTGGTCCGTGTCATGCCTGTCGAAGACGATATTGCGCGGGCGATACGAGATCAACTCAAGAATGGGCGATATCCGGCCAGTGCCCTCTATGGCGACGGCGCGGTATCCCAGCGGATCGCGGAAGGTCTGGTCCGTTTGGTGCCATACGTTCAGAAGAGACTCCATTTTGTCAACGGCGAAGTATGTGCGCGATAGCGAAGGCACGAATGGTTGTTCTTGGCTCCGCTACACGCGAATAGAAGGAGCCTGGAGATCTGTTCCTGCTCTCAACCATGCGACCTCGTCTCTTAGTCACCGAACCTGACCATTTCAGTGGCAAAGCCCTTGTTAGCTTGCAGGAGTGGGCAGATGTTGAGTTCAGATCGCGCACCCGCAAGGGACTGCGCGGTGCCTTTGAGACTTTCGATATCGTTTGGGTCCGGCTTGGCTTTCGGGTGACGCCAGAGGTGGTACAGTCGCCGATTCGTTGCCGTATTCTGGCTGTGCCGACTACCGGACTAGATCACATTGACGTGACGGCTTGTGAGAAAGCAGGAATCCGCCTCGTTAGTTTGCGTGGAGAATCCGAGTTCCTTAAGGAGGTTCGAGCCACGGCCGAGTTGACGATCGGGCTGGTCTTGGCCCTCATCCGTCGGATTCCGCAAGCGCACGGGTCGGTGCTGTCTGGCCAGTGGGAAAGGGATCTGTTTCACGGCCATGAGCTTTACGGCAAGACGGTGGCGGTCATTGGCATGGGACGTCTGGGAAGAATCGTGGCGGGCTACTTCCAGGCATTGGGCCTGGAGGTGGTCGGCTATGATCCCTATGAGAGCTTCCCCCGGGAGATTGCCCGCCGTGTTGCCACCATCGAGGAGGCCGTCAGGATTGCGGACTATGTCAGCGTACATGTCAACTACCACGCAGGCACGTGGCACTTGATCAACCACAATGTTTTTGCTGCGATGAAGCCGGGCGCCATCTTGATCAATACGTCTCGTGGTCCCGTCGTGGATGAAGCCGCTTTGTTGGAGGCGTTGCGCGAAGAGCATATTGCCGGGGCAGCGTTGGATGTGCTGGAGGGGGAACCAGTCGCAGATATCCAGCATCCCCTCATCGCCTACGCCCGCGAAAACGCGCGACTTCTTATCACACCCCATATAGGTGGGAATACGGCAGAGTCATTTGAGAAGACCGAAGCATTCATCGCTGAGAAGACTCGCCGAGTGTGGAGAGAGCAAGTAGATATATGAGAACCCTTGGCATCATTCCCGCCCGAGCTGGTTCGAAACGATTGCCACACAAGAACGTGCTGCCACTTGCTGGCAAGCCGCTGGTTTCTTGGGTGATTGAGGCCGCTCGCAAGGCTCGTAGTCTTGATCGACTCGTCGTATCCTCCGATGATGTGGAAGTACTGAAACTCGCGGCTGCCTTTGATGGCGGGCTGCCCTTGGCACGCCCTGCTGAATTGGCAACGGATACGTCGCCTGCGGTCGACTACGTCAAGCATGCCCTCGATTGGTTGGAGAGCGAACGGGAAGGGCCTTTCGATGTGATCGCGATCCTACAGCCTTCCTCCCCGTTGACGCGGCCCGAAGACATCGATGGCACAGTGCAACTCCTGCGAGACACTGAGGCCGACACGGCGGTGTCGGTCGTCAAACTAGACCATGCTATTCATCCGCTGAAGCTGAAGGTACTAGAGGGCGACCGCCTCCTCCCCTATCTGGAAGAAGAACACGGCCTGATGGCAGCCCATGAATTATCCCCTCTCTATGTGCGGAATGGTGCGGTCTATGCCACGCGGCGACAGGTGATCGAGGAGGGCCAGATCATTGGACGGGATTGTCGCGGCTACGTCATGCCAAGGGACCGGTCCATTGACATCAATGACCGCCTCGACTATGAGTTCGCCTGTTACCTGGTTGCTTCCACGGAGAGTGACGTAACAACCTTCGAATTGGCTGAAGAGAGGCTCGGAAGATACAATCTGCTTGGAACAGATTTCTTCTAGCATTTCCGGAGCCCATCTGGCTTCTGTGTCTTCTCGCAAAGGTAACTACATTGCCGGTATCGCCTCCGGGACCGTGGGCACCGTCGTCGCCGCGGTGATCGGGTTGTGGTTTGCGCCCTTTGCGCTACACTATCTCGATCGGGAGGAATATGGCATCTTCTCTCTAGCCAACGAAGTGCTGACGTGGCTCCTTCTCTTTGATCTCGGGATTAGTGGGGCCTTGATGACCTATGCCGCACAGCTAAGCGGCAAACCCGATAGAGAGCGATTGGAGAGGCTCGCGAGCACAGCTTTCTTTGCCCAGAATGTGGTGGCTCTCTTGGTCCTGATGGCTGGCATCTTCTTGTCGCTGTGGTTCAGTCGCTTCTTCGTCATCCGTCCCGAGTTGCACGCCTCGGTTCGCCGAGTCATCGTGCTCTTGACGATTGGCGTTTCTGTGCAAGTCTTCATGCGGACTTTCACCTCGCTGCTAATCGCCTATCAGCAAGTACATTTAGATAATCTACTCGGGTTAGTGGCAGTTGTCCTTCGCACGGCCCTGGCCGCTGCCCTGTTAGTGGCGGGCTTTGGCCTTATGTCCTTGGCCCTCGGATCCCTGGCCGCGGCGGTCTTCACGGCCGTCCTGGCCTGCCATCGTACCCGGCGGCTGCTTCCCAGGTTGAGAATACGGCTTGCGTCAGCCTCTTGGCGAGCGCTGGGGGAGATTGTGTCGCTTGGGATCTGGTTCTCCATCAACACCATCGCCAACATTGCCGTAGGCAGTCTAGACTCGATCTTGGCGGGAAGACTCATCGACATTGGGGCCGTGACGACGCTCACCTTGAGTTCGCGAGCATACAGCCTCAGCCGCGGTTTTCTCCTGAAGATCTCCAGCACGGCGCAGCCGATGTTTGGGCAACTCTCCGGCATGCAGGCTAACGGTCGTGCGTCAGAAGTTTTCGGGCAGATGCTGGCCGTTTCGACGGGCTTGGCCGTCTTGGGCGGGGGGGTGCTCTTCGCCGCCAACGGTGCCTTCGTAGCCTGGTGGGTAGGTGACAACAACTATGGTGGATGGAGGCTGGACATGTTTCTGGCCTTATCTCTCGTACTGTATTGCTGGGCGATGCCCAACCGGGTGGTACTGAGCGCCAACGGGATTGTTCGTCCCCATGTCTTAGCCAAGATTGCCGAGGGCGGTCTCTCGGTGATCTTCTGCATATTTCTCGGACGTGTTTATGGCCTGCCCGGTATTGTCGCGGGACACTGCCTGGCGGATCTTGCCACTTCCGTCTGGTATCTCCCTTGGCTCACGTCCCAGATGTTCCGTCGCTCCTTTGTTCGGTTCTTCTCGGAGGGGACGTCTCGGCTCCCGCTGTTTCTGATCTGCATGATCGGTATAGCGGCCGCGGTGCGCATGCTGGCTCTCCATGTAGGTGGGTTTTGGGGCGCGGCCACGGGTTTCCTTCTGGCTTCGTTGTGCGGCGGGGGAATGCTCTGGTTGGTGGGGTGGGACGCCACTCTGCGGACTCGGATTATAGGGGAAGCCCAACACTACGCGGTTCTCCTTCTCCGAAGCCGAGCATAGGAGCACCGTCGTGCTGGAGGTGGGGATCATGATGGAAGTGGCGACCGACCATGACCGATATGCTTCCTAATCGCTATTATATCTTTATCCCCTTCGTGGCATACGTCGTTCTCTTGGCGTGCCATCTCCATCGTGCACGGTCGAGATCCGTCCTCTATGTGGGGCTACTCCTTTGGTATGCCTTGTCCATCCTGGCGAACCGAGCGACAGGCCTGTACTCGGAGTACCCGTTCCATCTCGGATCGATGCTGTATCTTGCCTTGGGGTCGGTACTATTCATCTATCCATTCACGCACTTCAAGCACCAAACTATCCAACGCATACTCCCGCTTCGGCATTTTCGAATAACGGCAGAAGTCTTCATCCTACTCAACTTGGCCAGCATCATGGTCTATCTCCCTGATGCAATCGTGCACATGTTGGGGAATATCGGCGACATGCGCACGGAGGTACTGGAGACAGTGGCCGAGCAGGGCAACCCCAACCCCGTGATGACGATATTATGGCTGTCCCAAGCGACCTTCTTCATACCCCTGACACTGTTCTTCTACAGCGTCGTACGCCGAGAGAACGGACTTCTGCAAGTAGCACTCCTTATCGCCTCCTTCTCCAAAGTCGTGTTCCATCTGTCGCAAGTTGGCAGAACGGGAATGCTATTGTGGGTGCTTTGCTTCGGCTACAACTACCTTGTGTTCCGACAGTTTATGCCCAGGCAAGCAACCAGAACCATGCAGAAGGTGGCATTGGGGTGTCTCGGGTCCATCGTAATCGTCTTTGCGATCCTCTCCTATCAGAGGTTTGTTGACTCCCATAGGTCATTCGGGCGATTGAGCCCATTGTGTGCCGTGCTCGATTACTATGGGCATGCGCCGGTACGCTTCGACGCCTTCTACGAAGCCGACTATACCGAGTATTACTACGGGGTTCACCTCTTCCCTCTCTACTATCGAATCCTGAATCGTGTGGGATTGGCGGATTTGGGGTCCCTGTCGGACATGTATGACGGTATCAAGGAGTTCGGGGAAGACGACTGGTACTACTTCGCGACGTTCCTGCGGGAGTTGTGGTACAATTTTGGTCCCTGGGGGACTCTGGCCTGTGGTCTCGCGTTCGGCTTCTTGGTGCGCCGCTTATGCCCCAGAAAGAAACAGCCAGTGTCGCTCAAGAGAATTATGCTCGTATATTACCTACTCACAGTCCCCTTCATGGGACTGTTGTCCTTGTCCATCGCGTGTATGGACGAGAATTACGCCCTGTTGCTGCTGCTATTAGTATGACGACATCCATGCGCGGACCCGACTCGCGCACCGTCCCCTGGAGGGCCGGCAATGCGCTGATCGGAGCCAGTGACAATCTATCCCCCGTATGTGCGTCGGCTCTCTGGGAACAGGGGATAACGGGAAGCAAGACGCCGCAAATGCCATCTGCACCCTATAGATACCACTTCTGTTATCTGGCGTACCATGGCTTCTCTTTCCGGATGATCTCCAGCAGCAATCTCCTGGGAAAACTGCGTGCCAGAGGCTTCAGGGTCTGTTTGGTCTGCAACGACAAGGCTGACCCTGTCGTCACGCAGTATGCGGCCGAGCACGAGATCGACGTCTTTGAGCATAGTCCACCCGTGGGGATATGGACACGTCAATATGCGGACACGCGAAAATATTACTGGGAGAACATCGATGCGAATCCGGCCTTGAAGGAAAAGCACATCCACGCCATGAAGAATGGTCGACGTATAAAAGTACCCCTGTATATCTACTGGCACCTCGTCAATAAGCTGGGTGTTCATATCCCCTCCTTGCGACACAGGTTCATGCGCAAAGAACGACGCTATCTGTGCAGTGGCCCCGCTGAGTCATTACTTGCCGACATATGCCCTCAGAACGTCGTGTCAACGTATCCTATGGACATCACGGAGGCGCAGTTGCTCCATGCTGCCGCTAAGCAAGGTATCCCAACCTGGATTCACTTACTCAGCTGGGACAATATCACTTCCAAGGGCAGGTTTCCGCAATTGGCAGATAACTACATTGTGTGGGGAAATGTGATGGCGCAGGAGTTGCGCGAATACTATTCCATTGCGGCAGATAAAATACACACGTGCGGGGTTGCTCACTTCGACGTACATGTGGACGTGCGCAGCGCACGAGGATGCAGCAGTTGCCTGCCCGGTCTTGATATGACGAAACCGTATGTATTCTTCGGGTTGAGTGCTCCCAGATACTCGCCGACCGAGATCGACATCGTGGGTAAACTCGCCGCGGACGTTGAGAGGGGAGTCTTCGGGAATGAACTACAGTTGGTGATCCGGCCACATCCTCAAATAGTAAGGGGACAATATAGCAGTGGAACGTGGTTGAAGAAGCTCGAGACGATAGCACAAACGAATCGGCGCACCTTGGTGGACATGCCCGACGTGGTGGCGAGCAGAATGCCATGGAATATGGCGCGGGATGACATGCAGAAACTGGCCACCCTGATCGGCCAGGCGTCCGTCGTGGTGAATTCCGGATCCACCTTGATTGTGGAAGCGTTGTTTCACGACAAGCCGGCGATCGTATGTGCTTTCGATCTAACGCCTCATGACTACTGGTTTTCGGCACGACGGTTGGCGGACTTCCTCCATCTGCGGAAGATCATTGCACTGGGGGGGGCCGACCGGACGGATAGTTATGATGATTTGATCGCCACCATACGGTTGTATCTGCAGGACCCAGACCGGAACCATGCTCTGAGGAGAAGAGCGCTACTGGAGGAATGCTACTTGGATGATGGGCAGGCGACCGAGCGCGTAGTAAACTGCCTCATAGCGCATTCCTTGGGAGGTGTTGTATCTCATGGGCAGACCCTCAGGAGTAGCCGAGTATGAACGATAGGGCCGTTGACCTGTCGATCGTGATCGTAAGCTATAACGTGGCAGACCTGCTAGACGAGTGTTTGTACTCGATCAAAAGGACCGCGGGAGACATTACGTACCAGATCATTGTGGTGGATAATCAGTCACGGGATCACACGGTACAGTTGATAACCACGAAGCATAAAGACGTTACGCTGGTCGTCAATGATCATAACGTGGGCTTCGCCAGGGCCAACAACCAGGGACTTCAGTTGGCTACCGGCAGATGTGTGTTTGTTCTCAATCCTGATACCGTGCTACATGAACAGTGTCTGGGCCTACTGATGAAAGCGCTCGATGAAGATCCAGAAGTGGGTGCCGTGGGTCCCAGGATGTTCAGATCCCAGGGGACTATCGAAAAGGACTGTGCAAGAAAGGCGGTGAGTCGCAAGGCCGAACTGCTGATTGATGTACTGAGAATGGATCGGGTGTGGGGGGTGAGAAGGTATGCGCTACGGGCGCGGTATCCGTACGACTATGAGACAGATTGCCTCGTTGAAGCGATCTCTGGGGCCGCAATGTTGGTACGGCGCGATGTCCTGCAGGCTGTAGGTGATTTCGATACCGATTACCTGCATGGGGGGGAGGATGTTGACCTTTGTATGAGGGTTCGGCGCGCGGGCTACAAGGTGAAATATGTGCAGGCGGCGCACATGACGCACTATCTCAACAGTAGCGGGAAACAAGATAATGTTAATACGAAGGTGAAGGCTGCCTTATCCCATTCCGCGTTGCTCAACAAGCATAATATGAGATGGCTTGGTAGCATCTACCGGGTGTCCCTGATCGCGCAGGCATTTGCGGGTGTGTGCGGCGAGTGTCTGAAGATGGTTGTGTTTCGATTCGACAGACACACCGTGAGAGAGAAAATGAGCCTGTTCCTTAACTACGCAAGATATCTAGGTTGATCCGCCGCAGTGTGGTGGTCAATTGCACCCTTTGCGCGATGGATCCATTCGTCTACTTCCAGCATGTGTCGGGTCGGATCAACGCCGAGCCGCATCGTCGAGCCGATTCCGAGAAATTGGAGAACCCTCTCGGCTGCAACAGACCACGGACTTGAAGTAGCATCCACCGACAAACCATAGTCCCGAAGATGAGAGATGATTTCCGTAGTTGTCGACAATGAACTGATTTACCCGGGAGGCGACGAATTCTTCTCACCCCATGAGAGATTTCCCGAGTATCCGTTTGACCAGGTCGCGACCAAGCCTAATGCTGTGTACGGTGCGGTACGCCGCGTGTTCAAGCAGGCGGGATTGGATGCTGAACACTATGGAACAGCCGCGTGGAACCCACTGGGGAAATGGATATTCCCCGGCCAAACGGTGTTCGTGCTCTGCAACTTCGTATACCATCGGAGACGGGGAGAGTCGATTGAGCAGTTCCAGTCGAAATGCACGCACGGATCGGTTATTCGCGCAGTCATCGATTACATTTTTCTCGCGGTTGGTCCAACGGGGCGCGTATTTTTTGGCAACGCTCCACTTCAATCCTGCGTGTGGACACGCGTACTGAGCGATACCGGCGGACAACGCCTCGAGGAGTTCTACGCATCCGTCCATGCTCCGATCGAAAGTGCCGATCTGCGCGTGTCTGCAGACGATCGCGCCGGCAGCGTTAGAGCGGGCCCTGTGGAACGGCGATGTGCCGAGGGCGGGATCACCGTTGACCTTGGCAACCGCAGTTTGCTGTCCTCACTGGACGGCCATAATCCCCGATACCGCGTTTCCGATTACAATCCCGACCGAACCGAAGCTTTTCACAGAAACGGGGGTCATCAGTATGTCCTGCACCCTCATATTCTGAACTGCGATGTGATTGTCAGCATCCCCAAACTGAAGACCCACGAGAAAGTGGGGGTAACCTGCGCGATCAAGGGGTGCGTAGGCGCGATCGCCCGTAAGGACTGTTTGGCTCATCACCGGCGGGGCACGCCGCAACAGGGAGGGGACGAATTTCGTAAAGACACGCTCGGATTTCTGGCTTGTCTCACGAAGTTTCACGACGGTGTTCAGAGAATCAGACCCTACACAACGCGCGGGCAAGCTCTCCGGTTCCTCCTTAAGAGTCTTCGTTTCTTAGTCCGGCGTTTCGCTCCCTCGGTCAACGGCGCCTGGCCGGGCAATGATACCTGCTGGCGCATGGCGTTGGATATTGCGCGGCTAATCGCGCATGGGAAACGTGACGGAGGTATCTCTCCGGAATTCCAACGCCCGCATCTGGCACTTCTCGACGGTGTTGTCGGAGGGGAAGGCAACGGCCCTCTCGATTCCCGTCCAGTGAAGTCCGGCGTGCTTGTGTTTGCGGACGACCCGGCCGTGCTTGACGAGGCTGCCGCACGTTTCATGGGGTACGATCCCTACCTGTTTCCCATCATACGAGAAGCTTCACGACTGACCGATTTGCCGCTGTACGCGGCGCCTCATGACCGTCCCGGTCAACGCTGCGCAGCGATCGTCAATGGGGAAGAAACGACTCTGATGAATCTGGCACGGTTTGCAGAACACCGCTATCGACTTCCCACGTGCTGGCAAGGCATCGCATCCGCAGGAGCTGACGAATCGTGAGAACACTACTGTTACAGTTCTATCGGCAAAGTGTGCTCGGAAAGGCTCTGTTGACGATCCCACGTAGCTTCTACAAGAGGTCGATGAATCGTTTCCTTTCCGACGAAGCGTGGTATCGCAACATGTTCGCGTGGACCCATGGCTATGCGCTCGATCTGGATAATCCGCGCACGCTCAACGAGAAGATCCAATGGCTCAAACTGTATGATAGGGACCCGGATCTTACGCATTGGGCCGACAAACATAAAGTCCGAGACTACATCAGAGAGATCATCGGACCGCAGTATCTGATACCGCTGCTGGCCGTGGCGGAGGATCCTCATCAGATAGATTTTGACGCACTCCCGGAGCCGTTCATCATCAAGCCTACGCATCTAAGCGGTCAGGTAGCGATTGTTCGGGACAAGAGGGAAGTGAATTGGCCTTCCGTCGTCAAGCGGTGTCGCCTGTGGCTCAAGACCAATCTCTATCGTGAGGGACGGGAATGGCATTACAGGGATATTCCTCCCCAGATCATCGTGGAACGGTTGTTGGTGGACGAAGAAGGGGCTGTACCGCCCGACTACAAGTTTCATTGCTTTCATGGCCGGATCGGCGCGATCCAAGTCGATATCGACAGACAGACCCACCATCGACGAAACTTCTACGATATCGATTGGTCGCGACTCCCCTTCACCTGGTCGGTCTGTGTGGGTGACCGGCCCCTGTGGCCCCAGGGGCGCGAGATGGAGCGGCCGAACGTGCTTCCTGAAATGATCGAGGTCACAGAGCGGCTGGCCAGGCATTTCCGATATGTCAGAATCGACTGGTACGTTGTGGCGGACAAGATCTACTTCGGGGAGGTGACCTTCCACCACGGCGGAGGCGACGAGTGTATCGTGCCTTTCGAGTGGGACAGGAAACTGGGGGAGAAACTGCAACTACCGGAACGTCCGCGAGAACGCCTTCGGGAGAGGCATACTTGTCACTATAGGGAATTGATGAGCGACGTTGACCAACGATGGTTATGAGTGTTCTCATGGTGGTTCCGAGCATTGACATTGCTCTCGGCGGCCCTAGCTACTCAAGTGTGAATCTCTGCCGTGCTCTGTCTATGCACGGTGTTGCCGTTACGCTCCTTACCACCAAACCTGCAGGGCCTGTTCCACCAGGGACGGGGCGCGGCTTCAACGTGCAGTATTTTCCCAGATCTTTTCCGGCGCGGTTCGGCAATTCCAGGGAATTGATCGCCGCGCTTAGAGCCAATGCGAAGCGCTACGATCTCCTGCATCTTACGAATCTGTGGAACGCCGTGACGACTCGTGCCGCATGGACGGCTCACAGGCTGGGGCTTCCTTACGTGCTCACGCCTCGGGGAATGCTCAGTGCGTGGTCTCGAAGTCTCCGACGGCTGGACAAGGAATTCTACTTTGCGATGGCCGAAGAAAGAACGATCCGCCGTGCCGCCTGCCTGCATTTTCTCACGGGGGAGGAGGCGAAAGCGTCGGCACGCTTCCTGCGCCACACCCCGCAGTGCATTATTCCGAACGGAGTGTGGCTGGACGAATCTCGCGGGGCTGATCCTGAAGGATTCCGAGCGCGATTCGATCTTGGTGGGAAACGCTGTGTCCTGTTTCTGGGCCGTCTTCATCCCATCAAGCGGCTCGATCTGCAGTGCGAGGCGTTGGCAATTCTATCGCCGAAGTTCCCTGACCTGCGCTGGGTGTTCGCGGGTCCCGACGACGGCGTCCAGAAGCGATTGATGGGCTACTTGCGTGCCGCCCGACTGGAGGGGAAGGTGGTCTTCACGGGCTTGCTCTCGGGCCTGGATCGTATTTCGGCACTCGCCGCCGCGGACGTCTACTGTCAGACGTCAGACCATGAGGGTCATTCCGTGGCGATTACGGAGGCCCTGGCGGCAGGCCGGCCCTGCGTAGTCACGCAGAGCTGTAACTTTGAGGCGATCGGGCACGCCCGGGCAGGGTTTGTCGTCCCGTCGACGCCAGCCGCGATAGCGGACGCAGCGGATCAGCTCCTCAATGACCGGCCGCTTGCCTCTACCATGGCTCGTAATGCCGTGCAGTTGATTGAAGAGACGTACACCTGGCAAGCGGTCGCGCAGAGAATGATGGCGGCCTATGCGGGGGTACTAGGTCACTCGCAGCGATCATGAGTATACGATGAGAGACGGATGAGATGATCATACTAGGTATCAACGCATATCACGGGGATTCCTCGGCCGCGTTGCTGCAGGATGGTCGACTGGTCGCGGCTGTTGAGGAAGAGCGTTTCCGGCGGATCAAGCACTGGGCCGGTTTTCCCAGCCAGTCCATTCAGTACTGTCTTTCGGAAGGCGGCGTGAATATACGCGACGTGGATCACATTGCTTTGTCGTTCGATCCGAGAGCGAATCTCGGCAAGAAAGCGCTCTTCAGCCTGATGCACGTGCGCAGTGTGTCCTTCCTTTACGATCGTCTTCGACGGCAGAGCAAGACCGGCGCGCTCAAGGATCTTCTGGCCCAGGTCTGCGCCTGTGGGCCCGCCGACATTCGGGCGCAGTGCCATTGCGTCGAGCATCACCTGGCCCACATGGCCAGCGCGTTTTTCACGTCGCCGTTCGACGACGCGGCTATTCTCTCCGTCGATGGGATGGGTGATTTTGTCAGTACGATGTTCGGGCACGGCACCGCTAATCACATGGGGGTTCTCTCGCGGATTTACTATCCTCATTCCCTCGGATATCTGTATGAGGCCACCACCCACTTCCTGGGTTTTCATCATTACGGTGACGAGTATAAGGTCATGGGCCTGGCACCCTATGGCGAGCCTGTCTACCTGGACACGTTTCGAAAGATCATCTACGGCACCAAGGGCGGCCTGGAACTGAATCTGGACTACTTCACCCATCACACCAAGGGCATGTCCATCGCCTGGGACGGGGGCGCTCCGAGTTCGGAGCCGTTCCACGGTCCGTTGCTGGAACAGGAGTTGGGGCCCATGGTCCACGAGAGCGGGGTGATTGGCGCACGGGAAGAGAACATCGCCGCCTCCCTGCAGCGGGTTACCGAGGAGATTCTCTTCCGCCTGTTGACAGCGCTCTATGAGAGATACCCTTCTCCCAACCTCTGCCTCGCGGGAGGGGTGGCGATGAACTCGGTGGCCAATGGGAAGATCCCCAAGATGACGCCCTTTAAGAATCTCTTCATTCCTGCCGGGGCGGCTGACAATGGGACCTCGTTCGGGGCCGCGTTCTACGTCTGGAACCAGCTTCTGCGGCAACCGCGCCGCTTCGTTCTGAAGCACGCGTTCTGGGGACCCGAGTATCGGGAGAGAGACTATGAGGCGGCACTAGCCTCTTGTCACTTGAGGTATTGCCGCTTGAACGAGGATGATCTCTGCCGGAACGTAGTAGACAGTCTGTGTGCTGGCAAGATCGTGAGTTGGTATCAAGGGCGCATGGAGTTCGGGGCGCGGGCGCTGGGGAATCGGACCCTTCTTGCGGATCCACGCCGTACGGATGTGCGCGACATTATCAACCTGCGGATCAAGTTTCGCGAGAAGTTCCGGCCTTTCGCGCCCAGCATCCTTGCGGATCGGGTGGCAGACTATTTCGAGGAGCCGGTGCTGTCTCCCTTCATGGAAAAGGTCATCCCCATTCGGGCAGAGCGACGCCGTGAAATTCCGGCCGTTACGCACGTGGACGGAACCGGCCGTTTGCAGACGGTGGATCGAGATACCAATCCGCTGTACTGGAAGCTGATCCGCGCGTTTGAGAGCAAGACAGGGGTTCCTCTGGTCCTGAACACCTCTTTGAACGAGAACGAGCCCATTGTCTGCACGCCCCAAGAGGCATTGAGTTGTTTCCTGCGTACCCGCATCGACGTCATGGTTCTGGGGCCATTCTATCTGGAGCGTCCCAGTGAGAATGACCCACAAGATGCGTCCGCGCATCGATGCCATGGTTCTGGGGCCATTCTATCTGGAGTATCCACGTGAGAACAACGGACAAGATGTCTAAGGTGTTGGTCACCGGCGGCTCGGGCTTCATCGGCACCAATCTCGTGGACTCTCTGCTCGCAGCGGGTGCCCTGGTGGCGAGCATCGATACGAGGGACCCCCAGAAGGTCGTACATCGCGAGGTCTTTCGACGGGTCGATGCTCTCGACCGCGAAGAGCTGGCACGCGTGTTCGACGAATTCAAGCCCACCCATGTCGTGCATATGGCAGCCCAGACCGATCTCCACCGGAATTCTCTCCGCGACTACGAGATCAATTCTGTGGGGGTCCAGTGTCTGATTGACGCCCTCGCGGCTTGTAGCTCCGTGGCACGATGTCTGTTCGTGTCCTCAAAGCTTGTGTGCCGCACCGGCTATCAGCCCCGCTCACTGGAAGACTATAATCCCGATACGGTGTATGGGCAGAGCAAAGCTGGCGGGGAGAAGATCGTCCGAAGCAGCAACTCACTGGAATGCGAATGGCTCATTGCCAGACCCACCTCCATCTGGGGCCCCTGGTTTGGCATTCCTTATAAGCCCTTCTTCTTGACCGTGGCCAAAGGCTTCTACTTTCACCCGGGCACGGCCAACCCGAAGAAAAGCTATGGTTATGTCGGCAATGTCGTGTTCCAGATCCAGAAACTGCTGGAAGCACCGCGAGAGATCGTCCATGGAAAGACCTTCTACCTTTCTGACTATGACTCGTACACGATTCGGGACTGGGCCAACACCATTTCCCTGCAGGTGCACGGACGGACGGCACGCACGATTCCGGAGAGCCTGCTGCGAGTGGCGGCCTGGGGTGGCACCTGCCTTCAGAAGATCGGCTATAAGAATCCCTCCATGACATCTGTCCGGCTTCGAAACATGCGAGCTGACACGACCATGGGAGTCTCGCTGGAGGCCATGAAGGAGATCACCGGACCACTGCCGTATTCCATGGCGGAAGGGGTGAGACAGACAATCTTCTGGTTGCGGGAGCAAGGCTATATCTCTCGGAGCCCGTCTGAGGAGAGAGAGACGATGCTCCGATGCAAGCCGGTACGGCAGGAAGATGAATCCCCGAGAGAGGTGGCGGTGTGAGGGGAGTGAGGAGTCTACGCGTTATACGACGAGCGTGAGACTTGCAGCGCTGTACTTGGCCGGCCGTGGGACGGTCTACCGGAGAAAAGAAGATGCGGTTCCTCCTAATCAACCAATACTACAAGCCCGATACAGCCGCGACGGGGCAACTCTTGGCGGATCTCGCCGAGAGCCTCGTGGCGCGTCGGCACGAGGTGCACGTGGTCTGCGGGCGCAGCCTGTACGGCGGCGGGGCACTGCCCCCGGCGGGAGATGAAACGCTTCAGGGTGTCCACGTCCATCGGGTAGCGACCACGGGGTTCGGACGCCGGATCCTCATCGGCCGGATGACGGATTACTTTTCGTTCTATGTGACAGCCGCCTGGCGGGCGCTCTGGCTGCCCAAGGTGGATGTCTGCGTGTCGCTGACGACGCCGCCCTTCATCTCGCTGGTCGGCCTGGTGCTGTCCAAGCTCAAGGGCACTCAGAACGTGATCTGGGTCATGGACATCTATCCGGACGTGGCGGTTGCGTACGACGTTCTCCGCAAGAACGCCTTGCTGTATCGTCTGCTGACACGGTTGAACCGGCTTCTGTACGGCAACGCCGCCGCGGTGATCTCGCTGGGCGAAGTGATGACGGAGCGGCTCCAAGCACTTGGCGCCCCCAGCAGCATTCTTCACACCGTACACAATTGGGTACCAGGAGAGATGGTGTAATCGGCGGCTGGGCTGATGGCAAACCGTCGGAGGATTCCTCATGACGACGCTACTCTATTCGGGCAATCTGGGGTTCGGGCAGGATGTTGGCACCGTCCTGCAGGCCGCCGCGCGGCTCAAGGGTGATATTGATCTGAGGATTCTCATTGTTGGCCAAGGCAAGAGTCTGTCGTCATTCAAGGAACTGGCCGTTGCACTCCAGTTACGCAACGTCGAGTTCCGTGACCCTGTCGCTCTGCCTAAGCTGCCCGGACTGTTGGCCGCGGGGGATATTCACCTGGTGTGTCAGAAGCCGGGGACGGAAGGTCTGCTGGTGCCCAGCAAGACCTACGGCATACTCGCCATCGGTCGTTCGATGATCTTCCTGGGCCCCGAGCATTGCGAAGTGGCCCGGATTGTCCGGGAAAGCGAATGCGGATTCGTTGTCGCACCAGGTGACGTGGAATCCGCGGCCAGGGTATTGGAGCAACTCGCCGTTGATGGCGATCTTTGCCGGAAGATGGGGGAACGGGCGATGAGATATTACCGCGAGCACTTCGGTCGCAGGCGAAGCATCACACGGATCATCGATGTGCTCGAGCGCGTGGCTGAAATGGATGGGGAGACAGTCAACCAGCATATGAGTGAAGAACCATATCGTGTTCGTGGTGGGAGGGAAAGGGATGATGCTGCCATGGGATCGAAAACGAAGAATCGCTGGCAGCAGGCAAGCAGCAGGGGCCCTTGATGACGCGGGGCCGGTTCCAATTGGGGCATCGGAACGGCGGAGGCAGTCTGGATTACCCCCAGCGAAGCTCTGTCGGCGGCGGCCTTTGGATCATGGACGCTGCCGGAGTCAGTCGCTGTGGGTGAGGCAAGCGCGGCTATGACAAATAGAGGCGTTTCCACTTGGTCTCCCTACAAGGTGTGTGAGAAACTCATATTCTCCGGGCGGCAGCGTCAGGGCCTAAGGCCTTGGGGCTGGCCGCGCCCTGGCTTCCGGCAAATGCCCCTTCCCAGGGCAGACCATCCCCGACCCCTGGCTGCGCAAGGGTCGAGGCTGCCGCCCGTTCTCACGCACCCTTTCCTCGGATGCAGTGCCCAGCCGAGCATCGTATTGTGCCGCGTGAAGGTGCGTGGGCATCCGCCCTGCGTTACGCCGGAACGCTCCCGCCGGGGCCGGATCGGGTATGGCACGCCGTCCGAATGTCGTCCCGACTCAACCGAAACTCAACCACGTCCTTCTCCCCTCGAGATGGAATCGATCTATCTGGTGTGCTATTCTCTGGAATGTGTTCCCGCGTACCATCCGAGGGCGGCCTTCCCAGGGAGAGGCGGGTTCTTGCTTGCTCGTGCTGGCAGTTCGTGGAGGCAGCAGTCGTTTTTTTTTACGGCGCGCAGTCGGGGGCACGCGTGGGCCTCTGCCGCAAACAATGTCACGAGCATGGTTTACGGAGGTCGCGGTCGCGCGGGGGAGCGGACGACAGCACCAAGATGTCCCCAATGAGAAAATTTTTCTATTTTCTTCTTGACTTCGCTGCCACCGGAGAGTAATGATGTCACTTACTCAGTGTTGGAGTGTGACGGCGCATGAAGTGCTGTTACGGTAGGTGAGGATGGAAAAGGGGGAATGACGCCGGGTGGGCAACCACCGGCAGCCCAAGGAGGACGGATGTGGCGATGACAAAGACTGCACCAAGGGGTCGGCGTACTCGCGAGACGACATGGGCGGCAGGCGAACCGTTCACCCTTTCAACCACGCAACGGAGTTCGATGACTTAAAGGAGTGAGGACCGAGGGTTGATGAAACACACGCTTTTCTTCCCGAGAATGCCCCTGTAGATTCCACGTTTCCGGCGGAGCGCCCGGAGGGTGGCCAGATCTCCCGCGAGGAGTCCCCCGCCTGCAACCGGTTCGCGGTGCCGGAGAGTGGGGCCTGCCGAGAGCATGAGGTGAGTGTCCGGGGTGTCTGCGCCAGTGCATCGTAGGGACGGACTCGGGCCAACAATAACGGAGACCGGGACGAGTCCGTGTTCAGCCGTCGGCGCTGGCCGGCAAAGGAGTGCTATCCATGTATACATATCTTGTTCGTACCATAGGCAATGCGGGGAGGGCGATGTGGGGAAGGACGCCCCGAGGATCGTTGACAGCATCGGACCGGGAGAGCACGCGGAGTGTCGGATGGATCTGCCGCTTTGTGGCTCTCCCGGACCGGATCGTCGCCGCGGCCCGGCCGCTTCGTCGGTCCGCTGTCGTGTGCCCCGTGCTTGCACAGAATCGTAATTGGCCCGTGTGCCATGAAAAGTAAGGGAACTGTCGTGAAAGGAGTGCATTTATGAGAAAGAGTTTGTTGGTCGTTCTGATGGTTTTGGTGCTCGGTTCTGGTGTCGCTTTTGGCCAACCTAGCATCATCGCGTCTGGTGAGGCGACTGCGCACGTGTACTGCAACATCCTTGCGAGTATTTCGGTAACCCTGCAACAGACGACGTTCGATCTGGACGGCACGGGCAACGGTTTCATGGCGGGTCAGGACATCCCGTGCCATATCGCGTTCACCGTTCATGCGAACAACCAGAACGTGGATTTGCAGGTGGTCGCGACGGATTTGTACAAGGACAATGACGCGACCCAGTCGGTCAATTTCATTCCCATCTCGAGCACGGGCGCCACGATCGCTTGCCAGCACGGCGGTGAGATCCATAACGGCACGGGTGTGCTTGAGTGGCAGATCAGCCCTCCGGGCGGCATGATCCCCCAGAACTGGACGGGAAAGGTGAGCAGAACCGGGACCTTCGGTAACGGGGTGGGTACGTTCAGCCAAGATGTGACCGTTAGCCTCACGTGGAAGACCACCAACGCGGAAATCCTGACGGGTGACTACGAAGGGACTGTCAAGCTGATCGCCATGGTCATGTCGCCCTGATCGCCATGAGTCAGCAGACAGGTTGGTAGGTCGTGGGAAGCGCCGGAGGATCCGGCGACTTACCCAGGTTCAGTAAGGATATTGAGCTTTACTTATTGACAGTTCTTGGGCCCGGGCCAATTACGATCTTTTCTTTCGGGCTGCATTCGAAGAACTAGGACTAAGAAGGATGATGACGATGAATCGGGCTGTCGCAGCGAGGATAGTGGGTGCCGCGGTATTCCTGGGACTGGGGGCCGTTCTCGCCCAGGCGGATGTGGGCATCAGACCGGCGTATGTGGAAGTGGACTTGCGGGGGAGGTTGCCGTCGGGATCCTTTATCATCGCCAATACCGGCGACAAAGAGGAGCGGTATCGCGTCAACGCCGTGCATTTTACTTACAGTGAGGAAGGGGGGTTGTCAATCTCCCCGACGGGCGACCGTTCCCTGGCCCCTTGGATCCGTTTCAACCCCCGGGACCTCACGCTCCCGCCGAACAGCCAGCGCGCCGTGCGGTTCGCCGTGGTTCCCCGCGGCCAGCTCAAGGAAGGCGAATACTGGGCGGCCATGGAGTTGGAGAACCTGGCCACGAGCAAGTCCGCCGTGAAGGACGAGAAGTCCGGCAAGACTGTGCAGGTCAGGGTTACGACTTCGATCCTGGCCCCCATTTTCGGCACGGTGGGCAACGTCACGTATGAGGCCCAGATCAAAGATCTGCAAGTGCGCGTGGAGAACGGAGCGGCCTTCCTGACTGCTTTGGTCGCGGCCGCCGGAACCGGGCGCCTCGGGATCAAGAGCGACTACGAGATCGCCAATGCTTCCGGCACTGTAGTCAACAACGGCGCCCTGGGGGCCGGCTATGTGATCGGCGGATGCCAACGACGGCTGCGCAAGCAGATGGAGGTGAGCATCCCACCGGGGTCGTATACGGTAAAGATCAGTTGCACGGCGGACCATCTTGAGACGCCGGTCACCAGGGCCTTTCAGGTCACGTGGCCGGACGTGCCGCCCGCGCCGGCCCAACCGCCGACGGCGGGGGAGTCCAAGGATAAGGCGACTCCCGAGAAACCGAAAACGCAACCGCCAAGCTCTACGGATGGAGGCAAACAGTCGGAGGTGCAAGGAAGTGCCAATAAGCCTGGATCATGAAGAGAATTCGCTGTGGCGTAGGTGCATGCGCCGTCCTGGGTCAATGTCTTGCGCTGCTTGTGTGCTTGTTGCCTCATAACTTGGTTCTGTCGCCCGGGTATGCCGTTCTTTCCTCGGCGACAGAGGATTCGAACTCTGTCCACCATTCTTCTGCTGCTCCGGATCCGGCGCGGCCGGTCGGTTCCCAGCCGGTGCCGACCGCAGACGACCGGGGCTCCGCCAAGCCCGAAGCGAAGTCCGTGGCGCACGTGTCCTCCAACCCGCCCGCGCCCGGAGCGCCGACCGACGGCTCGGTCCCGCCCAACGTCGACGCCCCGACGAATCCCAGTAAGGCCGCGGCGGAGGCTTCCGCCTCCGGAGGCCCAGACAAACCGCCGCCGTCGCCGCCCCGCCTGAGTGCTCCCACCCCTGCTCCCGTCCCCGAAGGCGCCGGCGGTGCCTCCCAGACCGGCGGTGCCGTCATGACAGACCCCAACGTTGCCCGCAAGGAGCAAGCGACGACGAGCGAGCTGGTCGGTTTCGTCGTGCGCGGCCGCGGGTTTTTTGATCGGTTGCAGATCGACGATCTGGACTCCCGCGTCAAACCGGATGGGAAGAGGATGCTGCCCTTGCTGCACATCCTCCGCGCGTTTCGGGTGAAGATCGAGGAGGAAGGGGGGAGGATCCGCTTCACGCCGGAGGGCGCGGAACCGGTGGAACTCGATGTGAACCAGCAGCAGATCCGGATCGGCGACCGTCAGCAACCGATCGAGGTGATCCAGGCGGTGTCCGAGACGACCCTGAAACCGGATTTCTACGTGCCCGTCGAAGATCTTTCTCAAATCCTCAAGATGGAGCTGGTCTGGAATACCGACTTGTATGAGTACCAGGTTCAATTGGACCGAAGGCTCAGCATCTGGAACTTCACCTCGGGCAAGTCCTTGTGGACGGACGCGAAGTGGATCGAGGACGATCTGCCTGAGTCTCTGCCGCCGGCGGAGCGCAGCCGGAGCGAACTGCAGCTCCTGGAAGTCGACTGGCATCCCAACTACGCCTTGCAGCACAGTGCCCAGGGCGGAACCTCTCACCTGGTCAATCTCAGCGGGCCGCGCGAGACCGTCTGGGGCGCGTTTCAAAACGGGCAATACAAAGCGCAGATCTCCCATCCCAGTCCAATGTGGTCGAGCGGGGAAGGTTGGCGCTGGGGCCAGGGGGAATCTTACGGGGCCCAAGTGGACTGGTTCGAATGGAAACAGCGGTTTGCCGCTTCCGAGTTGACGGTCGGGGACTCGACCTCCGGCTTGAGCGATCTCGTCTACCCCGTCTTCGGCGCGACGGGAGTCCGCATCAACGGCCTGCTGGGCTGGACGCCGGTGGAGCTCGAAATGGACAAGTCTCACTTGGGCACACGCCAGTTCTATAGCCGGTCGCAGGTCTTCCAGGGCACCGCGCCGATCGGGGCCACGGCCGAGTTGATCGTCAACGGCCGGACGGTGGACGTCCAAACGGTGTCGGCGCAAGCCGATTCGCCCGCGGGCATGGGCGTCTATCGTTTCGAGAACATCGAGATCCCCAACGGGATTCTCAACCAAGTCACGATTCTCATCAAAGAGGCCAATGGCAACGAGATTCGGGTGGACAAATCCATCAAGAGCACACCGCAACTGCTGCCGCAGGGACGGGCCTCCTATGTCGCTCTCCTGGGTTCCCAACGAGAAAGGGGCCTGCCGGGGGCCGAAATCGTCGATAGCGGGTCCTTCTACGGTTATGTCACCGGGGGCCGGGTCCTTTACGGCTTGACCGATCGGTTGACGGTCGGCACCGTCCTGGCCAGCGAGCAAGGCCAGTACCACCGCTTGCTCGGCGGCGCCAACCCGAGTCCCGATGAGCGTCCCTTTCCGGAAGCGAGCCAGCATGCCGGCGCTACCTTCTCCTATTTGCCGCTCGACAACCTCCAATTATCCGGCGAGTTGGCCGCCAGCCAGATGGATCAGACCGGTTCCCAAGGCGGCTGGGGCGGCAACGAGTCGAAAGAGACCGGTTCCCAGCGTGCCTTGGCCGCACGCACCCGGGCGGAATACCTCCCCACGCAGAACCTGACGGTCCACAGCGACCTCTTGCATCTGGGCTCCGATTACTTCGACGGATCCGACCCAGACGTTTTCGACCGGCAAGGGGGTGAGGTCGGACTATCCTGGAAATGGAACAAGAACTGGTCGCTGGACGCCGGTGTCGGAGACGTACGCAATAACGTGGACGCCCGGTTGAGCGAGACCCTGAATGTTATCTATGGCATGACCGGCCTGACCACCACGATCGTGCCGCGCACCTCCCTGTGGGCGAAGGTGTATGGATTGGACGCAAGCACAGAAGAACGCCCCCGGCAGTTGAACGAGTTGGGTTTTCGCTGGGCGCCGATTGAGGGCCTGAGTCTCTTCGGTCAGGTCCTCCTGGGCGAGGAACCATCCGTCCAAGGCGATAACCGCTTCCTGTCTCGTTTGCGGCTCCGCGACGCCCCTTCGTCTCTGCATCCCTCGCAGCGCTGGGGGATCACCAAGCGACTCAACACGAGGAGCATGGTCGGTCTGCTTTACTACAGTTCGGAGGCCCAGCAGACGCTCTCGTTCACCTATGATGTGGGCGTCAACGTGAGGAATCATTCGTTGCGCCTGCATTCCGAGGTCTTCCGAGCGATGACGAGTGAATCCGGCGCGGGAGGATACGGCTTTCGCACGCAGGGCGAATACCTGTTGGACCATCTCGGGTACAACTCGTGCGGCGTGTCCGCGAACTATCAGGAGGGGAGCTATGCGATCCTCTGCTATCTCAACCTCCGGGACCTCTTTTCCTACCACGACCGGCGCTTGACCAGCTTGAGCAGCAGCCACATTCAGCCCTCTTACGGCTGTATCCAGGGCAAGGTCTTCCTGGACTACGATGGGGACCATCTCCCGGACGCCAATGAGCCTGGCGTGCCGAACGTCAAGGTCTGTCTGGGGCAGATGACCGGCGCTATGACCGATAAGCATGGTTACTACGTTCTGCCCGTTCCGCCGGACGTGTCACAAGTGCGTGTGTATCTGGATGTGGCTACGGTCCCCGCCGTGTATACGGTGACCCATGGGACCCAACTGGCCAAGGTTTATGGGGACAGTGTAACGGAAGTGAACTTGAGCCTGGCGCCGCTCATCTCCATCGTCGGACATGTTATGGCGGTAGATCCCAACGCTGCACGCAGGAAAACCACCGATCCGAATGCCACAGTGCTCAGCGCGACGGTCGTCGATGCCAATGCTCCCCAGGGTACACGCACGCCCGTCGGCAGCGTACGCGTATCCCTGAGCGATCGCCATTCGGGCCTCCTGGTCTCGGATTCCGTCACCGGCGCGGATGGCAGCTACTACCTGGGAGACGTCAAGCCCGGCCAGTACGTCTTGCGCGTGGACCCCAAGACCTTGCCGGAATCGCACCAGATGGCCGTCGCCGAACAGAACGTGGACATCAAACCGACGAAGGAGGAATTCCTGGAGATCAATCTGCCGGATTTCGTCGCCACCGTCCACAAAAAAGCCAAGCCGCCCGAAGAAACCAAGCCGTCCAATGCCGCGCCGCCGGGCGAGAACCCCCGGTCGCCTGACGACAAGAAACCGAAAGTAGGACAGTAGCATGCCCCCCCAGGGAGGCTCCTCATCACCGACGTTGAGACTCCTGCCGACGCAGAGCAGAAGACGGGCTGTTGGGCCCAGTGCCCCTAGTTGCTGGCGTTTCGGCTGGCTTGGAGACGAGAGATGAATGCATTCCTCACCACGCTTGTCTTAAGCGCAGGGCTCTTGGCCGCCCCTGATGCGCGACAACGTCCGGCCCTGGAGGTGCGGATAGACGAGCATCCGATCCGCTTGGCTCTGGACACGGGTGCGGAGACACTCCTTTTGTTCTCTCATGCCGCCGACCGGATCGGTCTGGGGTACCACAAGCCGGAGAAAGAGTTCGATCCCGCCCGAAAGAGGCCTGGCGAGGTGGCGGTCTTTCCCTCCGATGTCTGTCGCTTGAGAATTGGGGCCACGGAAAGCGACGGACGCCTTCTCATCTGCGAAATCCCCCCCGCGGGTCAATCGCCCGGCATTGATGGGGTGCTGGGATGGGCCAACCTAGCCACCGGTATCCTCTACATCAATTGGGGGCAACGGGTGTTCACCTCTTTGTCGGCTGTCCCCGCGCTGGCGCCACCCTGGCGTGGTTTTGATCTCTACTCTTCTCCCAGCGTGCACATCCTCGCGCTGCGGGTGTCTAGGACTCCCGGCCTCGCGCAAGCAGTCTATGTTGATACGGGCGACCCGGATGGCGTCGGCGTGACGTCCGCTACGTGGGATGCGATTGTCTCACGGCATCCGGGCCTACCTACGGCCATCCGCGCGTGTTACACCCCCGGCATCGGCCACTTTGTCAGAACCATTTGCTGGATCAAGGAACTGAAGCTGGGGGGCATCGAGCTCCACGATGTCCCGGTTCACGAAGCCCCGAAAGGGTTTCAGCAGTGGCCCTCCTACCTGGCGACAATCGGCCTGTACGGCTTGACCAGGCTGGAGCTCATCGTGGATGGCAGGCACAATCGTGCTCACGTCAGAGCCCGAAAGGACTATCCACAGGAATACGATTATAATCGTCTCGGGGCCGTCTTCCTGCCGTCGAACAGCCCGTCTCAGGATTTGGTGGCCACTGTCCTTACCGGAAGCCCCGCAGACAAAGCGGGAGTAAGGAATGGGGACAGGCTCCTGCAAGTGGATGGAAATGATGTGACGGCGTGGGCGACAGACCCCAACGTAATGACCAGAATCAACACGCTCTTCGCGCAGCCTGCTGGCACAGAATTGCGTCTCACCATCGTGAGAGACGCATGTCCTGAAGACGTGTCGGTTATCCTTCAAGAGACCCTGCCGATCAAGGCAGGGCCAACCTCGCGCCAGGAGAGCAGGGGGTAGTCCCCAGGGGCAGTCTCTGTGAAGTCCTGGGTAAAGCGGGTGGTGTGATCCTGTGCAAATCCAGCGGGCCTCTACGGCATCCCTTTCACGAGCCGAATATCATCGATGTAGATCGCGCCACTACCATAGGCTTGGGGGTGATCGGGGTCGCCGATGCCGATGCGCATCTTCCTGGCCCCGGCAACATTCACGCCGGCTGCTTGCAGGTGGGGCGAAAGCGACGGCGATCCTAATCTTCCCCGAAATACACGTCATGCCCCGTGGCTCACATAACCTGCAGCCCCGTTCTCTCCCACCATGCCGCCGACCTCATCTGTGCCGGAAACCGGACCGGCGCTACAGCACTGGACCACATAACCGCTGTTGCCGGCCACTTAGCCCACCGGTATCCCAATCCGCTTTGACCACGCCGGCGCTAGAGCCGTTGGTTATGAGCCCACGGTTCCACCCCATCAGCCCTCCCACGTATCCAGTACCCCTGACCGCACCCGTCCTGTAGCAGTTGGTCACGGTGCCGTACTCGTTACTCCCCCAGTAATCCACCGATCTGTCGTCCAGCACAGTTGACCGGGGCTGCGCTGCCGCCATCCGCTACGGTCCCACCTTCGGTATTCTGCGGTTGCGGGAAGACCACGAGGAAAGGGGCTACCATGACAGAAGTCATTCGCAGGATCGGACAGTGCTTCTCCGCTGCCACGTTCACTCCTCCTTCCCGCAACAGGTACTCCCGAGAAGGGGGACGCTGCCGTGCAAGAAGCGGCCGTGGCCCCTGGGGAGTGGATCAATAGCATCGCCCCGACCACCTTTCTTGTCCTGTGCTGGAATTATCCCTCCGTGGTGGTCGCTCTCCCTCTGCCGCGCTAATACACATTCTGTATGAAGACGCTTCTCGCCGGCACGATGTCCACGAGTAAAGCGAGAAGAAGGCCAATGAAGATGAGTTCTTGCAGGGACGACAAGAGGAAAAACGCTCCGGCAACTTGTGCGGCGTCTCCGGTCACAGACAAATCGCCATAAGTCATGGAGCCATAGCAGGTTATGAATCAACGCACAAGCCTCAGAGTTTGCTGATTACCAAATACAAGATAAACTTCTGCGAAGATAGGAATGAAAAATACGTAGTTTGCACAGTTGCTCTAGCAGTTGACGTGGATCTATACTACATGCCGTTCGGTCGGGCCTGCTTTGCACGGTAGGCATCTATGGCTGCCGGGGCAGAGTGTGGGTGACTGAGGAGGAGTGGAGCACGCGAACGGAGGCGCGGCAAAAAAAATCACGGATCATGACAATTTTTTCGCTTGACTTGTGAGAGACGAAGGAACACAATGATAAATGCTTGTGTACTGCTCTCGTGTAGCGAGGGAGCAGAGCATGGTTGGTGAGGATAGGAGGCTGGGTATACGGCAGGGGAGTGATGAAAGGAGGCTTCGGCATTTCATCACGCACCCTGGAGTGTCACGACAGTGAGGATGGACTTATCTGCTCTTAGCATGGAGTTCTCCGTGTCTTGGCGGTGAACTGACCTATCCTCCTCGGTGACACGGATCGCAATAAGGTAAGGTAGGAGGTTGGGGCACGGGACAGGGGCCTCGTGCAAACAAGGACAGGGACGAGGGCGTGTCACGCCATGGATGTTCCCGCCCGGAAGGCGGGCATTTCGCGAAAGGCTCCTCGTCCGAAAGGTCAAAACGCGAAGACAGAGAAGGCGTCGCTGCCACCGAGCAGGGAGGTGGGCATGGAAAGCAACGCCCTTGCGTTTCGCCAGGAAGAAGGAGGCATGATGATGAAAAGGTATGTTCTATTGTGCTCGCTGGGCGTCGCGCTATGCGTGATGGGACCGGCTTGGGCGGATGTTTTCCAGGTGGGTGAGGGTCGGCTGGCCGCGTTGCAGAACAAGGACGGGGGGTGGGATTGGCTGCTCCCTGACCTCAATCGGAACCTCAGCGACGCTCCCAATATCCTGGCCCCGACGGGCATGGGGTTGGTGGCGGCATACCGGGTGACCGGAGATCCGAACTACCTCGCACCCCTGAAGAAGGCCGGCGACTATCTTCTGGCGAAGAAGCCGCAGTATGTCACGCCGGAGGATGGTTACTTCGCCGTGGCTCTGGATGGGATCTTCGGAGTCACCAAGTACAGCGATTTCGTCAAGAAGAACTTCTATGAACCCTTAGCCAACGGGACCTACGATTACTTTGGCAACGGGCTCTTTTTGATGAACACGGGAACGTACGTCGGGGTCATGCGCGGGGCGCGCGAGCACGACGGGATGGCGAATATGGCGGCCCTGGATTGTGGTCTGGGGCTCTACGCCGCGCATCTGATCGGGGCGGATACCACCGTCTGGATTGCGGCCACGAAACAGGAGATCAACCAACTTAACGCGGCGGGTGCCTATGGCGCGTATGATGTGCTGGGACTGGCCGGCGCTGTGCTCGGACTGGCCTCGGTCCAGGAGGACGTCGATCCTACGACGGGCCCCTATGCCGCGGCGGGGAGTCTGGCCGACTTGGCCAATATTCTGGCCGGCTATCAGCTTTCCACCGGGGGCTTCGGCTGGAGCAGCCTGAGCTTGAAGGAAGGCGCGGAGAATGAGACCGTCCAAGAGACCGCGATCGCTGTCCTGGCGCTGAACGAGCTCGACAGGAATTCCTACCTTGATAAGATCACGAAGGCGGCTGATTTTCTCAAGAGCGTCCAGCTTCCCACCGGGGGGTGGGAGAACTTCTTCCATCAAGGCGAGTGTAATCTGTTGACAGGCGAGGCCCTCTGGGCAATCGGAGCGGCAGACCAGGCTCAAGAACCCGAGAACCAAGCTCAAGAACCCGAGCAACCGTGAGGGTCGTCGTTCCACCGTTTCGATACCCAGGGACGGTCGATGGCATATGATCGATGCTGGAGGCACACAGGGAGTAGGTGAGCAAGGAGAAGTCATGAATAAGTCCCGAGAGACAAAAAGAGAGTTTTTCTTCCGTTCTAAAAATATCGTCCTAGGTGGCGTGGTGACCGTTTTGGCGTTGTTTGTGACCACCCAGGCGGTCGCGGCCCCCACCACAACTTCAGCGAAGTCCAAGGTAACGGCCCGCGCGACGACGGCATTGGACCCGATCGCGCTGAGGCCCTCTTGGATCTTCCGAAGCAAAGCGCCAACGGCGGCCCCGGTGGCGACCTCGGCTGGCGTGGCGAGACCCGCGGACCCGGCGCTGACGACGATCGGACAAAGGCTGGGCATCTTCAGTGCCCACGGGAGTAACGTGCTCGTGGTCGTGCCAAACCGACCCCAACCGCGTAGTCCCTTCATGCCGCCCTTGACGTGGTGACGACGAGCGATACGAAGACAGAATAGACCAGTGCACGCCGGGAACGACAGGGCATGGGGAGGTCGTCGGAGCGGCGCATGGGATAAATAGAAGGAACGTCACCGTTTTCACGGAGGAAGGGGCGATGAGAGATAGGCTTTGGGTATGTGCCGCTGTGAGGATAGCGGGCTCATATCCAAACGGAGAACCATCGGAGGCAAAGGGTGAACTTCGCAAAGGGCAGACCTCTCTGTGCAGGTGCCCTGGGGTATCGGTCTCTTGTTCCTTCCGGGATCCTGCTGGTTTTGCTGGGGAGTCTGGCCGGCTGCAATGACCAAGTCCGCAGGCCTACGGAGGAGCAGTTGGCGGCTTTTGAGAAGGCCGAGCCGATCAAGCCAGCGGTCGACATACAGCGTGTTGAGGAAGCGCGACTCCAAGTCGGTCCTTACCGGGTCGTACCCGGCGATGTCTTGGAGTTTACCATGCCCGCTTTGTTGCAGGCCGTCAGTGCCGCCGAGATCGCGGCGGCCAAATCTCCTGTCCGCGCCGAGCACCCGTATTTGTGTCGCGTCAGCGCCAAAGGCAATGTCGAGCTTCCGGCGGTCGGAGAGGTTGCCGTCGCGGGTCTCTCCTTGTCGGAGATCGAGATCAAGGTGGCCGGTGCCTACCGCCAAATCGTCGCCCTTCAGCCTTCGATCTTCGCCCGCGTCTTCGAATATAAGACGTCCTCCGTCTACATCACGGGCGCGGTGGAGAAGCCCGGTGTCTATAAGCTGCAGGGCGATCAGATGACGTTGGCCCACCTGCTCAGCGACGCGGGTGGGATCTTGATGCGCGACGCGGGCGGGGCCTTGATGCGGGAAGCGGGTGGAATCTCAGGGCCGGGCGCGGCTCTGATTCGGATTACCCCTCTGGATCGTGGCAATTCCGGACCGCTCAAGGTGGACGCGGAGGTTCGTGACGGTCGAGGGGCGGGGACGACAGACACGCTGACGATCCGAGATCGGGGGGATGGACAGATTGCCATTGCCTTCACCGGCGAGAACCGCCAGGGCACCGTAGGACGATTGGTGCTGAGCCGGGGTGAGCGGACCCTCCTCGACGAGCGGCTGGACCTTCGCCATGAGTTGCAGCGGCATGCGGCACTCGGCAAGCTGTCGGAGCTCGATTCAGACTTCTCCATTCTCGCTCTGGAAGAGCGTCTGATCGCGGTAGCGAGCCAGGTCGGCTCCAGTCTTTCTGGACAGGCCAATCTGGCTTGGCTAGATCCGAAAAATGCGTCGGGTACCGTGCCAATGGCGTCGCGACGGCCGGAAGCCGTGGTGCTGCCGGTGTACGGCCTTAACATTCCCTTCACCAACGTGGCTCTGCGCGAGGGCGATACGGTTGTCGTCGAGAGATTGAAGGTGCCCATGTTCTCTGTCGTGGGCCTGGTGCGCAGTGCCGGGAACTTCCCCTATCCTCCGGATACTCAATATAACCTGATGCAGGCCGTCGCCTTTGCCGGGGGTTTGGACCCGGTGGCCGACCCGCGCTACGCAACCATCTACCGCCTCACGGCGGATGGTTCCATCGTGCGGGTTCCGTTCCAGCTTATCGAAGACGGCGAGCTGACCGAGGCGATGATGACACCGATCAAACCCGGCGATGTGGTCGCCATCGAGCATACGCCGCGAACCCGCAAGAACACCCTCCTTTACAATATGGTCCGGTTCAACACGGGTCTGTATCTCACAGGCAACGACCTATGGCACAACTAAGGGCAATCGAGACACTCAGCATCCGCGGGTGAGAAGATGGCGAACGGCATGATGAATGACAACCTTCCCGAGCAACCGACGACGGGCGCCGCGGCCGAGCCGTTGGAGGGCTTGTCCGAGAGCCTTTTCGAGATTCTCTGGCGGCGGCGCTGGACGGTGCTGGTGGCGAGCGTCGTGGCCTTGGCCGGCGGGTTCTGCTATCTGCAACGCGCCACGCCCCTCTACCGAAGCACGTCGAGAATCTACGTCGAGCAGTCCACGCCCAAGATCTTTCGGGACTATGAGGAGGGGATGCTCTCCCGCTCGACGAACTACCTCTATACTCAGGCGGAGTTGCTCGATTCGACCCCGATTCTTACGGAGGCGATCCGGACGGGCAACCTCGACCGGCTCAAGACCTTTGTTCGCGCCAGCAACAAGACGATGGCTTTGCGTAAGGGCTTGGAGACGGCGGTGGGCAAGAAGGACGAATTGATCAGCGTCTCCTTCAAATCGGCCTATCCCGAGGAGGCCGCCCACATCGTCAACACGGTGGTCGATGCCTACGTCACGTTCCATGGGCAGCGGAAGCGAAACACCTCGGGCGAGTTGCTCAAGATTCTGACCCAGGAAAAGACCACGCAGGACAAGGAATTGAACGAGAAACTCCAGGCGATGATGGACTTCCGACAGAAGAACGAGGGCTTGGCTTTGGGCGCCGGGGAGAACAACAACATCATCCTGCAGAACCTGGCGCGTCTCTCGGCGGTCCTGACGGAAGCCCAGTTGGCGACGGTCGAGAGCAAGTCCTTCTATGCCGTAGCCCAGAAGATGGAAGCCGATCCCCAGGCGCTGCGGCAGTTCGTCATGGCCCAGCGGGCCCGCAGCGTCTACCTGTCGACGGACGAAACCACCGCTCTGCACGCGGAGCTCTTGCGCTTGCAGCGGGAGCGTTTGGATTGCCTCCACCAACTGAAGCCGGAGGGCCCGGCTATCACCGCCCTCAATGCCGATATCGAGCGTCTGGACCAGCAGATTACCGAGCTCGACCAGGAGTTTGCCAAGAGTCAGTTGGCGGTGGCCGAGCAGGAGTACCAAGCCAACCAAGAGAAAGAGCAGGAATTGGCGAAGTACTTTGAGCAGCAGCGGCAGGACGCGGTCCAGTTGAATACGGAGGTGGCTCAGTATACCATGCTGCAATCCCAGTACGAGCAGACCAAGAAACTCTGCGACATTCTGGATGACCGCATCAAGGAGTTGAGCGTCATCGAAGAGACCGGGGCCTTGAACCTCACGGTCTTGGAGACGGCCGAGCCGGCCTTGGAGCCTTGCGAGCCCCGGAAGGCCAAAGCGCTGGCGCTGGCGCTGGCCTTGGGACTCTTTGCCGGGACGGGTCTGGCTTTGCTGCGCGAATGGAAGGATCAGCGGCTGCGCTCGACGGAGGAGATCTCCGCGTTGCTCGGCCTGCCCGTTCTGGGCGCGATTCCCACGATCAGTTCACTCAACCGTGGGCCCGGAGCCCGCGGCCAAATGATCGAGCTCAGCCGGGATTCCCACGAGGCCGAGGCGTTTCGCACCCTGCGCACGGCCCTCTTCTTCGGGGTGCCGAAGGAGGAGGCCCACAAGATCCTGGTCACCTCCCCGGCGCCGGGCGAGGGCAAGAGCACGGTGGCCAGTAATCTCGCCGTTGCCATCGCCCAGGCGGGCCAGAAGGTTCTGCTGATCGACGCCGACCTGCGCCGGCCGACGCAGCACAGGATTTTCGGCTTGAATCGGCAGGCCAAGGGTTTGAGTGCCGTGCTGGCTGGCCAGATGAGCCTGGAAGAGGCCATCGAGCACACTTCGTTGGAGAACCTCCACGTCCTCGCCAGCGGCCCGGATGTGCCCAACCCGGCGGAACTGCTCAATAGCGAGAGTTTCTCCCGGCTCCTGGAAAAGGTGGCGGCGGCTTATGACCGGGTCCTCATTGACTCGCCGCCCGTCACGGCGGTGACGGACCCCTTGATTCTGGCGGCGCAGACGGATGTCACAATCCTGGTCCTGCAGGCGGAGGTGTCCACCCGCCGCGTCAGCATGCAGGCCCGCGAGGCCCTGGCCAGTGTGGATGCCCGCGTCCTGGGCGTTGCCGTCAATAACGTGCCGCACAGGAAAGGCCGGTACGGCTACTACAGCGGCTATGGATACTACTATGATTACTACAGTCACGAGGGAGAGGAGAAACGAAGGAAGTCGTCGCCGGTCTCCGAAGACAGATCGTCCCCCGCGGCCGTCGTAGCGCCGGCCGACGGAGACAACGGGTCGCAGGATGAGTCTGTCGAAGACGGGCCTAGTGTCGCCACGCGATGGGCAGGATTGTGGAGGGGCCGCGGGCAACGAGCGAAGCAGGATGACAAATGAGGATCTTCAAGGGATACAAACGGTCTGTGTTGGCAGAGCATGTCGGCAAAGGCCTGGGCAGGGAAGCATTCACGGACGTTCACTGTCACTGCTTGCCTGGATTCGATGACGGGCCGGCCGATGAGCGGGAAGCTCTGTCCTTATGTCGGGCCTTGGTAGCGGACGGCATCCGCACGGTCGTGGCTACGCCCCACCAGTTTGGCCGCTATGAAGGAAGAAACAGCGGCCCGCAGATTCGCCAGGCCGTCGCGCAGCTCCAGCAGGCTCTGGCCCAACGGCAGGTGCCGCTGACGGTCCTCGGGGGCGCGGATGTCCGGATCGACGAGCGCATCCCGCAGCTTCTGGAATTGAGCGAGGTTCTGACGGCGGGCGACCAGGGGCGGTACCTCCTTCTGGAGTTGCCCCACGATGTGTTTGTCGATCCCCTCGGACTGCTTGCTCTGCTGGCGGAAAGGGGCATGACGGCCCTCATCACGCATCCGGAGCGTCAGCCGTTCCTGGCCCGCAACCCTCATTATGTGCAACGATGGGCCCCGTACCGTCCCGGTCTGCAAATCACGGCAGCCAGCTTGGGCGGCGGCTTTGGCCGGCTCAGCGAGGAGGCGGCCTGGAATTTCCTCCACGAGTCGCTGCCGGTCTTGGTGGCGACGGATGCCCATGACACGAACTCGCGGGCGCCCCGGATGACGGAGGCTTACACGTTGCTCGGCCAACGATTGGGTCGATCGGCCGCCCAAATCGTTTGTGTGGAGAATCCCGGACGCGTTGTGAGCGGTCAGGACCTTCTGATGCTCACCAGGGAAGGTATGCCAGGGGAGGTTCGACGATGATCTCCGTACGCCATCATCACCATCATCAGGAGGCCAACCCACCAGCAGATCGCTGGCTGGACTGGACCATTGAGGGGATTCTGTACGCACTATTGGCCTTCTGTCCGTTGGCCCTGGGGGCGGTCCATGCTTGGAGTGAGGAGGTTGTCATCCTTCTGGCCGCAGGTCTGAGCCTGGCCTTTGGGCTCAAACTCGTTCTCTATCGGTCGATTCGTCTCGTGCGAACGTGGGCTTATGTGCCCGTGGTGCTTTTTCTTCTGACGGCGACTGTGCAACTGCTTTCTCTACCGGTTCCGCTCGTGCGGACGATGTCGCCCCAGGCCGCGGCCATTAAGACCGATCTGCTCAGTGATTTGCCCGACGCCGCCGAGGCGCTCTCCTCCATGACGCTGAGCTTCTATCCGCGCGCCACACGACACGATCTGCGGCTGGTCCTGGCGGTGGCAGCCGTCTTCGTCGTGGTGAGCAGCTTCTATCGCGACCGCGCGAGGATCAAGCGCTTGCTCGCCGCGATCGTGATCATCGGTGGCAGCGTTGCGGTCATCGCCTTGATGCAGGACCTGACGGGCAACAGCAAGATTTATTGGTCGGTGCCGACCTACGGCAAGATTGCCAACAGTGGCCCGTTCATCAATCACAGTCATTACGGTCAATTCATGAATCTGTCCATCGGGGCGGCGCTGGCGCTGCTGCTGGTGCTGGTACACGAGGCTTTCCGGGGCCATCACTTGACGCCGGCTCGGGTGGCCGAATTCTTCAGCGCGCCCGAAGCGATACCCGTCAAATTGATCCTCGGTATGATCGTGGTGGCCGTAGCGACGGTCTTCGTCTCGCTCTCGCGCGGCGCGATGGTTGGCATGTTGATCGCGGCGGGCTTCACCACCTTAACGCTCAGTTGGCGAAAGTCCCTGCGGGGCCGCGGCTGGATCATGGTCCTCTTAGCGTTGGGAGCCTTCCTCTGCGTGCTGTGGATCGGTTTCGACCAGGTCTACGACCGCCTGGCGAGCTTGCGGGAAATAGATCGGGCCCAGGGCGGCCGGGGACAGATCGTCAAGGATATCGCCTCGGCTTGGACGAAGTTTCCCCTCTTCGGCGTCGGCTTGGGCACGCACGAAGTGGTCTACCCGATGTTCAACCGCTCCACCATCGCCGCTTGGGCCAGGCACGCGGAGAACGAATATGTGCAGGCTGCCGAGGAGACAGGGGCCGTGGGACTCATCGCTCTGGTGCTCTTCGGCGTTGCCATCTGGTTCAACTACGCCAAGTCCATGAATGTTGGCTCCGTCCCCATCCGCTCGGCGGCCTATGGCCTGGGATTTGGCCTGGTGGCGATCCTGGTTCACAGCTTCAGCGATTTCGGCCAGCACCTGCCGGCCAACGCCTTGCTCACGGCCGTTTCCTGCGGCCTGCTGGTCGCTCTGAGCCGTACGGGTTCCAGGAAGAAGGCGGCCGCCGGCAGTGACGAGACGGAGATGGCCCTTCCTTCTCCGCCTCCTGCGTTCTTGCCTTTGCGGTACGCCAGGGCCTGGCAGGTAACCGCTCTGGTTCTGGTCGGCGGAATCTGGGTCTGGGCGATCCTCGACGCCAACCATGCCCGGGTCGCCGAAGCACACTGGAACCAGGTCTTGGCCGCGGAGCATCAGTTGGACCTGGACGAGTGGGCGGCGAACCCGGAGACCTATGACAAACTGTTCACCCATGCGATTGAGGCCGTCATAACCGAGCCCGACAACATCGAATACCGGCACTGGCTCGGGGCCTACAAATGGCTGTCGCTGACGCCCTACATCGATCCCAATACCCAGAAGTTGCAGGAGGAGGCCCTGCCTTGGGCCCGGCAGATTGCCGACGAGTTGCTCGATGCACGGCCGGTGTGTCCGACCTTCGGGGCGACGTACTGCTTGGCTGGCGAGATCGAGAAATTCGTCCTGGCCGACCCCAACGGCACCGCCCATATCCGCAGAGGTTACGAGTTGGCCCCGTGCGATCCAACGGCCTGCTTTGCCGCCGCCCGCATCGATGCCGAAGAAGGCAGGGCCGAGGACGCCTTTGCGAAACTGACGCGGGCCATCCAGCTCGACGGACGACTGTTCCGGCAGGCGGCAGAACTGTGCATCCGCCATCTCGGCCGGGAGGACCTGGCCCTGCAGCTTGCCCAAGAGGACCCCAGTCGGCTGGCGTACGTGGGCAACGCCCTGAGCACCTCGGGCGGGGCCACGTCACTGTCCACGACGACCACGGTCTCGACCAGCTTGAGTCAGCAGCTCGCGCAGCAGGCGCAGGCGGAGGCTTTCGAGCAGTTGAAGCAAAAATGTGAGCGGCCGGAGGCGCCGGCCTCGGCCCATGCCTCCCTGGCGAATCTTTATCAGAAGCGGGGGGACACGGACTCGGCGGTCGCGCATTACCGGCGGGCTTTGATGAAGGATTACTCTCAGGTCGGCTGGCACTACGCCTTGGCGCAGCTTCTAGCCGGCCAGGGTCACACGGATGAAGCCATCCACGAAGCGAAGATCTGTCTTCGACTGCGGGCGGATTATGCACCCGCTCGGAGACTGATCCAGCAGTTGTCCGTTCGTCCGGCGGAGGCCAAATAGGGTTCGGGTCCCCAAGTGCGGCATCTGGCACTTGGGAGCCTTTCCCAGACGCGAGGTGCCGCGTTGGGGGTCCCGGGCCGCGGCACCGGACGCGTTGTACCACAGCAAGAGGCAGGAGGCCAATCATGACGATGCGCAGCGGATGCCGCAGCGCGTTTATCGGTGTGGGAAGTTGGTTGTCACCGACGGGGACGGAGTCTGCCCGCTCCGGCCCGGCCGGAGCAAAGAAGGTAAGTAAGGTAAGAAGGGAAGAACGTAAGAAGGAAGGAACGGGCACGACAAGTATGGCGGGGGAGAGGAAGAAGGACATTCGGCACTTTCGGGACCTGGAAGTCTACCAGAGGGCGTTCGCAGCCGCGATGGAGATCTTCGAGTTGACCCAGGCCTCTCCAGCCGACGAGAAGTACTCGATGGTCGATCAAATCAGTCCATGACCACCTATCTATGTGTCTATCTCGGTTCGCTAGTGCTGGCTCTGTTGGCCACGCCGGTCATGATCTGGCTGGCCCGGTGGCTCGGAGCCGTCGATCGACCCGGCATCCGGACCGTGCACAAGCTGCCCATCCCGCGGATCGGGGGCGTGGCCATCTTCTTGTCGGCGATGGCCCTGATTGTCTCGGTCATCTTTGTCAACAATAATATCGGCCAGGCCTTTCGGGCGGCACGACTGCAATTAGTCACGCTGCTCGGCGCGGCGACCCTGATCTTCGCGGTTGGCCTGGTGGACGACCTCAAGGGCCTGCCCGCCCGCGTGAAATTCCTGGCGGAACTGGTCGTGGCGCTCGTGCTGTGCCTCGTGGGCGTGCGCATCTCCGATATCGCGGTGACCGACCGATGGGTCCTTCCTCTGGGCGAATGGGGCTGGCTGTTGACCGTTCTGTGGGTGATCGGGATCACCAACGCCGTGAACCTCAGCGACGGTCTGGACGGCTTGGCCGCCGGGGTCTCCGCCATCGCCTGCGGCGTGATTGCCATCTTCGCGATCCACGGGGGTCAAGCCATCATGGGCGTTCTCATGCTGGCCCTGCTGGGCAGTCTGAGCGGCTTCCTGTTCTTCAATTTCAATCCGGCCAAGGTCTTCATGGGCGATTGTGGCAGCCTGTTCCTGGGCTTTACCATCGCCTCCGCCAGCGTGATGTGCACGACGAAATCCGCCGCTCTCGTCGGCCTGGCCCTGCCGGCTTTGGCTCTGGGGATCCCGATCTTCGACACGCTCTTCTCCATGTTGCGGCGCTTCCTCGAGCGGCGTTCGCTGTTCGCCCCGGACCGCGGCCACTTCCATCACCGACTGCTCGATCTGGGCCTCCAGCAGCGTCACGCGGTCCTGGCGATCTACTTAGTGACGCTGATCGCCACCGGCTTGGGTCTATTCATGATGCTGAGCGGCAGCGTCAGTTCGCTGGTCATCTTCGGCTGTATCCTGCTGCTACTGGTCCTGGTCTTTCGCATGGTGGGGGCAGTGCACCTGCACGAGACCATCGCGGGGCTGCAAGCCAAGTACGCCTACTCCCGCCTGCAGCACGAGGAGCAGCGGGCCTTCGAGCATCTGCAACTCCAGTTTCGCCAGGTCCAGGATGGGACCCAGTGGTGGCAGGTGATCTGCGATGCCGCCCAGCGCATGGATTTCGCCTGGATCAGTCTCAAGACCACGCACGACGACGGCCGGACGGAGGAGGAACTCTGGCGCTCTCCCCAGACGCGGCCGGACTTGGTCAGGATCATCACGATGACCATCCCGCTCGACGAGGACGACGGCGGGACGCGTTCCGCCCGCCGCTTCGAGATCGCGATCTGCGCCAACGGCTCCGTAGAATCCGCCGCCCGCCGGGCGACCCTCTTCGGCCGCCTCCTGGACGAAAACGGCCAACGCTTAGTTGCCAACCAGACGCTCGGAGAGGCGAAGAGGGTGGGACGGAAAGAAGGCAAGGCAAGGTGACGGTCCGCCAGAGAATTGTTGTGGCGACAGGGAACTGAACGTGCCTGCCACAGCCATCAAGAAGGCCATACGCGTGTGTTGCCCGTCTATCTTGAGACCGACTCTCGCGAAGGCGGAGGCCTCGGAGATAGGTTCTCGTTTGGCAAGAGGCGCCTTCTGGTCGATGGCCGGAGCCGCGATCTCGCGGGGTCTGATGCTGGTGGCAGCAGTTCTTGTCGCGCGGATGCTGGGGAAGACGGGCTACGGCGAACTGGGGATGATCCAATCGACGGTCGGTATGTTCGGCGTCTTTGCCGGGTTTGGCCTCGGTCTCACGGCTACCAAGCACGTCGCCGAGTTTCGCAGGAGCGATCCTGCCCGAGCGGGACGGATTATCGCACTTTCCTGGTTTGTCGCAATTGTCACGGGCGGTCTAATGGCGGTAGCCCTGTTGCTCTTCGCCCCGTGGCTGGCCACCCATACCATTAATGCACCCCACCTTTCTGGTGTTTTACGGATTGGTGCCTTGATCCTGTTCATCAGTGCCCTCAATGGCGCCCAGACGGGTGCGTTGTCCGGCTTCGAGGCCTTCAGAACCATCGCATTTGTAAACCTCCTGGTCGGCTTGATCTCATTTCCCCTCCTTGTCGGCGGAGCGCGTTGGGGCGGTCTCAACGGGGCGGTGTGGGCGTTGGCCATCAGTCTTGCCGTCAACTGGCTCCTAAACCATCTGGTTCTTCGAAAGGAAGCCCGTCGGTATGATGTCCCCTTTACCTTCAGACACTGCCGCCAGGAAGTAGCTGTTCTATGGCGATTCAGCCTGCCGGCCGTCCTCAGCGGCGCTCTCGTCCTTCCCGTCAACTGGGTGTGCCGCGCGTTCTTGGTCAACCGGCCTGATGGTTACGCCGAAATGGGCATCTTCAATGCCGCGGAGCAATGGTACGGTGTCATGTTGTTCTTCCCCAGCTTGTTGGGCCAAGTGGTGTTGCCGGTCCTTTCTGAACGCCTGGGGCAGAACGAGATAGGGCAGTCGCGCCGACTTCTGCTGCTTGCCATGAAGATGAATGCATTGCTGGTGACTCCCCTGGTCATAGTGATCAGTATCGTCAGCCCGTACGTCATGCGTCTTTACGGGGTAGGTTTTGAGAGCGGGTGGCCGACGTTGGTGATGGTCCTGATTACCGCGGGGCTCCTCGCCGTTCAAACCCCTGTCGGGCAGATCATCGCGGCTTCCGGGAGGATGTGGACGGGGTTTGCCATGAACCTCGGCTGGGCGGTGGTGTTCGTGGTCGGAACGGTTCTACTGATTCATCGGGGGTCTTTCGGACTGGCCACGGCCAGGGCCATCGGCTACGTGGTCCATGGGACGTGGACACTGGCATTTGCCTACTGTCTTATCCATGAGGCGCGAGGCACGAATGATCGATCGCTTGAACCAGCCTTTTGAGCGTAGCGGTATTGCCGCGCTGTCCGACCTCCGGTCAGACGCGTGGAGGTCGATCTATTCTCTCTTGGAGAAAGAGCAGGAGACGTTCCTGGCTCAGGAAGACCGCTTTCGCAGTCCCCAGTACAAGTGGCCGCGCGATCCGCTTCATACGTGGAGCAGAGTCTGGGAATACCCCTATGTATACCAGAACCTCCAGCGGTGGCGCGAGTGCGGCCAGGAATCCACGAATCCGCGTGCGGTCGATGTAGGCTCCGGGGTGACGTTCTTCCCCTTTTCTGTGGCACGTCTTGGATATCACGTCACTGGCGTAGACATCGATCCCGTGGTGGGCATTGACTTGCCGAAGGCTGCGGAGATCATCGATCATGGACCTGGCGAGGTGGATTGCCGGGTGTGCGATGACTCTCGTCTTCCTTTTGCAGATCACGAGGTGGACGTCGTTTACTCCATCAGCGTGTTGGAGCATATTCCTGATATTGAACATGCGATAAAGGAAGTGTTCCGCGTTCTGAAACCCAATGGACTATTTATTTTGACAATCGACCTGGACCTATGTGGGTACATGGAGATTGGCAGTAGCCGCTACGATGCCCTGCGCCGTTGCCTGTCTGAGCATTTCGTCTTCACGGAACCCGAGATTACGGTCCACCCACTGGACGTGCTCCAGCCTCGCAATGGGCCGTTTCCGGGCCTGATCTATCCGACCTGGCGGAGGTGGGCGTTCTCCATTGCACAACGATTGAAGCCGTTCCTGGGCAGAAAGCGCTTCCGTGTTCTTCCCAATCTTGCCGTTTGGGGCGGCGTTATGCTCAAAGAAGATACGGCGTAGCAGAATTATGCAACCAAGTGCAAGAACGCTATGACGGGAATGTATGGGTTGTGCGAGTAGTGAGGGACCTTCATGGCCAGGCTCATTTGGCTCAGTAGTCATTTGCACGCCTCGTATCCGCACTGCATACGAACCAGGGCTCTGATCCGACATCTCTCTGCCGACCACGAGATTCACGTGGTCTCTCTGGATGCGGAGGCACAAGGTACGCCTGGTCTTCCTTACGTGGGGCACCGCGTCCCGGCTTTTGCCATCGGCAGTTGGTATCGAGCTATGGAGATTATTCCTTGGTCGTCCTGCTCGGGCGGTCGGAAGTGCCAGCTATTCTTCGGGAAGGCCCTCTACCGGATTCTGCAGCCCGTCATCCATGACATCACGTCCCTCTACATGTCCCGCTACCTGGCAATACTCAGCCACCTGCTCGGCAGAGAGGATTTCGGGCTGATCATTAGTGGTTTGGATCCCTACAGTAGTTACCGAATGGCCATCGCGATGAAGCACCAACGGCCGGAAACACAATGGATTCTCGATATTGGAGACCCGCTGCTGGGGAACAGCGCGAGGGGGAGACAGACGGCATTCACGAGAAGACGAATGATGCGTGTGGAAGGCACTGCACTGGGATGTGCAGACGCCGTGATGGTCACAACTCCGGAAACCAAAGACCACTTTGTCAAACACTATGGCAGAAAGATAGCGGCTCATCGGATTCATGTAGTCCCCATGGGTGCAGACCCCGCCGAGGCGGTGGTCTCCCACGAGAAACCGCCGGATGCGCCGCCCAAGGTCTGCAGGTTGGTTTACGCCGGCCGCTTCTATGCGCGGCTGCGAGAACCCTATGCCCTTTACGAGGCGGTGCGGTCCCTGCAGCACAGAAACGTGCAGTTGCTGATCTACGGCCCTCCGCCTCCCTTCGTGGCAGGCGATAAGGCCGATGGAACCTCCATTCAGTACAGGGGATTCGTGTCTCACGATGCCATCCCTCACATTTATGCGCAATCCGACATCGTGGTGTTCTGCGATAATGCCTTCGGAGTACAAATGTCGGGCAAAATATTCGAGCTGATTGCCGCGCGAAGACCGCTGCTGTGCATCTATGAAAATGAGCAATCGGCCACCCTCAACATCATCAGAGACTATCCGGCGGCTGTCCGGTGCAAGAACAATCCGTCCCAAATCGCGGCAGCGATCACGTCGATCCTGGCGAACTACTCCCGTTTCTCGTATGACTTTGACATTCGACCTTTCCTTTGGGAAACCAGAGCATGCGAGTGCGCTAAAGTGATTGCGTCAGTGCTGCGGGAGAACCATTGTTATGGCCCAGGACCTGCGTGTTGAGGTACGACGGCATGGATTCGGAAGGGAGTCAGGTATACATCGCACGGACAGACACGCCGGAGTACGGCAGGTCTGACGAAGCCGGTCTGCACACGCCAGCGTGCGAAACACCCGCTGCCGGACCATGGGTCCTTTTGCGGAGTCTTTTCAGAGACGCTGGGTTGGATTCATCACACTATGGCAGCGCGGAATGGAATCCTCTGAGCGAGATGATTCAGCCGGGCGACAGGGTGCTGCTGAAGCCCAACTGGGTGCTGCACCGGAACAATCTTCACGGCGGGAGTTACGATTGTGTTGTCACGCATCCCAGTGTGATTGAGGCCGTCCTGCAGTACGTCGTGAAAGCCGGGCCGCGGGAAGTCACGATCGGAGATGCACCCGTTCAGGGGTGTGACTTTGAGGCCCTTCGCGGGAGATGCGGTTTGGACCAGATGGTCCTGCGCCACAAGGACGATGGCCGTGGAATGCGAATCCGTGACTTCCGCTTAACCCGTACCAAGGGGCGCTATGGGACAAAAGTCACACGGGAAGCTGGACCCGCCGAATGTTGCTCGTTTGACCTGGGCGACGACAGTTGGTTGGCTCCCGTTACGGAGGCGCGGACCGAATTCCGCGTGGCAGATTACGATCCTGACGCTCTGCGTAGGCATCACCATCCCGGTACTCATCGTTACCTCATCGCACGGGAGGCGATGGAGGCGGATGTCGTGGTGAACCTCCCGAAACTGAAAACCCATGCTCTGACAGGAATCACGGGAGCTCTCAAAAACATGGTGGGAATCAACGTCTATAAGGAGTGTCTTCCTCACCACAGAAAAGGTGACAGTGAGAGCGGAGGCGACTGCTATAGGACGCGTTCCAGGCTCAAGGCATTTGCGGAAGGACTGACAGATCGAGCGAACAGGAGTGAGCATAGGGTGGGGAGATTCTCGTATGCCCAGTGTGCGCGCGGAGTGAATCGTCTATCATCCCTTGTCTTCAACCACGAAAGGAACTGCACGGGAGGGTGGTATGGCAACGACACCGCATGGCGCATGGCCTTGGATATCCAGCGAATCCTGCACTATGGCCGGGTCGATGGAACGGTGGCGGATACCCCTCAAAGACGAGTGATAACGATTTGTGACGGCATCGTAGCCGGTCAGGGTAACGGACCCCTGGCCCCCCGCTCCATCCCATTGGGAATCATGTCGTTTGGGACCAACGTGGCCGCTCTCGAATGGGTGCATTGCCTTCTCATGCGTATGAATCCTGACAAGATTCCGGTGGTATCGCACGCATTCAGGAGTTGCCGCTGGCCGTTGGCCTCGCTTGAACCGCGCGATATCGCTATTCATACCAACAGCGCAATCCTATCTCCGGAAGAGGTATTGTTGAGATACAGTCGCCCTTTTACTCCAGCGGATGGGTGGCGAGGCCATTGCGAACTGGAGATCGCCGCTGAGAAGCCGTCCGGCTTTTCGATGGAAGGACAGTCGCCATGCTAGTGGGTATTTACGACCTGAGGGATTACAACGACCAGGAACTCGGTGTCTTACAGACATACGAGAAGATTCTCTCGCGCAACGATATCCGGTTCTTCCGATTAGAGGCGTCTCAGCCTGACTTCTGGGAGAGAGTGGCCTCCTTGGACCTCTTGATTTTTCGCTGGGGGCACTACGACTCGGACCACCAGAAGGCTCACGATATCCTACAAGTGGTTGAACGGGCGTTGGGCGTCAAGTGTTACCCAAACTGGCAGACCAGTTGGCATTATGATGATAAGGTGAAACAGTATCTGCTTATGAAGGCCCATGGCTTGCCCATGGTAGAATCACACATCTTCTGGGAGAGAAAGGCGGCTCTCGACTGGACAGAAGACACGACTTACCCTGTAGTGTTCAAGCTGCGGAACGGCGCCGGCTCAAAGAATGTTGTGCTGGTACGCACCCGGAAGCAGGCGCAACGACTCGTGAAGCGGATGTTCGGGAGGGGTATTTATCCCGGGCGCGGACTCGGCATGGACAACCTGCGAGTGAAGCATTTCAGTGCATACCGCGAACTACATCATGTCGCGGGTAACCTGTACCGATGGACCAAGGGGCTGGATGTTTCACCGCATTGGCGGGTTCAGAAGAACTATGCGTTGTTTCAGAAGTTCCTACCTGGTAACGATCTCGACACGAGAATCACCGTGATCGGCGATAGAGCGTTCAGTTTCCGCAGGATGGTGCGGAGGAACGACTTTCGGGCGTCCGGAAGCGGGATGATCGACTACGACACAGGGAAGATCGACATCCGGTGTGTCGAAACAGCCTTCCGAGTGTCGAAGAAACTCGGATTCCAATCTATGGCCTATGACTTCCTGTTCACCGAAGACAGAGAACCACAATTCTGTGAAATCAGCTACACCTACCTGTCAGTTGCGATACAGAAATGTCCTGGCTACTGGGATCCAGAACTGAACTGGCACGATGGACATTTCTGGCCTGAATACTTGCACCTCGTTGATGCGCTCGGCCTGCCTAATCTGAAACCAGCGAACCTCGAACGATGAGCGGGAAATGATCGCACGACCATTCCCCCCTGGGATGACGCATACCTATGCTGGAGTCCATGAGTGTCCCATTCAGTCCTAATCGCTAATAGCATCAGACTTAGGGGGCGACACGAAACAGATGCCCTACGAGGGGTGCGTCGTGCTCTACTATTCGGGTGTGCTCTTTTTGCTTCGTGGGGAGCCGGTCTCCAGAATATGGCGGGCATAGACTTATCCAAGTTATTTCCATTGTGTGCCTGTGGATTGACCTTATACTGGTTAGTCTTCCGGCGCGGCCTGGTTGCCGCATTTCCACGCAGCCTGAACCTCTTCGTGTTTTTCGTAGCTATTCACACTTGTATAACTTACGGAGTCTTCTGCCGTGAGGAGTTCCGCTTCGGCTACGAATCAGTCATTGAAGAGGCAGATGGCTTCACGGATGCCGTGTCTCTGCACGGCCTGTCGGTTGCGAAGCTTGCCCTGTTTGTCGCGTTCAGCTACGCCACAGCGTCACTTCTTCGAGACCGGCGAGAACTCGTGCTTTTCTCGTTATTCTATGGGATTGGTCTGCTGTCTTCGCTCCTTCTAGGAAGTCGCGTAATGGAAGTCGAGCCGGGAGTCTTCCGAGGCACCGGTGGGTATCTGAATCCGAACTCTCTGGGCCTCACAGCAATGGTAGCCATATTCCTGTGTCTGTTCGTTGCCCGTAGCTATGAGGCAAACCGTAGGGAGAAGGCCGTCGCAATGGGATTGCTGATTGTGTCGCTGGTTGCCATAGCTTACAGTGTTTCACGGTCGGCCATTGCGTCTCTGGGCATCGGTGTGCTGGTGTTGACGATGCTCGAGCCACTCAAGAACAAGTATCGTGTGGTGCTTGTGCTTTGCATTGTGGGCAGCAGTGTGGTTGCCTTCCTTCCGGCGGATGTCTCGAACGCGTGGACCGCGCGATCCAATCCCGAGTTCCTTCGTGAGCAAGAGTTTGGTAGCAGGCTGCCTATATGGCGGGACTACTTGATGCAGTTGCCTCGTTACGTCCTGACAGGTATCGGATATGAGCGTGCCATGGAGGTCACGAGACGTTCCTACACGACGAGGCATCTTTATATTCCCCACAACACCTATTTGGCTGCCCTCGTTGAGTTCGGTTTCATCGGGCTATCCCTTTTTCTTTGGGCAATGTGGTCGCTCTGGAAAGGAATTGTCTCTTCACGACCAGATCGCCCTCGTTTGCCGAGTGACCCATCGTTCGCAGGGTTGCTCGCGGCGTGGGCAGCTTTCCTCATGGCAGGGGACTGCTACGGGGATCGAGTGTTCTGGCTATCCTGGGCGGTGCTGGCCGCGTATGGACATTGGACATCATCGCCTCGGCACGAGGGTGCCGCGCGTCGGGGAATCAGAGTTCGGGTAGCATGAGAGCAATCCTTCTGATAAGAATGTCTGCAGAAAACGTCGGGGGCATCGAGGGACAAGTGCTCCGGATTGCCATGGAACTTGAGAACAGAGGACTGTTCCGCCCTGTCTTTCTGACGTCGAATAGCCTTTCCCCCCTGGCTTCCACCTTCAGCGAACGTGGCTTTCCCGTCTATGAAGTGCCAATGGGCAAAGGAGACATAATGAAGGCAGTCTCGTTTCTCGAACCCTTGGTTCGGAAGCATGATATTGCCGTGGTACAGAGCCACGGCTTCAGGGAGAGTCTCCTTGGTGCGGCTATCAGAAAGCGGCACCCCGAGATGCGTCATGTCTTCAGGGTACACACGCATATTGATTGTGCCTCCATACCGCAGTGGAGGAAGTTAGCATATCATGTCCTGGATAGGATCAACTCTCGATATGTGGACTGTTACGCTGCCAATGGTCAATACCTCGCCAACGAGATCGTGAGGCATTCTTGGATTACCTCTCGGAAGATACGCGTTATCATCAACGGCAGGGAGGCAGTGGGAATACCTGATCCACGCCCGGAGAATATCGAGAGTCCTTTGCCTCGGCGAATTGCTATGGTGTCGAACCTCCTTCCCCGAAAAGGCCACGACACCTTGCTTGAAGCTCTTGCGCTCTTGCAGGCGAAGCGGATGCGTGTCGATGTGCGTCTTGTTGGGGGCGAGGCGACAAATGCTGTCGTTAGTGGGGGTACACCCTTTACCGATAGCCTACGAGAGAGGGCTAGGCATCTTGGTGTTTTGGATCAGATCGAATTCTACGGCCATACGCGTGACATATACGCGGCTTTGCAGGGGTTTCCTGTCGTTGTCTTGCCCTCTGACAGTGAGGGCGTGCCAAACAGCATCTTGGAGGCCATGAGTCTACGCAAGCTCATTATCGCCTCACGCGTGGGCGGTGTCCCGGAGATTATATTGGATGGTCGCGACGGCATGCTTCACGCCCCGCGAGATGCCCAAGCTCTGGCAAGTTACAGTGAAAGGGTCTTCGACACGCCGGCAAGCGTTTGGCAGCCGATGCGCGACTCTGCATATGCAAGGTGGCAGAGGGAGTTCTCCATGGAGGCTATGATGAATGGCCTCATCCTGGTGTATCGGAGCCTTGAGCCGAGTGGTTCAACCGGAGGTGAATGAATGCCCCGCCGTACTCCAGGTACCGTCGACATTGTCGTCATTGGCCGGAACGAGGCCGCCTTGCTACACGAGACGCTGGAATCTGTCTTCGTAGCGGTCGCTCGCTTCCGTGAGGAAGGGAATCCTGAGCCGATGATTGTATACGTTGACGGTCAATCGACCGATCCTTCGATTGACATCGCGCGTGCCATGAACATTGATGTTTGGGTGGTCCCGGGGATTCCCACTGCCTCGAAAGGTCGAGCTATTGGTGCAGAAGCCTGCCGAGGAGAATACGTCATGTTTCTTGATGGAGACACGCTGCTCGCTCCGGATTGGCTGTTGACCGCTGTTCCATATCTTGAATCGCATCCGTCTGTAGCTGGGGTGGGCGGGCGATTAGATTGGCGTATGTTGCGAGACGGGCGCGTCACTGCTACTCTGGACAACTACTGGAACACACGGTCTGACGGAGAACGGGCAACAGACGGGATCGGTGGGAATTTTCTATACAAGCGGGCCATCCTTGACCAAATTGGGGGCTGGAATCGCAATCTCAAATGTGGTGAGGAATTCGAGCTCAACCTACGGTTCGCTCATGCCGGTTATACTCTGCGGCGTCTCACCACTCCGATGGGCATCCATCGCGACGCGAAAACAGAGGGTCCTCGTGGCTTTCTGCGTCGTTACTTGTTGACGCCTTTAGTTCTCGATGCAGGACGTCTAACTCGCAGTGCACCATTCAGTCCGCGTGTATTTTACCTTCTCCTCCGGCGGTACTGGCTGTATGCTCTGCACCCAATGCTGGTCGGCGTTGTCGCCGGATCTACTATCGTGGCGTGGCGGTACCGGTGCCTTTCGGTTCTCCTCTTGGCGTTGACGGCCGGGTGTCTCTTATTCTTGTGCCATTCAGTGTTCAAGGGATTTAGTGTTAGACGTGCCATCGTTTCCCTGATCACGATGAATTTCCTCAGTCTCGGCTGGTACGTTGGGCTGCTTCTGAAACCGAGCGTGAAGAGAGATGACCGGTAATTGTCTCCAGACGGGCAGTATGGTGAACTGGTGAGGATTCCATAACCGTAGAAAAACGTGGGCGAGGTCCCGATGAACGAGAAAACGGCTTCCAGGTTAAGGGCATTCCTCGGCCGGCACAGACTGGTTGATGCATGGTTAAGAATAGCGATACAGAATAGATATGCCCTCTACTTGAAGTACCCGATAAACCCGAAGCCGAGATGGGGGTATGGGCAACCGCCTCATGAGTATCTCTACTCAATGATTGATGCGAGGCGAGCAGTCTATGCGCACAACTTGACACAGTTTGCTGCGTATTCTGATGCTCTAGTGCAAATACCTGCTATCCCACCACGACGTGAAGCTTCAACGCCAGCCTATATCAATGGTTGGTTGCCGGGACTGGATGCGGTGGCGTTATACTGTTTCATTGCGATGAACAATCCGAAACGGTACTTCGAAGTCGGAAGCGGTAATTCCACCAAGTTCGCGCGCCGATCAATACAGGACAATCGCTTGCGGACCCGGATTACTTCCTTTGATCCTCAACCGCGAGCCGAAATCGATACCCTTTGCGACACAGTGGTAAGAGCGCCCTTGGAAGAATGCGACCTCAGTATCTTCTCTCAGTTGGATGCGGGCGACATATTGTTCATCGACAACTCGCATACGGCATTCCAGAATTCCGATGTGGTTGTGTGCATGCTGGATATCCTCCCTCGGTTGCGCTCCGGAGTGCTGGTTGAATTTCACGATATCTTGCTGCCATGGGACTACCCGTATGAATATGGTGCAGTGAGATACTACAACGAGCAGTATCTGTTGGCGTCGCATCTGTTGGCCAAAGGACACAGCACTGAGATAGTACTGCCGAACGAATTTGTTTCTCGCGATCCGCAATTGTCCACGATACTTCATTCGTTGTGGGATCACGAGAGCATGAAAGGTGTTAGTGCTAGAGGTGGGTCCTTCTGGCTAAAGGTCGTGTGAGGCCGTGCTGAACTCTGCTGGGATGTGGACGAGAAGGGCTATCGCGTCCTCGTCTCCTCTCGGAAGAACGTTACGTGATGCGCCGACGCAGGATATCTGCCATACTGGTGAGTTGCCCCTTCAATCATCGCGGCATCATTCGGTAGTTGCGAGTTGAGTCAGCATGAATAGCCATTACTGTGCACGTGAGCGTATGATTGCGCGCGCCTTGGATTCATTCCCCACTCTGCGCCATGTGATGAAGGCGACCTACCAACGACTCAACTATTTCCTGTGTCGCGACAACACACCGCTACAACTACACCCGGGAATTCACATCGAGATACCCGCAGAGGCATCGGATCACTTCTTTGGATATTTCGATAAATCCTGCTGGTCGCCCGATGGGAGATACATTCTATACCATCGCGTGGGGAAGACAGATTCGCTGGAGATCGTGATCCGGGATACGGCAGTGGGCATCAATCGCGTAGTGGCGACTACGGACTGTTGGAATTGGCAACAGGGGGCGATGGCTCAGTGGTGGCCGGGGAAAGGCAGTGTGTGGATCGGCTTCAACGTCGTTGACCGTGAACGACTGGTCGGTCGCATTGTCAATATCGGTAGCGGAGTTCTAGTCAAAGACCTGCCAATGCCCATTCAGGCAGTGAGTCCTGTTGGCGATTGCGCCATATCACTAAACTACACACGGCTGGCAAGACTGCGGCCTGACTACGGTTACGAGGTGGCGGTTCGGAATCTCAGACCTGATTTGCCCGACAAGAGTGATGGATTATGGCACATCGACGTCCTTTCCGGGCAGGCTTCACTGGTGCTTAGTCTCGAAGCTCTACGCCAGAATCAGCCGGCACCATCAATGGAAGGGGCGCAACACAAGGTTAATCATGTGGTCTTCTCGCCTGATGGGCAGAGGATCGCCTTCATGCATCGATGGATCGGTGCAGAGGGAAAGTTCTCTCGGCTCTACACCGCGTGCGCCGACGGCGCAGACCTCTATCTGCTGGCTGATGACCGTATGGTGTCCCACTACTGCTGGCGAGACGCCTCGCATCTGTTGGCGTGGGCAAGGAAGGCTCCATACGGGGATCATTACTTTCTGTTTACGGACAGGACATCCCAAGTGGAAATCGTTAGCGAAGGCATTATTGACGCACAGGGGGATGGACATCCATCGTTTTCTCCGGATCGTCGATGGCTTGTCACAGATACTTATCCGGGCAGAGACCGCAAGTCTAGTCTTCTACTGTATGACACCATTGGTGGCCAGCTCCACGTTGCAGGACGGTTCCTCTCGCCGTGGCGCTTCAATGGCACAACCCGATGCGATCTGCATCCTCGCTGGTCGCCAGATGGCAACTGGGTTGCTATCGATTCTGTGCACACGGGCCGACGGGGATTGTACCTGATTGATGTCAGTGGATTGGTCGCTGGTCACCACGCGCAGGAGTGAACTGCAATGCAATTGCCGCTGGTAACCGTTCTCCTTGTTGTTCGAAATGAGAAAAGCCATCTCGGCAACTGTCTGGATTCCCTTGTTCATCAGGACTATCCTCATGACCGTCTCGAGTTCCTGTTCGTCGATGGTTGTTCGGATGATGGGACATACGCGTGCCTGGAGCAGCAAGTCTCGGAACTGACGGGGCGGGGACACGCTGCTCGGCTCTTGGTGAATGAGAGAAGAATTCTTGCCAGTGGATGGAACCTTGGTATTAGAGAGGCACGCGGCGAGTACGTGTGCCGGATTGATGCCCACAGCGAGATCGTGCCGTCATACATCTCCACCGGGGTCCAATGCCTGCTCGCCCCCGGGAATGAGCGAGTGGTCGCTGTCGGTGGTTGGTGGAGACACGCCGGGGCAACGCGTACGGGGCGAGCGATTGCGGCACTGATGTCTTCCAGGTTTGCGGTTGGCGATTCGCCTTTCCGGCGGCGACCGGCCGCCCTTTGCCGTACGGATACGGCCGTGTACGGGGTGTACCGTCGCTCAGTGTTTTCCGAAGTCGGGTATTTTGATGAACACCTGGCTCGCAACCAAGACATGGTCATGCACCACCGACTGAAGGCCGCAGGTTACACATTCTTGACGCACCCGGATATGGAAATCACCTATTACGTACGCAGCACTGTCCGGCGTTTGATGAAGAAAGCGTTTGGGGATGGAAAGTGGGTGGCACTTGCCGGAGGGGAGCACTTTTGCCCGAGACACAAAATACCATTTCTCTTTGTTCTGTACTTGGCAGCATTTGCTGCGACCTACGTGACCGGTGGCTTCTTGCTCAAATCCGTGCTGGGAGAGATTATCATTGCCATAGCTATGGTACCGCTCATTGGCTACGGCGTTCTTTCCCTCCTGTTTGCCCTGAAGGCGCCCTGTGCGTTGGCGATACGATTGCTGCTGGCGCCCTTGTTTTTTGCTTTTCACGTTGCTTATGGGGCGGGCACATTCTGGGGGTACTGTCAGATTCTATGGCGCCGAGGCACGCTGCCGGACAAATCGCGGTACCAGATAGCCCCCTGATGACCATACCAGCCAATGCATAGGCAATATCCATCGTGGCCTTCCTACGCTGAGGACGAGATCCGAGCCGCGGAAGAGGTTTTGCGCTCCGGGCAAGTCAATTACTGGACCGGGACTCAAGCGCGACGATTTGAGGAGGAATTCGCTGTTGCCGTCGGGTGCAGGAAGGCGGTGGCCTTGGCCAACGGAACTGTCGCACTCGAACTGGCCCTGCGGGTGCTTGGACTCCAGCCAGGCGACGAAGTCATTGTAACGCCCCGTACGTTCATTGCCAGCGCCAGCGCTGCTGTCATTCAGGGGATCAAGCCCGTCTTCGCCGACGTCGATCACGATAGTGGCAACATCACCGCGGAGACCATTCGCCCCGTTGTCACACCTCGCACAAAAGCTATTGTCGCGGTCCACATCGCCGGCTGGCCTTGTGACATGGACCCCATTGTCGAATTGGCCGGGCAGCACGGACTCAAGGTGATTGAGGACTGTGCCCAGTGCCATGGGGCAACTTACAAAGGGCGTTCCTGCGGCTCTCTGGGCGACATGGCCGCCTGGTCGTTCTGCCAGGACAAGATCATGACCACCGGTGGCGAAGGGGGCATGCTGACGCTGAATGATGACCAATGGTGGGAGAGAGCATGGTCGTTCAAGGATCATGGCAAGAGCTATGATGCTGTCTACCGCCAACCCGTGCCGGACGGCTATCGCTGGCTGCACGAGGATTTCGGAACGAACTGGCGGATGACGGAGGTTCAGGCTGCCATCGGCCGGGTACAACTCAAGAAACTGCCCGACTGGATCGCGGCACGCCGGCGTAACGCGGCCATCCTGATCCAGCGTTTCTCCAAGATTCCGCTTCTGCGGGTTCCAGTGTCTGGGTCTGGCTTCGGCCATGCGTTCTATAAGCTCCACGTATTCATTCGGCCCGAACTGTTGAGAGAGGGCTGGACGCGAGACCGAATCCTCGCAGCCTGTCGGCATCGAGGCATTCCCTGCCTGAACGGCGTTTGCGGCGAGATCTACCTGGAGAGGGCATTTGAAAAAGCCGGGTTGCAGCCAGAGGGGCGCTTACCTGTCGCCCGAGAGTTGGGCGAAAACTCGCTAATGTTCATGGTCCACCCCACCCTCTCGGAAACTGATATGCACAATCTGGCGGACAGAATGGAACAGGTTCTTCGAACAGCTTCGCGGGAAGAGGAAACCACTGGGCGGCCCAGGCCGTCTCCGAGTGTGCTTCATGGTTAGCCATCATCCCTCAGCCAAGACTCCCTTTTCTCTGAGAACCAACAGCGGAGAACTGATAGCTCATGAGTGATTGTCTCTCCCTGATTGGTCGGGATCAGCCGCTGTTTGCGGATGATCTGCAAACGTGGGAGCCGCAGATGGCCCGGCAGGTGGGCGGCGGTTCCTTCTTGGTGATCGGCGGAGCAGGGTCCATCGGCCAGGCTGTCGTCAAGGAGCTTTTCCAGCGGAATCCACGCAAGCTCTATGTGGTGGACATTAACGAGAACAACATGGTCGAACTCGTGCGGGACCTGCGTAGCTCTCTCGGCTACATTGCCGGTGACTTTCGCACATTCATTCTGGACTGTGGCTCGCGCGAGTTCGACGTGTTTCTCCGGCAGGAAGGGCCGTTCGACTATATCCTGAATCTCTCGGCCCTCAAGCACGTCCGCAGCGAGCGCGACCCCTATACGCTCATGCGGATGATCGAAGTGAACATCCTTAACACGAATAGGACTATTTGTCGTGCCGTCGAGCAGGAAACACGGAAGTACTTCTGTGTATCTACAGATAAAGCGACGAATCCAGTTAGCATGATGGGTGCTTCCAAGCGGATCATGGAAGTGTACCTGATGCACTGGAGTCGGCAGGTTCCTATCTCGACCGCACGGTTTGCGAACGTGGCCTTCTCCGATGGCAGCCTGCTCCATGGTTTTTCTCAGAGAATCGCCAAGCGACAGCCTCTATCCGCCCCGTTCGATGTCAAGCGATATTTCGTCACCGCTCAGGAGTCCGGGGAGTTGTGCCTGTTGTCCTGCTTGCTGGGTGAGAATCGGGACATCTTCTTCCCCAAACTCAGTGAGCGGCTCCGTTTGATTACGTTTGCCGAGATCGCGTGCAAGTACCTGCGCGGCCTGGGCTTTGAGCCTTACGAGTGCGCGACCGAGGATGAAGCACGTGCCAGGGTCGAGGAACTCAGTGTGAGCAAGAAATGGCCCTGCTACTTCTTCAGGTCGGACACAACCGGCGAGAAGGACTTCGAAGAATTCACTACCGAAAGCGATGTGCTCGACTTGGAACGATTCCGAGGCATCGGTGTCATCAAGAACCAGCCGCTCTCTGAAGACGGGCAACTCGAACGATTTTCGTGGGAAATTGACCGGATGCGGTCCACGGGAACCTGGACGAAACGCGAACTTGTGGATCTGTTCTGCGAGATTGTTCCCGAATTCCAGCATACGGAGATGAACAAAAGTCTGGACAATCGCATGTAGTCCCGGGTTGGAGGAGGCCATGAAACGTCTGTTGGATATCCTGCTTTCGTCAATCGCGCTAGTGATTCTATCGCCCCTCTTGATCCCCGTCGTTATCATTCTCCGTTGTACGGGCGAAGGATACATCTTCTACCGTCAGGAGCGGGTCGGCAAGGGTGGTCGCACTTTCGGTCTGTACAAGTTTGCCACGATGCTCAAGGACAGCCCGAACCTACCCGGAGGCCTCTTTACGATGAAGAACGATCCCCGCATCTTTCCTTTCGGCCGCCTCTTGCGGGCCACGAAGGTCAATGAAATCCCCCAACTTCTGAACGTTCTACTCGGTGAGATGAGTCTCATCGGCCCTCGCCCCCAGGCGAGGCCCCACTTCGAGGTGTTTCCCGAGCACGCGAAGAGGGAGATCATCAAGGTCCGTCCTGGTCTTTCAGGCATTGGCTCGCTTGTCTTCCGGAACGAAGAGGTAATACTGGCAGAGAGCGGCCAGAGTGAAGAGCAATTCTACACGCAAGATATTGCTCCGTATAAGGGGGAACTCGAAATCTGGTATGTTCAGCATCAGTCTTTGAGGCTGGATCTTCGTCTTATGGTTTTGACCGTCTGCGCGGTTGTCTTCCCCAAGGGAGGGTGGTGCGACAGATTACTGTCGAGCATCCCTAGGCCGACCTCTGCAACTCTGTGCGAATGCCTCGGGATGTCCGAAGCTGTCGAAGGAACCGTACCTCAGTTGGCACGTCGGCACGTGATCGTTGACAGTGACGCCGCCTGAGCGATGGTCAACTGGTGACAATGGGAGTCGATAATGGATCGCACAGGCAATGCCCTTACCAGCCCAATCGAGGGGGAAAGTACGAGGGGCAGTGGCAAGCGGAGCCTATGGAGTCCGCCGATGTGCCCCAAGGTCCTTGGCAGTCGAATTGCTGCAGCATGCCGGCTCCCGAGGGCTTGTATACGCTCTGACAGGGCTGACAAGAGACTCATAGGCTTTTGGTCCCTTTTTGAGTCGCGTTGGCTGAAGGCTGCTATGTTGAGCACGCTATGCATCCTCCTGCTCGCACGGACTGCGCAGAATGCGATTCCGGGAGTCCTGCAGATGGCTGCCTTTGGCAAGGTTGTGCATGTTCTGGTCTATGGGGTCATCACGGCATGCTTCTTGTCGGCTGTGAAACGTCAACCGCGTTGGGCACTGTCGGCGGCAATGTCGGTGGGCGTCGGCGGGATCGGGGCTGCCGATGAGCTTACTCAGCCGTTGACCGGTTATGCTGCAAGTCCTATGGACCTGCTGGCAGACTTGGCCGGCGTTTTCATTGCCTACGCAATCTTCCTCAAGGTCACTACGTCGCTCGCATCCCTTACCCATGCGTTAGAGACCGTCGATTGTCTCGACTACGAGACATGACTGAGGCATCTGTTTTGTACGCTGAGCAAGCAGCAGCCTTCAGTCGGACCGTCTGGTGGTGGCACGGTTTCTCGGGGGGCATATTCCCCAGCATTTGTTGCTGACGGCTAGAAAGTGACAACGGGCGATTCCGAAGTAGTCCGGCCTTGCCGGGTGGATCGGTTCCTTCGCGAAGTTCCACCGAGTTCCGCCCTATCCTCAGCAAAGCCGGTCGCAGAGGGCCAGATTCTGGCCCTCTTTTTTTGCGCCTGGAAGGGGCGTCAGTTCTGCCCCGGCCAGTCATCAAATAGGTAGACATTGGCTTTCGGAAGTCTCTCTTCCCGCCGGTAATCTTCTTGCAGTACGGACCAGTCTTGTGTAGGGTAAGAGGGAATTCGCAGAACGCGTTTGTCTCCCAGACATGGGTTTGGTCATGGTGAATGCTTCTCGCTACAACGTCGGCTTACTCGGAAACGCCGGGAGTTTGGGTCAATCCGAGGTTGTAGTCTGGGAAACCGGCGTGGTGCGATTATTGTGTAAAGCCTTATTGGGACGAGTTTTGCGCCTGTAGCTCAATTGGATAGAGCATCGGTCTACGGAACCGGCGGTTGGGGGTTCGAGCCCCTCCAGGCGCAGTCACGATCGCGTTTTTGCCATGCCCGCGGCGTGGCACACTCCGTTGCCTGCTTTTCAGCACTCCTGCCCGCGTAGGAAATTGCTAAGCCGAACACCCAGTCTTTCTTGAGGGTGGCGACGGTCTTGTCTGTCAATTGCCCGCGACGGCTTCGGAAGCCTTCTCTCCCGGCCCCGCGCGCTGATCCGAGGATCTGGGGAATCACGGTGCCATGCGTGATGGCCCGCACGCGGGCGGGCAACGCTCTCTGGACAAGGCCGAGGAAATTCCTGATTCTTCAAGATGGTGGTTGACTTCTCGCGCGACCGCCGGTACTCTGAATGTCTGTTCTGCACGGAAGCAGATCGGACAAGACACGGATGTTGCCAAAGCTGCGTTGGGACGCAGACTTTCTGCCCAACTATTGAGCACGCGTGATGGGTGGAACGTGTGTCCACGGACGGACGCCTGTATCAACGTACAGGTCGGCATCGCCCATTCTTGAGAATCACCGAGGCGGCGGCTTTTGAGGCGTGGTGGTGGAGGCAAAGGCGGACCCGTGTGGCGGGGAGAATGTGTGTTCTCAAGATGGCTGGCCAAGCTAGCAGGGAGGGGGGGGGCGGTTCTTAGTGCGCGCGAGGGGGAGGCCCGCTTCGCCGTGGAATCCCTGGAACCGAGGCTGCTGCTGTCGGCTGCGTCAGGAAGCGAGGAGTTTTGCCCGCCTTTGTACAGCCCGCAGGCGGCTATCGAAATCGATCTTGCCGTCTTGGAGTGCGGCACGGAGCCCCAATCCGAAGACACGCATTTCTCTGTCGCCGTCGCCCCCAATCTGGATCGGGAGGACAATCCTGTCGACACAGTGCGACCGTCGGCGGGACGGCGTGACCTGGCCGTAGTGTCGCGTCTCGTTCTGGCACGCGATGCGGAAATCGCCCACCAACTTGCCGGCGACGGCGCCTGCGAGACGCAAGCACCCGTCGCGTGGAATTCCTGGAATTTGCCTTCCCCTGGGGAAGATCTCATAGACACTCTGCACGGTCCGAATCCGCCGCCGACGGGATCCGTGAATCTGTTCTGGGAGCTTGAGGATGTCACTGGCGGAACAACTGGGCTCGGCCCGGTCCTGGAGGAAGCGATCCGGCAGTGGTCGAGCCTGATGGCGGCCGAGGGACTCCAAACCCGGCTGGCGCAGGTAAAAATCAGGGTGGTGGACCTGGACGGAACGACTCTTGCCCAAACCTGGGGCGACACAATCCTTCTGGATCGTACGGCGGCCGGTTTCGGCTGGTTCGTCGATTCCACGCCGCAGGACAGCAGCGAGTTTGCTTATGATGCGGACGGCGGCCGGTACCTCGCCGAGCCAACCAGTGCTGCTTATGGGCATATCGACCTGCTCACGGTGGTCGCCCACGAGTTGGGGCATGTACTCGGATACGAAGACCTCGACCCCGCTGTCGATGCCGGCTCGCTGATGGCCGGGACGCTCGCCCAGGGGCGACGGTCCTCGACGCAGGTGCCTGTGAGCGAGCCGTCCCATGCATTCGGGGAGTTGTGGGGGGCCCACCTCGATGTGACTATCGGGATTCGCGGTGCGGCGGACTACGATCAGGTCTCCATCACTACGCCGACGGACCTCGCTGGTGGCAGGCTAACCATCGCGCTGGCCGGGGGGTATGCTCCGACAGCGGCCGACCTCGGCAGAACGTTCGACATCATGCCTCTGGCCGGCGGATCCCTGGCAAATGACTTCGGGAGCTTCACAGGTCTGTCGATCGGAAACGGGTTGTACTTCAAGCCGGTCAAGGATGCCAGTGGGTACCACCTGGCGGTGGCCCGGATCCCGTTCGGTCTGCAATTGAACTCGACGGCAACCGATGTGAATCAGATCTGGACCGCTACCGCCCAAGAAGGCGATGATTTCCTTGCCCTGCTGAGCGGGAAGGATTCCGATGGCCGGTTGACGATCACGGGTGGTCTTATCCTGTCGCAGTACTTCTACGCCCAGGGCACCTTCACCTTCGAACTACGGCCGACGCAAACGGTGACTGTGGCGACGGGTCTGCCCAGCGATGTGACTGGGGCGCTGGCCAGCCTCGGTTCGACCCTCTCCATGTCGGTGGATACCCTCACGGTTAGTGCCACGGGAATACACGCGTTTGCCGGGGTCAACGGCCCGTACTGGACGGATACGAATAGCAACGGGACGGTGGACGCCGGGGAGACCTCGACGGACGCGACCGGCCTGTGGCTGGAAGACCTCAATCTGGCCGGTGCCTTAATGGGTGGACTGCTCTCCTCCTACATGCCACTTTACTATCAGTGGTTTTGTGCGCTCAAGGCCAGCACGGACCAGGTTCAGCTTGTAGGCGTCAACGGCGTAAGCCTCGGGACACAGGGTGTCGTGGTTGAGATCAACACAGGCCAGGCCTGGCCGGGGAATGTGGGCATTCCCGTGGTGGACTTCCAGGCCAGTTTCCCCGCGGAGCCGACCGGGACGGATAGCGATGGCGATGGCCGCTCGGGCGAGCCTGCCGGTCTTGAGGTGGACTCCGGCACGACGACCCCAATGTACATTGATTTCGACGGTATGTATCGGATCGGGGCCTCGGTCAGTAACGCGGTGTTGCAGGTGAGCCAGTTTGTGTACCTGGTGGGCAACTTTGCTTTTGAGAAGGGTCCGGTGCTGCGGCTGGCGGAGGTGTGCACGGAGATCTCGACGAACACGGCGCAGTTGGTGGGGGCGCTCACGTCGGCGTTCGGGAGTCTGCTGCAGGAGGGGGTCAGCTATGCGTGGGCGAGTCTGCCGAGCAATGTGGTGACGTGGCTGACGGATCATGGGTATACGCCGGCGACGCTGGCGGACGGTCTGGCGGCGTGGAAGACGACGAACGTGTACGTGTCGTCGGACCTGGCGACGCTGTACAACCTGGAGGTTTCGAGCCTGCAGATCGGGGCCAGCGACATCTGTCTGTTCGCCGGGACCAACGGTCCGTACAAGACGGACACCGATGGGGATGGCGATTACAGCGATGAGACGGCCGACGCCGATGCGATGGGGCTGTGGATTGAGGACGTGGATGTAGGCTTTGCGTTGATGACGCCGACGCTAAGCCAGTTGCCGGGGTTCCGTTCGATTATGCCGAAGCTGTATGCGCTGAAGGTGACGGCGGCATCGGCCTCTCTGGTGGGTCTGGGCCAGTGGGTGTCGGCGACGGTCGAGGACCTTCAGGTGAAGGTCAACTACGGCACGGCGTGGCCGGGGGACTTTGGTCCACCGACGGTGGATTGGGATACGAGCTTCCCGGCGGAGGCGGCGGGGGTCGATAGCGACGGCGATGGGGTAGCGGGCGAGCCGGCGGGCTATGAAGTCAAGACGGGTGGCCCGCCGGTGTACCTGGACTACGACTGGCCGCAGCGGATCGAGGTGGTGGCCGAGAAGGTGCTCTTGCAGGTGTCGCAGTACGTGTACCTGGAAGGGAGCTTCTCGCTGTGCCGGGGCCCGGTCGAGATGGTGGAAGTGGCGACGGGTCTGCCGGCGGATGCGGCGACCTTGGTGGGGGGCCTCTTTAGTGGACTGGTGTCCTTGGCGGCGACGGAGACGTATGCGCATCTGCCGGATTCGGTCAAGAACTGGCTGACGAGCCACGGCTACGGGGCGGGGGATTGGGAAGCGGGTCTGCAGGCGTGGAAGGACGCGGGCAATCTGTGGGTGGAAGAGGACCTGTCGGCGATCCATAACCTGGAAGTGCTGACGACGCAGATCGGGGTGCGGGGCTCGCTGTTTGCGGGAGTCAACGGTCCCTACAAGCTGGATACGGACGGGGACGGCTCCTACAGTGATGAGACGGGCGATCCGGATGCGATGGGGCTGTGGATCGAGGACGTGCAGGTGGGCTTTACGCTGCTGGAGCCGACCTTGGTGGAGTTGCCGGGGTTCGATAAGATCCTGCCGAAGTTCTACGCCTTGAAGGCCGAGAGCAACTTCGTGGGTCTGGTGGGTCTGTCGGACTATGTGGACCTCAGCGCCCAGCACGTGACGATCACGGTCAATAGCGGCACGCCCTGGCCGGGGGGCCTGGGTCCGGGAGTGGTGAACTTCGTGGCGAGCTTCCCGGCAGAAGAAGATACCGATGGCGATGGACACGCCGATACGAATGAGCTGTTGGCATGGTTGGATGCGGACGGCAGCGGGTCTCTGGAGCCGGGGGAACTGGCGAGTGTGACGGATACCAACGGCGATGGGGTCCTCAGTGCCGCCGAGATCCTGGCGGCTCTGGATACGGATCACAACGGCCAACTGGCGGTCGCGGAGGTGCCGGGGGCGACGGCGGCGTGGGATTGGGACGACGACGGGCAGATCGAGGTTCTGGACGAGGACGCCAATGGCGACGGTCACCTGGACCCGATGGGCTATGAAGTCCGCACGGGCAGCAGCTTCATTTATATAGACTATGACGGCAACCAGCGAATCGGGGCCTCGGTCAGTAACGCGGTCCTGCAGGTGAGCCAGTTCGTGTACCTGGTGGGCAACTTTGCGTTTGAGAAGGGGCCGGTGTTCCGCGTGGCGGAGGTGTGCACGGAGATCTCGACGAACACGGCGCAGTTGGTGGGGGCTTTGACGTCGGCGTTCGGGAGCCTGCTGCAGGAGGGGGTCAGCTATGCCTGGGCGAGTCTGCCGGACAATGTGCGGACATGGCTGACGGATCACAGCTATACGCCGGCGACCCTGGCGGACGGTCTGGCGGCGTGGAAGACGACGAACGTGTACGTCTCGTCGGACCTGGCGACGCTGTACAACCTGGAGGTTTCGAGCCTGCAGATCGGGGCCAGCGACATCAGCCTGTTTGCGGGGACCAACGGTCCGTACAAGACGGACACCGATGGCGATGGCGATTACAGCGAGGAGACGGCCGACGCGGATGCGATGGGGCTGTGGATCGAGGACGTGGACATGGGCTTTGCGTTGCTGACGCCGACGCTAAGCCAGTTGCCGGGGTTCCGTTCGCTTATGCCGAAGCTGTACGCGTTGAAGGTGACGGCGCCCTCGGCGACTCTGGTAGGCCTGGACCAGTGGGTGTCGGCGACGGTCGAGGACCTGGAGGTGAAGGTCAACTACGGCACGGCGTGGCCGGGGGACTTTGGTCCACCGACGGTGGATTGGGATACGAGCTTCCCGGCGGAGGCGGCGGGGGTCGATAGCGACGGCGATGGGGTAGCGGGCGAGCCGGCGGGCTATGAAGTCAAGACGGGTGGCCCGCCGGTGTACCTGGACTACGACTGGCCGCAGCGGATCGAGGTGGTGGCCGAGAAGGTGCTCTTGCAGGTGTCGCAGTACGTGTACCTGGAAGGGAGCTTCTCGCTGTGCCGGGGCCCGGTCGAGATGGTGGAAGTGGCGACGGGTCTGCCGGCGGATGCGGCGACCTTGGTGGGGGGCCTCTTTAGTGGACTGGTGTCCTTGGCGGCGACGGAGACGTATGCGCATCTGCCGGATTCGGTCAAGAACTGGCTGACGAGCCACGGCTACGGGGCGGGGGATTGGGAAGCGGGTCTGCAGGCGTGGAAGGACGCGGGCAATCTGTGGGTGGAAGAGGACCTGTCGGCGATCCATAACCTGGAAGTGCTGACGACGCAGATCGGGGTGCGGGGCTCGCTGTTTGCGGGAGTCAACGGTCCCTACAAGCTGGATACGGACGGGGACGGCTCCTACAGTGATGAGACGGGCGATCCGGATGCGATGGGGCTGTGGATCGAGGACGTGCAGGTGGGCTTTACGCTGCTGGAGCCGACCTTGGTGGAGTTGCCGGGGTTCGATAAGATCCTGCCGAAGTTCTACGCCTTGAAGGCCGAGAGCAACTTCGTGGGTCTGGTGGGTCTGTCGGACTATGTGGACCTCAGCGCCCAGCACGTGACGATCACGGTCAATAGCGGCACGCCCTGGCCGGGGGGCCTGGGTCCGGGAGTGGTGAACTTCGTGGCGAGCTTCCCGGCAGAAGAAGATACCGATGGCGATGGACACGCCGATACGAATGAGCTGTTGGCATGGTTGGATGCGGACGGCAGCGGGTCTCTGGAGCCGGGGGAACTGGCGAGTGTGACGGATACCAACGGCGATGGGGTCCTCAGTGCCGCCGAGATCCTGGCGGCTCTGGATACGGATCACAACGGCCAACTGGCGGTCGCGGAGGTGCCGGGGGCGACGGCGGCGTGGGATTGGGACGACGACGGGCAGATCGAGGTTCTGGACGAGGACGCCAATGGCGACGGTCACCTGGACCCGATGGGCTATGAAGTCCGCACGGGCAGCAGCTTCATTTATATAGACTATGACGGCAACCAGCGAATCGGGGCCTCGGTCAGTAACGCGGTCCTGCAGGTGAGCCAGTTCGTGTACCTGGTGGGCAACTTTGCGTTTGAGAAGGGGCCGGTGTTCCGCGTGGCGGAGGTGTGCACGGAGATCTCGACGAACACGGCGCAGTTGGTGGGGGCTTTGACGTCGGCGTTCGGGAGTCTGCTGCAGGAGGGAGTCAGCTATGCCTGGGCGAGTCTGCCGACCAATGTGGTGACGTGGCTGACGGATCATGGGTATACGCCGGCGACGCTGGCGGACGGTCTGGCGGCGTGGAAGGCGACGAACGTGTACGTCTCGTCGGACCTGGGGACACTGTACAACCTGGAGGTTTCGAGCCTGCAGATCGGAGCCAGCGACATCTGTCTGTTCGCGGGGACCAACGGTCCCTACAAGACGGACACCGACGGCGACGGCGACTACAGCGATGAGACGGCCGATGCCGATGCGATGGGGCTGTGGATTGAGGACGTGGACGTGGGCTTTGCCCTGCTGACGCCGACGTTGAGCCAGTTGCCGGGGTTCCGTTCGATTCTGCCGAAGCTGTACGGGTTGAAGGTGACGGCGCCCTCGTCGGAGTTGGTGGGTCTGGACCAGTGGGTGTCGGCGACGGTCGAGGACCTGGAAGTGAAGGTCAACTACGGGACGGCGTGGCCGGGGGACTTCGGCCCGCCGACGGTGGATTGGGATACGAGCTTCCCGGCGGAGCCGGCGGGGGTCGATAGCGACGGCGACGGGGTGGCGGGCGAGCCGGCGGGCTATGAAGTCAAGACCGGCGGGGCGCCGGTGTACCTGGACTACGACTGGCCGCAGCGGATCGAGGTGGTGGCCGAGAAGGTCTTGCTGCAGGTGTCGCAGTACGTGTACCTGGAAGGGAGCTTCTCGTTCTGTCGCGGTCCGGTGGAGATGGTGGAAATTGCCACCGCGTTGCCGTCGGACTTGGGGGCGGCGGCGGCCCTGTTGGGCGGTGCGATCAATAGCTTAGCAAAGCTGGGGGCGTATGCGACGTGGGATGCCTTGCCGGATAGCGTCAAGAGCTGGCTGACGGCGCAAGGGCTCGATGCCTCGTCGGCCCAAAGCGCGATCGAGGCCAAGATCCAGGAGTGGAAGGACGCAGGCAACATCTATATCGAGCCGGACCTGTCGGCGATCCACAATGTCGAAGTGATGACGACGCAGATTGGGGTGCGAGGCTCGGTGTTTGCGGGGATCAATGGACCGTATAAGACCGACAGCGACTGGGACGGCTCCTACAGCGATGAGACAGCCAACGACGATGCGGAAGGCCTGTGGGCCGAGAACGTGCAAGTCGGCGTGGTGCTGATGACGCCGACGCTAGTGGAGTTGCCAGGCTTCGATCAGCTTTTGCCGAAGTTCTACGCTTTGCGGATCGACACCGACTCCGTCGGGTTGGTGGGGCTGGATGATTACATCGAATTGACGGCTCAGCACATGGAAGCGACGGTCAACGCCGGCACGCCCTGGCCAGGCGGGCTGGGACCGCCGGTGGTGGACTTCGCGGAGAGTTTCCCAGCGGAAGTCGATACCGATGGCGATGGTCACCCGGATACGAATGAGCTCTTGGCGTGGCTCGATGCCGATGGCAGTGGGGCTTTGGAACCGAGCGAGTTGGCCGGGGTGGCCGATACAGACGGCGATGGGGTCCTGAGCGCCGAAGAGATCCTGGCGGCTCTCGATACGAACGGCAACGGCCTGCTGGAGGTCGCGGAGGTGCCGGGAGCGACGGCGGCGTATGACCTGGATGGGGACGGCCAGGTAGAGGTTCTGGACGAGGATGCCAACGGGGATGGTCATATCGACCCGGTGGGCTACGAAATTCGCACGGGCACCAGCTTCCTCTACATCGACTACAACGGCAACGAGGGCGTGGCGGTGACCGTCAGCAAGGCGGTGCTGAAAATCAGCGAGTTTGTCTACCTGACGGGCAACTTCCGGTTCGAGCAGGGCCCCGTCCTGCGTGTCGCGCAGGTGGCGACCGGCATCCCCGCCAACTTCGCGGAACTGGCGGGAGCCTGGGCCAGCGCTCTTAAGAATCTCGTGTCGCTCGGGGCCTTTGCGACCTGGGATGCGCTGCCGACGCCGGTGAAGACGTGGCTGGAGGGCAAGGGCTTATCAGCCAGCTCGACTCAGAGCGCTATCGAGACCGCGCTCGACGAGTGGAAGCAGACGAATATGTACATTTCGCCGGACTTCCTGACGATCTACAACGTGGAGGTGGCGACGACGACCGTGGGCGCCAGCGATATCTGCCTGTTTGCGGGCGTCAACGGCCCGTACAAGACCGATACCGACAAGGATGGCGATCTGAGCGATGAGACGCCGAACGAGGATGCGATGGGCCTTTGGCTCGAGCACGTGGACGTCGGCTTCGTCATGATGGAGCCGATGCTGGGCACGATCCCCGGTCTGGCTCAGATCCTGCCGAAGTTCTACGGTTTGAAAGTCGAGAGCGACTCCGCCGGCCTCGTTGGGCTGGAAGACTACGTGGAGCTGAGCGTCAAGCACGTGACGGTGACGGTCAATGACGGCAAGGCCTGGCCGGGCGGGTTCGGGCCGCCGGTGGTGAATTATGCGGCGAGCTTCCCGGCGGAGCCGGCGGGCGTGGATAACGACAGCGACGGCGTGACAGGGGAGCCGGCCGGCTTCGAGGTGCTGACGGGCGGCCATTCGGTCTACATCGACTACGACGGCAACCAGCGGATCGGGGCGAGCGTCAGTGGGGCGGTGCTCAAGATCAGTGAATTCGTCTGTCTGACGGGCAACTTCGCGTTTGAGAAAGGACCGGTGTACAAGGTTGATGTGGCTACGGGTCTGCCCGGGAACCTGGGAGACCTGGTGGCGGCGCTCAGCGATGGTCTGGACGACCTGGCGCAATTAGCCACCGGGGCCACCTGGGACGCTCTGCCGGATAGTGTCAAGACCTGGCTGACGAACAACCACTACACGCCGGGCGACTTCTCGGCCGGACTGACGGAGTGGAAGAAGGACCATCTCTGGATGGAGTCGAACCTCTCGACGATCCACAACCTGGAGGTTTCCAGCCTGCAGATCGGCGCCAGCGACATCCATCTGTTCGCGGGAGATCGCGGGCCCTATTGGACGGACCTCGACGGCAACGGGGCGGTGAGCTGGGCGCTGCCGGACGGGACGCCGCTGACCGACACCGACGGGGACGGCTACGTCGATGTGGTGGCGCGGGATGAAGACGGCGTGACGGTGAACTACGGCGACGCCGATCACGATGGCCTGGTGGATGCGAATGAGACGGCGGAGTTCTCCAAAGAGGCCATGGGCCTCTGGATGGAGGATGTGGACATCGCGTTCGTGATGATGACGCCGACGCTGAGCCAGATTCCCGGCTTGGCGTCGATTCTGCCCAAGTTCTACGCCTTCAAGGCCGAGACGGGCTATGTCGGGTTAGTCGGGCTGGACGAGTGGGTGCAGTTACAGGCCGACCACGTCACGGTCAGCGTCAACTACGGCAAGCGCTGGCCGGGCGGGCTCGGCCCGCCGGTGGTGGACTTCGGCGCCAGCTTCCCGGCGGAGAACGCCGGGCAGGATCCCGACCAGGACGGCACGCCCGGCGAGCCGGCCGGCTTCGAGGTCAAGACCGGCGGCGCTCCCATCTACATCGACTACAACGGCAATATGCGGATCGGCGCCACGGTCACCGGGGCGGTCCTGAAGATCCTGGAGTATGTCCACCTGACCGGCGACATCGCCTTCGAGAAAGGACCCGTCTACCGGGTCGATGTGGCCTCCGGCTTCCCCGGCAACCTGGGCAGTCTGCTGGGTACGTTGTTGGGCTATTTGCCCGACACGTTCAAGGACTGGCTGGAGAGTGCCATCGGTCTGAGCCTGGACCTGAGCGTGTTCCACAATATTGAAGTCAGCTCTCTGCAAATCGGGGCCAATAACGTCCACCTGTTCATCGGGGACCGCGGGCCCTACTGGACCGACCTGGACAACGATGGCAGCGTGAGCTGGGCCCTGCCGGACGGGACCCCGCTGACCGCTCTCGATGCGGCGGGCTACGTGGCCGCCGTGACGGTGAACGAAGGCGGCGTGGAGGTCCAGTACGGCGACCTGAACCAGAACGGCCTCGTGGACGTCGGCGAGTCGGCCGAGGTCTCTGCCGACGCGACCGGTCTGTGGCTGGAGAACGTGGACGTCGCGTTCCTGATGATGGAGCCCACGCTGGGCCAGGTCCCCGGCTTGGACTCGATCCTGCCGAAGTTCTATTCGTTCCGGGCCCGGACGGGTCAGGTCAAGCTCGTCGGGGTCAGCGACGTGATGGAGTTGGGCGCCGATCGGGTCACGGTCGATGTCAACTACGGCAAGCGCTGGCCGGGGACGCAGTGGGTCCCGACAGTCGATTTCACCTCCAGCTTCCCCTCGGAGATACTGACGATCCTCGACGCCAACGGCGACGGGCTGCTGAATGAGAGCGACAGCACCGGGATCACCGATTCCGATGGCGACGGCACGCTGAGTTGGGAGGAGATTCTCGGGACTTGGGACACCAACCATGACAGGAGACTGTCCGTCAACGAAGTGGAGCAGGCGCGGGGCGTCGCGGCGGGGACGTATTCCTCCTACGACCTGGACCACGACGGCAAGCTGGAACCGGCCGGCTTCGAGGTGTTCACGGGCGGCGAGCCCATCTACATCGACTACGACGGCAACATGCGGATCGGAGCGACCGTCAGTCATGCGATCCTCAAGATCTCCGAGTACGTGCACCTGACCGGCAACATCGGCTTCGAGATGGGGCCGCGGATTGACGTCAGCCTTACGACCAATATCCAGCAGGACTATCTGAACCTGATAAACCAGATTCCGGCGCTCGGCAATGCTCTATCCACGCTCCAGAGCACGCTGGGACTGGGCGACGACCTGTCGCACCTCGACAACATAGAGATGAGCACCATCCAGATCGGCGGCAGCAATATCAACGCCTTCTTTGGGGCCAACGGGCCGTACTGGACGGACATCGACCGCAACGGCGAGCCCTCGTGGGCCCTGCCGGATATCACTGACGGGCGCGTGGTCAGCTTCGGAGGCAGTCAATACGGCGATGTCAACCACAACGACGTGGTCGATCCGGGCGAGACGGCCGATCCTACTGGGACGCGGTGGCGCCTGCCGGACATCTCGGACGGCCACTTGGTGACCTTCGAGAGCCGGCAGTATGGCGATATCAACGGCAATGGCACGGTCGAGGCCAGTGAGACGGCGGAGCTTTCCACCAACGCCATCGGGTTCGCCATCAGCGACCTGAACTTCGGCATGCTCCTGATGACCCCAACGGCGGCGGCCCTGCCGGGAATAGAGAAGTACGCCCCCCGGTTCTACGCCCTGAAGGGCTCGGCGGACTTCGTGGGCCTGGTCGGCGTCGATGAGGTCCAGATGGAGCTGAAGAATATCGAAGTCCGGGCCAACGGCGGCGCCCCGAGCCAGTGGCCGATGAGCTTCTGGATCCCGGTCGTGGATTTCGAGAGGACGTTCGACGATGACCTGGACAACGACGGGGTTGCTGACCCGGATGGTGCCGGCGGTGTCGTGGATAAAGACGGGGACAGCCAGGTGGACCAGGGCTTCAACGTCATTACCGGCGGTGCCCCGATTGTCCTGGACTTCCCGGGCGAGCCGGTGATTGGTGGGAGCATTGAGCAAGCCCTGATCAACATCTCCGACTATGTGTTCATCACCGGCAGTTTCGCCTTCGAGCAAGGTCCGATCCATACCGTGCAACTGAAAGGCGGGCTGCTGGGTCCGACACTCGACCACTTGGATGAGCTGCTGGAACGCTTCGGGCTGCCCGAGGACTACTCGCTGCCCATCATCGGCGACGAGAAGCAGTTGCAGTTCATGACCTTCGGCGGATACAACCTGCGGGCCTTCGTGGGCCAAGGCCCGTACTGGGTCGATGCCGATGGCGACGGGGAGTATTTCGACCTCGACCCGGGCACCGGCGTGCGGACGCCCGAGGGGATCAACAACAAGGCCATCGGGCTGGCGCTGGACGACCTCAGCTTCGGCATGGCCATTATGATGCCGACGCTGCAATTGGACCCGAGCCGGTACTACGCGCTGCGGGCCTCGGCCTCGAGCGTCAGCTTCGTGGGCGTCGACGGCCTGACCATCCGGGCGGACCAGATTCTGGTGGAAGTCAACCTCGGATCACCTTCCCTGTACGGCATGCCGCTGTTCCCGACGGTCGCGTTTGCGTCGAGCTTCCCGGCGGAAGTGGACGCGGATGGCGACGGCAATGCCGATGTCAACGAGGTCCTGCGGGTGCTCGATACCAACCGCGACGGCGAGATTCGAGTCAGCGGCTCGCACGCCGACACTCTCGGTTCCTGGGCGGCCTCGGCGGACACCAATCACGACGGCATTCTTGACATGGCTGAGGTCATTGCCGCCCGCGACGGCCAAGGCGGCGTACTGAACGGCACGCTGGAAGTCAGCGAGGTGCCCGGGGCCACGGCGGCCAGCGATCGCGATGGCGACGGCAAGCTGGACACGGTGGAGGAGGACGCCGACGGCGACCAAATGCTCGATCCGCTCGGCTACGCGGTTAAGACCGGGGCCAAGTACACCGACTCCCACGGGAAGAAGCGGGATGTCACCGTCAACCTGGATATGGATTCGTCGCTGATCCGGGCCCAGGGTTTCGTGGACTTGGACATCTACGGGATCGTGACACTCAGCGGCAGTGTCGCCTTCGAGCTGGGGCCGACCCTCGATGTGAAGCTGACCAACGGCACCACGAAGAGCGTCACGACGATGACCATCGGCGGGGCGAATATCGCGGGTTTCGTAGGCTATGGCGGTCCGTACTGGACCGATCTGGACCACGATCATGAAGTCAGTTGGTCACTGCCGGACGGCACGCACTGGAGTCCGACGGACAGTGCCTGGCTGCGGCCGGACGGCACGTCCTACAGCACTAATGCGCTGGAGACGGTCGGCGGCGTGCAGTATGGCGACAAGAACGGCAACCACGTCGTGGACGAGGGCGAGACGGCCGAGCTGGACGAAGACGCCATCGGGCTTCAGATCACCGATCTGGACTTTGGCCTCATGTTGATGGTCTCGCTCGATCCGCTGGACCTGGGCGCGTTTATCGCGCTGGACGTGGATGTCCAGTCCTTCGGCTTGGTGGGCGTGGACGACCTGACGGCCAGCGGCACGCTGTCGTTGCAGCTCAACATCGGACTGGACCTGGGGTCCCAGGTGTTCGAGGGCTCCGCGGGCCCGTTCACTGTGGTGGACTTCGTGACCAGCTTCCCGGCGGAAGCCGTCGGCCAGGACCTCGACGGCGATGACATCACCGGGGAACCGGCCGGCTTCGCGGTCAACACGGGCGACCCGACCTCTCCGGTGCTGCTGGACTTCACGAACTTCATCATCAGCGCCCAACTGGGCGGAGAAATCAGCTATACCGGCGCCTTCCGGCTCAATGGTGTCTTCCTGTTCCAGGCTGACACCGAGGGGCTCAAGGTCTTCGCCAACGCGGGACTGGAGATCGGTCCCTCGGGCGACTACTTCGACCTCGACGCCTTGGGTGTGCTGATCATCAATGGTAGCGGTCTCGCGGCGGACCTGGAGGTCACCCTGGCCTTCGGTGACGACATGAGCAGCATGGACTTCGAGAGCGGCGTCACCGCCTCGGCCCGGTTGGTGATGAACTTCACCGGCGCCGATCAGAGCGTGATGATTCCCGCCCGCTTCGTGCAGTACCTCAGCACGGAACTGCTGGGCCGGATGCTCGATGATGCCAGCGGCAACAAGTATTACGTCATCACGGGCACCGCGCCGAGTCTGAGCAGCCTCTTTGGGGACGCCACACTCCCCACCACCGAGCTGCGCAGCGGCAGCGGCACGGGCTATCTGGCCGTAGCATTTGCCGCCCAGGTTCGGATCGAGGGGGCCTTCCTCCTGGACGGTAAATTCGGCCTGGTGGCAACCAGCACGAGCTTCGAGATGCAGATCGGCGCCTCCATGGTCCTGGGGCCGTTGGGCAGCATGCAGGCCTCCGGCATGCTCCTGATCGATTCGCAGGGCACCATCGGACGCGTCAACCTGAACTACAGTTTGGGCAGCAGCAGCCTGGGCGGCACCGACATCGGTCTGGAGATCGAGGGTTCGTTCCTCCTGGAGGTCAATAGCGGCGCATCCCGCCAGGTGAACGTGTTGGATTTCGATGAGACGACCGGCGCTCTTGTGATGCGGCTGGTGACGATCGACAACGGCGTGTTGGTGCGGGTCTGGGGCCACCTGAATTTCATCGGCTTGCTGGACGCCGAGGCGACCCTGGAGATCGAGGTTCGCAGCGGTGAGTTCTACCTCACGGGCCAGGTGGACATCGACATTGCCAATCTCGTGGACACCACGATCAATCTCGACGTGCTGGTGACGGATGAGGGAGTCATTCTCGACACAGCCATCACCGTCAATGCGAACGTCTTCAACATCATCACGGCCAACGCCAGCGGCCGGCTCATGGTCTGCACCATCGACCACGATACGACTCTCCACCCGGGCACGCCCCAGGCGAAGACCTACAAGGCGAATTCGTTTCTGCTGGACTTGAACGGCAGCTTCGCCTTCCTGGCGGTCCTGCGTTTCAACGGCGGCTTCAAGGTCCAGGTGGGCGGCGGGGCGTTCTCCCACACGGCCGGGGCCCATATCGCCAGCCGTCCTACCGGCGATGACGCCTATCTGGACTCCGGGGAGTGGGCGGTCAGCTTCGGCATCTCGACCGGCGTGGACTTCTTCGGCCTCTCCGGGTCCCTGGCGGCCGATGGCTGGTTCAACCACAGCGGGCATTTCGCCGTGCACTTCGGCGGCCGGTTGGTCATCGGCACCGACTCCTTTGGGCTCAGCGGCGAGTTCAGTATCGATGTCTGGTTCAATAGCACGTACCTGGGGATCAGCGCCTCGGGCACCGTCCGGGCCCGGGTCTTCGGGGTCACGCTGGCCAGCCTGAGCGTCAGCTTCTCTTTCCAGGTCACGCGGCCGACCGACAGCAATCACACCTCCATCGACGTCCAGATCGAGTTCGAGGTCTGCATCAAGATTCTCTTTATCAAAATCACGCTGGACGCGACGTTCTCGCTCGGAATCCTCGAGCTGCCGCCGGAGCCCGTTCTGGCCGAGTACCTGACGCCGAGCGATGCGGCGGCGGGTATTCTGACGCTGAACATGGGCAATCTGGCCCGGCGGACGGCGCGGCGCGTGGCGACGGACACGACGAATGAGACGTTCCTCATCGAGCACATCAGCGGTGATGCGGTCAATGGCGAGAAGATCCGCGTCACCGGCTGCGGCTATCAGCAGGAATTCGACGGCGTCAAGAAGATCGTCGCGCACGGCGATGACGGCAACGACGTGATCATCGTGCGGCCCGTCAATGGCGAGGCGGCGGGTGACCGCGTCCGTGTGCCCGTGGAATTCTACGGCGAGGGTGGCGACGATGCCCTGATCTACGACGGGCTCGCGAGCACCGGCACGATCCGGCTGGAGGGCGGGGCAGGCAACGACTATCTGGAAGCGGGGCCGTATGCCTCCGCCGCGGTCGCGCTGGTCGGCGGTGACGGCATGGACCTGTTGGTCCATAATGGCAGCGGCGCAGGCAGCTTGTCCGGCGGGATCGGCAACGACCGGATCGCCGGCGGCTCCGGCAATGACACCATCACCGGCGGTGATGGCGACGACGAGATTCGCGGCGGGGCCGGCAGCGACACGATCGACGCCGGCAACGGCAACGATACGATCGCCTGGGCCGCTGGCGACGGCATCGACACTTCCGTCACGGGCGGCGCGGGCACCGACACGTTCAATTATCTCGGCACCACGGCGGACGAACGGCTGCGTCTGTCCGGCACGTCGACGGCCATTACGGTGGCGTCCCTCGATACCGGCGGCACGGTCACCGGCTCCGTCTCCGCCACGAGCATCGAGCAGGTGGAGGTCGACGCGGGCCAGGGCTCCGACGTTCTCCAGGTGCTCGACTTGTCCGGCACGGCGCTCTCGCGGGTGAGCGTCGATCTGGGCCGGCGCATCATCAGCCAGAGCACGATCATCGTCGGCCAGGACCTCGATGACGATGACGAGCCGGACCTCGACGAGGACGGCAACTTCCTGGCGCCCGAGGAGATCACGACCTACGTCTACGGTAACGACCTGTGCAACGACCATCTGACGATCTACGGCAGCGACACCGCCGGCGACGTGTTCCGCGCCTACACAGATGCGACGTACCTCACCTCCGGCGAGCGGTTCAGCGAAGTGCGGGTCCAGCGCGCCAGCGTCGATACCTATTTCATCTACGACGGCTTGTACAATGCGAACGCGTCGCAGACGGACCGCCTGACCATTGACGGCCAGGGTGGCAATGACCAGATCGATGTCTCCGGCGTGGAGCAGAGCCTCGCGGCTCCGGACGGCCTGCTGCTGTTCGAGCTACTGGGCGGGACCGGCAACGACACGCTCACCGGCTCCGTCTCCGTCGACATTCTCAACGGCGGGACCGGCAACGACCGCCTCCAGGGCGGCCCAGGGGTGGACACGTTCCTCGACGCCAGCGGCACCGATACTTTGGTGGAAGACCGGGATGCAGACCTGGCTCTCTTCGGAAACTACCTGGTCGTCGGCAACATCACCAGCTTGTACGGGACGGGCACTGAGGACACCGCCCTGCGCAACGGGACACAGGAGGACCGGTGGGACGCCGGGGCGGAAGTGGAGGACATCACCGGCGGCGGTGCGACCTCGCTCTTCGAGAAGGCGGAGATCTCCGGCGGTGACGGGAACAACATCCTCGTCGTGGGCGACCGCGATGGTTCGATCACGGTGGGCACGACGGTCTACGACGTTGATCCGTGGGCGGGCGAGGTCATTTTGGACAATGGGCAGAACGTTGGGCCGGATTCGAGCACAGAGAAGTATGTCCTGAACCTGCTCGGCACCGGCACGGCCACGGTCTGGATCGAGGACAGCGGCGGCGACTACGGCCGCGATGCCCTGTTGATCTTCGGCACCGACTCCGCCGACGCCGTAACGCTGGACAAGGAGACGATCAGTGGCACGGTCTATGGCAAAGTCCTCGTAGGCTCCCCGAATGCCGACGTGATCTACTATCACGACTTGGAGACGTTCGTAGTCAGCACCCTGGGCGGTGACGACATTCTGACGCTGAACGACAATCTGAACACCACCAAGATCTACTGCGGCGCCGGCAACGACACCGTCCACATCGGCCACGTGGCCACGTACGTCAATGACGAGGGCGTTGCGGTCGTGGACCTGGCGAACACGACCAGCGGCATTTCGGCGGCGACCTACATCTACGGCGGTCCCGGCGACGACGAGTTCAACATCTACCACAACCTCGCCGAGCTGTGGCTCTACGGCGAGGACGGGGACGACACGTTCGCCCAGTACTGCTTCCTCGTCGATCTGGGACCGACTCTCACCGGACCGGGACCCGCCACGTCGGGCGAGACCGACATCACCCTGAACGGCGGGGCCGGCGCGAACACCTACGCGCTCGGGGACCCGGGCCCGTTGAATAACCCCCGCTACGTCTACCTCAAGAACAATATCGTGCATATCGACGGCGGGGCCGGCACGGATACCTACGTACTCACCGGTACGCCCCTGAACGACCTGTTCATCGTGACGGCCAATTACATCCTCGGTGGCGGTGTGAGCACGCAGTACACGGACATCGAAGCCCTGGAAATCCGGGGGATGGAAGGCGACGATATCATCTATGTGATGGGCACTCCCGCCCATATGAAGATCAAGGTCAACGGCGGGACCGGCAACGACACGATCCAGATCGGCGGCGATCCGCCGGCCATCCTGTACGCCGAGCCCGCCCACTACGTGACGGCCGATCCGGTCCTGCTGCAAGACTTGAGCAAGATCTACCCGATCCACACGTCCTTGGCGGTTTCCCGGGTGGGCATCACGTTCACGTACAGCCCGACGGCTCCCTTTGACGCGCTGCGCGCCCACGTGACTCTGGACTGGATCCACGATGACACCGCCCACTACTCCTGGTACGTCCCGAGCGGCGCCTACTGGTCGCACTGGGTTTCCTGGGTCGTCAGTGCCGAAACCCTGGTGCGGCTGACGAATCCTCTGGAGGCCTGGTTCCATCCGGACCGGTACTGGCAGGCGACGCTGCCGGTGGCGGGCTACAGCGGCTACACCTACAAGAGCAGCGCGGATGAGGACGACTATCTCCACTCCGCTTTCGCCTCGGTGCGGCTGGATCAGATCGTCACGGCCCACGTGTGGGACGACAAGGACTGGGACGAGCACCAGTACGTGTACTACACGACGCAGGTGAATTACACGCTGCCGCGGACGACGTACATCGACCAGGATGAATACGAGTACAAGCAGCCAAATGCCTTCTCGCCGCCGACCACGCTGGTGCCGGAGCAGTCCTACTGGATCCAGTTGCCGGCGATCACGCGGCTTTCGGAAGGAGTCTTGGGCGAAGTCGAGGTGATCGGCGGCTCCAGCACCTACGAGTCCGGCGGTCTGCAGCTTGATCATCAAGATAAGCTGATCGTCCACAACGAAGACGGCGGCGCCTCGACCAACGGCCGTCTCACCGCCGACCACCTGTATGGCTTGGGCCTGCCGGCGACCGGCATCAAGTACACGGGCTTCGAGAGCCTGGATCTGCGCCTGGGAGACGGCCGTGATGTCTTCACGATTGACGGCACGCACGCGGGCCAGACGGACCTTGTGCTGGGTGGCGGCGACGATGAAGTCACGGTCAATGCCCTGTCCGGCCCCACCGATATCCTGGGCGGCGCGGGCAACGACACCGTTCGCGTCAACGGCGACTCCACCTCGGGCCTGGCGGATATTGCCGGCCAGCTCGAGTTCCGCGGCAACGACGATCGCTACGACGAGTCGGTGGGCACCGGTACTTTTGCCGATATCGCGGTGCTCGACTCCAACAAGGTGCCGGCGCGGGAGCAGATTCCGTTCACGGAACTGCCGCAGCACGTGTTCACCGACGCTGCGGTCTTTGACGGCAATGGTTACCTGAACGACTCCCAGACCGCCGCACAACACGGCCACCAGCTCTTCAATGCGGATGGCAGCCCGCGACTCCAGACCATCACGGTCATGCGCGACCACGCCCAGACTCAGAACGCGGAACTGCACACGGTGCACACGATCGACAACACCGTCGCTGGCGGGACCGACACCCTGATCGTGAATAACTCCGAGTGGGCGGGCGCCACCACCGGCCAGATGACCGCCAGCACGGTGACGGGCCTGGATATGGCTGCCGGAATCATCTATCAGAACGTCGAGGGCGTCGGGATCACACTCACCCGCAACGCGGATACGTTCACCGTGGCCGGCACCAGCAGCAACGCGCCGACGACGATCTATGCCGGCAACGGGGCCGACGTGATTACCGTCCAGAGCATCAGCAGCGCGACCACCATCAACGGCGAGGCGGGCAATGACGTCATCAACGTCCGGGCGATCTCGGCGGCCCTGACGATCAACGCCGGGTCAGGCAACGACCGGATCAACGTCGGCAGCAACGCCAACGGCACCACCGCCAATCCGGCGGATAATACGGGCGGCCAGGTCAACGGCATCGCGGCGTTGCTGACGGCGAATGGCGAGAGCAACAGCGATACGTTGGACATCGACGACAGCGGCGATACCAGCGGCGACACAGTCACACTCGACTCGACCACCCTGAGCGGGCTCTTCGGGGCCGGCGGAAGCGTCGCCTGCGGCACGCTCGAAAGCCTGAATGTGCATCTGGGCTCCGGGGGCGATACCTTCACGATCAACAGCACACACTCGGGTACGACCCTGGTGGAGACCAATAATGGCACCGACGTGGTCAACGTCTACGGGATCAACGGGACAACGACGATCAACACGGGCGTCGGGGCCGATTGCATCAACGTTCGGGCGATCTCTGCGACGACCACGATCAATACGGGCGATGGCAACGATCGGATCAACGTCGGGAGCAACGCCGCCGGGACGGTTTCCAACCCCGCCATCAACAGCGGTGGAAACGTCGACGGCATCTGCGCTTCGCTGACGGTCAACGGCGAAGCCGACACGGATACCCTGGATGTGGACGATGCCGCCGACAGCAGTGGCGACGCGGGCACGCTGACGGCCAGCGCGCTGACCAGTATGTTTGGCGGCGGCGGGAATATGGCCTACAGTGCGTTCGAGACGCTGAGCGTGCGCCTGGGCTCCGGCTCAGATACCTTCACGATCACCAGCACGCACTCCGGCACGACCGCGGTGGAGACGAATGGCGGCACCGACGTAGTCAACGTCTACGGGACTAACGGGACGACGACGATCGACACCGGTGCCGGGGCCGATTGTGTCAACGTTCGGGCAATCTCCGGCGCGACCACCATCAACACTGGGGCGGACGACGACTGGATCAACGTCGGCTCCAATGCGGCCGGCACGGCGGCCAGTCCGGACAACAACACCGGTGGGCGTGTCGACAATATCGCCGCCGTGCTGACGGTCGACGGCGGGGGAAATGACGATGCCCTGGACGTGGATGATACGGCGGACACCACCGGTGACACCGGCACGCTGACCTCCAGCAGTCTGACCGGGCTGTTCGGGACGGGCGGGAGCATCAGCTACGCCTCGGTGGAGCAGTTGGGCGTTCATCTGGGCTCCGGGGCGGATACCTTCACGATCAGCGATACGCCGGCCGGTTCCACGGTCCTGGAGACCAATGGCGGCGCCGACGTGGTGAACGTATGCAGCTTGCACGGAACGCCGACACTCGACACGGGCGCCGGTGCGGATGTTATCAATATCCGGGCGATCTCCACGGCACTTACCGTCACCGCCGGAGCGGGCAGCGACACGATCAACGTAGGCAGCAACGCCAGCGGCACCCTGGCCAACCCGAACACCAACAGCGGCGGCAGGGTCAGCGATATCCAGGCCCTTCTGACCGTCGATGGCGACGGTGACGCGGGGGATAGCGATACGCTCAATGTCGATGACGCAAATCACAGTGGCGCCAGCGATGCCACGTTGACCGCGACAACCATTCGTGGGCTGGGCATGAGTAGTGGCATCGACTATACCCAAATCGAGCTGCTGACCTTCAGCCTCGGCCCGGGCCACAACACGTTCAACATTCAAGCGACCCTGGCGACCACGCGCACGACGGTATATACCGGCGCCGGCGCGAACACGGTTAACCTCGGCAGTCTGGCCCCGACCGCCGGCAGCCTCCTTGGTGATGTCGACGGCGCGATCGTAATTCGCGGCGAACTCGGGACCGAGACCGTGAACGTGGACGACAGCGGCGACGCTGCGGCGAGCACCGGTACTCTGACCTCGACCACCCTCACGGGTCTGGGCATGGCCAACGGCGTCGAGTACTACTCGGTCGAGGTTCTCAATATCAATCTCGGCTCGGCCGGCGACGCTTTCACCATTACCGGCACGTCTCAGGGAACGACAAACCTCGCCTGCGGGGCGGGCGATGATGCCGTGTATGTCACAGGAATATCGGGCGATACGAACGTCAGCGGTGGCGCCGATGACGACCGTCTCATGGCCGATCAGGTGGTCTCCAGCGGCTCGGGTGCGCTCACGTTCGATGGCGGCGCGGGCACCGACACTTACATCGTGAACTTCGCGACCGCCTGCCTGGGCGTGCTCAATGTCCACGATACCGGCACGGACCCGGAGGAAATTGACACGTTGAAGGTCAATGGCACCGTTCTGGACGACAACCTGTATCTGCAGGACAGCTACCTGACCCGGTTTGAGATGCAGACGGAGGAGTTGACCGCGACGTATACGACGGGACCTCTGACGTTCACTCTCAACCACCCGGTCCGGCGGCTCAGCGACATCTCGGTCATCGTACAGGAGGGGGCTCGGCAAAGGTTCCTCGGCCGTGACGAGTACACAGTGGATCTGGTGGCCCGTACGGTACAAGTGACGGCGCCACTGTCCGCCGGGACCGGGGTGACGCTGCAATATGCGTACGTCGTGGGTGAGCAACGCATCAACTACAACGATACGGGCGCGGGCACCCCGGAGGTGGAGTACCTCATCGTCACGGGCGGGTTGGGCAACGACCGCATCGTCGTCGGTGACAACAGCACGGTTGGCACCTTGCTGTACGGCGACAATTTCGGCGGAAGCGATCCGGACTACGCCGAGGACCCGACCTACAACACGATCGGCGGCGACGATCTCTTCATCATTGGCGAGGTCTTGACGCTCCAGGAAGCCCAGCTCGAAGGGCTGGTCGAGACCGTGGACTACATCAAGATCTTCATCGACGAGCACCTGACCCAAGGGGCCCTGACCAACGGCATCAGCAACGTGACCGTGACCTACGGCGGCGCGGGCAACGACCAGTTCGAGGTCAACCGCAACAAGGCGGACCTGTACCTCTACGGGGAAGCAGGCGACGATATCTTCGTGATCAACGCCCACGTGGCGTACGATCCCGATCGTAAGGTGATGGAGATCACCGGCGGCGAAGGCTCGGACCTGTTCCAGTACGTGCTCAACTCGCTGGTCAAGATCAACGGCGGCGACGGCTTCGACCGGGTCGTGGTCAACGGGACGTTCCTGGCCGATGTCTTCGTCATCTGGTCCGGGGGCGTGGTCGGGGCCGGCATTGACGTGCGGTACGAGAACGTGGAAGGACTCGTCATCAACGGCGCCGGCGGCGACGACCGGTTCTACGTCCTGAGCACCAATCCCGATCTGCTGACGGAAATCAACGGCGGCACCGGGGACGACCACGTGTACGTCGCCGAAGACGCCGAGCCGGTGGATATCCTCGACCGCCTGCACCACAATGGCGTGGTCACGCATGTCGTCAGCGGAGCCGAGCTCTTCGCCGACATCCCCGTGGAGAGCCTCGTGCCGGAGATCATCGACAACGACGTGCCCGGCGTCATCGTCCAGCAGACCAATGACTACACGCGCGTGACCGAGGGCGGAGCGACGGACAGCTTCTCGGTGCGTCTGACGATGGCGCCGCTGTCCGACGTCATCCTGCAACTCGTTCCGTTCAGCGACGCGGCTCTGAGCGTCAATTCCCTGACGTTCACCTCGACCAATTGGAGCGTCCCGCAGACGGTCACCGTGTCGGCGATCGACGATACGGAGATGGAAGGGACCGAGAAGACCGCCGTGGCCCTGGCGGCCTCCAGCAGCGATCTGGCGTACAACGATATCCGGATCGCGAGCTTCGAGGTCACCGTGATCGACAACGATCTGCCCGGCGTCATCATTGACACGGGGGGACGTGTGCTGCAGGTGATCGAGCGGGATGCCGGCATCCCGTTGAATGGCGCTACAGACACGTACCAGGTCTATCTGACGCGCCAGCCGGCCGCTACGGTGCGCGTTACCGTCATCCCCGACGAGCAAGTCGCGGTCAGTGCTCCCGGGGCGACGGTCAATGGCGATCGCTCCATCACCCTAACCTTCACGACGGCCAACTGGAGCACCCCGCAAACGGTGACTGTGTCGGCCGTGAACGACACCCTTGCGGAAGGCAGTCACACCGCCGTGATCCGGGCCACCGTCTCCAGCGCCGATCGGGATCGGCAGCAGACCATCTACCTGCCGCGTTACCCGTGGGTGCCGTTGTTCGCCGCTCGCTATCACTGGACTCCGGCGACAAAGCCGCAATACTACATCGCGGTGACCCTCTACGTCGAAGGGTATGACGGGATCGCGGTCGATCCGCTGACGATCCACGTGGCCGATAACGACGTGCCCATGGTGCTGATCGGGCAGCCGCGGGGCGTCACCACGGTGGTCGAGGGCGAAACCGATCCGGCGTGGCACGGCTCGGACCAGTACACGGTTGTGCTCACGAGTGCGCCGGTGGCCAACGTCGTGGTGACCCTCCAGCCGGATAGCCAGGTGTTGGTCAGTGCGGGCGGCCAGAGCAGCCTTGTGACCGGCCCCATCGCGACGGTAGAGACGTTCGACATTGTCAATTCGGCCTCGGTCCTTCTCAGTCACCGGCCGATCCGGATCACGGGCGTCGTGGTGAACGGAACGCCTCTGGCCGACTACCGGCTCAAGTCCAACAAGCTCATCCTGAGCGGCCTGGGACTCACCACGGGCACGGTCGAAGTCGCCTACGAATACGTCACGATCAGCGGGCTGCAACTGACGTTCACGCCGACGAACTGGTCCGTCGCCCAGACGGTCACCGTGACCGCCTATGACGATCCGGCGGCCGACGGTGGTGTCCTGGATATGCCGGGCACGTTCGTTACCGACGGCCTGAACGGACCGCTGACCGTGGGAGGCGGCGACGGCAACGATACGCTGGTCGTCAATAATACAGCCAGCCGCTACGACGACTTCGGCCTGCTGACTGCCAACCGGATCGTTGGTCTGAACATGGCGTCTGACTTGGTGATCGGCGTGGGGTCGGGCCAGCAGGCCACGATCCCGGGCGGCATCCAGTATGAGGATTTCGAAGCGGTCGAGGTCAAGCTGGGCACCGGCAACGATATCTTCACCATCGACACGGCGGAGATTACCTTGACGCAGGCCGACGGGACCACGCGGACCATTGCCCCGCCGGCGTGGACACAAGTCAATGCCGGACCGGGTAACGACGTCCTCAACGTCCAGCGGATCGGCGGTGGAACACTGCTCGAGGGCGATCTGGGCGACGATACGATCAACGTCGGAACGTTTATCCGGGATGCCGCCGCGCGGGCGCGGCTCCTGAGTACGTCGCCCGTGGCCTATCCGGCGGCGCAACACGATTTGGCCATCCCGCCCGGCACCGTCGGCGGTATTCTCAGTCTGCTGACCGTGGCTGGCAGTCAGGTCGATACGGTCGGTGTCGAGCATGACGTTCTCAACGTCAACGATGAAGGCGACGGCACCGGCGATGTCGTCCTGGTGACGGCGGATTGGCTGACGGGGCTCGATCTTTCGGGCAACGATCCGGCCCAGGGGATCCACTATCTGGGGCTGGAAGCGCTCAACCTGTACCCTGGCTCGGGCCATGACGTGTTCAACATCCGGGCCACCTCCGCCGCCACGAGCATCTGGGACGCTAGTGGTGACGACCGCTTCTATGTCTCCTCGGAGGCGAACGTCGATGCCGTGAGCTATCCCGATTTCCTGGCGGGCGACCTCGACGGGATCCAGGGGGCCCTGCACTTCGACGCCGGCGCCGGCAAGAACCTGCTGATGATCAGCGATGAGGCGGCGACCCTTGGCGATTCGCACGTGGTGATAACGGATCAGTATGACCCGGTTCTTCACAGCGGTCTGCCCGTCAATGCCGAGATCTACGTCACCGGCCTGGCCCCGGCTCCGCTCACGTACCGGGCGGCTTCCAATGGCAATTTCGCCGGCGGCATTACCTTCTGGACCGGCTCCGGCGCTGACGGGGTCTTGATTGACGGCACGCACCGCCGCAGCAGCCCTAGTTCCCTGTGTACGATCACGACGCTGAACACCGGCGCCGGCGCTGACGAGGTGACGGTCTCGCTCGATGCGGCGACCGACGGATTCTTCGTGCTCAATACGCAGCAGGGCAGCGACATCGTAGACGGCTCAGCATCCACGCTGCCCCTGGTGCTCTTCGGCGGCGCGGGTCTGCTCGACACGATCACCGGCGGCCTCGGTGATGATGTGCTCTTCGGCGACGAGGGACGCGTGTTCTACTTCGCCGACGGCATTCCGGCTGGGGCCGATAGCCTGCCTCTGGCCGATTTGGCGTCCGCTGCGGCGACGGTTCTCGGCAACGGGGGGCCGGGTGATAAGACGGACGGCCTCGTTCACGCGTATCGCCTGGCTGTCCCGGTTGCCTCCGGTGGGGGAGCGGATATCATCATCGGCCACACCGGCAACGACCTGATCTTCGGGCAGGCCGGCCCGGACGTCATCTTCGGCGATGACGGTACCGTGACGTATGACGCGGGCGGATTGACGCTGGAACAACTGGCCACGGCCGGAGCCGGCGGCAACGACGTGATCGATGCCGGGGACGATGCGGACATCGTGTTCGGCGGCTTGGGCGATGACGAGATCGACGCCGGCTCGGGCAACAACGTCATCATTGGTGACAATGGGCGGATACTCTTCAGCAGCCCGCAGTTGAGCTCGATCGAGAGCACCGAGCCGTCGGAAGGTGGCCCGGATCACATCGTGACCGGGGCGGGCGATGACGTCATCGTTGGCGGCTGCGGCAAGGATGACATCCAGGCGGGCGATGGCAATAATGTCGTGATCGGCGACGGTGGTCGGATCGTGTATGTCCCCGGCACCGGGATGCCGGCGCAGATTGAGACCATGGCCCCGGATCTTGGGGACGACGATTTGATCGAGGCCGGAACAGGCCAGGATATCATCCTGGGCGGGGCCGGCGCCGATGAGATCGACGCTGCCGGCGGTAACAACATCGTTTTGGGCGACAACGGGCTGATTGACTACGTGGCCGACGATCACGATCCCTCGGATATCGACCGGATCGCCTCGACCGATCCGCAGATTGGAGGCGTCGATCGGATCACCACCGGCGATCAGGATGATATCGTCATCGGCGGTGCGCTGGGCGATGTCCTCTTCGCCGGTAACGGCAACAATCTTATTCTCGGCGACAGCGGCCAAATCACTGCGGCGATAGAGAACAGCCCGAGATTCGGCCTGCAGCCGCTGACACTGGGGGTGCTGGAGACCATCGCGGACGATGTGGGCGGCGTCGATGTCATCACGACCGGCACCGGCAACGACATCGTTCTGGGCGGCCATGGGGGCGATCAGATCACGGCCCAACAAGGCCACAAGATCGTCCTCGGCGACAGTGGCCGGATCGACTACGAGACGGATGGCGATCCCTCGGATATTGACCGGATCGAGAGCACCTCGATCGCTGCCGGGGGCGGGGCCGATACGATCCGCACGGGCAGCGGCGACGACATCATCATTGGCGGGCGCTATGGCGACACGATCGAAGCCGGCGCAGGCAACAACATCGTCATTGGCGATAGCGTGCGAATTATGGCGGCCGGTGTCGACGGCCCGCAGTGGTCCGGCCAGCCCATCACCCTCGGTCGCGTGGAGACAATTGCGCCGGCTGATGGTGGCGACGATACCATCACCACTCTGGCAGGCCAGGATATCGTTCTCGGTGGGGCCGGGGCCGATCAAATCAACGCGGGTGGCGGCAACAATATCGTCGTGGGTGATAGCGGTTTCATTGACTACGCGACCGCGGACGGCGACCCCGCCGACCTCGACCAGATCGGCTCCACCGACCCGCAAAGCGGTGGCGTCGATCGGATCACGACGGGCGATCAGGATGACATCGTCATCGGCGGCGCACAAGGCGATGTCCTCTTGGCCGGTGGCGGCAATAACATCATCATCGGCGATAGCGGCCGGATTCTGGCGGCGGCCGGCGATACCCCCAGGTTCGGGGCCCAGCCTCTGACGCTCGGGGTGGTGGAGACCATCGCGGATGATGCGGGCGGTGTCGATGTCATCACGACCGGCACCGGCAACGACATCGTCCTGGGCGGCCACGGTGGCGATCAGATCACGGCTCAGCAAGGCCATAAGATTGTACTCGGCGACAGTGGCAGAATCAGCTACGACTTGGACGGCAATCCGGCCGACATCGATGAGATCGTCAGCACCTCGACGACCGCAGGCGGCGGGACGGACACCATCACAACCGGCAGCGGCGATGACATCATTGTGGGCGGCCGGTTCGGCGACCTGATCGACGCAGGCGACGGTGATAACATCGTCATTGGCGATAGTGTGCGAATCACGGCGGCCGGCACCAGTGACCCGCAGTGGTCCGGCCAGCCGATCACGCTCGGTCGCGTGGAAACGCTGGAAGCGTCCGATGGTGGCGACGACACGATCACGACCCTCTCGGGCAACGATATCATCCTGGGTGGGGCCGGGGCCGATCAGATCGATGCGGGCACCGGCAACAATATCGTCGTGGGTGACAGCGGTTTCATTGACTACGTGGCCCTGGACGGCGATCCTTCGGACCTCGATCAGATTGCCTCGACGAATGCACAGATCGGCGGCAGCGACCACATCGCCACTGGAGACGATGACGACATTGTGATCGGCGGCGCGCAGGCCGATGTCCTCCTCGCCGGTGGCGGCAATAACATCATCATCGGCGATAGCGGCCGGATTCTGGCGGCGGCCGGCGATACCCCCAGGTTCGGGGCCCAGCCTCTGACGCTCGGGGTGGTGGAGACCATCGCGGATGATGCGGGCGGTGTCGATGTCATCACGACCGGGACCGGTAACGACATCGTCCTGGGTGGCCACGGGGACGATCAGATCACGGCCCAGCAAGGCAATAAGATCGTACTCGGCGACAGCGGCAGGATCAGTTACGACCTGGACGGCAATCCGGCCGACATCGATGAGATCGTCAGTACCTCGACGACCGCAGGCGGCGGGACGGACACCATCACAACCGGCAGCGGCGATGACATCATCGTGGGCGGCCGGTTCGGCGACCTGATCGACGCAGGCGACGGTGATAACATCGTCATTGGCGATAGTGTGCGAATCACGGCGGCCGGCAGCGATGGCCCGCAGTGGTCCGGCCAGCCGATCACGCTCGGGCGCGTGGAGACGCTGGAAGCGTCCGATAGTGGCGACGACACGATCACGACCCTCTCGGGCAACGATATCATCCTGGGTGGGGCCGGGGCCGATCAGATCGATGCGGGCACCGGCAACAACATCGTCCTGGGCGACGGCGGATTCATCGACTACGTGGCTGTAGACGGCGATCCTGCCGACCTCGACCGGATCGGCTCCACCGATCCGCAGATCGGTGGCGTTGATCAGATCACGACGGGTGATCAGGATGATATCGTCATCGGCGGCGCGCAGGGCGATATTCTGTTCGCCGGCGGCGGCAATAACATCATCATCGGCGACAGCGGTCAGATTTTGGCGGCCGTCGGCAACACCCCCAGGTTCGGGGCTCAACCTTTGACGCTGGGCGTGGTGGAGACCAGCGCGGATGATGCGGGCGGAGCCGATACGATCACGACCGGCAACGGCAACGATCTCGTCCTCGGCGGGGCCGCCGATGATGCGATCGACGCCGGACGCGGCAACAACATCGTCCTGGGCGACAACGGCACCATCGACTATGTGACGGCGGATCACGATCCGGCGGACATCGATCTGATTGCCTCGACGGACGCACAGATCGGCGGCAGCGACCACATCACCACCGGCGACGACGACGACATTGTGATCGGCGGCGCGCAGGGCGATGTCCTCCTCGCCGGGGGCGGCAATAACATCGTGATTGGCGATAGCGGTCGAATCACCGCGGCGCCAGGGGATAGCCCGAGGTTTGGCCTGCAGCCCCTGACGCTGGGTGTGGTGGAGACTATCGCGGATGACGTAGGCGGCGTCGATGTCATTACGACCGGCACCGGCAACGACATTGTCCTGGGCGGCCACGAGAGCGATCAAATCACGGCGCAGCACGGCCACAAGATCGTCCTCGGCGACAGCGGCCGGATCAGCTACGACTTGGACAACAATCCGGCCGATATCGATGAGATCGTCAGTACCTCGACCACCGTAGGCGGCGGGGCGGACACCATCACGACCGGCAGCGGCGATGATGTCATCGTTGGCGGTCGCTACGCCGATGTGGTCGATGCGGGTGACGGTGATAACATCGTGATTGGCGATAGCGTGCGGATCACGGCGGCCGGCGCGGATGGCCCGCAGTGGTCCGGTCAGCCGATCGCGCTCGGTCGCGTGGAAACGCTCGAGGCATCCGATGGTGGCGACGACACGATCACGACCCTCTCGGGCAGCGATATCGTCCTGGCAGGTTTTGGGGCTGACCAGATCGATGCCGGCAGCGGCAACAACATCGTTCTCGGTGACAATGGGTTCATCGACTATGTATCTGCAGACGGCGATCCTTCGGATCTCGATCAGATCGCCTCGACGGACGCGCAGATTGGGGGCAGCGACCACATTGCCACCGGAGATGACGATGACATTGTGATCGGCGGCTCGCAGGACGATGTCCTCCTCGCTGGCGGTGGCAGCAATATCATCCTTGGCGACAGCGGCCGAATCCTGGCAGCGGTCGGCAATAGCCCCCGATTTGGGGCCCAGCCGCTGACGCTCGGGGTCGTAGAGACCGTGGCGGACGACGTGGGCGGGGCCGATACCATCACGACCGGCACGGGCAATGACATCGTCCTGGGCGGCCATGAGGGCGATCAAATCACGGCCCAGCAAGGCCACAAGATCGTCCTCGGGGATGGCGGCCGGATCGGCTACGACTTGGACGGCGATCCTTCCGATATCGATGAGATTGTCAGCACCTCCACGACCGTCGGTGGCGGGGTGGACACGATCACGACCGGCAGCGGCGATGATATTGTGATCGGCGGCCGGTTCGGCGATGTGATCGATGCGGGCGCTGGGGACAATATCGTGCTGGGCGACAGTGCCCGGATCCTCGCCGCCGCAGCGAGCGGACCGCACTGGTCGGGCCAGCCGATCACGCTGGGCCACGTGGAAGCGCTCGCGTCGCCCGATGACGGCAACGACACGATCACGACGGGCGCCGGCCGCGATCTCGTTCTGGGCGGTGGGGGGGATGATGTCATCCGTCTCGGTTCCGGCGATGACATCGCGCTGGGCGACAGCGGCGCGCTGATCTACGATGCTCCGGGCGCACCGGACCCGACCAGCCTGGATTTCGTCCGCACGACCAATCCTGGCGCGGGTGGCAGCGACACGATCTACGGCAACGCCGGCAACGATATCCTGATCGGTGGCTTCGGCGGCGACTGGCTCTACGGCGGCAATAGCGCGGCCGGCGGCCCCGTCACCGGTGAGGACTTTGACATCCTCCTGGGGGACAACGCGGAACTGGAGGCTGTGGAGCTTCTGGCTGGATCGGTTCGCCTGCATCGCATTGGGCGGATCGCGACGACCGATACGAGCAGCGTCACCGGCGGCCAGGACCGCATCGAGGGCAATGAAGATGATGATGTCATCCTGGGCGGTGTGGCCGACGACGTTCTCGACGGCAACGGCGGCCAGGACCTGATCCTGGGCGACAATGGCGTTCTGACGGGTCGTGCCGTCGGCGAGACCTCCAGCCCGCGCTATCGCGTGCTGTCGGGCGAACTGGTCTATGGCGACAGCGTCAGCGGCGTACCGGGCGACCAGGTCGATCACAGTCGCTGGTTCAGCAAGCCGTCGGCAGTGGAGAAGTGGGCTAACTGGGTCGTGTCGGTCGATTATGGCACGGCAGGATATGGCAGTGACGTCATCGCTGGCGGGCCGGACAATGACACCATCTTCGGCCAGCAGGGCGACGACGTTATCCAAGGCGATGCATCGGTTCAGATCGGCGCCTCCGCACGACTGGATCATGGCATGCTCATCGTCAATCCGTCGGTCGAGGGGTCCAGCGACGGCGCGGACTACATTGAGGGCAACGCCGGCGACGACGTGATCTTCGGCAACCTCGGCCAGGACGATCTGATCGGCGGCAGCTCGAACCTGTTCGGTCTCGACAGCTCCGACGGCAGCGACCGGCCGGACGGCACGGACCTGATCTTCGGCGGGGCCGGCACCGACATCACGCCCGGCAGCCCCGACAGCAGTCCGGAAGATTACACGCGCGATGCCGATGTGATCGTGGGCGACAACGGCAATATCTTCCGCCTGGTCGGGATCAACGGCCAACTTGGCGTTGGCACGAGCGGGATTGCGACCGTGGATGGCTTGTTGGCCTTCACCCGGGACGGCGGATCGGGCCAGGTCGTGATTCGCGCGGTGGAGCTGCTCGATTGCACGCCCGAAGGCCCGAACTCATCGCTGGATATCGGCGCTGCCGACACCATCTATGGCGAGTCCGGTGACGATGTGCTCTACGGCGGTCCGGGGCCGGACCTGATCCACGCCAACGCCGATAACGACTATGTCCGGGGCGGCGGCGGTGACAACGTCCTGTATGGCGACGAGGGCGATGACGACCTCTACGGCGGCCATGACCGCGACATGGTCTTCGGCGGTCCCGACAACGACCAGATCCACGGCCAGGGCGGCAATGACATTCTGATCGGCGACGATGGCGTGGTGGATGAGACTCACGCCGTGGCCTATGTCCATAGTAGCGATGGCACGGACGGCATCTACGGCCAGGCCGGGGAAGACAAGATTCTGGGCGGCGGCGGGGCGGATCAGCTCTACGGCGATCAAGACGGTCAGGCGGACGGCTCTCTCCAACGCGACATTCTGATCGGCGACGGCGGCCAGATCAGCTACTCCTTGGACCGGTTTGCGTTCGATCGGGTCACGAGCATCAGCACCTCGGGACAAGGCTCCGGTGGAGACGATACCCTCGAAGGGAACGACGGTGACGACGTTCTGATCGGCGGCCAGGCTGGCGACCTCATTCGGGGCGGCTCGGGCGATGACGTGATCCTGGGCGACAACGGCACCATCGAGCTCCTGAACGGCCAATGGGTCCGGATCGACACCACCGGCGAGAGCTTCGGTGGGCATGACACGATCGAGGGCAACGAAGGCAATGACGTGATCGTCGGCGGGGCTAATGGCAGCTTGGACACGATCTGGGGCAACGCCGGCGCTGACATCCTCTTCGGCGACAACGGCCTTCTGGACTGGAGTCTTGACGGCGATCTCTCCACGCTCGACCTGATCCAGTCGGCCGCCGACGGCCTCGGCGGTGACGATGTCCTCTACGGCAATGAAGGCTGCGATATTCTCTTGGGCGGCATCGGCGGCGATTCGATGGAAGGTGGCGGGGACAGCGATATCCTCATTGGCGACGAGGGCCTCATCAATGCCACGCAGATCGTCGCCTTCGTTCGTGCCAGCGATGGCTCCGACACGATCTACGGCGAGGCGAGCGAGGATAAGATCCTCGGCGGCGGTGCGGATGATGTGCTGACCGGCGATAACGACCCGCTGGGTGGTTCCGCCGCGACCCCGGGGCGGGACGTCATCCTCGGCGATGGCGGCCGGATCACGTGTGTGGCCGGCGACCGATTCACCTTCCACGGCCTCCGGCTCGTCGAGACCATCGACGAAGACCAGGGCGGTCGTGATCAGATCTGGGGCAACCAGGGAGACGATCTTTTGATCGGCGGCCGAGCCGGGGACTGGCTCTACGGCGGGCTGGGCGACGATGTCATCCTGGGCGACAACGGCACGGCCGAGCTTCTTGACGGCCGGTACGTCCGGGTGGACACCACGGGAGAGGTGTACGGCGGACTCGACCAGATGGAGGGCAACGAAGGCAACGACATCCTCCTCGGCGGCCC
>Ga0315280_10000051_pt1 | contig 199579 bp, 154 predicted proteins | sample YL17G06_40_MG_FD_203697 | JGI IMG/M metagenome (GOLD analysis project Ga0315280, IMG submission 203697) | Sediment microbial communities from Yellowstone Lake, YNP, Wyoming, USA - YL17G06_40 | ecosystem: Environmental > Aquatic > Freshwater > Lake > Sediment | place: USA: Wyoming | collected... | reverse complement strand
GGGCTCAGCTCGCGCTGTCGCCGGATGAGTACCGTCTTGCAGTCGGGCGTGAAGTGATTGTGCTCGAAATACATGTTCCACGAGATCCGCGGCCACGAGGTCAGCTGCACGATTTGCACCCCGCTGCGGCGGTCGGTGCGGTATATGCGTTCCGATCCGTAACTCTGCCCGCGCAAGGTTAGTATCCTCCATTCAATAGCCGGCGAGATGCCGGCGCTACGGTTTTCGGCTTGCAGGCGAAGCATACCTTCCACCAACTTGGCGGCACGGCATCTCGTCGCCGTCTATCGCGTCCGGCCCCGGGGAGACAGAAGGGGTCAAGTCCGTGACCTCGAAAATGTCGGGACCTGGTGCACGGCTGCGGCTAGGAGCAACCCAAGGAGTGGAGAAAAATGGCTGATTGCCTGCATTGGCTGGTGCTGATTCTGCTGATGGGAGCCGCCCTAGCAATCGGCACCGTCGAGGGAAGGACCGCAGAAACCGGCCTGCGGCTGTTCCCCACCGATTTGCCCGGGTCGCAATGGGCGCAGTTCAAGGCCGAAGGATTCTCGCAGCCGGCGTGCGGGGTTATCTACCGGTTTGCCGAACCGGCGACCAATGGCATGCCCCTGGGCGGTATTGATGTGGGCTGCGTTGACCTCGAAACCAGCGGGCTTTTCGGCTACTGCACGATTTTCAACACGCACGTGCCGCGGCGCGGGCCGTTGAACCTTCCCTTCCTTGGCCTCAGCGTGGGGGGCCGCACCTGGGTACTCTGTCATCGAAAGCCGAAGGACTACGACACGACCGACGGCCGCAAGCCTGTGGAGCCGGTGCTGCTCGATCTCAAACTCGAAGGCGTTGAACTGGCGCGCGAAATCCATTACTGGGGCCACTATCCGGTGGCGGACCTTGAATATGAGACTGATGCCCCGATCAGCGTCGGCTTGCGCGCATGGGCGCCGTTCCTGCCCGGAGACATCAACAATTCCATCATACCGGCCATCATCTTCGAGGTGCACCTGCGCAATCCGGGCGCGACCACCGAGAAGGGAACCATTGCCTTCTCCTTTCCGGGCCCCACCGAGAATGAGGCGGGGGCGAAGCGGTGCCAGCGGCACCAGGTCGAGGGCGCGTTCAATGGCGTCGCCGTCGCGGCAGAGAAGGCTCGCTATGCAGTGGGCGTGATCGGCAAGGCCAAGGTGCGGCTGGGTGGCGAACTGGGCGCGGACGGGGGTGCGTGGGCCGGCATCTCCAACGGCCTACCGAAAGCATCCGAAGAGCACGCTGGAGCATCGGTCGCGGTGGATTTCTCGCTGGCTCCGGGCAAGACCAAGACAGTCCGCTTCGTGCTCACCTGGTGCAGCCCACAGTGGAAAGGCGGAGGATACCCTTCCTCGACTGAAGGCAACACTTTCACACACATGTATGCCCTGCGCTACCCCGATCCCGTGCAAACCGCGCGGCGCCTCGCGCGCAACCACCAGCGCCTGCTGAGCCGCGTGCTCGCCTGGCAGCAGGCTGTCTATGCAGCCGACGAACTGCCCGTCTGGCTGCGGGAGTCGCTGGTTAATGCCGTCCACATGATAGCCGAGGATGGGATGTGGGCAGCGGCCAAACCGCCGATTCCAGAATGGGTCCGCCCCAGAGACGGGCTGTTCGGGATGAACGAATGCCCACGCGGCTGCCCGCAGATCGAGTGCATCCCGTGTTCATTCTACGGCAATATCCCGCTGGTCTATTTCTTCCCGGAGCTGGCCCTCTCCACGCTGCGCGGTTACAAGGGCTACCAGTATCCAGAGGGGGCGGCGGTTTGGATCTTCGGCGGCGTCACCGGGCAGTCGCCGCCGATTGACTTCGCCAGGCCGACGCGCGGCTACCAGACTTCGCTGAACGGGCCATGCTATGTGGACATGGTGAACCGCTACCTGCTCTGCCACGATAAGGATAAGAAGGTCCTACGCGAGTTCTACCCGTCGGTGAAAAAGAACACCGTTTTCACTGTCAACCTGAGGCCTGAATACGAGATCGGCGACCGCATCATCAGCATGCCGTCGGGCAACGTGGGCACCGAGTGGTTCGAGGCCCCGGAGCCGGGCTGGTTCGGGATGGTGCCGCACGTCGGCGGCATTCATCTCGCAAACCTGAGGATGTCGCAGCACATGGCCGAGGCGGTGGGAGACAAGGACTTCGCCCGGCAGTGCAGCGAGTGGATTGAGGCCGGCATGAACTCGATGGAGAGCAAGATGTGGGCTGGCACCCACTACTTGACTTACTGGGAGCCCGAGAGCGGGAAGAAGTCAGACCTGGTCTTCGGCTACCAGTTGGATGGAGAGTGGATGGCGAAGTTCCACGGCCTTCCGGGAGTATTCCGGGCGGACCGGGTGAAGACCACCCTTGAAACCATCAAGCGCGCCAATGCCGCGCTCAGCAAGTCCGGAGCCGCGAACTATGCGCACGCCGATGGGACTCCAGCGCCGGTCGGAGGCTACGGCACCTACAGTTACTTCCCGCCCGAGGTGCTGATGCTCGCCATGACTTACGTTTACGAGGGACACCGCGAGTTCGGCCTCGAACTGGCGCGCCGCTGCTGGGAGAACATGGTCTGCAAGTGGCGCTACACCTGGGACATGCCCAACATCATGCGCGGCGACGAGGACACGGGCGAGAGAACCTACGGCCACGACTATTATCAAGACATGATGCTCTGGTCGCTGCCGGCTGCCCTGCAGGGCACCGATCTGAGTGGCCCTGCCAAGCGCGGCGGCCTGGTTGACCGCGTCCTCAGGGCTGCCCGCGAAAAGTGATGCCCGGCCCCGCACACGGCAGCCCTGTGCGCCTTGACCGAAGCCCTCGCCCGGATTACAATGGTCTCGCCGTGGCAACGCGTTCTACCCGCTCAGTGAAGGCGCGCGCGAAACCTGCGAGGAACTCGTGCCAGTATCTGGTGGACGAGAAAGGCCATCGCATCGGCGTCGTGCTCTCCCTCAAGGAATACGAGCGCCTCCTCGAGAGAATCGAGGACCTCGAAGACCTTCGCGCCGCCGATGAAGCCCGCAGAGAGGGCGGCAAACCCGTCCCGCTGGAGGTCGTCGAGGCGCGGCTGCGCGCCCGAGGCACCCTCCGCTGATGCGGGTCATTCTCTCGTCACCCGCGGATCGCGATGTTGACCGGCTCGGCGGTGACGTGGTTGAGCGGGTGTTCGCCGCGCTTCGTGGGCTTCGCGAGAACCCGCGCCCGCCGGGGTGCCGGTTGCTGCGCGGTCGCAAGGCGGGAACCTGGCGCATCCGGGTGGGCGATTGGCGCATCCTCTACGATATTGACGACGCTGCGGGCCTCGTGACCATCCTGCGGGTTCGCCACCGCAGCAAAGCATACTGAGACGCCAGGCTTTCGCAGCTTCCCAGAAGCGTCGTCGCGCTAGGCTTCGCGCGGGGAGGTGTCGCGGCTGGTTTGGATGTGGACAGCACGTGAGCCCGGACGCAGGATGCCCAGTTCGTAGAGGCGCCGCCGCATGGCGATCTGGCTCACGCCGAACCGGTCGGCCAGGACCGCGACGATCTGCTCGGGGTTCGTGCGGAACTTCTCCGCCTCGCGCAAGACCTCGGTGCGCGGCATCAACATGCAGGTCGCAAACCTGTCCGCGAGTTCCTCAGCCACCGAGGCTGACAGCCTGGTCGGGAAAGCCGGATGGGCCCTCAAAACCTTGAAAAACTCGCGCCAGATGGCGAATCTTGCTGCTGGGCGCTGAATGTGCGCTGAATAGAGGATCGAGTAACCTTGCTTCGTCGCCTTTGTCTGCGCGCGTTCTGCTGGCTGCAGCAGAGCGCGCGAGACATCCAGCCCCAGCGCCGGCAGAACTGTGAGCGGGTCGCGCGGTATCTGGTGCGCCTTCAAGTGGCGCGCCAGGCTGCCGGCGAACCTCTCCATGTTCCCGCGCGCGACGAACGAGAAGCGCCTGAGGAACCTGCTCAGCAGGCGGTCGAGTTCGTCGTGTCGCGGTGACGAGTCTTGCGCCTTCATTTTCGATACCGCAGAGAGGTAGTTTGCCACCGGAGCGGAATATCCCCCTGGTGCGAGAAGAAGATATGCCAAACGACCAACTCCACTGGGAATACAATGTTGTCCAGCTGCCCTACAATGTGAGGGCGCGGGCTGAGGCCCTGAACAAACTGGCCCAAGAAAGGTGGCAACTCGTCACGGTCACGTACGAGGGCACCGTCGCTTTCGCTTACCTGCGCCGCCCTGCTGCTGAGCAACCTCAATCTGGGTCGCCGCCCAAGTAGCCAACACGGGGCCTTAGAAGCGGGCGGTCAGTTTAGCCTCCAGCTGTTGCTCCTCTTGCCTCAGGGTGAGCGTATCGTCGAACAGGAGCCACTTGCCCGCGAGCGAGAATGACAGGTCGCTCTTTGGGCCCAGCGTGTAGCCCAGGCTGTAGGTGGTCGTTCCTCGCGTAAGCGGGGTGCCGAGCAGGTCGTTCTCGCTCCAGCCGGCAGCCAGCACAGATTTGCCTGGCAGCCCGATTAGAAGGCTCAAATCGCGGCTCTGGCTAAGGCCCGTGGAATCACGCCGCGACGAGACCTGCGCCTTCAACCCCATGGCTCCGAGTTCGGTGGCCGCGGCGATTCTCGACACGTTAGCAGGCTGAAGCCGGCCCGACTGGTCCGCCGGATTCTCCGCGTATTCGCCCTCCAGGCGCAACGACCTGAGCAGGCGCCAGGACACGCTCGCGCTGCGCCCTTGGATTTGTGTGCTGCCGCGCTCCCTCGACCAACCGCCCGACAAAGTGAACGATGAAGCAGGCCGCAAGGTTAGACCCATCGCGTCGCTCTCGACCTGCGGGCCCGAGCCGTTCTGATCCGTGCGCTCGGCCCGAAGGTCAATCTTGCGCCCCGGCTTTGCCCTCAACTGCACTTTCTGCCGCACCGACGTCCCGCTTTCCTGTATCTGCTCGCTGCGCAGCGCAGATAGGCCGGCCAGCTCGCCCGCGGACAGCTCAAGGCCGTAGTCTGAAGCCCTGGCCTTTCCGGCGGCGGTAGCGGCGAAGGATTGTGAAGAAGTCAGGCTGACGCCACTGCGGGGCCGGTAGTCCGCCGAGAGTGTTGTTTTCGTGCCCCCGGCTGCCAGTCCCCAGGCGGGGGCCTGAGAGAATCCTTCCTCTGCCCGGACCAGGGACCCGCTCAATCGCAGGTGTCCCGCATTGGCGTGCGCCTCGCTTCGCCAGCCAAACGCCCTGCGGGACGATCCGTTGCCTGCTCTTAGCTGGCTTATCAGGAAGCTCGCCCGCAGGTCGGCCTTCTGCCCGCTGGCGGCGGCAGCGTCCAGGCTGTAAAGGAGGCCGGTGGGCGCTCCCTGGTTGTAACGTGCCGTGAGATTCAGGCTCGAGGATTGCGACTGCAATGCCGTGAGAGTGAGCGCCATCTCCGGTGGCTGCTGAGGCCGCCTCACGGCATCAGGCTGCCTGACGTAGGTCACATATGCCATATCGCTGCGGGCGAGAGGCAGCATGAACGTGATCGTCGCGCTGTTCGCGTCCAATGAGTAATCAATGCCGCGCACCAGGTGGATTCCGTTGCGCGAGACCCATTCGCTGCCGGCCTCCATCTTGCTCCAGGTGAGCAGGTAAGGGCCTGAAGTCCCCGTGCCGCTGATGACGTCGCTCACCACCACGGAATCCGCTGCCTTGCCACCAACGGCTGCGAGCGACAGGACGCTCATCAGCAGCACTGCCGTTGCCGCGAGACGTATTGACTTGTGGGCCTTGCTAACCACCATCCCTATGTTCCATGTACCCAGTAACCAGCGCGGTTGCAGCACATCGCGGGCGGTGCCGTCGGCTGCTTAGAATAGAGACGCGCACTGTGGCGCAAAGGTTCGCGTCAGGGCACCGCGCGGTGGTTCGGCGCGCACCGACTCGTTCCGCAATAAACGAGCGGCCCCGAGTAATCGGGGCCGCCCTCACGGGGCAAAGGCCGGACGATCGTTAGTCACGTTCGGCCGCTTTTCTTGTAGCATACCCTCTCGGCGCTGTCAAGGCGAACAGCCGTAACTCGCCAGGAAACTGCTGCCCAGGCGAAGAAGATGCAAGCCAGGAGGCAAAGATGCAAACATGTGTTTTATGCAAGATAGCCAGGAAGGAAATGCCTGCCGACCTGGTGCACGAAGACGAGGACCTGGTGGCGTTTCGGGACGTGAACCCTCAGGCGCCGGTGCATATTCTCATTGTCCCCAAGGCCCACGTAGAGAGTATCCTGGTGCTTTCAGGCGAGGATGATGCAGTCATCGCCAGAGCAGTGCGGCTTGCAGCGCGGCTTGCGTCGAGCTACGGTGTGGCGGAAAGCGGGTTCCGCCTGGTATGCAACACCAACCGACATGCCGGCCAGTCTGTGCCTCACATCCACATCCACCTGTTGGGCGGCAGACCAATGAGTTGGCCCCCTGGCTAGGGATTTGACATCGCCAGGCGGCTCTTGGTATAATATCGGGGGAAAGAGGTGTTGTGAGTGTCCGTTGACGTTAGGGAGAACGAAAGCCTGGACAACGCCCTGAGGCGGTTCAAGAGGCAGTTGCAGCAATTGGGGGTACTTGAGGAAGCCCGCCGCCACGAGCGCTACGAGAAGCCCAGCGACCGGCGGCGGAGATTGCAGGCTGCGTCCGCCAGGCGCAGCCGGCGGGCGTCCTATGCGCGCCAACTCGACTAGGGCATCGGATAGCCACTTTGGAAGAAGAATCCTCCTCGGTTAAGGTCGTCCTCGACGATAACGAGCAGGCGGCTTCTCTGCTTGGACACCACGATCAGAATCTGCGCGTCATCGAGCGCGAATTCCACGCCCGCATCGTAGCGCGCGGCAACGAACTGGTGGTTCGCGGCGAGCCGCAGACCGTGGCCAGAGTGGGCGATCTGCTCGAGCAACTGGCGCGGCTGGTCAGGGCGGGCCATGCGCTTTCCGCGGATGACGTGAGGCGGGCGGCAAGGCAGATGCAGGCCGGCAGCAAGACACCGCCTGAGGCCTTTCTCTCCGAGGTCATCCTGGTGAGCGACCGCGGCAAGCCGGTGAAACCCAGGACCGCTGTGCAGCGCGACTACGTGCACGCCGTTCGCGCGCACGACCTGGTCTTCGGCATTGGGCCGGCCGGAACCGGCAAGACCTACCTGGCTGTGGCCGCTGCTGTTGCTGCCCTTCAGCGCAAAGAGGTGACGCGCATTATCCTCACCCGTCCTGCCGTGGAAGCAGGCGAAAAACTGGGCTTCCTGCCGGGAGATATCGCGGCCAAGGTGGACCCCTATCTTCGGCCGCTGTACGACTCTCTCTACGACCTGCTGGATGATGAGAAGCTCCAGCGTCTGATGGAGAGGGCGGTGATCGAGGTGGCCCCGCTGGCTTTCATGCGAGGCAGAACCCTCAACGACTCGTTCATTATTCTCGACGAGGCCCAGAACACGACGCGCGAGCAGATGAAGATGTTCCTGACCCGCATGGGGTTCGGCTCGCGCGCCGTAGTGACGGGCGACATCACGCAGATTGACCTGCCCAGAGGTCAGGTATCCGGCCTTAACCACGCGCGCGCAATACTGAGCGAAGTTGACGGGATCAGTTTCATCTACTTCTCCGACGCGGATGTGGTGAGGCACGAACTGGTGCGCAGGATCATCCTGGCTTACGAGCGCGCGAATTCCACCTCCGGCTCGGGCGCCAACCAGGGGTAGACCCCATGAAGAAAGCCTTGAGGGTGGTGTATGCTTCCCCTTTGCGCGCCACGGGCTGGAAGAGGGGGGCCGTGGGGCTAGCGGTTTGCTGCGCCCTGGCTGTCTCGGTGGCGGTGGCTGACAGCTACGGGTTCAGGCTCAGGTTCCAGGTGGGCTATCCGAGCCCTCAGACCATCCGCGCACCACGCGCCGTTTCCTATGTTGACCGGGTGGTCACCGCACGGCTTCGGGACCTGGCAGCGGAAAGGGTGCCGCCGACCCTTGTCTTCGACGCGGAGGCGGTGGTTGGCGCGAAGGCCGGCGTGGAGGGGGCTTTTGAGCGGACGGCGGCAAAGGCTAGAGGTGCGGCCAAGGATTGGTTGGAGAAGCAAGATTCGGCTTCGCTGCGCAGCGTGAAGGACCGCTTGCGACAGGCGGTCGCGGCGGCGATGAGCGAACCGATAGCGGAGGAGAACGCCCGGGATATGGAGCGTGCGCGGCAACGGCTCGCCCAGCAAGTGAAGGCGATGCCTGTCCCGGAGGGGGCGTGGCCGCTTCTGGTAATGTCGGGGGATTCGGTGCTCAGGCCCACGGAGCGCTACGACCCGGAAGTTCACCGCGCGCAGAGGGAAGAGGCCCGGGCTCGCGTGAAGCCCGTGGTGCGAAGGGTTTCGCGGGGCGACGTAATTGTCCGGCAAGGGGAGGAGATGACCGCAGAGCACATGCAGGCGCTGAAGGCGATAGGTTTGGCGAGCCCACAGCCCGCAGGGCGCAGGATGCTGGGGGTGGGCGCGCTGGCGGTCCTGGCGGTGATCGCTATTGCACAGTGGATGCGCCGCTTCCAGCGCGCGCTGTTGGCGGACAACAGGCGCGTTCTGCTGCTCGGCCTGCTGTTGTGTTTCCCTGCCGTGACGGTTGCAGCCCTGCGCGCAGGCGGCATGAGGGGGGAGTGGGTTTGGCTGCTTTTCGCGCCCGCGGCAGTGATGGTCACCTCGGTGTTGCTCGAGCCGCAGGTGGCCTTACTGTCGGTCCTCGTGCACTCGGCCATGGCGGGCATCATGGCGGGCAACCAACTGGGGGCCGCCTTGGGAACGCTGGGGAGTGGTTTGGCGGGATTGTGCCTGGCGGGCTACATCCAGGCTGCGGCCGGATTCTTCGGCGCGGCCGCCGGCTTGGCGGGGATCAATGCCGCGCTGGTGCTTGCCATCGGTGCGGTGACTGAGCAACGCGCAGGGGCGGTTGAAGCCTTCGTAGTGGCGGCCTACGGTTTTGGGGCCGTGGCGATGGCGATAGGCATGACCCTGATCCTGGAAAGGCCATTCGACATCGCCAGCCGCGTCCGGCTGCTGGAACTAGCGAACCCCAACCAGCCCTTGCTCAAGCGCCTTCTGGTGGAGGCGCCGGGCACTTATACAGACAGCCTCTTGATCGGTAACCTGGCAGAGGCGGCGGCCGAGGAAATCGGGGGCGACGGCTTACTCGCCAGAGTGGGGGCGCTCTATCATGACATCGGGAAAATGCGGCGGCCACAGTTCTTCTTCGAGAACCAGGCGGTTCTAGGCATTGATAACGCGCACCAGCAGCTTTCACCCTGGCTATCAAGCTTGATCATCACCTCTCACGTGAAGGACGGGGCGGAGTTGGCGCGCCAGCACCGGCTGCCGCGTGCGGTGAGGGAGATCATCGTGCAGCACCACGGCACCGACCTGGTGCGCTATTTCTACGACCGCGCGCGGCGGGAGAAACCCGGGGAGGAAGTTCCCGAGCACCAATTCCGCTACCCGGGGCCCAAGCCCCAGACGAAAGAGGCGGCAGTAGTGATGCTCGCGGATGCATGTTTTGCCGCGGTGTGGGCCCTACCCCAAAAGAGCCCCGCGCGCGTGCAGGCAGTGGTGCGGGCGATCGTTGACGAGCGGCTGCAAGAGGGGCAGTTGAGCGATTCCCCCTTGACGCTGAGAGAGACTGAGGCCATTGCGCAAGTGTTCCAGCGCATTATGCACTTCACGCTGTTCCACGAGAGGCCGTCTTACCCGTCCAGGCTGGGGCAGGCGCTGGAAATGAAGGAAGCAGATGAGGCGGGCGTAGCACATGGTGACGGTGCGAAGACTGAGCCGGGCGGCGCTGACGCGCCGGCAGGTTCGTCTCTTGAGCCGGGTCGCTAGGGAAACACTGAACCAGGAAGCTGCCGGCGACAAAGAGGTCTGCGTGGTGATGGCCGATGAGGCCCTGATGCGCGACCTCAACCGGCGCTTTGCGGGGCGCGATGATGTCACCGATGTGCTGGCATTCCACCAGGATGAGCAGGTGCTGGGCGATGTCGTGGTGTGCGTCCCTGCGGCGGGCAGACAGGCGAAGGCCTATGGGCATACCGTGACGCGGGAACTGATGATACTGGTTGCGCACGGGGTGCTGCATCTTCTGGGATGGGATGATCAGACCGCAGCGCAGCGGCGCAAGATGCTGAAGCGAGGAGAGGAAATCGTGCGACGGGTTGAGGCGAGAACCAGGTCATGAGGGCAAGGAATGTTGCGGAGAGTTTTCTATTCGCGACGCACGGCATGATGTACGTGCTGCGCAGACACCGGCACGCGCGCGTTCAGCTGCTCCTGGGGGCCTTGGTTCTCGTGCTAGGGGTGCTGTTGGGGGCGTCCGCGCTGCAGATGGCAGCGCTGGTGGGCGCTGTCGCGCTGGTGTTGATTGCCGAGGCGATCAACACTGCGATTGAGGCGGTGGTGAACTTGGCCGCCCCAACGTACAATGCTCTGGCCAGGGCAGCAAAGGATGCCGCCGGCGCTGCCGTGATGGTAGCCTGCGCGACCGCAGTAGTGATCGGGGCGCTGGTGCTGCTAAATGCAGGCCGCGTCAGGACGTTTTTGGGCTGGACTGCGGTGCAGCCTATGGGGCATGCGCAGGTTGCGCTGGTGGGGCTGGTGGTGGTCGCTTTGCTGGTGGCGGTGGCGAAGTCGCTTGGCGGCCGGGGAACGCTTACGCGCGGGGGGGCTGTTAGCCTTCACAGTGGGGCAGCGTGTTTTCTGGCGCTCGCGGCGTGGTACATGGGAGGGACTATCGGGAGTGTGGCGGCGGCAGCGATGCTGGCGGTTCTGGTTTGCCAGAGCCGGGTGCAGGGCGGCATTCACAGTGCCGGGGAGGTAATCAGGGGCGCGGCTCTTGCCCTGGTGGTCGCACTGGGGCTTTTCGAGCTGGGAAGTTGAGCGGGGCAGCGCCCGCCTTATGGAACCGGAAGATTGGCACAGGCTGGTCCTGGTGCTGGTGCTGCTGGCAGCATCGGCTTTCCTTTCGGCGGCGGAGACGGGACTGGTCAGGCTGGGGAAATACAGGCTCGCGCAGATTGTGCGTACCTCGCCGACGCGTGCCGGGGTCTTGCAGCGGTTGCTTGGCCAGCCCGCGGTAATGCTGACCGCGATGCTCGTGTGCATTACGGCGCTGAACTTCAGCGCCGAGACGATTTCGGCATCCCTTGCGATAGAGCGGCTCGGGCACACGATCGGGCCATGGGTTGCCATGGTCTGCCTGGGTGCGGTGGTTCTGGTCTTCGTCGAGGTAGCCCCCATCGCTTATGCCGCGGCCAACCCCGAACGAGTGGCTGCAGCGGCTGCGCTGCCAGTGTGGGGGCTGGTAGGCCTGCTGTGGCTTCCGGTCAAAGTGGCGAAAGGGTTGGCCGAGGGCCTGCTGAGGCTGCTCGGCGCCAGGCCGCCGCGCGCCGGAGTGACAGAGGAGGAATTGAAGGCGATCGTCGAGATCCAGGCGGAACACGGGGCATTGGAAGCCGAAGAACGGGAGATGATCCGGAGCATTTTCGATTTCGGCGACAAGGTGGCCAGGGAAGTGATGGTGCCCCGCACCGACATCGTCGGCGTGCGGCTTGGCAGCACGGTGGCCGAGGCGGCAGGGATCGCCAGTGAGCGCCACCACTCCAGGCTGCCGGTTTATGAAGCGGACCTGGACAGGATAGTCGGGATAGTGCACGCCAGGGACCTGCTGCTCCGCCTGGCCGGCGACGGCGCAGAGCCAGTTGAAGCGGTGATGCGGCCGGCCTACTTCGTGCCCGAGAGCAAGCGCATCAGCGAACTGCTCGACGACATGCGGCGGCGCAAGCAGTGGATGGCAGTGGTGGTGGACGAATACGGCGGGACGGCCGGGCTGGTGACCACGGAGGATCTCCTGGAGGAGATAGTTGGGGAGATCTACGACGAGTACGATGTGGCGCAGCCCGCCGTGCAGAGGCTGCCAGACGGCACGCTCCGCGTTGACGGAAGGCTGAGCATCGAGCAGGCGGGCGAATTGATGGGGGTCGCGCTTCCGGAGGGCGACTACGATACGCTGGCTGGGTTGCTGTGGGAGCGGCTGGGAGAATTGCCGCACGCGGGCGATAGCATCATGCACCATGGGTGGCGCATTGCAGTCGGGGCTGTTGACGCGCGGCGCATCCTGTGGGTGAGGCTCACGAGGCCGGACGAGCCGGAGGGTGCGGGTGAGAACGCTCGTTGAGTTGGCAGCGATCTTCTTCGGGCTGGGAGTCGTGGCCTGGGTCAGCTTGTCGGAGGCTGCGCTGCTGGCAGTGAGCAATGTGCAGGTGCGGCAGCGCCTTGAGGAGCGGCATCCCCGCGCGCGTCTGCTGCAGGAACTGAGCGATGGGCTGCAACCGGTCTTGAACAGCCTGATCGTTGCGCTCAACATGGGTGTGATACTGGTTTCGGTGCTCGCGGCGGACCTCACAGAATTGCGGCTGGGCGCGCGGTGGCTGCCGGCGATGGCCGCGGCGGCGATCATATTCATTGTGCTTTTTTGCGAGATCACGCCCAAGACGCTGGGGGTTTGGCATGCGGAGGATGTCGCCCTGAGGACGGCGAGAGGGGTTTCCATTCTTCACAGGCTGATGGGCCCCTTGAGCAGGGCCGTGGGTGCCGCGGCAAGCGTCGTGATGGGGGCCGTGCTCTTGAGATTGTTCGGCGGCCGCGCCGAGCCGGAGGAGCCCACGCTCACCGACGAGGAGGTGAAGAGCCTGGTGTCCGCGGGGGAGCAGCAGGGCGCAATCAAGGAAGAAGAGCGCGAGATGATCCACGGCGTGATCGAACTGGCAGACACAGTGGCGCGCGAGGTGATGGTGCCCAGGACAGACATGGTCTGCCTGCCGTCGGAGGCGACCGTGGCGCAGGCAATCCAGGAACTGCGCTCGAGGCCTCTCTCGCGGGTGCCTGTTTTCGAGGGGAGCGTGGATCACGTCCGGGGGGTGGTGTATGCAATGGACCTGTTGGCGCGCGTGCAGGCAGGCGATTTGGTGGCCACCGTGGCCGAGATCGCGAGGCCCGCGCACTTCGTTCCCGAGAGCAAGCGGGTGGACGATCTGTTGGCCGAGATGCAAGCCAGCCGGGTCCACATGGCGATCGTGATTGATGAACACGGCGGCACGGCGGGCCTGATCACGATTGACGACCTTCTGGAGCAGATCGTGGGAGAGATCCCCGACGAATACGGCCGGGAGCCGCCCAGGATTCGCATCCTGGATGCGGACACCGCGATCGTTGATGCGCGCGCGGGCGTGGACGAGGTGGCAGAGGCGTTTGGGCAGGAATTGCCGAAAGGGGACTACGACAGCATCGGCGGGCTGGTGTTGGCATTGATGGGGCAACTGCCGGAGGAAAGCCAGCGAGTGACCTGCGAGGGTTTGTTGTTCACAGTGGAGAAGACGAGCGAGAACCGGATCGAGAGCCTGCGCGTCGAACGAGAGCCAGGAGTCGCAGGGCTGGCGTGAGGGGAGAGTCATTATGGCCACGCGCGTGAAGATAAGGAAGCCCGAGAAGCCCAGCGCGCCAACGCTGAAGGTTTCGGACTGGGCCTATCACGTTGACCTGAAGGAACGCAAATCGGCTCTCATGGCCGGGATCGGGATGCCGGTGGGCTTGCTCCTGATTCTCGGCGCGGTGCCAGGCGCGCATCGGCTCTTCATCATCTGGCTAGCCTGGCTGGCTGCTGCGGTGGTGGTGCACGTGTGGCTGAGGCCGGCGCTGGAGCGCCGCGCGGTTCTCAAGGATGAGGCGCACTCGGCCGAGGACGTGGCGTTCGCGCGGGTGCTGGAGACGTTGCTCGTGCGCATAGGGCGCGCGTACCCGGTGCCGCGCGGGGTGCGGGCAGTCGTCAAGACCAAGGGGATCTCCACGCTGACTCTGGGGCGCTTGATCGCGGTGCCTGCCGGCCTGCGCGGCGAACTGTCGGAGGCCGAGTTGATGAGCGTGATGGCGCGCGAGGTGGGGCACATCGTCAGCGGGCACGTGGTGCCGCTGAATCTGCTGCGCAGCGTCAACCTCTCGTCGAGAGCGCTGGCAGCGGTCGGGCTGCCTTTGGGCGTGCTGGTGATGCTGCTCAGGCGCTGGTCATACTATGCGGAGGTGACCGCTGACCGTTTTGCCACGCTTGTCTGCGCGGAAGGCAAGAGCACCGCACAAGCCATCCTGCGCCTTGCGCTCCATGCGGAGCCAGACAACCCGCAAGTGTCCAGCGAAGAGGTTTCTGACCACTTGGCCGCTGCTGAAGGGCTGAAAGCCCAGCAAGACCAGATAGCCATGCACTTCAGATTGGGGGAGTACCTGAAGGAGCGGCCCGACCTTTATGCGCGTTTGAAGCAGGTTGCCTCGTACGTCGGCTCCGCCGAATACAAGGCGGCCCTCGAAAAGATCCGCCCCCCTCAACCCGCAGACCAACCATCCAGGTAGCGCAGTAGTCCGCCAGCCGGCGGACGGCCGCCGAATACCCCGTGTGGGGCAAGCCCTTGTGGCTTGCCTAGACCCCCCGCGGCAAGGGATAAACCCTTGCCCTACACAATATCTGGTTGCTTGGGTACTTCAGTGCCGAAGCCCTGCCCGTATTGCTCCGGCTGCAAGCAACCGGAAGCAACAGGTGTCAGTCTGCTTCGGGGTAGGAGCCCAGGACGCGCAGGAACAGGCAGCGCTCGCGGACGGCTGCCAGCGCGTCAGAGAGCGGGGGCTGGGAGGCGTGGCCCTGGCAGTCGACGAAGAAAACGTATTCCCAGGGGGTTTTCTTGGTGGGGCGCGATTCGATCATCGTCAGGTTGATGCCGTGCTCGCTGAATGCAGCCAAGGTCTTGTACAGACTGCCAGGCTCGTGCTTCACTGAGAACAGCAGGCTGGTCTTGTCGGCGGTGCCAGGCAGGGCCGAGGTGGGCGACAGCACCAGGAAACGGGTGCGGTTGAAGGCGGAATCCTGGATTGCGCGGCAGACAATGGGCAGATCATGAAGCTGGGCGGATAGTTCGGAAGCAATGGCAGCGCTTGCCGGCTCGGCGCGGGCCAGTTGCGCGGCGCGCGCAGTACTGGTAACCTCTATGCGCTCGGCGGCGGGCAGGTTCAGCCGCAGCCACCTGTGGCACTGCGCGAGGGCCTGGCCGACGGAGTAAACCCGATTTATACGTTCGAGCGGCGAGTTGGAAAGAAGATGGTGCACGATCTCGACGTTGATCTCGGCGCACGCCTGCAGGCTGGATTCCATGAACATGTCGAGCGTTGGAATCACGACGCCCTGGGTGGAATTCTCGAAAGGTGCGACGCCGAAGTCTGCGGCCCCGGTCTCCACTTGCTTGAAGATATCGGGAATCGAGTCGGCGGGCACGAGGTCAGCGTGCGGCCCGAACTTGCCGAGGGCGGCAGCATGGGCGAAGGTCCCTTGCGGCCCGAGATAGGAAACGCATATCTTGCGCGCCAGAAGGCGCATCTCGGCGATCATCAGCGCGTAAATGGCCTTCACCGCTTCCGCCGGCAGGGGGCCAGCGTTGAGAGCAGCGAGGCGATCGAGGATTTGCTTCTCCCTCGCCGGGTCGAAACTGTGCTCGCGGTTTTCGCCGATCCTCTTGGCGAGCGCGGCGCGCTGGTTGAGGAGCGCCAAGAGCTGCTCGTCGAGACGATCAATGGCGCGGCGATCTTCTTCGAGGCTCATGGGGTGTTTTCCGGGCCAAGCCTATCCTATGGGCGGGCGGCTTGTCAAGAATCGAAGGGAGTACGGCCCCAAGCATTCCCCCTCCCCCCTGGTGGGGGAGGGTTGGGGTGGGGGGCCTGGCGCCTCGCTTCGTTTGTTGTTCGACAACGAATTCACCCCCACCTTCATCCTCCCCCGTCAAGGGGGAGGAACGCGTGGTGCGCAGGAAGGTGGCGCGATGAGTAAACCTCGCAAGGTTGACTCGATCCCGGAGGGCCTGTGGCAGAAATGCCCGCAGTGCGCGGTATTGCTATACCAGAAAGACCTGGAGCGGGATCTCAAGGTTTGCAGGCGCTGCGGCCATCACTTGCGGCTTTCGGCCAGGGAGCGCGTGGGGTTCACGGCTGACGAGGGCAGTTTCGTCGAGATGGACGCCAACCTGCGTCCGGCAAACCCGCTCGAGTTTCCGGAATACGAGGAGAAGCTGGCGCGCGACGAGGCTAAGACGGAGCTGCCCGATGCGTACATCTGGGGCGAGTGCAAGGTAGATGGCGTGCCGGTGGTCATGGGCGCGTCCGATCCCGGCTTCCTGATGGGCAGCATGGGCTGCGTGGTGGGCGAGAAGGTTGCGCGCACCATGGAACACGCCGCAGGCAAGAAGATGCCGGTGATTGTTTTCAGCGCATCGGGCGGGGCGAGGATGCAAGAGGGCATCCTCTCTCTGATGCAGATGGCCAAGACGGCGGCGGCCGCTGAGAGGCTGAACGCTGCCAGGCGCCCTTACATCAGCGTGCTTACCGATCCGACAACCGCGGGCGTGCTGGCGAGTTTCGCATCATTGGGCGACCTGATCATTGCCGAGCCAGGGGCCCTGATCGGTTTTGCGGGCAGGCGCGTGATAGAGCAGGGGCTGAAGGTGCGGGTTGACCCGAAAAGCCAGACGGCTGAGTTTCACCTGGAGCACGGGCTGATTGACATGATCGTGCCGCGGCGCGAGATGCGATCTACGCTCGCGTGGTTCTTGAAGCATCTCGCATGACGCGGGTTGAGCGCAGACGATGAACAAAGAAGCAAGCCGATGGGTCCCGTTTGAAAAGCCGCTGCAAGAGATCGAGCAGCAGATTGCGGAACTGGAGTCCTTTACCGCCGAGCGGGGCATTGACCGCGCGAAGCAGATCAAGGCCTTGCGGCAGAGGCACCGCGTGCTGCTGGAGCAGATTTACGCGAACCTTTCTCCATGGGACAAGGTGCTGCTCGCCAGGCACCCGGCAAGGCCCTACACGCTGGACTACGTGCGCCTGATCTTCGACGAGTTCATGGAGCTTCGTGGTGACCGCGCGTTCGGTGACGACCCGGCGATGGTTGCGGGATTCGCGAGCCTGGATGGCAAGGGGGTGGCCGTGGTGGGGCAGCAGAAGGGGCGCGATGTGCGCGAGCGGCAGCAGCGCAACTTCGGGTGCGCCAGGCCGGAGGGCTACAGGAAGGCCCTGCGGATCATGCGCCTGGCGGAGAAGTTCTCGCGGCCGGTGGTCAGTTTCGTTGACACGCCTGCGGCTGAATCGCGGGAGGACGCGGAATCGAGAGGGATCGCGCAGGCGATCGCACGCAATATGGCCGCGATGTCAGTGCTGCAGGTGCCCATTGTAGTCGCGGTAGTCGGCGAGGGAGGAAGCGGCGGGGCGATCGGCATCGGGGTGGGCGACAGGGTGATCATGCTGGAACACAGCATCTATTCCGTCATCCCGCCCGAGGGATGCGCGGCGATCCTGTCCACTTTCGGGACCGATGCCTCGCGCGCCTCGGAGGCAGCACAGGCCTTGCGCCTGACGGCGCAGGATGCGCTGGGCCTGGGCGTGGTGGACGAAGTAGTTCCTGAGCCCCTGGGAGGCGCGCACCGCGACCCGCAAGAGGCGGCGAAGCTGCTGAAACAATCAATCGTTAGCGCGCTGGCAGAACTGTCCCCCGTGCCGGCAGACAAACTTGTCAGCCGGCGCTACGATAAGTTCCGCCGCGTCGGCGTCTTCCTCTCGGAGTAGGATCGCCGAGGGACTGAGGAACGATTGATGGCTGACGCCGCAGCGGAGCCTGAAAGGCAAGCGGTGTACTCTGTCGCAAGGCGCATGGATCACTCATCACATAGGAGGTAACGAAGTGAAAAGACGAGTCTGGACCTTGCTGGCCTTGATGACGGCGGCTGGGCCGTTGCTCACCGCTCGCTGCGCCGATGCCGATGTGAGGCTGCCGGCTTTGATCGGCAACAACATGGTTCTGCAGCAAGGCATCGAGGCACGCATCTGGGGCACCGCTGAGCCGGGCGAGCGCGTGATGGTCCGCCTGGCGAACCAGAATAAAACCACGACAGCGAGCAGCAAAGGCGCGTGGCAGGTCAGGCTCGATGCGCTGAAGACCGGCGGGCCTTTCGAGATGACAGTCAGCGGGAAGAACACGATCACTCTGCGCAATGTGATGGTGGGCGAGGTTTGGGTGTGCTCAGGCCAGTCGAATATGTGGTGGCCGGTTTACCTTTCCGCAAATCCGCAGCAGGAGATCACCGAGGCCAGATACCCTGACATACGGCTCTTCACAGTGCCGTTCAGCGTGGCGATAGACCCGCAGCGCGATGTGAACGGAAAGTGGGCCGAGTGCAGCCTGCAGACCGTGGGCGGTTTCTCCGCTGTCGCGTACTATTTTGGGAGGCAATTGCACGGAGCTCTCGGAGTGCCCGTGGGGCTGATTCATTCATCGGTGGGAGGTACTCCGGCCGAGGCGTGGACGAGCCTTCCCGCTCTCACGCACGACCCCGACTTTCAGCAAATCCTCGTGCGTTGGAGCCGCACGCCCGTCAAGCCTGGCAGCATAGCGCCCTCTTCCTTATACAACGCCATGATCGCGCCGCTGACTTTCTATGGGATCCGGGGAGCGATATGGTACCAGGGTGAGTCGAACGCGGGCCGGGCGTATCAATATCGCAAGCTCTTCCCGGCAATGATCCGGGATTGGCGCGAAGCGTGGAGGCAGGGAGACTTCCCATTCCTGTTCGTGCAACTCGCGAATCTCGGGCAGCGGCAAAAGGATGCCGGGGCTCCGAGCGAGTGGGCCGAGCTGCGCGAGGCCCAGTTGATGGCGCTCTCGGTGCCGAACACGGCGATGGCAGTGGTGAGCGACATCGGTGATGCGCTGGATATTCACCCCAAGAACAAGCAGGAGGTCGGGTGGCGCCTGACGCAGGCGGCCCTGGGCACGGTGTACGGCCGCAAGGTTGTTTATTCCGGGCCGATCTACGAATCAATGGCGGTCGAGGCTGACCATGTGCGCCTGCGCTTCAAGCACGTGGATGGAGGGCTTGCGCCCAACTGGCTCGGGAAAGTGAAGGGATTTGCCATCGCGGGCCAGGACGGACAGTTTGTGTGGGCCGACGCGAAGATTGACGGCGATTCGGTGCTCGTCTCGTCAGACCAGGTAGCGGTACCGGTCGCCGTCCGCTATGGCTGGGCGGACAACCCCGAATGCACCCTTTACAACAAGTTCGGGCTTCCCGCATCTCCGTTTCGCACGGACGACTGGCCGGGCGCCACGGCCGGCAAGCAATAAGGGTGTTATCAGGCGCTGCTGGCGTTCCAGTGCTGGATTCAACCTCTCTTGCGGCCGCGCAAGATGGCATGCTTACGGGCACGGGTTGAAGGGTTCGCTGGGCCAGAGCGCGAACTACCTGGCCGGAATACTGGCAGCCGGGAAAGGAGCGATCCATGGCCAAGGCAGGGCCGCCCTTCGTGCTGGGCATTGACGCAGGCACGCAGAGCCTCAGGTCGGGGCTGTTTGACCTTTCGGGCCAGCCGGTTGCGTATGCCACGAGGGAGTATCCCGCTTCTTTTCCGCGCGTAGGGTGGGCTGAGCAAGACCCGGATGACTGGTGGCACGCCGCACAGGAGACTGTGGGCGAGTGCCTGAAAGCAAGCGGCGCCAAGTCTGCAGATGTGGCCGGGCTGAGCGTTGATGGGACTGCCTGCACTGTGGTGCTGGCGCGTGAGGACGGCACGCCCCTGCGGCCGGCGATTCTCTGGATGGATGTTCGCGCACACGATCAGGCGGAGCGGGTTACTGCAACCGATGACCCGGTGCTCAAATACGTGGGCGGAAAGGAATCCCCCGAATGGATGCTCCCGAAAGCGCTGTGGCTCAAGGAGAACGAGGGGCAGAACTACCGCGCCGCAGACCGGGTGGTGGAGTGCGTTGACTGGCTGACGCACAGGCTCACCGGGAAATGGCTCGCGTCTTTGAACAACGTGACCTGCAAGTGGAACTATGCAACCCCCGAGGGCGGCTGGCCAATGGGGCTGCTGAGAAGCCTCGACCTCGAGGAGCTGCTGCAGAAGTGGCCAAAGGAGGTGCTGGCGATCGGTGAGCCGGCAGGGGAGTTGACGCGCGAGGCGGCTGAAGCGCTTGGCCTGCGCTCCGGCCTGCCGGTTGCGGCGGGGGGCATAGATGCGTACACGGGAATGCTGGGGCTGGCGGTCACAAAGCCGGGCAGAATGGCCCTGGTGATGGGGTCCTCGACTTGCCACATGGGGCTTTCGGATCGGGGGATCTTCGGCTCCGGGGTCTGGGGGCCTTACCCCGATGCCCTGCTTCGGGGCACATGGGTGCTTGAGGGCGGGCAGACAGCCACCGGCTCGATAGTCAAGTGGTACCGCGACGGTTTCGGCATGAGAGAACAGCAGGAGGCGCAAAGGCGCGGGCTCGATCCCTACGAGGTGTTGGACGAGGAAGCGGCAGCGGTGGAAGCGGGGAGCGAGGGCCTGGTCTTGATTGACTACTTCCAGGGGAATCGCACCCCGATCCGGGATCCCCTTGTGCGCGGCGCCCTCTGGGGCCTGGGGCTGAAGCATGGCCCGGGGCACGTCTTCCGCGCGATCTACGAGGGGACGGCATATGGCACGCGCCACATCCTGGACGACCTGGCACAGCATGGCTTCGTTGCCACTGAGATTTATGCCTGCGGCGGCGGGGCAAAGAGCGCGCTCTGGCTTCAGATTCACGCAGACGTTTGCGGCGTGCCGATATTCCTGACTGCGGTTCCGGAGGCCACAACTCTTGGCAGCGCGGTGGCCGCCGCCGTGGGCGCCGGGCTGTACCCGAACCTGGTGCAAGCCTCAGAGCGCATGGTGCAGGTGACGAAGAAGATCGAGCCCAACAGCGCGCACCGCGAAGCCTACGATTTCTACTACCGTCAATACGTGGCGACATATTCGAGGCTTGCGCCCCTGATGCACGAGGTCGCGCGGCGCACCGGAGCCTAGCGCCTGCATTTGAACCTTGGGTTACCGTCACCCTGAGCGTAGCGAAGGGGCTCTCCTCTCACAGAAAGATTCTTCGCTTCGCTCAGAATGACAATGGCGGGAACGGGGGTGTCGGAGGAGACTTCCGCCCCCGCAAGGATGGTACGACGATGCTCTCGCGAGGCAAGCAGGGGCTGACCCGCGCGCAACTCGGCAAGACCGCGGAGGATGCCGCTGCCCGGTATCTTCAGGTTCACGGCTATGCGATCCTGGAGCGCAACTGGAGATGCCCGCTGGGCGAGATTGATATCGTGGCCAGGCAGGGGAAGGAACTCGTGTTCGTGGAGGTCAAGGGCCGGACCTCGGACGAGCTGGCGCGGCCCGCGGATGCAGTCAACGCGCGCAAGCAGGAGCGCCTGGCTGCCCTGGCGCGGGCTTACCTTGCCCGCAGCATTGAGGGGGAGTGCCCGTGCCGGTTCGACGTGGTGGAGGTGCTGATGACTGGTGGGGGCGCGGTTTCGGAGATCACGCTGTGGCGCGGGGCATTCGTTGTCCGCTCCGCTTAGAGGAGCGGCAGCGCGGGCCATGAGAGCCGCCAGCGATGCCACTGCCGATCAGCCCGTCGCCTCCGGGCGAGCGACGGGCGGTGTGACCGCGCGCGCAGTCGTCATCGGCTTCCTGTGCGTCGCAGTGCTCTGCGTGGTTACGCCTTATGCTCACCTGTACGTGCAGGGCTCTGAACTTGCGGCCAACCACATGCCTGCAGGGGCGGTTCTGGTTCTGTCGCTGCTGGCTGCCGTTCTGAACCCGCTGATCGCGCGGCGGTGGCCCCGGCTCGCGCTTACCAGGACCGAACTGCTGCTCATCTACGTGATGATGCTCGTCGCTGCTGCAATCCCGGCGCGCGCCTACCTGGCCTACATCCTGACGGTGCCTGCAGGGTCGCTGTACTTCAGCACCGGAAACGAGAAGTGGGTTGACTACGTGCACCCGCACCTGAAACCGTGGGCCTGGACACACGACACCGAGACGGTGAGGCGATTCTTCGAGGGCCTGCAGGGCGGCCAGAGGATAGACTGGCTGGCGTGGATGCCGCAACTGGTCACGTGGACGGTGTTCGTCTTTCTTCTCTGCATGGCTTGGCTGTGCTTGAGTTTGATGTTCCGCAGGCAGTGGACCGAGGCCGAGCGGTTAGCGTTCCCGCTGATCCAGGTGCCGCTGGAGGTCGCAGCGGCGGACGGCGGCGAGTTGCCTTCGATTTTTCGGCAGAAGTTGATGTGGGTGGGTTTCGCTTCCGTTTGCGCGCTGCACGGGCTCAACGGGCTACACGAGTACGTACCGTTTTTGCCCTCCATAAAGCTGACGCACATCGTTGTGATCGGGGACGTGCGCAGCCTGCCGTGGAGTTCGCTGGCAAACACGAAAGTGTTCTTCTATGCGTCCGCCGTGGGGATCGCGTTCTTCATCGGCGGCGAAGTGAGCCTGAGCCTGTGGCTGTTTTACCTGATCAACCGCTTCGCATGGCTGATGCTGGCGGTGTTCGGGTTCTACGATATCGGGCTGGGCCTGTGGAGCCCGTACACTCCCTTGCAGTTCTTCAGGAACCAGGAGACGGGGGCTTTCTACGTGCTTGCTGCGATGGTCTTCCTGGACCTGCGGCGCCGCATCAAGGCGGCTTTCGCCGATTCGCCCTCCGAGGCCGACCTGGCAGAGGTGCGCCTGGTCCGGCGCGCAGGAGTGGGGCTGGCGCTGGCCAGCGCAGGGCTCTTGCTATGGGATAGGATGTTTGGCGTGTCGCTCTTCTTCGCGGCCTGGTCAATAATCATATACTACGTGATCGGCATCGGCCTTTCCCGCCTGGTTGCGACATCGGGGATCTTCTTCGCCGCCTGGTCGGCGGAGTGGCTGCCGTCGGATGCCATCACTCAGGTATTCGGCAACGTGAATGTCCCGCCCGGTTCGCGCACGGCAATCTACTTTCAGCAGGCGATGTTCATCAACGACCGCAGGACGCTGGGCATGCCCTTCTACACCGACAGCCTGCGCATTGGCCTGCTCGAAGAACTGCCGCTCGGGAAAACGGTGGCGGCGATGGTGGGCTCGATAGCCTTCGCGATGGCAGTGTCGAGCATCGTCGGGCTCTGGCTTTTCCATCACTACGGCGCGTTGAACCTGAGGGAGGAGGCCGCGAGACACGTTCCGGGTTGGGCATCCAATCGCCTCTGCGGCAACCTCCAGGACACTACCGGAGGCAGCCTTTTCGCTTTCGGCTGCCAGGCTGGCGGCGCTGGCATGATGGTGCTGCTGACCTGGCTTCACCGCAACTTCATCGGGTGGCGGCTGAGCCCGGTGGGATATGTGATGGGAAGGAGCCCAGCGCTGGCGAGAATCTGGCTTTCGGTGTTTATCGGGTGGCTGGCGAACTCGCTCATCCTCCGTTACGGCGGGCTTCGCCTTTACAGGAAGGTGAGGCCGTTTTTCATTGGGCTCATCCTGGGCGAGTTCGCGTCGGTCGCGCTCTGGCTCGGCGTTGACGCTTACGCGGGCAAGCAGGGCCACGACTTCTTCCCCACCGCCTGGCCGGAGAGTTAGGCCGGGAAATGCGGTGAAAGCATCGGCGGCTTGTGAGCAGACGGCGCAACAAGGGGCCAGCGGCAGCACCGCCGAGCCTTGACGGTTCGCAGGGACTTGGCTATTCTGGTTGGCATTCATGGCTGAGAAACGGGCTGGAGAATCTGGGTCCAATGTGGCTGCTGCGGAGGGTGGCCCAAAGAGCGCGGGTCAGGCGGTGCTGCTTGCGCTGGCCTCGACATCGCTGACGCTGTGGCTCATCGCGCTGCTGGCGGTGGCGATGGCGCTGGGCACCTTGATACCGCAGGGGGCGCCCGAGGCAGCGTATCAACGCGCCTTCGGCGAGGCGCTCGGCCGATTCATTGCGCGCGGCAGCCTTTCGCATCTATATGGGTCCTGGTGGTTTGTGGGGCTGTTCGTCGTGCTGTGGGTGAACTTGGTCGCGTGCGTGGTTCAGCGCGTGTCGTGGCTGCTGAAGAGCAAGCAGCCACGCGGCGCAACGGCATCCTGGGGTGTGGTCGTGCTGCACTGCGGGATGCTGGTCGTGCTGGTCGGTGCGGCATATGGGCGGTGGCCTTCGCGCGTTTATCGCGACGTGGTCGCGCTGCGGCCGGGCCGGGAGCACCGCGTCCCCGCGCTCGCCGGAGGCTTCGGCGTTCGCCTGCTGAGCGCGGGCGCGAAGAAAGACGCCAGCGGCAGACCCACGGATTTCTGGGCGCGGGCGCAATTGGTCGAGAAGGGCAGCGTTCTGAGAACGGTTGCCATCCGACCCAACCAGCCGCTGCGGTACAAGGCTGTGAGCGTGATACTGCAAAGCCTGCCGGCGCCGGAATTCGCGGTCGAGGTTCGCCACGGCGGCGCGGTGTCCCAGGTGCCGATTGTGCTCGGCCAAAACGGCGATGTGCTCATCATGGAAAGCATGGCGCGCATACCTGGCCTGGGGTGGCTCGTCTTTGTCCACCACCTGCGCGAGGACCGCGGTCAACCGGAGGCGATGGTGATCGTTGACGAGTCCGGCAAAGTGTCGCCCAACTGGGCGCGGGTCGGCTGGGTGGGCGAACGCGGGTTGACCTACAAGGGAATCTCTTTCAGGTTGATCGCGGGAGGGCAGGGAGCGCAACTTTCTTTCGACCGGGATGTCGGCGTGCCGATCGTCTGGGTAGGGTTCGCCTTGGCGACGATAGGCGCGCTGCTGGCCTGCTTCGGAACGCCGAAGGGCAGCGAGGTGGAGTCGCCGCAGTGAACGGACCTGTGCCGAGGTTGGAAGGCAATCTGTTCAACGCCGCGTTCGGGCTGTACCTCGCGGCGATTGTGGTTTACGTCGTGTTCGCCGCTACGCGCCGCCAGGGCGTCGGCAGGTTCGCGACCGGCATCGCCTGGCTGGGCTTTCTGTTTCACAGCGCAACACTGGTCGCGCGCGGTGTCGCGGCGCAGCGGGTGCCCTATGTCAGCATGTACGAGTACCTGATGGCATTTGCGTGGGCTGCGGCGCTCCTCTACCTTGTGATGCGCGCGAGAGCCCGCGCGAGGCGAGCGGATTGGGATACCGCTGGGGCGCTGATTTTCACTCTCGTCGCGGGCCTGCTCGGCTACGGGTCGAAACTGCCGACCGAGATGAAGCAGGTTGAAGCCCTGATGCCGGTTCTCAGGAGCAACTGGCTCATCTTTCACATTCTCACGGCGGTGGTCGGCTACGGCGCGGCAGGAGTGGCCGCCGCGTTCTCTCTGCTTTACTGCGTGCGCAGCGTCTGGTCCGGCGGCGCTGGGCCGCTGGCGGCGCGACTGCCGAATGCCCCTGCGCTGGACGCGGCCGCCTACCGCTGCGTTCTTTTCGCCTTCCCGTTCCTGGCCTTGCTGAACATCACGGGGGCGATATGGGGTTATGACGCCTGGGGGCGCTACTGGGGGTGGGACCCGAAGGAGACCTGGTCGCTGATCACGTTCTTCGTCTATATATTCTACCTGCACGCCCGCCTGAGAGCCGGCTGGCGGGGCGTCAAGGTGAACGCTGTCGTGCTGGTGGCGTTCGCAGCGGTGATGTTCACCTTCATCGGCGTGAACCGGCTCGCGGCCTTCTCGCAGAGCCTGCATTCGTACGCCTCGCCGGGGTAGCGGAGGGGGCAGGGGGCGAGCCCCTGCCCTACGGGGGCGGTGCAGCGGAACCGTTGGGCGGCCACAGGGGGCCGCCCTAGATCGTAGCCGCGTTGCAGTGCCGTCGCTCGCCTCCCCCTTGACGGGGGGAGGCTCGGTGGGGGTGAAGACCGCGCTTGCCACAGCCGAGGGCGGCTGTGCCACATAGTAGGCGGGCCGCTACGGGGTTTGTGAGAATGTGGGATGCTTCGTCCCGACTGCGTCGGGACTCAGCATGGCAGTCAAGCGTTGTTGGATAGGCTCTTGGTAGCTAGTAGGGCAGAGATTGGCAGGGAAAAGTTCTTATCCCTGCCAGAGGGTTCCGCTACCGCGCGGCGAAATGCAGGGCTTGCCCAGATCACCAAGAAGGAGCCAGGAGAAACAGAGATGGCAAAGATTCAAGTCGCGCTTCAGTTATACACGGTGCGGGACGACATGGCGAAGGATTTCGCCGGGACGCTCAAGAAGGTCGCCGAGATCGGCTACCCTGCCGTGGAATTGGCGGGCACGGGAGGCCTTTCCGCGAAGGAACTTAGAGCACTGCTCGATGGCCTCGGGCTGAAAGTCGTGGGCACGCACGTCGGCCTTGATGGCCTGACAAAGGACCTGCAAGCGACGATGGAGTACAACCTGACCATCGGCAACCCGTTCCTCGTTTGCCCTGGGATCCCGGAGGAGCGCAGATCGAGCGCTGACGCGTGGCGCGAGACGGGGGCGATCTTCAACCGCGCTGCCGCTGAAGCGAAGAAAAGCGGCCTGAACGTGGGTTACCACAATCATGACATAGAGTTCAAGCAGTTCGACGGCAAGTACGGGCTGGACATCTTCCTTCAGGCGACCGACCCGTCGCTGGTGGGCGTTGAGTTGGACGTATTCTGGGCCCAGTATGGAAAGGTGAACCCCGCGCAGTACATGAGCAAGCACCCCGGCCGGTTCCCGCTGCTGCATCTGAAGGACATGGGCACTGATGGCAAGTCAATGACCGAAGTAGGGGAGGGGATCGTTGATTTCAAGGGCATCTTTGCCCAGGCGCAGCAAGCGGGGGTTCGGGCGTACATTGTCGAGCAGGACACGTGCGCGCGGCCGCCTCTGGAGAGCGTGCGCATCAGCCTCGAGAACCTGAAGCGATGGGGCCTGTTGTAGGGGCGGTTCGCGAACCGCCCCTACGGGCTTGGAGGTGAGAGAATGGCTCTGAAAATCGGGATCGTGGGGATGGGAGGCATCGGCAATGTGCACGCCGATGTTTACGCGAAGGACGCACTTTCGGAGGTCGTGGCCGTCTGCGACATCATAAAGGAGCGCGCCGACCGCGCGGCCGCCAAGCACAACTGCCTCGGCTTCTACAGCGTCAAAGAAATGCTGGCCGGCGGCATCAAGTTTGACGCCTGCAGCATGTGCACCGCGGGCAAGGAGAATGGCGGCGACCACTATGTGCCCACAATGGAGTTGCTGGAAGCGGGCATCCCCGTGCTGGGCGAGAAACCGATTTCTAACGAGATCGAAAAGGGCAGGGAGATGGTTGCCCTGGCGAGGAAGAAGAAGGTCCCGTACGCCATCAACCTCAACCACCGCTTCACGCCCGCGGCGCTGCTGGCGAAGAAGTGGGTGGATGATGGCCGTCTCGGCAAACTGCATATCATCAACATGACGATGTGGATCAACAACCCGAACGAGACCTCCCCGTGGTTCCACCTGCGGGCGTTGCATCCGCACTCGATTGACGTGATGCGCTATTTCTGCGGGCCGGTGGCGAGTGTGCAGGCGTTCCTGATGAAGGGTCAGGGGCGGACGATATGGTCCAATGCGCAGATCAATATGCACTTCGCGAACGACATTGTGGGACATCTGACAGGCAGTTACGACGCGGGAGGAAGTTACGGGCTCGAGCGCTGCGAGGTGGTCGGCTCGGAGGGGCGCTTTGTGCTGGAGGATGCGTGCGAAGTCCTCACCTGGTATCCGCGGCGCTCGATGCAGAGAGAGGTTTACTACTACCTGGGCGGGATGATGGGGTTCGGCGAGACGTTCGGCTCCCGCATCCACCGCTGGCTGGAGCAACTTTCGGGCGGGGTCAAGCCGGAAGAAGTTGACGCCTCGGGGGCAGATGCGCTGGCAGCCCAGGAAGTGATAGAGGCGGCAATCAAGTCGCACGAGACGCACTCGGTCGTTGACCTGTGATCGGACGAACGCCCTGGCGGACGGATACGACCATGAGGATGTTTGAGAGCGTAGTAATTGCGTGTGACCCGCCAAGGCTTGACGTCGCCATCGCCGTGAGGGCCGCGCTGGAACTCTTTCGCCTTCGGGTTCATCTGTACTTCTGCGTGCAGAAGCGTAATGTGCTCGACTTCCTCTCGGGCGCTATCCCTGATGCACAGTACGTGGTCCTGTGTTGCGGTGGCTTTGGCCTCAGTGGCCCGGAAGCAACAGATGTGAGCCGAATGGGCATTGAGTTCGCCCGCCTCGTTGATTACGTTGACGCCAGGTGGCAGGAGGTGACGCTTCGGCTGGCTCCAGCGGACATTCCCGCGCTTGTCAAACTGCCCGGACGCACGGTCATATCTATGGGATGCATGTCGGGCAGGGAACCCATCGCTAGGGCCTTTCTTGACGCCGGATGCAAGGCATACATAGCACCCTTGACGCCCGTGGACCAGGACTCAGATGCCTTGTTCATCATTGGTTTCTTCTACCACTTGCTCTCCGAGGAACGCGACCCAACGCTGGCTTGCGCGGACGAGGAAGCAGTGCGCCGGGCAGCATCCATTGACACGGCATTCAAGGAGGGGACGCACGTCTTCCGATACTTCAGAGCGGAAGGGAGCAACTGAGCGTGTGGTCGGGTGGTGAAAGGAGAACATGATGCGGTTGGGTGCGAATTCAGTGCTTTTTGGAGGCTATGACCTTGAGACCGCAATGAAGCACATCGCCTGGGCGGGCTACGATGGCATCGAATTGTCGGCGATCAAGGGGATGTGTGAACATCTCAACTTAGATAATCTCAAGGAAGACGTACCGAAAATCAGAAGGATGGCGAAATCGTGCGGCCTGGAGTTGCTGGCTATCGAGGAGGCTGCCTGCGACGAAGAGCGCTTGCTGAAGGCCTTCCATGCCGCCGCCGAACTCGGCATTCCTGTTGTCAATATTGGCCCGGGCGGCAAGAGCGGCGTGGAAGAGGATTTCCGGCGGCAGGTGGATTTCATCGCGAAGATGGCGGACCGGGCGGCATCTTACGGGGTTATCGTTTGCGTCAAGGCGCACGTCGGAGCAGTGATTGATAACACGCCTACCACGCTGCGCGCGATGGCTGAGATTGACTCGAAAGGCTTCGGAGTGGACATGGATCCGAGCCATATCTATCGCGCCAGGGAGGATCCGGTCGAGGCGCTGCGGCAGGTGATCTCGCGCGTGCGCCACGTGCACATCCGCGACTGCGCGAACCGCGAGGGTGGTCCTGGGCCTCCGGAACTGCAGGCCTGCGGCCGCGGGAACGTTGATTTGCCGGGGTACGTTCGCGTGTTGTGTGAGGCCGGTTACAAGGGGCCGGTGAACCTCGAGATCATCGGCGCCGGGGAATACGAACTTTCCCGCTGCGCGGTCATCGCGGCCGAGAGCCGCGGCTACCTCAACGCGTGCCTGAAGGCCTGCGGGGCGCGCTCTTGAGAACGTAGGGCAGGAGCATGCCTCCTGCCCAGGAGCCACATCGGGCAGAACGCGAGGTTCCGCCCAACTGAACCAGGGCGCGGACACAGCCGAGGGCGGCTGTGCCACATGAGGAGAAAAAGAAAGGATAGGATATGCCAAATCGCCCGATCAACTTGCTTTACATCGCGGTGGACAGCCTGCGCTCCGACCACATGAGTTGCTATGGCTACCGGCGGCTCACCACTCCCCACATTGACAGGGTAGCGGCGCGCGGGGTGCTGTTCGAGAACTCTTTCAGCGGCTACATCCCGACGACGCCTGGTTATTCTTCGATGCTCACGGGCCGCGATGTGATGGCGACCGGCATGGTGAGCCTGCGCCCCAAGGGGCCGCTCGACACATCGCAACCAACATTGCCGGAGATTCTTCGAGAGCACGGTTACGTTTCAGGGTGCGTCGGTTTTGACGGAGGGTTCTATCGCGGTTTCGACAAATACGTGGGTTACGCGGCCTGGGTCTCGTGGGAGGACAGGCCGGCGCGCAAGGCTGAGAACTTGAACGAGGTGGCGCTGCCGCTGCTGGAGGAGATGGCAGCATCGAAGCAGCCGCTGCTCCTGTTCCTGCGGCACATGGATCCGCACTCACCTTACCTGGCGCCGCCGCCGTTCGACAAGATGTTCTACTCCGCTGACCCGTGCCAGCCCGGCAACAAGAGCATGGACCCGGTGTTCGCATTCAAGCCGTTCGCTGATTTCCACCGGTCGTGGATGCCGCCAGGGATTACGGACATCGAGTATGTCGTTGCTGCATACGACAGCGAACTTGCTTACATGGACGCGTGCATCGCGAGAATCCTGACGCGGGTGGAGGAACTGGGGCTCGCGGAAAACACGCTGGTGATCGTAACCTCGGATCACGGGGAGACGCTCAATGAGCACTACTGCTACTTCGACCACCACGGCCTCTACGAGCCGACCCTGCGCGTCCCGCTGATCTTCAAACTCCCTGGGCGGCTGCCGGAGGGCCGGCGCCTACCGTACTACACGCTCCTGGAAGACCAGGTGCCGACGATTCTCGACATGCTCGGCCTGAAGAAAGCGTTGAAGTCCGTCAAGTTCGATGGCCATTCTCTGCTGCCTCTGATACAGGGGCGCGGCAAGGCCATCCGGTCGGAGTTCTACATCAGCGAGTGCACGTGGATGCGCAAGCGCGGGTGGCGGACGCCGCAGTGGAAGTTCTTCGAGGCCCTTGAGCCCGACTTCCACAACAAGCCGCCGGTCGAACTCTACAACCTGGTGCAGGACCCGCTGGAGTTGAAGAACCTCGCCAAGCGCGAGCCCGACCTGGTGGAAACGCTGAGGGACCGCATGATGCGCTGGGTCGAACAGCGCGTGAAGGAAACGGGCAAAGAGGACCCGATCCTGGGCTACCAGTTGGGGACAGACCTCCACATCGGCTCCATCGCCACGGCCAAGAAACTGCAGTCGCGGTAGTCGCCGGTCCGTGTAGGGCAAGCCTTTACGGCTTGCCGCGGCAAGGGACAAGTGGCTGAGCCCATAGGGCCGCCACCCCGGCCCCGACGAAGTCGGGGCCCAGGGGCCCTTGCCCTACACGCGCACGACGGTGCCGGTTTCGAGGGACTCGATGGCGGCCTGGATAACTTCCTGGGCGGCCAGGCCGTCTGCCCCGGAGCCTTCGATCTGGTCTGGCGGCGCCCCGGCTGTCACCTGCTCCAGGAAGCGATGGATGCGGCTGGTGAACGTGTCCTCGAAGCGCGCCATGCCGTGGAAGGGCGAGTTCGTGATCACGATGGCCTCGTCGCTGCGGCTCGGATAGAAAGTGAGTTCGCGGAACATGTCAACCAGGACGAACCGCCCGTCGGTGCCCGCGACCTCGCATCTTTCCATCGGGTGGCCGCGGGGAATGTCGTAACTGCCAGTCAGGTGGCCTACCACTCCGTTCGTGAACTTCATGTTGAACTGGGCCGTGGACCAGATAGTCCGGCCAGGGGCTCTCATCGCGAAACACTGCACCGCCTCGATATCGCCGCAGAAGTAGCGCATGATGTCAATCGTGTGGGGATGCAAGGCCTTGAGATGAAAGTAGGGCGAACTCTCGGCCGGGTTGCTGATCCACATCTGCATGTTGATGAACAGGACGTGCCCTAGGCGGCCTGAAGCCACCCATTCCTTCGCTCTCGCAGCGAGAGGAGTGAAGCGGTGGTTCAGGTTGGTGCTAAGGCAAAGCCTCTTTTCCTTCGCCTTGCGTACCATCTCCCTCGCTTTCGGGACCTCATTGCTCAGCGGCTTCTCGCAGAGGACGTGGCAGCCTGCCTCAAGCGCCTGCATCGTGGGAAGGTAGTGATCGCTGCCGTACTCGTATCCGCCCGTGGCTACGCTGCACAGGTCGGGCTTCAGTTCGCGCAGCATGACCTCGGCATCGTAGTATGCTTTCACACCCAGCCGTGCGCCCGCCATGTCCGCACGCTCCTTCATGATGTCGCACACCCCGACCAGTTCGGACAGCGCGTCGTTCTTGTAATTGTCCGCGTGCCGATTTCCTATCGGGCCCATTCCAATCACGCAAACTCTGAGCATCTATGCTCCTCTGGTTTCTGGTCGAGTATCGAAATTAGCGCAAATCGAGTCGCCGTGAAAGTTTGCCGCCGGGCTGCTGGTTTCCTGGTGGAGATTCTATGGTGCCGACGGAACCAGGGCCTGGGATGTCACGACGGCGTTGCTGACGCGCGCCGAGTCTGGCACGACCACGTCCGCCCAGACGACCGCGCGCTCCAGGGAAGCCTTTGCGCCCACGTGGCTTTCCGGCCCAAGGACGACGTAGGGACCCACTTCCGCAGACGATCCCACAGTTGCGCTGTCGCCAAGGGCGACAGGCGGCTTGAGGTTTGCAGTTGCCGCGGCAGCGCAGCCGCTGCCCAGCAAGAAACCCGCGGTAGCTGCCCGCGGGGCCTCCTGACCGAGCAGATCGAAGTTTGCGTGAAGATACTCCTGGATGGTCCCTATGTCCCTCCAGGTGCACTCCACCCGGCACGCGCAGAACGGCTGGCCTGCGTCGAGAAGGGAAGGGAACACCTGTCGCCCGAAATCGTAGAACTCGTTCTCCGGGATGTATTTCATGATTTCCGGCTCGAATATGTAAACCCCGGTATTGGCGAGGTTGCTGGGCGCCTCCTCGGGTTTCGGCTTCTCCACGAAGCGCACGATCCTGCCGTCGGGCTGTGTCACAACCACGCCATACTGGGTTGTGTCGGCGACAGGGCGCACGGCAATCGTAGCCAGAGCGCTGCTTCTGCGGTGGAAATCCAGCAGGTAGGAAAGGTCCACATCGGTCAGGTCGTCGCATCCGATCACGATAAAGGTCCCGTCGAAGAATTGCCGAGCATATCTCACGCTGCCGGCGGTGCCCAGCAGGACCTCCTCGTGCTGGTAGGTGATCCGGGCTCCAAGGGCCGCCCCGTCAGCGAAGTGGCGCTCGATCTGTTCGCCGAGGTGATGCAGGTTGACCAGGATTTCGCGGCACCCGTGCTTCACGAGCAGGCTCACCACGTATTCCATTACCGGCCTATTCAGTATGGGGACCAGCGCCTTGGGGACGAGGCAGGTGAGCGGGCGAAGGCGCGTGGCCTCGCCCGCAGCGAGGATCATGGCCTTCACTTGGAGACGTCACCCCTTGGAGGATGTTCCTGGGCCGGGGCGTCCCTTGCGGTGATGGGAGGCCCAGGTCTCCCAACCGCGCCTCAAGCCGGCCCATAGAGAAGCAAAGCGCACTGCGGGCTCGGACACGGCATCGCGCAACACTCCGGAGGCTGCCTGAACTTCATGAGCCACATCTTTCGCGGTCTGCTCTGCCTGAGAGGCGATGTGGTGGGCAACGTCCGCCACGGCGCGCGCGCGGCCCGCAACATAGTCGGCGGCTTCGCTTGCGGTCTTGGCGGCATTCTCCGCCTGCTTGATGACAGACTCGGCGCGCTGTGAGAGGCGGGAGAGGGTGCGCCGGATAGAGAGGCCCAGCCAAACGGCCCCGGCCACGAACGCGACGGTCAGGATTGTTAGCAGAACCACGCAAACGGCAATCACCCATTCGAAGGCAGTCACATTACCCTCCCCGCGGACATTTGCAGGATTATAGGCATGGTCGGCGGTCGCGTCAAGCGCCGGGGCGCGGTAAGCGGCCAGAAAAAACGCTAAGAAACGTGGAATAAGCGAGTGACGGGAGCTTGCGGGGCCGTCGTGGCCTGGCCGCGCGGCAGAGTCTCGACATGGGCGAAGACCGCATCCAGAAATCGGGCAAAGTCGCGATTTTTGTGCGCTGGGTCATCCTGATCACGGTTATCGGGATGACCCTGGTGGGCAATCATCTGAGCACCACCGTGCCCTCGCACGCGATCCTGGCAGGGATGGCTCTTTATGTCACGGTGAGCGCGCTCTGGGGCCGAAAGTGGGACGGCCGCGGGCGCCTGAGCATGGTTGTCACCACGCTGGACGTGCTTATGATAACGGTCCTGGTGTGGATCACAGGCGGCGCGCGCAGCCAGTATTACGTCCTCTACTATTTCCCGGTGATGTACGCCGGCATGCGGCTGAGTTTCCGCGACGGGATTGGCGCCGCGGTGCTGTCGGCGGCACTGTACGTATTCGTCGCATTAGCAGAGGTCCGCACGGTAACCCCGTCCGTTATCATTGCGGGGCGAGCAGGCACGTTCTGCTGCTCCTCTGTGGTGCTGATCACCTTCTACGCTGTCGCTGCCAGGCAGCTTCGCTTCCAGCGGCACGCAAACGAGCAATTGCACACTGCCGTCGAGCGCCTGTCGGCAGTATACGATGTGGGCAGAGCGGCACATGGGGGCAGCGTGCGAGAGATCCTGGACACACTGGTTTGCCAGGTTATGCGCATAGCGTCGGCATGCTGCGCCACCGCCGGCGTCTTGAAGACGGGCAGCATCCGAGTTGTCGCGACAGCGCACACGGATACCCTGAAGTCCCCGCCATCGCTCGATGTGAGCCTGGCGATGCAGGCTGTCGCGGGCAGAGCGCCGACTGCGCCCGTAATCACGACCGACACGCTCGAGTGCGAAACGATGTGCATCCCATTGAAGGTGCAGGGCGAGGCGATAGCTGTTCTTCAACTGTGGAGCGAACCCAACCGCCGCTTCGGCCAGAACGACAAGGACGCGGCCACCGCAGTGTGCGCCGAAGCCGCAGCCGCCCTAGACAATGTCATGCTGCGAGACGAGCTGGCGCACACTGCTGCGACAGACTACCTGACCCAACTTTGCAATCGCAGGGAGTTCGAACGGCTGCTCGCAGCGGAGGTCCACCGCTGCCAAGCGCGCGACACGCAGTGCGCGGTGGTGATGCTCGACGTGGACGGCTTCAAGCAGTGCAACGACGTCGCGGGCCACGCGGCGGGCGACCAGGTGCTGCTCGCGATGGCGGCAGCGATACGCGAAGTAATGGGGCCGGGCGATATTGCCGCGCGCTACGGGGGCGACGAGTTTGGGATCGCGCTATCTGGCGCGGGCACGGCACGCGCCAGGGAGATCACCGAGACATTGCAGCGCGATTTCACAGCGCGCACGAAGCAGCTGGAGTGTCTGCCGTGGCCGGTGACGGCCAGCGGGGGGATAACGCTGTGGAAGCCTGGCCAGCACGTCTCCGACCTGATTCGCCGAGCGGACAGGATCATGTACAGCGCCAAGCGCCGTGGCCGCGATTGCCTTATTACCGACGAAGATGTGAGCGCTGAGGACGAGTCGGGGAAGCGTGAAGAAGATGCGACAACAAGTGAGCATGCATATGCCGCAGGGCAGTGAGCGCAGCAGGCGCACGTCGCGCGCAGGCAGCGTGATGTCGGCCCTGGTGCGGGCGGTCGTGCTGATGAGCGTGACGGTGCTCGTGCGCCTGCGCGCGGCCGACCTGCCGCAGACCTGGGTTTCCGACCTGCTGATGGTCGCTGCTGGGGTCTATGTCCTGCTTTCCACCTTCGTGGCGGCCAGCAAGGGTGAGGAGGAGCAGGTGACCAACGTCATGGTTGTGATGGACCTGCTCTTCATCACGGCACTGGTGTGGCAAGCGGGAGGCATCGGGGGCAACTATGTTCTCCTGTACTTTCTCCCCGTCATGCACGCCAGCATACGCCTGCACATCAGGCAAGCGATAGCCTGTTCGATCCTGTCGGCCCTATGCTATTCCCTCGTGGTTTTCGGCAAGGGCGGCGAAACGATGATTGTCTCCAGCGGGTGGGCGCACCTTGCGTTCTTCAGCGGATCGGCGTTGGTGCTTGCGCTGTTCTTCGGTGCGCTTTCACAGGCGCTGGCGGCGCAGCGGGCCCTGAGCAGCGACCTCGAGCAAACCGTCGAAAAGCTCAAGGCCGTCTCTCAGATCGCCCGTCAAGCCGCGCGCATGGGCAGCACCGACGTGCTCCTCGACCATGTGGCTGATTTGGCAGCGCGGCGCCTGGATGCTGTGGCGTGCTACATTGCATTGACTGATTCCTCGGGCGCGCTGCAGGTGCGCACAGCGCGCGGCGCGGCCTCGGCCGGAACCCAGCTGCCGGGCTTCGAGAGGGAGTCCGCTGAGCGCTGCCTTGTGCTGCTAGCCCCACACTGGCAACGGGTGCGAGCGCCGGAGACGGACGCGCGCGCAGCGGCATTAACCTGCATTTGTGCCCCGCTCGCAACCGGAAGTCTGGCGTTGGGAGCAATCCAATTGTTCTCCTTGAGGCGCACCTTCTCCGCAACCGAAGCCGATTGGCTCAGCGCGGTTACGGACGAGGCGGCGATTGCGATCGAGAATGCCCGCCTGCAGCAGGAAGTCTATCGCCTGTCGGTGACCGATGAGCTGACTGGCCTCTATCACCGGCTGGAGTTCGAGAAACTGGTCGAAATGGCACTCGGGCGCCTCGAGCACGAGAATATCCCCCTGGGCATATTGCTGCTCGACGTTGACGGCCTGAAGGGAGTCAATCGCCAGTTCGGGCACGGCGCCGGTGACCAGGTGCTGCTCGCGGTGGCCGATGTCTTGAGGCGCTCAGTCCGTGCCTCCGACGCGGCGGCGCGCTATGGCGAGGACGAATTTGGGGTCATGCTGCCGGGGGCGGATCTGGAGGGCACGCGCGTCGTGGCGGCTCGGCTGCGCGAGATCCTGGGGCGCAGTCAGTTCGAGTTTCCTCCCTATCCGGGCAAGTGCACCATCACGGCTTGCATTGGTGCCGCTGTCTGCCAGCGGGGTGTCGGCATCAGGGCCCATGAGGCCATCGCCTGTGCCCAGCAAGCGCTCGCCCAGGCCAAGCAAGAAGGCCATGGTCAGATACGCTTCTGGGACGCGGGCTTCGCAGCGCCGGAGTCAGTCATCACACACGTACGCGCGCTCGTTGATCGCTTCGGCGGCTCTGCTTCGGGCGAGGGCGACGGAACTTGGGAATCGTAAAGCGCGCGACCTGTCGTTAGACGCTAGATGCCCAGATCCACCGGCTCGGCTTCCTGCGCCGTTTCGCCGATCGTCAACCTTTCCCCACTGCGCTTGCTGAACAGCACCGCCGCGGCCAGCGCCGCCAATGCTACAAGCACCACCACAACGCGCACCGTCGGGTTCATCAGCGGCAGCGCGGTCGCTCCCACGAACGGCGCGAGAAGGATGGCCACCAGGTTCATTACCTTGATGAGCGGGTTCAGCGCCGGCCCGGCCGTATCTTTCAGCGGGTCCCCTACGGTATCGCCCACCACGGCCGCCTTGTGGTAGGGGGTTCCCTTGCCGCCGAAAAGCCCGTCCTCGATCTTCTTCTTTGCGTTGTCCCATGCTCCGCCGGTGTTGGCCATGAACACCGCGAGCAGCTGCCCTGTGAGGATGGCGCCGGCAAGGTAGCCGCCCAGCGCTGCTGCTCCCAGGCTGAAGCCCACCAGGCACGGGGTTGCAATAGCCAGAATGCCGGGGCCTATCAATTCCTTCTGAGCCGCGGCGGTGGTGATGGCCACGCAGCGGTCGTAGTCGGGCCTGCCGGTGCCCTCCATGATGCCGGGGATTTCGCGGAATTGCCTTCTCACTTCCTCCACCAGCAGGCTGCCCGCTCGGCTTACCGCCTTGATGGCGAAACTGGAAAACAGGAAGGGAACCGCGCCGCCTAGCAGCAGGCCGATGAACACATCGCCCGTGTTCAGCTGGATCCCGTTAGTCAGGTGCGCTTCCCCCACGAAACTGCGGAAGAGCGAGATGGCGGCGATCACCGCAGTGGCGATGGCGAACCCCTTGGTAAGCGCCTTGGTGGTGTTGCCAACCGCGTCGAGCCGCGTAACGATGCGGTGCGCAGCGAGGTTGGTCTCGTCGCCTTCGCGCAGCGCGCCGGACATCTCGAAGATCCCGTTGGCATTGTCGGAGATCGGGCCGTAAGTGTCCATCGCCAGGATGAACCCGGTGGTGGTCAGCAATCCGAGCCCGGCGAGGGCAACGCCGTAAGCGCTCAGCAGCAAATCCCCGCCGAAGAGGGCCATCGAGGCAAAGATTGTACCCGCAATCGCCACAATCGCCCACACGCTGCTCTCCATGCCCGCCGAAAGTCCGCTCAGCAGCATCGTCGCCGGGCCGGTGCGCGTTGCGTACGCGATTTCCGTCACCGGCGGCCTGTCGGTGTGGGTGAAATACTCTGTCAGCCATCCGATGATCAGCGCCAGGACAATCCCCGTGAATGTGGCCGCGGCGAAGCGGAAGTCAGGGGAGCCTGTGCGTGGGTTCACCAGGTATATCGCATTCACGATCGTGAACCCGACCGCCGCCAGCAGCGCGGAAACCCAGAACCCGACGTTTATCGGCTTCATCGGGTTCATGCTCTCGTCATCGCGGCCCCGCACGGACCACGTGCCGACCACCGAAGCGAAGACACCGATGGCGCGCACCAGCAGCGGATAGACGATTAATTTCAGCCCCCAGGTTGTGCCCAGCGGCGCGACCTGGGGGGAGGCCATCGCGGCATGGCCCAGGATGATCGCCGCCACCAGGGTGACCTCGTAACTCTCGAAAACGTCGGCTGCCATCCCGGCGCAGTCGCCGACATTGTCCCCCACGAGGTCCGCGATCACGGCGGCATTTCTGGGGTCATCCTCGGGTATGTTCTTTTCGACCTTCCCCACCAGGTCGGCCCCGACATCGGCGGCCTTGGTGTAAATGCCCCCGCCCACCCTCATGAAGAGCGCGGCCAGGCAGCCCCCGAAGCCGAAGCCGATCAGAACTTTCATCGCCTCCTCGCGAAATACGAGGAAAATCGTGGTCGCCCCCAGCAGGCCCAGGCCCACGGTAAACATGCCCGAAACGGTGCCGGCCTGGAAGGCCAGTTCCAGCGCCCGCTTGAAACTGCTCAAGGCTGAGAACGCCACGCGCACGTTTCCTCTGACGGCGACTCCCATTCCGACATAGCCGGCGCCATATGACGCGAAAACTCCCATCAGGAACGCGATTGCGATGCCGATCGCAATCTCAGGGTGCTCGCTGTACTGCCCGCGATACATCAGCCACAGTCCCACGGTGAGGGCCAGCACCAGCCAGATCATGGTGCGGAACTGGCGCCCCAGGTAGGCCATCGCCCCTCCCTGGATTGCCCGCGACACCGATACCATGTTCTCCGGCCCGGGAGCCGCGCGCGTCACTTTCAAGGCCAGGTATCCGCCGTAGCCGATCGCCACCCATGCGCATGCGAACACCACCCAGAGAAGCACTTGCTCCAGCGGCGGGAATGTGGGCAGCGTTATCTTTGTCTCGGATGCCGCTGCCGCCTGGGCCGTTGCCCCAGCCTGTGCTATGACTGCCCAGACCATTTCCTCTCCCTTCTCTTTCTACGTGGAATCATACCGCTAGCCTCTCCGCCAGTTCAAGCAGCGAGGTGTCGAGCGCCTTTTCTTCCTTCCAGACTGTGTCTATCGGGGAAATCTCGATCCCGAGGCGCCTCAGCCCGACCATCTGGCCGCCCTTTCCATCGAGCAGGGCCTGCACCGCCGCCGCCCCGAACCGGCTACCGAGGATGCGGTCGAAGGCTGTCGGAGCGCCGCCGCGCTGTAGGTAGCCCAGCACGCTCACCCTCACCTGCGCGTCTATCACCTTCTTTATGTCCTCTGCGACCGTGTCTCCCTTCGCTGCTCCTTCCGCTACCACAATGATATACGAATTCTTCCCGCGCGCGCGCCCTTTCTCGATAATCCCGGTCACGCAGTCGGGGCGGTAGGGCACTTCCGGAACTATGATGCATTCCGCCCCAGAGGCCAGCCCGGCGGCAACCGCGATGAATCCCCTGTCACGGCCCATCACCTCCACCACGAAGATGCGCTCGATCGAGGTAGCCGTGTCGCGGATGCGGTCAATGCACTGCACGGCGGTGTCCACCGCAGAGTCGAAGCCGATGGAGAAGTCAGTCCCGCCCATGTCATTATCAATGCTGGAGGGGACCAGCACGACGGCGACGCCGTGCTGCTCGTGCAGCGCGTGTGCCCCGCGCGCCGTGCCGCTGCCGCCGATGACGACGAGGCCGTCAATCTGCTGCGCTTTCAGGTTGTCCACCGCTTTCTGACGGCCCTCGACAGTCTTGAACTCCTCGCTGCGCGCGCTCATCAAGATCGTGCCGCCGTGGTGCACGATTCCGCTCACCGAGGATGCTGGCATGGGCACGAAATCCCCCTCGACAAGCCCCTGGTAGCCGCGCCTGACCCCGACGACCTCCAGGCCGGCGGCAAGCCCCGAGCGGACTACCGCGCGGATGGCAACATTCATCCCGGGCGCGTCCCCACCGCTGGTGAGGACCCCGATCCTTCGCGGTGAGGGCATCACGCTTCACTTCCAGAGGGCGCGCACTTCCTCGTACAGTTCGACTGGCACCAACTTAGATTTGGCCACCGCGGCTGCCATCGAAACGCCGACGATCTCGGTGCCCTTGATGGCAGCCATTTGGCCGAACTGTCCGGCGTTGATGAGGTCAACCGCCTTTATCCCGGCCCTGGTGGCAAGCCAGCGGTCGAAAAAAGTCGGGCTCCCGCCTCTCATCACATGCCCCAGCGCAACAGAGCGCTGGTCGGCGTTGAGTATCTCCTTGACCTTGTCCTCCACATACTTTCCCGCTCCGCTCAGGCGTAGGTGTCCGAACGAGTCGCGGTCCCACTTCAAAGGGTCGGTGCCGCTCGGGCAGGCCACTCCCTCCGACACGACCACCACGGCCCAGTCTCTGCCGCGATTGCGCAAGGCCTTGAGATGGGCACACATCTCCGCTATCTCGACATTCGTCTTGTCAAACTCCGCAGCGGCTGCCCGCTCGTCGGGCGGTTCCTTCGCGTAAGCGTCATCAACCTCGTCCACGGCGCCGGCGACCTCGGGTATCAGTATCCAGTCGCAGCCTCCGGCCACGCCGCTGGCGATGGCCACCCAGCCCGCGTGCCTTCCCATCACCTCGAGAATCATGATGCGCTGGTGCGACTTGGCGGTGTCGCGCAGGCTGTCGAGCGCGTGCATGCACCATGTCACGGCGCTGTCGAAGCCGAAGGTGTAGTCCGTCTCGCCCAGGTCGTTGTCCATCGTCTTGGGCACGCCCACCACCGGCACGCCTCGCGCGGCCAGCTTGCTGCCCACGCCGATGGTATCATCGCCGCCGATGGCTACCACCGCGTCGAGGCCCATTTCCTTGATGTTGCGCTGACACTCGTCGAGTTGGTCCTTCCCCGTTTTCTCATCCTTCTTCGCCGGGTTGGTTCTGGAGGTCCTGAGAAAGGTGCCTCCCTCATCAACGATCGCGTCAATATCGTCCGGGGTCAGGGGGCAGGTGAGTTTGTCCAGGACTCCCCTCCACCCGAACTTGATGCCGACAATCTCGTGGCCGAAATCGGCGGCCCGCAGAAAAATCCCGCGAACCGCTTGGTTCAGCCCGGGGCAGTCGCCCCCGCCTGTGAGAACCCCGATCCTCATGAGTGTCGCCTCCCGTGGTTGATGCTGATGCCGAAGCATTATATAAGAGCAGCCAGGGCCGTGCAAGGGGGCTTGCCAGGTAACAGTCCGCAACGCAGAGAATAGGGTCGTCTGTCACAGCATGGTGTGCAGAGGAGGCGCGTGATGGAGTGGTTCAGACAGGGCACTTGCGAGGAGCTAATACCGTTGAGGCTCGACCCCGATGATGACTTGCTTGGGTCGGTTACCGCGCTCGCCGCGGACGCGGACATCAGGGCAGGCGCGGTGGTATCCGGGATCGGCACCCTCAAAACTGCGCGCCTTCACTGGGTTACCACCACCGGCTATCCGCCGGTGGAAGAGTTTCGCGACTTCGAAGGCCCCTACGAGATTGCCAGCATCAGCGGCATCATCGCCAACCACCGGCCGCACCTGCACATCTGCATCTCTGACACCGCGCAGACATACGCCGGCCACCTCGAGCCCGGCTGCATCGTCCTCTACCTGGCTGAGCTGGTGATCGTGAAGTTCGGCAACATGGCCCTCGATAGGTTGCCCCATCCCCAGAAGGGGACGCCGATGCTCAGGCGCGCCAAGCCGTGAGGGCGGCAGATGAGCCCTCTCCTTTGTCAGCCTGCGTGAACCAGCGAGCCGGGAAGGGCAAAGCGGGCGAGAGGGCGAAGAAAGGCGCACAACAAGGAGAAGGAACGGTTAACGAGCCGATTTGAGTGAATGCGCCATGATAAATGAGAGCAGACTGGTTGCTTCGGTTGTCTTCACCGTGCTGCTGGCGCTCGGGTGTTGCGGCGCGGTTCTTGCGGGCGCATCCCGACTTCCGCGGGCCACGATTTCGCCCATCCTGGTGAGGCTGCTCCCGGGCGCCGGGCAGCGTTTCACGGTTGAAATCGAGCGACATTGCGCGCGGCCAGTCAAGTGGCTGGTGAACGATATCGCGGGCGGGAATAGCGAGGTCGGAAAGATAACGCGCGACGGGATCTACAAGGCACCTGCCCCGCCTCCTCTTCCCAACGAGGTCCACATCGAGGCTATAGTTGACGGCGCCGAAAACCGCTGTCTCTGGTCCACCGTGCTGATCGGCCAGAACGTTCCTTCCTACAGGCTTATTGCAAGGTGGGGCGAGTACGGCGAAGGCCCATGCCAGTTCCTCGAAGCGCACGGCATCGCGCTCGACGCGGACGGCAACTTGCTGATCGCTGATCCGGTGCGGTCCAGGGTCTCGCGCTTCACCCCCGAAGGCAAGCTACTGGGCGAATTGGGCCTTGGCCCGGGAAGCGCGCCTGGCGCTTTCAAGAGCCCCCCCGATGTGCAGGCCGGGCCGGATGGGCACATTCTAGTGCTCGACCGCGCGAACGGTCGCATCCAGGAATTCACGCGCGTAGGCCAAGTCGTGAAGGCATGGGGCCAGGCCGGGGCCGGGCCAGGACAGTTCCACCGGCCTCACAGCATCGCCCTTGGCAAGGGCGGAAGGACTTATGTGGCCGATACGGACAACAACCGAATCCAGGTGTTCGACCGCGATGGCAAGTTCCTGTTCGCATGGACCACGGGCGTCGCTGGCTCCGACAAACCCGGGACCCCGCATGGGGTGGCGGCTGATCGAAACGGCGATGTCTTTGTGACGGACTTCTACACCGGGTGCCAGAAATTCACCGCCGATGGGAAGCTGCTCTTCGCCTTTGCAGCAAACTCGGAGAGATACCACGCGCTTTGCTCCGACCGTTGGGGCGACGTGTACCTCATGGCGCGCCACCCGGCCTTCGGACCAAGCATCGTGAAGTATAACAACAACGGGGCATATGTTACGCGGTTTGCCCTTGTGCGGCCTGGCAGCGCAGGTTTCTATCCCAAGTGCGCGGTCGTGGACGACAAGGGCCGCATCTACGTCACCGAAAGCGATCAACACAACATCGCCGTGGACGTGCTGGACCCTGAGTAGGCTACCGCTCGCACGGCTCATAATGCAGACGCGCTGCCGGTGGCCAACTTCGGCCGCGGGTCAGCCCGAGGTTTGAGCGGCGAGGGCGACCGCGCCGAGCAGCGCCGCGTCGTCTCCCAGCGCTGCGGGCACGATGCTCGCGGCCTTTGCGCAGCCTTCAACCGCATATTTGTCAACCGCCGCGCGAACCGGCCCGAAGAGCACATCCCCTGCCTTCGAAACGCCGCCGCCGATGACCACAATCGAAGGGTTCAGGATGTTGATCCCCGCTGCGATCCCTCTGCCCAGATAATCCGCCGTCTCGTTCATCACGCGAAGCGCCAGCACATCCCCTGCCTGGGCCGCCCGCGCCATGGCCTGCGCCGTTACCTGCTCCGGCGCGAGGCTTGAAAGCGCGGAGCCCCCGGCGTTTCTCAGCGCGTCGCGCGCGCGGCGCGCGATTGACCAGCCCGAGGCAAGCGCCTCCAGGCAGCCGCGCTTGCCACAGGTGCAAACAGGCCCCTCCGGCTCGAGCACCGTGTGGCCGATTTCCCCGGCAAGGCTGGCGGCGCCGCGGTAGATCTTGCCGTCAAGGATGATGCCGCCCCCGATGCCGCTCGACACCGTGAGATAGAGAAGAAACCGATGCCCTTTTCCTGCGCCGTAAACCGCCTCTCCCAGGGCTGCGACATTCGCATCGTTATCCATGTCCACTGGCAGGCCGAAGCGCTCGCGGGCCCACTGCTTCAGCGGAATATCCTCCCAGCCTCGCAAGTGATGGCATGTGATCGTCCTGCCGGTTTCGTAGTCAACCGGCCCGCCGTAACTGATGCCGACGGCCTCGATCTCCTCCGGTGCGGTGCCGCTGTCGTTCAGCGCTGCCTCAGAGAGGGCAACCAGCCTATCGAAGATGGCGCGCGCCGATGCGGTCTCGTCGGTGGGCTCGGTGGCTCTCGCCAGCAATCGGCCGTTGGCATCGGCGATGCCACAGGCCAGCTTGGTCCCCCCGATATCCAGCCCCAGGAAGGGGCGCTTCATTCCCGGCACTCCGTAAGAAATGCCGCTGCGCGCGCATAGACCTCGGCGCCGGCGTAGAGATCGTCAATCGCGATAAACTCGTCGGATGAGTGAGCATTTGCCAGTTCGCCGGGCCCGAAGATCACGGCCTCGGCTCCTATTGCGCTCTGGAAAACCGCAGCCTCGCTCCATGCCCTCCAGCCCACGGCAGGCGCTGCCCGGCCGGTTGCCGCAAGCGCGGCTTCCTGAAGAGCCTTGACCAATCTGCCCTCTGGGCTGGTATCAAGCATCTCTCCCACCTTGTGAACGCGCGCGGTGACGCCCGTGCCCTGCCGCGCTGCAAGGTCTGTCAGGATACGCGCGGCATCGCTCGTGCTCATCGGGGGCGCAACGCGGACATCGAGCAGGGCTGTCGCTTCTTCGGGTACCCTGTTGGCCGTGTCGCCGCCGTGCAGCGAGCCAAGGTTGACAGACGACTTGCCGGCAAGCGGATGCTCGGGCCATGAGTGCACCTCCCTGCGCAAGTCCTGCGCGAAACAATAGGCCAGATCAATGGCGTTCACTCCCCGTTCGGGCATTGACCCATGCGCAGCCACGCCCTTTGCCTCAACCTCGATGAAGAGCAGCCCTGGATGAGCAGTGGCGATTTCCAGGCTCGTGGGCTCTGCGGCAATCGCGTAGTCGCAGCGGTATCCCGATTCCACAACTGCGCGGATGCCGCGGCCGATGGTCTCCTCCTCGATCGTCATCAGCAGGTCAATCCGCCCCGGCCCTCTCCATCCGCTTTCGATCAAGGCCTTGATACCAGCCAGCATCGCCGCAAGCGGGCCCTTGTCATCGCAAGCCCCCAGCCCGAGCAGCCGCCCGCCCCGCACGGTCGCCTTCGCCACGGAGCGGCCGCTCGCGGGAACAGTGTCAACGTGCGCGTCGAGGCATATCACCGGTGAACCTTCGCCGATACTCGCCAGCAGGTTGTCGCGCCCGGGCTCAAGAGGGATGCGGCGCGTCCTCATGCCGAGTTGGTTCGCTGTCGCTTGGAGCCTGTCAATGACTGCCCGCTCCCCCGGGGCCACGCTTTCGATGTTGACCAGAGCGCTGGCCGTTTCCAGCAGGAAGTCGCGGTCTATGGCAAACCGCCTGGCCATCAATCCCTAACCGGCGACGACAGGGTTTTCCAGGATGCCAACCTTCTCGACCATGGCTTCCATTACATCGCCCGGCTTGATCGCCGAGATGCCCGAGGGCGTGCCGGTGGAGATGATGTCGCCAGGCTCGAGGGTGACGAACCGGGAGATGTGAGCAATGAGCGCGGGGACCTTGAAAACTAGGTCCCTGGTGTTGGACTTCTGTCGCACCTCGCCGTTGACGCGCAGTTCGAGGTCCAGTTCGATCGGTTCGCCAATGCTTTCGGCCAGGGCGATGCACGGCCCCATCGGGCAGAAGGTGTCAATGCTCTTCGAGCGCCACCAGGGGTTGGAGTCCGCCAGGTCCTTGGCCTGCATGTCGCGCGCTGATACATCGTTCACAATCGTGTAGCCGGCCACATATCCCAGGGCCTCATTTTCTTCGATTTCGCTTCCGCGGCGCCCGATTACGACCGCCAGTTCAACTTCGTGGTCAACCCTCCCCAACCACGGCTTGATCACCACGGGCTCGCCGGGGCCGATCACCGAACTATTCGCCTTCTCGAAGACAATCGGCTCGGAGGGCGCTTCGTGCCCGCTCTCCCGCGCGTGCGCGAGATAGTTGCGCCCGAGGGCCATTATCTTGGGCGGCCGTTCGATGGGAGCCAGCAGCCTTGGCCGCTCCACGCAGAATCTCTCGACAAGTCCGTGTTTCTCGACAAACCGGAGGATCCGGCCGAAGTTCTCGCAGGTGAACAGGCCTTGGTCCAGCAGCGGCAGCAGACTCGTGCACAGCGGCTCCTGGCAGCCGTCCTCAACCAGCCTGTACGTCTGGTACGCGGCCGAGAAATCTATCACCGCTTCAGGCTGTTTTGCCTCTTCAGTCGTTATGCCAATGCGCGCCCCCTCGCCCCCTTCGAAAACAAAGCGAACGATCTTCATACCCGTTCTGCCTCCGGCGCGCCACAATATCACTCGCCGTTGCCACTGTCAAGGCAATCATGCACCGGTGGAACTGGCGCTCCCCGGAAACAGTTTAATGCTAGTGGACAAGGTATAATGGGAAGGCTGATGACTGAGGGAACGGGGGAAACCGAGGCAGGGCGCACGCTGCTCACGCTGCGCATCGAGGGGATGGACTGCGCCGCCTGCGCGGCCAAGATCGAGCAGCACGTCGCGAGGCTCCCCGGCGTCAGCAGCGCAACCATCTACTTCGGGGCCGGCAAAGCAGCAGTTTCTCACGATCCCAGCCAGTGTTCGACAGACGCGATCCTTCGCGCCATCAAGGAACTGGGCTACCGGCCCAGCCTGGCTGAAGCCACCGGCGGCACGCGCTGGCAGACCACGCGCATCGGCGACCTGATTCGTTTCGCATTCGTCGCCGTGGTGGCACTGCTGGCGATGGCGGAACTGGTGCTCGAACGCCTTGGCCTCTTCCATATGGCGATGCCTCGCCTCCCCGAGCCGGCGGCTTTCGTCGCGTTGGCCGCCGTTCTCGTCGGCGGGTATCCCATCTTCCGCCGAGCACTGCTGGGCCTGCGCGCGCGCCAGATCAACTCGGACCTTCTGATGTCGGTCGCCATCGGCGCGGCGCTTGCCATAAGCCAATTCATGGCCGCCGCAATGGTCGTGTTCTTCATGCTCATCGCGCACGCCCTCGAGCAATTCACCGTCCGCCGTTCGCGCCGCGCGATCGAATCCGTGGTGGCCCTTGCCCCAAGCACTGCCCGCGTGGTTCGCGGCGAAGGCGAAGTGGAGGTGCCGATTGAGGAACTGCGACCAGGCGACACGGTCATCGTCAGGCCGGGCGAAAGAATCCCGGTTGACGGAGAAGTAGTCTCAGGCCGCAGCGTGGTCAACCAGGCGCCCATCACCGGCGAGTCGCTGCCGGTTGAAAAACTGCCGGGCGAGAGCGTTTTTGCAGGCAGCATGAACCAATTGGGCGCCCTTCAGCTGCGCGCCACAAAGGTTGGCCCGGACAGCACCCTCGGGCGCATCATCGCCCTCGTTGAGCAGGCCGAGGCAGCGAAGGCGCCAGTCCAGAGATTTGCCGACCGTTACAGTACCTACTTCCTGCCCATCGTTCTTGCTGCCTCGGCGCTCACGTATCTGATCACAGGCCAGCCAATCCCCAGCATCGCGGTGCTGATCGTCGCCTGCCCGTGCGCCGTCGCTGTTGCCACGCCCCTCGCGGTCGTCGCCGGCGTTGGCAATGCCGCCGGACGCGGGCTGATGATTAAAGGGGGCCTGCACCTCGAAACCCTCGCCAGGGTGGACACTCTCGTGATGGACAAGACCGGCACCATCACCTTCGGCCGCCCGAAAGTCGTTCGACTGGCAGCCCTCGACGGGCGGGAGGATGCGCTCCTCGGCTTAGCCGCTTCTCTGGAGCGCCTGTCTGAACACCCTGTGGCGGATGCGATCGTCGCCGAGGCGCGCGCGCGGGGTCTTTCACTGCGCGAGGCCGAGAACTTCGAAGCTCTGCCCGGGCGGGGGCTTTCGGGAAAGATTGACGGAAAGGCCGTGCTGGTGGGGAATGCGCGCGCCGTTTCGGACCGCGGGCTCGCCATCGCTCAACAACTCTCGCTCGCGGGAAATGAGGCGGAACGAGCAGGTGAAACCGCGTTTTACGTCGCCGACGACTCATCCGTAGTCGGTCTCATCGGCGTCGCAGACACGCTGCGCGACGAGGTGCCTCGATCGTTCGAGGAACTTCGCGCGCTCGGCATCAACCGCCTCATCCTGCTCACGGGAGACAACGCGCGCGTCGCCTCTGCCCTGGCAAGCAGGCTGGGCATCGAGGAATGGCACGCCGACATGCTCCCTGAAGACAAGATCGAGCAGATCCGCCGCCTTCAGATGGCGGGCCGCAAAATCGCAATGGTCGGCGATGGGATCAATGACGCTCCCGCGCTCGCCCAGGCCGACGTGGGGATTGCAATGGGCGCGGCCGGCAGCGAGGCCGCCCTGGAGGCGGCAGATATTGCCCTGATGCGCGATGATTGGCTTCAGGTGCCGCAGGTCATTCGGCTGGCAAGGCGCAGTTTCCGCACCATCAAGCAGAACCTCGCCTTCGGCGTCCTGTTCAATATCTTCGGCGTCGGGCTGGCGTCTGTTGGGATATTGACCCCGGTATTGGCTGCTGCCGCGCAATCGCTCCCCGACGTGCTGGTATTCTTCAACTCGTCTCGTCTGCTGCGCTTCCGCTAGCCCGCATTACCCACCAATGTCGCCGCGCCCTTCCGTATCGTAGGGGCGGACGGCTGTCCGCCCGCACAGTTACGAGCGCACGGCGGCGCGCCCCTACACATCCGTATCGTTCTGAGCGCCTCGCGGACTCAGGACAGGCAGAGCCCGTGCCCAACAGGCGGCCGGTTCGCGGACCGCCCCTACTTCGCCCGCTTATCTGCTGGCTTGCGCGCTCTCAGTTGGATGCTGGTTACCACACCGGTAAGATCGCCAACGCCCACGCCGCAGCAGTCGCCTGCAAGGAGTTCCGCCGCGTCTGCTTCCGAGACAATCCGGACGTCCGTCAGGCCAGCGTGCTCCAGCCCGCGAAGGTATTTCGCCCGGCCGATGGCGCCCGACACGCAGGAGCAATACGCATCAGCGCTGCCCTTCAATGCCTCGGGCAGAGGCTTGTCGAGCACGATGTCGGCGACGGCGATGCGCCCTCCCGGCTTGAGCACGCGCGCGATCTCACGAAAAGCCTTCGGCTTATCCGGCACCAAGTTCAGGACGCAATTGCTGATCACGAGGTCCACCGAGGCATCCTCGACAGGCAGCGCCTCGATATCGCCCTGGCGGAATTCGACGTTGGAGTAACCGCCGCGCTCTGCATTTGCGCGCGCCTTCTCAATCATCTCAGGCGTCATGTCCACCCCGATCACGCGCCCCATCGGGCCCACTCGCGCGGCAGCCAGGAAGACATCGAAGCCCGCCCCGGACCCGAGGTCGAGCACGATCTCCCCGGGTTCGATGCTCGCGAGCGCAAGCGGATTGCCGCACCCGAGGTTCAGGTTTGCGCCCTGGGGCGCAGCAGCCACTTCGTCCGCGCTGTATCCGATCTTCTCCGCCACATCGGCGGGCGACGCGCAGCATGTGTCCTCTCTGCAGCACGTCTGCTGCGCGCCAGCCGCTATCGCGCCGTAGCGCCCCTTCACCCATTTCTTCTTCTGGTTCTCTGGTTGCTGTTTCTTCACGTTGTCACTCCTTGCATAGCCGCCGGGGCGAAATACCGCCGCTGGAAAGCGAGCGATAGGTTGACCAGGCTGATGAGGACTGGAACCTCCACCAGCGGCCCGATGACCGCTGCGAACGCCGCCCCCGACTCGATGCCGAACACCGCCACGGCTACCGCTATCGCCAACTCGAAGTTGTTGCTCGCCGCCGTGAAGGCCAGGGTGGCCGATTTGCCGTAGTCGGCGCCGATCTTCGCGCTCATGTAGAACGAGGCCAGGAACATCACCAGGAAGTAGATCAACAGCGGCGCCGCGATGCGCAGGACATCCAACGGCAGCCGCACGATGTACTCGCCTTTCAGCGAGAACATCACCAGGATCGTGAACAGCAGCGCGATCAGCGTGATCGGGCTGATCCGCGGGATGAAGCGCGCCTCGTACCACTCGCGCCCCTTCGCGCGCAGCAAGACGATGCGCGTGAACAAGCCCCCCAAGAACGGGACGCCCAGGTAGATGAACACGCTCCGGGCGATGCTGCCCATGGTGATCTTGCTGAGGTCAACAGCGCCGAAATCGACCCCGACCATCGGCGCCAGCACCTTGATGAAGACATAAGCATAGACCGCGTAGAACAACACCTGGAAAATCGAGTTGAACGCCACCAGCCCGGCGGCATACTCGCGATCGCCCTCCGCCAAGTCGTTCCACACGATCACCATCGCGATGCAGCGCGCCAGCCCGATCATGATCAGTCCGACCATGTACTCCGGGTAGCCGCGAAGGAAGGTGACGGCGAGCCCGAACATGAGCAGCGGCCCGATCACCCAGTTCTGCGCGAGCGATAGAGCCAGCACCTTGGTATTGCGAAAGACCTCGCCCAGTTCCTCGTAGCGCACCTTCGCCAGTGGCGGATACATCATCAGGATCAGGCCGACGGCGATCGGGATCGAGGTCGTTCCCACCTGGAATTTCGTGATCAACTTCACCACGCCCGGCACCAGATACCCGAGCGCCACGCCGACGGCCATGCCCAGGAAAATCCACAGCGTCAGATACCTGTCCAGCGTTGACAGTCTGCCCGCCGGCCTATCGCTCACATTTCGCTCCTTTCCACCAATAGCCAGCCTTCCGGCACGCGGTAGCCCGCGGCCGAGAGAAGTTCAACCAGCAGCGCACGCTTCTGCGGGTGCTGGCCCTCGAGTAGCGGGGAGCAATCCTCAACAGCGGCTTCTCGCCCTGTCAGCCTGACGGCGAACGCAAGGCAGCTCGGCACGCCGCACCGCCTGCAGTTCGTGCCCGGCAGAAGCTTGTAGATCGCCAGCGGCGACAGCCGTTCGCGCCGCTCGTACGACGGCTTGATCTCGCTCCGCCTGGCCCAGGTGTCGTTTATCAGGTCCCTCAGCCACGCGAGCAGTGCGCGCGCATCCTCGACATCGTTCGCCTTCGCCCCCGTGATGCGGCGCGCGAAGATTGTGATTATGCGCTGCTCCATGGTGAAGGTCAGCGCCGGTTTGTCGTGGTTGTAGATGGCGCCAGGGATAACTGCATTCAGGTAGGGGAGGACCTCCTGTAAGTCCGCTGCCGGCTCCGCGTGAAAGCGTATCTTCGCCGGGTCGGCAATACAGGGCAGAACGTGTGTAATTGCGATTGGCCGGTCGAGCATTGGCACCATGGCAGTGCCCATCTGTAGATTCATGCAATCCATATCAAGTAAACTCCGACCGCGATCAGCACCACGCCGGCTGTTCGCTCCATCCAGTGCGTCCAGCGCTCCATTGCGGGGAGCACCTTCACCACGCCTGTGAAAGTGCCCGCGATAACGACAGGCACTCCGCGCCCCAGCCCATAGGCGAAGAGCAGCGATGCGCCGTAGGCCAGTTTGCCCTTTGCCATCACGATTCCCAGAATGGCGACAAGCACCGGCGTTGCGCACTGCGACCCGGCAAGCCCGACGACCAACCCGAGCACAAGCGCGCCCACCAGCCCGCCAAGCGCCACGCGCCGCGGCTGCAGCCGCGCAAGGAAATCGAAGTTGATCCTGAAGGCGGCCAAGAGGCTCAGCCCAATCGCGAAGCAGACCAGCGCCGCGATCCAGTGGAGAATCTTGCTCTCGGTTCCAAACAGGCCGCCCACCGTGGCCGCGACAACTCCGAGCAGCATGAACGTCAGGGAACTGCCCAGCGTGAAGAAACTGGACAGCCAGAACCCCCGCGCCCGCGTGAGGTCATGCTGCCCGCCCACGTACCCGATAATCACCGGAACCATCGAAAGGTTGCATGGCCCGATGCTTGTCAGCACGCCGCCCAGGAATACCAGCAGGTAAGCAAGCGCGGACAGTTCGCCGACGATGCGCGGAAGCGTCTGCGTGACGAATTCCGTCACTTCTTGACCCTCATCTTTGCGAATTGCTCGTCAATGCCTTCGTTATCAATGTAACCGATGTGCCGCTCGACCTCCTTGCCCCTGGCATCGAAGAATACCTGGGTGGGCATCATGATGATGCGATGCTGCCGCGCCAGGTTGCCATACTCGCCCAGTTCCACGAATACGATGTTCGCCTTGCCCCGGTAATCGCTCACGGCCTGCTTCAGCACCGGCACCATCATCTTGCACGGTTTGCACCACCCGCGGCCGAAGTCGGCCATCGTCGGGCGGCCGCTTTTCAGGCACTTCGCCAACACCGAGCCAGGCAAAGGCGCTTCGCGTCTTGCCTTGACGGGTGGCTTGCTCTGCGTCTTACCCTTGGCCGCGGCCAGCACGCACGCGCATGGCGGGAGGGCCACAAGAGCCGCGACTGCAACTGTTCCCGCGATCCACCTGCACCTACTCATGGTGTGCAAATCCTTTCACAGCCAGTCTTCTGGCACGTCGTAACCGGCGTTCAGCGTCAGTTCCACCAGAGCGCTGCGCTTCCCAGCGTGGTGTGGCTCAAGCAGCGCAGAGCAGTGGCTCAACGTCGCTTCCTCCACCGACAACTTGACCGCGAACGCAAGGCAGGTTCGCTCGCCGCACTCGCCGCAGTTGGTCCCGGGCAGCAGCCGGTACAACTGGATCGCGGTCAGGTTGGGCGCCCGCCGCTCGCTGGGGATTATCTGATCGCGGTGCTCCCACGTGTCATTAATCAGGTCCTTGACGCCATCGAGCACGCGCCGCGCCTCATCTTCGTCTGTCAACTTGCTCACCGCCGCCTGCCGCGGCCGCAGGGCGATCACGTGCCCCTCGTGGCGGAAGCGCAGAAAGGGCGCGTCGGGGTTGTACTGGCAAGCCTTGAGCCGCCCGTTGAGATAAGGGAACACCTCGCGTATGTCGTCGCGCAAGGCCGCCAGGCAGTTCACGTATTCCGCCGACGGGTTGCACTTCGGCGCGAACAACTGGAACTTGTACTCTCTCAGCAGCACCGCAAGCGTCTTTCCGCCGAGGCTTTCACTCGGCAATCCAAGCCTTCACCTCGTTTTCCTTGGGCACACGGCCCGACACCTTGACTACCCCGTCAACAGCCACAGCGGGAGTTGCCATGATACCGGCCTTCACCATCGCCTGCACATCGCTCGCCTTTTCAACCTGCACCTGAGCGCCCATCTCGGTGGCAACACGGCGCACCAGTTCCTCCGCCTGCCTGCACTTGGCGCAGCCCGGCCCGTAAACGGTGACCTTCTTCACGGCTTCCTCCTTCTGTCAAATGAGCAAGTTGAACAGGTAACCCACGATCAGTATGCCGAGCGATACCACCCCGATGAACGTCGCAATAAGACGCGGCTTGAGCACCTTGCGCAGGATGATCATCTCCGGCGGCGATATCGCGATCACCGCCATCATGAAGGCCAGCGCGCTTCCAAGCGCCGCGCCCTTCTCGAGCAGGGCCTGCACCACCGGGATCATGCCCGCCGCGTTCGAGTACATGGGCAGCCCGATCAGCACCGCCAGCGGCACCGACCACCATACGCCCTTGCCCATGAACGACGCCAGGAAATCCTCAGGCACGTAGCCGTGAATACCTGCCCCGACTGCAATCCCCAGGATGACGTAGATCCATACCCGGCCCACGATGTCGCGCACCGCGTCAAGCCCGTATTGCACGCGCATCGTCCAGTCAGCCTTTTCGCTCGACTCGCCCCCCTCGCCAACCTGGGCCTGATACACCCAGTCCTCAAGGTGTTTCTCCATGTGCAGCCGCCCTATCGTCCAGCCGGCAATCATCGCAATCAACAGCCCGGTGCCCATGTAGATCGCGGCGACTTTCAACCCGAACAGGCCGTAGAGAAGGACCAGCGCAACCTCATTGACCATCGGCGCCGAGATCAGGAACGAGAAAGTTACGCCAAGCGGCACTCCTGCGGTGACAAACCCGATGAAGAGCGGCACCGCCGAGCACGAGCAGAACGGCGTCGGTACCCCGAGCAGCGCCCCAAGCACATTGCCAACCGATTCTTTCTTCCCGGCAAGGATTTTGCGGGTCCGCGCCGGGGTGAAGAACGAACGGATGATGCCCACCCCGAAGACCACGAGCACCAGCAGCATCAGGACCTTCGGCACCTCGAACACGAAGAACTCAGCCGAGGAACCGAGATGCGTCCCCTGCTGCAGGTGGATGACCCGGTAGGTGAGCCACTTCGCGAACGGCAGCAGGTTTCGATAGAGGAGCCACCAGCCGGCGAGCGCGCCGGCGCCGATGGCGATGTAGCCGACCAGCGGCCGCCTGCGCCTAGTAGTCAGCAGCGCCTGCTGCGCCGGGCTGCCCACGGCGGCACAGCGGCATCCGCCCTCTGTCGTTTCAGCCGTTTCCATCATCATCGCCTACGCGCGCAGGACTAGTGACGCGCTGCCTGCGCGCCGCAGCTGATCAGCGATCATCGCCCGCATTTCGTCAATCACCTGGAAGATGCGCGGATCGCGCACGCGGTAATATATCCAGTGGCCTTTGCGCCGGGCTTCGACGATGCCAGCCCTTCGCAGTGCCGCCAGGAGTTGGGAGAGGTTTGACTCGCTCACTCCCACCGCTGGCGCCAGCCGGCACACGCACTCCTCCCCCTGGCGCAGGAGATCGAGCACCTTCATGCGCACCGGATGAGCCAGAGCCTTGCAAAACTCGGCGTGTAGGGCATACAGCTTGTCGTCGGTCAGTGCCATTTTACCAACCCCGCAAATCCGCGATTCTTTGCGGATTATACCCGGATCACGCAAGATGTCAACCATCCACGCCCCATTATCGCTGTCAGACCCGCTGGCGCGTTGCCTGTCCGCGTGGCTTTGTAGGGAGCCCCTCCTCCCGTGGCGAACGCAGACTGACTGTGAAAACCATGACCCCGCGCGAACGATTCCTGGCAGTTTTCCGGTTCGAGGAGTTCGACCGCTGCCCGATGTGGGAGATGGGCATGTGGGCCACCACGCTCGAGCGATGGAAATCAGAAGGCTGGGACGGCAAGGAAAACCTCGCCGAGACCTACCGCCACGACCCGCGAGCAGATGCGGGGCTCGACTTCGCCATGCTGCCTCGCTTCGAGCGGCGCATCCTCGAGGATGATGGCCACGTGCGCTTGCTGGTGGACGAGCGCGGCGTCGTCTGCCGCGAACTGGTCGAGCGCACCGAGACCTCAATGCCCCACTGGATCGAGTTCCCCGTGAAAGACCGCGCGTCGTGGGAGCAGATGAAGAAACGCTACGACCCTCACGACCCCCGCCGCTACCCCGCCGATTGGGATGAACGAAAAAAGAACTGGGCCAAGCGCGACTACCCGCTCCAGATCTACGGCGGACGCGACACTGGATTCTTCGGCCCCGTGAGAGGTTGGATGGGCGCGAAAGGCGCGATGCTCTGCTTCTACGACGACCCCGACCTGATGCACGAGATGATGAACTTCCTGGCCGACTTCACAATCGAGGTGATACGCAAATGCCTGGACGACGTGAACGTTGACTACTTCGTCTTCTGGGAGGATATGGCTTTCAAGACCGCGTCGCTCATCTCGCCGAAGATGTTCCGCGATTTCATGCTCGAGCCGTATCAGAGGGTTTCGGATCTTGTGCACAGCAGGGGCGTGCCGATCACCATGATGGACAGCGATGGCAACGTCGGCGAACTGATCCCGCTCTGGATCGAGGGCGGGGTGGACGTGATTTATCCATTCGAGGTTGCGGCAGGGATGGATGTAGTCTCAGTGCGAGACAAGCATCCCCGGCTTGGCATCAGCGGCGGCATAGACAAGCGCGCGCTTGCCCGCGATCGGGCCGCGATTGACGCGGAACTTGAGAAGAGAATGCCCCTCATTGAGCGGGGCGGCTACGTGCCAACAATAGACCACTCATTGCCTCCCGACATCCCGCTCGACAACTTCCGCTACTACATGAACCGCAAGTGGGAATGGATCGAGCGCCTGGCCAGCCGCTAGACGTTCTGCCGCAGCGACCGTCGGCGACATGCGGCACAGCCGCCCTAGGCTGTGCTGTCCGGGCGGCCGCGCCTCTGTGCCGCCCAGGAGATTGCTGATGCCGGCAGCGCTAGCGATAGCAACGCTGACAGCACAAGGGCTCGCGGTAACAGTTACCGATGGCCCAAGCGAGCGCGAACCCCACCACAAGGAACACGACAACTCCGGACGAGCCCATGTTGGTCCCGGCCATCAGCCAAGCTCGGCTAGCAGCCGCACCAGAGCCGCGACGACGAAGAACACGAGCACCGCGGCTCCGCTCAGGTACCACACCTCGTCGTCATCCGACGTCTGGTGACCTTCCATGCGGAGCGCGCGGCGGGCGAACGGCCAGGCCAGCACCGCAGTAATCCCGCCATGCGCCACAGCGCCCAGCAGAACGTACGGCACATCTGCTGACAATGCGCCGCGGTCATAGAGCACACCCTCATTGAGCATCGGCGGAAGCAGGCCAAAGACAGCCGCCGACCACAGGCCGAAAGCGACGCAGTGGGCGGTGCCCCCGGGACTCGCGAGTGTCCCCCGCTGGGCGGCATACGCCAGCGCTACCGCCGCCGCCAAGGCAGCATCGAGCAGCAATACTCCCGGGGTGCGCAGGGTAGTTAAACCAGGCAGCCGCATGCCACGGTACGACATGGCTGCGGCGAGCGCGAAGGCCGCAACGGCGAGCGCTAACGCGGCCGGGCTGCTGTGCGCTGACGAGGCGCTCCGGCGGGGGCAGTCAGGCTCCTCCGGCCTCCTGCTGGCTCTCATATCGTTCGCCGAAAGCGCATTATATCGCCTGTGCGGTTGCCGTCAAGCGCGCGCGACGGGCAGGGGAGCTGCCATCTACGCGTGGCCGCATCGTCGGCAGCGCAAGTCCATACCAGGGGGGGCGACTCGGCAGGACGCCAGCGCGCTCGGAAGGCCGTACGGGCGAAAATTTCTTGGCACACCAGAAGGAGGGAGCGGATTGTGATAGAAATCACAATCTTTGGTTTTAGGCCATACGGTGGCTGGGTAACGAAAAGTTGGTGAAATTTTTCACAGATTGGTTGCGCTAAGGCGGTCGGTATGCTATCCTACTGCGGAGTCAACGGTGGATATTTGAGGCGGTTGGAGTAGAGAAATGCGAACAGTGCTCACCACGTGCCCTTTTTGCGCCTGCGGATGCGGCCTTTACTTGCAGGCCGAGAATGGAAAGCCGATGGGGGTCGCCCCGAGCGAGAACCATCCGGTCTCACTGTCCAGGCTGTGCGCCAGGGGCTGGGGAGCGCATGAGGCAGCAGCGTGGGGTGAAAGGCTGACGCGCCCCATGGTGCGGCAGGGGAGCGCGCTGGAGCCGGTCTCCTGGGAGGAAGCGCTAGATTTCGCGGTTGAGCGGCTGTCTGCCGGGAGGGCAGCTGGAAGGGGCGTGGGCGTGCTGGGGTCGGCGCGGGCGACCAACGAGGAGAACTTCCTGGCGGCAAAACTGGCAAGGGCCGCGCTGGGCACGAACAATGTGGACTTCTGCCTGCACACCGCCTTCCACGCGCTGACCGAGGGCATTGAGAGCGTACTCGGTGGATGTCCGCAGCCTGCCACCCTGGCCGACGTTGAGAAATGCGATGTCATCCTGCTGTGGGAGGGGGACCTGGCGCGCAGCCATCCGAGGGCTGCCTTCGCGGTGATGATGGCGGTGAAGAAGGGGGCCAGGCTCGTCACTTTCGGCTGCGTCAGGACGCAGATGAGCCACTTTGCATCTCTTCACTTGTCGGTACCGCCCGGAAGCGAGGGGGAAGTGATAGACGGCCTCATCGCAGCCGTCATCGGAGCAGGGGTTGCAGAGCAGGAGTCGGTGCGCCAGCGCTGCGAGGGCTACGAGGCGCTGAGCGAGAGGGTTTCATCCGCCAGGCTTACAGACCAAGTTCGCCAGGCCGCTGAGTGGTACGCGAAGGCGTCGCGCGCGGCGATCCTCATGGCTCCGACGATGGGCGACAGCACGCAGGCGCTGAACGATGCGGGTGCTCTGGCTTCCCTGGCGGCTGTAAGCGGGCATATTGGACGGCCTGGATCTGTGTTGATGCCTCTGCTGGCGCGCAGCAACATGCGCGGGGCGTGTGAGATGGGGGTTGTGCCCAACGCACTGCCCGGGCATCAATCGCTGGACGATGAGCAGGCGCGGAAACGGGTTGAGGGAGCGTGGGGGCGACCGATCCCATCTGGGCGCGGGCTCGACGCAGAGAAGATGATGGAGGCAGTGAAAGCCCTTATCGTGGTGGCCGATGGCCCGCCCTCGGTGCTGCCTTCCGGGAGAGCCGCCGTGGAGGCGATGGAGAAGATGGAATGCGTTGTGGTTCTGGACGCATTCGCGACGAAGAGCGCCCAGGCAGCGCACGTTGTCCTGCCGATAGCGGGCCCGGTGGAGAGCGATGGCACTTATACCAGTTTCGAGGGGCGCGTGCAGCGGGTGCGGCCGTGCACTGATGCTCCCGGCGATGCGCGGGCGGGGTGGCAGGTGCTGATGGAACTTGGGGGCAGGCTTGGCCTGCCGATGTCATACGGTTCTTCCGCCGAAGTGATGAGGGAGATAGCCCAGGTGGTTCCTTCGTACGCTGGAATGAGCCACCAGGCAATGGACAGGGGCTGGGGCCTGATGGTCTCCGCTGGCCCGAACGGGAAGAAAGCAGCCTTGCAAGCGGCTGCCCCCGCGCAGCATACTTCGGCCGAGTACCCGCAAGTGCTGGCGGTCGAGGGGGTGTTCGACTGGGGCAGCGACCCGCTTGTCAGTTTCGGGCCGACGCTGAGCCGCGATTACGCCGCCCGGCGCAAGCTGTTCCCCGGCGGCCTGGTGGAGATGAGCAAGGAGGATGCGGACACGCTGGGGCTGAGGCAGGGATGGCAGGTGCGGTTGACCTCAGCGCATGGGGAGGCAGTGCTGCCTGTCTCGCTGCGGTCGGACCTGGAGCGTGGGACGCTGCTGGTGCCGTATGGGTTCCGCGAGCAGGCAGGCGGGGTGCTGGGCGGACGTTGGATGGCCGCGGTGAAGGCGGAGCGCGCGTAGCGGATAGGAGAGGTTAGCAATGCAGGCAAGCGCCGCAAGGACGATAGCCAAGGGAAGGGTCAGGGAGTGGCTGACTCAATTGATGGAGCAGGCCGAGGTGATCGCGCCCGCCGGAGGCCACATGGGCGATTTGATGTTCTTGCCGATCTCGTCGCCCGAGCAGGTGGTGTGGCAGTTCGAGAATACGCTGCACCCGCCGAAGCAGTTCGTGCTCCCGCAGACCGAGCCGATAGTCGCCATCCACCGCAACGGAAGCGGCTACGAAGTGGAGCCGATCTACGATGAGCGCAGGCGCATCCTGTTCAACATTCGCAACTGCGATGTAAAGGGGATCGCATTCCTCGACCGGATGCACACTTTCGAGCTGACCGACTCCTGCTACGCGCGGCGGCGAGAGAACATGACCCTGATCAGCCTTTCGTGCAGTGTGCCCTGCCCGTTGTGCTTTTGCATCTGCATGGACGCGGGGCCTTTCCTGAAGGATAGTTATGACATCCAGTTGACCGACCTGGGCGAGCGCCTGCTGGCAGAGCCGGGGAGCGAGAAGGGCCAGGCCTTGCTCGATGGGGCTGGAAACCTGTTCCGGCCGGCGAGCAACGGCGAGATGAAACAAAGGCTGCGGCTGGAGGAGACGGCCAGGAAGAATTTCGGGGAGGAAACCTGCCACTTCGCTTCCGCGATGAGGCGCATTTCCACGGGGCGCGTGGAAGAGGGCCTGTGGGCGAAGATGAGCGACTGGTGCCTGGAGTGCGGGGGCTGCAACCTGATCTGCCCGACCTGCTACTGCTTCAGCGTGAAGGACAGGAAGCAGGACGGGATGTTGATGCGCTGCCGCACCTGGGACTCGTGCCAGTACGCTGCATTCACGCTTGAGGCCTCAGGGCACAACCCGCGCCCTGAGCGCAAGGACCGCATGAAGCGCAGGTTCTTCCACAAGGTGAGCGCCCAATATTACCAGCGGGACGCGGCGGTGGGGTGTGTGGGCTGCGGTCGGTGCGTCGAGGTCTGCCTGGGCACAACGGACATGCCGGCGGTTGTCGCCGGGATACGGAAGGGAGCCTGGAATGGATAACATCTTCCTGCCCCAGGTGGCGCGAATCATCTTGGTTCGCGACGAGACCCCGGATACCAAGACCTTCACGCTTCGGTTCCGCGACGCGCAGGAGCAGGAGCAGTTTCATTTTCGCCCCGGCCAATTCCTGGAGTTATCGGTTTTCGGCGTTGGGGAAGCCCCCTTCTGCCTGGCATCCAGCCCGACGCGGCCCGGCAGCCTGCAGACCACCATCAGGCGCACCGGGAAACTGACGGACCTGCTGCATACATTCGGCGAAGGCGAGGAGGTTGGCCTGCGCGGCCCGTTTGGGAACGGCTTCGACCTGCAGACGGCGTACGGCAAGGACCTCGTGTTTATCGGTGGTGGAATCGGGCTCCCGCCGCTGCGCGGCCTGATATGGAACGTGCTCGACGAGCGCGGGCGCTTTGGAAATGTAACGATACTTTACGGGGCGCGCACGCCGACAGACCTGGTTTACAAGGACGAGTTGAAGGATTGGGAGCAGCGCCCCGATGTGGAGTTCCACGTTACCGTTGACCGCAGCGAGCCGGGGTGGGTGGGCAACGTGGGAATGGTGCCCACGCTGTTCGACAAGACGAACCTGCGGCCGGAAACGAGCCTGGCCTTCGTGTGCGGGCCGCCGATCATGATCAGGTTCGTGATCCAGGACCTGCTGATGCGGGGGTTTGCCGAGCATTCGATTATCTCGACGCTTGAGCGCATGATGCAGTGCGGTGTGGGCAAGTGCAATCACTGCGCGATCGGGCACCGCTACGTTTGCCGCGATGGGCCGGTTTTCACCTACCACCAGATAAAGGGGCTGGTCGAATGAGCTTGCGAGAGCGATTGGCCGAGCGGCTCAACGGAACGGTCGTCGTCGTCGGCGTGGGCAATCCCCTGCGCGGCGACGATGCGGCTGGCTCGCTGGCGGCGCGGCGGCTGATGGGGATGACGCGGACCCACGTGATTGACGCGGAGGAGGTGCCCGAAAGTTACCTGGGCGAGGTCAGGGCAGCCGCGCCGGATACAGTGGTGTTGATTGACGCCGTTGATCTGGGAGCCGAGCCGGGCTCGGTTGCGCTGTTGGAGAAGGAGGATGTGGCGCTCTATTTCCCGAGCACCCACCGGCTTCCGCTCAGCCTGATGATGGAGTTCGTTCAGCGCGAGACAGGTGCCGATACCTTCGTGCTCGCGGTGCAGCCGTGCGGCCTGGATTTCGGTGCGCCCGTCAGCGATGAGGTTGAGGCGAGCGTGTCGTTGCTGGTGAAGATGCTGGGCGAGGTTTTGTCGGCGAGGCGCGCCGCCGTGGAAGCGCGCCCAAGTGAAGCTGAGGGGACGGTGGCATGCTAACAACGGTCATGGTGCTGATGGTGGTTGTGCCTGCAGCGGGGGCGTTGCTCGCAGGGGCGCTCAAGCGCGATCTGTCGCGCATGGCAGCCCTGGCGATGGCGGCAGCGGTGATGGTGCTGGGCATCTGGACGGCGGCGGTGGTGTTCAACGCCTCGTACCGCGAGGTGGTGGGGCATATGCCCTGGATCAAGGGGCTGAAGCAAGCGCCGCTGTTCGGGGTTTTCCTCGACCCGCTCGGTTGTGTGATGCTGCTGGTGGTGACGGTAATCGGTTTTCTCACTGTGCTGTATTCGACTGATTACATGAGCGAGAAGAACCGGGACCACCCGGTGCATCCCGAGGAACAGGGCCGCTACTATTTCTGGCTGCTGTTGTTCCTGGCGAGCATGGTGGGGGTGGCGATCTCGCCGAACTTCCTGCAACTGTTCATCTTCTGGGAGCTGACAACGCTCTGCTCTTGGGCCCTGATCTCGTTCTACCAGACCGAGAAGAGCCTGCGCGCCGGGTTCAAGGCGCTGTTGATCACGCACATCGGCGGGCTTTTCTTCCTGGTCTCGCTATTCGTCATGTTTCTGCTGACCAAATCGTTTGACTTCAGCGCGCTGGCCGAGTTGCCTGGGCGCGTCAGGCAGTGGGTCTTCTTCATGCTGATGGTGGCGGCGTGGGCCAAGGCGGCGCAAGTGCCGTTTCACACCTGGCTTCCCGAAGCGATGGAGGCCCCCACGCCGATCAGCGCCTACCTGCACGCGGCGGCGATGGTGAAAGCGGGCGTTTACCTGATGGCCCGAAGTGTGAGTTCGGGCTGGGCGATGTCGCCGGAGATGGGGCTGCTGCTGGCGGGAATGGCGCTGGTGACGATGTTCGTGGCGCTTTCGCTGTATTTTGTGCAAGACGACCTGAAGCGCCTGTTGGCCTATTCGACCATTGCGCACCTGGGCTACGTACTGGTGGGGGTTGCGCTGGGGGCGTTGGGTTCGCAGATCGGGTTTCGCGGAGGGGTGCTGCACATTATCTGCCACGGGTTCAGCAAGGCGACGCTGTTCCTCTGCGCAGGGGCAGTGGCATATGCAACCGGCAGCCGCAGCATCTCGGCCCTGGGGGGGCTGGGGAGAAGCATGCCGCTGACGGCGGCCGCATTCTTTGTGGGGGTGCTTGCGGTGACGGGAGTTCCGCCCTTCGCCTGTTTCTGGAGCAAGTTCATGATGCTGGCGGGGGCAATTCAGTTGCATGGCCCGATTGGCCCGCTGCTGATGGTTCTTCTGCTGACCGAGAGTCTGATCTCTTTTGGGTGGATGATCTACGTTGGCCAGAAGGTATTCCTGGGGGCCCCGACGCCTGCAGCGCAAGTGAACAGCGACCCGCCGGCGGCGATGAGCGCGACGCTGGTGATCCTGATGATCTGCTGCATCGCTGCCCCCTGGATCGGGATGCCTTTCGTGAACAGCATAGGAAGGTGACGGCATGAACACCGTTTCCCTGCTTGAACTGAGCGTTGTGCTGTTGATCGCCGGGGCGCTGGTGAGCCTGCTCCTGGCGCGCGACCGGAAAACGAGCGGCTGGGCGAGCGTGGTTTTCGTGGCCGCCGCCGCAGCTGCCCTCTGGGCCGTAGTCGCAAGGACCTTCGCGATGGGGGCCGATGCGGAAGTCAGCCTGACCGCGCTGACCGGCATCGGCGCCACTCTCGCGGTCAAGGTTGATACCTTGAGTGCGCTTTTCCTTGCGATCGTGGCGACGATAGCATTCTTAACGACGTTGTACTCCGTCGAGTACATGACCCATTACCAGCGCGACAGCGTGGCGAAGTACTATCCCGTGCTGCTGGTGTTCTTCGCAGGAATTGTGGGGGTGGTTGCCACTGCGGACTTTCTTTTCTTCCTGGTTTTCTGGGAGTTGATGACGCTGGCCTCGTTCTTCCTGGTGATTTTCGAGCGCGAGAACAGGGCGAGCCAGAGGGCGGGGCTGAAGTATTTTGTGATCACCCACGGGGCGACATTCTGCATGGTAGCGGCGGCGCTTGTCCTGTGGACGAAGTCGGGCTCGTTTCACTTCTCGGCGATGCGCGGCGCGCTGGGCAAGCTGCTTGCTGAGGAGCCGTTTGTCGGGCACCTGGTGATCTTCCTGTTCTTCATCGGATTTGCGACCAAGGCGGGGATCCTTCCCATGGGTGACTGGCTCCCGGACGCGCACCCCGTAGCGCCGTCCGGCATGAGCGCGGTCCTGTCTGGGTCCATGGTCAAGATGGGGATTTATGGGATTGCGCGCCTGTTCTGCTACTTGGTCCCCGTTTCGCAGACCTCGCACATTTGGGGGGTCCTCGTCGCGATCGCTGGCACCGCCTCCCTCTTCGTGGGGACGCTGATGGCGCTCAGGCAGGAGGATAGCAAGCGGCTGATGGCGTTCCACACCATTGGGCAGATCGGCTACATGTGCTTGGGGATCGGCGTCGGCGTGTACTTCCTGCCGACCAACTCGGCGCTGGCAGCGCTGGGCTTAATGGGTGGGCTGCTGCACGCGATAAACCACGCCTGCTTCAAGTCAGGCCTGTTCCTCGGAGCCGGGTCAGTCCTCTACCGGGTCGGAGAGCGAAACATGAACAAGTTGGGCGGCCTTGCAGGTTCGATGCCCACGACGGCCGGCTCATCGGCGGTGGCAGCGATGAGCATATCCGGCGTGCCGCCGTTGAACGGGTTTGCCAGCAAGTGGCTGATATTCTCTGCCTGCATACTGGGAGGGAAACAGTTCCCGCTATTCCTTCTGCTCGGCCTTGTGGCGATGTTCATATCGCTTGTCACGCTGGCCTCATTCCTCAAGTACGTCGGTGCGGTGTACCTTGGGTCGCCCACAACGCGCGAAGGGGTGCGCGAGGTCCCTGCAAGCATGTTGGTGCCCCAAGTAGTCCTGGCCGTGGCGTGCGTGGTTTTCGGGCTACTACCGATGTTGCCGCTGCGCTACGTTTACGCGGGGATCGCCGGTGCGATTCCCGACGTGAGCCTGCCTGCGCTTTCGTCCCTGCTGGGCAGTGGGCCCGGGCTGGCCTCCTCGCTGGGTGGGCTCAGCGTTGGATTCTGGGCACCTTTGCCCGTAGCGCTGGCGCTTGTGATCTTGAGCGTGATCGCATATGCGATTCAGCGCGCGGGGGCGGCCGAAGTCAGGCAGGTGCCGGTCTGGTATTGCGGCGAGGAGCACGCGCCGGAAATGGTGAGATACCCGGCCGCGAGTTTCTATGTGCCCTTCAAGCATGTCTTCGAGAACATTTACCCCAGCGCGCGACTGCGCGTGCCTAGATTCCCGGCTGCGCTGCGCGGGGCGTTCGACATTGATACCTGGCTCTACGCGCCATTTGTACGCTTGGGCCGGCGCTTCCTTGACGGGGTGAGCAAGTCGCACGTCGGGATTCCCCAGATGTATCTCTTATGGCTAGTCCTGGGCGCAATCATGATTGTTGGAATCGTGCTCGGAATTGCGAGGTGACAGATGGCGATCGCAGGTCTGACAGCAACAGAAGTAACGGAGCGTCTGAGGGGACGGCTGGGCGCCAGCTTCCTTTCTGCGGACCAGCCGCACCCCGATACCCTGCGCATCGAGATTGACAAGCGCGCGGTTCGCGCAGCAGCCGACTTCCTCTTCAACGAGATGGGGGCGCGGTTCATGATCAGCACGGGCATTGACCGGCGACCGCTGACGGGCGACTACGGCATTGTGCACGTATTCTCGCTTGACCCGCAGCACGTGTACATTCTGCTCGACTGCGCGGTTGACCCGGAGGAGGCGCGGATTGATTCCATCACCTCGATCGTGCCGGGGGCGAACTGGGCCGAGAGGGAATTCCGCGACGCGGTGGGCGTGAGCCCTGAAGGCCACCCGGACCCGAGGCGCTTGCTGCTGGCGGACGACTGGCCGGAGGGGGTTTACCCGTTGCGGAGGGATTTCCCGTACAACTACCAGCCGCCTGCTTCCCCCGATGCGCGTCCGGCCTTGCTCGACCCGCCCGAGGGAGCGAGCGTGATTCCCGTAGGGCCCTTCTTCCCGGTGCTGGAGGAGCCATCGTACTGGCGTCTTTTCGTGGAGGGCGAGACGATAGTCGGGTGCGATTATCGCGGCTTTTACAACCACCGCGGGATCGAGAAACTGGGCGAGAGCGAGTTGACCTACAATGAGATCCCTTATCTCGCGGAGCGCATTTGCGGGATCTGCGGTTTCATTCACTCCACCTGCTACTGCCAGGCCGTCGAGAAGGCGGCGGGCATCGAGGCGCCGCGCAGGGCGCGATACATCCGCACCATCATGTTGGAGTTGGAGCGCGTCCACTCGCACCTCCTCTGGCTGGGGATCGCGGGGCACATCATCGGGTTCGACACGGTGCTGATGCAGACGTGGCGCATCCGCGAGCCGGTGATGTGGCTCTGCGAGGAGATCAGCGGGAACCGAAAGACGTACGGGATGAACACCATCGGGGGCATGAGGCGAGACATACCCGATAGCCTGAAGCCGAAGTTGCTGGAGGTGCTGAAACCAGTGGAGAAGGAATCCCTGGCGGTTCGCGACGCCATCATCGGCGACGGCCCACTGCTGTTGAGGACCAAGGGGGTGGGGGTGTTGACGAACGAATGGGCGAAGAAAATCTGCACCGTGGGGCCAACGGCGCGCGGGTCGGGGGTCGCGATTGATGCGCGCGTTGACCACCCGTACGCGGCTTACGATGAAGTTCCACCGCGCATCTCCGTACACCTGGAGGGAGACATCTGGGCGCGCGTCCTGGTGCGCGTGGAGGAACTCATAGACTCCATCCGGATGGTGCGCGAGGCGCTGGACAAGATGCCCGAAGGGCCGGTCCTGGCCGAGATCAAGGACGAGATTCCACCCGGACGCGTCGGGATCTCGGTGGTCGAAGCGCCCCGAGGTGAGGCGATCCATTACGTGATGACGGGGGGAGACAACAGGCCTTATCGGTGGAGGGTGCGCGCGCCGACCTACCCGAATCTTCAGGCTATCCCGGCGATGATAGCCAACCAGACGATCGCCGATGTGCCGATAACCCTGGGGAGCATTGACCCTTGCTTCTCGTGCACCGAGCGGGTCGAGGCGGTGGACGTGGGAACGAAGCAGGTCAAGGTCTATTCGCACGAGGACCTGGTGAAAATGTCCAGGCAGAAAACGCGGTCGGGAGCGGCGCGATGAACTCGAATGCGGTCGTGGTGATCGGGCTGTGCGCGCTGAACGCGGGCATTGCGCTGCTTCTTTCCCCGCTTTACGAGGGGATCATGCGCAAGTTGCGCGCTGCCATCCACTCGCGCCGGGGCCCGCCGATAACGCAGCCCTATCTGGACATTTTGAAGCTGCTTGGCAAGGAGGATTTGAGAACTGCCAGCGGGCTCTTATACGGGGTGGCGCCTGCGCTGACTTTGGGTTCGGTGCTGCTGCTGGCCTTGCTGGTGCCGATGGGCGCGGCGCCGCCGCTCGGTTTCGGCGGCGATGTGATCGTGCTGCTTTACGTTGCCGCAATGAGCGCGGTGCTGGTGATGCTGACCGCTTTCGGCAGCGCGAGCCCCTACGCTTTCGTGGGCGGTTCGCGCGAGATGATGATGCTGTTGACCGTGGAGCCGGTGCTAGCGGTCGCGCTAGTGGTGGGCGCGCTGAAGGCGGGGACGCTGGCGACCGGGGGCATCATGGGATGGCAAGTGCAGAACGGCCCCAGCATCAGCATGGTGATCGCCGGGGCGGCCTTCTTCCTGGCGCTGCAGGCCCAGGCAGGGAAACTGCCCTTCGACATCGCGGAGGCAGACCAGGAGATCATGGGCGGGCCCTTTATCGAGCAGAGCGGGCCCAGGCTTGCGCTATTCAAGTGGGCGATGTGGGCAAAGCAACTGGTGTTCGCTTTCCTGCTGGTGCAAGTTTTCGTTCCCTGGCCGCAGTTCGGCATTCTGCCGGCTGACCTGGGGATCGCGATGGCGAAAGTCCTGGTGGTGCTGATATTGGTCGCGCTGGTTGACGTGGTGAACCCCAGATTGCGCATTGACCAGTCAATGGTTTACTTCGTGCGCGTGGTTTTCGTGGCGCTGGCAGCGCTGGCGTTCGCGGTGATCGGGATGTAGGAGGGTGCAATGGTTCTGAGCAAGTTGCGAGAGGCTTTGATTTGCTTGAAAGCGGGCCGCGTGACGCTGCCTTATCCCTTCAAGCCGCACGATCCCGAACCCGGGTTCCGTGGGAAGATCGCCGTTGACGCCGAGAAGTGCTTCGGATGCGGAGGGTGTGCAAACGTCTGCCCGGCGGGCGTAATCGTGTTGCACGATCCCGATCAATATACCAGGACGCTGGAGTTCTTCTGGCGCAGGTGCACATACTGCGGCCGTTGCGAGGAGGTTTGCCCCGAGAGCGCGATCACGCTCAGCCAGCAGTTCGAGACGGCGACCAATCAGGAACAGGACATGTACATGAAGCTTGACGTTTTCATGGGGCCCTGCCAGCGTTGCGGCAGGTGCTTCCCGCCGCCGACGCCGCTGGAGAGGATGATGAAGACCGGCTTTCGCAACGGAGGGAATGGAGGCAGGGCATGAGTCCGGCACCCGAAGTCTTCAACGTTGAACTGATACGCACGCTGAGCATGGTGATGGTGATCACCTCCGTGGCCGCGGTGGAGGTGCGCAACTTGCAGTTTTCGGCGGCGGCGTACTCGGTGCAGGCGCTCTTGATTGTGGGGCTACTGTGGAGTTTCGCAGCCGGGAACCCTGCGCTGTACTGGTGGGCAGCAACGGCATTCGTGACGAAGGCCGTCCTGACGCCCCTCTTTCTGTTCCTGTACATAGGCAAGACAGAGACACACGAGGTCAAGCCGGTTATCGGGTTCGGGCCTTCGGTGATCGTGGCAGCGCTGCTGATGATCGGTTTCTATCGGCTGACGCACACCTATGTGCAGTTGCTGGCCCCTTCCGAACTGGCACAACAGGAGGTGTTCAGGACGAACCTGGCGGTGGCCTTCACTGTTTTCGCGCTGGGGATTTACTCGGTGCTGACGAGGCGAGACGCGATCAAGACGGTGATCGGGCTGTGCCTGCTGGAGAATGCCGTGCATCTGAGCCTGGTGAGCCTGGCTCCCGCGCTGCGCGAAACGGCGCTCTTCGGGATCGCAACCGAAGTCGTGGTGACGGTTTACCTGCTGCTGTATGTGATCGCAGGAGTGCGCAAGGAATTCGGGACAACCGACACCTTCAAGTTGAGCGAACTGCACTGGTAGAGAATCGTAGTGGTTTCCTGGCTAGCACGAATCGGACGTCATAGCGGCGGCCTTCGCGCCGTCGGCACAGCGGCTTTGGCGCGTCGGCGACCACGGCCGCCCGCGGGAGCCTGCACAAGGGCTCCTCTTGAACGCCGCTGACAAGCAAGGGATGGGCGAAATGAGCGAGCATTTGGTGTCATCGAACCTGCCGGCTGCCGCATTCATGCTCCCGCTGGCGGCAGGAGCGCTGGTGTTCATTGGCAGGCCGCTGGGGCGATGGTTCTGGCAAGGCGTGGCAGTGCTGGGGTCTCTGGCCACGGCATTCATCGGGGTGAGGATGGTCCAGGCGGTGCTGGGCGGGGAGGTGCTTACCACCTGGGGCAACGAACTCAGGGTTGATGCGCTCAGCGCATTGATGGTTGTTCTTATCAGTTGCATAGGGTTCCTGGCCTCTCTCTACTCGCTGCGGTATATCATGCAGCCGACGCTACTGGAGCGGGTGGGGATAGATGTCGCGCGGCGCAGGCTGCCGACCTTCTACGGGCTGCTGCTCTGGTTTCTGGGGACGATGGTATGGGGGTGCGTCACCAACAACATCATCATGCTATACGTGGCGGTGGAGGCGACCACGCTCGCGTCAGGGCTGCTGGTGGCTTTTTACTGGGATCGCCGCGGGCTCGAGGCGGGCTACAAGTACCTGATGCTGCTGACGATCGGGATCACCTTCGCGCTATTCGGGTGCGTGCTGGTTTACGCGGCTGCGGCGGCGACCAATAAACTGCAGGGCGCGGCGCCGCTGTTGATCAGCGAGGTGAGGAACGTCGTCAAGCTGATCTCGCCCCAGACGGCCCTGATTGCGGTGGGGTTCCTGATAGTGGGGTTTGGCACAAAGGCCGGGATTGCGCCGTTTCACCCCTGGCTGCCGGACGCGCACGCGGAGGCGCCGACCCCGATCAGCGTGCTGCTTTCGGGCGTCATGATAAAGATGGCGGTGTACGCGCTGGCGCGCACGGTGAGCATATTCTATCCGGAGTGGCCCCAGATTACGCTTTTCCTGGTTGCGCTGGGCGCGTTCACCATGGTGCTGGGAATCGTGATGGCGGTGGTGCAGGATGATCTGAAGCGGCTGCTGGCTTACTCCTCGGTGAGCCAGATGGGCTACGTGGTGATGGGGCTGGGGCTGGGAACTTACCTCGGTTGCTACGGGGGCCTTTTCCATCTCGTGAATCACGCGATCTACAAGGCGCTGTTGTTCATGTGCGTGGGCGCCGTGATCTACGCGACCGGCGAAAGGAGAATCAGCGAACTCGGCGGGGTGGGAAAGAAGATGCCCATCACGAGCGCTTGCTTTTTCGTGGGGGCGCTGGCGATCTCGGGCTTTCCGCCGCTGAACGGTTTCATGAGCAAGATCACGGTTTACCTGGCAACTGCCGAGGCGGGGATGTGGTGGGCGACGATAATCGCGATCTTCACCGGGGTTCTTACGCTGGTGGCCCTGGTGCACACGGCGCTTTCGGTTTTCTGGGGGCAGCCTCGAGGAGAGAAGGCAGCTCAGCCGACGGTGCGCGAAGTGCCAGCGACCATGTGGTTGCCGATGGCCGTCTTGGCCGCGGCGTGCGTTGTATTGGGCGTATTCCCGCAGCTGGCCTACCCGCTGTTGGATAAGGCGGCAGCGGTGCTGGCGACGCTTGGGAAGTGAGGGAAGCGATGTTGAAGGAGCTCTGCAAGAAGGCATTTGGCAAGGCTTTGTGGGTGTACCATGCGAACACCGGGGCGTGCAACGGGTGCGACATCGAGGTGATCAACGTGCTCACCCCGTATTACGATGCCGAACGCTTTGGCATAAAACTCGTGGGCTCGCCCAGGCACGCGGACGTGATCCTGGTTTGCGGGCCGGTGACGCGCCAGGTGGTGCCCGCGCTGAAAAGACTGGTGGAAGCCGTTCCCAACCCGAAGCTGATTTTCGCGATCGGTTCGTGCGCCACCGGGGGAGGAGTGTGGTTCGACACGTATAACATTATGGGCGGAGCGGACAAGGTGATCCCGGTTGATTTCTATGTGCCCGGGTGCCCGCCGCGGCCGGAGTCCATTCTTTATGGGGTGGCAGTGGCGCTGGGGCTGGTGCCAAAGAAAGTGGCGGAAGAGCACCTGAGCCAGGAGTTCCTGGAACAATTAGCGCAGGCAAAGTGAGCGAAGGCGAGGGGCGGAAATGAGCAAGGGGACCAAAATCCTGGTGGTTGACGACGACGTGGACCTGGTAGAGACCATTCGCCTGGTGCTGGAGAGCAAGGGCTACCAGGTGGTTGGCGCGAACGATGCGCAGCAAGCATTTGAGAAAACCAAGTCAGAGCGGCCAGACCTGATTCTGCTGGACATAATGATGCCCCACGGCACGGAGGGGTTTCACTTCGTCTGGAACTTGAGGCAGCAGGAAGAGGACTACTTTCGCAGCGTGCCGATCATCGTGCTGTCGGCGATCCACGAGAAGACGGACCTGCGCTTCTACCCCGACAGCGGCGATGCGACCTATAAGGCAGGCGAGTACCTCCCTGTGCAGGACTTCGTGGACAAGCCGGTTGATCCGGGGCGGCTGCTGGAGCGGGTAGACAAGGTTCTGACCGCGTGGCAGAAGAAGTGAGGGCTGATTTGCGCTGACCACCGGCCTCGCCCACCCCCCAGCCGGTGGTCAGCGCTTTCTGGAGGGGCCGTTGCAGAAGCCGAGCGCGCTGCCCGCTGCCGCGGAACTCGTTGAGCGCATAGACTGGCTCATCAGGCTGCGATGGGTGGCGACGCTTGGTGTCATCGTTACCCTCGAGAGCGTGCACCGCTTCCTCGTCGTGCGCCTGGCCTTGCCGCAGTTGTTCCTCGTGACGGCCGCGCTGGCGCTTTACAACCTGGTGCTGTTCTTCGTCGCCAGGGGCTTGCGCCGCGTGAGGGGAGAGGGGGAAGCGCGCCAGGCGGCCGCGCTTGCGAACGTGCAGATCTCTCTCGACCTGGTGGCGCTCGCAGCATTGTTGCATTTCTCGGGCGGGTTGGAGAACCCCTTCACCTACTATTTCGTGTTCCACATGATTATCGCCAGCATATTGCTGTCGCGCAGGGCAACTTACTTCCAGGCGACCCTGGCAATCGGCCTCATGTCGGGGGTGGGGCTGGTCGAGTATCTCGGGGTGCTGCGGCACTACCCGCTGGCAGGGCTGTGGAGAGAGGGGGCATATCAGAACGCGACGTTTGTGGGGGCGCAGCTTTTCGTGCTGGGAACCACGCTCTATCTTTCGGTCTTCATGGCGGGCAGCATCAGCGCCCGGCTGCGCAGTCGCGAACAGGAGATCGTTCTGCTGTCTGAGGACGTGGCGCGCAAGGCGGCGATGCTCGAGGCGGCATACGACAAACTGAGCGAAACGGAGCGCGCCAAATCGCAGTACATGAGAAAGGTGTCGCACGAGCTGCGCGGGCCGCTGGGCACGATACAAACCGCGCTCAAGGCTGTCCTGGATGGTCTGGCGGGCGAAATGCCGGAGCGCTCGCGCGACCTGATAAGGCGCGCAGAGCGCAGGGCGGGAGAGCTGGCACAGGTAACGCAGGACCTACTTGTTCTGTCGCGAGCGAGAGAGGCCAAACTGGATGCGCAAATGTCGGCCGTCAAGCCCGGGGAGATCGCGGCGGGAGTGGTTGAGGAATTGAGGAGCGCTGCCGAGCGAGCGGGGGTTGCGCTCGCGGAAGACATTGCGCCTGACCTGGGCGAGATCCATGGCGAGCCGACAGGCTTGCAGCAGATGATCGGGAACCTGGTGAGCAATGCCATCCGCTACACCCCGCGCGGGGGAAAAGTCTTCGTGCGCCTGGGCAAGAGCAGCGATATGCTGCAGCTGGAGGTTCAGGATACGGGCATCGGCATTCCCGAGGAAGAGCGCGACCGGATATTCGACGAGTTCTACCGCGCCGCGAATGCCAGGCAGTACGCGTCTGACGGGACGGGGCTTGGGCTGTCAATTGTTAAAGCAGTCGCGGAGCAACACGGCGGCTCGGTGTCCGTGGAGAGCAAGGTCGGCGAGGGCACGCGCTTCACGGTTGATCTACCGCTGAGGCGCACGGGCGAGGGCGAAGATGCATGAGATGGGCCTGGCGAGGCAACTGGTCGCGGCCAGCATCGAGGCGGCAAACAGGCAGCAAGTGCGCCGCATCGCGGCGGTAGCGGTCGAAGTAAGCCCGCTCGCGGCGGTTGACATCGAGGAACTGCAGGAATGTTTCGCGCTGGCGGCGCGGGGAACTGCGGCCGAGGCGGCAAGCCTGCAAGTGGAGCGCCTGCCCCTTGCGGCCGTTTGCCGCAAGTGCGGCGAGCGGGTGACGCTGGATGCCACCGCCGGGGTGCTGGGCTCGTGCTCGAAGTGCGGCAGCGAGAGCCTCGAAATCCCCCCGATGGCCGACTGGCGCGTGGTCGCCGTCGAACCGGCGATAGACCGCCTCGCGTAACGCCGCCGTCCCGGCGGCTGCCGGCGGGACGCCGGCGTTACGGTGAAGGGGCCGGGTTGGCGTAGCAGTAGAGGCACCCGCCGGGGCATATGCGGTACCATCCGATGTCGAGCGAACGGGTGCACAGGCACCCTTGCCTTTGACCTTCAGCCAGGCGCTCGTCGAACTCCAGCCCGAGTATCTCACGATATCTGCGGCCATCTATGCACGCTGCCGGCGCGGCCACGGGTTCAAGATGGGGCTGGGTGCAAACGGACAGGCGGATGCCGAAACTTGCCAGGCAGTCGTGCATTTCCGAGAGAAATGCTGCCTGCTGCTGCGGCTCGGTCGCAAGTGGGTGCGCAGCGGGCCATCGGCGCATGACCTTGGGGTAGAGAGAAACGAAGGATGTGATGCAGGTGCTGATACCCAATTCGCGAGCCGCGTGGGCCTGCTGCTCGATCGTGGCGATGTTGGTATTGTGTCCGGGCAGCAAAGGGTCATAGCGCCAGTCAATCAGTTCGGGCCGAAGGCCGAGGCGGATTAACCTGGCCGCGCACTTCCACACTTCCTCGGCGGGTGGGATGCCGGGCTCGAGCGGGCTAGCGCCAAGCCCTGTTACCGAGAGTTGCAGGGCTGACCGCTGCCAGGGGATCTCCCAGCCCTCGATCAGGCCAGGATTCTTGCACCACCAGACCCAGAAAGCCGGCTCCCAGCGGCGAGCGCGCTCAACCATATCCGGGTAGAACCCTATTTCGACCCGCCGCGATGCCGAAAGGACGCGCACATGCAGCAGAATACACCGCCGGGCAGAGCCGGGCAATACGCTGTATGGGCGACCGGCCCGTTCAGGACCCCGAGAAGAGGGGGCCTTCAGGGTCCCTCTTCGAGGGGCCGGTCGCCCCTACGCGTTTGAAAGCGGCCCTGGAAGGGCGGCACTCCAGAGCACAGCCGGGGGCGGCTGCGCCACACAGGAGGATGCCGCCTTGACTGTATAGGGCCGCTGCCAATACAATCGCGTGAGATCGCGAGGTATGGGCATCGGAACGCGCACCCGAGATAGGGAGTGGCTGCTTGCGCAGGAAGAGGGCGCTCTGCCCAAGGAGCACCGCGGGCGTCTGCGCGTGGCCCTGTGTTACGCGAATACGTACCATGTGGGGATGAGCAGCCTGGGGCTGCAAACCGTGTACCACCTTTTCAACAGCATTCCGGATGTGGTTTGCGAGCGGGCATTTTATCCTGAAGATGGTCGGCAGAAGGGGCCGATTCGCACGCTGGAGTCTGGCACGCCGCTGGGGGAGTTTGATCTCGTGGCTTTCAGCCTCTCGTTTGAACTGGATGCAGCCCGGCTGGTGCGCATGCTTATCAGAAGCGGCATCCCCGCGCGGGCAGCGGAGCGTACAGATCGGGACCCGATAGTGCTGGTGGGAGGCGCTGTCCCAACCTACAACCCGGAACCGATGGCATTGATAGCGGACGCTTGCGCGGTCGGCGAAGCGGAGGAGATGGTCCCCGAGATTGCGGCGGCGACGGGATCACGCGGCCGGCGCGCGACGCTCGACGGACTGGCGCAACTGGAGGGCCTGTACATTGCGCACAACTACGATTTGCGTTACGGCGACAAGGAGAGCACGGCGGAAATATCCGGCCCCCGGGTGGTGGCGCGCCATACGGCCGACCTGGACTCTTTTCCGACCCACACGCGGGTCTTCACGAGGCACAGCGAATTTGGGCACATGTTCCTGCTGGAGACGGCGCGCGGGTGCGGGCGCGGGTGCCGGTTCTGCGTGGCGGACCACGCTTTTCGGCCTGCAAGGCGGCGGTCACTGCCATCACTGCTCGCAAGTGCAGAAGGGGGGTTGCAGAAGCGGCGCATAGTGGGCCTGGTCGCGCCATCGGTCACCGACCACAGGCAGATTGATGAGTTGTGCGAGGGGATAATGGGGCTGGGAGGCAAGATTTCGATCGCATCCGTCAGGGCCGATTCGATTAGCGAGACAGTGCTGCGCGCGCTAGCGGCAAGTGGTGCGAGAACGATCACCATGGCGCCAGAGGCGGGCACGCAGCGGCTGCGCGATGTGATTGGCAAGCGGATTTCGGAGGCGGACTACTTGCGGGCCGCACAGCGAGCCGCGTCGCTGGGCATAAGGCGGCTCAAACTCTATTTCATGGTCGGCCTGCCTACTGAAACCGATGACGATGTGGCGAGCGTCGCAGAACTGGTGCGGCGCATACGGGCGGAGGCTGGGTTGGAACAGGTGACGGTCGCATGTGCTGCCCTTGTGCCGAAGCCCAAAACGCCCTGGGAGCGAGAGGCGATGCAGCCCGTGAGAGAGACACGCAGGAAATTGCAGATGGTTCGCGACGCACTCGCGGGAGAGCGCTGGGTTCGATTCGCATTCGAGAGCGCGCGCAGTTCGTTCATCCAGGCGGCGCTTTCGCGGGGAGACAGAAGGCTGGGGGAGGTTCTGATAAGGGTCAGCGAGACGGCGGGCGCCACGTCGGATTGGTTGGCTGCCTTCAGGTCATGCGGGATGGATGCAGAGGCGCTGGCCCTGCGGGCCCGCGCGCCCGGCGAGCCGCTGCCGTGGGATCTCATCCGGTAGAGGACGAAAAGCGCACCCCTACGGGTGTTCGCGGATGAAGGCGGCGGTCTCCTCGGGGAGCACGGTGTTGATGTAGATACCCGATCCCATCTCGAATCCCGCCGGATTGGTCAAGCGTAGAATGATCTGGATATGCCACAGGTAATAGTCTTCCGCCTCATCGGGCACGGGGGCGGTGTGGAAGATCATGTTGAAGTCGGGGTTGTTCAGCGCGGTGTAGAGCTTTCCCAGGACGGACTTGAGAACAACCGCCAGGTCCGCCAATTCCTCGTCGTTGACGTGCCCGTAGCAGGCGGAGTGTCGGCGAGGGAAAAGCCAGGTTTCGAAGGGCGAGCGCGAAGCGAAGGGGTGGAAAACCACGAAGTGCGGGCTTTGCAGTATGATGCGTCTGCCGTCCTTCAGTTCCTCGTCGCACATGTCGCAGTGGACGCAACGCCCGGTGTCGTCCCAATACTGAGCGGCCTCGCGAAACCACATGCGCAGCCTGTGCGGGACGATGGGCGTAGCGGCGATCTGGAAGTGCGCGTGCTCGAGCGAGGTCCCGGCTGCGACGCCGTGGTTCTTGAAGATCAGGATTGAGCGCAGTCGCGAGTCCTCGCGCAGGGCCAGGTATCGGGCGCGAAGGGCTTGCAGCGCGCTCTCCACCTGGGGGGTATCCGCCAGAGCGATGGGTTGGTTGTGATATGGGTTCTCAATCACGACCTCGTGTCGTCCCACCGCATCCATCGAGCGGAAGAAGCCCTGTTCCTTTCGCTCCAGGCTGCCCCCGGGGACAAGCGCGGCGAACCTGTTGGGCACCACGCGGACGCTCCATGAACCGTCTGCCGCCGGGATGCGGAAAACCTCGGGAGGGGTCATGCTCTCATTGCCCGGACAAAACGGGCAAGAGGGGCTGTGGGGCGATTCTTCGGAGGGAGCGCGTTCGGGGCCGCGGAAGTCGTGTGGCCTACGCGAGCGCTCGGTGGCGATTATCACCCACTCCTTGGTGGCTGCGTTCTGGCGCAGTTCCGGCATGGTAATCCCCCCCTTTCGGTTGGGGTGCTAGTGAACCGTGCCGCCGCTATCCATCACGATGCGGCCCTTTTCCTGTTCCTCGCGCTGGGATCTCTCGTGCTCGATGCGGGCCAACAACTCCTCGCTGATGAGGATGGGCGCGCCCATGCGCAGGGCGATGGCGATGCCGTCGCTGGGCCGGCAATCCAGTTCTTTCTCGGGCCCCTCGGCTGGCTGTAATACCATGCGAGCAAAGTAGGTATTGTCGTGGGCGTCGGCGATGATCACGGAGACTACGCGCGCTCCCAGCTGGTCAAGGGCATCGCGCAGCAGGTCGTGGGTCAGAGGGCGAGGAGCCTTCTTGCCCTCGAGCTCGAGGCTGATGGCGTAGGCCTCGCTGTGCCCGATCCATATCGGCACAGCGCGCTTCCCGGACGTTTCCCTGAGCAGCACCACGGGGGAATTGTCCTGGTCGAGGGCAAGGCCTTCGACCTGCAACAGCACCATGACAGGCTTCTCGCTCACTGTGGCTCCTTTGTCGCGCTACTGGCGGTTTACCATACTTCAGGTTCGCCCCAATAGGGTATTCCCCTGGCGCTCCTGGAATACTCACACATCAAGGCCTTAACCCTTAGAGCCTCTTGGAGTCCAATACCGGCTGAACTGCCTGCTGCAACAAGGAATGGCTGCGTGCGGTTCCTGCTTATTTCCGCAGCCTTTCGCGGGCCTCGAGCAACTGCGGCCATACCCATTCGGGGATATTGACGCTCCCAATCTCAACCGGGCGCGGCCAGAGCGGGCCGTGGGAGTCGGTGCCCCCTGTTACCAGCAACCCTCGCCGAGAGGCCATGGCAAGGTAGTGGCGCTGCTGGTCAGGCGTATGATCGGTGTGGAATGCCTCGATCCCCATCGCTCCCGCCGCGATCATGCTGTCCACGAGGGAGTCATCGCGCACCTTGAGGGGATGGGCGATAACAGAAATACCGCCTGCGGCGTGGATGACAGCCATCGCCCGCTGGGGGGTGACGCTGGCCCTGGGAACGAAGGCCGGCCTGCCGTGACCGAGGAAGCGGTCGAAGGCCTCGAGGACCGACCCGACGTAGCCCGCCTCCGTCATTGCGAATGCGATGTGGGGACGACAGACGCTGCCCGTGCCCGCGATTTCCAGCACCCGCTGTTCGCTCAGCCCTATGCCGAGCGCGTTGAGGCGCTCAAGGATCTGGCGGTTCCGCTTGCGGCGTCCCTCGCGTATCCCTTCGAGCATTTGCACGAGGACGGGCACCTGCGGGTCAATGAAGTAGCCGAGGATGTGGATTTCCGTGTCGTGGTAATCGGTGTTTATTTCCACCGCGGGAACGACCTGCAGCCCCAGCGGCCGCGCCGCGCTGGTCGCGGGCTCGATGCCCTCAGTCACGTCGTGGTCTGCAATCGCGATGGCCGAAATGCCGAGAGAGGCGGCGCGGGCGACGATTTGCTCGGGAGAGAGCGTGCCATCAGACAGGGTGCTGTGAATGTGCAAGTCTATCATTTGCGAACCGCTTTATCGAGAATGCGCCACGCGTCGGCTTCCGTGCGCAGGCCGCGCTCCATCTGTGCGCGCTCAGCGATCTTGAGCAGCCGGCCCACCTCGACGCCTGGCTGGAGGTTGTAACGGCGCATTACCTTGAAGCCATCAACCAGCGGAGGGCCGTGAGCCTGTTGGGCGAAGGCAGCGGAGGCGAGAAGTGCCGTCAGTTCCTGCTGTGACCTGCGGGTCGGCGCAGGGGCGCCGCTGGCCAGCAGGTCTGCCACCGCAAGCAGTGCGAGGGGCACGGTTTGCTCGCCTGCGGCGAGCAGCAGGCGCCTGATGGACCGCTGTGTGGGAGTGGCGCGGGCCAGCAGGAGGGGCCTCATGTGATTTTCCACCAGTATGCGAACGGCGGCCTGTTCCTTCCTGCCGAGTTTAAGCCGCTGGGCGATGCGGACGGCCATTTCCGCGCTGATCGCGGGGTGGCCATAGAAATGGACTCCGGTGCTGCTCTCGGTTCTGGTTTGCGCCTTTCCGAGATCGTGCGTGAGGGCGGCAAAGCGCAACATGTCGGCGCACGTGCGCCCACCGGCGATTGGTCGGGATAAGAGTGCCTGTATTTTCTCATTCCATTCGTCAGGCCACGAGCCGCGCGATTGGAGCAAGCGATTGATGTGGCGGACGGTCAGAAGGCTGTGGCGGAAAGCGTCCTTGACATGGAACTTGCCCTGCTCGATGCCGCTCAGGCGCGTCAGCTCCGGCATCAGCGCTTCCAGCAGGCCCAGCCTGGCGGCAGTCATCAGGTGATGATCGGCGCGGCTGCTGCGAAGGATGAGGAAGAACTCCTCGCGCACGCGCTCGCCGGCCGCCTGCGATATGAGGTGACAGCGGGACGCGATCGCACGCCGGGCTGCGGGGTGGATCTTAAAGTCGAGAGCGGCGGCAAAGCGGATGGCGCGCAGCATGCGCAGCGGATCGTGGTCGAAGGCTTCCGGCCTGACGGCTCTCACCAGTCCAAGGTTCAGGTCGCGCAATCCGTGGGCAGGATCGAGCAGGTGTTGGCGCCAGCGCGGAGAGAGAAGGTGTTCGAAGGGCAGGGCGATGGCGTTGATGGTGAAGTCTCTTTCCAGCAAGTCCTGCTCGATGGTGGGCGCGCGCGGCTCAGCGAAATCCAGGTGCAAGCCGGAGACAATGACGCGAAAGTTGCCGTGCCCCATGACGACGAAGGAGGCTGCGAGCCGGCGTGCGGCGGCGGCCGCCGCTTCTTCGGCATTCCCTTCGATCACCAAGTCCGAGTCGGCCGCATAGCGGCCCAGCAGCCGGTCTCGCACCCAGCCGCCCACAACCCAGGCGCGGCGAAAGCGGCGCGGGAGCACGCGAGCCAGGAATGATGGCGAAATGGTGGCGGCGGCAGGCCTGCGGCTCATGGCAGCACAGTCACCATGAGATTACCGCGCTGGTGCATGCCTTCCTCTGAGAAAATCTGGTAGCGCAGCCAGTGGGTGCCGGGCGTCTTCGCCACGATCGGCAGCACCACGTTGATCTGCCCGTCGGGCGGCAGGCCGCTGAAGTAGAGGTATAACATCCCTGTGCTGCGGCGCATTGCAGTGGGGGGTGGGGTCAGTTCGCGGAAGTGGGTCTCGAATTTCTGGAGGAAGGGGCGATCCAGAGCCACCATCGTCTGCCTCACCTGCGCTGTCGTGCGGTTCCACAATAAGACGCGCAACTGGCCGGCCGAGCCCACGGACATCTGCTCCGGGATAGTAACGAGCACGAAGAGCCTGTGCGCCGGGCCTTGGCCTGCGCGGTAGAAGATTGCGAGCAGCACGGCCGCCGCGATGAGCACCGCCCCTGTTGCTCCCAGGCGCCTGACCCTTGGACGCGCAGGAAGCGCAGCGCCCTTCGGGCGAGCGAAACTGTGGTACTGGCATTCCGTGAACTGGTCTGGGTCGCTGATGTGAATCTGGTCCGCCAGAAACGGGTGGGCGCAGTCCATGATGCGGAAATCGAAGTGCGCGCAGAACCGGCATCTGATGAGGAGTTGTCCGCATGCCCTGCAGCGAGGAAAGCGGGGATGCCGGCGAGCTGTCCTCGCCCTGCAGAATGGACAGACCAGGTGTACCCTCTCGGCAGACGTGCGCGCTGGCATCGCAGCAGGCCCTCGCTACTCGCCGAGCGCCGTTCGCGCTGCTGCCAGGTCGGCCATCTTGTCAACGTCGAAGCCCAGCTCTGCGTGTCGCGAGATAATCGCCTTCACCTTGCCCCCCATGATCTGGCTGCCGCGCCGCTCGATATCCGCCACCGTCAACCCCCCGAGCAGGAGCCCCAGAATGAAACGGGGGCCGAGCAGGCCCGCCAGGCGCAGGGGACTCTTGCGCGCCTGGTAGAGATGGCGAATCAGGTCCTCCTTCTCCATCATCGCTTCGGCGCGAAGCATTGTCACATTTCCACCCGTGAACGAGCCTTCCTTCAGCCTCACGTAAGTTCTGTGGACCCCTGGGAAGCGCGCCTCCGATACCTCGCGGGGGATGATGGGATAGCAGCAATCTGCCTCGGTGGCGATGCTGGCACGGACGAAATCGTCTATCGCGTCGAGGGTAAGGCAAGGAACGTCGGCCGTGATAGCCAGCGTCGGCCCGCGAGAATCGAGCCATTGCAGGCCCGAGAAAAGGCTCTCGGCCAGGCCCGCGCCGCTGCGAACGCGGGCATCGCGCAGCGACTGAGGCACGGCCCCGTCCAGGTCGTCGGGGCCGACGAGCACGACCCTGCCGATTGAATCGGTCTCGTTTATCGCTTCGAGCACCCACTGCACCATCGGACGGCCGGCGATCCGGATCAGGGCGCGCCAGGTTTCCCCGGTCGCTGCCGCCAGGTCACCGGAGGTCCTGCCGCCAGCCAGCACCACGGCCGGCACAGTTATCTTGTCCATCTCGCGCTCCCTACTGTGTGCACCGCCTTTGCCCAGCCATACTTGTGTTCGAGAGAGGACGCAGTGCGCTGCGCGAGGTGCTTGCTCGGGGCGATTCCGAACACGGCGGCGCCGCTTCCGCAAAGCAGGGCGCCGAGGCACCCTGCCTGCATCAGGTCTCGCTTGATGGCGGCGAGGATGCGGTGCTGTCTCAGAATGACCCTTTCAAAATCGTTGTGCAGGGCCATCGAGATGTCCGACGGAGTCGGAGCCGAGACCGCGTTCACGGCTGCGCCGCAGTCGCCGCCCGGTAGAAGCCGCCTGCGGTCCCACTCCTGGTAGGCCCACGAGGTCGAAACGCCCACAGCGGGCTTGACCACTACGAGGCAGGCGCGCGTGCTGGCCTCCGGAAGGGGCACAATCACTTCGCCGCGGCCGAGCGCCAGTGCCGTTCCCCCGTGGAGAAAAAAGGGGACATCGCTCCCGAGCCGCGCGGCCAGCAGCGCAAGTTGCTCGAGGCTCATGCGAAGGCCCCAGAGGCGATTCAGCGCGATGAGCGTTGCGGCGGCGTCGCTGCTGCCGCCGCCCAGGCCCGCCTGCATGGGGATCGCCTTTCGCAGCGCGATGTGAACGCCGGGGTTGCGGCCCGCCCGGCGGGCGATGGCGTGCATCAGGCGTGCCGCTCTCACGCAGAGATTGTCCCCTGCGGTAGGAACTGACTGATCAGAGCATTGAAAGGTCAAACTGTTTTTCGCCGGGTGGAATTGCAGCCTGTCCTTGAGGCTGATTGTTTGCAGGATGGTCCGGATTTCGTGATAGCCGTCGGGCCTGCGGCCCAGCACTGACAGGAACAGGTTCACCTTTGCCGGGGCGCTGATTGTCAGCGGCTGGGAGCGCATATCTTCTGTTCCTCTGCCAGCCTTTTGTCAACGCATCGGGCGAGTGCGACGAATTCGGGGATGCTGAGCGACTCGGCCCTTAGCTGCGGCTGTATGCCGGCTGCTCCCAGCGTTGCCGCGGCGCCAGCGCGGGACAGGCCGAGGGCGCTGCCGGAAAGTGCGTTGAGCAGGGTCTTTCTTCGCTGCCCAAACGATGCTCGCAGAACCTGCTCGAAGATCGCCGTCAACCTGAGGGGCACGAGCGCTTTCTTTCTGGGCCTCAGCCGTATGAGGGCGGATTCCACCTGAGGAGCGGGGAAGAAGCAGGTTCGCGACACCGCAGCGACTCGCTCCACTTCCATGGTGGCCTGCACGAGCACCGCCAGGGAGCCGTATTCTCTTGCTCCTGGCGACGAAAGCAGCCTGTCGGCGACCTCTTTTTGAACCATGAGGACCATCAGTTGTGGCCGCGGACGCTGGCGCAGAAGGTGGAGCAGCACTGGTGCCGTGATGGAGTAGGGGAGGTTGGCCACCACTTTCCGGGGGTGCGTGCGAGCGCCCATCGCGCGGGCGCTCCTGCGCCCGCCAGCGGCGGGCCTGGGCAGGCCCGCCCTACAGGCTGCTAGCTTGGCCGGGTTGATCTTCAGGATGTCGGCGTGCACGACTTCCACATTGTCGAAGCCAGCCAGGTTCTCCCGCAGGAGCGGGAGCAACCGGTGGTCAACCTCCACCGCGACCACGGTGGCACCGGCCTCAGCCAGGGCGACAGTCAGCGTTCCAATCCCCGCGCCGATTTCGAGCACCGCGGCCCCGGGCTCGATCTCCGCTGCGGCCACGATCTTTTGCAAGATGTTCGCATCGCAGAGAAAGTGCTGCCCGAACCGCTTGCGAAGCCACAGCCCGTGCCGTTCGAGCAGTGGGCGCAGCATCGTTGGTGATGTAAGAGCTCGTGGCGCTGCCACAGCGCAGTCATTATATCGCATCCTGGGCGCCTCGGATACTTGGGCTCGAGAGCCGAACCTGGCAGGCTGCGCAGCCGGGGCTGCGGTCCTTGGCAACTCGCTGGGTGTGCCAGCAAGCCGGTTGACAGGCGGCCGGCACAATGCTATGCTAACGGTGCGATGGGTTCGAACTGCAGGCAGAATGAGTCTAAGACCGATGGCTTGACGAGCGCGTATTCCGCGTCGCGCTTTCACGCTTTTCTGCCTGCTGGTCCGCCCCTATAGGGCAGCCTAACAGAAGCATAGGAGACCGGGGAGACCACAGGCAGATCGGAAAGCCTGTGGTTCTCGCGTTTCCTGGGGGTACTTTGGACTGCGGCGGCGCGCCGCCGCAGTGAAAGCGGGAGCGTGCTCCCGCGCTCCAGGAGGGCCGTCGCGGAACGAGGGAGGTCGAAGCGATGACTGAGGCCAAGGTGAGATTAAGGGCGGTGACGGAGGCGGACCTGCCGGACTACGTGAGATGGCTGAACGATCCGGAGGTGACGCGGTTTCTGGGCGCGGAGCCGGGCACGATCACGCTGGAGGGGGAGTATGAGTGGCTGGCGAGGAAGCGCACGCCGGGCTGCCGCGAGCACGTCTGGGCAATCGAGGCCGAGGGGCGGCACATCGGCAACTGCGCGCTGCACGTTGACGAGTCCGGGAAGAACGCGGGTTTTGGGATTCACATCGGCGAAAAGACGGTCTGGAACAGGGGCTACGGCACGGCCACGGTGCGCGAGGCGCTGCGGATTGGCTTCGAGGAAATGGGGCTTCACCGCATCCACCTGACCGCTTTCGCTGAGAATGTGCGCGCGATCCGCTGCTACGAGAAGTGCGGTTTCCGGCACGAGGGCCTGCGTCGCAAGGCCGTTCTGAAGAGCAGCAAATGGCACGACGACGTGCTGATGGCCATCCTGCGGGAGGAGTGGGAGCACATTGAGAAGAGGGCAAAGGAGAGTAAGCGATGAGGGTGAACGATCTGACGGCACAGGTCAAAGCGTTGGCAGGCGCGAGCACGGCTGACCTAGTGGGCATTGCACCCGGCGGCGCGTTCAGCGCGGAGGAGTTCGGCGGACTTGGGAGCTGCTTCGGGCCGGTGCACGCCGTCGTCGTCCTCGCCCAGCATATCGTTGACCCAGTGCAGCTCGTCCGTTATCACTCAGGTGGCACGTACCAGGATTCCCGCGTGGCCGCCTCCTTCGCTGATGCCCTGCTGCGCGACGCTTGTTGGCGGGCGGTCGAGGTCTTGCGCAATGCCGGCTGCCGGGCTGTGATCCCGCGCAACCTGCGCTATGGGGTGGATGACCCGCGCCACCATATCTCTTACAAGAAAGCGGCCATCCTGGCAGGCCTTGGCGCCATCGGCCGCAACAACCTTCTGCTCCATCCTCAGCATGGCCCATGGCTCATGCTCAGGACGGTTCTGACGGATGCCGCGCTTGCCCCCGATGCGCGCATTGACTTCTCGCCCTGCGGCGATTGCGAGCGATGCATCGAGGCGTGCCCCGGCGGGGCGCTGTCGGCCGGTGGTTTTGAGCGTGCGAAGTGCGAGGCCTTCTACGCGCGCGTGGGCACCTCGCCCAGCGGCCCAGTTCGCATTTCTCCGTGCGGGCCGATCAACTGCGAGGAGTGCATGAGGGCCTGCCCGGTTGGGGCTGCGCCTCCGAGGCTGGGTCCGGGGGCCGGAAGACGATGACCATTCGGGCGGTGATTTTCGATCTTGACGACACATTGACAGATGATGATGCCTCTGTCCGGGAATCCCTCGCGGCCACGACAGCCGAGATTGCCCGGCATTGCCCGGGCCTGTCGCCGGGGGAGTTAGCCGAAGCCTACTGGCGAGAATCAAACAAGGTGTGGGACGCTTTCGCGGCCGAGCAGCGGGCGGGCCGTCTCCGCGAGGAGGGCACGGGAGACAGGCTGAGACATGAATCATGGCGACAGGCCTTGCTGGCATGTGGCGTCGTGGATGAGGAGCTGGTGCATCGCGCAGTCGCCCAGTATGGGCGGCGGCGCGACAGCACACTGCGGCTTGCTCCAGGGGCTGAGGAAGTGCTCGACGCCCTGTGTGGACTGGTGCGCAGGGCCATCATAACCAATGGCGCGACGGAAATGCAGAGGGCGAAGTTACGCAAATTCGGCCTTGAGCAGCGTGTTGACTACTGTGTCGTGTCCGAGGAATATGGCTATGGGAAGCCGAACCCGGCCATTTTTCTCCATGTTGCCGAGATGCTCGATGTGGCGCCGAGCGAATGCCTGATGGTGGGCGACAACATCGGCCTCGATATCGTCGGCGCATCCGCGGCGGGGATGCGCTCAGTGTGGCTGAATCGCGATATGAGGCCGCTGCCAGAGGGTGCACCCTCTCCCGACTTCATGATCAGGGACATCCGGGAGGTGATGGATATCGTGCGTGGAGCAAAGAGCGGACGATGACAGTCCCGCCGACGCTATTAGCCCTGGCCCCGAGGAACGCCAGGTGCACGCGGGTCATTCAACGGCCGCCGGATGATCGCCGCAGGTACCGCTCGTGAGCGGCGTCCCTGGCGGTGATGATCCTGTTGATCTTGGCTTTGCTGCGAGTAAGCACTGTTATGTAGATCATGCTTATGCTGTAGAGGATAAGCAGGATGGCCATCACAACGACCATCTCAGTAAGGGAGAATCCCCGACGGTTCCATTTCCCCATGACACTTACCCAGCGCGCAAATCATGGCACAAATCCTGCGGAAAAGCAAGGGCACATGCTGGTGGGCTGTTGGGCAGGGAAGCGGCCACCGATGGAGTGGGCGGCGCAGGCGGCCTGGTAGCCGCGGAGTAATCGTGGCGGGCGGCCGCGGCGCAGGAATCTGGCGAGTCTGAAGCAACCGAGAGAGGGCAACATGCGGCACCATTGGCTTTGGATTCAAGCGCACGATCTGTTGGTTCATGAATTGACGCAGGTCGAGGAGGAGGGGAGGGAGATACCCGCCGACCTGGGCCAGCGGATTCGCGCGCTGGCGGCGAAGGGAGACGAGTACCTGGCCACGGCCGATGGGCAGGCGCAGGCGGGCGCGTTGCTTGACGCGACGATTACGCTGCCGATGTGGAAGGATTACGGATTCGTTGAGCCATCTGATCTGGAAGGCATCCGAGCAGAGCGGCCCTCGTCGCCTGCGCCACCCCCATCGGAAATTGACCGCGAGACGCTGCGCGACAAGATTTACGGCGCGTGGCTGGGGCGGGTCTATGGCTGTTATCACGGCAAGCCTGTCGAGGGGCTGAAGCGGCTTCCCGGCGATAGATACATCCTCGAGAGTTTCCTGAAAGAAACCGGCCAGTGGCCGCTTCGGGGCTACTTCAGCCTGGGCTATCCCGAGGAAGTGCTGAGCAGGTTTGACTTGGGCAAGGGGTGGGGTGCCGGTCCGCTCTTCATGCCGGAGGACGACGACACGAATTACACAACTGTTGGCCTGGCGCTGATGGAGAAAAGGGGAAGCGCGTTCACGCCCGATGACGTAGCAAGTTTCTGGCTTCAGAACATCCCGATACTGCACGTCTGCACTGCCGAGCGGGTGGCGTACCGGAACTTCTCGATCAACATTGACCCGCCTGCATCAGCGACCTATCGCAACGTGTACCGCGAGTGGATAGGCGCGCAGATCCGAGCGGACTTCTGGGGTTACGCGGCTCCGGCAGACCCGCAGTTGGCAGCGGAGTACGCGTGGCGTGACGCGTGCATCTCGCACGTGAAGAACGGGATCTACGGCGCGATGTGGGTAGCGGCGATGCTGGCAGCGGCCTACGTTACATCCGATATCTCGACCGTGATTCGAGCGGGCCTGGCGCAGATTCCAGCGAAGAGCCGCCTGGCGGCAGCAATCAACGAGGTTCTTGCTTGGCACGCCGATGGGCGCGCCTACGGAGACGCGGTGGTTGCAATCCACAAGCGGTGGGACGAGAGCAACAGCCATCACTGGTGCCATACCATCTCCAATGCGCAGATATGCGCCGCGGCCCTGCTGTGGAGCGAGGGGCATTACGCTACTGCTATCAGCCGCGCGGTGCTGCCGGGGTTCGACACCGACTGCAACGGGGCTACCGTGGGGTCGGTGATGGGGATGATTCTGGGGGGCAGGGCGCTGCCGCAAGAGCTTGTGGGCCGGCTGAATGATCGCATTCATACCGGAGTGCAGGGCTACCTGGATTGCTCGATCAAGGGGATGGCAGAAAAGATGGCCCAAGTGGTGGAAAGGTCGAGGTCCTAGAGCCGTGGCGCGGGCGCGTCATGGCCGAGGCGCGTGGGATCTCTACCCCTGCGCGGCGCGGATTATGGAGCCGTCCAGGGCAGCGACTATCCTTGCGCCAGGAGGCACCAGGAGCAGTTCCTGGTGCGGCCCCGGGCCCTCGATGAGCAGGCGCAGGAGGCGTAAACTGCCGCTGATTCGCTCGAAGTTCCAGCCCTTGGACAGCGCGATTCCCTTCGCCTGCGTCTCCCACCGATCGCAATCGGGAAGGCCCGAGTCAATGAAGGCGGCGCGGGTGTAGCGCTGCGCCCAACTGGCCTCGAGTTCCATCAGGTAGCGAGCGTTGTCTTCGCCGAACTTCGCAGCGTATTCCTCATAGGACCTGCCCAGGCCGATACCTTGAGCGGGAGCGCGGTCTATCGCGTCGCTCCCCCACTCGAGCCAGCCGGGAGAATAGTAGTAGGTGCCAGGATGAGCCGAGAAATGCTCCTCGTAGGCCTTCGCTGATCCCAGCAGCAGGGAAATGCAATCGTGAACCCGGGGGACTACTAGGGGCTGAGTGCGGGCAGCCACCCCTTCCAATCCCTTGCCGCACAGGCCGTAGCCCAGCAGAATGGCGTCGAAGCCCGAAGGCGCGCCGTCAATCGCCTTCTGCACTTCCTCGCGCAGGACGGCGGGGTTATCGTGATAGCCCTTGCGCAGGAAGCATGCCTCAGGCGGAGATTGCGATTGGGCCAGGAGATGTTCCACCTCGCGGCGCAGGATCTCACAGCAAATGACGTAGTTCCTATTCATCGGGCAGCATGGCATATTTTACCCAATTGCCCCGCCAATTCTCGCGCTGGCAGCCGAAGATCATCCGCCGATGCAAGATCAGCCAGCACCGAGGTGGCGTTGGAGGAAATCCTGGACCTGGACCGGAAGGCCGGTTCGGCTGCTCTCAATGGCCGCGAAGACTAGAGCCGAGGCCTGGATATTGTCCTGGACCCTCGTTTCCATAGGCTGTCCGCCATCGAGCCACTGGCAGAACTGCTCGACAAGCCAAGTGTTGGCCCACTTCGGCTGCTGAAGCAGCTCGATCGGTTCCGGCTCGCGTCCTTCGCGCAGCACGCTGATTCGCCTCTGGTCCAGAATCAGCGTGCCGCTTTCACATTCGGCGCGAAAGTACTCGTTCCCCCAGCCGTTCAGGGTGACAGCGTTAGTCTTCGCACCCTCGTAGAAGCACTTGACAGCATTGGCCATGTCCATCATCACCATGCCGTTGGAGTCCCCCCGGTATTCGCCCCAGGCGGCGTTCCAGGTGCGCGCGAAGACGCGGATGCAGTCGGAGCGCGAGAAGCTGCGAAGGATGTCAAGGTGGTGCACGGCGCCCTCGACAAGAAGCGGGTCGGGTATCTCGTGGCGGAAGGCACCCCAGGAGCCGTATTTGCGCATTGCGCACGTGAAGCGAGTAACGATGTAGTCGAGCGGGCCAAGCACGCCCGAATCGAGCGTTTCCCGAAATGTCGTCTTGTCCTGGTCGAAGCGATGGCTCATGGTAACGGCCATCTTCTTTCCGGCCGCGGTGACCTTTCGCAATATGCGAACGGAGGCCTCCATGGTGTCGGCGATGGGTTTCTCGGATAGGATGTGAAGGTCATGTTCGAGCGCCGCGTCAACAACCGATTCGTGCGATGCGGGGGGAACGACGATGGTGAGGAAATCGGCCCTGTTTTCAGCAAGGGCCTTGTGCAGGTCGGTGTAGCAGCGGCTAGCCGGGAGGCCGAGGTGCGTCTGGGCATTCGCCAGCGCGGCGGGGCTATTGTCCACTGCGGCCACCACCTCGATGTGGCCGTCGGCAATATTGGGGGGCAGGAAGCGCGAACACCAGGCGCTTCCCCATCCCCCAGTGCCCACCTGGATGACTCTGTGCGGCATAGACACCTCCTCGGGAGGCCATATATTGGCTGCTGCGCAGAGAAGTCCTTGGAAAACGGCGGCGGCAGCAGGGGGACTGTCAAGCGGGTACTCTCGTCTCCATGGCGTGAAGGGGAGGAACAGCAGAGTGTTTGTGGAATGGCATGTTGTCGACACGGCTCGGCTGCGGGGCGGAATGCGCTGCCGCCAAGAGCCGTAGGCCGGTTGACGCGAGTAGAGGCCGATTGGGGAGAGACAGGTGCCGCTGACAGAAAGAGATAACTACCTGCGGACCGTTAGATTGGAGGGAGGCGAGTGGATCCCTTGTAGTGTGGGCATTTCTGGTGCGACGTGGACATCGCTGCGAGAGGCGCTCGAGGAGGTCTTGGTGCGGCACCCCCTTCTGTTCCCAAACTTCAAGATGGGGCAGCACAACTACGAGCAGTGGGATTACGGGCCGGCTCACCGGCCGGGCGAGAGATTCAAGGATGCGTGGGGCTGCGTGTGGGACAACGCCTGGGGTGGGCTAGAGGGACAGGTTGTCGAGCATCCACTGGTCGACTGGCGCAACCTGGACACTTATCAGCCCCCGGATCCGCTGGTCCAGAACGACCGCGGGCCAGCCGACTGGGAAAAGGCCCGCGAGAGAACGCTGCGCGCAGCGCAGGAAGGAAGACTGACTTCCGGCGGTGTCCCGCACGGGTTCATGTTGATGCGCCTGTGGTACCTGCGCGGGTTCGAGGACCTGATGTCCGACATGGCGGAGGGTAGGCCGGAACTGAGGCGGCTGATCCGCATGCTGACAGACCACAACATGACTATCATCCGCCAATGGCTCTCGATGAAAGTTGACTCAGTCAGTTTCGGGGAAGACCTGGGTGCCCAACGCGCTTCGATAATCAGCCCGCGCATGTTTCGGGAGTGGGTGCTGCCCGCCTACCAGGCGCTGATGAAGCCGTGCAGGGATGCCGGGTGCCAGGTGTATCTCCACAGCGATGGCTACATCATGGAGCTGATTGATCTCCTGATCGAGGCGGGGGTGACGATAATCAACCCGCAGGACCTATGCAACGGAATTGACAATCTCGCCAGGGAAGTGAAGGGACGGGTCTGTATCTCGCTCGACGTGGACAGGCAGAAGATCGTGCCGTTCGGCACGCGGCGGGAGGTCCGCGAGCTAGTCCGGGAAGAGGTGATGAAACTCGGCTCGCCAAGGGGCGGGTTGATGCTGGGGGCAGGGATATACCCCCCGACCCCGCCCGAGAATGTTGATGCCCTGTGCTGCGCAATGGAGGAGTTCAGAACCTACTGGTGGGATGGCCGCGGGAACTAGCCGGCTGGCGCGGAGCACGAAGCGCCGGCGGGGGCGAGGCAGATCGGGAAGCGAGAGGAACATGAGAAGGGTTGCGAAGGCAAGAGTGGGACGACGCGAGAGGGCCAGCATCGTGTACTGTGCCCCTGCTGTCGCCAGGGACGGCCGGGGGCCATATCAGTACCTGGACCTGCTGTGGGAAAAGGTAGAGGCCGCGAAATGCATTGACGAGGGGGACAGTGTTGCCATCAAGCTCCACTTCGGCGAACTGGGCAACACTCGTTATTTGCGCCCCATTCTGATTGGCCGCCTTGTCGAGTTGGCGAAGCGGGCAGGGGGAAGGCCGTTCGTGACCGACACGGTGGCGCTGTACAGGCACCACCGGCATACCCTGTTCGAGTACTTCGAGACGGCGCGAAGGAATGGCTTCACGTCGGAAACCATGGGCTGCCCGGTGCTTATCGCGGATGGGGTCAAGAGCCGGGGGGTGGAGGTATCAGTGGCCGGCGCCTATCAGTTGAAGAAAGTGTCGGTCGCACAGGCCATCCACGATGCCGACGTGCTGATCACGGCTAACCATCTGACCCTGCACCCCGAGTTCCCCTGGGCGGCAGCGCTCAAGAATGTCGGCATGGGCTGCGGCACCAAGCAGATGAAGTTGGCGATGCACGGCAAGACTGTGCACCCGACGTTCGATGAAGAGAAGTGCATCGTGTGCGGCCTTTGCTTGAGGTACTGCGCTGGCGAGGCCTTCACCGTGGTCAATAAGAAAATCCGCTTCGACCCGAGCAAGTGCGTCAGTTGCGGCGACTGCTTCGCCTGGTGCAAGGGCAGAGCGCTCAAGATCCCGTGGGGAGGGGCGATGAAGGATGTGCAGCGGCGCCTGTGCGATGTAGTCAAGGGGGTGCTTTCGACATTCGGGCCGGGGAAATCGTGCCACTTCACCTTCGCGCTCGACATCACGCGCTTCTGTGACTGCGCGGGCATGAGCAACCTTCCCATCGTGCCGGACATTGGCTTATTGGCCTCCCGCGACGCGGTCGCGATTGACCTGGCAGCCTTCGACATGCTCCAGGCAGCTGTGGGCTATCCCGGGGGCGAACTGGAGGGCACGGAGGCAATGCGCGCTGGCGGCGAGAAGGTGAAGGTTTGCTGGCCGGATGTGGATGTCCAGGCTTTCAAGGACATCCTGGCGGGAGCGCAGATCGGCAGCCTGAAATACGTGGTGGAGCCTGTCGCTTAATCCGAAGGGGCCGCCCTGCGCACCCGCGTGCCCCGCGGCAACCCGCAAGGGGTTGGCCTACACCGCCCAGCGTGTAGGGCAGGGGGTATGGCGACGGCGCACGCTTGCCGCACACCAACCACAAGCCAGACGGGCTGCGCACCCCAATCTGGACGGCGCGGAAGGCCGGAACCAAAGGGCGGCGAATGGCAAGCCGGAAGCCGAACGGCCACTCGTTTTAGATGGGTTGCGCAACCGCGAGCTAGGCAGATTCCCCAAGGAGGCGAGTGGAATGAACGGAGTGACGCGCTTGGGCGGGTACATCCTGTTAGCGTTATGCGCTGTTCTGGAAGCGGGGTCGGTGCGGGGAGGCCTGGCGGATCTCCCCCTGATTCGAGATTTAGATGCGGGCCGTGCATCCAGTTACGACCGGACGGGGGGGAACGCGGACAGCTGGGCCTTCAACCCTGGCCAGACGCGTGAGTTGGCCAATCTGAAGGGGCCGGGCGCGATCACACACCTCTGGTTCACCATTGCGTCGCGCGATCCCGGATACTACCGGAAAATCGTCATACGAATGTACTGGGACGACGAGAAATCGCCGAGCGTGGAGTGCCCGATCGGCGACTTCTTTGGGCTCGGCCACGGGCAGTATTACCGCTACGCCTGCGCGCCGATCCAGATTGGGGATCGCGGCGGGCTGAACTGCTACTGGCGCATGCCCTTCAAGCGGTCGGCGCGGGTCACCGTGGCGAACGAAGGCGCACTGCCGATGGGAATGTACTTCCACGTGGACTATGAACGATACGCTGCGCCTGGGCCCGACCTTAGGCGGGTGGGCTACTTTCACGCTCAGTATCGCCAGGGTCGCCCGCCTCGCGCAGGTGCCGACTATACTATCCTGGAGGCCACCGGCCGAGGCCAATATGTCGGCTGCAACTTCACGATTCAACAGAACCGACCGGGCTGGTGGGGTGAAGGCGATGACAAGATCTACGTTGACGGCACGAGCCAGCCGACGATCTGGGGGACAGGTTCGGAGGATTATTTTGGGGGCGCCTGGGGATTTCCGACCACCGCCTATGCCAATCTCTACATGGGCGTGCCGCTCAACGGATTCTGCGAGGCGGGCAGCATCACAAACTGCTATCGCTATCACATCGAGGATCCTGTTCCATTCCGCAAGGCGATACGGGTGGACATTGAGCACCGGGGCGGCGATTATGTGAGCAGTGTGGGCTACTGGTATCAGAAAGAGCCGCACGCGCCTTTCCCGCCATTGCCGCCGGTGCCCGAGCGGCTACTGGAGGAACAGCGCACTGCCTACGTTGAGCTTGGTGCGGCGGAGGCCGAGGATTACATTGGCGCGTTTCGCGCCGAGGGCGCGCCGAGCGAGTTTCTGAAAATTGAGACGATGAGCCGCTATGAAGGCCGCTGGAGCATGAACGCTCAGGCGGTGCTGAAGGCGGAAGCGCCAGGGGCCAGGATCGTGCTTCCTACCGGCGGAATCCCCGGCCTTCGCAGGCTGACGCTGTGGTTCACGCGCGGGCCGCAGTATGGCGTCTTTCGCATGAGGCTCGGCGAGACAGTGGTGCTTGAGTCGTTCGACGGCTACGCGCCCAAGGTGACGCGCGCGGAGCCGGTTACGGTGACTTTTCCGAGGCCAACGGGCACGGAAGAGATTGTGTTCGAGGTAGCCGGAAAGAACGCGGCCGCAAAAGGCTATTGGATAGGCCTCGACTGCGTAGCGATGCGCTAGAGAGGCCCTGGAAGAGGCTGTCAAGCAGCCCTCTAGATAATTGCAGGCCGTGCGTAGTGCTCCAGACTGTCAGCAAAGGAATCGCTGAAGGCGATTTAGAAACTGCCGTCTGACGTGCGTCGAGCTATCAGCACCGAAGAGATTCAGACCGTTCTTGGCCACTATGAGGTTGGGCCTATTGTTTCGCCGCCGGAGCCGGGTGGGGGAACTGCGAACTCGAATCTGAAGGTCTCGACCACTTGCGGGACATATTTCCTCAAGAGGCGCAATCCGAAATATGCCCAGGAGAGTTTCGTGGCGTTCGATCACGCGCTGATGGAACACATGGCGGCCTATCGCGTGGGAACGCCTTTGGCAGTTTTGACCCGCGAGGGCAGGCGCTGGCTTCGCCTGGGGGAGGATGTTTACGAACTCTTCCCGTATCAGCCCGGCGGACCACATGGCCGCCATTCGATGGCCCAGATAGCCTCGGCTGGGCGCGCGCTGGCGAATTACCACTGCGCGGCCCGCAGTTTTTCACCTCCGCCAGGCAAGGAATGGCCGCGCTACGATGATCCTCGTCTCATACGGGCGGGCATCGAACCAATCACAAGCGATTTGGAGCAACTATTGTCTGCGGACGACAGGGGCTACCTGATGAACCAGATTGCACTCCTGGAACGCGAATTGCCTGATGAACGGTATGACGCCTTGCCAAAGTTGGTGGTGCACGGCGACTACCATCCGGGCAACATCAAGTTCACCAACGATGAGGTTTCGGGGATCTTTGACCTTGATTGGGCGACACTGCAGCCGCGCCTGCGCGACTTGGCCGATGGCCTCTTCCTTTTCGCGGGGGCACGGGAAAGCGACATTGACGATTCCAATATCTATTCGCTTACCCCGACCTGGCAGCCGTCCAAGGAGCGCGCGCGGGCCTTCATGGCAGCCTACCTCTCATGCGAAACGCTTGGTGAAGAAGAGTCGGACGCGCTCCCTCTTTTCATACGAGCGCGCTGGCTTTACTGCCGGGTGGCGGGCATGGCAAAGGTAGCCCCGGAGCGGCGGATCGAGTATTTCGTCAGCGGATTGCTTTCACCGCTGCGGGCTCTGGACACGATGAACGCTCTGTTCTAGCGACGCGCCTCGCACAATCACAGCCAGGGCGGCTGTGCCACACGGGATTCTTCGTCCCGACTGCATCGGGACTCAGAATGACAGGGGTGGCAGGCCGCAGGGAAGTCAAGCCTGACGCCGAACCAGTGCCGGGCTGTTCGATGATGCGGCGTGCCTCGCACACGCGACGCATTGCAAAGGGCAGCAATCAGTCCTGGAAAGTGTCGCATGTCCGAATTATCGGTACCTGATTTGCCGCCGGAGATTATTCAACGCGCCGTCCGCCTGTCATACGTGCAGGCCATGGTGGGCTCGATTTACGTTGCCTCGACGGGCGGGATGTTCCTGATCGGCTACGCGCTGAAGTTGGGGGCGAACAATGTTCAGATCGGACTGATGAGCACCGTCCCGATGTTCTTCGTGGTGATGCAATTGGTTTCCGCGGCGCTCGTGGAACGCGGCGTGAGCCGGCGCAAGATGACGATCCTCGGGGCGTTGGCGAATGTGTCCTGCTGGGCGCTCGTGATTCTTATTCCCTACGTCGCGGCGCGGGCGACGCCCGGGGTCAGGGTGGGCGCGCTGATCGGCATCATCGCGCTTGTTACAGCATTCGGCCATATCTGGGGGAATGCCCGGGGCTCGTGGCTGGGCGACCTCATCCCCGCAGATTTCCGCGGGAGGTTTTTCGGGGGAGTGAACATGTACGCCGGGATTGTCGGCGCGGTTTTCGCTCTGATTGAGGGCGCTTTCCTCGACCGGGTGGAGCAGATGGGTATCGGCGCGTTCGGCTGGCTTTTCGGCTTCGGCATGCTGTTCGGCCTGGTCACGGCCTTGCTGTTTGTGCCCCAGCCCGACATTCCAATTGCCAGGCGGGAGTTCAGGGGCGGATTCTTCGGGCTGGTGCGGGAGGCGTTCGCCAACCGCGGCCTGATGTTGGTGCTGGCGTTTGGCCTGCTGTGGTCAATGCAGTCTATCGCCAGCCCATTCTTTGCCACCTATATGCTGCGGGATTTGAAGATGCCCTTTCTGGGCGTGGGCCTGGTCAACTCGGTTGCCACGCTGACCTTTCTCGCCTCTTCGCCGTTCTGGGGGCGTGTGGTGGACCGTTACGGGTGCCGCCCGGTGCTGGTCGCATGCACGGGGTTGGTGGCTCCTTTGTTCCTCATCTGGATCGTCATCGCCAGCGCGCGAGCCGCGTATCTGGCAATTCCCCCGGTCAACCTGCTGCTCGGGTTTGGGGTCGGTGGCATTTCGGTGGCGATCAACACTCTGCTTTTCAAGGTGACCTCCAGCGCCGGCCGCGCGGTGCAGCTGGCCCTCTATTCGATTATCGTCGTGTTGGCCGCATCGCCGATGCCCACCCTTGGGGGCTGCCTGCCTGACTGGCTCAACGGCCTGGGCATCCACGCTGACCTGCGCGCAACTTTCTACGCCTCGAGCCTGTTCATACTGGCTGCAGCGTGCGCGGCGCGTTACATCAAGGAACCTGATTCACGCCGCATCGCGGAACTTGTCCGCAACTTGCCCGGCCACCTGCGCAGGCCCAGCACTCTGACAGGCCCTGACTCCTGAGACCCGCGAGGGTGCGGCACGGCCGCCTCCGGCTGGGCCCCGAACGCAGTCTGTCGCTGGAACAGAGAGATTCTTCGTCCCGACTGCGTCGGGACTCGGAATGACAGGCGAAGGGCTCACAATTACAGCCCGGGTGTAGGGGCGGTTCGCGAACCGCCCCTACATCAGAATCGGCGGGAGCTAGCCCTCGATCGTAAGCGTGTCGCCCTCCGATAGTGTTACGGGCTCGTCGAAGGCAATCTGGACGCCCGCGCCCTGTCGAGTGGCCGCACAGGTCAGTTGTGTGCCGTTCATCTTGACGCTTATCCCAACGTCTCGGAACGGCGCACCGAGATTTAACGCCTTGAAACTCTCGCTTCCGCCTCGGCACTGCACCGTCGCCCTGCAACCTTGAAAACCAATCTCCTGCGCGAAGCTGCCCCAGGCTGACGACGAGACAAAGGGCGCCCGGAAATATCGCTGCTTCAGTGCCGGCGTAAAAGCGATCGCCTGTGCGGGGCGGTCAACTCGGAACCCGGTGAGCGCGAGCAGCAAGGCCCACGATGACATCGCCCGATAGTAGTGGTCGCCGCACTCGACGTGGTTCCAGACGCGTCCGGCCCGGAGATAGCGGTCGTGGATATTCCTTGTGATCTCGATCCCCTCACGGACCATTCCGCAGTCCATAAACATCGAAGCGATCGCGTACTCTATGCCGGTCCAGGGAGCTTCAGCCTGGACGTTCTCGAACGTCGAAATCCTCGGCTTTTTGCCGCGAGGATACGATGCGTTCTTCAGGCCGTCCTCGGGATTGTAGTTGTAACGGAAAATGGCCCGCAGTGCGGCGCGGAGGCGATCGGCGGGGAGCACGTTGCCCCATCCCATCAGCGCCGTGAACCAGTCGCCATCAATCTGATCGGTCATGCAGCATTCATCCACACGGCCGCCCGGTTTCATCTCCTTCCACAGGACATAGTACTCGCCGTTCCAGAGGCTCTCGAAGTTCTTGACACCCATCTCGTACCACCGCTGCCACTGCCGCGCCTTCTCAGCGTCCTTCATTTCATTGGCCAGGCGGATGCCTGCTTTCAGCGACGCAAGCCAGAGGCTGGCAATGTACGAGGGGCAGCCGTAGAACTCCCAGTTGTCGTATGTCTGCCGCTCGCAATCGTGATCGGGCAAGCCGTCGTCGTCCGCGTCGAGGAGTTTCGTGTTCTCGATTGCCTTCACGACCGGCTGCCAAACGGCTTGCAGGTATGAGCGGTCGTTCGTCCAGAGGTAGTCTCTCGCAGCGAGCAGCACGAACTGGGGGTTCATGTCAACGCGCGCGTAGTCGCCGTCCGTCTGCGAGAAATCCGGGGTGAAGAAGTGCGGTATGCGGCCATCCTCGCGCTGGAACTTGGCCCCCATAACCATCTGCTGTTTTTGCAGCGAGGGAAAGAGCGCGATGATCGGGAACGAGCCGTCGTAGGTGATGTCGGTGGTGTGGAAGCCGCAGCAGCCCAACCCTTCCCAGACTCCGAATTCGTCATTCCGCGTCCACCAGGTGCACTTGACGAGAGTTGATAACTGCGCGCTGACGCTGTCGGCCAGAAAATAGTCCAGGGTCGTGTCGTAAAGCGAACCAGCAAAGCCCACGGTCTGACGGCGCAACTGGTCGTGGTTGGCGATCAGGTAACGGCAAACGTCAGCCGAGTTGTTGAACCAGTTGGCATACATGTGGCCGATGTTGCCGCTCTTGGGGCTGATGTGGTTGGGAAAGAACCAGGCGAGGGTGAACAAGATGGTTCCCTCTTCGCGTGGGGCAAGTTCCGTCTTGCTGCACAGCACGGCATCTCGCCACGCGGCTCTCCTCGCGTTGAGGGGCCTGGCCATTTCGGAGGCTACGTCGTTCAGGAACTCGGCGGTTGCCTGGGCGCCCTCGGTGAGCGCGGGATCGCATCGCGCCACGCGCTGGTGCTTGTGGTAGAAGATGGAGTGCTGCAGGAGCTCGGCGAGAAGGCGCTCGCGCTCTGCGGGCTGAAGCGATTCCGCGTTGAAATCAGCGGACAGGGGCTCAGGGGCGCGCTTCGCGCCCAGGGTGGTCACCTCGCCCTTCTGCCTGAACTCGAACAGATAGGAGCGGGTGCTGACGCCGTAGCGTGCGCTCCCGTATCCGAAGCCGCCACGCTCATGCATATAGGTGCCTGCGATGCTCGTGTGCTTGCCGCCTGTCACGGCGAGAGTGATGTTGCCGGTATAAGGCTCCTGCGGGGCGAGGCCTTCGGCGGATAGGGTCATCAAGCTGGAGTCTCCGTCGCGCGTGACGGTGTGCACGCGCTCCCCGCAAGGAATGGGGTTGGCGAGCGAGGCCAGGATAGAGGCCCTGATTGGCTCCTCGGAGATGTTCGCCACGGAAAAGCAGACATAGAAACCAGGAGTGCCGGATTCACGCGGATGGTGGGGGATGAACGGCGCGAATATCTCGGCCGAGACCTTCACCGGCAGCGTGTCGTCCACGTATTCCAGGCGCGCGACAGGGAACTCGCCTCGGAACCTGATTGACTGCACGCATTTCAGCCACGCCATCGAATACAGGTTGTTCAACTGCTCGCGCATCGCGAGGCGGCGCACCTTGACGCCATCCCGTTCCCCCTCGGTGCGGATGATGAAGGTGAAGTCCTCTGGATTGATATGAGGGAGGGCGCCATTTGCGCCGCAACATGCCGGCTGAGGCGACCGCGGAGACCACCGCCCGAGGTTGAAAATCTGCCAGTCGTGGAACAGGCCGTCTTCCCTGATCTCGATGCTCCCGGTGCCTATGCCACCAAGCGGAATGCCGGACGTATTCTCGATAGTTCTATGTATGACTGCCATGATTCACGCTTCTCCTTTCCCGAAATAAACGCGGAGCGGTATTGCGCCGGTAACACGCGGTCTTCCACGCAGAGGAGCACTCTCCTCTGTGATGGAGGTGGGAGGTGGAGTTGAGAAGGAGGATGCTCGCGGCGTCAGAAGTCTATTCGCACCTTACTGTGGTGGGGGATTGCAGGGGAGAGAATGCGGACATGGGACAGTTGATCCGAGGAATGGAGGTGGCGCTGCTAATGACGGCGATGCAGGCAGCACACGCGGTTTCGGTTGCGCCCGCCGAGATGGCGAGGGCGCGCGGGTGGGTCTCGCTCAGGTTGACAGGGCATGATGCCGAAGTCCCGTTCTCGTTCATCTACGCGGGCCGGCCGTCGTCCGAGTTGCTGGGAACCTGGGAGTTGAAGCGCAGCAGCCGCAAACTTGACGACCAGCGCACTGAGCACGCGCTAACCTGGACCGACCCCAAGACCGGCCTGGTCGTACGCTGCGTGGCCGTCGAATACCATGACTTTCCGACCGTCGAGTGGACTCTGCACTTCAAGAACTCGGGGCCAGCGGACACTCCCATCATCGCGGACATCCAGGCTCTGGATACGCGACTTGAGAGGAACGCGGAAGGAGAGTTTGTGGTGCACCACTTCACGGGCAGTCCCTGCACCCTGACGGACTACCAGCCATTCAGCACCGTGCTGGGCCCAAAGGTGGAAAAGCGCATCACAACCGCGGGTGGTCGCCCGACCAACAGCGATCTGCCATACTTCAACATCGAGTGGCCGGGAGAGGGCGTCATCATGGTGGTGGGGTGGCCCGGCCAGTGGGCGGCGCAGTTCGCCCGCGATGACGGAATCGCTCTTCACGTTCGCGCGGGTCAGGAGTTAACCCACTTTCTGTTGCATCCGGGTGAGGAAGTTCGCACCCCGCTCGTCGTGATGCAGTTCTACCGGGGCGACTGGATCCGGGCACAGAACATCTGGCGCCGGTGGATGCTGGCGCACAATTTGCCTCGCCCCGGCGGCAAGCTGCCGCCCGCGCAGATGGCGGCCTGCAGTTCGCACCAATACGGCGAGATGATCAACGCCAATGAAGAAAACCAGAAGATGTTCGTGGACCGCTACCTTGAGGAGGGCCTGAAACTCGACTACTGGTGGATGGATGCCGGATGGTATGTGAACAACGGCGGCTGGCCGAATACAGGCACCTGGGAGGTGGACACCAACCGTTTTCCGCATGGCCTGCGCGCCATCACCGACCACGCCCACGCGAAGGGCGTCAAGAGCATCGTCTGGTTCGAGCCCGAGCGCGTGAATCGGGGCACATGGCTCTATGAGAAACGCCCCGGATGGCTGTTGGGGCCAGACGGCGATAACAGACTGCTCAACCTCGGCAACCAGGAGGCGCTGCACTGGCTCATCGAGCATGTTGACAGGCTGATCAAGGAACAGGGCATTGACCTGTACCGCAATGACTTCAATATTGACCCGCTGCCCTTCTGGCGCGGAAACGACACTCCAGAACGGCAGGGCATTACGGAGATCAGATACGTGGAAGGCTTCCTGGCATACTGGGATGAATTGCGCCGCCGGCATCCCAAGATGCTGATTGATACATGTGCCTCCGGTGGGAGGAGGAACGACCTGGAAACCCTGCGGCGCGCCGTCCCCCTGCTGCGCAGCGACTATATCCTGGAGCCCGTCAGCCAGCAACTGCACACGTACGGCATCGCTTTCTGGATTCCTTCCTTCGGGACAGGCGTGAACTCAACAGACCCTTATGTGTTCCGCAGCCAGATGTGCCCGCACATCACGGCCTGCTACGATATGCGCAACCGGCAGATTGACTACGCGCAACTGCGCCGCCTTTATCGGCAATGGCGCAAGTTGGCAGATTATCACTTTGGCGATTACTACCCCCTCACCCCCTACAGCACCTCCCCGACCGACTGGATGGCCTGGCAGTTTGATCGGCCGGACCTGGGCGAGGGAATGGTTCAGGCGTTCCGCCGCGCGGACTCGTTCTACGAAGCAGCGCGGTTCAAGTTGAAGGGGCTCGACGCGGACGCTCGTTACAAGGTGCGGAACCTGGACGCGACGAGGCCCACAGAGGTGAGCGGCCGCGAACTGACGGAGAATGGGCTGCTCGTTGCCATACCAAGCCAACCGGGGGCGGCAGTCATCACGTATAAACGTCTCGGGCCAGGCAGATGATGCCTCGCAGATGGCCGGTGGCCGCGGTATCGTGTGCGGTGCTTGTCGGGGCGTTCTGGGCGGCAGCTTATCCCGCCAAGGCGCTCAAGGAGACACAGCAGATGCAGCGAAGCAGTGGTGCTCCCATGGCTGACGATGCCTGGCTGCACGATGTTGCGAGGTTTGTCTCGAAAGAGGAGATGGCCGAGGCGCGCAGATGGGTGCAAGCCAGATTGATCGCCGCGCACCCTGAGCCGCCTTTTTCGTTCGTGTACGATAATCGTCCCTCCGTCGAGCTGCTTAGGACGTGGAAACTTCAGCGCCATAAGAAAAAACTGGACGACTGCCGCACGGAGCACCTGCTGGAATATGCCGACCCAAAAACCGGCCTGGTCGTTCGCTGTGCAGCGATTGAATACCGGGATTTCCCGGCAGTGGAATGGCTAGTGCACTTTCGCAATGGAAGCAAAGAAGATAGTCCCATTATTGATTGCATACAGGCTCTTGACAGCCTAATCGCGGGGCCGAAACAGGAGGGCTTCACGCTGCATCATTCCCTGGGGGATAGCAACTCGGCCGATAGTTTCAAGCCCGTGGACGACCCTCTGCCGCCTGACGCTCAGATCACGCTGGCTCCCAACGGCGGGCGGTCCTCGGACGGGCATCTGCCGTTCTTCAACCTGGAAGGTCAGGGCACAGGCGTGGTGATAGCCATCGGCTGGTCAGGACAATGGCAGGCGACTTTCCACCGGACCGCCGAGGGCGTGAGAGTGCAGGCCGGAATGCAAATCACGCGCCTGAGATTGCGTCCGGGCGAAACTATTCGCATGCCGAGAATTCTGATGCTGTTCTGGAAAGGCGATGACCCGCTGCGAGGAAACAACCTGCTGCGCAGGCTGCTGATGGCGTACTGCCTGCCGAGAAGCAACGGCAAGTTGGTATTCCCGCCCATCTGCGCAAGCGTTACCGAGGTTGACCCTGACGGCTCATACGAGGGCCCGCACGTTCGGGTGATGCCGACTCTGGGGGAGCGCGGCATAGAGGTATTCTGGTCGGACATGGACCCGCAGCAGTGGTATCCGGGGGGCTTCCCGAACGGGACTGGCACCTGGGAGCCGGACCCCGCGAAATACCCGCACGGCCTCAAGCCCATCGGCGATGCCGCTCACGCGGCGGGCATGGGCTACCTGCTCTGGTTCGAGCCGGAGCGCGTGCATTTCGGCACCCGCATTGACAAGGAGCATCCCGAATGGGTGATGAAGCCGAACGGGGAATGGAGCCAGCTGTTCAGGCTTCACGATGCTGCCGCGCGCAAATGGCTGACAGACTACATTGACGCCCAGGTGACTGCTGCCGGGCTCGATTGGATTCGTTGGGACTTCAACATCGAACCGCTTGGTTTCTGGCGGCGCAACGACCCGCCAGACCGGCAGGGCATGACCGAGATCCGCCACATCGAAGGATTGTATGCGATGTGGGACGAGCTGCGAGCCCGGCACCCGGGACTGGTCATAGACCTGTGCGCCAGCGGCGGCCGCCGCATTGACCTCGAGAGCGTGATGCGCGGCCTGCCCCTGTGGCACAGCGACCTTCAGTGCAGCGGCCCGCATCCCACCGCAGACCAGTTGCAGAACGGGGGCCTGAGCCGTTGGGTGCCGCTGCATGGCTGCGGCAACTTCGCGTACGAGCCATCTTACGTGTTCCGCAGCGCCATGACCGCCGGCAACATTCTCGCCCACTCGAACGCCAGGGGCCTTCTCGATACCGCCGATCCGGATACCGCAGACGCGGTGAAGAGGACGGTCGCCATCTTTAAGAAACTTCGGCCCTACATGCTCGGCGATTTTTACCCCCTGTTCCCCCATGATGCAAGCGAAGATGTGTGGTACGGCTATCAGTTCCACAGGCCGGATCTGGATGCCGGCGTTGCGATAATCTTCCGCAGGGAAAAGAGCGCTGAGTCGAAAAAGCCGGTCCAACTACAGGGCATTGATCCGAAGGCGCGCTATGCGATAGGGTGCGAGGACAGCCAGCAGAGCAAGTCGGTACAGGGGAAGGCCATGCCTTCTTTCGCGGTGGAGATTCCGTCTGCCCCCGGCTCGGCAATCCTGTACTACCGACGGCAGAAAGCGCGATGAGGCGCCTGGGGCTTTTGCCCGTTCTGACGATCTTCTGTTCGCTGCTTGGACGCCCGGCAGGATTGAGCCCTAGCGTTGGGGAAATCTCGGGGGCAGATGCCTGATGCTAGTCCGCGGTCGTCATACGAGTCGGAGGCATTCGGGGTCGCGACACAGTAAAGGAGGAGCTTTCCCATGAGCGCTCCAGTGCGACTGGCTGACAATCCCCCTTCAGAGCCAGGGGTTCCCACTGTTGGGGTATTCGCCACGTGCGACCCGCGCATTGACGAGGCGTCTCGCCGGCGCGCAGTAAACATCGTGGAAATGGTCGCCCGCATCATCTGCGAGGGAGTCGCCCTCCCCGGCGGGGAACCCGCGCGGGTGGTGTACGCGCCGCTTCTGGTGGACGGAGAGCGGCAGGCAGATGCTGTGGCACGCCAGTTCCGCGCAGAGGGCGTGAACATGCTCGTGTGCGCGCCGGACACGTGGGCATTCCCCCAACTGGGGCTAATCTCGCTGCTGTCGCAGTTTCCGGAGGACACGCCTATCAACCTGACCTGCGGCAACAGTGGCCCGAGGCCGGGCGTCGTCTTCACGCACGCAGCCAGCGGAGCGATCTCGCAGTATGGGAGGCTTGTCCACATCAATGTTGGCACCTGGCCAGACACCGGAGACAGGCCGGAGATGACCGAATCCACGGCCGTTGCGCTGGTGGATTGGACCTACGCGGCGGTGACTTACCAGGGGCTGAAGGGCAGGCGGGTCGTGATATTCGGCCACGACTCGATGGGCATGGAGACCGCCCTCGCTCACGTTATCCCAACACGCCGGACGTTCGGCATTGAGGTCACCCGGCTGGACATGAAATTGCTTGCGGACATGCTTCAGAAGAAAGCCTACAAGCAGAAGGAACTGGCCGCGCTGCGCGCGTGGCTCGACAAGCACCTCGGCAAGCGAATCGAACTGCGCAATGACGATGACCGTGCTCGGCTCGACCAGAGCCTGGCGATGTATCTGATTACCCGCGACCTGCTGGCTGACCTCAACGCCGTGGGCGGCGGGTTCATGAGCCAGCTCGAGTGGGGCTCAGACTTGCGGGGCATCCCCCTGCCGGTGGCCGATGTCATGGAGTCGCTCTTCAACTCGACGTTCGATCACAACGGTCGCAAGCCGCCGGTGCCCTATGCCACCGAGGCCGACGCGCAAGGGCTTCTCACGATGCTGTTCTTCACATACCTCACCGGCGGCAATCCCCCGCTTTTCATGGACTTTCGGAAAGTGTGGGAGCCCTGGGAGATCAACCAGTTGGCTGAGAAGATGGGCATGGCGCAGGTGGAGCGGGATGCGCTGTGGCGCAAGAAGGGGCTGGTGGACGGCGACAATTCGGGCAGCGCCGCCTTCGACTGGGCGGCCATGCCAGGCGCGTCGGTCGAGGAGATCATGTCTGGGATCTCCCTGCCGCTGGCCGATGCGGCGTATTTCCCTGGACTTGGCAACTCCGTCACCTTCGTTTCTCCGGGCGGAATCGAAGGTATCGCGGCTCGCATGGCTTACAGCGCGGCCGCGAACCTCTTCTCGCTCGTCTGGGACGAAGCGCTAACGGTGGCGCTGCCAGAGAAACTGGCGCGGGCGGTGTGCAACACTTCGACGCCTACGTGGCCGCACACGTTCGTGGTGCCCAAGTTCGCAACCATGGGCGAATACAAGCAGTACGCCCCGGCCAACCACTTCCACATGACATGGGGCCTGAAACCGGCGCGGGTCGAGTATTGGATGGACCTGGCCAACGTGCTTTCGGTTACCCCGTGGCATGCGCGTCCGGCCTACATCGAGGGCGCTGACCGGCCTCTGCCTTTGCTCTACCTGCTGAACGGCGGCGAGGCCAACGCGAAACTGATGCGGGCCAGGAACTGATTGGCCGAGCGGGGAGAGAACACGGCGCGCGCCGAGCTAGCCCCCGTTTCAAAGCCCCGTCGAATGGGACCCTTCGCTGCGCTCAGGGTGACAAATGGCCAGAATGGTCGGCGCTACTGTCATTCTGCCTTCGCCCTGAGGCCCAGGCCGAAGGGAGCCGCAGGCGAAGAATCCCGTCCTCCTCACGGAGACTTTTGAACTGACTTCTAAGCGGGCGCGACGCGCAGGCCTTCTGCGCGGGCGACGTCCTCCAGAACCACAATTTCCTCGGGGCTTTGCGGCTGCACGCCTTCCAGCGGATAAGGGCGGCGCAGCCACGAGTATTTCCCCGGGGCGCAAGGATTGTAGGGCAGAAGGGTGATCGCCTCAACCCCGCGCCCAGCGGCGGCGCGCGCAATTGCAGCAATGGCCTCTGGGGAGCCGTTGTAGCCGGGAATGACGGGAACGCGCACTACCACCTCTGCTCCATGCTCGATGAGCCGGCCCAGGTTCGCAAGGATTCGGCGGTTTGACGCGCCGGTGTGTGCGCGATGCAATGCGTCGTCTGCCTGCTTGAGGTCGTAGAGAAAAAGATCCGTGAGAGCAGCGAGCCGCAGCAGGCTGGGCCAGGGCGCGTAACCGCTGGTCTCGACCGCGACGTGGATGCCTCGCTCACGGCATAGGGCGGCGATAGCCGAGGAGAAGCGGCTCTGGAAAAGAGGCTCCCCTCCGGTGAGCGTGACGCCTCCGCCGGAGGCGCGGAAGAAAGGCAGCAAGCGAACCGCTTCATCTACAAGCGCGCCGGCCGTCGCGGATTGGCCCTTGATTTCGAGCGCGCCGTTTTTGCAAGCCTTCACGCACTCGCCGCAGAGCAGGCAGGCCCTATCGGCTGCCTGATGCTCCTCGAAGCCTCGCAGATGCTGCGGGCAAACATCAATGCAGGCGCCACAGCGCTTGCAGCGAGAGCTATACCAGACAACCTCGGGATAGCCGGGCTGGGATTCGGGGCTGTGGCACCACAGGCAGCGCAGGGGGCAGCCCTTGATATAGATAGCCATGCGCAGGCCCGGGCCGTCGTGCATCGCGGTCTGGTCGAGCGCAAAGACAATGCCCTTCACATCGCGCAGCCGAGAGAGTTCGCGGTTCACGGCAGATCTCAAAGCCCCATTTCGGTGCGGGCAATTACCTCGTCTTGGGCAAATTCCGGCAGGAGGGTGAAAGGCACCAGGTAGCCGCCAATGCGAACGAACAGGTCCTTGTAATTCTCGGGGTGGGCCTTGGCATCAAGAAGCTTTTCTCTGCTGGCGAGCTCGAACTGCATGTGGTAGATTCCCAGTTCCATGCAACCATCAATCAGCCCCACGAGGCGGTCCACGCCCTCGTCGTGGCGAAGCGCGTTCGCTTGCAGGCGGACATTGGTTACCATCCCGCCCAACCCGCGCGAGTGGTCAAACTTGCTCAGCGAGAGCATCATCGCTGGGATCCCCTTGATCTTGGTGCCCGTGGATGGCCCGATTGAATTCGCCATCGGCTCTCCCTGGCGTCGGCCGTCTGGCGTGGCTGGCACGTTGGCGGCATCCGAATACCATACTACCCATCCGAGGAAGCCTGGGAGCACAGGCCCGCCGTAATAGTTCCTGTGGCCCTCAATCGCTGAACACCACGCTCCGGCGAATTCCGCGAACAGGTCGTTGACCCATTCCACATCATTGCCGTGCCTCGGGCATTCCTCAAACACCGCGCGCCGGAGGTCCTCGTGTCCCTCCCAGTTGTCCTCGACGGCCTGTCGAAAATCGTCGAGGGTGTATCGCTCCTGCTCATCCACCAGCACCTTGATCGCTGCCATGCTGTCCACGACATTCGTCATGCCGACCGATTCGGGCTGAAGGAAACTGTAGAGCGCCCCTCCGTGGCTGATGTCTTTGCCTTGCTCGAGGCAGCCCTGAATGAAGCACGAGAGGAGCGGGAAGGGGCGGTGCCACGATTCGCGCATCTGCGCGCGCACGCCGGTAGCGATTGCCTCCTTGGCGATCAACTCTATCTCGCGGTGCAGTGCCTGCCGCAGTTCGGCATAGGTTTGCGGCAATTCGCGCGATGGGCCTTGCAGGGCACCTGGCTTCGGGCACTCGCCGCCAAGCAACGCCCTCAGGATAGCGAGGGGCAGGCTCATGTAGGGAAACGCCACCCAGGGATTGCATCGCCCTGCGATCGAGGTTTCGGTGCAGGTGCTGGGGAGGTGATCCACGGCGTGCTCGAAAGGAACCCCGTAGCGCATCAAGCCCTTGATGATCACGGCGTCGTTGAACACGCTGGGCTGCCCCTTCCCATTGCGGAGCAAGCGCACAGCGGCGCGCTTGAACTCAGGGTCCATGTCCTTGTGCCAGGCGATGTCTATCCCGGGGAAATACATGCGAACGCGGTCGGCGGCTTCGAGAAGGAGATACGAAATCTCGTTGGTTCCATCGGTGCCGTCGGGCTTGTGTCCACCGACCCCAGTGATGACGGCGCTCATCTCGCGGCCGTCGAACTCGTTGGTCTTGATGAAGAACTGGTCGAGGAGTTCCCTCACGAGGGCCAGGTCGAGTGTGCCCGCGTCGCGCTCAGCCAGGTAGTACGGGTACAGGTACTGGTCCATCCGCCCCGGCCCAAAGCAGCAGTGGCCGGCCCCGTTCTCGATGGCAATCGCTATCCACACGAACCACACGAGCTCGATCGCTTGGCGGAAGGTGCGGGGCGGCTCGCTGGCGATGAACTCGCAGACCTCGGAGATGTGAGCCAACTCTTCCGCCCACGAAGGATCGGCGGCAGCGGCAGCCATCGCTTTCGCCAGCGCCGCGTAACGGCGGATCAGGCTCTGCAGGGCATCCAGCGATATCGCGGCAGCCTGGTAGAACACCTGGCGAGCTGGCCCTTTGGGGCTGGAAGGGTCAACCGCGGACGCCCGCTCCTCGATCTCCCGCCTGATGCCGCCGAGGCCTACGCGGAGAATCTTCGGGTAGTCTGGAGCGAGATGGCCCTCCGAACCGAAGCCATGCCAGTTTTCGCGCAGGAGATAGTCCTCCGCCTCGGCGTGCGCCTCCCTGATCTCATCGTTCAATGGAGTGGAAGGGTGACAGCCGGCCAGCACCTCGCCTTCACGGATTCGAATCGGCATGTTCGCGAAAACATGCGCAACACCCTGCGCGACACGGATTTGCCGGCAAGGCTCGCGCTCCGTCTGGCGAAAGGATTCAGCCGCAAGTATGTTGCGCTGGAAAAAGAGCGTCGCCTCCGCGAGCACCGTTTCCTTCAGGCGCTGCGAGGCATCCGAGAGCGCCCTCAGATTGTCCAGAACAGTTCCCACGAATCAGTCTCTGTGCAGTACGTAGCGGTCTCTAATATTACGCAGGGGCTCTATCGGCGTCAACGGGTCGCCGGCCGTCCATGTGCTAAGGACGCCTATCAAGACCCGCCCCCCCGCGGCTGTCATTCTGAGGCCCGACGCAGTGGGGGCGAAGCCTGCCCTGAGCGCAGCCGAAGGGAATCCCTTTCTGCTCAGGGTCACGGAATGCCGAGGTTTTGATAGAGGCTCTAAGGGCGCGCGGGATTGGGGCGAAGGAGCATGAGATAATCCAGCCCGAACACGTAGGACCTGATCGCTTGCTCGTTCGCGCCAGTAATCTCGACACCAAGTCTGTGCTCGCCCGCAGTCAGCGTCACCTTCCCCAGGGACAGCACGCCGCTTGGCACTACTGAAGGACTGTATAGGTCAATGGGCGCGCCTATCTTTGCGCCATCCATCCAGAACTGGACCACGCCGTAGTCGCTGGCTTTGGTAAGTTGCGCCTTGAGTTCGTAAGTGTCTGCCTCCCGCACAGGCACGGCGAGGATCAGGCGATCCCCCGGCTTTGCCCCCGTCCACCACAATTGGACATCCCCCGACCAGGAGTCGCCGAACCCGCCCATCGCCTGCGTCTGGACGTTGCCGCCGCTTACCTCCAGCGCCTTGAGGCGTTCCCCCTCCAGGGTGCCTTTGACGGTCGGGCGCGAGAACTGGTAGAAGCCGGTGCGCTCAGCGGCCGGGACCGGCGAGTAGGGGTCATCTCCCCCTGGCGCCAGGTACCAGTAGGCGGTGCAGGCGTAGAGCGTCGGGCGGCCGTTCGGGAAGTATTTCTCGATACACCCCTCAAAGGATGACTGGAAAGGCACGTTCTCCGGGATATGCCAGCGGTTCACGGAGACATGCCCGGCATTGCCGTTCTCGCACAGGGTTTGATTGTGGAAGGCGTGTTGGAAGAGGGTAGGGTTGCCCCAGGCGTAGCCGAAGTAGTCCTCGGAGCCCGTGCCGAACGTGGACGGGAATTTCTCGCCGTCAACGAAGAACCTCTCGTCGCCTTCGCCCCACCAGCCGCCGCGCGGGTTCCAAACGTGCAGCATCACCCCGCAGAATCGTCCGCGTCCGGAGGTCTTCAGCATCGTCCAGTCAATCGCCCGCTCGGGTTCCGCGGGGAGGCAGGCGTCCCGGTGCCACTTAGCGTGGAAGCGGCCCAGTTCATCGGCCGGCCGGGATAACGGCGCATGTGTGATCGTGATCTCCAAGGGAACAGCGTGCCTGCCCTCGTTCGCCAGCTCAACAAGCGCCTGCTTGGCGAATGGCATATACCAGAAGGAATAGAAGCGCGCCTGGGGGTGACCAGGAGCAGGCTTGTCCGCGATCATGCCGAGGGGTAGGGATCGGTAGTAGTTGATTCCGGGCGCAGTGCCAAAGAAATCACCCAGAGGAGCCCACACACTTGGAGTCTTCTCCCCGTCCCATCGGATGCGCAGCACGACCTCCCGCAGCGCTGCCGATACATCGCTCAATGCCAGCGGGCTGATTTTCACGCTCAGGGAAGTAATCGCGCGCGCCCCTTCGAGTCTTGCAATGAGGGCCGTCTCCCCCGGGTGGATGGCGACCTTCTTGGTCTCACTGACTTGCCCCGGGCGTTTCCCGGCAGGATCCATTCCCAGTCGCGCGCCGAGAAACATGTCAGCGGCTGCCAGGGCTGCTTCCTCCTCTGGCCCCAGGTCTCTCCTGAAAGTCGGCACGACGGTGCCCTCCGGGAAAGTCGCGTAGGTAATGTGATAGTAATTGCCCCAGTTCCTTTCCGCCACGATTTTGCACGACCGCTGGTAAGGGATGGGGATGTAGGAGTTCTTGCCGCTGGACGCATCATGCACCAGCGCCGGGTAGATGAAGGGAGGATTCTTAAGGTCGAAGTACCCACGGAACGGCAAGTCAACCACCGGCTCTGCCTTGCCGTCCAGATAAATCCTCACGTGCCCATCTTTGGGCGCCGCCGACCAGATGCGAAAAATGCAGCCCGGCCCTTGCATCTCCGCGATGACCGAGACATCGCCCTCTTCGCGGATGACACCTCGGCCGTCGCCGTTCGCATCCCAGTCCACGTACTTTCCGGCTTGGGCATCGTATCGGCTCGCCCGGTCGTAACTCGACCACTGCCCGCACTTCTCCCCTGCCAGCGGTAACACGGCGAGGCCTTCCAGGTCGGTCAGCCGCTTCACCAGGTCAACGTACGTTAACTGGGTTGCGGCCGCGGGCGTTGCCTGGGCTACCACAATGAGCAACAGCACCAACGAAATTCCGGGCCTTGCAGTTCTCGCACTCATCGCCCTCTCGCTTCTCGGTGGGGGTTGTGCGGATCATCTTCGCAACTGGGGGGCGGCCCTCCTGCAATGTGCCACTCTTCTGCACGCGAGCCGCGCGCGTTGACATCACTGACGCGTGTCGCTATCTATAAGAGGGTGTGGTGGCAAGAGTGAGATGCCGCGATTCGCAGCACCGGCCTGCTGCTCGCGTGTCGGCCCCGGCGAAGGAGGCAGAGCGAGTGGGCGAGGTGCCCGCGCGAATGGGTGGAAAACAGGCGGAGCAGGAATGGAGTGGAACAGGTGTTTGACTATCAGAATGCCCCAGGACCGGCCACGATACCCAAAACCCTAATGTTTCACGTGAAACACCCCCGCTTTCGGCGCTATCCAAACGTGGCGCGCATTAGGATATTCTGGCGCTCGGCGCTTCTTGTCTGCATCGCACCATTCGCGGTGCCTCCAACAGCCGCCCGCGCGCGGCAAGGGAACGAAGGGATGAACGTGATGGTGACCTCCAATAACCCACATCCGAGGACCCTGCCCACCCTCTCTGTCTGGGAGGATGACAGGTTAAGCCCAGGCAGAAAGTTGACGATGGTCTCGGCCGCTTTCCCCAATGTGCCGGGCTTCACATGCGACTCGTGGTGCTATGAGAGCGCTCTGGACTTTCTTGCTGCGCGTGCGCTCGACCGGGGGAGGCTCGAACTCCGCCATCGCGTCCAGGAGCATCCGCAGGTGGTGCTCGTCACCACGGTCACGCCTCAGCCGGGCGCGGTAGAGTTCTGCGCCCACGCCCAACTCGAAAAAGGCGCACGCGGCAGACTCCCGGACAACCTGTTGGTGCCCAACCTCTGCTGGCAACTCAGGCGCGCCCCGTGTTTTGCGAGCGCGCCTGATCCCTACCCGGAGTTTGTCAGGCGTTGCTTCATTTTCACCGAGAAGGGGATGACCTTACTCGACAGGACCACCCGCCGCAAGATCCCGTGCCGCCCGGCGGATGATCCCTACAATAACCCGCCGTGGGTGCAGATGTACGTAGGGACGTGGCAGCAGGTGCCACAAGTGGGCCCGGATTCGTGGGCTGACTACAGCCCCGACCGCTACACGACGCACGTAATTGGCGCGGTTTCGCGCGATGGCAAGTATCTGGCAGCGCTGGCAAACGATTCGGCGACGATGATGGCGCAGGCGTGGCATGACTGCATGCACAACAATCCGCAGTGGCTGCCGGCAGATGCTCCGCCCAGCCGCCGCGTTTGGCGGTTGAAGATTTACGCGATGGGAAACGACCCGGATGCGCTGCTTGAGCGCGTGGCCAAAGACTCCCCGGCGGCGATGCGATACAGGTATCAAACCGTTGGAGTGAAGGACAATCTTCCGGTGTTCAGCAACCGGCTGGCCGAGCAGCTGACATTTCCACTATCGTGGCTGTCGGGCAAGCACAAGGATTTCAAGGCGTGGCGCAGGGCGGCGCGGGCGAAGGTCGCGGAATGCCTGCTGCCCCCGCCGCCGGCGGCGCCGTTCGCGCCAGAGGCTATCGCAGAGCAGGACCGCGGCTCCTACGTTGCTCGCAAGATCGTCTTCAACGTGACTGCGGATAGCCGCGTCCTGGGTTACATGCTGGTTCCAAAGGGCAAGGGCCCGTTCCCCGCTGTCCTGCTGCTCCACGACCATGGCGGTAGGTTCGACATCGGCAAGGAGAAAGTGATACAGCCGTGGGACGACCGGCCCGAGCGGCTCGCATCGGCAAGGGAATGGGTAGATCAGGTGTACGGCGGACGGTTCATCGGCGACGAGTTGGCGAAGCGCGGGTACGTCTGCTTTGCCACTGATGCGCTCAACTGGTCGGATCGCAGCGGGGCCGGGGGCGAGGGGCAGCAGGCCCTCGCTGGCAACTTGCTGCATTTTGGGACTTCTCTCGCGGGCCTGATCGCTCATGAAGACATGCGCGCAGCGGAGTTCCTCGCAGCGCGCCCCGAGGTTGATGGAAAGCGCGTTGCGGCAATGGGCCTTTCGATGGGCTGTTTCCGCGCATGGCAGGTGGCCGCGCTTTCCGACCGCATCTCGGCCGGTGTCGCCATTTGCTGGATGGCCACTGTCAAGGGGCTCATGGTTGCGGGAAACAACCAGACCTTGGGACAGTCGGCCTTCACGATGACCCATCCCGGCCTCTACAACTGGCTCGACTACCCAGACGTTGCCAGCATCGCGTGCCCCAAGGCCATGCTGTTTTATAACGGCGTGCAGGACGACCTGTTCCCAGTGCCCTCGGTTCGAGATGCCTATGCGAAGATGCGCAAGGTTTGGGAATCTCAGGGGGCAGGCGACAGGCTGCCGACCAAACTGTGGGATGTGCCCCATGTCTTCAACCGCCAGATGCAGGAAGAGGCATTCGTCTGGTTGGATCGCCAACTGGGAGTCCATCGCGCGTCGGAGCAGCATTAGGATGTTCGCGTTTCAAGCTGGGGGCCGCTGCGCCGGCCTGTCGGAGAGGAAGGTAGGGAAGCAGACAGGTGGAAAGAGCGTAAGTGTCTCGACTTGTTTGCAACCTTGAGAACAGGGAGAGGTGACGGCGATGAGCGAAGCGTCCCATGAAAAAGCCTGCGGTTCGTGCTGCCCGATGTCGCGGCGGCGGTTCCTGGCCGCGATGACGTCAGCGGCGGCGGGGGCCGCCTTGCTGGGGCTCGAGCAGCGGATCGGCTGGGCGCTGGGTGATCTGACTGAATACGTTGACCTGGCAAGCCTGCGTCCCCGGCCCGAGGTGGCAATCAAGAGCGCGGTTGTGCGGCTCCCACCGCCGTACTGGCTGGGTTGGCCAGGTACGTCCTATGACCTGGAGCGACGGGGCAAGGAATACGCGGCGGAGTTCTCGGCGGCGGCGCGGCGCGTTGGGGCCACTTTGGGCCAGGAGCCGCGACCGCTTGAGAGCGACGACGCAGTGAACGCGTTCGTGAAGGCCGTCCAGGCTGATAAGCCCGACGCGGTTCTGGTCAGCCTCCAGCATATTGGCATCTGGCACTGGGCCGACCGCATTGCGAGCGCTGGAGTGCCGACGATAATCTTTGCTCCCATTGGCACCGCCTTCACGGGGCATGTTCTTGAGATCTCCCGCCGGCAGGGCGTGCACGTGATTTCATCGCTCGAAACTCCTGCGGTCGAGCAAGCCTTCAGGATGGTGCGCGCCAAGAAGCAGTTGGAGGCGACGCGACTGCTGGTGGTGGCGGGAACGGAGCGGAGCGAGACAGTGTTGGAGCGCCTGGGCACCAAGGTTCGCTACGTGCCGCGGCCGATGCTGCACGAACTTTTTGCGCGGATGCCGGAAACGGATGAAGTGCGACGGGTGGCTGCGGAGATGCGGCGCGGAGCGAAGAACGTCATTGAGCCCACCCCGGCTGACATGCTCAATGCAGCGCGGTCGTACATAACCGCCAAGCGTTTAGTGCGAGATGAACAGGCAAACGCGCTGACCACCGACTGCCTCGGGATGGTCTCCGCCAGGGTCGTTCCAACACCGCCATGCATGGCAGCATCGCTGTTTCAGGATCACGGTGTGACCTATGGGTGCGAAGCGGATGTTTTCGGGGCTATGGGACTCTTGTTGACATCGTATCTCTTCGATAAGCCGGGTTTCATGAATGACCCGGTGCCCGAGACGGCCAATAACGTTCTGGTAGCGGCACACTGCACCTGCGGCACGCGCCTCAATGGTTTCGGACGCCCGCGGGAGCCGTACATCCTGCGCAGCCATGCGGAGTCGAATCTCGGGGTGGCGATGGAAGTTGTGTGGCGCGAGGGGCAGCCAGTTACACTCGTGCGGTTCCAGGACCCCAACGCGTTGATACTGGACACCGGCACGGTGGTGGGAAACGTGCACACGCCGCCAGCGGGCGGCTGCCGCACCAGTGTCGAGATCAAGATGGATCGCGTCGAGGATGTGCGCGATGTGATGGGCTTTCACCAGGCGGTCTTCTACGGCAACCACCGCCGCGACGTGGAAGCCTTCTGCCAGATGTATGGAATCCGGGCAACCCACTCACCCGAGCGCGCGCCGGAGAGGCAGGCGAGGTCCGAATCACGCCTGCCGGGGGAGCGCAACGCGTGACTTCCGCGCATCGCTGACGGGGAATCCCGGTTAGGCCGTGTTGCGGTTAGCGGCGGCATCCGGCAGGCTAACCGGAGAGCGGCACGCTGGCCTGGCAGGCGACGGGGCCGGCACGGCCCGGCAGTTCGGCCAGCACCATTTCGGATGAAACCGCGTTGCCTTCGAGCATTATCCGCTGGTGCAAGTCCGCGAGCGTGATGAACTCCAGGCCCTCCGCCGCCAGTTTCTGAAGCAGCCCCGCAAACCACTCCGCCCAAGCGCGGCCTTCCACTTCGGCGTGGATAGTGAGCACATCCTGTCCCGGGGGGCGCCGAATCAACCCAAGCATGTGCTGGGTGAGGTCCGTCCCTTCGAGGTTGGGGCGACCGATGAGTTCATCGAGGGTTGGCAGTGTGGTCGGAATCTGCATAACCTCGAATGTCCGGTCCCCAACCATGGGGAAGAAGGGGCACCAGCCGCGCGTGTCCGATGCGTAGCGCAGTCGAAGTTCTTGTTGAACGGAGATGCTGTTGGGAGTAGCCTGCCAGCCTGGCGCGGCAAAAGCGTGGCACGGGTTCCCGGTGTACATTTCCATTTGCCGACATGCCCGGGCGAGTTCCCGCCGCGTGCGCGCGAGGTCCCAGCGGCTGAGGTGGTCGTGCCAGCCCACGTGGTCCCAGCCGTGTGGTATGAGTTCGTGCCCTGCGGTAGTGATCTCTCCCAGCAGTTGCGGCCGCGCGGCAATGATCATCGGCCCGGGCAGCAAGGTCCCGTAAAGCATTGTCCGCAAACCATACATGGCCACTGCGCGCGTGCGCAGCATTTTGGATAGGAATCCGCGGCGTGTGAAAAGACGGCGTATCGCGCGGCCCGAGTGGTCGGGCCCTGTTGGCACGCAGAACGTCGCGCGGACGTCGAAGCCATCGAGTATCTCCAGCAGGCGCGGAACACCCTTGATGTAGCCATCGAGCGTGTCAACGTCAACCTTGACGCACAGCGATGGCCTGCTGTTGGTCATGTTACCGAGCCTTCAGCCTCGCATGGGCGCCCCCCTGGCGGCGGGATTGCTAGTCGGCGGCGGCGCTACCGCCTCCCAGGCTGCGGAAGTAATCAATGGTGTGCTTCAAGCCCTCCTCGAGCGGCGTGTCTGCTGTGACACCGAGTATCTTCTGCATGTGCGTGGTGTGAGGTACCCGTCGCGGCACGTCTTCATAGCTGTTCCCGTAAATCGTTTCCTGGGGGACAAAAATGACCTTGGACTTTGAGCCCGACAGGCGCACGATCATCTCGGCTAGGTCGCGAATCGTCGTCTCAACATGGCTGCCGATGTTGAAGATCTCGCCGACCGCTTCGTCGCGCAAGCCGGCCTCGACAGTGGCGCGAATTGCGTCGTCAACATAGGTGAAGCACCGCGTCTGCAAGCCGTCGCCGACCACGGTGATAGGCTCATTGCGCAGCGCCTTGCCGAGGAAAATCGTTATCACGCGGCCGCGGTCGAGCGCGTCCAGCCGTGGGCCGTAAGCGTTGAAATAGCGCAGCACCACCACCGGGAGGCCCAGTTTTCGGTAGGCGAAGCAGAAGTGTTCGCTGGCGGCTTTCGATGTGGAATAGCACCACCGGTCTATGCGCGTCGAGCCGAGCACGCGATCATCGTCCTCGGTCCACGGCACCTTGGGATTGCGCCCGTAAACCTCGCTGGTGCTGCTGAATACCACTTTCCTTCCATGCCGGTAGGCCGCTCGCAGCACGACTTGCATGCCGTTGATGTTGACGTTGAGCACCGCGTAGGGATCGGCGACATAGTGTTCCACCCCGACAACTGCAGCGAGATGATACACCAGGTCCGCCTGCCCCACGAGCGCGTCCACCATTGCCTCATTGAGGACGGTGTCGTGCACGAAGGTAAAGTTGGACTTGCCGAAATTGTGCTGGATCTTTGCTATTGAGCCCGTATCCATGCAGATGACGTTATCGCCCCGCGCCAGAAACGCATCCGCCAGATGTGCCCCCAGAAATCCTGCTCCGCCTGTGATCAGTACCTTCATTCTCGCACCTTTCGTGTTGTGACTTACGCTTCTCGTGGGCACAACGAAGAACCACGCTCAAGCCCATGTCGAGAAGCGAAATCGCGGCCCGTTAGTTCCCCTTCGCCCTCGAGCTGGAGGCGGCGAAGGAGGAGATTACCTTCGCCGGTTGCCACGGTGATGCCTTCTTCGCTGACGCTGGTGACCGTCCCCGGCGCCGGCGGATCAGGGTGGAGTAAGCCCGGCATGGGCAACGTGGACCAGATATACAGCTTGCAGCCCTGGCCCCGGGTAAAGGCGCCAGGGTATGGATGAGTTACGGCGCGCACCAGGTTGTGAATTGCGAGGGCAGGCCAGTGCCAGTCAAGACGGCCATCCTCCGGGGTGCGGCGGCCAAAGTAGGTGGCCTCGCTTTGATCCTGCGGGATTCGCGGCGCCTTGCCGGCGCGCAGCAGGGGCCAGGCTGCGCGCAGCACTTCCAGGCCTGCGTCTGCCAACTTGGAATACAGGCTCAGCGCCGTGTCCTGGGTATCTATCGGCACCACCGCCTGACCGACTATGTCGCCGGCGTCTGCGCGCTCGATCATGTAGTGCAGCGTGATGCCGGTCTTCTGCTCGCCGTTTACGAGCACCCAGTTGACCGGCACGCGCCCGCGGTACTTGGGCAGCAGCGAGCCGTGCAGGTTCAGGGCGCCGCTCCGCGCAAGTTCCAAGATCGGCCGCTTGACGAGGTGGCGATACCAGAAGCTGAAGATAAAATCGGCATGCAGCGCGCGAATAGCGTCGGCCCACTGCGGCTCGTTGATGTTCTCTGGCGCGTGGACGGGAACGCCGTGGTTTTTCGCCAGTTCAGCGACTGAGGGCCACCAGATTTCCTCTCCCGGTGCGTCTTCGTGGGAAAAAACGGCCGCCACCTCGTCTTCGGTCTCCTCGAGGAAATACCTCAGGCCCATGTGGCCAATCAATTGGTATGCGAGACATATCACCCTCATGGTCTATTGTTGGCCGCGCGTGGAGGCGTCAGATTGCGGGCGAGCAAGAGCCGTTTCGACCTCCTCTTCTCGGCGGGCGGGATCGGCGCGGTGCAGGCGCCGCACCAGGAACTTGGGCCGGCCGCGCACCTGGTCGTAGATGCGCGTCAGGTACTCTCCGATCAGGCCGATGGCGAAGATCTGGGCGCCCACGAAGAAGAACAGGATTGCAAACAGCGTGAAGACTCCCTCCACTTCAGGGCCCACTATCAAACGCCGAATCATCAGGAAGATCGCAAACGCCATCCCCAGGAGCGCGACCAGCAGGCCGCCCAGGCTCACCCAGTGAAGCGGCAAAGCGGTCAGCGTGGTGAGCAGATCCAGGTTCAGTCTCCACAACTTGCTCCACGAGTATTTCGTAGTTCCTTCCTGCCGCTCCGCGTGGCCGACCTCCAGCTCAGCGACGCGCTTCGCAAAACTGTTCGCCAGCACCGGCAAGTAGGCATTGCGCTCAGGGCACTGGTTGACGGCATCCACGACCTGGCGCGAGTACGCTCTCAGCATGCAGCCGTAGTCGTGCAGATAATGGCCCGTGGCGGCGCCCAGGGTCCGGTTCATGATCCAGGAGGCAATGCGACGACTCAATGGGTCTCGACGATGCCGGCGCCACCCCGCCACCACGTCGCATCCTTCGCGCACCTTGGCAACCAGGGCTGGTATGTCAGAAGGCGGGTTCTGCAGGTCGGCGTCCATTGTGACCACGACATCGCCCTCGGTCTGCTCCAAGGCGGCCATCACCGCCGCGTGCTGACCGAAGTTGGCTGCCAGTTCGACGACCTTGACGGTGGCGCTGCGGCTGCGAAAGTTGCCGAGCACCTCCAGGGAGCGGTCCGCACTGCCATCGTCCGCGAAGACGTACTCGACGGGCTGAGGCAGCTTCGGCGCGACAGCCTCAAGCGCCTCGAAGAGTCGCGGCAGGGACTCTTCCTCATTGTAAACCGGTATCACGATACTGACTGCAGGTCGCTCAGCGTGCATTGCCGATCGGCACCTCCTCCATTACTTCGCTGACGCACCAAATCTAGGGTAGCGCAGCAGCGGCCGCTGATGAATGCTCTCGCGCGGCCAGGGCTCAAGACCCGTGAGCTGGAAGAACTGGCGGTTCGCCAACAACAGGTTGCCTGAATTGCGCGCTACGGGCTGCAACATCTTCAAATCACGCACCTCACCCCACAAGTCGGGGTCGAGGTTGATGAGGGCCGGCCCATCCTCCGCCAAACGACGCAGACTTTCCTTTCCCCTCAGAAAGAACTGGTGGTAATCCTTGGACTCGCTGGCCAAGGGAAGCTCGCTCCTTGTGTCCACTAGTATCACTCGCCGCCGCGTGTAGAAACTGAGGCTTTGATCGTAGTATCCCAGATCGGCAACCTTTACCTGGCGCGGCAGAGGCGGCAGCGCTTTGGCGAGCGCTCCAAGTTTTCTGTGGACGGCGACCCTGGCTGTGCCCGCGATCAACACCGGGGTGGCTATCACCACGGTGAGTCCGAGGGCCACCGAGAGCCACTTTCGCCTCCAGAGAGCGATGGCTATCGCCGCAGCCCCCACCAGCAGCACGATCTGCAAGCCGAATGCCAGTCCTGCGACATCTGCGCGCGGCACCTCCTCCTGCCGTAACCCGGCTGCGACACGTGGCAGCGCGAGCGCTGCCAAAGCCATCACGACGGCTGTGACACCGGCGCACCAGGCGGCGCACCTTCTGCCATTGCCGGCATCAGCAAGGTACCAGGCAATCAGAACTGCGGCTGCGGGATAGGCGGGCAGGATATAGGGCACGAGTTTGCCGGCGCTCGCGCTGAAAAAAACCATGACGACCGCGACCCACATCAGGAGGTAGAGTGGTGCTGCCTGATTTAGCTCGACCCGCTCGTTGGGGGTTGCTGGCACGGCTTTCATCAACCGGATTGCGTCTTGCGCCCGTCGCCAGGCGGCCGCAACAGCCGGAAAAACCAGCGGCCACCACGCACCCAGCCCGGCGATGAATATCGGGATGAAAAACCACGCGGATTTGACATGCTCATTGCTCTCCCCGAGGAAGCGCTGAACATGCTGCACCATGAAAAAGAAATACGGAAACTCGGGATTGCGAACGCTGACCGCGGCGAACCACGGCAGCACTATCGCGGCCCACAGGGCTGGCCCGGGCCACCAGGCCATTTCGCGTAGCGCCCTGGCATCGCGCCGCAGCAGCAAGAAGCCTCCCACCAAGAGCACGCTGAGCGCCACCGCCACCGGCCCCTTGGCCATGCTGGCGAGCCCAAGGCACACCCAGGCTGCAACGTACCATGTGCGCTTCCGCTTCGCCTCTCTGGAAGCATAGGCGAACCACCAGGCGGCCCAGGATAGGGAAAGCCACAGGCTGAAGAAGCCGTCAATGACCAGCAGCCTCGCCATGACCAGAGGCAACAGGGATGTCAGATACACCCATCCCGCCAAAACCCCGGCTCGCGGGTCTGATGCGCTCGCCGCGATCGCCATTACCAGCAGGACCATCGCCAAACCTGACAATGCCGGGACCGCCCGGGCAGCGGACTCGCTGTGGCCGAAGGCGGCCATGGAACCTGCGACCACCCAATAGAAGAGCGGGGGCTTCTCGAAGTATTTCACGTAATTCAGGTGAGGTGTGACGAAATCTCCAGTCTCCAGCATCTCCCGGGGGATTTCGGCATAACGCCCTTCATCGGGATCGAGAAACGGATACGCCGCTGACGCCCCAAAGTAGATGACCACAGCAAGAGCAGCCACCGCGCACCAGGCCCAGACGGGCCTCTTTACACCGGCTGGCACTCTGGCGTCAGCCTCTTGCCCTGGCATCGCCGCTGCGCAAGGGCGACTGGAATCTGTGTCAGTGACCACTCTCGATGTCTTCCGGTCCCTAGTATACAACATGCGCGCCTGCTGCATAAGCCCTCATAGAGCAGGCGGCGGAGACTGGGTTCGCGACAGCGCAGAAGCACTTTGCAGCTGGCGTGAGGGAACCCGGGCGCGCGAGCAGGAGGGGGCATGCCATTGCACTAATGGGAGTCCTTTGTGGGCACGAGAACCGCTATTCCGTAGCCGGGCAGGCGAAGCCTGACCGTCCGCCCGCGGCGGAATATACGCGCGCCCTCAAATGTATCGTGCAACGGCACTGTCAGGCCGGGGGGCAGGGAAAGCCGCACCTCGCGCGCCTCCGGCCAAAGGCTGACCACTGCTAACGCCCAATCGGTCGCAGTGTGGTGCAGGCACGTCCAAAATCCGGGTGACGCGCGGACGGCAAGGTAGTCAGCGGTGCCGCTGCGCAGAGCCTCTACGCGGCGGCGCACTCCGAACAAGCGCGTGTAGAAATCAACCGATGATGGGAACGCCCCTCCCCACAAGGCGGGATCCTCCTCGCCCTGGTAGATCATTGGGATGCCGCGGGCGAAAGTGATGACCGCCGCCAGGGCGTGCGAGCTTTCGTAGCCGAACGCCGCGGCAGGGCGCGCCTTCAGAAAGTCCGACAGAACTGTGTCGTGGTTGGCAAGGAAACGCATCATGAGACCCCACTCCGGCAGGGTGCGTCCCTGCATTTCCAGCCACCATGAGAGTGTGCTGGCCCATTCGTCGGGAGGGGGGTCGCGCCGGACGAGGTCGCTCAGCAGAAAGTAGAGCCCTGAGTCGTACGCCGACTCTGCGGTACTCCACATAGCCGGGTCAATCTCGTAGCTCTCGGGCACCACGAAGCAGGTGCCTTTCACACGGCAGATTCCAGAGCGAATCGCACCCGTCATCTCCAGGCCTCCGCCCAGGATCGGGAAACTTGCCAGATATGGCACGCGCGGGTCCCAATTGCCAGCACCATGGAAGACGTCCACACGAGTTCCGTCAATGCCAAACTGGCGAGCACTGTGGGCTGCCGCCTCGCGCATGTACTTCTGCCAGCGCGCGTTCGCATAGTCAAATGCCCAGCCAAAGCGTGTCTGGCGAGCGCCGGCCTCGTCGAGGCAGATGGCATCAGCGAACTGCTCGCCGAGGGCACTGTCTTGCGGCGGCCCGTGGGGCACGAAGTCGAAGAATACCCTGATGCCCAGTCGGTGCGCGGTTTGCACCAGGTTTCTCAGGTCTCCGGCAGTGCCGAGGCGGCGGGCCGGGGTAAACTGATCCACCGGCGCGTAGAGGGAGTATGGATCTGGGCCGTGCTCGAATATCGGGAGCAGCCAAAGCCCGGTGATGCCCATCTGCGCAAGTGCCGGCAGGCGTGCCGTGAATTCTTTGAAACCGCCTGGCACGGCGAAGCTGCGCTCGATAGGCCCGCCCGGGTGGCCTGAGTATATCGCCAGGTCTTCCGCCCACCTGGCCCGGCGAGGCGGCGGCCGGATGCCTGCGATGAGATAAAGGCGGCGGAACGCGTCCGCGGCCTGCAGGGCGCCCCCGCACACCGGCGCGATGAGCACCTGGCCCAGGTCCACCGCGCTCTTGCGCAGCCTGCCGTGCGTATCGAAACGGACCTCGATGACCATGCAATCGCCGCGGCCGGCTACTGCCACTTGCGCCGTGCTCTCCGCCGAGTAAGCAAGCGCGCTGATGGCGTGACCTGCGCCATCGTGCAGGATGACGAGTGATGAGCGGGGCATCGGTTCCAGGCGCTGGCCGGGCCCAGGGGGCCCCACCTCGCGGGGCGGCAGAGCCCCTGGAAAAACCACTCGCACGTGATCACCGCGCATCCCGACGGGGACCTTCCAGGTCGCGCCCCTCAGAACCGCGGTCGCACCCGCCCACCGCAAGCGGGCGGTGAGCCGCAGCACATCGCCCGCCGGCTCGATCCGTTCCACAAGTTCGAGCGGCCCCGCCCTGCGCTCAATCCAAGCCCCGCCCCCGTGGCATTGATGAACCCGCGCTTCGGGTGATGCCAGTTGCTCCGCGAAGCGCACCGGATCCGCGCCTGATGTCGTCAGGAGCAGGCGATCGAGGAAGCACCAGTCCTTCTTTGTGGTGATGCGAAGATTGTGTTCCCCGGCGGCCAAGACGACTGTTCCCAGGTCCAGCCACCCCAACCATGCGTTGCCGAAATTGCGGACGGCCAGGCGCCGCCATGTGCCGGAAAGGGGCTTGCCATCAATGGACACCTGGTAGGCTTCAGCCATATCGCGCCCCTCGGGGCTCACTTCGCTGTGGCGGGCGAGCAGCCAGGCGCGGCGCTCGCCGGCCGCTTCGACGGCAAACGTCCATTGCAGCGCCACCGGCTTCCTGGCAGCGATGGACGACGGGCCTCGAGCAACCGCTTCGGCTGGCCCTGAGATCACTTTCCAGCCCCTGTCTAGCCTGAGCTCGAGATCGCCCCGCAAAACGGGGGGTTCAATTTCGACCTGCACGAGCGGTCCAGCGGCAGAGGCAAGAACAGGGAAGGCGCCGTAGTCGGCAGCCTCAAGCCGCCCGCTTGACGGGTTGACGCGCAGGTGCCATGACGCCGCGGCCCTGCATGAACGTGCAGGGGCTAGCAATGCGGCGGCGGCCACCCACCCAAGCAACGCCGCTCTGCACGAGGGAGTCATCGCGCCAACCTGTTCCGCGCCATTGTGCCCCAAGCAGGGGGGCCTGTCCATACCCTTTCTGAGGCACGGACCACGAGGGAAGATGGTGTGCAGGTAGTGATCTAGCGCTGCCGAATCTGTCGGCTGCGCCTGCTACTATCTCTGGCGTCGAAGGAGAGGAGACCGATGCCCAAGAAAGCGAAACTCGGGTTCATCCCTGCAAACCGCGGCTTTTTCAGCAGCGCACTTGCGGCCGAGATGCGCGGCAAGACGATCGCGGCCCTGGAGAAGCAAGGGATCGAAGTTGTCGTGCCCGATGAGAAGATGACCAACATTGGCTGCGTGGAGACTTACAAGGAGGCCCAGGTTGTTGGCAAGCTGTTCCGCGATGCTAATGTAGATGGCATTGTGGTCGGCGCGGTCAACTTTGGCGACGAGTCGGGAGTCGCTCTGACGGTCAAAGAGGCCGACCTTGATGTGCCAATCATGATCTTCGGCTGCCAGGAGAGCGGCCGGCTGAGCCGCCAAATGGAACGGCGGGATTCTTTCTGCGGCTTGCTATCCATCGGAGAAGCCTTGCGGCAAATAGGGGCCAGGTACTCAGTAGCCAGCGTCCCCATCTGCTATCCGACAGATCCTTCGTTCGCTGAGGATGTGGCTCGGTTCGCTGGTGTGTGCGGCGTGGTGAAGGGCGTGCGCAACGCTCGCTACGGGCAGATCGGGACGCGGCCGAATGCGTTCTGGACCTGCCGCTTCGACGAGCGCGCATTGCAGGAACGCCTCGGCGTGACGACGGTGGTGATGGACCTCTCCGAGGCGCTTGCCAAGGTGAACCGCACACGCGATGATGACGCAAGGGTTCAGAAGACCGTAGCGGACATCTCCCGGTACACCGACACCAGCGGGGTGCCGCCTGCAGCACTGCTCCGCATAGCCAAACTCGAACTCGTGATGCGGGATTTCGTCGCTGCCGAAGAACTCGACGGGCTGGCTGTTCAGTGCTGGCTTTCGCTGCAGGAGAACCTGGGCATCATGCCCTGCACTATAATGAGCAGATTGGGCAATGAGGGCACCCCGTGCGCCTGCGAGGCCGATGTCAACGGCTTGCTCTCAATGCACAGCCTGCTGCTTGCTGGTGAAACGCCAGCCGGCCTCGCCGACTGGAACAACTTGAGCATTGATGATCCCGAGGTGTGCAACCTGTGGCACTGCGGGGTGTTCCCGAAGGCTCTTTTCGGCGACCGGCGGACGAAGATGGCCTTGTCTGACATCATCGCCGGCGCCATCGGGCCTGAGAACGCCTGCGGGACCATGGAGGGCATGATCGAGAACGGGCCGGTGACTCTTTGCCGCGTGACGATTGAGAACGGTAGCTTCAAGGCCTTCGTCGTCGAGGGCGATGTTGAGACGACGCGGAATGAGACTTTCGGCGCTGGCGGCTGGGTGCGCATCCCCGGTTTGCAGCACGCTTACCGCGACATCCTGCTGCGCCACTTCCCTCATCACGTCGGGATCACGCGCGGAAAGGTGGGCGACATCCTATACGAGGCGTTCGGCAACTATCTGGGGATGCAGACCTTCGTGCCAGGCTTTAGCGTCGAGGGCACCTACCGGCCCGGCGTACCATTTGCGGGGAGGAAAAACGCGGCGAGGGCGTAACCGGCTGATCAGGCGCGGCTTGCCTGGATTTTTTTCTCATATGCGGCGAGATCGCCCAGCCAACTTGACCCGATAGGCACGCCGGCGCGGTAGCAAGCGTAGTCCCACACCGCGCCCAGGGGCATCTCGTCGCGCCGTTCGAGCAGCGCGAGCTTCTCGGCCCCGCGGCCTTGATATTCTGCCGCCCTGTGCAGGTGCCATGGCTCGAGCATTGCTCTCAATAGCGCCTTGCGGAGCGCTCTCGCGCCGATCACCCAGGCGCCGACGCGGTTGATGCTGGCATCGAAAAAATCCATCGCCCAGTAGATTCGGTTGAGCGCGCGCCCTCTGACGGCCTCGTCGCAGAGAGCCTCAACCTCGTCGGTCGCTCGCACGACATGGTCGCTGTCCCAGCGCACGCCGCGGCTCACGTGGATGAGCAGGCGATCCAGAAACAGCAGGGCCGAGGACAACTTGTCCGCGACGCTTTCCGTCGGGTGAAAGTGACCCAGGTCGAAGCAAACTGCGACGCCGCGGGTCGCTGCGTAGCCCAGGTAGAACTCGTGTGAGCCCACCGTATAATCCTCGCACCCAATGCCGAACAGTTTGCTTTCGACCGAGTCCACGACGCCAGGCATCTTGCGTTCGAGGATCTCGTCGAGCGCCTCCACCAGCCTTTCGCGCGGGCCCCAGCGGTCAACGGTGCTGTCCTTGCGGCCGTCGGGGATCCAGATGTTGGTCACGCACGTGCCCAGCCTCCGAGCCATGCTGCGCGCGATCTTGCGGCAGGCCAGGCAGTGGCGGATCCAAAAGGCGCGCACGGCCTTGCTCTCGCTCGACAGAGTGAGCCCGTCCTTGACCATCGGATGGGCGAAGCAAGTAGGGTTGAAATCGAGGCCGATCTTGCGGTCCCTGGCCCAGGCTATCCAACGCGCAAAGTGGATGGGCGTCAACTGATCGCGTTCGACCCGATTGCGGCCGGTCTCGGCGTACATGGCATGAAGGTTGAAGCGGACCTTGCCGGGGATCCATTTCATCGCCTGGTCGAAGTCCTGCCGAATCTCGTCTCCATTGCGCGCCGCGCCCGGATAGTTACCCGTGGCCTGGATGCCTCCGGAATCGCCGCCGTCCGTGACGCCTTCGAGGCCTCGCACGTCATCGGCCTGCCAACATTGAACCGAGATGGGCACAGCGAGCACAGCCCTCACCGCGCGATCAGCATCCACGCCAATGGCGGCGAACCGCTCTCTGGCGATCCTGTAAGCCGCCTCGACCTCGCGGGGGTTCAGGGGTCGAATCGCTGCGCGCATTGTCGTCCGAACCCTCTGGGCCACGGCTTTATACCTCCCGTTGCGAGATGGGGAAGCATACGTCGGCCGGCTGCGATGTTCCTGCCTCCGCGCAGCGCGGGTTAGTCTCCTGCGGGCCTCAGGGTGCGCCTGTCCGGGGCGCGCGGCCTTCTCGAACGTTCCAAGCAGCCAGGGCTTGACACGGGCCCTGCATATGTGGGATTGTGCGCACATCCGGCAGCCTGCAGCACAGCGCCGTGGCTGATACTGGAACTGGAGCCCGATGAGCGATGGGACCTATTCCGTTCGCAGGCGCAGGCGGACCAGAGAAGTTGCAGGAGAATTCATGACAGGCAAGGACATCCGGCTCAAGCGTCTCTTTTCGCGCGGCAACGTGGTGATCATCGCTGCCGATCACGGCGAATTTGACGGCCCGATTCCGGGGATGATTGACCTGCCGCGCACACTCTCTGCGGCGATCAATCCCGAGGTGGACGGAGTCCTCCTGTCTCCTGGCATGGTGAGGCACTGCGCGGAGATTTTCACGCGCCGCGGCGGCCCGCTCGCCGTGATGCGGGTGAACTGGAGTTCGGTGTATTCGTTTCACTGGGGCTACAACGACGCGGCTACCGTTCCGGCGATGAGCATAGCGGATGCTCTCGCGCGCGGCGCTGACCTAGTGCTCATTTCGCTCACCCTGCGGACGGGGAGCGAGGAGCGCGATGCGCGCAATGTCGAGGTGTTCTGCCGCCTGCTGAATGAAGCGAACCGGCTGGGCATGCCAGCCATCGGCGAGTTCTTCCCGACGCATTCCGGCGAACTGACGCCCGAGCAAATGCACGAGCAGGTTCACACTGGGGCGCGCATTGTGGCCGAACTGGGCGCTGACCTCATCAAGACTTTCTACACCCACCGCTTCCGAGAGGTTGTGGCTGGATGCCCGATCCCCATCCTGGGGCTGGGAGCGGAGAAGGCGCCCACCCAGGTGGAGGCCTTACAACTCGCCGAGCGCGAGGTTCGGGACGGCGCCCGCGGCGTGGTGTTCGGCCGCAATGCGCTGCAGGTGCCCGATCCTTTTCGCTTTCAGGCCGCGCTCTGTGCCGTGGTGCGCGAGGGCGTGAGCGCGCAGCAGGCGATGGCCCAATTCGGGCTGGCGGATGCTTCTGCGTAAGGAGGCTGGCGATGATAAGCACCTGGGCTCATGTTGACCCAATGGCATTGCCGAAACTGGTAAGCGACGAGATCCCCGGCCCTCGCTCGCGCAAACTTCATGCGCGGGCCGTGCGCCTGATGAAGGGATACTCGAGCCAGGTGCAACTGTTCCCGGTGGTCTTCGAGAAGGGCCACGGTGTTGCCCTGACCGACGTGGACGGCAACACGTATCTTGACTTTTCCTCAGGAATCTACGTCACCAGCCTGGGGCACTGCCATCCCAAGGTGAGCGAAGCAGTGGCGAAGTACGCGCATACGCTGATGAACTGCCACGACTTCACCACCCCCATCAAGTTAGCCTTGTTGGAAAAGTTGGAACAGGTCCTGCCCGGCGATCTGACTGGCGTGCAGTTTTACGACAGCGGCACCGCGGCGGTGGAGGCTGGCCTGCGTGTGTGCCGCGCTGCAACGGGAAAGTGGGAGTTCCTGTCATGCTTCCGCGATTTCCACGGGAAGTCGCTTGGGGCTGTCAGCATGGCCGTCTTCAAACAGAGTGATGGGCCAACGAGGGCTGCGGGATTCCACATGCTGCCGCGCCCCGATCCTTATCGCCCGCACTGGACAAAGGCTGACGGCACCATTGACACCGACGCTTACCTCGCTTTCTACGACCAGTATGTGCGCGAAGGAACGGCGGGAAAGGTGGCTGCGTTTGTCCTCGAGCCGGTGCAGGGATGGGCCGGATCAGTCTTTCCGCCGGACGATTTCTTCCCGAAACTGCGGCGCTTCTGCGACGAGCGCGACATTCTGCTGATGGCCGACGAGGTGCTCACCTGCATGGGCCGCACCGGGAAATGGCTGGCAATGGAGCACTGGGACACGCTGCCCGACGTGGTGACTCTGGGCAAAGGGTTGGGCAACGGTTTTCCAGTCACTGCCATGGTCGTGCGCGCCCCCTATGCCGACTCGGTCGAGAAGATCAGCGCCTCCACGTCTTACGGGGGCAATCCAATGGCTTGCGCAGCGGCCCTTGCTTCCATCGAGGTGATCGAGGAGGAAAACCTGTTGGAGCATTCAACCATGCTCGGAGAAGTGATGATGACGCGCATGCGCGAGATGCAAGAGCGCCATCCCATCATCGGCGATGTGCGCGGCAAGGGCTGCCTGCTGGGCATTGAGTTGGTCAAGGATCGTGTCACGAAAGAGCCTTTCGAAGAAGGTGGGAGGCTCGTCTATCAAAAGGCCTTCCGCAAGGGCCTGGCGTGGATTCCTGCCGGACACATTCTCCGCATGTCGCCCCCCATCATCATGTCCCCGGAACTCGCGCTCAAGGGGCTGGAGATTATTGAAGAGAGCATCGCCGAAGTGGAGCGCGAATTCGGTTGCAGTTGAGGTCGCATGACATGGAAACTCTCGGCGTCGGTATCCTGGGCTTCGGGTTCATGGGGCGCGCCCACTCCTATGGGCATATTAACCTGCCGCTTTACTACGACCCGGTGCCCTGCCGCACGCGGCTGATCGGCGTAGCCACTTCCCGCCTGGAAACCGCGAGGGCAGCGCAACGGGCCCTCGGCTTTGAGGTGGCAACCGCCGATTGGCGCGAACTGATCGAAAGGGGGGACATCCACATCATCCATGTCTGCACCCCCAACAAGTTCCACAAGGAGCAGGTGCTGGCCGCTCTCACTGCAGGCAAGCACGTCTATTGCGACAAGCCGCTGTGCGTTAGCCCCGCCGAGGCAGACGAGATCGCCGCCGCATTGCCGCGCGCCACGGTGACACACCAGATGGTGCTCCACAACCGCTTTCATCCGGCCATCATGCGGGCCAAGCAGATGGCAGAACACGGCTTTCTAGGTGAAGTGCTGTCAGTTCGCGGCGCCTACTTGCATTCCGGCAGCGCGGATCCGGCTGCCCCGCTGAAATGGAAACTCGATTCGGCTATCAGCGGCGGAGGCGTCCTGTTAGACCTCGGGGTTCATATCCTCGATCTGATTCAGCACCTCGTGGGGCCGCTGAAGATTGTTGATTGCTCCACCCATATCGCTTTCCCCCAGCGGCCTTTGCCGGGCGAGCCGGGCAGGAAGGCCGGGGTCACAGCCGAAGACGCTGTGTTTGTGACGGTGCGCACCGCCAAGGGGGCTGCGGGCCACATCGAGGCCTCCAAGATCGCCACCGGCGCAGTGGACGACCTGCGCTTCGAGATACACGGCACGCGGGGGGCGCTGCGGTTCAACCTGATGGAGCCCAACTTCCTGTGGGCTTACGATATGACCCTGCCTTCGAGCCAGCGTGGCTGGCAAGCCCTGGAGACGGTGCAGTCCTATCCGCCGCCAGCGGCATTCCCCCCAGCCAAGGTGGGGGTGGGCTGGCTGCGCGCGCACGCTGCCTGCCTGCACAACTTCCTGGCTGCGGTGGCGGAAGGACGCCCGGCTGAGCCTGGCCTCGAGGTGGGAGTGCGTCTGCAATACCTGATGGCGGAAGCCTATGAGAAGGCCTGCCGCGGCTGACCTGCTGCTTGGAATAGACGCCGGCACTACCCTCATGAAGGCCGCGCTGTACGCGCCCGACGGCTCGTGTCTGGGCACCGGGGAAGCGGCGCAGGGGGTAGTCTCCCCACAGCCCGGCCTGGCAGAGCAGGACCCTGTCACGTGGTGGCGCGGGCTGCGGCGGGCCGTTCGCCAGGCACTCGCGAGAGCCGGGGTGCGGGGCGACGAAGTGGCAGCGGTCGGGCTCTCGACACAGGGTGGTACTCTCACCGTCTTCGATCAAAGCGGCACGCCGCGGGGTCCGGCCCTCGTGTGGAGCGATGCGCGCCAGCGCGCGGACGCGGATGATGACCCGCGCTCGCGCCAAAAACATTTCCAACTGACCGGGCTGCCCCACCGGGATATGACGCCAGCGGGCATCACGTGGCTCAAGACCCATCGCCCAGAGCGGTTCGCCGCACCTTATCGGATCGGCTATGTGCCCGATTACCTCATTTTCCGCCTAACGGGCGAGTGGGTGAGCGATTCTACCAACCTTGGGATCTGCAACATCTGCGATTTGCGCAGCGGAGATATCGCCCTGCCTGTGATCGAGGCGCTTGGGATTCCCCGCGAGGCCTTCGCCGCCACTCGGCAGGCTGGAGAGGTAGCGGGAACGCTACTCCCGGATGCCGCGCAGGCGCTGGGGCTGCGGGCAGGCATTCCAGTTGCGGTTCCGGCGCACGACCAGTATGCAGCCGCACTGGGCGCCGGGTGCACGGAACCGGGCGACCTGCTGCTGTCCACCGGAACCGCATGGGTGGTGCTGTTGATCACGAGGGAGCCTACTACTGACCGGAACGGTTCCTTCTGGCCGGGCCGCCACGTCCAGCAGGGGATGTGGGGTCTGATGGGCGCCATCTCAAGTGGTTCCTGCACATTGGACCGCTTGCTCACGATCACGCGCCAGCGCCCGGATTGGGACCGCATCAATGCGGCAGTAGAACCCATTCCAGCGGGCAGCGGCGGCTTGCTGGTCATTCCTCATCTGGTGGGGCGCACTTTGCCGTCTCGCGATCCGCAGGCAAGGGGGGCGATTATTGGCTGGTCGCTGGGGCACACGCGAGAGCATTTCTGGCGTGCGGCAATGGAGGGGCTGGCGATGGAAACGCGGGCAGCGTGCGACTATCTGGCAGGCCACGGCGCGCGCATTGGCGGCCTGCGCATGGTCGGCGGCGCGGCGCGCAGCACGATCTGGCCGCTCATTGTTGCATCAGTCCTTGGCTCCTCGGTGCGTGCTAATGCGGGCGAGCACATGGCCGTGCGCGGTGCGGCCTGCCTGGCAGCACGTGCCCTTGGCCGACCGGAGCTGCCCTCCACAACTAACTGGCAAGAACATGACCCTGTGCCGGAATGGCGCACTTGCTGTCAGGAAGCGTACGACCGCTACGGGAGGACCATTCTGCGGCTTGAGGAGAGCCCTGGCGATGTGACTTGGGGAGTTCTGCCCTGCGGGCAGTGAATCATGAACCGAGGCTTCATCTACGATGAGATTGATCGGCAGGTGTGGGAGCAGGAACTCGCACCCCGGCTGCCGGGCCGGATATATGACGTTCACTCGCACTCCTGGCGTGCATCTGAGTATCGTTGCCTGGAATCTGGCGATCCATCCCTCCCGTGTGTGGCGGAGGAATATCCACCTGATGCCCTTCGTGCGGTGCACGAACGGCTCTTCCCTGGCAGGCAGGTGGGCGGGCTGGTCTTTGGGATGGGCACGCGCGCGACGGATTTCGAAGCGCAGAACCGCTGGCTGGCTGGTGAGGCAGGCCACCTCGGCTACCAGACTCTCATGTTCGCCCGGCCTGAATGGGATGAGCAGACCTTGGAGCGGCAGCTCGCGCCGGGGCATCTCGGCCTCAAGCCTTACTGGCTGCTGGCGGGCGAATCGCTTGATGATGTTCTGCTGGAGGACATGGTCTCTGCGGCCATGCTGCGGGTAGCCGACCGCCGCGGCCTGATAGTGATGACTCACATCCCGCGCACCGGCCGTCTCGCTGACCGCAAGAACGTGGACGGCCTCCGCCGCGTGTGCGCCGAAGCGCCGCGCGCGAAGTTCGTGCTGGCGCACCTGGGGCGCAGTTACTTCCTCGAAGCGATGAAACACTTTGATGCGGTCTGCGATCTGCCCAACCTGTGGGCCGATTGCTCAATGGTACAGGATGAGCGGGTGATCGCGCATGCCCTCTCCATCTTTCCGCGCGACCGCTTTATGTTCGGGCTGGACCTACCCGTGGCCCAAGAGAAAGGGAAACTGGTTTCAGTCAACGGGCAGCGGCATTTCTTCACGAAGCGACCTCATCGCTGGTCGGTTCACGCCGAGTCAGGCTCCTACGAGGTCCGGTGCACCCTGTTCGCCTACGAGATAATGCGCGCTCTCATCAGCGGAGCCGATGCCGCAGAATTAGCGCAGAGGGAGCTCGATGCCATCTTTTGGGATAACGCCCAGCGCTTGATTGGTTCCGTGGGAGCGCAGGAGGGATATTGAGATGCAAGCGCCCGCGCCGCGTCCCCACCTCGCTTTGCTGCCTCTTTACCTGCAACTCTACGACCGTGCGATCCCCGATCTCCTACCGCGGCAGGAGCGGTTCCTCGGCGAGGTGGCTGGCCTGCTGCGCTCGGCCGGCATGGAGGTGACAATTCTTCCAGTCTGCCGCACCAGCGCGCAGGTGGCCTCCGCTGTCTCATCGGCCGAAGACGAAGGAGCAGAAGGCATTATCACCCTGCACCTGGCCTATTCTCCCTCGATGGAGGCGGCAGGGGCGCTAGTTGAGACATCCTTGCCGGTGCTGATGCTGGACACGACGCCGGCATCTTCTTTCGGTCCTGGCGTCCAGATTGGCACCGTGCTGGAAAACCACGGCATCCACGGCTTGCAAGACCTGGCTAGTGTGCTGAGGCGGCATGGTCGCGCATACTCCGTGATTGCCGGAGCGCTGAGCGATCCGCGCCTTGCCGCGAGGGTCATGGCGTGGGCGCGCGCGGCTCACGCCCGCGGGTGGCTGCAGGAACTCCGAGTTGCGCAAATCGGCGGCTCCTTTATGGGGATGGGCGACTTCCAGATCGCCGAGGAGACGCTCCGCAAGACCCTGGGGCCGACGGTTGTGGACATTGACCTCGCTCGGCTGGCCGAGTTGAGTGCCGCAGTAACCGAACGCGAACTCGCCGCAGAAAAGGCCCAGGACGCGACCGCTTTCGATTGCCGCGCGTGTTCAGAGGCTTGCTGGGAACGCTCCAACCGGATGGGCCTCGGCCTGCGCAGGGCCCTGATTGAAGCAGGCGCGCAGGCCTTTTCGATGAACTTCGCGTCCTTCGACCGCAGCATTGACCTTTTCACCGTGCCGTTTCTGGAGGCAAGCAAGGCAATGGCGCGCGGGATGGGCTATGCCGGCGAAGGTGACGTGCTTACCGCCTCGCTTGTTGGTATGCTGAATCGCTGCTACGCGCCAACCACCTTCACGGAGATGTTCTGCCCCGACTGGCAGGGAGGGCGCATCTTCATGAGCCACATGGGGGAGTCCAATCCCGCATTGGCTAGAGACAAGCCCCGGTTGGTGGAGAAGCCCTACGCTTTCGGGCCGGCGGACAATCCCGCGGTGCTGATGTTCCCGCTGCGCCCTGGCCCGGCGGCCCTGGTGAATGTGGCGCCCGGCGAGCGGGACAGCCTGACAATCATAGCAGCCGATGTCCACATATGCGACGTAGAACTGGAGCCCGCGCTCCCGGACATGCCCCATTTCTGGATTGTGCCGCCCTCGCGCGATGTTGCCGGGTTCCTGGAGCGCTACAGCGAGGCAGGCGGCACCCACCATCTCGCGCTGACGCCCGGCCTCGCATCCGGCGAACTCAAGCCCCTGGCCGATATGCTGGGCTGCAATTTTGCGCTGCTTGGCTGAAAGGGCGGTGCCCCTGTTCGAGCCGGGGACATGAGGCCGAGGACAGGGGACAATGGAATGCGCGCGGCGAATCCCCCTGAAGACATCGTGGTCTCACGGCACCGGATTGCAGTCAAGGAGGGCCTTACATGCCTATGAAGACCCACGGCGCGGTAGTCACTGGCCCGGGCAAAGCTGAATTCCGAGAGATCGGTATTCCGGACCCAGGCCCCGAGGATCTGCTCGTTGAGGTGGTGTATTCGGGGATCTCGATGGGCACGGAGCGCTGGTGGTTCACAGGCATGCGGCCTGATTTCCCCTACCCGAATGTCATTGGGTACCAGAACGTGGGCTACGTCGCGCGCGTGGGCAAAGACGCATCTGCTAACTGGAGAGTGGGGGACCGTGTGGCACTGGGGACTTCGCGCCTTGAGCCGCCGGTGGGAGGCACCGGTGCGCATGTAGGGCTGGCAGTGGATGCTGCGAGCAAAGCGGTGAAAATTCCGGACGACGTTCTGCTCAAGGAGGCCGCCATCCACTGGCTGTTCGCCGTGGGATATCGCGGGGTTAACATGTGCGAGCTGCGCAGCGGCGACCTCGTCGTCTGCATTGGCCTGGGGGTGATTGGCCAGGGGTTCTGCCAGATTGCGCGCCTGCGTGGCGCGACGGTAATGGGCGCCGACCTGCTTGATGCTCGCTGCGAGCTTGGCCGCCGTTATAGTTGCGATGAAGTGGTCAACCCGAAGAAGCAAGACCTGAAGGCGGCGGTGCTGCGTCGGTCACCACAGGGAGCGGACATCGCAGTGGAGGCCATCGGGCGGACTGAGCTGATTGATCAGTGCGTGGACCTGGTTCGCGTCTTGGGGAAGGTCGTCTGGCAAGGATGGTATCCGGGCGAAGGGCGGTTCAATTTTCACGCTGCGCACGGCAAGCGCGTAACGATGTACTTTCCGTGTTACCTCGAGGGCCAGGATGAAGTGCTGCAACTGATGGCGGAGGGGAGGCTGCACGTGGGGCCGTTCGTGAGCCGCATCTTGCCAGCGGAGGCATGCGCCGAGGCCTACCGCATAATGGTCGAGGAGCCGCAGACGGTGATGACAATGCTGCTCAAGTGGCGGGAGGAATAGTGGTGCGAGCGGCGGTTGTCGTTCGGCCCAACCAACTCGAACTGCGCGAGGTGCCCATTCCCAGCCTCGGTCCCTGCCAGGCGCTGGTGCGCATAGAAGCGTGCTCGATCTGCAATGCCACAGATATGAAGATCTTTCGTGGACGGCTGCCGTTCATTCCGGCGGATGCCTACCCAGGAATACTGGGTCACGAGGCTGTTGGCACAGTGGTTGAAGCGGATGCGCTGGCAAGGGCCTTCCCGGTGGGCACGCGCGTGCTGCGCCCAGCGGCACAAGTTCCCGGGCTCGGCAGCTTCTGGGGCGGGTTTGCGGAATACGGCCTGGTCACTGACGCGGCCGCCGGCGCGGGGCAGAAGTCTGCTGCACCGGTTCATCCCGGCATGCAGGTGGTTCCGCGCAATATAGAGCCAGAGGTCGCAACTCAGCTTGTTACCTGGAAGGAAGCCCTTAGTTATCTCACCAGCCTGCGCGCAGAGGAGGTTCACTCCGTTCTCGTGATGGGGACTGGTCCCGTAGGGCTGGCAATGTGCGCGCTGGCGAAGAGGGCCTTCAATGTACCCACGGTCGCGAGCCTCGGGCGGCGCACTGCGGGCCTCGAGCGGGCGAGCCGCTTGGGCGCCACTGCAACAGTAAACACATCCGAGGCGGGGCCGTTACCCGCTCTTCGCGCGATCGCGCCTGAGGGCTTCGACCTGGTGTTGGATGCCGCGGGGGACGCCGACCTGATGCGCGTCGCGCTTGATGTGCTCAAGCCAGATGGGCGGCTGGGTGCTTACGCGACTGATGATTCGGAGAAGCCGTCTCGCCGGGAACTCGCGCAGGACCCTCGCGTGCGCCCGGGCCAGTGCGACGAAAGCACCGCCCACACTCGGGTGCTTGACCTGGTCAGCAGTGGCGCGCTGGACCTGCACGCGCTTGTGTCGCACTGCTTGCCATTCGACCGGCTTCTGGAGGGACTGCGGCTCGTGGAGACCAGGGAGGCAGTGAAAGTGGTCATCCGCATCAGCGTATAGCGAGGAGGCGAGCGGACGAGTGCCCTTGGAGCCTCTGTCAAAAGCCCTGTTCCCGCGCGTTGTCATTCTGAGCCGGGCCTACTCCGCCGAAGTAGCCTCGGCTACGAAGGCCGGAAGGCGAAGAATCCCATTCTGCTCACGGTAACCCCTGCCAAGAATCTTGCCGTCATGAGACCCTTCGCTAGCGCTCAGGGTGACAGAATGGTCGCGTTTTGATGGATACTCCTGGGAGAGAGCCGAGTTTGAAAGGGCGTCACCCTGTTGCGGCGATGGTGGTGACACTAGCGCAGAACCAGGAGTATGGTTCGCCTGGGACGAAACACGCACCCAAGGAGGGCATGTCGAATGAAAGAAGGTTGGGGATTTGGCCGGGGCCTCGCTACGCTTCCATTGATAACCGAGGCCAAGACACGCTCGATCTCTGCGGAAAACCCTACGGGGGAGCCCGGCGGCGGTGCAAAAGCATCACCCGGGAACGATTCCGCTGCTTCCGCTCTGGGCAAGGGCTGGAAGGTCAGGCCGTGCATCACCGTCGAAGCGAATGGGACCGCGACGCTCGCTGACATTTCCGGCCCGGGCGTCATCCAGCACATCTGGATCACGGCACCGGAGCGCGTGCAGAGGAATTGCCTGCTGCGCATGTACTGGGATGGCGAGGAGCAGCCATCGGTTGAGGCGCCGGTTGGGGATTTCTTCGCTTGCGGCCATGGGGTGCGCTACAAGGTCAACTCGCTCCCGGTGGCAGTGAACCCAAGCGGGGCGTTCAATTGCTACTGGCCCATGCCCTTTCGGAAGCGAGCGCGCATTACCGTGGAAAACCAACATTCTCAGGCTGTCGAGGGGTTCTTCTACCAGATCACATATGCCCTCGGGCAAGTTCCGGAGGATGCCGCCTACTTCCACGCACAGTGGCGGCGGGCGATGACCAAACGAGAGCATCCCGAGCACGTGATCCTCGACGGTGTGAAGGGGAAGGGCCACTACGTGGGGACTTTTCTGGCCTGGGAGCAATTGTCCGACGGCTGGTGGGGCGAGGGGGAGATAAAGTTTTACATGGATGGTGATACTGAGTATCCCACCATTTGTGGCACGGGGACGGAAGACTATTTCGGCGGCGCGTGGGGGTTTGGGGATACGTATTCCACGGCGTTCCTGGGCTACCCGTTCTCGCGGCAGGAGGCAGGCAGAATCCCCAAACACTCGATGTATCGCTGGCACATTCTGGATCCAATTCGTTTCGAGCGGGACCTGAAGGTAACCATCCAGGCGTTGGGATGGTGGCCCAATGGCAAGTTCCAGCCGCTCACGGACGACATCGCCTCTGTAGGCTACTGGTATCAGCAAGAGCCGCACGCGCCCTTCCCGGCGATGCTGCCGGTCGAGGCGCGCTGGCCGAGATAGCCGCGCGCAGGCGGAAGTTGAACGAATGACCACGCGACCACGCATCAGAGCGCGCCCATCAAAAATGGGGGCGAAAACACGGGCCTCTCTGCGTGTTGCCTTGATGAAGGCAGTGCCGGAGAAGTGGAACCCGAAGGCGAACTTTGACGTCTTCATCAGGTTATTGCACGAGGCAAGTGCAGCGCGTGCCGAACTCTTCACAACGCCCGAATGCTGGCTCGATGGGTATGCGGCGAGCGACAAGGGCTCAACTGTGAAGAAGCTGCGTGGGGTCGCGCAGGACCCGGACCGCAGCCAGTACCTGCAAAGGGTCGCGGCGGAGGCCAAGAAGCGATCGCTCTGCATCTGTTTCGGCTTCACTTCCCTTGAGGGTGACAAGATTTACAACGCAGCCGGCCTCTGGAGCGCGGACGGCAAGCGGGTCGGCATCTACCACAAGACACACCTGCAGGCACACGACTTGCAGTTCTCACTGGGGGACTCGCTGCCGGTTTGGCGGACGCCGTGGGGGCCTGTTGGGATTATGATCTGCGCAGATCGCCGATGGCCTGAAACGGCGCGAACGCTGCGACTGAAGGGGGCGAGGCTTATCCTCAATCCCAGTTATGGCATGCACCATGAGGCAAATGAGTGGTGGATGCGCACGCGGGGCTATGAGAACCAGTGCTTCATTGCTTTCGCGCATCCAAAGGTAGCCTTTGTCGTTGGCCCCGAGGGCGCCGTGGAGGCCAAACGTGACGATGAAAAGCCGGGCCTGCTCATATGCGAGGTGGACCTCACGCGTGCGAAAGATGATAATCACATCCGGGACCGGCGCCCGGAGCTCTACCAGGTTATCTGCGCGCCCAAGAGGACACGGTAGAAGAATGGGAGCGCAGCCAGCGCAGGCGTGACCCCTGTCGCCCGACCGCACACGCCTACGAGGGGCGGTTGGAGTGCGCTCGTCGGTGATCTCGCGGGCGCCAGACGCGGCTCATGAGATGTGGATTCTGCTGTCAGTCGTACCGGCCGTACCGCTCCGCCGCAGCGACCACGGCGCGAATGTTCCCGTCAGGAGTGTCGCGCCCGCACTGGTCGCCAGTGGATAAGATAAAACCACCGCCCGCGCCGGCGGCCTCTATCGCCTTGCGCGCGGCCTCTGTGACCTGCTCCGGCGTCCCGAGCAGCATGGGATCGGTAGTGTGCAGGTTGCCCATCAGGGCCAAGCGGTCTCCGAAGTCCCGCTTGATCTCGGCCAGGTCGCAGTCGCCCATCGGCGGTGGCTCCAGCGGGTTGATGCAGTCGAGGTCAGTCTCTTCGGCGCAGATGCGCACTAGGTCGCGCTCTTTCCCGCAGGAGTGGAGCATGGTCGGCACGCCCGCCTCGCACGCCATGCGGGTCAGCCGCTTGAGGCTCGGCAGGCTCAGATCGCGAAAGGCTTGCGGAGTATTCAGGGTCCAGAGGCCCGACGCGCCCAGCAGCAAGAAATCGGGCCGCGCGCCAAGGAGCATCTCGGTCTGGCGCACCAGGTCACGCTCCTGCCATGAGACGAACTCGCGCAACTCGTCGGGATGGTCGGCCCATGCGTACGCGACCGCCTCAAGCCCCCCATCGAACCAACCGAACAGCTCCTGGAAGCCAGGCAGTCCGACACACGCCCCCAGTGCCCCGTCTTCGCCCAGGTAGGCGCGCATCTCGTGCAGCGGTGCGAAGTCGCAGCCGGTGATCTCCGGGAGGAAATAGCGCAGCCTGTGCATGTCCGCAGGGAAGTCGGTTATCCACTTGCGGGTCTGGGTGGGCGGGTCGGCAATGTAGTAGGTCGTTTCACAACTCAAGTCGCCTGCCGGCGTGCGGCAAGTCGTCCGAGTGACGATGCGCTCGCCGGTGCGCGAGATGGTCTCGCTTTCCCATTGCCGCTGATCGCCTTTGCGCTGGAACGCAATGGTGCCATATGTGAACCACCCATCAATGCCGAAGTAGCGCACTGCGTCAACATAGGCCCGCCAAAGCGGCGGATCGTTGTGCGAGTAGATGTCCCAGAACGGTTTGCCTGTGAGCCTGCACGGAATCATGTTCGAGATGTCAGGAGCGGCGGGCACGCGGTCGGGCTGACCGCCGGTCATCGCTATTAACATGCGCTCGCGCGAGGTCATGGCTACCTTCTCATCGTGCAGCGCCGTGCAGGGTCCGCGGCTGTGGCACGGTTCGGCCAGCGAGCGACGAAGTCCTTGCGGCATCTTTCTCTGGCAGGGGCTCGCGAGCAGCAAGGCGAAGATCGGGTCATTACGAAGGTCGCCCCACGAGCCGGATTTGACCGGCCGGTGAGCCGGGAGACATGAGGACCGAGGAAGCCATGCTGGTCGAGTACCTGCGTCGCGCTTACCAGGCGTTAGACGGCCTCTGGTTCATGATGTCAGAAAAAGCCGTCGGCTTCGACCAGGCGCTGGAACTCGACAGGCGCGTGTGGGAGGTACTCGCAAAGATCCAGGCCCGCAAGGCCCGCGAGCTCACGGAATGCAGGGGCAATGGCCCCGGCGAACTTGCGCGCTGCTTTTCCCTGAAACTCGCCGCCGATGGACACCGCTTCGAGAGTGCTGCCGACGACCGTGAAGTACGTTTCGTCATCCACGGATGTCCATGGCTGGACCTGCTGCGCAAGAGCGACCGCCAGCATCTGGCCCTCAAGGTCGCCCAGACCATTTGCACGACAGAGGGCCGCGCCTGGTGTAAGGAGTTTGGCGGCGAGTACGAATTCGACATGCCGTTGATGGCCTGTGCGGGCACGCACCGCTGCGAGATGCACTTCTCGCGCAAATCGGAAGACTGAGCGGCCCCTTCAACGGCAGGGTCAGCCAGCCTGATCGGCATCGAGCGGCCAGGCCGAACGTGGGGTAGGGGAGTGCCAGCGAAGCGCTTTGCAGCGGCGCTCGCCGCGTCCTGCGAACCTACTCCGCACGCAACGCCTCAACTGGCTGGATAGCCGCCGCGCGGATCGCGGGGTAAAGGCCAAAGAGCAAACCGGTTGCGGCCGCCACAACAACGGACACTGCAACCGCATCGGTGGACACGATTGTCTTCCAGTTGGCATAAGACGAGATAGCGCTCGCCAATCCAACCCCTGTGGTAATTCCGAGCAGTCCACCCACGCTGGTCATCACCAGTGCCTCGACCAGGAACTGGCCGACGATGTCGAGGCGGCTGGCGCCGATGCAGCGGCGGATGCCGATTTCCCGTGCGCGCTGTGTGACAGTCGCCAGCATGATATTCATTATCCCGATGCCGCCGACGATCAGCGATATGCTGGCGATCGCCCCCATGACGATGTTGAAAATCCGCTGCGCCTGCTGGCGCTGGCGCAGCAGCTCGGCCGGAATCATGATCTCGTAATCCGGGATACCCTTGTGCCTGCGGTCCAGCACATTGCGTATCACGCGCGCCGCCTCCACGGTCTGATCGGCGTCTTCAACTTGCATGATGATGCTCGTTACGGAGCGCTCGTTCAGCGGAGGCCGGCTCATCATGCGGCGCGCTGCTCTCCAAAACGCGTCCACATCAGGGGGCAGCACTTGCTCGAGATACATCGGGAAATGATCCATCGCACTGGTTATCGGCAGGTACAGATCCTCGTTGATGTCGGCGAGCGAGAAGCCGCTGCTCTTGCCGACCGCAGGCCGCTGGGCGAGCACGCCCACCACGCGGAAATCCTCGTTGCTGAGGCTGATGGTCTCGCCCACCGCCTCCTTCAGGGGGAACATCAGGCCCTTGACGCCGGCGCCCAGCACGCAGACGCGCGCGCTGTTGCGAACGTCGCTGGCGTCAATGAACCGGCCCTGCGCGAGGACCACGCGGCACGCGCGCATATATGAAGGTGTGGTGCCGAAGACGCGCGCGGAAACTGGTTCCCCATTCACAGAGGGATCGGCAAATACGCGGCACACGGGTATCACCTGCTGCGCGAATCGGCACAGGGTTCTCAGCGCCTCCGTATCGCCGTACGTCAGCCCGTTCGGCGATTTCTTCAGGGCCTCGGTAGCCATATCCCCGGTTAGCGCGCGCCGCTGCACACGCACGACATCCACCCCCAACTGCTTGATCTGTTCGAGCGCCTCGTAGCGCGCTCCCGCCCCGATTGACACCATCGCGATCACAGACCCGACCCCGAAGACGACCCCCAGCATCGTCAGCAGCGAACGCAGCTTGTGCGCCCACAATTCCCGGAAGCCGCTCCTCAGCGAGGCAAGCAGCCTCACTTGGCCACCGCGTCCTGGCTTACCGCGGGCGCCGGGGTCGAAGCGGCGACCGTCTCAGCAGCAGAGTGCGGTATTTCCGACTGCAGGTCGCGCAGGGCGACCTCCTCGCCGGGGCCGATTCCGCTTTCGATTATCACCGAGTCCTCATTCGCCTCGCCGAGCTTGACAGGCGCTGCGAGGAAAGTATCGCCGCGCCGCACCCATACAATCTTGCGCTCACCTCTGCCGAAGCCCCGGGTGAAGACGCAAGCGCTTGGCACTCTCACCACTCCCTTGATCTGGGCGATCATGATGCGCACCGTGGCTCGCATCCCTGGCTTGAGCAGCCCCGCCTTGAACTTGCTCACATGAACATACGTGCGGAAGCTGCGCTCCTCCGTGGGAGGGCCGAACGCCCTATCGGCCTGGCTGGCAAAGGAAGCCACCTCGGTCACCTCGCCCGGGAATTGGTCGCCGGGCAGCCCGTGCACCGACACGGTTGCCCGCTGGCCGCGCTTCGCCATTTCGCCCACGCGCTGGGGCAGCTCCAGATGCACGCGGATGGCTGCCGGGTCGAGGATCTCTGCAATTGCCTGGTTATTTCGCACCAGGTCTCCCTCCTGGAGCGGCCGTCCTCCCGCCTCATACCAGCGGCCCGCCTGCCCGAGTGCGACCAGGCCCGCCTTCGGCGCGCGTATGAAAGCCTTCTCCAGATCATCGTGCGCCCGCTGCAGTTGGCGCTGCTGGGTCTCCAGGTCGGTTTTCGCGCTGCGCAGGTCGTCATCCCGGCGATCCTTCGCTCTCTCGAGTGTCGATTGGGCCATTCTGATCTGGGCCTCGCGGGAAATGCTTTCACTCTTGGCCTTGGCAATGCTGAGTTGGAGGTTCTGTCGCTCTTTCTCCAGCGCGAACCCCTGGCTGGCAACTGTGACCTCCTGCTGCCGAACCTGCTGACCAGGGATCAACTGCTCCTGGGCCAGTCGCCGCTGGCGTTCCAGTTGCCTTTCAGCCTCGGCCAGAGCCTCCTCATCGAACTTCAGCTGCGCCTCGCGGTCCTTCCGATCGGCCTCGGCAGCGGCTTCGCTCTGCTGTGAGTCCATCTCCGCCTTCTTGAGGCCGAGTTCGGCCTGCTGAATATCCGCCTCCCGGTCGTGTTGGGTGGTGTCAACCTTGTCCTGGGCCTCGCGGACTTTCCTCTGCGCATCCTCGACTGCCTGCAGCATGCGGGGCACATCGAGCGCCACGATCACATCCCCTTGCTTGACTACGGTCCCGTTCGGCATCACGCCGATTACCTGGCCCGAAGTTTCCGCCTTTACAACCTTGCTTTCCTCCGCTTCGAGATTACCCACCTGGTCCGCGTATAGCGCGAAATCGCCGCGCTGCGATAGAGCCGTCGCCACGAACGGCATTTCCTGGGGCTGCTTGCTCTGGTAGCGCGCCAGTGCATAGTTCACCGCGCCAGCTACGGCCAGGCCAAGCGCGACCACCCACAAGAGAGTGTAAACGGCTCGCTTTAGCCAGCGCCACATAACTAAGTTCCCCCAGCCTTCGCGCTACCTGCCCGCGCGGTGGTCGTCGGCGGCCGGACGATAGCAACCCTGTCGCCGTCACGCAGGCCCTGCATCACGGCGCAATATAGGTCGTTTCTCGGGCCCAGTGTCACCGGAACCCTCTGGAAGCCTGCTTTTACTTTGCGGTAGACTACTGTCTCGCCCCCGGCGTGGAAGACAGCCTGAAGTGGAACCGCGATCTTGCCCTTGAGGTTCTCTACCACGATCTCCAGCCAGGCCGTCGTGCCTGGCTTGAGCCGCTTGTCCGAGGCTTCCACCGCCACCAGGGCCGAGAACGTGCGCCTGCCCGGATTACCTCCGTGCCACCAGGGGGATTCGGTGGCGATGTTGTCCACGGACTCCAAGGTCCCGGGAAAAGCCACACCCCGGGCGGTTCCGACGCGCAGCCGCACTTTCTGGTGCGGCTGGATGCGCCTGATGTCTATCTCCTCGATCTCGCAGTTCACCCGCACCCGGTTTGGGTCCACAACTCGCGCCACTTGCATCCCGGTCCACACTTCGTCGCCCACCCGCAAAGGGTGTCTGCCTCCCTCGTCCCAGGTAGTGCCCAGCAACACCAGGCCTGGCACCCCGGTGCGCAGGGTGCAGCCGCGCATCTGCCGCTCGCCCTCCTCGACCTGCGTCTGCAGGCCCTCGAGGGCGTGCTGGGCCGCTTCCACTGTTCGGCGGCTGCCGATTTGCGCGGCCGTAAGGTCTAGTTGGGCCTTCTCCAAGTCGACGGAAGCTGAGCGCTCTTTCTCTTCTGCTTGCCTGCGCGTATTGGCAAGCGCTGTCGCGGCTTTTTGCGCCGCGAATGCCCGCTCTCGCTGTTCCTTCTTCTGCTGGTCCAACTGATCGGAGGTTGCCAGGCCCTGGTCGAAGAGCCGCTGTGTCTTGGCTAGCTGGCCATCGGCGTATTCCCGTTCCCGTGCGGCCTGGTCAAGTTCGGCCTGCGCCCTCTCAAGGTCGGCGGCGTTCTGCTGCTTGGTCAGCGCGATCCTCTGTTCCGCCATGGCGACTGCCGATTTGGCGTTCTCAAGCCGTCTGCCCGCTTCCGTGCGCGAATCCGCCAGCCTCTGCCGGGCCTGCTGCATTTGATCCCGGATCGGGTTGAGGCGCTCTTCGAGCTCCCTCGAGTCGAGCTGAACGATGACATCTCCCGCCTCTACGATCGAACCATCCTGCACCACATGCGCTATCTTGCCTCTGCCCTCCACCGCCACTATGGGGTGCAAGCCGGCGGGCTCGAGAGCTCCTGTCACCAGCAGGGCCGTGTCCAAATCCATCCGGCGTGCTGTTGCCACGGGCACCGGCTTGCTCTTTGGAGGCTTCTTGAGGGCCTTATTGCTCAAGCGCCACGAGACGAAGCTTAGGCCCCCAACGAGAACAACGATTAACGCGGCGCGAAACAGGCGCACTGCTATCCCCCGGTCCCCTCGGCAGGCATGGCGGCGAGCAGTTCCTCTGCCTGGACAATCTGCTCGACGGGATGATCGTAAACGACGCGGCCGTCGTGCAGCCGCACCTCGCGGGTAGTGTGTTGAGCAATGATCGCTTCGTGGGTGACCATCACGATCGTAGCGCCGGCGCGGCTCAGGCGCTGGAGAAGGAGCATTATTTCCTCCCCCGTGCGGCTGTCGAGGTTGCCGGTGGGCTCGTCCGCGAGGATGATGGCGGGCTCCATCACGAGCGCCCGCGCGATGGCTACTCTCTGCTGCTCCCCGCCGGATAGTTGATTCGGGTGGTGGCGGGCACGGTGCGCCAGTCCGACGCGCTCCAGGCACTCGCGCACGGCCTGTCGCCTGATGCGGCGGCCGCTGTACAGCAGTGGCAGCGCCGCATTCTCCATCGCCGTCAGCCTGGGCAGCAGATTGAAGGTCTGAAATACGAACCCGATCTTCTCATTGCGGATGTGAGATAGGCGCCGGTCGCTGAAGCGGCTCACGTCCTGGCCGTCAAGCAGGTAGCGCCCTGAGGTGGGCAGGTCAACACAACCCAAAATGTTGAGCAGGGTGGTCTTGCCAGAGCCTGACGGTCCGGTAATGGCGACGAACTCACCCTGTCGGATGCTGAATGTGACATCGCGCAGCGCCTGCACGGCTACCGTCCCCGCCTGGTAAACCTTGCGCAGAGCTTCCGCCTGCACGACCGGCGTGTTTGAATGCTGGCTATTCATTCCTCTGCCGGTGCCGTGGGATCCCGCAGCGCAACGACCTCTCGCGGTTTCAGCCCCTTCTTTATCACTACAGCCTCTTCATTGCGGTCGCCAATTTCCACCTGTCGGGCCGAGAAGCTCTCGCTGTGGTGCACGTAAACGTAATCGTGCCCGCCCCTTCGCACCAGGGCAGACACGGGGACGGCGAGCACTCCATTCAGCCGCCCGAGCACTATCTGGGCCTTGCACTTCAGGCCTGGGCGCAGCCGCGAATCGTGGTCCTTGAGGGCGACGTTTACGGTGAAGTAGCGCACCCCTTTCTTCAGCGTGGGCTCGTCCCAGGAGTCTATGCTGCTCGCACTAGGGCTGATGCTTTCCACGGTGCCGCGATACACTTTGCCCGGAGCCGCCTCGAAGGTAAGCAGCACCTGCTGCCCGGCCCTGACCGGAGAGATGCGCGACTCGTCAACCAGCAGGTTGACCTGCATGCAGGACATATCACTGATGCTAACCAGCCTGGCCCCCTCGTTCACCTGGTCGCCGACTCTGTAAGGATGGGGGCCTCCGCTCTCCCAGTCCCAGGAAGTCCTGATCACGGCGGTGCCAGCGGCGGGCGCCCTGATGGTGGCCATCTCCAGGTCTTTCTGGGCTTCCTCCAAGCGCTCTTTGGTGCTCTGGATCGAGTAGCGCGCGGCATCGGCCGCCGGCTTTATGGCGGCCTCGGCGGCCTTCAGTTTATACTCGGCGTTGGCGATCGCCTCTTTCTTTTGTTCGATGTCCGCCTTCTGGCGCTTCTTCATGAACTCGAGGGCTTTCTCCGCGGTGGTCACAGCGAACGTGGCTGCGCGCAGCGCGCGCTCAGCCTGCTCGACATCGTGGCGCGAAACAAGACCTATCTCAGGGCTCGCCAGCCTTCGCTGACGCTCGCAGTCGAGCTGGCTTCGCTCAGCCACCAGGCGGTTCTGCTCGAGGTCGTTCTCGGCCCCTTGCAGTTCGGTCGCATTAGCCTTCAGCATCACCTCCAGTTCGCGTTCGCCCTGCTCCACAGCATGGCGCGCATTCTCGACATCCGTGCTGCCCGCCCGTGCGTCTTGCGCGACCTTCGCCTGTGCGCTGGAGTAGGCCAGACGGGTATCGTCGAGCCGCCGCTCCAGGTCCTTGGTGTCAAGTTTGGCAACCACATCGCCCTCGCGCACGACCGCTCCGTCCGGGCAGATGTAGGCCAGTTTGCCTGATACGCGCTGCGCTCTCACCACAGTTACGTTGCAGCCCTCGAGCGGGTGCTCTGCGGTGAGCCCTACGATAAAAGTGTCCGGCTCCACAACCAGCGTGGGAATCGAGAGCTGCTGCCGGATGCCGCGCAGGCGCTCGGACAGCCGCGCCGCTGGCTTTAGCGCCGCCGCCGCGAGCGCAATCGGGATCAACCACTTCACGAAACGCATTCGTGCCTCGCTCATCCCAGGGCGAAAGACCTAGCCCCCGGGCTTGGGCTGCGCCGCAGGGGGCCCAGCGGCCTGAGTCTCATCGGCCAGGCCTTGCAACACATCTTGCCCTACGGCACGCCGCAATCCGAGCACCGTGAAGTAGTATTGGATCTGGGCATTGAGCAGGTCCCGCTCTGCTGCGGTGACCTGTTCTTGAGCCTCGATCTTGTCGCGGTACACGCCCACACCTTCTTCCACCGAGATGTCCGCCAGCCGCAGTTTCTCTCGAGCAACTTCCAGGCTCTGGCGCAGGATCTCTAGATTTGCCTGCTGAGATTGAAGCGCCCGGGCCTCACTCCTGACCTGGGTTGTAATGCTCTGCCGCAATTCGCTCTGCTCTCGCTCGGCCAGCAGCCACCCCCGCTCGGCTTGGTGCACCGCCTCGTCCAGCGAGCGCGAGTTCAGTGGGATACTCGTCTGTATGCCGAGCCTCCACTCCGTGCTATCGTTTGCCCCGCCCACCGGCTGCGAAGTGGAGCCAAATAAGTCCAGCGACGGCCTTCGGCGGTTGCGAGCCAGGCGCAGGTCGGCGCGCGCGTCCTCGAGCGTCAGTTCTTCGATCTTCAGTTCGGGGCGGCTGCGCAACGCTTCAGGCACCAGCGCCTCCAGGTTCACCTGCGCAGGCTTGTAGCGGAGTTGGGTTGTCAGTTCCGGAGTTGCCCCAACCTGGAGGCCCAGGGTCTGCAAGAAGTTGTCCATGCTGTCTTGGAAAGACAGCTTGGCTGCGGTGAGCGCCAGCCTGCGGCTCGCCTGGCTGAGCTGCGCGCGGGTCACCTCGATCTTGGTGGTCATGCCCTCTTTCAGCCGCGCCTCGAAGTCTTGCACCGCCCTGTCCGCTTGCGCCAGTCCCTGTTCCTGGATGGTTACCTGCTCTCTGGTCTGGACAACGCCGAAATAGCCGCTTATGATGCTGAGTGCCAGGTCCTGTCTCTCCAGAGAATAGCGCAGCAGGCTACGCCGATAAGCCACGTAGGCGCTGCGCAGGGCCTCGTATCGTTCCGACGCGCGCCCCGCCCCGCGTATCAGCGGCTGCGTCACGGAGAACTCGAGCGCAGTCTGCTCTTCGGAGTCCAGCATGTTCAGCAGCGCCGAAACCGATACCTTGGCGCCGCTGAGCATGTCATAGTTGAGGTCGGTCTCTGCTGTGGTCTCGGTCGTACTGCCGTTCGAGCCGGGGTGCGTGCTCTGGGCCGCGGCCGCAACGTTGAGGCTGTAAAGTTGCCGGGCTACCCGGAGGCGCCCCTGCGCGTCCAGCAAGGAAGCAATGGATGAGCGGAAGCCAGCATTGTTCGCAAGCCCGGTCTGCAGGGCCTCTTGCAGAGTAAGAACCTTCGGGGCCGGGGCTACGCCGACTGCAGCGAGGTCGCGGTGCGAAACCTGGCCGCGCTCCTCAGCCCAGGGCGGCGATTGAGCAGCAGGAGCACTGGTGGCGATCGCACAAACGGCTCCAAATGCCAGCCAACAAGTTCTGCCCATGCCAACCGCTTTCCGTGTCGCGCTCAAAGGGACCAGCACCCATTATTCCTGACGTTCTTCGGCGCTCCTATTGTTTCACGCCATAGGTGGCCGCGTGCACAAAAAGTAGCCGCAAAAATAGGGCAGGACAGAGTCCCATGCGGCAAATCCTGCCCTCTTGCGACCGCGCCCAGACGCTTCTGATTATATTCCGCAATCACAGGCTGGTCAAGCAGGCTGCGCGTGGATCCTATTTGGTTTCTCCAGCGGCCAGGCCGCGACCCTCGGCGCCCGCAACAGCCGGGTTCGCCCAGCCGCGCTGCCCGAAACCAGGGACTTTGAGGGCTGACAGCGAACCCTGCTGCCCAGTGCAAGAATGAATGATCAATAGCAGGTCCGCTGCCTTGCGTCACTTGCGTGCCCTGCCGAACGATGGTCTGACGACGATCGTGCGATCCCTGTGGATTCTCAACGCATTCGTTCCTGCCGTCATTGCACTGATTGGAGGACAGGCGATGGCTCACACGAAGTCTTTGCCGGCCAACGCGGTAAAGCCAAGGGCGAAGGTGGCGCTGGAGCCTTTCGACCTGAAGGATGTGCGCCTGCTCGATGGCCCGTTCAAGGTCGCCCAGGAGGCTAACCGCCGCTACCTTCACCTGCTGGACCTCGACCGGCTGCTCTATACCTTCCGCTCCAATGCCGGGCTGCATGCTCCCGGAAAACCACTGGGCGGGTGGGAGGCGCCCACGGTGGAGGTGCGCGGCCAGTTTATCGGCCATTATCTTTCTGCCTGCGCCCTGACGTACGCCTCCACCGGCGACAAGGAACTCAAGTCGAAGGCGGACACGATGGTGGCCGAGCTGGCGAAGTGCCAGCAGGCCCTGGGCGGTGAATACCTGTCCGCCTTTCCTGCGAACTTCTGGGATCGCCTCGAGTCCATGGAGAACCCTCCCTGGGCCCCGTATTACGTGATCCACAAAACCATGGCCGGGCTGTTCGACGTGTACACCTTCTGCGGCAACCGACAGGCCCTGGATATCCTGAACGGAATGGCCGCCTACTTCAAGAAGCGCATGGACAGGCTCTCCATCGCACAGGTGGACCGCCTGCTCACCATCGAGTTCGGGGGCATGTCGGAGGTCCTTCACAACCTTTATTCCGCTACGGGGAAACCGGAGCACTTAGAACTTGCCCACGCCTTCGACCAGGCTTCGTTTCTTGGTCCCCTCGCGCTGGAGCACGATAATCTGAGTGGCATCCATGCCAACACGCACATTGCCAAAATCCAGGGCGCCGCGCGCCGCTATGAAGTTACCGGCGATGAGCGCTACCGCACCGCCGTGCGGTTCTTCTGGGACCGCGTGGTCAATGCGCGATCCTACGCCACTGGCGGCAGCAACAATGAAGAGTTCTGGCGCGACCCCAACCAGTTGGCGCGCACGCTCGGCGCCCAGAACCAGGAGAGCTGCACCACGCACAACATGCTGAAGGTTACGCGCTACCTGCTGCGCTGGACCGGAAAGCCAGCGTACGCCGACTACTACGAGCGAGCATACTTCAACGGCGTGCTTGGCACCCAAAGCCCCGAAAACGGCATGCTGATCTATTTCATGCCGCTCGGCGCTGGCCATGCGAAGCAATTCGGCACGCCCTATGACTCGTTCTGGTGCTGCTATGGCAGCGGGATCGAGGCTTTCTCCAGGCTCGGCGACAGCATCTACCTCCGCGACGATGACGCCCTCTACGTCAACCTGTTCATCGCTTCGACGCTCAACTGGGCGGAAAAGGGCCTGCGCGTCCGGCAGGTCACGCGCTTCCCGGAGGAGCAGCGCACGGCCCTCGTCTTTCAGACCCGGCGGCCCATCGCCCTTTCGCTCCATCTGCGTATCCCTTACTGGGCAACTAATGGGATCGAGGCCACGGTAAATGGAAAGCCTGTGCGCGTGCGTGCCAAGCCGAGTTCGTACCTGACCATCAAGCGCAGGTGGACCGACGGCGACAGGGTTCAGATGAGCATGCCCATGAGCCTGCACGCGCACCCGATGCCCGACGATCCGGAACTGATGGCTGTCATGTATGGCCCACTCGTGTTGGCCGGCCTCACCGACCGCAATATCTACTTTCTGGGCGACGCGAAGAACCTGGCATTATGGATCAAGCCGGTCAAAGGCCATCCGCTGACCTTCCGCGCGACCGGCCAGCCGAACGGCATCAGGTTCATCCCACTGTACCGGGTGATCAGCCAGCCCTATGGCGTTTATTCGGTCATAACCAGACAGGGAAGCCTGCGGCACAAGAAGATGCTGGCTGAAGAGGAGGCTCGCCGAAAGCGAGAGGCGCGGGTAGTTGATCGCGTCATTCCACACGATCAGGAATCCGAGGCTGCCCACAACTTGCAGGGCCAGGCGACATCATCTGCGCCTTTCGCGAGCACGGCATGGCGGCACGCAACCAGCGGCGGCTGGTGGAGCTGGGATCTGAAGGTGCTGCCAGATGTGGAGATGACTCTCGTGTGCACCTACTGGGGCGACGATGTACCCCCTCGCACCTTCGACGTGTTAGTTGAAGATACTGTGATCGCCAGCCAGTCGCTGAATCGCAGCAAGCCCGGCGAGTTCTTCGACGTGGAGTACCAGATACCAATAGGGCTCACCAAGGGCAAGGAGAAGGTAACCGTCCAATTCAAGCCCCACGAGGGTAATGTCGCTGGCGGCGTGTTCGGGTGCGCGATCCTGAAGCCTGAGAACTAGCAAATCTTGGTGCAGATTCTTCCATTGGGGGGATCAATATACGGACAACGCGCATGAAACTGATGAAAAGGCTGCGAATGATCTGCTCTTTCCTGATGATGCCAGGCCTTGCTTCAGCGGCCGCGGCCGGGTCGTCGGCCAATCCCTGCGACTGGCCCACTCCGCGGCGCGATACGCACCTGACCGCACGCCAGGCGTGCCCGGGCACGATGCGCGCGGCGCCGAAGGTTCTCACTCGCACGCCGATCGCGCCAGCAACGGCGCACCTTCGTCCCTTCTCCTCGAGGCCTGGCGCCGATGTGAATCGCGCACTTGCCCTTGGTGACGGCGCGCTGCGGTGCTACGATCTGTCAGGCAAACTGCTTTGGCAGAGCCACCCGCCCGGGCTCAATTTCGAGTCAATCGTGGCGATCGAGGATCTCGACGGCGACGGTCGCGTTGAGATCGCGCTGATGGCCGGGCGGCCCGCTTCCCCGTTGGGCGCTGCGCTCCTCGTGGACGCTGCCACCGGCAAACTCCTCTGGCGCTATGACGTGGAGCCCATTTCCTACGCGTGGTACTTCTACATTGACAACTACCTGCCCCGCGCCGTTGGGAAGCAACTGGTGGTGCTGATGCACGGCTATCCGCCCGACAAACTCAACGGCTATATCGTCCTGTTCGAGTTCACCGCGGCGGGCAAGGCGCCCGTGCAGCGCTGGCGCTACGATTTCGATCACTACACCTGCTTTCCATCGCTCCTGCTCTCGGATGTGGACGGCGACGGCGTCAAGGAGCTCTGCGTCGAGACGCACAGCCGCATGTGGGTCCTCGATGCGCTCACCGGAAAGGTGAAGCAGTTCATCATGTGGGACGTATCGCCCGCCAACATCCGCTCTTATGGCCTGGTCAGGTTTATTGATCTCAACGGCGATGGCTGCGAGGACTTCCTCTGCATCGCAAACTTCGCCCAGCATCACGAGGCGCTGCTCAACAAGAACGGGAAGCTCGAACTGGCCTGGGCGCACGGCTGGGACAATTCGGTCACCACCTCGAAGATTGTCTCGACATGGCCCGAGCCTCCGGTCGCCGACGTGGACGGCGACGGCAGGCTGGAGGTCATCGTTTCCATGTTCAACTCCGAGCGCGACGCGCGCTGGATGACCCGCATCTACGACGCCGTCACCGGGGTGATCAAGGCCAAAGTGCTCGATCGCATCGCAGTCCGTGTCGCGGATGTGGACGGTGACGGCCGCGCCGAAATCCTGGCCGACATTAGCAGCGATCCCGCGCGCGCCGAGATCACTGCGGCAGCCCTGATCAAAATCGTGAATGGCAAGCCCAATGAGATTTGGCGTGAAGAGGGAGCCAGAGCTGTCGAGGGCTCGCCGCGCGCCGGGCGGAAGGGAAAAGGGACCCGTAGGGCGGTGCTGGCGCAAGACGGGCTCCTGGTAGCGCGCGGCAGCGACTACTATGCCTTATCCGTGGAAGGCGGCGCCGTGCGCCTGGTGAGGCAAGCGCCGCCGGCGCCCAGGCCCGGCCCGGACCTTTCCAGAATCAACGCGCCCGGCGGCGCTATGGTCCCGCCGCCGCTGGTGAAGGATTTGGATGGCGACGGCAGAGCCGAAATAATCCACACCTGGAACGGGAAAGTCACCATCTACCACTGGGATCGCAAGGAGGGCCTGAGAGCCATCCGCGAGCACCCAACCAGCGGCGATCCGGTATTGGCCGACCTGGACGGCGACGGCAAGACCGAACTCGTGACCGGCGATGCTGCTCCCACTCACGAACCGATCATCCGCGCGCTGCGCCCCGACGGCTCCCTGCTCTGGGAGTCGCACCTGCCGAAAACCGAGCGCCCGGGCCTGTCCCACGGCCGCGCCATCTACATGCAGGCGGGGAGATTCACGGGCAAGCCGACGCCAGACATCTACGCGCTAATTGGTACGCCCATCGTGCGCAGCGTGGTGCTCGAGGGCGCGTCCGGAAAGTTGATCTGGGAGAAAGGCGAGTTTCCTGGCCTGGAGCGCTACTGGGGGCCGACCGTGAACATGGCCTCCGTATATGACGTGGACGGCGATGGTGCCGAGGACCTGGTTTTCACGAACCCGGACTACTACTGCGTCGCGTCCGGCAGGACCGGCGACCTCATCGTTGGGCCTGCCTTCCCGCCCAAGATTTTCAACCAACCCAGCCAGGGTCTCTACACCCTCCCCGCCATACTTGAGCAACCAGGGGGACCGACGGTCCTCTTGTGCGATGGCCACTATTTTCTGGGCGCAATCGGCGTGCGCGCCGAGCCGCACTGGTATCAACTTCCTGAGCTGGGCGTGGCGCGCTGCTCTGCTGAGGGGTTCATGCGCCTGGCCGACGGGCGGTGGCTGATCGGGTTTGGCCGGCAGAACGGCAAGTTTGCCTGCCTGGACGCCTCCACCGGCCAGGTGCGCTGGGAACTGCCGATACAGGCATCGGCTGGCGATGCAGTATCGTGCGGCATCAACGGAGATGGCGCGGAGGAATTCGTCTTCGGCGACAGCCACGGCTTCCTCTGGGCGGTGGGCGACCGCGACCGCAGACCCTCAGTGATATGGAAAATCCATCTGGGCGCCAGCGCCGGATCGCCGGTGATTGCCGACCTCGACGGCCGTGGCGTCCCCCAGATCGTGGTCCCGACGGGAGACGGAAGCCTGACTATCCTCGGCGCTCCCTAGCGTGCCGAGGGTTCCTGCCGCGCCGCGGGATCAACGGTCGTAGGCGCAATGCGCTCTATAGACCTCGAGGGCATACCGGTAAGACTCAAGCGTCACCCTTGGCGAGAGGGAATGGTCGGAGTGGAAGAAGTACGCCGCGCCCAAGTCCTTCAGGGCCTCCATTTTTCCGGCCACCTCTTGCTCGATGGCCCGTTTGTCGCCGGACTCTAAGACCCGCACGTCTATGTTCCCCATGAAGGCCACGCGCCCAGCAAATTGCTTGGCGAGTGAGATGACATCCACGCCGGCCTTGGCTTCCATCGGCTGGAGGCAATCAATGCCAGCCTCGATCACGTGGGGCACCACCTGCGTCACCCCGCCGCAGGAATGGAGGATGACCGGCATGCCGCGCTCATGGAAGTAATCGAACAGTTCCTTGTGGTAGGGCATGATCAGTTTGCCGTACATGGCCGGCGAACAGAAGGTACCCTTGTTGTAGCCGAGGTCCTCATAGACGAAAGCCCCGTCGGGCTGGCCTGCCTCGCTGAAAAGATAATCGAAGTGCTTGAAGCAGAAATCGGTATAGGTGCGGCAGAAATCGTGAATCCAGTCCGGCTGCAGGACCATGCTCTGCAGCATCACCACGTCGCCCAGGGTGCCGCGCATCAACTCGAAGACGTGTATGCACCCGAAGACGCTGAACTTGCCGCTTGCCTTTGCCTGCGCTATTCCGTTGCGGGTGGCATCGAGGTTCACGCGTCCGGGGTCGAACTCCAGCAGCGGCGGCTTGTAAACCGCCTCCCAGCGCTGCGGGGTGACGCAATCGAAATGCACGTGCTCGGGAGTGCCGGACTTCTTCTTCCAGGTGCGCAGCGTTGCGCCGCTGCCGCCCTTGACCAGGATCCACTCCTCACTCTCCTCAATCGTTTCGCTGAAATCCTTCAGCGGAGCGGCGTTGATCCCCCAGCCGGCGAAGGTGAGATCGTAATCGAAGTACTTCTCCGGAGGTTCATCCTGAGGATAGCCCTGGTTGACCCAGTAGTCGCGAATCGTTTCCGGCCAGTAGTGCTCGAAGATGCCCATGCGGTCGGCTTGCTGGCGGCGCAGGAGCGCCGAGACGCGCTCGCGCGAGCTCATTTGAGTAGCCATGAAACGGCAGCCTCTGGGATGAATCTACGGCGGCTTTCAGGGAATGCCTTCCGTGATCGTGAGAATGTTCGCGCGGCCGGCCTTTGGGGTTGCCTACCGTGCGAGCGAGGAATCAGCGCTCGGCCTCGGTGTATGAAGGATGAATCGCCAGGGCTGGAGAACAATGCGCCGGGCGGCGCACGTCAGGCCGAAGTTCCCGAAGGAGCGGTGACAAGTGATAGTTGACCAACTCAAGAACTGGCGCAGGTACGCGGCGCTGGCCGAGTTGAGGTCGGCCTTCGAGTTCCTCGAACAGCACGCCAGCGGGAAAGACCTTGCGGATGGGCGCGCTGATATTGACGGGGACCGTCTTTTCGCGCTCGTTCAGACCTACAAGCCCAAGCCCATACGGGGAAGCAAGTTCGAGGCGCACCGCCGCTATGCCGACGTGCAGTACATCGTTGCGGGCGCTGAGCGCATCGGCTGCGCCCCCACCGACGCCCTCAAGGTCGAGGTCCCCTACGACTCAGAGAAGGACATCGCATTCTACAGTCAGCCGCAGCGCTACACGCCGATTGCGATGCCCGCTGGCACGTTCGCGGTCTTCTACCCCGAGGACGCTCATATGCCATGCTGCCGGCTGGACTCCAATGCGCGTGTGCGCAAGATCGTGGTGAAAGTGCTGATTCCCTGACGCTCCGTCTGATCTGAGGAGGAGAATGGTGACTTTTAGGTTGCTCGCAGCGCTGGTGATACTGGCAGCGTGCACCTGCCAGGCGATAGCAGCACGCAATATCGTGACGGTCGAAAAGGGCGGGCATCTGCTGGTGAACGGCAAGCGGTTCTTCCCACTTGGCCTCTATGGCAAGCCGTCGGGGGAGAATCCTTTTGGGCAGATGGCGCAAGCGGGGTTCAACCTGGTGCAGGCGGCATTCGATCCCGAAACGTTCGACGCCGCTGCCAAGTCCGGCATCTACTGCTGGATACCGCTGGGTGATACGCTGGACCTTTCGACTGAAAGGCAAGCGCGCGAGGCCAGGATTCGGCAGACGGTTTCGGCGGCCAAAGACCACCCTGCGCTGCTGATGTACGAAAGCACGGACGAGCCGGCCTGGACCTGGAACGATCCGGCGAAACCGCGGGCGGCTGCAGAGAACCTGGCGATGGGTTACAGGCTGGTGAAGGAGCTCGATCCGAACCACCCTGTAACCCTCAACCATGCCCCCCAGAACACTGTCGCCACGCTGCGAAAGTACAACGCCGCCTGCGACGCGGTCTCGGTGGACATCTATCCAATCATCCCGCCCGATATCCTTCACATCTACGGCCTGACACGCGACCGGCGCCACGGCGACCTGAGGAACCAGACCCCCTCGTGCGTGGGCGAATACGTGGATAAGATGCGACAGGTAGCCGGGCCAGGCCGCCCGGTGTGGATGGTCTTACAGGGATTCGCCTGGGCCGCGCTGGATGACGAGACGAGAATCAAGTCATCCATTGTGTATCCTAGTTATGAGCAGACCCGCTACATGGCATGGCAATCGGTGATTCACGGCTGCAACGGGATTATCTACTGGGGAACCCACACCTTGCAGCAGCCGGGAGAATGCTGGAGCGGGATAACAAGGGTAGTGCGCGAACTGGCTGACCTTCACGATGTGCTCGTGGCCGATGGGGTGCCGGTACCGCTGGAGAAGGATTACGACGAATTGGGCTACTCCATAGATGCCGGAGTGGAAGCCTCTGTGCGCGATGCCGGCGGATTCCGCTACTTGCTGACTGCGAACTCAAGCACCGACCCGGCCGGCGTAACCTTTCGCGGCTTGAAAGGATTCCCCGATGGTGAAGCCGAGGTGGTGGGGGAGGGCCGCACCGTCACCGCGAAGAACGGGGCTCTTCACGACAACTATGCCGGCCTCGCGGTGCACATCTACCGGGCTCGCAAGCCTTCCTGAACGCCTGCCAAGATGCCGCTATTGTGTCACCCTGAGCCCCTCGGCTACGCTCAGGGCAGGTTTCGCCCCGACTGCGTCGGGGACTCAGAATGACCGGTCGCGAGGCGCTCAGAATGACAGCCGGCGGGAACCTGGGTCTTGATAGGCGCTGTTGAGATTGAATGGTGATACGAATCCGACGCTGATGGCTTGATCGGCTCCGGCGATTTTCCACGATTCGGTGCCGACCAGCAGCGAATTCCTCGCGCTCATCGTAGATCGGCGCGACAGGGGCGCTGTCGAAAGATGGAGAAAACGGACTATCACGCAGCAGCGAGATGCGAAGCGTACCTTATCATCTCTGGAGGTGACTGGAAATGAACGGCGACCAGGCGCGGCTGGACCAGCGGTGCATTAACACGATTCGTTTTCTGGCGGCTGATGCCGTTGAGAAGGCTCAATCTGGTCACCCGGGCGCGCCGATGGGGGTGGCGCCCATGGCGTACACCCTCTGGACGCGCTTCCTCAAGCACAACCCGCGCAATCCCGACTGGCCTGACCGCGACCGCTTTATTCTCTCGGCTGGCCACGCCTCGATGCTGCTCTACTCGCTGCTATATCTTACTGGCTACGACCTCTCGCTGGACGATATCAAGCAGTTCCGCCAGTGGGAAAGCAAGACCCCGGGACACCCGGAATATGGCCTGGCCCCTGGCGTGGAAGTGACCACCGGCCCGCTGGGCCAGGGGTTCGGCAATGGCCTGGGCATGGCGATTGCCGAGCGCTGGCTGGCATGCCAGTTCAACAGGCCTGGTCACGAGATCATCAACCACTGCATCTACGCCCTGACCTCCGACGGCGATATGATGGAGGGGGTGGCGAGCGAGGCGGCCAGCCTGGCCGGCCACCTGCGGCTGGGCAATCTGATCTATTTCTATGATGACAACGAGGTCTCAATCGAGGGCAGCACCGACCTCGCCTTCACGGAGAGCGTGGCATTTCGCTTCCAGGCCTACGGCTGGCAGGTGTTGGGCCCGCTTGACGGCAACGACATCCTTGCAATTGATGCCGCCATCCGCCAGGCGCGGGCAGAGCGAGAACGGCCGTCGCTCATCATCTGCAACACGGTGATCGGCTACGGCAGCCCGGAGCAGGGCACGGCCAAAGTCCACGGCGAGCCGCTGGGCGCAGAGGGCGTGCGCGTAGCCAAGGAAGCGCTCGGTTGGCCGCAGGAGCCGACCTTCTACGTGCCGGACGAGGTGCTGGCCCACATGCGGCAGGCGATCGAACGCGGCCAGGCGGCGGAGGAGGACTGGAAGCGCCGGATGCAAGCATACGCCGTCGCCTATCCTGAGCAGGCAGCGCAGTTACAGGCGCAACTGCGCGGCGAACTGCTGCCAGGATGGGATCAGGGCCTGGCCGACCTTTTCCCGCCGGGAACGGCGCCCACGGCCACCCGCAATGCTTCCGGCAAGGTGCTCAACGTGCTGGCGAAGCGCATCCCTGCTCTCATCGGCGGGTCGGGGGACCTCGCACCCAGCACCAAGACCGGCATCACCGGCACCGGCGATTTTGGTCCGACTGATTACTGCGGCCGAAACATGCATTTCGGGGTGCGCGAACACGCGATGGGCGCTATCGCAAACGGAATGGCCAGGCATGGCGGGGTCATTCCCTTCACCGGCACATTCCTGGTTTTCTCCGATTACATGCGGCCACCGATGCGCCTGGCTGCTTTGATGGGCATTCAGGTGATCTACGTATTCACCCACGACAGCATTGGCCTGGGCGAAGACGGCCCAACCCACCAGCCGGTCGAACAATTGATGAACCTGCGCGCCGTCCCCAACCTGACCGTCATACGCCCCGCTGACGCCGCCGAGACTGCAGAAGCCTGGCGGGCCGCCGTGCTCAACCGCGAAGGCCCCACCGCGCTGCTCTTCACCCGCCAGAACGTTCCCGCGCTGGACCGCACCAAGTACGCGTCTGCTGAAGGCCTGCGGCGAGGCGGGTACGTGCTGTGGCAATCGGCGGACGGCACGCCGGACGTGATTCTCATCGGCACTGGCTCGGAGGTCCACCTTGCCCTGCAGGCCGCCGAGGAACTGGTCGCCGAAGGAATAAGGGTGAGACTCGTTTCCCTTCCGAGTTGGGAGATTTTCGACCAGCAGACAGCGGAATACCGGGAAAGCGTTCTGCCCCCGGCGGTCGAAGCGCGCGTGGCTGTGGAGGCGGGCCAGAAACTGGGCTGGGAGCATTATCTGGGCCTCAACGGCGTGGCGGTCGGCCTGGACCATTTTGGCGCCAGCGCGCCTTACAAGGCCATATACAAGGGATTCGGCATCACCGCCGAACGCATGGCAGAGGTAGCAAGAGGCTTGCTGCGCCGGCGGGAGCGAGGGACGCGATGATGCAGACGCTTCGCGAGTCAGCCAACCTGGGGCGATATCAGGCTGCCGTGGATGCGGCCCTGGCCGAGATGGCCGAAGGCCGGATCATGCCGCGCATCTGGGATCAGGACCATACCGTCTGGAAGCCGGAGCCTGCAGACATCAGCAATCGGCTAGGGTGGCTCCACACCGCCGAGGCAATGAGGGAAGGACTTCCTTGCCTGGAGGCAATGCTGACCGATGTGCGCTCCGCGGGCTATAAGAACGCCCTGCTGCTCGGGATGGGTGGGTCCAGCCTTGCTCCGGAACTTTTCAGCAAGACCTTTGCCGCTTGCGGCGGGTTCCTGGACCTGGCTGTGCTCGATAGCACCGTCCCAGGCGCCGTGTTGGCACATGCCCGACGCCTCGACCCCGCGCGCACGCTATTCATCGTCTCCAGCAAGTCGGGCACCACGACGGAACCCCTTTCCTTCTTCAAGTTCTTCTACAACTGGACCGCCGATGCGCTTGGCGCGGAAGGCGCGGGAGAGCATTTCATCGCCATCACCGATCCTGGAAGCAAGCTTGCCGACCTGGCGGCCCACCGGCATTTCCGCGCCACCTTCCTCAATGACCCGAATATAGGAGGGCGCTATTCAGCCCTCTCTGATTTCGGGTTGGTGCCGGCAGTACTGGTGGGGGTAGATGTGCGGAAGCTGCTGGAGCGCGCCCTGCAGGCGGCCTCTAACTGCGGGCCTGCTGTTCCTGCGGCCAACAACCCAGGCGCGTGGTTGGGAGCCGTGTTGGGTGAATTGGCTAAAGCGGGGCCAGACAAGGTCACTCTCGCCGTTTCACCAGCGATTGCCAGCTTCGCCGACTGGGTGGAACAGCTCATCGCCGAGAGCATGGGCAAGGAGGGCCGTGGCATATTGCCCGTGGTTGCAGAGCCATTGGGGCCGCCCGGTGTCTACCGCGATGACCGCCTCTTCGTCCACCTGCGCTTGGACGGGGACGACACGCACGGCGCGGCCCTCGCGGCTCTGGAGGCGGCGGGACACATCGTAGTGCGCCTGAGATTGCACGACCCCTATGACATTGGGGGGCAGTTCTTCTTGTGGGAGATGGCGATCGCGGTGGCTGGATACCGAATGTGCATCAACCCCTTCGACCAGCCCAATGTGGAGAGCGCCAAGGCCCGGGCGCGAGAGATGGTGGATGACTACAGCAAGTCCGGCGCCCTGCCGGCGCAGACTCCTGCGCTGACCGCCGGGGACATCGCAGTCTATGGGAATGTCTCCGCGAGCAGTCCAGGTGCAGCGCTGTGCTCTTTTCTGGCCGAGGCCCAGCCTCGCGCGTATGTGGCCTTGCAGGCATACGTTCAGCCGACGCCTGAAATGGATGCCGCGCTGATGATGCTGCGCACCAGGCTGCGCGACAGGTCCCGCCTGGCTACGACTGTCGGCTACGGGCCGCGCTTCCTGCACTCGACCGGCCAACTGCACAAGGGTGATGCTGGCCGCGGCCTCTTCATCCAGTTCACCGCCGATGACCCGGAAGACGTGCCCATCCCAGATGAGGCCGGATCGCCCACATCCTCGATCACTTTCGGTGTGCTCAAGATGGCCCAGGCGCTGGGCGATGGCAAGGCTTTGCTGGACGCTGGGCGGCGCGTTATCCGTTTTCACCTGGGGGCGGATGTCGTCGGCGGGATCAAGCGGCTGGCGGAAGCGCTGGCATCATTCGAGCCATGATCTTCGACGGAGCGAACGTGGACGTTGCACGACTGAAGCAGCAGGCCGGCGAATATGCCGCACAGTTCGTCGAATCAGGTATGGTGGTGGGCCTGGGGCATGGCAGCACGGCAATCGAGGCGGTGCGCCGCATCGCCGAGCTGCTGCGGACGGGCCAACTGCCGGGAATCCTGGGGATTCCATGCTCGATCCAGGTCGAAGAAGAGGCGCGGCGGCTCGGCATTCCGCTGACAACCATTGACGGGCACCCTGTCATTGACCTGACAATTGACGGCGCGGACGAGGTGGCCCCCAACCTCGATTTGATCAAGGGGCGCGGCGGGGCGATGCTGCGCGAGAAGATCGTCAGCCAGGCGAGCCGGCGGGAGATTATCGTGGTGGACGAATCCAAGCTTTCCCCCGCGCTGGGCACGCGCGCGACGATGCCGGCCGAGGTGGTTCCCTTCGGGTGGCGTTCCCAAGCCGCATACCTGGAGTCATTGGGCGCGCGCGTGACTCTGCGCCAGAACAGCGATGGAACCCCTTTCAAAACCGACCAGGGAAACCTGATTCTTGACTGCGACTTTGGGCCGATCGCACACCCCGAGCAGCTAGCCGCCCGACTGGAAGCGCGCGCCGGCATCCTTGCACACGGGTTGTTCCTGGGGATGGCCACTGAAGTGATCGTTGCAGGGGTGCAGGGGATCCGACTGCTCAAGCCGGAGCCTCGAACCCCTTGACGATCGTCGCGATCGCGATCAGACGCGGAGGATAATGATTGCCATGGATCAGAAATCCACAGACGCGAAACCCACCACGATCGTCATCTTCGGCGCTTCGGGCGACCTCGCCGAACGCAAACTGATACCGGCGCTCTTCAGCCTGTATCGTAAAGGACGCCTGCCAGCCAACACTAACATCGTCGGCTTCTCTCGCACGCCCTACAGTCACGACGAGTTCCGCGACCACCTGCGCGCCAGCGCCCAGCAGTACTCGATCCAGTCCTTCGATGCAACAGCCTGGGAGGCGTTCGCCGCAGGGCTCTGGTACTCGCCCGGAGATTCGAAGGTCGCGGCGGACTACGAGCGGCTGCAGGCTTTCCTGAGCGAACTGGAGGGCGGGCCGGCGGACCGGATCTACTACCTTGCGACCCTGCCGGATCTCTTTGCGACGATTGGCGTGACCTTGGGAAGGTCTGGCATGGCGCGCGAAGCCGGGGGATGGCGTCGCATCGTCGTGGAGAAGCCCTTCGGGCACGACCTGGCCTCGGCCCAGGCGATCAACAAAGCCCTGCACTCGGTCTTCGACGAAAGCCAGATCTACCGCATGGATCATTACCTGGGCAAAGAGACGGCGCAAAACATCCTCTTCTTCCGCTTCGGGAATACCATCTTCGAGCCGGTATGGAACCGCAACTACATTGACAACGTTCAGATCACAATCATCGAAAGCGCCGACGTGGGGCACCGCGGCGCATTCTATGACCAGGCAGGGGTATTGCAGGACATGTTCCAGAACCACCTGCTGCAGCTGCTCTGTATGGTGGCGATGGAGCCGCCGGCCTCGTTCGAGGCCGACGCCGTCCGCAACGAGAAGATCAAGGTCCTCTCGGAAGTTCCCCCGATCAACCTGGCGGACACCGTGAGGGGCCAATACCAGGGATACCGCGAAACCCCCCACGTCGCACCCGATTCGCAGACGGCTACCTACGGCGCGCTCAAGCTCTACGTGTCCAACTGGCGCTGGGAGGGAGTGCCATTCTACCTGCGATCTGGCAAATGCCTGGCCAGGAAGTCCAGCGAGATCATCATCGAGTTCCACCGCCCGCCGCACCCGATCTTCGACAACCCCGCGCTGACTCCGAACATGCTTTCACTTTGCATCCAGCCCGACGAGGGAATCCATCTCAGGTTCGGCGCCAAGGTGCCGGACTCGGCCCACGAAATGCGCTCGCTCGAGATGGAGTTCCACTACCGTTCGTACTTCGGCGGGCAGCCGCTGCCCGACGCCTACGAGCGGCTGCTTCAGGACGTGCTGCACGGCGATGCCTCTCTCTTCCCGCGCAACGACGCGATCGAAGCGGCGTGGCGGCTGATAGACCCGGTCGTGGAGGGCTGGGGCTCGCCCGACGGGCCGCCGCTGGCGATCTGTGAGCGGGGAAGCTGGGGGCCAAAAGAGGCCGATCAGCTGATCGCTCGCGACGGCCGCTGCTGGCGACAGGGCTGCTGTGTGCTAGAGGGGCCTCGCGGAGGATGACGAGATTCCGCTGGCACATAGGGCCTTTGACTAGACCGGGCGCTTCACCGTCACGCGGATGATGCGAACCGCGTAGTGGGCATCTTGCCGCTGGTTACTGACATCCAGTTCTGAGATATCGTTTGTGCTGCCAGCCATGATGGTCACTTTCTTCGATTCCGGTAGCTCGAACCGGGCGGCGCTCAGACCCGCGTCGCGCCAACTCTCGTCAATCCCCTTGCTCCATGGCTCGGCGCGCAGGTGCTGCCCCCACAGGTTGTCAATCCTCATCTTCACGCCTGTGCGCGGATATTTCCAGGCCAGCGGCTCGGCCTGAAGCAGCACGTAGCCCGGCGGTATGCACGCGCTGCCGATGACCGTCACTGCGACGATGGGCTCCTCCTCCACCACTGTGATAGCGCCGTAGGGGGGGAAATCGAGTTCCACCCCGTCCACGTTGTACTCGGCCCCGGTGTAGGGCTCGGTGGCGAGGCCGGACGGAACACCCCTTCCCAACTCGACCTGGATGTTAGGATAATTGAACGGGGCCCAGTATTCATAGACCATTGGCGTGTAAGCGGTGCGAACCTGCCGCTCGCCGCTTTCCGCCAGGCGTTCCACTTCGCGCTCGGCCTCGGTGAGCTGCTCCCACGGATCGCCCGAGCGACTTCTCTCTGGATTTCTGAAGCGTGCTCTTTCGATCTCTTTCATGCGCCAATCCTCCTGCAGCAGCAGATTACGTGCTTGCGCGCGACTCTCCTGCTCCCGCTTCGCTCCCACTGTGGAATGCTTGCAGGAGGGAGCGGTGCCGATTCCGAAATTGCTGCTCCGAGCCCCCCTGCTACGGCCGCGCTCGGGTTCTAAGTAGTTCGATTCCTGCGCTCCCGACTGACGAGAGGCCGCGTTCGTATCACAGGGGCCTTGCTACAGCGATGCGCGAAATCACGATCAGCGCGCCGCGCGACCTGCGGCGCGAATTGACCATCTTCCTCGTGGTTGTTGCCGCCCTGGGGATGACCAGCGGGATCTTCGAGACCACCTTCAACAACTTCCTGAATGACACGTTCCGCATTACGGCCCAGGCCCGCGGCAAACTAGAGTTCCCGCGTGAACTGCCCGGGTTTCTCGTCGCCGTCATGGGAGGGATACTGTTCTTTCTCTCGGAGATCAGGCTTGGAACCTTCGCGACCCTCGCTGTCGCGCTGGGGATTGCTGGCCTCGCCTGGGTTGGCACTGACTATCACCTGATGATTGGCTCTATGGTAATCTGGAGCGCCGGCACGCACATGATGATGCCGGTGAACAACACCATCGCCCTCAGCCTGGCGCCCGCGGACCGGCGCGCCGCCAGGCTGGGCCAGATCGGTGCGGTTGGGCTCGCAGCCACCATTCTGGGCTCCGCCCTCGTCTGGACCGGGCTCCAGTATCTGCACATCGGCTACCGGGTCACCTTCGCGATCGCAGCCTGCGGGGCGCTCACCGCCTCGGTCTTCGTCTCACGCATCTCCCCCTTGTCGGCGAGAGCCGGCCGCAGGCCGAAACTGGTATTGAAGCGGCGGTACTCGCTCTACTATCTGCTCAACGTTTTCTCCGGCGCCCGCAAACAGGTCTTCGTGACGTTTGGGCCGTGGGTCTTGATCAAGGTCTTCGGCGAGCCGGCGCCCACGATCGCCAAGATCTGGATCGTGGCCTCCGCCGTCGGGATCTTCTTTCAGCCGCAACTCGGGAAATTGATAGACCGTATCGGCGAGCGGGTGATCATGATGTCTGACGCGCTGCTGCTGATCGGCGTTTGCATCGGCTACGGTTTCGCGCGCGAACTGCCGCTCGCAAATCCTGTCCGGCTCGTTTATGTGTGTTACGCGCTCGATCACATCCTGTTCGCCGCAGGAATGGCGAGGGCCACCTATCTCGATAAGATCGCCGAGAACGAGGCAGACATCCACGCCTCGCTCTCCCTCGGGGTCTCGATTGATCACGCGGTCTCGATGTCCGTCCCTGCCCTCGGTGGCCTGGTATGGGTGGTCTATGGGTTCCCGTACGTTTTCCTGGGGGCCGCGGGAATCGCCCTGTGCAACTTTATCGCCGCCAGCTTCGTGCGCGTTCCCAGGCATCGTGCGCGAACCGAACCACTTCCGGCCGTCGAGGCGATGGACCTCTAGCAGGCTAACCGGCGATTTGACCCGAAGACCGCCAATGCCCAGCGGTAGCATAGGTTTCCAACCTGTGCCCTCCACAGGATGCAATCCTGTGCTACCAATAACGTCGAACGGCAGCGCAGGTTTTCAACCTGTGCGCCCGCAATGCTGGCGGGCGAAGCAGCGCTTCGCCCCTAGATTCATGGATGGTGCGGACTAGCGGGCAACCAGTTGCGATTCGGCGGGCAACCGTGGCACAGGAAGGTCAAGCATCCGGCGCACGTCCGCGGGGGTGGCAAGATCGCGCTGCAGCGTGCGGGCCAGGCGGCGCACTCGCGCGACCAGGCGGCGGTTGCTGGCCAGGCTCCGTGCGCGCCAATCGTAGTGCGGGTTGTCCTCAAGGCCAGTGCGCACGTGCCCGCCCATAGCGATAGCCATGGCGTTGATCTTGAGTTGGAATCTGCCTATGCCTGCCGCAGCCCAGATAGTGCCCTCTGGCAGAAGGCTGACGAGATAGGCCAAATCCCTTGCTGCCGCCGGGATCGTGCCCAGCGAGCCGAGCAGGAGATTGGCGTACAGCGGCGGCTGGATGATGCCCTTGTCCAGCAGGCGCTGGGCCATGTTGGCCATGCCGGGCTCGAAGATCTCCAGTTCAGGCTTGACGCCGCGGTCAGCCATGCGGCGAGCCAGTTCCAGGATCGTATCCGGGCTGTTGACGCTGGCCTGTTGCGGGAAATTCATCGAGCCGAGGGTCAGGCTGGCCATCTCGGGGCGCAGGTGCTCGGGTACATCGAGCGCTGCCGCGCGCAGGGCCGGGTCTTGAACCAGGCGGCCACTGCAGGTGACGCACGTAACGACGTCTGGGCAGGAGGCCCGCACTCGGGCCAGAATATCCGCGTACAGGCCCGTATCGTAACTCGGGGAGCCGTCTGGCCCGCGGGCGTGGATGTGCACGATGGAGGCTCCGGCCGAGCGCACGGCGGCCACATCCGCCGCTATTTCCTCGGGAGTCACGGGCAGGGCCGGGCAGACGTCCTTGGTGAGGACCATGCCGGTAATAGCGGCATTGATAATGAGTTTGGGCTGGTTCAGCGTCTCGGGTTCGTTCATGCCTGACCCTACCTGGGGCGATGCTCCAGGCCGAGTCCCGGCCATGGCGCACACGCCCGAACTGCCGCACCCAGCGTCACAGCAAGTATCATGCCAAAGCCCCCAAGATGTCGAGGCGAGCAGGCGCAGGGGGTTCAGAGCATGAGAAGCGTCGGCCGCACCCTTGAGGACCTGAACTGGTACATCCAGCGATACGGTGTCCTGCGCACGAGCAAGAGGATGCTGACCAGGTCCTTGAGATACGCAGCCCGGGGAATATACTCAGGCCGTGATACCATCATTCACTGCGCTGACCTGCAATCATGGCCGGACTACGAGGCCCAGGAGCGATTGACCATCCGGCGGGGCACCGAGGCCGATTTGGCGCGGCTGGCCCGCAGGATGCCGCCGTCGAGCATACGCACCTTCCACGCCCGGCTGGATGAGGGGCAGATCATGTTCATCGCCGAGGTGGACGGCGAACTTGCGGGCTATGCCTGGATGTGCACCAGGACCGACAGCCACGCGGCCAAGTCCCACGGGCTGGAACTGAAGCCAGGGGAGGGGCTTCACTGGGATTCGGCGACCTTTCCGGAGTTCCAACGGCAAGGCATCTACACTGCCCTGCAAAGGTTCTCGCGCGCCTTCATGAAAGCAGGGAGCTATTCCCGGGTTTATGGCGGGGCAGACACGAGCAAGCCGGCGCCCCTGCGCATGATGAAGAAGCTGGGCCTGAAGCCAGTCCGCTTGCTGCGGCTAAGGCGAATCCTGGGCCGGGAGCGCAGATGGGTCGAGCCGATACCGCCCGGCTTCGAGCTCTGACTAATAGGCCACGGTCACAATCGGCGAGTCGGGGGAGTTGGCATGGGTCAGCAGAAGGGTCCGGGTGGCAGAGTGCCAGAGCCGCTTGACCTGCACCTCTGCGCCGCCGATGCGCACCGAAACGGCCTTGGGCTGGCGCGGCAAGAGCAGACGCGTGGCGCAGGTGGTCCCTGACGGTCCGCCGGAGCGGAAACTGACGTGGCCTTGGCTGCGGCGGAGATCGAAGATGCGCGAGGCGGAAGCAATCACGACGGGCAGGGCGGGTGCGCGATCGAGGTCGTACAGCAGTGCACGCTGGCCCGCGCCAATTCGCTTGGTGCCCAGGATGCGGAGCCGCGCATCGAGCAAGTCCACGAAGTGCCCGCGAAGAACCAGTGGTCGCACGGATATGGATTCGTCAAGCACCGACGCGATGATGTATGGGCCGCGGCGAAGCAAGAGGTAATTCTGCTCGCTCCAGGCGCGCTGCCCATGGCGCGCGACGAAGGCCCGCCGCAGTGCAGCGCGCACGACCGCGTCACCATCGGCTGAGAGCGCGAGGGCGACCGGCTTGGAGCGCAGCAGTGCGACAATCCCCTTCCCGACCTTATGCGTGCCTTCGCTGGGCCAGCCGTCGAAACCTAAGGCCTCGAAAAGGTGGTCCTCCGGCCCGGCGAATGCTAGGGCCCCAGTGTTCCACCACTCGGGCACGGAGCGGTAGGGGTCGGAGCCATCGCCGACGTAAAGGAGCACCCCGCCTCCTTTCACCCAGCGCACGAGAGCGCTGTGCACCGCCTCGGACGGCGGCTTCATGAACTCGTAGGAAAGGACCAGGGCCCGATAAGGCTTCAGGTAGCCGCGGCGCGTGATGTTCTCCAGTTGAACGGGCGCGACCGGGATTCCGTGCTTGAGCAGCGGCAGCGCGAGTCCGTAGAAGTTGTTGGGGTCGGCGGGCGACGGCTCGCCGCGCTCAAACATCATCGTGTCCGAAATGCCCACGCCGATGCCGGGCGTGCCGCAGTCCCATTCGATCTGTTTCTGCCGCATGTCGTTGAGGCTGTTTATCACGGTCAGCAGTTCGGTGGCATATTCTTGTGGAATGGGCACGCGGTTCTTGGAAGCGACCGACCCGGGATAGCGGCCGGTCCAGACTCGATCCGGCCAGGGCATCACTTCATAGCGCCATACGTCGGGGAAAAAGAGCGAAGCGATGACAGTGCACTCGTAATTGGTGCGGTAGTCCGCCCAATCGTGGTTGGGATCATCCTCAACCGGATCGGCGAGATACCACATGCGCTTGCCGGTGGCCTGGACCATGTTGTGCATCGCCCCGTATTCCAGGAAAGCGGTCTCGAAGGTGCGCTCTTTGGCGACCCCGCGATAGAGGTTGGGTGTGCGCGCGGTGCCAGTCCAGACCTGCCCTACGTAGCCATCGCACGACGCCAGTTCCGCGAGACTGGACTCTGGGCTCACGATGCCCCAGTGGGAATAGTTCAACAGGCTGTGAGTGGGAACGTAGCAGCCCACCTCGCGCCCCATCGAGCGAGCATGCCCCTTGGCGGCGCTGAACACCGCGTCGAGCGCGCGGCGGTAAAGGTAATATTTGAGCTTGCTTGCCTTATACTGGGCTTGAGGCGATGAGTGTGGGGGCTGCCATGGCTCGCGGTAGAATGCTTGCCACTCGCGCTTGAAGGATTCGCTGTAGCCGCCTCGGACCCAGAACTCGGGCTCCTCGAGATGGATGGCCAGGACGCCGGTATCTATCGCCTTTTTCACGCGCTCCGACAGCATGCGGGCGAACGGCTCGGTCGGCACCATGTAATAGACATCCCCGCCGTGCGATATCCTTTCTCCATTCCGGTCAACTTGGGCGTCATCCAGATGCTGCTGTCCGTCGAAGCGACCGTAGAGGTAATCCTGGTAGTTTCCCCATGCGATGCCGGTCATCAGGTGGATGCGGTAGCCCCTTTCGCGCCAGCCAGCGATCCGGGCGGGCAGTGATGCGTCCACCCCGTACACGATGGCGACATCGGACTTGATGTCAATTTCGGGCCGCCAGGGCGAGGCCGTCTGGAAACACGTGCGCTCAAGGGGTGAGGGTTTCATGGGCGCCTCCTCCGCAGCGAGTGTGAGCGATGTGGCGCAGAGTATGATCAGGACGCCGCGAGCGGCAAATGTGGGGCGAATCACAAGTTCTGTCTCCTTAAGGCTGGCTGTCGCCTACGAGAAGATCGGCCCGTGCAATCACCGGGCCAACTCGAGAATCACCCGGACGACAGCGGCAATCAGGGCGGAGCCGGGAATCGTGAGAACCCACGCCCAAACCACGCCGATGGTGACTCCCCAGCGCACCGCCGACAGGCGGCGCGTGGACCCCACGCCCACGATCGCCCCCGTGATTGTGTGCGTGGTGCTGACCGGGATGCCGGCCCTCGCGGTCCCGAAAAGCGACGCGGCGGCCGAGAGTTCAGCGCAGAATCCATCAACCGGCTGCAAATCGGTGATGCGCATCCCCATCGTCTTGACGATCCGCCACCCCCCCGTCATGGTCCCCAGCGCGATGGCCGCGTGAGCGGTCAATATCACCCAAACAGGCACGTGAAAGGGTGCCAAGTAGCCGTTGGTGTAGAGGACCAGGGCAACGATCCCCATCGTCTTCTGCGCGTCGTTGGTCCCGTGACCGAGGCTGTATAGCGAAGCCGACAGCAACTGCAGGCGGCGAAAAAGCGTGGCAGTGGACTTTGGCGAAGTGTGCCATAGGACCCTGCTCACCAGTATGCGAAAGGCATAACCGAGTACCAGGCCGACCAGCGGAGAGAGCACGATGAAGGCCGAGACCTTGATCAGGCCGGCGGTGTGCAGTGAGCCCACGCCGGACCTGACGACCGTCGCCCCGGCAAGCCCGCCGATCAGCGCGTGGGAAGAACTCGTAGGCAGTCCCAGATACCAGGTGATGAGATCCCAGGCAATGGCTCCCACCAGGGCGGCCAGGATTACCTCGTTGTTCACTGCCTGTTCGTGAACGATCCCTCTTCCCATGGTATTGGCCACGTGCACGCCGAACGTGAACGCGGCCACGAAGTTGAAGAAAGCAGCCCACGCGACCGCGTACAGCGGCCGCAGCACCCGCGTCGAAACAACGGTGGCTATCGAGTTGGCCGCATCATGGAAACCGTTGAAAAAGTCGAAGAGAAATGCGATGGCGCAGATCAGGACGACATATGGGGAGGCCGGCAGCATCAGCTCAGGTGTGCTTGACCACGATGGCTTCGACGATCGCGGCCACGTCCTCGCACTTGTCAATCGCGTTCTCGACGTGGTCGTAAATCTCTTTCCACTTGAGCGCGTGGAGGGCGTCGGACCCCTTGAAAAGCTTGGCCAGGGCAAGCCGGCTCTCCTCGTCCCCCACGTTCTCCAGGCGGTGGATCTCGATGCAGTAGTCCAAAGTGCGGCGCGCGTTCTTCATGTCGCTGAGTCCCTTGACGGCCCGTTCCGTCACCTTGGTCGCCTCCACCAGCACCCCCACCAGCTTCGCCATCTCCGGGCCGGGCTCGCCGGCTTCGTAGAGAAACATGCGGTCGGCGGTGGCCTCGATATTGTCCAGCACGTCATCCAGGCGCCCGGCCAGGGCATGGATGTCCTCGTGATCGAAAGGCGTGACGAATGTGCGGTTCAGCCGGTCCACGATCTCGTGAGTAGTGATGTCGCCCTCGTGTTCGACTTCCTCGATCTGGGAGCGCAATTCCGCGGCGCGCGCGCTGTGATCTCTCACAAGTTGGGCCAGCAACTCAGCGCCCACGGCAACGTTTTTCGCCGCCCTTTCGAAAAGCTCGAAGAACCGCTCTTCCCTCGGTAAGAACCTGAGTCTCATGTCTCCAGCCCAACCTTTCGCAGCTCGCCCTTGTTGGTCGTGGCCTCAATTCTGCCCTTCGGCCGCCCGCCCTTCGCCTTTCCCCTGGCGATATTCGGTATCACCGTGTCGAACACCTTGCTTCAAGGCAATGGATGCTGTCTCACAATCTGGAGTGCGGCGGCGCGCCGTCGCCTTGAAAGTGGCTAGGCCGACAGGCCGCCACGGCGGCCCCGACCGAGTCGGGGCCTAGCCGCGGGAGCCCGCTCCCGCACTCCACAGAAGGTAATTGTGGGACGGCCAGAGGTCCGAGGGCTACCCTGCGTGTTCGCCTGCCCTATCGGCCTCCCGGTTCGCTCCTGATTGCAATTCTTGCTGCTCAGGGCTTGCGCTGCCCCAGCACGACGGGCTTTCCGGCCGGATCCGTGATGCGCACTCCGGCGCCCCACTCCGCGCCCTGGTTCAGCACCTTCAGCAGAATGCTGCTAGTCCCCGCGTGAAGCCGCGCGGGCACCACGTCCTGGTCCGGGGCGTACCCTCGGCCTCCCCAGTAAGCGTGGATCTGCTTGCCGTTCAGCCAGCAGACCACATCATCATCGCTTCCGATCTTGAGCAGCACATCGCGGGCCGCGTCGCTCGTCACCTCCGCGTACATGTAGGCGCCGCAGTCATCCATCTCGGCCACCGCCCGCTGCAGGTCCAGCATCCCGAGCGGATCATCAACCCGCGCCGGGCGCCACTCAAACATCTCGCCGTCCGCAGCCACCTTGTGAACAACGTCAATCGGGCCGCTCGTCTCGATGACGTCCTCCTTCGTCAATCGCTTCTGCCCCTTGAATGGCCCGATGACCCACCAGTGAGTGACAAATCCGGCCTCGGCTGCTGGATCCATATCCACACCCAGGCCGCGCAGTTTCTCCACTGCATCGCGGACCAGGTTGGGATCCTTGCCGCTGGCCACCACCTGCCGATACAGCCCGACAGCCTGCCCTTTGTCAGTGCGCGCCAGGCCGTCCGCTATCGCAGCAACTGTCCGGGTGGCATCGCCGCCAAGGGAATCGCTGGCCAGCAGCGGCAGCACGAGCGGCAGCGAACCCGCGTCCCGTAGCCGAGCGATAGCCCCAAGGGCCAGGCGGCGAACGTCATCCGCCGCCGGCAGCTGCAGAGCCAGCCGGCTAATCTCTACCGCGGTCTCGCCCTCGCGATCGAACAGCGCGCCGCCCAGAAGCAGATACCCCTTCACTGCTACCGCGCTCACCTGCGGGGTTCGCGTCCGGGCCGCTTCCACGAAGGTCTGCGCCGCCCGCACATCGCGCAGTCCAGCCAGCGCCTCAAGCCCGGCCATCGCCACGGGCTCACTGGCATCCTTCGCCGCCCCCAGGTAGATCGGCATCAGCTCGGGCTCGGGATGGCGACCAAGCGCCCGCAGGATGCTCGCCTTTGTTGTTTCCGGGGCGCCCTCCAGGGCCGCCACCATCGCCTTCCGCGCTTCGCCCGCGCGCATCCGGCCGAGCGCGGCCTCCACAGCAGCCTGCTCGTCAGCGCTGCCGCTGCGCAGCGTGTCCAGCAGCGCAGGCGCAGCCGCCGCCTCGGCCAGATCGCCCGCCGCCCGGATCGCTGCCAGGCGCACCACAGGCTTGCCATCTTTCATCGCCGCGATCACGGCAGGAATTGCATGCGCATCTCGACGATAGCCCAGCACACGCACCAGCACGGGCCGCACATTTGCCGGCGCAGGACCCAGAGCCGCGATTATGGCCCGTGTCGCTGAGCGCCCGGGCAGCCGCGCCAGCGCCGTCGCCGCAGCCATCCGCACTGGTTCGTCAGCGTCCCCAGCGGCTTTGGCCAGCATTGGCACCGCCGCTGGAGAACCGATCTGCCCCATCGCGAGCAAGGCTGCCTCGCGCACCTTCGCGTCACGGTCCCGCTCGACGACTGCGAACAGCACCGGCAGAGCCGCAGCGTCCCGCCGGTTGCCCAGGGTTCCGATCAGGCGAAGGCGCACCTCCGGCCGCGAACGCCCCACAGCAGCCGCGATCATCTTGGTTGCTTTTTCGCCGGGAACGGCCGCGAGCGCCGAAGCCGCGACGCCGGCGAGTTTGCTCTCGCCGCTGCTCATGGCCTTCAACAGCATCGGAACGGCGCGCTCCTTATCCACTTTTGCAAGCCCACCAAGCGCCGCGCACTTCGCCTGGTCGGTCTGGGCTTCCCTGTACAAATGGCGGTACATTGCGCCGGCGCGGTCGGCGCGGCCCGCGGCCAGCAGCGTTTCAGCCAGCCGTAGGCAGGCGTCCTGCGCTGCCCTGCGTTCTCGCCCAGAAGCCGAAGCCAGCAGTTTGCTCAGTAAGGGCTCCGACTCAGGGTCGGCGATGCGGCCCAGCGCCTCCGCTGCAGCGATGCGCACAGCCTCGTCCTTGTCCGTCAGCGCTCTGCGTAGTATCGGCGTAGAGACTACGCTGCCGCGCCTCCCGAGCGCGTTGATCAGCCCCACCTTGAACTCTCCGTCGGCGGCAGGGAGAGCATCGGCCAGGGCGCGCACAGCGGCTTTGCCTGGAATGCGCACCAGCGCCCAGCGCGCCATCTCCCGCACCTCGCGGTCCCCCAGCAGCCGCGCCAATGTGGGGACGACCTGATCGGGCCCCACGAACGAGATCATCTCCAACGCATGGCGCCGCACACCGGAGCGCCCAGGAGATGCGGCCACTTCAGCCAGGGCGGCAGCAACCGCCGCGCGGTCAGTTGCACGCGGCGCCGATGCTCCATAGACTATTTTCTGGATCGCCAGCCGCGCCGCAACATCGGCCTCGCGGTTTTGACCTTCGAGCAGCCCGAACAGCGGCGCGACTGCGGGCGCGCCTAGGTTCGCGATGGCATCAATGGCTGCCATCCGTTGCCCTTCGTCGGCGCTCTGCATCTGCGCGATCAGCGCGCCCACGTCCTGCGCCGATGCCGTTGCAGAGGAGAAAATCAGCAAGAGGGTGACTGCAATCAGGCTAATGTATCTCATCGCCATCCGTCCTCTCAAAGATGCCAGGGTGCGCGCATCGGCTTGGAAAGCCATCGGTTCATCTCCTCATCGCCAACAAAGTGCTCGCGCGCCGGGTCCCAGCGCAGCTTCCGCCCGGCGCGAATTGCAATGTTGCCAAGGTGACACACACTCACCGACCGGTGCCCGATCTCCACATCGCAAATCGGCTTTTCGCGCGTCTTGATGCAATCGAGCCAGTTCTCGTGGTGGCCGGGGCTGCGATAAAGATGCACATCGCCCGGCCCCAATTCTTCTTGCAGCAGTTCCGCAGGAGATGCCTCCAGGAAGCCGCGATCAACATGCACCCACCCGTCCGTTCCCTCGAACTTCGCGCCGTGCCCTTCCCCGCAGATAAGGGTGACGCCGTTGGCATAGGTGTACTTGATCAGGAAAGTCGTTGCCGTGTCGTAAAGGCCGCTGGTGGGGAAGGTCGCCGTGCCCTCGATCTCGGTCGGGCCGCTGAGTTCAGTGCCATTCCCCCACTGGGCGATGTCATTGTGGTGCGCGCCCCAGTCGGTCATCTTGCCGCCTGAGTAATCGTAGAACCACCTGAAGTTGTATATGCATCGCAGCGGATTGTAGGGCACCCAGGGAGCGGGCCCCAGCCAGAGGTGCCAGTCCAGCCCTCGCGGCGGGTCGGTATCCGGCTCCCAGCCGGAAGTAGGTGCGCCGCCGAACCCCGTGCGGATGGTGTGGAGCCGGCCGATGCGGCCGCTGCGCACCAATTCGCAGGCGAATCGGAAGTTGTCCTCCGACCGCTGCTGGCTGCCGGTCTGGAACACCCGGCCGTAGCGGCGCACCGCGTTCACCAGCGCGCGCCCTTCCTCGATCGTCAACGTGAGCGGCTTTTCGCAGTAAATGTCCTTTCCCGCCTGGCAGGCCGCGATCGCGACCAGCACATGCCAGTGATCCGGCGTCGCAATCAGGACCGCGTCAATGTCCTTCCGGTCGAGCAGATCCCGAAAGTCGTTGTACACGGCGCAGCGATCGCCTGCGCGCTCCTTTGCCCTCATACGGTGTGGCTCATACACATCGCACACCGCCAGCACTTCCACCTCGCGGCGGTAAAGAAATGCGCCCAGGTGTCCGCTGCCCATGCCGCCGACGCCAATGAATCCCATCGTCAGCCGCTCGCTCGCCGGCGCCTTGTCCGCACGCCCCAACGCGCGGGCCGACACGACGCTGGGCATCGCGAACGCCGCGCCTGCGGCCGCCGCTCCCCGGGCCATTTTCCCGAAGAACTCGCGCCTCGTCCAACCCTTGCTCATGCTGGCACCCATCCTTTCTCTCCTGTCGCCCCCATCTTCGCTCTGCTTTCTTTCGCCAGCCCCCCGATTTCATCCTACTTCTGCAGCGGCTAACTGTAGGGCGGGGACTCTGCCACCGCCGTATTCCTGTCATCCTGAGCCCTTCGCCACCTGTCATTCCGAGCCCGCCTCCTGCGGGCGAGGAATGTCTCTGTTGGCTCAGGGTAAACTCCGCGAAGAATCTCACGCGTCACAGCCGTCCCCGGCCCAGCCCGTGCGAGTCACCTCCTCCCCCTGGATGGGGGAGGACTGAGGTGGGGGTGTGGCACAAGCCGCCCCCGGCTGTGTGCGGCTGGTGGCACAGGATGTAATCCTGTGCTACCGGATGCCGTGCAAAGCACGCCGATTCATCGGGGTGCCGCCAGTCTGGATCGCTGCGGGCGGAGCGGCGCTCCGCATCTACTAGATATAGTGGGTGTCAATAGTGGTACCCACTACATATAGTGGGTGGAAAAAAACTTGGATTTCGTTGTTGACATTTCGGCCCCTCGTTGCGTACGTACTATATGGAGGGGCTGAGAACGCGTCCTGGCCGGTTTTGTCTGAATCGAGCACAGAAACCGGCACAGGATTTCCGGGGCCAGTGGTCTAACTGTGGCTGCACATGAGTGCGCGGCCGCTGTGCTCTCGGAAAAGTGATGCGGCGAGCCCGCCCAGACTCGCGTACGGAGGTTGCAGCTATGGAGCGCATTGTCGTCCCTCTCCTGATATGCCTCACCTTGGCCACACTTGCGGCGGGCGGGGCCCGCGCGATGGACCGACCATGGATCAGCGATGTCTTCTTCTACTGGTACACCTGGGACTACGAGCGCGCCTGGGGCGGCTGGGAAGGGGGCGTTCATTACACGCCGCTGGTTGGTTATTACGACTCGCGCACCTACAAGGACAACCTGCGCGAGTTGTGGCTGTCCAGCGAATGGGGTATGACCCACCACTTCATGGACTACTGGGACCCCAACTGGAAGGCCGACACGGGCGAGCCGCGGGACCTGATATTGATGAAAGCCACCCAGGTCCTGGCGGACCAGGGTTACAACATCTGGATGTCTTATTACCAGGACGGCAGCAACTTCGCAATGCGCGATTTCGCGCGCAATGTCACCGAAAAGCGCGACGTGTGGAACTGGCTCAAACATTACGCGCCGTTCAAGGTCTGGCCGCGATTGCGCGGGAGGCCATTCCAACTTGTCTATGGCCGTAACGGCGCGCCGGAACTCACAGCACAGGACAACGGCTTTCGCGCTTTTCTCAAAGGGCGCTATGGGACGGTCGAAGCCCTGGGCCGCGCCTGGGGAGAGCCAATCGCTTCATTCGATGGGATCACCGTGGACACTGGCGCAACCGGGCCGCGCCGCGCGGACGCCGTTGACTACCAATACCTGCTGTGGACGCAAGACTGGGAGCGCCTCAACGAGGCCGTCCGTGGAGAATTCGGCTACCCGGGGATTGCGGCCTCCTTCGATGTGGCATACGCGCCGTTCATGGGCTTTTCCTATGGCGATTTCGCACGCGTCTTCGGCGGCCCTCACTCATACGGCGGCATCTTCGGCCAGCCCCACGACCAGGACGCAGAGCGCTTCATCCAGTCCATCGTCGCCAAGCGCTACGGCACCGTTTTCTTCGACCATCTCAAGCACACGTACTGCGACTGGAACACAGCCGGGCGCATCCCTGGCACCGAGTATTCGCTCGAACCGTGCCACTTCGACCGCTTCTGGGTTGGCAATCTGATGCGCTTCGACGAAGCCGTGCTGCACCTTTCCTGGAACGAGTGGTGGGAGGGCTCCAACCTCGAGCCAAGCCTCGAACTGGGCAAGGCCTACTGCGAGAAGAACCTGCTCTACTCGACGATCATGCAGTGGTGCTTTCCCTCGTTGCGCGACTTCGGGAAAGATGCCAAAGTGGCCGTGCTCCTGAACGACTGGGCCTTCAAGTGCGGCGCGCGCGATGTGGACGAGATCTATTTCGCGATCCAGGAGATGAGGCGCACGATGGTCCCCTTCGACCTGCTGGTGGATGACTTCGTCACCGCCAAGGAACTGGAGCGCTTCGATCTGATCGTCGCCCCGTCGGCAGGCATTGGCTTCGGCTACAACCGGCAGCGCCAGCGCATCGGTGGTCTGCTGAGGCGATGGGTCGAGAGTCGCCGCGGTCGCCGGCTCGTTGTTACCGCGTGCCCGGAATTCGCTCGATACCTTAGCCTGAAGCCTGGACCGCTGCAGCGCATCGCGGAGCGCGGGCCGGACCTGAACGTGTTTGTGGACGTTGGCCAGGCTCCAGATGACGAGCGTTTCCTGATGAGCGGGTTCAGCGGAGCCGAGGATTGGGGGGAACTTCCGCCGGAGAAATTCGGCGCCTCGCCCGTCCGGCATACGGTCCGCTGGACGCCGGGCAGCGGGCGTGTAACGACCCTGCTGCTGCCGGCCGCGCCCAACCGCGACCACATCCTGCGCCTCTCAGGCGATGCCTTGCGCCCGAGCACCATCGCCGTGCGCCTGGGAGGCACCGCGGTCGCAACCATTAACATCCAGGAGGGGCGTCACGAGTACCAGGCGGCGATCCCTGCGGCGGTCGTGGGCGGTGCGCGCATGGTCGAGATCCAGTTAGTCTATGATCGCCAGGTGATTCCATTCCAGGTTGATCCCAAGCGCTACCCGACTGAGAATCGCGCCTGCAACCTTGCGCTGGACTGGTTCCAGTTCTCGACCGCCAACATCGGCCCCTCGCGCGAGCAGAAGTTCCAGATGCCCAAGCGCCGCGTAAGGTTCGTGAGCGCCAAGTTCCGCGACCTGCGCGGCCAGACGGCCGAGGCAAAGTGGCGCATGACGCCAGTGCTTGCGCCGGCCGGCGCCCAGGCGCTCTCGACCTACGAGCCCGATCGCATCCCGCGCGATATCCTGTTTCGGGCTCGCGATAGCTGCGGCTCGATCTGGTATGTGAATGGGCAGTTTGGAGATGTCGCAGACCCGCGCGCATTTGCGGCGGCTGTGACGGACTTTGACGGGCGGCGCGCCGAGACGAACGTCACCGGCAAACATGTGACGGGTGCCTGCCTCAAAGCCGGAACGACGGACGTTGTGCTGGCCTACAACGAGAACATTAGAAGGCCAGCCGATATCGCTGTGGAGGAGAGGTCGGCCGGCCCAGTGGCAGAGGTGAGCGTGCTTAGCCGGGACGGAAGGCGCGGAGGCTCGGTCGAGTGGCGGAGCCTGCCGAGGGGCGGGGGCAGGGCGAAAGATCGCATAGCGTACTATGGGGTCTATCAGATCGTGCATTGCCCTGTGCGAATCGAGCACGAGCCGCTTTCGCTGGCAGTGGGGGAGGGAAGGGCGGTGCCGATCAGGCTGAAGAACATGACTGCCGGGCCGGTTTCCGGGAGCATCGAACTGGCCTCGGTGATACCGACGCTGGCAACCGATGGCCAGCCCGTTGCGTTCAAGGTTCGGGCCCGCGGGTCAGCGACCGTCAGATTGCCGATACACGCCAGGGAAACTGTGGACTGGGGCCTCAAGACCGTTGTGCTCGAGGTAACGACCGCGGGAGGGACGGCCTACTTCTGGCGCACGCTGCGGGTACTTCCGCTGCCCGACCTGCGGTTCACAGAATCCTTGGTTGATGCCCGGCGGCCAATGCTGACGATCGAGAACGAAGCCAACACGTGGTCCCCGTGCGCCACGGCACGGCATGTGACTCTCCACCTGGGCAGCCAGAAGATCGAGTTCGGCGATATAGCATCGGACAGGGGGAGCCGGTGTCACAATCCATCCTCCCCCTTGATGGGGGAGGATGAAGGTGGGGTTGAAGTCCCCCCCACCCCAACCCTCCCCCACGGCGGGGGGAGGGGGACTGGCGGAACCGTGCTCGCGCAGGGGTTGGCGACACACCCACCGCGCAGCCGGAGCAAACTGATCGCGCCTGCGGGGCAGGGGATCACCTCACACGAAGCAAGGCTGTCCTTCGAGGTCGGCGGTAGGAGGATCGAGGAGAAGCGCATGGTGCGCTTCGCCCACCCGGCGGAATCAATGCCTGGCCCTGCCAATGCCCTGCGCGCGATCCAGGTATTCAACCCACGCGATACGGCGATTGAGAACGCACCTGTGTCTGCCAATTTGCCCGAAGACGTGCGGGGGCACGCGAGCCACCTCTATCTCGCCGACGCCGAAGGCCGCCGGTTATGCGCACAGATAGATCGCAACGTCTTGCTGAACTTCCTCGCGTCGGTGCCGCCGCAGTCGGCGCGCACCTACTACCTGTGCCGCGCGGAGTCCAAGGAGCCCGCTGCAGTTACGGACCTGTCTGTCGAGAGTCAAGGTCTTGGCACAGGCAGCGGCACTGTGCGCATCGAGAATTCGTTCTTCGAGATCGTGCTCTCGGAATCTCGCGGCGGCACGGTGACCACGCTGCGCTCGAAGGCCACGGGCGCGGACTACGCTGCCGAGTCCTTCGGGGTGGCATACGGCCGATGGGGAAGGTCCGATCCACTGAAGCCAGCGCACAATGCAAGCGAATACATAGTGGAGAGGAGGACATATCAGCGCGACAAGCCTGCTACCCTCGAACTCATCTTGGCTGGCCCAACACTGGTTGTCGTTCAGGTGAAGTGGTCCAATGCCGCCGTGGAGGTGTCGCAGACCTACTGGTTCTGGGCTTACAGCAGTCGCTTTCAGGTATCGAGCAGCGTAAAGCCGAAGGCGTGGCGGCGCGGCGACGAACTGGTGGCCTTGGATTGCCGCTTTGCCCGCAATGGACTGACGAAGATTTATCCGGGTTTCAGCGGGCAGCCGCAGGTGTTCGACCAGCCCAATCCCCACTTCGGCTGGAGGCAGGTGCCACGCCCGCCTGAGTATGCGTCGCTGCTGGCACCGCCAGGTTTTGTAGAAGGGATCTCGATCCTACCGCTGAGTCTTTCGGCGGTGGACCGGTGGCGGCAGGGCTTGTGGCCCGAGAAACGGCCCGAGCCGGGCCCGTGCAAGTACGCCCAAGTCGAATTCGCGGCAACCAGACTGAGCGAGAAGGGCGCCGCAGTGAAATGCTGGGTGATGCTGCACGGAGGCGGCCACACAGTGGCCAGACAGTCCCTGGCCGAGCGAGAGGCTGCGCCGCTTGTGTGCCTGGCCGGGATCAAGGCGGCCTCGGTCCGCGGCTCTTCTGCGGCGCTGCCTGCAGCAGGCGAGCCACCTGCGAGCCAGGTGCGGGTTGGCCCAATAGAAGGAAGCGATGGCCGCACATCTTCATAGCTTGCCAGAGGTAGGCGATGAGACCAGATAGACTGTTACTGGTGGCGATGATAACACTGCTTGCGCTTGCCGCAAGGGGAGGAAGCGCCAGCAGGCGGACACTGCTGCTAACCTTTGGGGAAGGACAGGGCTGGACGGTGTTCGCCGATGAGCCGTGGTGGGCCTTGGTTGATATCCGCAACATGCTCAACATCTTTCACCCATTCTTGGTGTCGCAGACCGGTAAAGCGGCAGGGGCTTCGCGGGAAATGGTCATCCCGGCGGGCTGGAGGCCCCCGTTCGCGCTGCGATTCTACTGCGCCGACGACTACTTTGCGGACCCCAGCAAGCATAAGCGCGGCATGCTCGGCACGGAATCCTTCTTTGCGCATCGCTTCAAGCAGGTGCTGATTGACGACAAGGTGATCTGGGAACGGGACGTGATTGATGAGAACACGATGGGATCGCAGACTGTCTTTCAGGTTGACATCACGCCCTATGTCAGGCCCGGCAAGCCTTTCAAACTGACCTTCCGCGCGCTGGACAAGGTGAGCACGCTGGAGCGCAACGAGCGGGACGTCTGGTTCATCGGGGGTACCTGGTACGCACCGGGCGATGGGAAGACCGAGGAGCCGCCGCGTTTTCACACGGCGGTATGGTTTGCGGATCCTGTGATAGGCGAGCGCGCGGCGGTCGCAGCCGCGGCGCCTGGAAAGCGTCCGCACGAGGCAGTGGTGGAGGCCCGGCATCGCAAGCGCTGGCCGATCCCTCCGCCCGGCGAGCCGATGCGCGCTCCGGTCAGGCTCGAACTGGCGGCCCCGGCCGCGATACCGGCTCCCGGCTTTCCGATCACGTGCGGGGTGCCACTGCCGCCTGGCGCGCTCATGGACGCGAGCATGGTTCGCGTGCGCGACTGGCGCGGCCGGGATGTGCCCGTTCAGACGAAGGTTATCGGCTGGTGGACAGACGGCAGCATCCGGTGGCTGTTGTTGAATGCCATCGCTCCAAGCGGTACGGAGCCAGGGGCCCGGTTCTGGCTGCACCTCGACAAGGACAGCGGGCCTGGGCCGGGAGTGCGGCTGAAGGTGGTGAGGCGCGGCAGCCATGTCACTGTCAGCACCGGCTCCCTGCGCCTGGAACTCGGCCGAGATCCGAACGCCCTGATTGACGCGGTCTATCTGGCGCGCGGCCGGCAGCCCGTGCTCACGGGGCTCGCGCCGCGCATGACCATCCTGGTCAATGGAACCGCGACAGCGGTCAGCGCGGCCTGGCAGCGCATGGAGGTGATTGAACGCGGCCCGGTGGTGGCGCGCGTCGAACTCGCCGGCTCGCTTGACGCCGCGGGCCGGCACATTGGCCGCTTCGTCTTCCGGCTTTATGCCTATGCCGGGCTGCCGACTGTGCAGGTGAACTTCCGTATCTTCAATGATGCGAAGCCGGAGCCGTACCGCGGCACGATGGATGATCTGCCGCTCGATGTGACAGAGTTGGCCTTGGTGGCGAACGTGCCTGGCGCCATGCGCGGGAAGACGGCGATTGGCGTAGAGGGCGCGGACCCGGTGATGTCAGACGGTAGGCCGGTGTCCCTGCTTCAGGATACCGGCGACCACTTTACGGTGAGATGCGACGGCTCGCGGGTTGTCGAGCGCCTACGCGCCCAGGGATGGATCTCGGTAGAGGGCATCGGTGGCTGTGCGCAGGCCTCGGTGTGGCGCTTCTGGAAGCAGTGGCCTAAATCGCTGAAGTCTGACGATCGCGGCCTCGAAATCGGGCTCTTTGCGCCGAGCGACGCGATGCCGCTTTACAGGCCCCGGTTCGGCGAGGCCAAGAGGCACGACATTTGGCTTACGTTCTCAAGGGAGGTTCTTGACCCTGACAGCCAGAGAGCGCTTGGCCTGCTGGCCGACGAGCCGCCGCGGTTGTTCAACGGCGAGTGGTTCTGCCGAAGCGGAGGGGTCAATGTCCTTGACCCCCGCTGGTTCGAGAACCATCCCCAACTAAAGAAGTATGTGTCCAACGGCTATGGTGATGTCTCCGCTGCACGGGTGACAGGGCAGTTCGGGATACGCAACTTCGGCGATATGCCTTACGGCTCGAAGGGCCAGTGGTGCAATGGCTACTGGGCGATGGTGCAGGGGGCTCTGAACTGGGGCCTGGCCTCCGGGGACCAGCATTGGGTGCAGCGATCGTTCGAGATCGCGCGGCACATTGCAGACGTTGATTCCGTCCATCTTCCCGCAGGCCACCCCGACTGGGCCGAGTGGGATGGCGTTACGTGCGCCCTGGGTTCCGACCACTCGGTGCATGAGGGCCTCGCGAAGTGGCCTGCCTTTCAAATCGGCGAATCGCTCATCCTGCACTACTGGATGACCGGCGATCCGGACAGCCTGGAGGCCGCCACCGCCAATGCGGAATACATCATGCGCGCGCGGGCGGGCCTGGGGTCGGTTGAAGCGCGCAGCCAGGCGCGGCCCATGCTGACGCTCTTGAGGGCGTGGGAGGCGACGGGCAACCGCAGGTATCGCCAGGCCGCTGCGCGCTATCTCGATCTGAAGTTCCAAACGAAGCACGTGGTTGACTGGCGGCGCGGGGCTTACATTCAGCCCACATATGAGAACTGGCGCTGCATCTCGGCGGGCCTGGATTCGATGTACGCGCACGATATCTACGAGTATTACCGGCTGACCGGCGATGTCCGGGGCGCGCAGTTGGTGGCGGCGATTGCGGACTCGGTGTATGCCGAGTCCATGCTGCCGCAGGAGGAGGGCCTGGGCAGCTTCCTCTTCTACGTGCGTTACAGCCGCGGCTCCTGGTACTACACGCAGATGGCTTTGCTGTTCTACATGGCGTATGACCTGACTGAGGACATCAGGTTCCTGCGAGCCGGGCGAGCCGCGTTCGCGCGGTACCTGCTATGCGCTGACAGCAACGGGAATGCGATGTACCAGCCGTACAACAACTTCGGCTGGCTGGACCCGGAGTTCGGGGGATGGGAGAGGCACTTCGAGCGCATCGCCACAGAGCCGTTCCACATAACCAGCCAGACCCCGGATCCGGACCCGGCGCATTACGCGCGCTGAGGTCGCGGGAGCCGGTTTGCGGCGCGGGACCCTTCGGCTTCGCTCAGGGCAGGCGGAGCCCGCGGCCTACAGGCACACAGCCGGGGGTGGCTGTGCCACACAAGAGGCGGGCGGCCGCAGAGGGCCGCCCCTACGGAGATTCACGAAAAATGGGCGTCAGCGGCGTCGGCCGATCAGGTGGGCTTTGAGGTCGAGGTAGAAGAGGAAATTGTCGTAGGATATCTCGGGGGAGAAGGTGTGGTCCAAGAATGGGATGAAGCCGCCAGTTTCCAACAGCGGTGGTATTTTCGCGTATAGTTCGGCCTCGATAGCCTTTCGGTCCCTGGACAGCGCCAGCTTGTCAATCCCTCCTGCCAGGGCGAGGTGCTTGCCGTATTCCTTGCGCAGGCGCAGCGGATCCATCCCGGCGGCCTGCTCCAGCGGCCAGAGGCAGGTGATGCCGGCCTCCAGCATGAGGGGCATGAGCGCCTCGACATTGCCGTCGCTGTCGAGCCAGAAGTACTTGATGCCGGCCTGGCGGAAGCGCTCGATGATCTTCTTGTAGTAGGGCAGGAGGAACTTGCGAAAGATCTGCGGAGAGATGAGCGGGCCTCCCTTGCCGGCGAAATCCTCGAAGAAGTTGAAGAAATCGAATCGCACTTCCCGCAGGGCTCTCTCCGTCAGCGAGAGCAGGAACTCGGTGTTGAACTCGATCATCTCTTCCACGAACGCCGGGTCATCGTAGAACAGATAGGAGATGTTTTCCGTGCCGACCCAGGAGCGCAGTTGCGAGTAAAGCCCGAATGTCCCATTGTGCAATAAGCAGAGCGGATAACTGCGGGTCTCCCAGGTCCTGACCCACTCGTCCCACCAGAGCGGATACCGGATGGGAGAATGCGGATCGTAGCGTTTCTTGATCCCGGCGAACGATTTGCGGTCGGTCACCGGAAAGGCGACATACTGATCCATGCACATGCGCGTGCCGCGCACGGTGCCTTCCTTGAGGGCCCTGGTAATGACGCCGTTGCCGTGGCGGGCTACGATGTGGCGGTCGGTCTCCTCCAGCACCTGATACTCGAACGGCGGATCCATGCCGATATTGAGCGCAGCAAATCCGCGGCGATCAAGGTAGAAGTAGGGCTCTCCCTCGAACCAGTTCAAGTAAACTGCGGCGCGCGGCATGCCCTCTTTGAACCAGCGCTCGATTGTCTGGCCCCAGCAGCCCAGTTCGTAGTTGGGCACCCGGTCAACCGGTTGGAATTCCATGACATTGCAGAATAGTTCGCGCTGAGTCATCTCTCTCCCACTTCGTCCTCAAGCGTTGCGCCGCCGGCTTCGGTGACGAGCTGGCGGTGCTTCATGCGCTCTAACTTCTTGGTCACTACGAGGTCCGCAAATCGGAACGCATTGCGCTTGATGCGCGCCAGCACGTGCGGCTTGAAGAGTTGCACCCAATCCGCCGGGACTGATCCGGCGCCGTGCAGCGCCCCGGAGAGCATGGCCGCACGCCCTGCGATCGTGTCGGAATCGCGGCCGATGTTGGTGCCGCCGATGGCCGCCTGCCGCACGCCGCCCCTCGCAATCTTGAACATCGCGAGCGCGAAGCCCCAGAGTTCAAGTGGGTCTATCAAGTGGTACAAGAGACACTTGTCGTACAGTTCGGCCCTCGCGGCGAGCACATCATCGTACTTGTCGGCAATCTCCAGGCAGGCCTGCAGGTAGTCGTAGGCGCTCTGGAAAGGTCGTTCATCGAAGGTTCGCAGCCTGCCCCTGGGAGCGGCATCCAGCGCCACTTGGAGGACGCTGTCCACGGTGGCATCGGGCTGTAGCGCTTCGGCGACTGTCGCCGCCAGTATGGTTGCGGCGACCACATCCAGTCCGCGCTGGTACATGTAGGAGACCGCGGTGGCGTCAATCGCGGCGAACTCCGGGTCGGCGAGGTGGTAGATGCCAACGGGCTCCATGCACATCACCGTGGAGCCCGTCACCACGCTCCAGTGGCCGGTGATGCGGGGATCCCATCCCTGGCAGATGAGATCGTAAGCATTGCCCATGCAGAGCGGATAGAAGTGGTCGCGGTTCAGGCGTTCTTTCCACGTGCTGCCGAAGTGTCGGGCAGCCACCGGCAGGCCATCGCGCTCTATGAAGGTTTCTACGAGCAGCATGGCCATCTGGTTGTCATCTTCCCCCTCGAGGCGCTTGGGGTCCAGCACGGTGGTGATCCCGCCCGGATATTGCTGATCAATGTCCCGGTAGGATCTCCCCTCCACCGGAGAGCCCATCGCATTGCCGATAGCGCCGGCCAGCATGCAGCCGTACACTTTGTCGCGCAGCAAAGAAGCGCCGTTCCTCTGCGTCGCGGCCATTCGATCAGTGATCGAGATGATCTCCCGCTCTTTCTCGAGCCGTCTGCGAACGATGTCAATCAGCGGATACCACGGTGCGGCGATGGGTTCAGCCCAGGCGCGCCAGCCTGCCGGGAAAGCCTCCGCGCCGCGCAAGGCGCCGATGACCGCGCCAGCGATGATGGCCGAGACAGCATGTCCGCCCAAGATGCCCTCCAACCAGGAAGCCGGCTGCGGGCCGAGCAACAATGCAAAGAATCTCTGCGCATCAGATGCGAAATGCCGCAGCAGGGGCAGCACGAAACTCACGGGGTTGAACGCAATCCAGTTTGTTTCCTTGCGCGTATCCCCGCGGCCGGCGGAAGTGAGCCACCATCGGGCGAATTCCTCTTCACTCGAAGAGGCGATCTGTTCGGCGGTGCGCGTTGGCTGGTTGAGCTGGTAGAAGAGCTCCTTGCTGTTCTGGTGGGCGATCTTGAGCACGGCCTCCACGACGAGGTCCGCGCTGGAACTCGCGTTGAACGCGGCGGCGACAGCGGCAGCGCAGAGGCCGGCCCAATCGGCCCCCGAACGCGGTTGGGTTACGGAGGCAAGCTCGACGCCGTCAAGGTAAGCGTACTCCGGGTCGTTGAAGTGGTAGATGCCCACTGCCGGCATCGCGGCGGCAATCAGGCCGCAGGGGGCATTGCCCAGCCCGCTGATTCGCGGGTGCATACCTTCTTTCAATAGCTCCTGTGTTGTGTGGACCCCATCCCATGCGAAGACTGGCGCTGCGATCTGCGGGTCGCTTTTGAGCAAGGCGGCAAAATCCTCGGGCGTGACCCGTCCGTGTTTTGCCAGGTATGCCTGGACGCCCAGGTTGATGAACGGTGTCGCTGGCCGCGAATCAATCCGTCCCCGCTCTTCGCGAAGATCGCCGGCCGGTTCCAGTTTCAGGTGGAAAACATCCCTGGGCTGGGCGATCGCAAACCGCTCCGGCTGGACGCGCCGAGCAAAGCCGAGTTCCGCGCCGATGGCGGAGCCGATCAAACTTCCTCGAAGACGATTCTCGAACGCCGCGGTCAGCATGCGCGCTCCTTCGATGACATTTGCGATTCTGACGCTGCCGGTCTTGAGCAAGCACCGCGACGCAAGGCCATTCCCGGCGACACTTTGCAAGTGCCAGCCAGCAAGCCCGGAGTGACAGATCGCCGTGCCTTTCTTGTTTCCCGTGCTGCGGATTCCTGCTGGCGTTTGACCGTCCACATTCTTGCTCAGAACCATAGAGGCTCTCCTCCCCCTTGATGGGGGAGGAGTAAGGTGGGGGTGAATGCCGACAGAGCCGAGGGTCGCTGCGCCACAGCCCCCCACCCTAACCCTCCCCCACGATGGGGGGAGGGGAATCACTGGAGCAACCGCAGCGAAGAAAAATCGCTGGATACCCACAGTGCTGCCATCGCCAGGTGGTTCTCTCATAGAGGCTGCCGCCAGTCGGGCGGAGAATGCTCTTCGCGGATCGGCCTTGAGGTCGCGCGGTATTTGCGCCTTTGCAAATTTGTCTTCAATGAATGAGGCTTGGGGAGCACGATTATGACGGGGATCGGGATTATCGGCTGCGGGGGCATTTCCCGCTTCCATTACGAGGGCTACGAACGCGCTGGGGCGAGGATCGTGCACGTCTGCGACCTGCGGCCTGAGGCGGCGCGAGCGGTGGGCGCGCGGTACGGCGCGCGGGCGGGCACGGACTACCGGGCGGTGCTTGAGGATCCGGAGGTAAGCCTTGTGAGCGTGCTCACTCCCGCCTGTGCGCATAAGGAGATATGCCTGGCAGCGATTGCTGCGGGCAAGGGCGTGGTTTGCGAGAAGACGCTCACCGACAATGCGGCGGATTCCGCGGCCATCTTCCGAGCGGCTGAAGTGGCAGGCACTTTCTTTGCCACGGCATACATGAAGCGTTTCTTCCCCGCCGCGCAGCAGGCGAAAGCGCTGCTGGCCGACGTGGGGCAGATTATCAGCGTGTACGCGCGTTCCTTTCAGCCCTGGGACCTGTGGACCGGCCCTGTGCCTGAGAACCTGGGCAGGCGCCCTTCGTGGGTGCGCGCGAATTACGGAGGAGGGGCGCTTGTTTGCTGCGGCAGCCATATCCTAGATCTCATCCACTGGTTCGCTGGAAGGCCGGTTCGCGTGTGCGGGGATTTACACGTGCGCGAGGGGATGGACATTGACAACCAGGCGAATGGGATGCTGTGGCTGGCGAACGGCGGCATCGTGCATTTCGAGGCGTGTTGGCACCCGCTGGCTTATGCCGGCTATGAGCGCAACGGATGGGATGAGCGCCTGGAGATAAACGCCACCAAGGGCCGTCTGGATCTTTACACGGTGACGTGGAACAAGCCGGAGAACAACGGCGCGCTGCTCGTGCATCAGGAGGCCGCCACCGGGCGCATTAGCGAATACCGCTACCCACCCGTGAACCCGTTCGATGTGGAGATGGCTGAGATGGTGCGTCGTTTCGAGGCCGGCGAGCCGGGCTTCCCCTCCGCGCGAGACGGATATGTGGCGGACGAGTTGATCGCCCATATCTGCGCGTCTGCGGAACAGCGAGCTGTGCTGCCGGTGGCCTGGCGCGACGGGGACGCTGCAAGGGCACAGGCATGACCGGGCGCCAGCGCTTCTCTGCTGCACTGGCCTTCCGGCGGACGGACCGGCCGCCGCATTTCGAGCAGATGTTCGAGATCACCATGGAGGCGTTTGGGCGCGACTTCCCCAGCGAAATCGCGATCGCCTCCGCTACCAGCCAGGAGCGCGGGCGATTGCTGCGTGAGTGCATCGAGATCTATGCGCTGATCGTGGAGCGGTTCAACTGGGATGCGCTCTGCATCTGGCGGCCCTGGGGAGGTCCTCACCAGCTGGAATGCCTGCGTCTGGCGACGGCGGCGCTGGGCGACCGCATCATGGTCGGCGGCTTTATCGGCGAGTCGGTTCACGCCATCGAGACGACGCGCGACTTCATGCAGTTCGCCGCCGACCTGTATGAGCGACCCGAGGAGATCCACGCGCAAGCGCGAGCGATGTCGGACAGCGCAATCGCGCGTGGGCGTGCGATGCGCGAAGCCGGGGCGGATTTCGTGAGCGTAGTTTGCGATGTCGCCTTCAACCAGGGGCCGTTCATCTCTCCCGCCATGTTCCGCGAGTTCGTTACCCCCTACCTGCAGCGGCAGATCGCTGCGCTGAAGGCCGAGGGGCTGTGCGTTATCCTCCACTCCGATGGGAACCTGATGAGCATCCTCGATGATTTCCTCTCCGGCGAGCCCCACGTGCTCCATTCGATTGACCCGATGGCCGGCATGGATATCGCGGAAGTGAAACGCCTGACCTATGGCAAGGTGGCGTTGATGGGGAACGTGCATTGCAACTACCTGCAAGAGGGCCCTGAGTCTCTGATCCGCCGGTCCGCCCGCTATGCACTCGAACACGGCGCTCCTGGCGGCGGACATATCTTCAGCTCCAGCAACACCATCTTTGCGGGCGTGCCGCTGAGACACTACGAGGTGATGCTCGAAGAATTGCGCGCATACGATGCGCGCGATTACCGATGAACCAAGTGAGCACCATGACCCGGAGGCAGCGCATGGTCGCAGCCTATCGCGGCGTGCTGCCAGATGCCGTGCCGGTCGCGCCGGAGTTCTGGTATTACGTGCCCGCCAGGATAATGGGCGTGGACATGATCACGTTCGAGCGTGAGGTTCCGCTCTGGGAGGCGCTGCAACGAACATTCAAGTATTACGGGACGGAAGGATGGGGGGCTGTGTTTCCCGCGATCCCGACGCTGGGGGCGAGCGCCTGCGAGGAATGGGTGGACCTGGGTGAGGGGCGGTTCGAGTCGCGCGTGACGACGGAGACCCCCTTTGGCACTTTGACCAGTCGCCAGCGGTATGATCGCCGCGAGCCATCGTGGACGGTGGAGCGTCCCATCAAGGTCTTCGAAAGGGATTGGCCGGCGTATCGGGCTGCCACGCTCGGCCTTGTGGAGGAGGCCGACTGGAGGGGCGTGCAGCGGGCGCTGGACAGAGTGGGGGAGGATTACCTGCTGGAGGCGTGGCTCGGAGCGCCGTTCTTTGATTACCTGGCTGGCGGGCGAGAAGGCGGCCTGAAGCAAGGGATCTTCGACCTTATGGAGCACGAGGCGTTCTTCGAGGGGCTGCAGGAGACGTACATTGATTATCTGCGGCGACTGGCGCGCGCGGCATTTTCGCATACTAGCGCCGAGGCAGTTTGCATCGGCTGCGCATGGTCGTGCGTGTCACTCATTGGGCCGTCGCTCTGGCGGCGCTGGGATAAGCCCGTGATTCGCGCGGTGGCGGACGAGGCACATGCAGCGGGGAAACTGCTGCATGTGCATTTGCACGGCAGGTGCAGAGATGTGCTGCCAGACCTGGCGGAGTGCGGGGCAGATTGCGTCTGCCCTTTCGAGCGCCCGCCGGGCGGCGATGTCACCGATCTGGGCGAGGTGCGCAGAGTGCTCGCAGGCAGAGTGACGGTCAATGGCAATGTGCACACTGTCGAGACGCTGATCCGCGGCAGCCCTGATGACGTCCGGCGCGAGGTTGAGGAGATCTTCGCGCAGTGGGGCCCGGACCGCCGCCGCCTCATCCTGGGCACCGGCGACCAGGTCGGCAGGGAGACACCGGAGGAGAATATCCGGGCCATGATAGAGGCCGGGCGGCGGCTGGGGGGCGCTCAGACATAACTATGCTTCCGCCTTGTTTTAGTCGCGCAGCGGCTTGCCCTCGCTGATCACGGTCACATAGGCGCGGGCGCTGACGTCGGCGCCTTCCGACGTCTCGCAGCTAAAGGTCACCAGGTTCTCGCCCGCCCCCAGCACGGGCACCTCGCCCTGGGGCTGCACCTCGCGGATCAACTTACCCTGCGGGTCGTAGAGTTTGCAATCGGCCATCGTTCGGAACTCCAGGTAGCAGCCGGTCTCGATTTCTGTCGGGAAGACTATCGTCCTGCCAGCGATCGTGATCGCTGGCAGGACCAGTTTTGTGTCGGCGAGCGGCAAGGCCTTGACAGGGCTAAGGTAGCAAGCGACGGCCTGGCCGGGCGGCAGATTGTTGTACCATAGGCCGAGTGCCTCCAAGTGGCCGTAGTCCACGGACTCGCGGTAGATCGCGTACGCCCCGCCGTAGGGCCAGGAATAGTCCTGATAGCGTTCGCCCTCGGGTTCGATCAGTTCAAAGTAGCGCCAGCCGGTGAAATCCACGATCACGTAATGTTCCCCAATTCCGGAAACGAGGTGCTCAGGGTTCCTCAACTGCAAGCTGAGCACCTCGCCCTTCCCGTCACCGTAAACCCATACTCCGAGGGCCTGGTGCTTGCTGAGATCCAGTGGGGTCGTGAACACCTTGCCGATCTTGGCCCAGGAGGACTTGCGCTCTTCGCGGCTGCTGGAAGCGGCGAAGCAGCCGCTGAGCGTTCCTGCCTTGACCTGGGCCGTGGAGGATTGCAGGTCTGCCTGAACCACCGACTGGGCAGCCCGGTCGGAGAAATCCACGGGGTGAGCGAAGTCGGCCACAGTGATATTGCCCGGTGCGTCATAGGTGCCCGCAGAGAGCAAAGCCTCGATGCGCAATTGCAGCGGCTGCCGGTCGAACCTGTTCGTGGTGCGCCAGATGTTGCTCCAGCCGTTGATTCCTTGCACCTTGTGCCTGGCGTATTGAACGGGGCGGAATTGCCACTCGCCCCTGGAGTTGCGAATGAGTGTGAACTCCTCGCCCGGGATCCTCAATTTTGCCTTGATGGACTCCGGGAAATAGTTGGCATGGCGCAGATCCTCATAACGTTTGAAAATGCCGGCCAGCCTGGAAAGCGCCGGAACTTTCAGGATGTTGTCCGGGTCCACGCCCATCAGGGAGAGGCCAGTGTCGGTAGCCAGGGCTTTGCAGCAGAGGTATTCGATATCGTCGGGGAAGGTGGGCTCGCCCTGTGCGCCGGACCAGGTCTTGACCGCCCACCACCCCAGTTGGCCGGGCAGAAACATGCGGCCGTTCTCTTCGTTGGCTGCGCAGTGGATGTCAATGAAGCGCTTGTGGCTTCTCGTGGGATGGTCCCAGGCGCCCATGCGGGAGCGCACGAACCAGAGGTGATGGTGAAAGGTGCTCATCTCCATGAGGGCGGGCTTTTTCAGGCGCTTCCAGATTTCGAAGACGAACTTCGAGCCGTAGTGCCACGCGTTTTCCGGGCCAGCGATGACGTCTTCGCCGTCCAGCGCGTCCAGGTAAATCATGTCGAAACCGCACTCGTTGAAGGCTTCCGCCGTCTTGGCCGCGACCTGTTCAAAAAGCGTTGAATCGCCATCGGGCACGAACAGGCCGAAGCACTCCTTGAGGTGGTGCGCTCTCGCTGCGCTGGCGTGAGGCGCTATTTTCGTGCCCCAGGCGCCGCGCTTGCAGCCGGTGAAAGCATAAGGCGGCTGCTTTGAGATGCCGCTGTAGGTGATAAGTTCATCATCAATCTGAAGCGTGATGCTGTTGCGAACGAAAAAGCCGGTGATGGCGGACATGTCGTTCGTGGGCTCAACAACTGGGACTGTGGTGTCTTCGGCAGTCAACGGCGCTGCCAGGGTGAATGCTGCATCCTTCGCCAGCCGCGGGTCGGGCACCGGAGTTACCCATGGGCAGGACTTGTCAATGAAAAACGCGTAGGTGTGCAAGCCGGCCTTGATGCCCGCGGCGTGGAGCCTGTCAATGACGGCCTTGAGGCTGGCGAAGCCTCGAGGGTAGGTGTCGGGATTGGGGCGGCAATCGCCGAACCGGAAAGAACCGCCGCCGTGAAAATCTATCTGATTGAACCCCAGTGTCTGCGCCAGCTTGCTCCAGCCGTCCACGGTCTGCTCGGAGAGATTGCCGAAATTGAAGAGGTAGGAACCCTTGTTGATGTCCGGCCCCAAGGCTCTGGGTCCGCCGATGGGGGAGTGGGGCAACTCGCCGGCCGCGCTCACGACCTCCTGCATCACCCGCCGCAGCTCGCTTTGGGGGCAGGCGATCAGCGCCACTTTGGCGCTCGCAAAGCCGAACCTCGGGTAACATGTCGCCCGCAAGCCATTGCTAGCCCCGGGGAGCTCAGACACGTTAGTTTTCAGGTTCAGCGCCAGCGCGCAGCATGCGAAAGGCTCCTTCTGCGAACCCTTCAGGGTGAGGCTCAGGTTGGCGAATACCAGTTCTTCGACATGTTCGCCGCTGACGGAAAGGACTTCGAGCACAAAGTAGTGGTTTTCGGCGGCGGCTTTGATCACAGCAGTGGCGCTTGACTCACCAAACCGCACGGTGAATGTGCCATCGTGGAAGGAGACTGCCGAAGAGTTGTAGTGGCGTCCCGCTTTCTTTACCCGGGCGAATGCGGACCTGGGCTGCTGGGCGCAGTAATCTGCGCCTGTGCGCTTGTCCACCAGGCGGATGTTCTCGCCATTGGCGCCGATCTCGTAGACGGCGTATTCATTTTCCAGCCTGAAGGTCATCGGTACCTCCATTTGCCTGTTCGCGCGGCCAGGGGCCAGTTGCGATGAAGCTGCAGGCGCACAAACGCCAGCCGCAACGGCGACGTAAGCAGCGAGCCCGAGAGCACCAAGAGATCTGCACATTCCACTAGCGCCTTCCTGGCACGGCCTGCCGGTTTGTCGAACCGCTGGGCCGCCCATTCTCTCCGTCAAGCAAGCGGAGGCACGCCGGCCCAGAAGCGCTCGCCCTTCTTGGGGGCGCGAAGTGTCTTCTTCGCACTGCCGGCGCTGTCCTTCGCCGCCGGGGCTCAGGGCGAAACCGACTCCGGTGGCTGGCGTCCGCTGCTGAGAGTGATGAGCGTCATTTCTCGCGGGCAGCGAAATCTGATGGGCATACCCTCGCCGACGCCACGAGTCACATACACGGCGGTCCGGTTCGTGTAGATGAGCCCGGACGCGCGCTGCCGGGGCTTTCTGCAGGGCGCATAGAGAGGCCCCAGGAGCGGGAGGCATACCTGACCGCCGTGAGTATGGCCGGCCAAGACGAGGTCCAGTTCATCAACGCGCGGGTTGTCCACGAGGTCGGGCGAGTGCGTGATAGCGAGGCAGAACTCGTTCTTGTCCACGCTTTGCAGCGCTTTTGGCAGGTCGTCGTTGCCGCTGTAGGCATCATCAACCCCGACGAGCCAGATGCGCGCGCCGCGTTTCTCCACGGGTGTCGCTTCGTTGACCAGAAGTTCTATGCCCAAATCGGCGTACATGCGACGCCACTCATCAACGGAAGCCACGGGTGAGGGCCCGAGGTACCTGGAATACCAGACGAAGCCGTGCTCATGGTTGCCCAGGCACGCCCAGATGCCCTGTCTTGCCCCAAGTTCCCCCAACAGGGGCAGGTATGTGCTGGCGTGATGCGCCTTGTGAACCATGTCACCGAGGAGGACGATGATGTCAGGGTGGAGGCTGTTGGCGCCTCGGACAATCTGCTTGATCGCCGGGGCCTGTGCGCGCGCCAGGCCAGCGTGCATATCGGCTATCACCGCAACTGTTGTGCCGTCGAATGTTGCTGGCAACCCTGAGAGGCAGATTGTCACGCGTTCAACCATGGCTCGAGTGGGCTCCCACGCCGGGATGGTTGAGGAAGAAAAGGATGTCCTGGTCAGCCTGACGGAGACCCCACAGCATGTTGGCCGTTCTCTAGACTGGTAGCCTTCGTTCGGCCGGGCGCTGCGCGCTATACAAATACAACAGGGAGTGTGATGCCCAGATTCGAGGCAGGCCCGGTCATGAGTCTGCCCGCTTCTTCCGCGAGGCTGGGGAATGCTCCTGTTGGGTAGCGGTTTGGAAGGTGCCGAAACGCCGCAGATCGGCAGGAGACTCACCAGCGTTTCAGTAATAGTGGTTGACGAGGCCGCTGAAGAGCGGGCTCGCGTAACACTATGAAAGGGGGACGCAACGTTGGAGGAGCAAAACCAGTTGGCAAGGGCTAGCTCGGTTACGGTGGCCAACGCGCTCACGGTTGCGCGATTGGTCCTCCTGCCGGTGGTAATCGGCGGGATCGCCCTGAATCATGGCTATGTAGCAGTGGGAGCCATGGCAGCCGTCATTGTGACAGACCTGCTCGATGGCAGGATCGCGCGGCGGATGGGCCAGGCCTCGGCCTTCGGCCAGACCCTGGACAGCACGGTTGACTTTGTGATGATCTATTCACTCTTCATTGCGTTCTATGCCGCAGGGCGGCTGGCTACTTATCAGTTCGCGATCATATACGTGGCCATGCTCACTACGTTCATGCCGCACCTCTGGTGGCTGGCCAATAGTGAGGTCGCAGGCCTGGTCCGGACAAGGTCGGGAAAGGTGACAGGCGCGCTTCAGTACACATACCTGATATTCCTTGTCGCGCGGGAGGTTCTGCCGCGAAGGCCCGCTGTCGCCTTGGCAGACATGGTGTTGTTCGCGCTGCTGGCGGCAGCGATCGCGGTTAGCAGCATTGGCTGCATCGTCAGGTTGAGGCGGATGGTGTGAGGCCCTCGCGAATGCGGAGGGAAGCGGCCCAAGGTGCCATCCGCGGCACGGCGAGAAATTCCCTGTGAAGTCACGATGAAAAAAGTAGATGTAGTCCTGCCCGCGGGCGGGCGCATCGCCGGCGATTTTGCCGCAGAAGCGGGGGCGGAGCTGAAAGCGCTGATCCCACTGGGCGGGCGGACAGTGCTGGAGCGTACGCTCGCTGCCCTTCGCGCTACCGGGCGAGTGGGGCGGATTGTCATTGTCGGCCCAAGCGAGGTCGCCGCCCATCCGGCTGCTGGCGCCGCCGATGCAGTGCTTCCGGAGGGCGGCACCACAAGCCCGGCCAACATATTGCGCGGGCTTGAGTGGCTGCGCGACGCCGGCGGCGGGCAGCAAGCAGAACGCGTCCTGATCGTCACGACTGATCTGCCGTTCCTGACGCCGGAAGCAATTACGAGTTTTCTGGACGCTTGCCCATCCGAACTGGATGCCTGTGTGCCGGTGATCCGCCGCGACGAGTTCGAGGCGCGATTCCCTGGGTCGTCGGGGTTCTACGTCAGGCTGCGCGATGGGCAGTGGGCGGTAGGCTGTACCTTTCTCGTGAACCCGGCAACGATCATCAGGAGCCGCTTGCACCTGGAGGGCGCCTTCGCCGCCCGAAAGAGCCCCGTCGCGATGGCACGGCTGTTGGGCCCGCTGTTTATCATCCGTTTCCTCGCACGGCGGCTGACGGTCGGCCAGATCGAGCAGCGGTGCCTGGAGATACTTGGTTGCACGGGTCGTGGGATGCGGGGGTGCGCGCCGGAACTGGCCTTCGATATAGACCGGCCAGAGGATTTTAGATACGCTGCCAAACATCTTGATTCGAGCGACGAAACATCCGCGACAAGAGAAGCCGCCGCAGAGGGTCAAACCGGTGAAGCGCTGCCCAAAGAAGCGATGACATACCCGAGGCAGACAGGATCGCTGTACTTCAACCTGAGCGTCTTCTGGTTCGCGCTCGCATTCCTCTGGGCGGGGATGATCACGATTGTGATGCAGACACTTGTCAAAGAGATGACAGGCCCGCAGAAAGACCTCTATCTCGGATGGACGCTGGCGCTGGGCGCGCTCATCTCGACCGTGGTGGTGATTATCGTGGGCACGCTGAGCGACCGCTCGCGGTGGAAGATGGGGAAGCGGCGGCCGTACATGATGATCGGCAGCATCTTGTCCGTGCCCGCGCTGCTGTGGCTGGCGCGCGTCGGCTCCATTCCGCTGCTGATCCTGGATTTCTGTCTGATCCAGTTCTGGGTGAATGTTGCGACATCGCCCTACCAGGCGCTGATGCCCGACATGGTTCCCAAGCAGCGCCAGGGCACGGCCTCCGCTTACATGGGGATGGCGAGCCTGATAGGTCAGCTGGGAGGGTTGATACTTTGCGGGCTTCTCATCACGAAGGCGGGCGGCTTGTTAACGATCATGGTCACCCTCTCCGCGCTGCTTGTGGCGACAATGCTGTACACGGTGGTGCGCGTGCCGGAGCGGTCCGCGGCCGACAACCCGGCGCAGCGGGTTGGTTTGTTTGGGGCCGTGGTAGAATCGTTTCACGTGAATCCGCGCGAGCACCCTGATTTCTTCCGGCTGATCATCTCTCGGTTCATCATAAACATGGGTTTCTACACGGCAACGGAATTCCTGCTGTACTATGTCAGCGACACACTCCGCGCGCCAAGGCCGGTGGACACGGTCACCGAGATTTTCGTCATCAGCACCGTCTCGGGGCTGCTTGGAAACTTTCCGGCGGGCATCCTCAGCGACCGCGTGTCAAAGAAGACAGTGGTGTACATTTCGTCGGCTATCACCGGCGTAGCGGCGCTGGTTTTCTTGTTGACGAGCTCGATCGCGGTTGCCCTGGGCGCCGCGTTCGTCTTTGGCGCGGGCTTCGGATCGTTCATGGCAGTGGACTGGGCCTTCGCGACCAATCTGCTGCCGGACCGAGATGAAGCGAAACACATGGGGGTATGGCACGTTGCCTTCACGGTTCCGCAGGTTATCGCGCCCTTCGTCGGGGGGCTGGTGGCGTACTTCTTCAACCAGCACGTGGGGCAAGGCTTTGGCTACCGCGTCGTGCTCTTCCTGGTGATCGTGTACCTGGCGGTCGGAACGACGGTGATAAGGCCCATCAAGGAGCGCGTCATTCCGAAAGAGTGAGCCGTTGGGATGGCTGCCTGTTCATCGCGCACATCAATTAAGCGTTTCTCAATGTTTCTCAATGCAGCAGGCGCGCGCCGGCCCAATCTGCGTGGTCGCAGGCAATGCCATTCCCCCCGTCTCCCACTACCAACTCCAGGGTTTTCGCTGCGGTTACGTCAATATCCACCCGTCGCGCAGGATCCGCGCGGGTCATCAAGCCTGATTCCCAGCGCTTCTGCCCATCGGCCCAGACTTCGAAGGTAATGGTAGGAGTGGTTGCGCCGTCAGGGCCGACCCAGGACTGAAACCTGGTGTAGTTGCCGCCCAACGCAAAGGCTATGCGGGAGGGGGCGTGGGTGCCAAGACCCCTCAGGTATCGCTTACCGGCGACCGTCATCGGCTTTTCCCACACGCTCTCGTTCTTCTGGAGATTGCCCCATCCCAGAGAAGCCGAGACCGGCTCGATGGCATCCAGAAACACGCCATCAATGCGCTCGATGGGCCGCGCCATTCGCTCGACCGGCAGCTGCGCGGCGCTGGTATCCGATGGCTCCATCAGGGCAGCGGCATCGAGAGAGATGACCTCGGGTTTGGGCAGAGCACTGGGAGCAACGATGCGGCCAGGCTTGCTGGTCCTCGTGGCCCACACCCAGACGGAGGCCCTGGAGGAGTCAATGCCACTCAGCACTTCAAGCGCGATCTCGTTGTGGCCGGAGACTAGAGGGGCGCGAACGAAAAGCCAGTGCTCCGGCTTCGGCAAACCGCTGGCAGCCCAGCCGGTGTCGGAGCCGGTCAACGACATGGGCAGCTCTCTCCCGCCTGACTGGATGCGGCACAGTGGCGGCGCAGGAGGGACCTTCCCCTCCAGAAGTACCAGGAGTTCAGCGCGCGGGGCCGAAACGGCGACGCTGGCCTCCAGGCGAAGGCGGACGGCTGAAGGCTCTTCCCCCAGCAAACAGGTGAAATCCGGCCCGAAAGCCTCTTTCGGACCCTCGAACTCCACGCGGGCCAGTTCCCGTTTCGAGACGGCTGCCTTGACATACGGCCGAATCACCTCGGAGGCCCTGGGAATCCCGCCCAGATGCTGACTTGGCGCCAGGGAAAGCACCACGGTCTCGTACGGAGCAAGGGGGACTTGAAGGATGTTGCCCGGACGCAGGTTGCTGCCGTAGAGGCGAGTTTCGGGGTAGAGGCTGATCGCGTCAAGCCCTCGGGCTCCGGCTGACAGGCCTGAGCCTGCGCCCAGCGGCAGCGAAAAGGTACGAGGAAGGATCGAGGGATTGCGGATTGCAACCAGGCCGCGGTCGCCTTTCCAGTGGGCATAGCCGTAGGGCTCGCGAGGCATCGTGGCTTCGTTGGTGAACCGGGGGCAGTTGTCGTTGCGCCACGAGTCTGGCAGAAGGGGCTGCGTGTCCTCAAGAAGAGGAGCATTTGCGCGCGCCCACCTTAGCAGGTCGGACAAGTCCTTCCATCGTGAGTTGTTCATGAACGCGGGGTTCAGATATATGGGGAGAAACATGTGGCCGCGCATCACGGTCATTACCGCATCGTTGAGAAAAGGTTCCGCGGTCTGGTGAACGATGCCCAGAACTTCCTGGGCTGCGATGGGCGCAGCAATCAGGTGAGCCCCTTGCAGGTTGAAGTAGTCGCGAGCGGTGGTGTAACTGTCGCGGTAAACTGGGGCTGGCACACGCCCGTAGGGCGCGTCGTCGCCGTAGGCGCCGATCACCGAATTAACGTAGAAGAGCCACCAGGGACTGGGGTCCCAGCCGAAGCAGGTTGGTTCCAGCCAGATGCCGGGGGCGGCCTTGCGAACCGCGCGGAAGACGCTGATGACGCCATCAGCGATGGCCTCCGAGGAGAGGGGGCCGGGCGCATGGCCGTGACTTGATTCCGGGCACTCGAACAGGTAGCCATCGAACTTTATGTGGCGAATGCCGTACCGGGTGACCATGTCAACCAGACGGCTCTGGAAGTGCTCGCGATAGCGCCTGCCGCCGAGGCACGCGAAGCGCATGGATTGATCGCCTGCGCCCGGGATGGTGAAGGTCTCGTATCCCTGTTCCCTCGCCCACTCGTTGTCGAGAGCATCGCGATAACAACTACTGGGGGAGATCCACAGTCCCAGATGGCATTTCATCCTGCGGGCGGCATCCTGTATTCTCGTGAATCCATGGGGGAAACGTGCTGTATCTATCTCCCATATGGTGCGCGGATTGGACCAGCCCATAT